>Ga0160456_100003_pt1 | contig 724826 bp, 693 predicted proteins | sample HID1972K_E6MG_FD_108261 | JGI IMG/M metagenome (GOLD analysis project Ga0160456, IMG submission 108261) | Enriched pill bug-associated microbial communities from UW Madison campus, WI, USA - HID1972K_E6 MG | ecosystem: Host-associated > Arthropoda: Insects > Digestive system > Unclassified ... | reverse complement strand
GGCAACGACGGCCAGTTCCGCGCCCTGTGCGGCGCCCTGGGGCTGGAGGTCGAGGACCGCTTCGCCACCAACGCCCTGCGGGTCGCTGAGCGCGAGGCGCTGGGTCCGCTGATCGCGGCGAAGGCGGCGGGCTTCACCATGCAGGGGCTGATGCAGGCGCTGGAGGCGGCGGGCGTGCCCTGCGGCCCCGTCAACACCATCGATCAGGTGTTCGCCGAGCCTCAGGCCATCCATCGCGGCCTGATGGTCGAACAGACGCGGGCCGATCTGGCCGATCCGATCCGCACCGTCGCCTCGCCCATCCGCCTGTCGAAGACGCCGGTGCGATACGACGCCCCGCCGCCGAAGCTGGGGCAGGATACGCAAGATGTGCTGGGGGCGTTGAAGACGGAGGGATGAGCGGAGCCGCTGATTAGCTGACCTGACGCTTCTCCAGCTTCCGCGCCAGGGTGCGGCGGTGCATTCCGAGACGCCGGGCGGCCTCGGAGATGTTGAAGTCGGTCTCGGCCAGAACCTCGTGAATACGCTCCCACTCCAGCGTCTTGATCGAGGTCGGTCGGGCGGTCAGAGGGGCGTCAGGGTCGCCCGCTGCGCGACCGAAGGCGGCCTCGATGTCATCCGTGCCGGCAGGCTTGGCGAGGTAGTGACGGGCGCCTAGTTTGATGGCCTCGACCGCCGTGGCGATGCTGGCGAAGCCGGTCAGGACAACGATCACCAGATCGGGGTCGAAGGCGTGCAGCGTCTGTACGCACGTCAGGCCCGAGGCCGTGCCCAGCTTCAGGTCCACCACGGCGTAGTCGGGATGATGCGTCTTCAACAGCTCGACCATCTGGTCATGACTGTGGGCGGCCACCACCTGATAGCCGCGCCGCTCGAACGAGCGCCGCAGGGTGCGGGAAAAGGACTCGTCGTCCTCGACGATCAGAAGCCGGCGGGTTTCGTCCGTCATCTCATGCCCTCTTTCCAGACTGCTTACTTCGGCGCCAGGGCGTCGATGGGCAAGGCCAGTCGCACCACGGCCCCGCCGCCGGTCGCGCCCGGGCGGTTGGCGGCGACGACCGTGCCGCCCAGTTTTCGCACCACATTGACCAGCAGGAACAGGCCCAGCCCCGCCCCTGCCCGCGCCTTGGTGGACTGATAGGGCTGGCCCAGCTTTTCCAGAATGACGGGCGCGAAACCGGGGCCGTCGTCCTCGAAGGCGATGAACAGGCCGTCGGCGTCGGCCACCGCCCGCATCTCCAGGTTTCGCGCGCCCGCCTCCTGCGCATTGTCCAGCAGGGCGCTGAACACCTGTTTCAGAGCCGGGTCGGCGATGATGGACGGATCGCGCGGCGTCGGGCCGCTGAGGGCGACCTGCATGGCGTCGCCGGGTCGGCTGGCGGACCAGTCATCGATGATCTCGCCGAGGAAGCCGCTGAGGGCGGTGACGGTCGGCGCCTCGCCGCGCGCCTCGCCCGCCGACATCAGGATGTTGGTGACGATGGATTTGCAGCGGTCGACCTCGGCCTGCATCTGTTCGATGTCGTGGCGCAGGTCCTCGTCGCCGGTCAGGGCGGGCATGCGCCGCCAGTCGCTGAGGATTACGGACAGGGAGGCCAGCGGCGTGCCGAGTTCATGCGCTGCGCCCGAGGCCAGCAGCCCCATGCGCACGATGTGGTCCTGTTCCGCCGCCTGCTGCCGCGCCTCGGCCAGATAGGCGTCGCGGGCGCGCACGTTCTGGCTGGTGCGGGTGACGAAGGCCACCAGCAGCACGGCGATCAGGATGAAGTTGATCAGGGCGCCCTGCTGGATCAGGCCCAACCGCGCATCGGCGCCATCCGGCAGGTCCAGCGGCTGCCGCCACACCGCCAGGAAGGCCAGACAGGCGCCCGTCGCCAGCACGAAGCCCCAGGCGTAGACCGGCCGCAGCAGCACCGCCGCCAGCACCACCTGCATCAGGTAAAGGGCCGCGAAGGGATTGGTCGCCCCGCCGCTGAAGTAGAGCAGCCAGCTCAGCGCCGCCACGTCGACGCACAGGGCCAGTAGAATCTCTGGGTCGGTGACGACCTTGCGCCGCAGGGTGACCGGCGCGCTGACCAGATTCATCACCGCCAGCGCCGTCGGCGCCAGCAGCAGAGGCCCCAGCGGGACGCTGATCTTCAGACCCCAGTGGACGATGACGATGGTCGCCACCTGACCGATAACCGCCAGCCACCGCAGCTGGATCAGCAACAGCATGTTGCGCCGCCCGGCCGCGCCCGGCGACACCGGGGTCTCGGCGTTGGCGTCCATGCCTAGAACGGTTCGAGCGAAGCGGCCCAGAGTCTGCGTCTGCACTATCGCCCCCCTGCCCTGCGGCGCCGCTCGTCGCGCAGCCACAGAACAGCGCCGCCCGCCGACATCAGCGCCAGACCGAACCAGGTCAGAGCATAGACCAGATGACTGTTGGCGAAGCGCACCACCGTCAGACCGCCGCGCGGCCAACCGCCGGGATTGGGCGTCGAGTCAGCATCTATGAAATAGGGCGCAACCGGGCCGTCCAGCCGCTTGGCCTGCGCGATCGCCGCCACATCGCGCGAGAACCAGCGGTCGCCGACTGGATCATTGTCGCGTAGGAAGCCGCCCTTCGGTTCACTGATCCGCAACAGGCCGGTGACGGCGACCGGCCCCTCGATCTGGCCTGCGGCGCGGGTCTCGGGCGAGGCGCGCTCGGCCGGAACGAAGCCCCGGTTGATCAGGACGGTGAAGCCCCGCGCATCCGCCAGCGGCGTGACGACCCAGAAGCCCGGCCCCAGGTCCGTCACCGCCTTCACCCGCGCCTCGCGGTCATGCAGGAACCGGCCGCTGGCCGTGACGCGGCTGTACTGGTCCGCCTCGCGCGTCACGGCGTCGAAGCTTGCAGGCCCCGGCGCCGGGACGGGGTCGGCGTGGATGCGGCTGTCGACCTGGCGGATCAGCTCCTGCTTCCACGCCAGGCGCTGGACCTGCCAGACCCCCAGCGCGGAAAAGCCTGCGAACAGTACGGCGAAGACCGCCAGTCCCGCGATCCATCGACGGCGTGTCGCCGGACGGGCGGCGGGTTCAGGGGCCGACGATGACGTCAAGCGGCGTCTCCGCGTGCAAAAGGGCTCAGCCCATCACCTGCATGTCGTGGACGGGCATCATATTGGTGTTCAGGTGATACATGACCCAGACCGAACCGGCGACGGCGATGACCACGATCACCAGGGTGAAGATCAGCGCCAGCATGTTCCACCCGCCCTCGGACCGGTGGTTCATGTGCAGGAAGAAGATCATGTGCACCACGATCTGCACCACGGCGAAGCCGGTGATGATCAACCCTGTCAGCTGCGGCGCCAGCACCCCGGCCATGACCAGCCAGAAGGGAATGGCCGTCAGGACGACCGACAGGCCGAAGCCGATCAGATAGCTCCTGTAGGTGCCGTGATCATGATCGTCGCCGTGGTGATCTTCGTGAGTCACGGCGTGCTCGTTGTGGGCTTCGGCGCTCATCGCAGCATCCCGAACAGATAGACGAAGGTGAAGACGCCGATCCAGATGACGTCCAGGAAGTGCCAGAACAGGCTCAGGCACATGAGGCGGCGCTTGTTGGCCTGGATCAGGCCCTTCTGTCCCACCTGGATCATCAGCGTGACCAGCCAGATGCAGCCGAAGGTGACGTGCAGGCCGTGCGTGCCCACCAAGATGAAGAAGGCCGACAGGAAGCCGCTGCGCTGGGGCGTGGCGCCCAGGTGGATCATGTGGGAGAACTCATAGAGCTCGATGCCCAGGAAGCAGAGGCCGAACAGGCCCGTGACCGCCAGCCAGGCCTGCGTCTGCGCGACCTTGTTGCGGTACATCGCCAGCATGGCGAAGCCGTAGGTGATCGACGAGAACAGCAGCATCGACGTGTTCACCGCCACCAGCGGCAGGTCGAACAGATCCTTGGGCGCCGGACCCGCGGCATAGTTGCCGCCCAGGACGGCGTAGACGGCGAACAGGATCGCAAAGATGAGGCAATCGCTCATCAGATACATCCAGAAGCCCAGCATGGTGCTGTGGCCCTCCGGGTGGTGCGGCTCCTCTACCGGGTGGAAGATCGGCCGCCCGGTCTCGTCGACGTAGTCGGGGTTGAGGGTTGGTGCGTGGCTCATCGGATCACCCCTGCGTCGCTGCTGCGGCCGCCAGGGCCTGGGTGCGCGCGTCCTCGGTCGCCTGAACCGTCTCGGCCGGGATGTAGTAGTCGCGCCTGTAGTTGAAGGTGTGGAAGATGGCGTAGGCGATCAGGGCGGCGAAGCCCGCCGCCGCCAGCCACCAGATGTACCAGATCAGGGCGAAGCCGACGATCAGGGACAGGGCCGACAGGATGAAGCCGGCCCCGGTATTGGCGGGCATGTGGATCGGCTTGAAACCCTCGCTCGGCCGCTCATAGCCGCGCGTCTTCATGTCCCACCAGGCGTCGCTGTCATGGATGATCGGCGTCTTGGCGAAGTTGTAGTCCGGCGGTGGAGACGAGGTGGCCCACTCCAGCGTGCGGCCCTGCCAGGGGTCGCCGGTCTCGTCGCGCAGCTTGTCGCGGTTGATGATGCTGACGGCGAACTGGATCAGCATGGCCAGGATGCCGACGGCGATGACGGCCACGCCGACGCCCGCGATGACGAACCAGATCTGATAGGCCGGGTCGTCGAAGACCCGCATCCGCCGCGTCACGCCCATGAATCCCAGGACGTACAGCGGCATGAAGGCCATCCAGAAGCCGACCACCCAGCACCAGAAGCTGACCAGCCCCCACTTCTTCTCCAGCCGGAAGCCGAAGGCCTTGGGCCACCAGAAGTTGATGGCGGCGAACAGGCCGAACAGCACCCCGCCGATGATGACGTTGTGGAAGTGGGCGATCAGGAACAGGGAGTTGTGCAGCACGAAGTCCGCCGGCGGCACCGCCAGCATGACGCCCGTCATCCCGCCGATCACAAAGGTCAGCATGAAGGCGACCGTCCACATCATCGGCAGCTCGAACCGGATGCGGCCGCGGTACATGGTGAACAGCCAGTTGAACAACTTCGCCCCTGTCGGGATCGAGATGATCATCGTCGTGATCCCGAAGAAGGAGTTCACGGACGCGCCGGAGCCCATGGTGAAGAAGTGGTGCAGCCACACCAGGTAGGACAGGATAGTGATGACCACCGTCGCATAGACCATGGAGGTGTAGCCGAAGAGCTTCTTGCCCGAGAAGGTCGAGGTGACTTCGGAAAACACGCCGAACAGCGGCAGGATCAGGATGTAGACCTCGGGGTGGCCCCAGATCCAGATCAGGTTCACGTACATCATCGGATTGCCGCCGAAGTCGTTCGTGAAGAAGTTGGTGCCGATGTAGCGATCCGCCGACAGCAGGACCAAGGTGGCTGTCAGGATCGGGAAGGACGCCACGATCAGGATGTTGGCGCACAGCGAGGTCCAGGTGAAGACCGGCATCTTCATCAGGCCCATGCCCGGCGCGCGCATCTTCACGATGGTCGCGATCAGGTTGATGCCGGACAGGGTGGTCCCTACCCCCGCGATCTGCAGCGCCCAGATATAGTAGTCGACCCCGACGCCCGGACTGTAGCCGATGCCCGACAGCGGCGGATAGGCCAGCCAGCCCGTGCGCGCGAACTCGCCGATGAACAGCGAGGCCATCACCAGAACGGCCCCCATCGTCGTCATCCAGAAGCTGAAGTTGTTCAGGAAGGGGAAGGAGACGTCGCGCGCCCCGATCTGCAACGGCACCAGATAGTTCATCAGGCCGGTGATCAGGGGCATGGCCACGAAGAAGATCATGATCACGCCGTGGGCGGTGAAGATCTGATCATAGTGGTGGGCGTTGAGGTAGCCCTCGGACCCGCCGAAAGCCATGGCCTGCTGCAGACGCATCATGACCGCATCGGCGAAGCCCCGCAGGAACATGATCAGGCCCAGGATCATGTACATGATCCCGATCTTCTTGTGGTCCACCGTCGTGAACCACTCCTTCCAGAGATAACCCCACAGTTTGTAGCGGGTGATCAGGGCCAGCACCCCCAGGCCGCCGATCACGACGACGGCGAAGGTGGCGACCAGGATGGGCTCGTGGAACGGAAGCGACTCCCAGTTCAACCGGCCCAGAAGCGGCGATGTGGAATGTTCAACGGTCATGATCGTTCAGGCGCTCAGGATTGCGACGCAGCAGGCGCGGAGAAGAGGGAGGCGAAACGCTGGCCCGGTTCGGATCGGCCGGGGCGCTCCAGCCCCTGACCCATGACGCGGTTCAGCGGCGTGTCGCGGGCGACGTCCTCGCCGAAGGCCTGACGGCGACGGGCCGCCTCGACGGCGGCGGCCTCGGCCTCCAGCGGGGTGCAGATCGTCAGCACATAGGACTCGCCGGCGCCGAAGACGGCGTCGCCGCGACGGGCGTATTTGTCATAGACCAGCGGCAGGGTGTTCTTGACCGCCGTCAGGCCCAGACCGCCCTTGCGGTCGATGTCCATCATCTCGCCCATGCACATCTTGCCCGGCTCGACGCACATGTTGACCACGGCGTCGAACAGACGATCGTCGACCGAGGCGTAGTGGATGACGGGGACCTTCTCGCTGGGCTTTTCCAGCTCCAGATAGGTTTCGCGGTCCAGACCCTGACCGGCGGCGCGAACGCCTGCGACCCACTGGTCGAAGCCCGCTTCATCCAGCCCGTGGAAGGCGAAACGCATGTTGGAGAAGCCGTCGCCGGAATAGTTGGCCGAGAAGCCGACGTATTCGCCCGGACGGTTGATGACGGCGTGCAGCTTCGTCTCCATGCCCGGCATGGCGTAGATCTGACCGGCCAGCGCCGGGATGTAGAAGGAGTTCATCACCCCGGTCGAGGTGATGTGGAAACGGATCGGCCGATCAACCGGGGCGGCCAGCTCGTTCACCGTGGCGATGCCGTATTCGGGGTAGATGAACAGCCACTTCCAGTCCATCGCCACCACTTCGACCTGAAGCGGACGGTGATCCTCGGCGACGGCCTGCCCGGCCGCGACACGGTCCAGCGGCCGATAGGGGTCCAGCAGGTGCGTCCCGGCCCAGGTTATGGCGCCCAGGCAGATGATGATCAGCAGCGGCGCAGCCCAGATCACCAGCTCCAGATGAGTCGAGTGGTCCCAGTCCGGCTCGTAACGGGCTTCCTTGTTCGACTCCCGATATTTCCAGGCGAAGAAGACGGTCAGAATCATCACCGGGATGATGACGATCAGCATCAGCAGCACGGACATGACCAGCAGGTCGCGCTGCTGGGCGGCGATGTCGCCGGCGGGCGCCAGCACCACGGCCTGACAGGCGGGCAGCAAGGCCAGAAGGGGCAACAGCAACAGGGGGCGCAGTCGGCGCACGGCGGCTCCAGTCGAGGTTTGAGACAAGGGCTCGGTCATCGTCCAGCCCCCGTAAACCCCACCCCCAGCGTGCGACATTGGACAATCTGCCCTATCCCCTCTGCGATCCGAGGGGAGCAAAGGGACGCTTTAGCCATTCTATGATCGCGGGCGTGTATGCGCCCCGGTGCAGGGAGCCTCATGGTCATGAACGCAGCCAGCGGCGCGCCTTCTTCAGAGCCCCTTGAACGGGACGCCAGCCGGATCAACGCACGAGACGGCAAAATCGACGCGGGCGAAATCGCCATCGGCGTCATCATCGGCCGGACGTCGGAGTTTTTCGACTTCTTCGTCTACGCCATCGCCTCGGTCGTGGTGTTTCCGCAGCTGGTGTTTCCCTATGCGGGACCACTGGGCGGCACGTTGCTGTCCTTCGCCGTCTTCGCCGTGGCCTTCATCGCCCGGCCGTTCGGCACGGCCCTGTTCATCGCCATCGACCGACGCTTCGGGCGTGGAACCAAGCTGACCATCGCCCTGTTCCTGCTGGGCCTGTCAACCGTCTGCCTGGGCTTCCTGCCGAGCCATGCGCAGGTCGGTCACTGGTCGGCCGCCATGCTGATCGCCCTGCGGATCGGTCAGGGCGTGGCCCTGGGCGGCGCCTGGGACGGCATGGCCTCCCTGCTGTCCGTCAGCGCCCCTGAAAAGCGCCGAGGCTGGTATGCGATGGTCCCGCAGTTGGGGGCGCCGATCGGCCTGATCGTGGCCAGCGCCCTGTTCGCCTATTTCCTGAGCAAGCTGTCGGCGGCCGACTTCATGGACTGGGGCTGGCGCTATCCCTTCTTCGTGGCCTTCGCCATCAACGTCGTGGCCCTGTTCGCACGGCTGCGCATCGTGGTGACGCCGACCTTCCAGGCCGCCTTCGAGACGCTGGAGCTGCACCCCGCGCCTGTGACCAAGGCCGTGCGCGAAGAAGGCGGCGACATCATCATCGGCGCCTTCGCTCCTCTGGCCAGCTTCGCCATGTTCCACATGGTGACGGTGTTCCCGCTGTCGTGGGTCTTCCTCTACACCGACGAGGCGCCCAGCCGCTTCCTGATGATCGAGTTGATCGGCGCCGTCTTCGGCCTGTTCGCCATCCTGGCCTCGGGCTGGCTGGCCGATCGCTATGGCCGCCGCGCCCTGCTAGCCGTCACGGCGGCGGGCATCGCCGCCTTCTCGGGCTTCGCGCCCCAGCTTCTGGACGGCGGCCCGGCGGGCGAACTGACCTATATGATCCTGGGCTTCATCCTGCTGGGCCTGTCGTTCGGCCAGGCCTCGGGCGCCATCGCCTCCAGCTTCAGCCTGAAAAACCGCTACACCGCCTCGGCCCTGACCTCGGACCTGGCGTGGCTGTTCGGGGCAGGCTTCGCCCCGCTGGCGGCCCTGGCGCTGTCAGGCAGGTTCGGCCTGGTGGCGGGCGGCGCCTATCTGCTGTCGGGCGCGATCTGCACCCTGCTGGCCCTGTGGCTGAACCGCGAACTGGCCAAGGGCCGCGCGGGCGGCAAGGCGTAGGATTTTTCTCCCCCCGCCTGAAAGAAGAGGCGCGGCCAGCCGATCGCGCCTCTTTTTGTTTGCGCTATCGCTTGGCGCGCGGCGCCTCGCTGCTTGAGCGCATTTTTGCGCAGCTCCCCAAACCCCGCTCATCCCCGCGGAGGCGGGTATGAGCGGCAGAATGGATATCAGCCCGCCTTAGCCTTGCGGCGCCAGTGGGTCAGCAGGTGCTCCGTGTAGCCGTTCGGCTGCTCCCTGCCCTTGAACACCAGATCGCAGGCCGCCTGCCACGCCGGGCCGTCATAGGCGGGCGCCAGCGGGCGATAGGCCGGGTCGCCCGCGTTCTGGCGATCCACCACCACGGCCATGCGCTTCAGCGCCTCCATGACCTCGTCTTCGGTCGTGACGCCGTGGCGCAGCCAGTTGGCCAGATGCTGGCTGGAAATCCGCAGCGTCGCTCGGTCCTCCATCAGGCCCACGTCGTGGATGTCCGGCACCTTGGAGCAGCCGACGCCCTGATCCACCCAGCGCACGACATAGCCGAGGATGCCCTGGGCGTTGTTGTCCAGCTCCTGCCGGATTTCATCACCGCCCGGCGTTCCGGTCGCGAACGGCGGCGTCAGCAGCGGCGTCAGTCCGGTCGGTGCGCGCGTCGCGATCTCGGCCTGACGCGACCAGACGTCGACCTCGTGATAGTGCAGGGCGTGAAGGGTCGCCGCCGTCGGCGACGGAACCCACGCCGTCGAGGCGCCCGCGCGCGGATGGCCCGCCTTGGCCGCCAACATGTCGCCCATGCGGTCGGGCGCAGCCCACATCCCCTTGCCGATCTGCGCCCGGCCCGACAGGCCCGCCTTCAGGCCGATGTCGACGTTGCGATCCTCATAGGCCTTGATCCAGCCGGTATCGCGCACCGCCTCCTTGCGGACGACGGGACCGCCTTCCATCACCGTGTGAATCTCGTCGCCCGTGCGATCCAGGAAGCCGGTGTTGATGAAGACCACCCTGCCATTCGCCGCCGCGATGCAGTTCATCAGGTTGACGCTGGTGCGACGCTCCTCGTCCATGATGCCCATCTTCAGCGTCAGGGCGGGCAGGCCCAGCATGGCCTCGACCGCGCCGAACAGTTCGTCGGTGAAGGCCACCTCGTCCGAGCCGTGCATCTTGGGCCGCACCACATAGATCGAGCCCGCCGGGCTGTTGCGCGCCTCGGCCGGGCGGCGCAGGTCGTGCAGGCCGATCAGGCCCGTCATGGCGATATCCAGCAGATGCTCGGGCGTCTCGCGGCCGTGGGCGCCCAGCACGGCGTCGGTCATCAGGTGCAGGCCGACGTTGCGCACCAGCATCAGGCTGCGCCCCTTCAGCGCCAACGACGAGCCGTCCGGCGCCGTATAGAGGCGGTCGGGGTTCAGCCGCCGCTCGACCGTGCGGCCGTCCTTCTCGAAGTCGGCCTGAAGATCGCCGCGCATCAGGCCCAGCCAGTTGGCGTAGACTAGCCGCTTGTCCGCCGCATCGACGGCGGCGACGCTGTCCTCAGCGTCGGCGATGGCCGACAGGGCCGCCTCGACCACGACATCAGCGACGCCCGCCGGGTCATCACGGCCGATGGGGTGCGCGCGGTCGATGACGATCTCCAGATGCAGGCCGTTGTGGCGCAGCAGAACGCCCGACGGCGCATCGGCTTTGCCGGAATGGCCCACGAACACATCCGCGCCCGCCAACCCCGTCTCCAACTCTCCGTCCAGCGTCACGATCAACCGGCCGTGCTCGACCCGATAGGCCGTCGCCTGAGCGTGCGATCCGGTCGCCAGCGGCGCCGCCTGATCCAGAAAGGCGCGGGCGCGGGCGATGACGCGCGCGCCGCGCTCGACGTCATAGCCGCCCGCCTTCGGCGCCTCGCCCAGCGCATCGGTGCCGTAAAGCGCGTCGTACAGGCTGCCCCAGCGCGCATTGGCCGCGTTCAGCAGATAGCGAGCGTTGGTCAGCGGCACGACCAACTGCGGCCCGGCCATGGAGGCGATCTCGGGATCGACGTTCGCCGTCTCGGCCTGCACGCCGTCGCGCTCTGGCTCGATATATCCGATCTCGCGCAAGTAAGCCTGATAGGCCGCCTGATCCGGCTGGCCCGGATAGGCGCGGTGCCAGTCGTCCAGCCTGTGCTGAAGCTGGTCGCGGCGCTCCAGCAGCTCACGGTTGCGGCGGCCGAAGCGGGCCAGCAGCCCCTCCACCCCGGCCCAGAAGGCGGCGGCGCTCACATCCGTATCCGGCGTCGCCTGATCGCGCACGAAGGCGTCCAGTTCGGCGGCGACCTTCAGGCTGCCGTGGCGGACATAGGCGTCGGCGGGGGTCTTGGGGGCGTCGAACATGGCGGTCTCCTTCAGCCTGAAGACTACGCCCTAATGGCCGCCGCTATCCACGGCGAAGAAAGCTGCTTATCTTTGCAAAATCTGCAATGATGAGAGCCCGCCATGCTGGCCGAGTATGAAATCTTCGTCCGTGCGCTGGAGGAAGGCAGCCTGTCCGCCGCTGCGCGGCGGCTGGACCTTTCGCCCGCCGTGGCCTCGCGCAGACTGGCGCGGCTGGAGGACCGGCTGGGCGTCCGGCTGATCGAGCGCACCTCGCGCCGTCTGGCTCCGACCGAGGCGGGACGGCTGGTCTATGACCGCGCGGCGCAGTTGCTGGAAGGGGTCGAGGATCTGGAGGCCGTGGTGTCGCGCCGCACGACGCAGGCGCGCGGCCTGCTACGCGTCTCGGCGCCGACCTCGTTCGGGCGGCGACGGCTGGCGCCCCTGCTCCAGCCGTTTCTGGCGGCGCAGCCGCGCCTGACGCTGGAGCTGAACCTGACCGACGCCTTCGTCGACCTGATGGCTGAGGACGTGGACGTGGCGGTGCGGATCGGCGGCTATGAAGCGGAAAACCCACTGATGCACCGAGTGGCGCCGAACCGGCGCGTGCTGTGCGCCTCGCCCGCCTATCTGGCCGAGCACGGCGTGCCGGAGAGCTTGGAAGACCTGCGCCGTCACGCCCAACTGGCCGCCGAAAATCAATCGACCTGGCGGCTGGAAGGCCCCGAAGGCGCCGTCGTCTTCCGCGCCCGCAGCCGGGTGCGGACCAACTCAAGCGAAGTGGCGCGCGAACTGGCTCTGGCGGGCGTCGGCGTCGCCCTGCGCTCGACGTGGGACATCGGCGACGAACTGCGCGACGGGCGGCTGAAGGTGGTGCTGCCGCAGTATGCGGGATCGTCGGACGTAGCCATCTTCGCCCTGACGGCCGGGCGGGCGCGGACCGAAACCCGCGTCCGCGCCTTCATCGACTTCCTGACCGGCCTCTATGGAGAGACGCCGGAGTGGGATCGCTGATCACTCCTGTCCGGTCGTCGCCGCCGGCTTCATCCAGCGATCCAACCAGGCGCCCATCTCATACAGGGTATGACCGACGGACTCCCGCGCGCGGTAGCCGTGCGCCTCCAGCGGCAGAACGACATAGCGCGCCGTGGCGCCATTGCCCTTCAGCGCCGCATAGAAGCGTTCGGTCTGCACCGGGAAGGTGCCCGAGTTGTCATCTTCCTCGCCGTGGATCAGCAGGATCGGCTCGTTGATCTTGTTGGCGTAGGTGAAGGGCGACATGGCGTTGTAGGTGTCGGTCGCCTCCCAATAGGACCGCTGTTCCGCCTGGAAGCCGAACGGCGTCAGCGTTCGGTTATAGGCGCCCGAGCGGGCGATGCCGGTTTTGAACAGGTCGGTGTGCGCCAACAGGTTGGCCGTCATGAATGCGCCGTAGGAGTGGCCGCCGACGGCAATCCGGTCGCGATCCGCCACGCCAAGAGCGACCACGGCGTCGACCGCCGCCTTGGCGCTGGCGGACAGTTGCTCGATGTAGGTGTCGTTCGGCTCGGCCCCGTCGCGGCCGATGATCGGCATCGTCGGGTTGTCCAGGATGGCGTAGCCCTGCGTCAGCAGGAACAGGTGGCTGGAGCCGCCCGGCCGCACGAAGCGGTTGTCGGTGTCGACGACCTGACCGGCCACGGCGGCGTCGGTGAACTCGGCCGGATAGGCCCACATCAGCAGCGGCAGCGGCCCATCGCGGTCCTTGTCGTAACCGGCGGGCAGATACAGCGTCCCCGACAGCTCCACCCCGTCGTCGCGGGTATAGGTGATCAGCTCGCGGCTGACCCCGGCCAGTTGCGGCGCCGGGTCCGGGAAGTGCGTCAGTTGGGTGACGCCCCCGTCCAGATCGCGCACGCGCAGGTTGGCCGGGTCGGTGCGGCTTTCGCGATAGGTGACCAACTTGCGGCCGTTCTCGTCCAGTACGCCGACGACGGTTTCGTATTCGCCTTGGGACGAGCGCCACAGACGTTCGGACGCGCCGGTCTTGAGATCCATCAGGTCGAGGAAGGGATACTGCCCCTCGCGCGTCGCCCCGCCGCCCTCCACGAAGACCTTGGAGCCGTCGGCGTTGAAGCGCATGACCGAGCGGCCGCGCGCGTTCGGCTCGGTCATCACCGAGCCCGGATCATTGTAGCGGTCCTGATAGTTGCGATCGACCAGGACGCGGCCCGCGCCGGGATTGGATGGATCGACCAGGGTGCGGGTTTCATGCCGAGTGTTGAACCAGCGGCTGTTGACGATGGCCACGTCATCGCGGCCCCAGGTAGTACCGGCGTAGCGTTCCTTGAGGTCAAGCAGCACCTGCGGCCGGTCGTTGAACGGCGCGCGCAGCATGAAGACGCGGTCACGCACCTCGGCGGCGTTGCGCGGATCGCCCCCGTCCTGAGCCTCGGTCCAGACCAGGGTGGCGTCGGCGTCCGCGCGCCACTGCACCGAGCGCGGCCCCGGCGCCACGGCGTCGAACGGCGTCGGCACATTATCCCGCAGCGGCAGGTCGGCGACGCGGTGCGCCTCGCGGCCGTTCAGGTCGGTGACGATGACGTCGGACGGAAACAGGCTGGCCGGCACGACATAGGAATAAGGCTTCTTCACCCGCGTCTGCAGGATGTAGCGGCCGTCCGGCGAGGTCGACAGGCCCAGGATGACGCCCGGCTGCCCCACAGTGCGAGCGCGGCCGTTCAGCGACACCGCCGTCGGCTGGCTGGTGAAGTAATAGTCGAACAGGGCCTCGTCGCCCGCATTGGACAACAGGTCCTGATAGGTGCGCACGGGAGCGGCGCGGCCGCCCGTCTCGGTGATGATCGGACCCTCGGGCGGATGATCCACGTTCGGGGCTACGCCCCGCCCGGCCGGAACCGCCAGGACCAGCAGGCCAGAGGAATCCGGCAGCCAGGAGAAGCCCGAACCCGAGGCGGCGTTGACCATCGGCCCGTTCAGCTTGCGCGCCTTGGCCTGGGCGACATCGGCGACCCACAGCTCCAGCCCGTTCGGGACGTTGACCAGGAAGGCGACCGTCCTGCCGTCCGGCGCCCAGCTGGTGTTCGTCAGGCGCGCATTGGCGGGCAGGCCCGTGACCGGCCTCGCCGCGCCGCCGTCGATCGACTGAAAGCTGAGCCCGGTCAGCCAGGAGACGCGGCTGTTGGCCGGGCCGTTGTTGCGCGGATTGATGCGGTATCCGGCCAAGCGAAGCATCGGTTCGGACAGTTCGGCGATGCTGGGCAGGTTGGAGCGGTCGGTCAGCAGCAGGGTCTTGCGATCCGGGCTGACGCTGACGCCGGGGTTGGGCTTGGCGTCGAGGATTTGTGCGATCGGCGCGGGCGGCTGCTGATAGGTCGCCGCCGCCTCCTGGGCGACCGCTGCGACAGGCAGGGTCAGGGCCGGAACGGCCGCAGCCAGAACCAGGGCGGGCAATGCGGCCCGCATCAGTCGATTGCGCATGGAGTTTCCCCACTGAGATTAAGTCTTCTGTGAGCCTAGGTGTGTCGCCCCCCGGCCGCGCGGTCAACCGCCGAGCCTTTCGACGCATGGCGCTTGCCCCCTTCTCTCGCCCGCTTTAAGGACGGAGAAGACCGCGATATTCATCAGACGGTGAAAAAGGGAGTCCGATGGGCAAGATTTACGCTGACGTGAAGTCCGCGCTGGAGGGGCTGACATTCGACGGCATGACCGTCATGTCGGGCGGCTTCGGCCTGTGCGGCATTCCCGAGAACCTGATCGCGGGTCTGCGCGACACGGGGGTCAAGGGCCTGACCGTCATCTCCAACAATGCGGGCGTGGACGGCTTCGGTCTGGGCCAGTTGCTGGAGACGCGCCAGATCGCGAAGATGATCTCGTCCTACGTCGGCGAGAACAAGGAGTTCGAGCGCCAGTATCTGGCCGGCGAGCTGCAACTGGAGTTCAACCCGCAGGGCACGCTGGCCGAGCGCATCCGCGCGGGCGGCGCAGGCATCCCCGCCTTCTTCACCGCCACCGGCGTCGGCACCCTGGTCGCCGAAGGCAAGGAAGTGCGCGAGTTCGACGGCCGCAAATACGTCATGGAGACGGGGCTGGTCGCCGACCTGTCCATCATCAAGGCGTGGAAGGCCGATGAGCGCGGCAACCTCGTCTTCCGTAAGACGGCCCGCAACTTCAATCCGATGATGGCGACCGCCGGCAAGGTGACGGTCGTCGAGGTGGAAGAGATCGTCCCCGTCGGCTCGATCGACCCCGACCACATCCACACGCCGGGCGTCTATGTCGACCGCCTGATCCAGACCGTGTCCGAAAAGCGCATCGAACAGCGCACTACGCGCAAACGGGAGGCTTAATCCAATGGCACGTACTCGCGAACAACTGGCTGAACGCGCCGCGAAAGAGCTTCAGGACGGCTTCTATGTGAACCTGGGCATCGGCATCCCGACGCTGGTCGCCAACTACATCCCCGAGGGCATGACCGTCACGCTGCAGAGCGAGAACGGAATGCTGGGCATGGGCCCCTTCCCCTATGAGGGCGAGGAAGACCCCGACCTGATCAACGCCGGCAAGCAGACGATCACTGAAATCCCCGAGAGCAGCTATTTCAGCTCCTCGGACAGCTTCGCCATGATCCGCGGCGGCCACATCAACCTGTCGATACTGGGCGCTATGGAAGTGGCCCAGAACGGCGACATCGCCAACTGGATGATCCCCGGCAAGCTGGTGAAGGGCATGGGCGGCGCCATGGACCTGGTCGCGGGCGTCAAGCGCGTGGTCGTGGTCATGGATCACGCCAACAAGCACGGTCAGTCCAAGGTGCTGAAGGAATGCACCCTGCCCCTGACCGGAACGGGCGTAGTCAGTCGCATCATCACCGATCTGGCGGTGTTCGACGTCAAGCCGGACGGTTCGGGTCTGGAACTGATCGAACTGGCCGACGGCGTCACGCTGGACGAGGTCGCGGCCAAGACCGAGGCCGACTACACGGTGGCGCCGGGCGTGGGCTGAACCGCCCTCTTCCGCTTCTGAAAACAGCAACCCCGGCGACCTCACGGTCGCCGGGGTTTTCCATGTCTTCCTTCGCCCTCAAGAGGAGAAGAGATTTAATCCCGCGTCGCCTGGCTCCCCTGCTGGTCGGTCCACAGGACGATCTGGCGGCTGGCCTCGGCCGTGGCGCGGTCGAAGGCGGCGACGATGGCCGATTGGCGGTTCTCGCCCGCGCTTTCGCTGACCGAGATGCGGTCCTCGGCCACGATGGAGCGGTCGCCCGGTCGGACCAGACGCAGCAGCACGACGATGTTCGCATCCGGCACGGCGCCCGGCGCGGCGTAGGCCGCCTCGAAACGACGCACGTCGACGCTCAGCAACAGGCCGTTGCGGGCCATCGGACCGCTGCTCAGGACCGTGCAGGCGCCGCCGTCGGCAAAGGCGTTGCGCAGAGCTTCTTCGAACAGGGTCTCGGCCGGAGACACCCAGCGCGCGCCCTTGATGTAGGCGGCTTCGGTCCCGGTTACGGCCAACATGCGGTCACCGCGCGCGGCCTCAGGAAACTCGACCCGACGCATGGCGACATGAACGTCGGGACAGGCCGAGGTCGCTCCGGTCCCGGCGTAGGCGGATGCGCCGCCAAAGCGATACAGTTGGACGGGATCCGGCGTGGCCAGCACAGCACAGCCGGACAAGGCCGCTGCAAACCCAGCGCAGGCGGCGACGGTCATCCATCGGTTGCGGATCATGGCTGCACCTCGATTTCCTTGGACGGCGCCTTGGCGAAGAAGTCACGCGGACTGTCGCGCACATTGTCGATCAGCGACTGCAGCGAGCGCGTCGCCTGATCCAGCTGGCGGATGGTGTCGTTCAACTGCGGCACTGTCTGTGTACCGAAATCGCCCAGAGGCCCTTCGAGACCGGACGCCGAACGATTGATCGAGGCGATGGCGGCCTGAGCTTCCTGCGTCGCCTTGTTGATGTTGGCGATAGCCTGCCTGCCGTCGGTATCGACCATCTGGCGCGCACTGACGCCCAGGGCCTGGTATTCGCCGACTGCGGCGTTGGCCTTGGCGATCGTCTCTTCCAGCTGCTGGAACATGCCCTTGCGGGCTTCCAGCTCGGCGGTCAGGGCCTCGACGTTTTTCACGCTGGACGAGAAGCTGCGGATATTGTCGTCCGACATGACCCGATTGATGCGGTTCAGGGCGTCGACCGTCTGCGCCAGCACCGTTCCCGAGCCGCTGAGCAATTCAGCCAGCGGACTGGGCTGGCTCTGGATCACCGGGACGACATTGTCTGGATACTGGTCCTTCAGAAGCGGGCTGGACGCCTCGCCCGCCGTGATCTGGATGTAGTTCAGGCCCGTGATGCCCTGCGGCTCCAACTGGGCGCGCGAGGTGACGCGCACCGGGGTCGTGCCGTTCAGACGCACCCGGGCGATGACCTGATCGCCCTTTTTGGGGTCCAGGTTCAGGTTCGTCACTTCACCGACGCGGATGCCGTTGAAGTGGACCTCGCCGCCTTCCGACAGGCCGCGCACGGGACCGTAGAAGATGATGTCATAGACATCGTAGTCCTTGTTGAACTGCAACCGCGCCAGCCAGATCGTGAACACAGCCAGCGCCACCAGAAGGGCGACGGTGGCGATGCCGACGGCGGCGTAATGAGCGTCTCTTTCCATCGTTTCGCGCCCTCCTCAGGCCGCGGTCTTGTGGGCGGCGCGTCCGCGCGGCCCCAGGAAATATTCCTTGATCCAAGGGTGGTCAGAGCGTTCCAGCTCAGCGACCGGCGCCTTGGCCACCACATGGTTATCAGCCAGCACCGCCACCTGGTCGCAGATGGCGTACAGGCTATCGAGATCGTGGGTGATCATGAAGACGGTCAGCCCCAGATCGTCCGACAGCTGACGGATCAGGTCGTCGAACGCCGCCGCCCCGATGGGATCCAGCCCCGCTGTCGGCTCGTCCAGAAAGACCAGCTCGGGGTCCAGCGCCAGCGCCCGCGCCAGGCCGACGCGCTTGCGCATCCCGCCCGACAGTTCGGCCGGTTTCAGATAAAGGGCCTCGGGCTTGAGCCCCACCATGGCGACCTTCATCTCGGCCAGTTCACGGATCGTGTTCTTCGGCAGATGGGTATGTTCGACCAGCGGCGAGGCCACATTATCGAGCACGGACAGGGAGGAGAACAGCGCCCCCTGCTGGAACAGCACGCCGGTGCGGCGCTCGACGGCGGCGGCCTCTTCCTTGGTCATGGCGCTGCGGTCCTCGCCGAACAGACGCACTTCCCCGCCCTCAGGCTCTTTCAGGCCGATGATGGAGTTCAACAGCACCGTCTTGCCCGTGCCGGACCCGCCGACGACGCCCAGCACTTCGCCGCGCATCACGTCCAGATCCAGGTCCTGGTGGATCACCCGCTCGCCGAACTGGCTGAGCAGGCCCCGCACCTGAATGACGGCCTCGCGGTCGTCCGGTTTGCGCGTCTCGCCCGTCATATTTTCAGCTCGATGAAGATCAGGGCGAAGACGGCGTCCAGCAGGATGATGGCGAAGATGGCCTGCACCACGGCCGCCGTGACCCGGCGCCCCAGGCTTTCGACATCGCCAGCCACCGACATGCCCTGTCGGCAACCGATGGCCGCGACGACGAGGGCGAAGACCGGCGCCTTGATCAGACCCACCATCATGTGGGTCGGCATATAGCCGTCCTCGACCAACCGCTGGAAAAAGAAGGCCGGGCCGAGGTTCAGCTGGCTCCAGGACACCAGCACCCCGCCCAGCAGCCCGCCCACCATCGCCAGGAAGGTGAGCAGGGGCAGCATCACCAGCAGGGCCGCCAGACGCGGAATGACCAGGGCCTGAAAGGGATCGACCCCCATGACCCGCATGGCGTCCACCTCCTGCGTCATGCGCATGGAGCCGATTTCGGCGGCGAAGGACGAAGCCGAGCGGCCCGCCAACAGCACCGCTGTGATCACCACAGCGAACTCGCGGAAGACGGCGACGCCGATCAACTGCACCGAGAAGACCCCGGCGCCGAACTGGGTCAGCAGGTCCACGCCGATGAAGGCCACCACAGCGCCGATGAAGAAGTTGGTCACCACCACGATGGGAATGGCGTCCAGGCCCGTGCGCTCCGCCTGACTGAACCAGGCGGCCCAGCGGATGCTGCCGGGGTGCTTCAGCGTCGTGATGACGGCGGCCATCAAGCGGCCCAGAAAGGCCAGCGACAGCATGGCTTCAGCGCCGAAATCATAGACCCCGCGACCGACCTTGGCGAAGCCGCGCGTCATCGGCGCGGATCGGCGCGGCGGCTCCGTCGTCATACAGTCCAGCTTGGCCACCATACGGTACAGCCGCCCCGCCTCGGGCCGGGCGGACCAGGCGGATTCGGGAATGGGGCTGCTCATCGCCTGGGCCACCGCCAAAGCGCCCGCCGTATCGAAACGGCCCAGATCGTCCAGATCCAGCGCCGTAACCGATCGCCCGTCCAGTTCGGACTTCAGCCGGTCGCCCAGACGCCCGACAGACACCGTCGACCAGTCGCCGGCCAGCCGCAGGCGCGCCTGTCCGTCCTGATGATCTTCAATCTGGAAATCCGCCCGATTCATGAGCTCGACACTGACACAGGCCCGTCCGCGCGCCTACGCGGCTTAAAGCTATGCTTTTCGCCGGACGTCAACGACTGATGACAACTCTTGATCTCTTCCGGCCTTGCTGAGCGCAAGCCAAGCCCTCCCGTCACGGCGCAGCTTTGTGAACGTCGTGGGAGGATTTTTGTTCAGAGGCGTCGAAAAGCAAAGGCCTAGACCATTATCGGTTCGGATTGGATCAATCCGAACTCAGATCAATGGTCCAGATCAATCACTTGAGCGAATATCTGGGTTCACATGCGATCGCATGTGAACCGATTTCGCTCTAGCGCAGATAGTCCAGCAGAGAGACCTGCCGCAATTGGCTGATCACCTGGGCCGAAGCCTGCAGGGCGATCTGGGCCATCTCCAGCTCCACAACCGCCTCAGCCATGTTGGCGTCGGTCTTGCCGGCCAGGATCGTGTCGACCGAGATCTTGCGCGCCTCCTGCGACTCCAGCAGGCGATCCACCCGGTTCTGCATTCCGCCGTTGGCGGCCTGAAGTTCAACGACGCCTTTGGCCGCCGCCTCGAAGCGCCCCATCTGAGTGGTCAGGAAGGCCTTCTGCGCGTCGGTCATCTGCCCTTCCAGCGGCGCCGCCTCATGGGCCAGTTGAATGTCGCGGAAGATGGCGAACAACTCCGCCCCCATAGCGTCGGCCAGGAAGCCGGTGTCCATCGACACGTTCTCGTCCAGCCAGGACGATTGCTTCAGTTGATCGTTGCGGAAGGCCGCATTCTCATCAGGCAAGGCGGCCAGCTTGGCCATCATGGTCGCGCCAGGCTGGCCGGGGATGTCAGGCAGGTCCACGGGCGCGCGGTCAACAGCCCCGCCGCTGAACAGATACTTGCCCTGATGCTTCATGTTCAGCCCGTCATGAGCCTCCATGAACAGGCTTTCCAGCGAGCCCATCAGCGCGTCCATACGTCCGGCGGCGATGGCGTCGGCGAGGGCCTGGCGCGCGGCGGTCGCGGCGTCGGCGACGCGGTCCATCGCCAGGTCCTGCGTCTCCAGCCGGGCGGCGACGGCCTTGTTGGTGTCGATGAAGGTCTGGATGCGGGTCTGGCTGGACTTCAGCGCGCTGACCGTTTCCGATCCCCGCCCGAAGCCCACCAGATCGGTGGCGTTCTTCTGAGTGTTGACCTTCTTCTGGGCCGTCTCGGCGCGCGACTGGGCCGACATCAGGTCCAGCAGGGCCGATTGGTAGTTTCCATAGGTCGAGACGCGGGTCATCGCACCATCCCCAGCAGGATATCGTACATGTCCTTGGCGGCCTGAACCATGCGCGCCGAAGCGTTAAAGGCTTGCTGATAGGTGGTCATCAGCACCAGTTCCTCGTCCAGATTGACGCCTTCGACCGAGGTCCGCCGCGCCGTCGCCTCCTTGGCCAGGGCCGTGGCGCTGATGGCGTTGTTCTTGGCCATTGCGGCGCGGCTGCCGATTTCGCCCGACAGTTCGGACGCATAGCGCGACAGCGACATGGAGCCGCCCGCCGATCCGCCCGCCGCAGAGAAAGTCGTCGCATTCTCGCCCGCAGCGGCCAGAAGCCGGGCGCCGCGCGCGTCATTCCGCCCGACGACGGCCGTGCCCAGACCGCCCGTCGCGTCCGCTTGAGCGAAGGCCATCAGCGCCGGGTCGCGCACAATGTCCGCCCGGACAGAAAAGGCGTCCGCACGCGAGGCGCGCGCCCCGCCCAGGCCGAACAGGGCGCTCATCGACACGCCTGACGGAACCTGGGTCGTGCGGTCCTGAAACACCGAAAGCTGGGCGCCGGAGCCAGGGCGCGGGGTGAACGCCATCTCGCCCGCTGCATTGAGGCTGAAGGTCCCCATCCGCCCGGCGCCCGTCATCGGATCGTTCAGCGCGGCCAGCAGGCTGGTCATGTCGCCGCCCGCAGGGACCGCCACCTGGACATCGCGCAGCTTGGCGCCCGCCGCATCGCTGAAGCGGAAGGTGATGGTCTCGCCCGCCGGGAAGCCATGCTGCGACGCGCCCGTCATGCCGGTTTCGTACATCGCCGGCTGGTCGCTGGAGATCAGGTCGTTCAGGCCGAAGAAGTGCGAAAAGCCCCGCCCGCCTTTGTTCGTCGGCGCGGCGGGATCGTCGACCACCACGACCCCCGTTCCCGGCGCGCCCTCGATCTTCAAGCGCCCGTCGACGAAGCTGGCGCTGCCGTTGGTTCCCAGCTGGGCGTTCAGATCGGCCAGGAAGGTCGCCGGGTTCATCGTCGCCAGATCCAGGTCCACCTTGTGCAGGGCGACGCCCTGATCATTGGTGATGACGATGGAGGTTCGGCCGGTAAAGCCCGCCAGCGCGGTCTCCAGCGACTGGCCCACATTGCGCCCGGTCAGGCTGTTCGGCGGCGGCGCGGCCGAGGAGGCGTTGTGCGCCCGGTTCAGTTCGTCGGCCAGCCGCGACATCAGTTCAGCCAGACGCTCGGCGGTGGCCGGCGCCTCGCCGTCGCGCAGTTCCAGCAGGCCCTTGATCTCGCCCGAACCCAGCCCTTCGGCCAGGGAGCGGGCCTTTCCGGCAGGCGGCTCTATGACCGTGATCTCGTTGAACACCGTCTCGGCCGCGACAGCGCCCGCGCGCACATAGTCCAGCTTGGCCGCGCCCTGCCCCGCCAGCAGGATGCCGGCGCCGGTGCGGATTTCGACCCCGCCGACCGCACGCCCGGTGATGCGAACGTCCATCAGGCCGGACAACTGGTCGATCAGGGCGGCCTGCGCCGTCTGGGCGCCGGATGAGTCCGCATTGACCACCGTAGCCTTGGCGATCTCGACGTTCAGCTTTTCGATCTGCTCCAGCAGGCTGTTGGCTGTCTCGACCGCGCTCTTGATGCGGGCGTCGGCGTCTTCGCGCACCGACTGGATCTGACTGTTGATGCGGGCCGCTTCGTCGAACAGCCCTTGAGTCTTCCAGATGGCGTCCTGACGCGCGGGACCGGAGGTCGAATTCTCGGCCGAGGCGGCGAAGGCGGCGAAGACGCTGTCGATCTGCGAGAAGAAACCGCTGTTGGCGCCGGGGTCGCCGAACATCGACTGGATGCGGTCATACAGTTCATAGCGCACCGTCTGGCGCCCGGCGTCGGCGCTGGCGTTCAGGCTGGCCGCCTGCAGGAAACGGTCGGTCGCCAGGCGGATGCGGGCGATCTCGACGCCTGCGCCCACGCCCTGACTGGCCCAGGACTGCTGGTCGGCGATCTTGCGGACATAACCGGGCGTATTGACGTTGGAGACATTGTCAGAAACCACCCGCAGCTGCGTCTGGGCCGCATTCATGCCCGAGGTGGCGATGTTCATGATCGAGTTAAGGGACATCAGACGCCTCCTGACGCCGGCGACCGCCCGCCCGGCAAGCCTTGCAGGCGAGCGTGCAGATCTTGCCCGGCGAAACGAGCAGGTCTTCTGACCATCTCTTTGATTTTCCTCGACATCGGCATTCGGCCCCTGTGCGTTCCCAGGTGAGGGACGCAAGGCGCGGGCCAAGTCGCGCGGCGGCCTCTTCGCCCGGCAAAAAGCGACAGGCGCGGCAAGAAGCGCCCGGCGCGGGAAAACGAAAACGGCGCGCCGCGCGTTCTGAATATGGCGTTAATTCAGCAGGTTAACTCGACAACCTGCACTTGGCCCAAGGCTTGCGGGGCCTCTGCCGAATGACCCAGGCGCAGCAGGCGCCGCCTTACACGACCGAAAGCGCCTGCCCGCCGCATGTCCGCCATCAACATCCTGTCTGTCCTGACGCCCGCCGCCCCCGACGGCGCGGGCCCGGACGCCTCAATCGAGGCGGCGACGGACAGCGCCATGTTCGCGGATCTGATGCTCAAGGAAGAGACGCCCGAAGCCCCAGCCGCCGCTCCGCCGTCCGTCCGGACGCCCGCCGCGCAGACTGAGCCCGACGACATGGGCGCGGCCGTCGCCATGATTCCGGTCTGGTTCGCTCCGGCGCCTGAGCCTCAACAGATCGCGGCCGGAGCACCGGCGCTGACGATTGAAGGCGACGACGCCCCGCTGAACACGGACGCCGCGGCCGAAGAACCCGCTCTTGAGAAGACCGCGAAGTCGTCCGCCGAGGCCGAGACGAAGGGCGCAGAAGCTATCGCGGCCGCCGCACCTGCGGCTTCGTCCGCATTTGCCGCGCCCGCTAACCCGGTAGCGCCCGCTGCGAACGGGCTCGCGCTCAGCCCCGCCGCGCCACTCGCCGCCCTCAAGGCGGCCGCCCACGTCCCCGCAGGATCTGACGCCCCGATCGAAGCCGCGCCCGCCGAGGGCGAGACGCAGGCTGACGGCTCGACGCCCGACCGCTCCCTCCTGCCTTCGCCGCCCGGCCAGCCCCCCGCCATGCCGGGCGTGACCGGCTTCCGTTCCGGCGCGGGCGAGCGCCTGGCCTCTGCGCGTGAAGTCGTTCAGGCGGCGGCGCAGACGGAAGGCGGCTCCGATCCGTCGGCGGCCGACCGTCTCAAGACAAGCGATGCTCCGGCGACCGTCGCAGCTGGAGCCGTCGCTCGCCCGACGACAGCCGCAACGCTCCCCACGCCGCCGACGCCCGCCCCCGCCCCGCCCGCCGCCGACGCGGACGCGCCGGTCCAGCCGCCCGCCGCCGTCCAAACGGCCGCGCCGCAGGAGTCTGCCGCGCCACGCGATCTGGGCCTATCCCATCTGTCGCGCGCCACGGTCGAGACCACCGCCCAGATCGCCGCCCAGATCATCAAGAAGCTGGACGGCCGCTCGACCCGCTTCGACATGGCGCTGACGCCCGAGGGTCTGGGCCGGGTCGATGTCAGCCTTGAGATCGAGTCCGATGGTCAGGTCACGGCCCGTCTGGCCTTCGACACCCCGGCGGCGGCGGCCGACCTGCGCGCCCGCGCCGATGAACTGCGTCGCCAGCTGATGGAGGCGGGGCTGCACCTGTCGAGCGACGACCTGGAGTTCGCCGAGCGCGACCCCTCGTCCGGCTTCGGCGGCGGCGCGTTTGAGCGCCAGCCCGACCGCCGCGCCTTCACCGGCGCCGCCCGCCTGGCCGCAGAGGCCGATTCCGTCGTTCCGCCGCCCAGCGCCTGGACATCCCTTTCCCTGACGCCTGACCGCGTCGATCTGAAGGTCTGACGATGGTTGACGCCGTCTCCACCAACAACGCCGCAGGCCGGGTGAACGCCGGAGGCCAGATGCTGGCCTCCAACTTCCAGACCTTCCTGTCGCTGCTGACCACCCAGCTGAGGAACCAGGACCCGCTGTCGCCGGTCGATTCCAACGAATTCACCGCCCAGCTGACCCAGATGGCGGGCGTCGAACAGCAGCTTCTGACCAACGACCTGCTGACCGGTCTGCTGAAGGCCCAGCAGGGCGACGGCCTGACCGGAGCCGCGCCCTATATCGGCAAGGACGCCACCGCCGTCTGGTCCGCCACCCGCTTCGAAGACGGCGAGGCCAGCTGGAGCTACGAACTGGCGGCCGATGCGACCGACGCCACGCTTCAGGTGCTGGACGCCTCGGGCAAGGTGGTCTGGAGCGGCCCGGCGCCTGACAAGACCAACGGCCTGCACGACTTCAAGTGGGACGGAAAGACCACCGGCGGCGGTCAGGTGGACGACGGCGGCGTCTATACGCTGAAGGTCGTCGCCAAGGACGGCGCCGGCAAGGATGTCGACAGCCAGGTGCTGATCCGCGGCCGCGTCACCGGGGTCGAGATGTACGACAACACCCCCTTCGTCGTCATCGGCAAGTCGATCATGCCGGTGTCCAGCCTGATCGCGCTGGAAGAACAAAAGGCCGCCGCCAAACCCGATCCGGACGAGGACGCAGGCGCGCTCAGCGCCCTGGCCTCGAAACTCAACCCCTTCAATCTTCTCTCGTAAGGAACCCCAGCCATGAGCATCAACGGCGCCATGCTGGCCGGCGTGTCCGGCCTGACCGCGAACGCCGCGGCCCTTTCGACGATCTCGCAGAACATCGCGAATGTGAACACGGTCGGCTACAAGCGTGCGGCGACGGAGTTCTCCACCGTCGTCAACGCCCAGACACAGGGCGTCGGCTATTCGGCCGGAGGGGTGCAGGCGACCGCCCGTCACTTCATCAGCCAGGCGGGCCAACTTCAGCGCACCACCTCGGGCACCGACCTGGCCATCGCCGGCCAGGGCTTCTTCGTCGTGACTGAAAAGTCCGAGAACCTGACCCTGTCGGACGCGCGCCTGTTCACCCGCGCCGGGGCGTTCAAGATCGACGACCTGGGCTATCTGCAGAACACCTCGGGCCTGTATCTGCAGGGCTGGCCGGTCGCCAGCGACGGCACGGTCGCCGCCGACCCGTCGGACATGAGCCGCCTGCGCACCATCAATGTCGGCTCGGTCGGCGGCGCCGCCGAACCCACGACCCGCGTCAGCCTGAACGCCAACCTGAAGTCCAGCCAAGCGGTCAATGAAGCGGCCCAGAATCCGCTGCCTGCCGGCGTCACAGCCTATGATCCGACGACCAACTCCATGTCCATGTACGCCAATGATCCGGCGACAGGCGTGAAGCCGGACTTCGAGATCACCATCCCGGTGTCCGACTCCAAGGGCGGTCAGCGCAACATCACCGTTTCCCTGCTGAAAAGCTCGACCGCCAACGAGTGGTACGCCGAGATCCGCGCTCCCGTTGACCCCATAACGGGCGCACCTGCGGTAACGAACGCCGATGGCCTGCTGAAGTCGGGCCGCATCGCCTTCACCCAAGACGGCCGCCTGGACGTGGCCACGATGCAGACGTGGAGCGCGCCGGGCGGCATCGGCGGCGGACTCTTCGACGACCCGACTAAAGCCACCTTGTCTCTGGGCTCGTCTGACGGGGTGACACCGGGCGCCGACGGCGCCTGGGATCCCGCTCTGGGCATCGAAGCCCAGACCATCGCCTTCGACCTGGCCGCCTCGACGGGCGGGCTGACGCAGTACGACAGCACCTCCATCGTCCAGGCCACCTATACGAACGGCACCGCCTTCGGGAATCTGACCGAGGTGAAGATCGACGACAACGGCTTCGTAACCGCCATCTTCGACAATGGCGTCATGCGCAAGATCGCCCAGGTCGCCTTGGCCACCTTCCCCAGCGCGGACAGCCTGACCGAAGTCGCGGGCAACGCCTTCCGGGTCAGCCAGAACTCCGGCACCTTCAACCTGAAGGCCCCCGGCACGGGCGGCGCGGGCCTGTTGGGCGCGCAGCAGCTGGAGGCCTCGACCGTCGACCTGTCGACCGAGTTCACCGGCCTGATCACCACCCAGCGCGCCTATTCGGCCTCATCCAAGATCATCACCACCGCCGACGAAATGCTGGCGGAGCTGATCAACATCAAGCGCTGATCGGCCAACACGAATCCATGAGCAAGGTCTCGTTAGACTCGATGAATCCTTCCTTTAGCCAGCGCAGAACGCGCCGGATCGGCCGGATGCGTCTTAGCCATTCCTTCACCACGACGCTTAAACGCCCCTTAGCGGGCGGGGGCCTAGCCTGCGCGTCTATGGTGGTGGTGAGAGAGGCTTAAAGCCCATGCTGCAAGAGCGACGCCTTAACAGTAACGGCGAACAGTACGTGGTCGGGCCGACGGGCACGCCCCTGACCCTGCGCGACCTTCCGCCGTCGGATACAAACCGCTGGGTCATCCGGCGCAAGGCCGAGGTCGTGGCCGCCGTGCGCGGTGGGCTGATCAGCCTTGAGGACGCCCTCGAGAAGTACCGTCTGACGGCCGAGGAATTTATGGCCTGGCAGAAGGCCATCGACAAATGGGGCATGCAGGGCCTGCGCACCACGCGCATCCAGAGCTATCGCGACTAAGCCTGCCCGGCTTGACGCATGATCATGGGCCGCTCCTGAATGGGGGCGGTCTTTTTCATGTCTGGAGTCAGAAGGATGAAGGCCCCAGTTGCGATCCTGACGGGCGTGCTGCTTCTTCTGGGCGGATGCGCAACCGCTCGCCCGACGGCTCAGTGCATCCCGCAAGAAGCCGTTGTCTGGCTGGAATGTCTCGGAGAGACGGGCGCTCTCGCCACGCAGTGCGAGATCGTGAACGGGCCGCCACCCCCATGCGGCCAGGCGGAAAAAGCCACCGCCTTCGGCCACGCCCAGATGTTCCAGTCGCAGGATTCAACCCCGCGCTGGTTCCGTTTTCTGGTGAAGGTCGAGGCGGATGGAACGGCAAGTCGCCATCTCTCTGAAGCCAGGCCTCGAAATCGCGCGCCTTAAGGCCTAAATGGCGGCGATGACCATGGACGCCCTGACCGACGACATCCTCTGCCCCGTTCCCGACATCGCCCCCATGTCGCAAGCCGACATGGACGCCGCGATCGAGAGCGTGCGACAGGCCGTCGGCCTGCCGCAGGGCGCGCGCGTGGTCGCCGCCATGTCCGGCGGAGTGGATTCCACCGTCGTCGCGGCCCTGCTGCACAAGGCGGGCTATGACGTCGTGGGCGTGACCCTTCAGCTTTACGATCACGGCGAGGCGCTGAAGAAGAAGGGCGCCTGCTGCGCCGGTCAGGACATTCACGATGCCCGTCTGGCCGCCGATCTGATCGGCATTCCGCACTACGTCCTCGACTATGAAAACCGCTTCAAGGACGCGGTGATCGACCAGTTCGCGGATTCATACCTGAAAGGCCAGACGCCGGTCCCCTGCATCCGCTGCAATCAAACGGTGAAGTTCCGCGACCTGCTGGACGTGGCCCGCGATCTGGGCGCCGAGGCCATGGCCACCGGCCACTACGTCCGCCGCGCCACGCACGGCAACCGCTCGCAGATGAGAAAGGCGGTCGACCATTCGCGCGACCAGTCCTACTTCCTGTTCGCCACGACGCAGGATCAGCTGGACTATCTGCGCTTCCCGCTGGCCGATCTGGAAAAGCCGCAGGTGCGGGGCGTCGCCGCGTCGCTGGGCCTGCGCATCGCCGCCAAGCCGGACAGCCAGGACATCTGCTTCGTGCCGACCGGCGACTATCGCACCCTGATCGACCGTCTGCGGCCGCAGGGGCGCGAGGCCGGCGACATCGTCCACATGGACGGCCGGGTGCTGGGTCGCCATTCGGGCATCACCGACTACACCATCGGCCAGCGCCGGGGGCTGAACGTCGCTGTGGGCGAGCCTCTGTTCGTGACCAAGCTGGACCCAGACAACCGCCGCGTCATCGTCGGTCCGCGCGAAGCCCTGCTGACCGCGCAGCTGACGCTGGAGGAAACCAACTGGCTGGGCGATCAAGCCACCATCGAGGAAGCCGCCCGCGACGGCGCCCCAGTGCTGGCCCGCGTCCGCTCGACGCGCCAGCCCTCCCCGGCCCATCTGGCGTTCATGGAAGACGCCATTCAGGTCGTCTTCGATCAGGGCGAGGAAGGCGTCGCCCCCGGCCAGGCCTGCGTCCTGTACGACCCGGCCGACGACGAGCGCGTTCTGGGCGGCGGCTTTATCCAGTCGACCGAGGCCGTGGCGGTCTAACCCTCATCGTCACCCTCAGGCTTGTCCCGAGGGCCCAGCGCGGCGACACGCTTTTCGTTGAATTTGCAAGCCGCGCGGACAGCCGCTCAGGTCACGCACACGTCCGCCATGGGCCCTCGGGACAAGCCCGAGGGTGATGGTTCCGATGGGCCGCATAGACCCGCAGGCAGTTGCCGTCCGGATCGCGCGCCACGAAGCCGTGGCCGCCGTCCATGTCCGTCGGCGGCAAGATGATGCGCGCGCCCCGGTCCCACCAGTCGATGTGCAGTTCATCCACCACGCCGGGAGCCTCCATGCGCAGGTCCGCCTGGGTTCCGCCTCGACCGCGCCACAGGCTGAGTCTCCGCCCCGCCGCCAGCAGGAAAACGGCATGGTCCGGCCCCGCCTCGACCGGTCGTCGACCCAGCAGCCCGGCGTAGAAACGCGCGCTGGCGTCCGGATCGGCCACGTTCAGCACAATGTCGTCGCTCATGGTTATGGTCCCTCCACCTGTCTGAACAGAAGGAGAACCTAGTCGGGCCTGCCGCCAGTTTCTGTCAGCATCATCGCGGCGGCCCCTGCCGCTCGCACGCCTCATGCCAGCGTTTCAGCAGCACGGCCTTTCGCGTGGGATAGCGGGCCTCCAGCACCTCGGCCTCGACGATGCGGTCGGTGCGGAAGCTGCGGAAGTCGCCGCGCAGCTCGCACCAGCCGATCAGCAGCCGCACCCGGTCGAAGAAGGCCAGGGCGAAGGGCCAGACGACCCGGTCCGACGCCGCCCCCGCCTCGTCGCGATAGTTCAGCCTCAGCTTTCGCTCGATGCGGATCGCCTTGCGCAAATGGGCCGGATCGACCGCATCGGCGGGGATCGCCGCGCCCGGTCCAATGAACAGGGCAGAGGCCTCCATCTCGTCGCGCAGATCCGGCGGCAGCACCGCCGCGATCCGCGCCTGGGCGCTCAACGCCGCATCCCGCAATCGCGCATCCGCCCGCTCGGCCACCCAGCGCGAGCCCAGGGCCAGGGCCTCGATCTCTTCCGGTGTGAACATCAGCGGCGGCAGCATATAGCCGGGCTTCAGCACATAGCCCACGCCCGGCTCGCCCTCGATCGTCGCGCCCTGCGCCTGCAGGCTGGCGATATCGCGATAGAGGGTGCGCAGGGAAACGCCCGTCTCCTCCGCCAGCGCGCGGCCGCTGACCGGCCGACGATGGCGCCGCAGGGTGTTGAGAAGATCAAGAAGACGTTCGGAGCGCGACACTCCGCAAGCTTAACAGACTTGCTGTCAGAAAGCGGCAGCATGGGTCGGACAGAGACGCTCTTGCTCCCGCCCCGCCTGAGCGGACATGATGGATTTCCAACGGGAGAACGCCCTTGCGCGGCATCGACTTCAGCTCATGGCAGAGCCTGTTCGCCACCTTGCTGGGCCTGGCCCTGGTCACGCTGATCGGGATGGGCATACGGCTGATGATGATGTTCGCCATCCAGCAGCGGCGCGAACGGATGAATCGCCAGATCAACGAGCGCCTGCGCACCCTGATCGCCGCCTATAAGGTGCTGGGCGGATCGTTCACCGGCGATCTGAGCGTCGATCCCCGCCACATGCGCGACATCCGGCGCGGCGGCGCTGGCGACGACGACGACGCCGCTCACGAACGCTCGGACCGCGCCCGCCGCATCCGCGATGCGGTTGAATCGGCCCTGTCCGACATCATCCTGCTGGGGACGGAAGACCAGGTGCGCCTGGCCGAGCAGGCCGCCCGCGACCTCGTCGCCGGGCGGCCTGTGCGCACCCACGCCCTGGTCGTCTCCCTGCGAGACTTCATCCGCAAGGCTCTGGACCTCACCCCCGTCCCGCGCGGCCTCGACATTCCGCCGCAAGGTCCGGCCCGCCCGTCAGGAAGCAAGAGCGGCCGCGACGACGCCAAGGGCGGCGGCTCCGGCGGCGGAGGGGGCGGCATGGGCATGGGGATGGGCATGGGCGGCTCGGACGACGTCTCGCAGCACAAGACAGGCTGATCGGCCATTCCGCAGCCTGCGCCGGCGCAGACCCTCAGGCCGCTTCGTCCTTGGTCGGCATGACCTCGCCGACGGTCGGTCGGTTCTCGGTGAAGACGACCTCCACCTCGCGCGGGCGGACGATCTCATTGCAGCAGCCGCAGGCGATACGCGGCTTCAGGTCATGGCCGCAGGTCTTGTGGCGCAGGACGATGCCCGACGCCTCGTCGCCATAGACGTGCTTCTCGCCCCAGGCGTGCAGGGTGACGAGGACGCCGTACAAATCCTTACCCTTGGCCGTCAGCACATATTCGTTGCGCGGCGGGCGCTCGGAATAGGGGCGCGGCTCCAGAACCCCATGATGCACGAGCGACTTCAGCCGCGCGGCCAGCACATTGCGCGCCACGCCCAGCCGCTCCTGCCACTGCTCGAAGCGGCGGACGCCGTTGAAGGCGTCGCGGATGACCAGCATGGTCCACGGGTCGCCGATCACCTCGAGGGTGGCGGCGACCGAGCAGCTCTGGCGCGAATAGTCGGCGGTGCGTCCCATACAACTGAAAGTGACGCTCCGTCAGGCTTTTGACAAGGGTTGCCAATCGCGACGCAGTCAGTCAGTTTCTATTGGCAACTGACATGGCCGCCCCCGGCCATATCCTTCCCTCGACTCGGAGGCGGCGCCGTCGCAGGTTCCGCCTCCGCTTTTCGATGAGAGCCATGACCGATCCCGACCTGATCCGCGCCGCCTTCCGCCTGACGCCCGAAGATGACGGCGTTCTGGCGGCCCATCTTTCCGGCGAATTCTCCAACGGCCCGATCAGCGCCCCGCCCGAAGCGGGCTTCCCCTTCGGCGGCCTGCTGGCGGCCCTGTGCGCCGGGGCCATGCGTCAGAGCCTGGGGATCGAGGCGCCGCTGCGCAGCCTGACGGTCCAGTATCTGGCGGCCGCCCGCTACGGCCAGTCGTTGCAGTTTCGGCCCCGGATGCTGAGGGGCGGCCGCAACGTCGCCTATGCCGTGGTCGAGGGCGGCCAAGGTTCGAAGCTGACCCACCACGCCAGCGCCACCTACGGCGCGGACGGCGCGACGCCCACGCCGCTGACGCCGCTGCTGGCGTCGCCGCCCTCGCTGGACAGCCTGAAGGACGCGCCGGGCATCAGCGGCCCCATGGCGCCGCGCTTCTCTCAGCACGTCGACTATCGCTTCGACGGCGGCCCCAACATCCTCGGCGGCAATGAGGGCAGGCCGGTCGTCGAACGGGTCTGGATGCGGGTGAAGGACAGCGCGCCGCTGGACGAACTGCGGATGTGCTACCTGTTGGACGCCCTGTATCCGCCCGCCTGGACGGCCTTCAAGGCGCCGCCGATGATGACGACGGTCGATCTGCGCTGCGACTTCCTGGCCGATCCGACGCCCGAAACCGCGCCCGACGGCTGGGCCTTCTTCGAGTACCGCCTGCTGGATCACGGCCTGGGCTGGTCGGTAGATGAAGCGATCGCCTGGGGCGCCGACGGCCGCCCCCTGGCCCTGGCCCGCCAGCGCCGCAAGCTATTGTGAAGCGCCACAAGCTGCTGTGAGGCGCCGCTTGCCAGCGGGCCTTCGCCTCCCCTAATCCCCCTCGAAACGATTCAACTTACGGAAACGTCCGCCATGACCGCCGCTTCTGACCCCGTCGTCATCTGCTCCTTCGCCCGCACGCCGATGGGCGGCTTCCAGGGCGCGCTGTCGCCTGTGAAGGCCACTGATCTGGGCGCCGTCGCGGTCAAGGCCGCTGTCGAGCGAGCAGGCGTCGCGCCTGAAAAGGTCGAGCAGATCTTCATGGGCTGCGTCTTGCCCGCCGGTCTGGGCCAGGCCCCGGCGCGTCAGGCCGCCATCGGGGCAGGCCTCGGCAAGCATGTCGAGGCGACGACGGTAAACAAGATGTGCGGCTCGGGCCTGCAATCGGCCATGATGGCGCACGACGCCCTGCTCGCGGGGACGGCCGATGTTATCGTCGCGGGCGGCATGGAGTCGATGACGGGCGCCCCCTACCTGATGAACAAGCACCGCGGCGGCGCCCGCATCGGCCACGACGTCATCGTCGACAGCATGATGATGGACGGGCTGGAGGACGCCTATTCCCCCGGCAAGGCCATGGGCGTCTTCGCCGAGGACGCGGCGGCCCAGTATCAGTTCACTCGTGAACAGATGGACGAATACGCCATCGAAAGCCTGACCCGCGCCAAGGCGGCCATCGCCTCCGGCGCCTTCAAGGCCGAGATCGTCCCGGTCGAGGTCGCAACCCGAAAGGGCCCAGTCACGGTCAGCGAAGACGAACAGCCCGGCAAGGCCGATCCGGCCAAGATTCCGACGCTGCGCCCCGCCTTCGTCAAGGACGGCGCCGTCACCGCCGCCAACTCCAGCTCCATCTCCGACGGCGCGGCCGCCGTGGTCATGACGCGCGAAAGCGCGGCCAAGGCTCTGGGCCTGCCCATCGTCGCCCGCGTGGTCAGCCACGCCGCCCACGCCCATGAGCCGGGCCTGTTCACCACCGCCCCGGTTCCGGCCATGCAGAAGGCCCTGAAGAAGGCGGGCTGGTCGGTCGAGGACGTGGACCTGTGGGAGGTCAACGAAGCCTTCGCCGTCGTCGCCATGATCGCCCAACAGGAGCTGGGCATCGACCGCGCCAAGCTGAACGTCAACGGCGGCGCCACGGCGCTGGGCCACCCCATCGGCGCGTCGGGCGCGCGCATCCTGTCCACCCTGCTGGCGGCGCTTCAGGCGCGCGGCGGCAAGAAGGGGGTGGCCTCCCTGTGCATCGGCGGCGGCGAGGCCGTGGCCATGGCGGTGGAACTCGCCTGATCCTGCGACGTTGTCGGCGGTCAAGCTAACTGTGGAGACCTCCCCCTTGAAACTCCCTGCCCTGCTCGCCGCCGGCGTAGCCGCCCTCAGCCTCTCCGCCTGCGCTACCGCACAGGCAGAAGGCGTGATGCCCCAGGACAACACTGTCGCCGGCCAGGCCGGTTCCGCTGACCTCAAGGCCTTCCCGGCCGCGACGCCGGGCCAGACGCGCCACGTCATCAACCTGCCGGCCCAGTCCGACGAGGACACGCTGAAGGTCGAACTGATCCTGGGCAAGACCCAGACGGTCGACTGCAATCGCCAGTTCTTCGGCGGCCGCCTTGAAACCCGCACCGCCGAGGGCTGGGGCTATGACTACTATGTCCTGCCCGCCCTGGGGAACGCGGCCAGCACCCTGATGGGGTGCCCTCCGGGCTCGGAACGTCAGGCTTTCGTGACGACGCAGGAACAGCCGCTGATCCGCTATAACTCGCGTCTGCCGGTCGTGGTCTACACGCCGTCGGATGTCGAGCTGCGCTATCGCGTGTGGCGTGCGGGCGAGATCCAGACGGCGCGCTGATCCGGGCCGTTCATTGAGATCAGACGCGGGCGTCGGTCGGATTCGATCGGCGCCCGTTTCGATTCCGGGCCGCGCCTTCCATCCCCGCGCCTTCCATCAGCGTCCCGCTGCATCAGCGAAGCCAGAGAAGCGCATCCGGCGCTCAGGACAATCATGGGCCGACTCCTGCATTTGCGAACCATTTGCAGGTTTGCGCAGAGTCGGCCGTCGTGCAAGCGTCCTTCTCTACTTCTCTCGGAGACTCGCCATGCGCGAAGACGGCAAGCTGGATTATCTCGAACTGCCCGCCACGGACCTGGCGGCGCACAAGGCCTTCTACGCCCAGGCGTTCGGGTGGAGCTTTCAGGATTACGGCCCGGCTTATGCGGCGTTCAGCGAAGGCTTGGACGGCGGCTTCACGCCCGACGCCATGACGCCCAAGCCGCTGCCCATCCTGTACGCCCATGATCTGGAAGCCATACAGGCCAGGGTAGAGGCGGCGGGCGGCGCCGTCACCCACGCCATCTTCGCCTTCCCCGGCGGACGTCGTTTCCACTTCCGCGACCCGTCCGGTAACGAACTGGCCGTCTGGTCCGAGAACTAGACCATTTTCGGTTCAGTCGGACTCGACTGAACCAGATACTCGCTCCAGGCTCTACTTCGGATCCACGGTCTGGGCGATGCGCTCGGCCTCGTCACGATCGGCGCCGTCCTGGGCCATCAACCAGACGTGGATTTCGGCGGGTTCGCCCGAGCGCTGGAACAGGTGCTCCATGGCGATGCGCCGCGGCCCCTCGGTCGTCACCACGGAGATGCGACCGCCGACCGTCACCTGCTCCCCGTCATAGATCGGAAACTGGGACGAAGGCCCGGCGTAGATCATCAGATAGGTCTTGCCCGCCTTGCGCGCCGAATAGACGCGAGCGCCGGGGCCCGAGCGGCCCTCGACCAGTTCGAAGCCCGGCGGCAGGTCGATGCGGAACGGCAACGCAGCCCTCTCGGCCGCGCTCAGGCCTTGCGGGCCGGACGCAGGCGCGGACTGAGCCGACACAGACGAGCCTGCAGCGGGAGCGGGCGCGCTTTGATCCGTCGCCGGACGGCGAACCGGCGCCTCCTGAACAGGCCGAGGCTGCGGTTGAGTCGGCGTCGGCGCGGGTCGAGATCGGGCTTCCTGAGCGGACTGGGGCTGAGCCGCAGGCGTCTGTGTCGGAGCCGGATTCGGAGCCGAGGTCGGCCGTGGCGCGGCAGCAGGCGCTGAAGCCGGAGCCGAAGGCGCTCCGTTCAGGCGGCGGGTCAGTTCCTCGATGCGCGCGCGTTCGGCCGGATCCTGACGCGCGGCGGGCGGAGGCGTCGTCTGAGCGACCGGCGCTGCTGCGGGCCGGGATGGTGCTGCCGACTGAGACGATTGCGGCTGGGGCGCCGGCGGGGCGCCGTTCAGGCGGCGGGTCAGTTCTTCGATGCGAGCGCGCTCGTCCGGATCCTGCTGGGCGGCGGCGGGGGTCGCAACGACCGCCAGCGGGGCGATAAGCGACAGGGCGACGATAGCAGCTTTCATGACCCGACATTGGCGGCGCGGGCCGCGCCGGGTCAAGCGGCCATATCAGCGGACCTGTCTCAGACGCCGGGCATCTCCACCCAGAAGGTGGCGCCTTCCCCAACCACGGAATGCACGCCGATATCACCGCCCTGCAGTTCGACCAGCCGCTTGGCCAGCGTCAGGCCGACGCCGTGCCCCTCGATGCTGGAGCGGTCCAGGCCCAGGCGGTTGAAAGGCTCGAAAAGCTGAGCCTGTTTGTCTTCCGACAGCCCCGGCCCCCGGTCGATCACCTCGATGCGGATGCGGTCGCCGCTCCATGCCGCGCGCAGGATGACCACTCCACCCGACGCGCCGTATTTCATAGCGTTACTGGCCAGGTTGCCGACCACCTGCGTCAGTCGCTGAGAATCAGCCATCGCCACCAGGGCGTCGCCGTCCGCCGCCACCTCGATCCACAGACCTTCCGCTTCGGGCAGCAGCGCCATAGACCGGCGCACATCCTCCAGCACGCCGCTGACCTCCGTCGGACGCAGGTCGACCTTGACCGCCCCGGCTTCGGCGCGCGCCACGTCCAGCAGATCATGCGTCAGCGCCTCGATCTGACGCGCCGTCTTGACCAGCATCTGCGCCATCTCGACCTGGCTGTCCGTGACCTGGCCCACATGGCCGCCCGCCCACAGTTCGCCGATGCCGATGACGCCGCCGATGGGGCTCTTGATCTCATGAGCCACATTGGCCAGCAGCCGAGACTTGGCGGCCGAGGCCCGTTCGGCGCGCAACCGGCCTTCCTTGGCGCGCTGCATCAGTTGGTCGCGCTCTTCCAGCAAGGCGGCGACGACGAGGATCGGCATATAGCCCAACAGCACCAGAAGCTGCGCCAGCAAGGCGCGATCCTCGGCCTCGAACTGATGATAGGGACCGTGCCCGGCCATCGTGCCGCCGATCGCGACCACCGACACCACCAATAGAGCCCAGGCGGCCCCGATCACGCGGAACCGCACCGCCGCAATCAGGATCAAGGGCAAAAGCAGGAAGCCGAACGGCAAGCTGAGATGGGAAAAAATCGCATAACAGGCGCTGCCGAGCAGAAGGCCCAGGCCGAGACCTTCGGCCAGCCGCGCCGGTTGTTTCAACAGTTGCAGATGCGCCTTGCGCAGACTCAACCCGACAACGCCGATCACGGCGAAGCCCAGTGCGTGGCCGCTCCACCAAATGCGGAAGCCGTCGAGGAAGTCCTGTTCGGCCAGGTTCGCCACCGCCGCACAGGCAAGCAGCGCAGACGGCAAGGGAGCGATGGCGCAGATGGTCAGAAACCGCGTCAATCCCTGAACGCTGTCGACATGCAGGCCCGTCACCAGCCGACGCGTCAGCACGACGGCCAACACGATCTCCAGCACATTGCTCAGCGTGAACAGAGTGGACAGCCAGAGCTTGTTTCCGGCCAGTATTTCGCCGGCGAAAACCCCCGCAGCGACCAGAACGCCGAAGCCCAGATCATACTGCAGGCCGCGACCGCTGCGCAGCCAGGCGGCCATCGCCAGCCCGCCTGCCCCCCACAAGGCGGCGATCAGTCCGTTGGCGCGGGCGAAGCTGATCGCCAGCACCACCAGGATCGCGACGCCCAGAGCCGTCAGTATCGGCGCCAGCGGCTGACGGAAGAAATCGGCGTTGGGCGGGACCTGGGTTTCAACCCCGATCGCTCCCTTCGCTGTCGCTTCCAGTGCGACCTCACCCCTGTGGAGCGCGCGGCTCATGCTCATCAATCCGGCCCAGAACTAGAGTCTCAGGGCCTGATCTTGATCCATGTTCCTAAACATCCTCTGAAATCGATGCTGGACTTCAGGATGCGGCGCCCAGCACCTCATTGAAGGCGCGCACGGCCGCTGCAGGACCATCCGGATAGAGCCAGACCCCTGCGCTGACCGCGACGAAGTCGGCGCCCGCCGCCGCCAGGCCGCCTGCGTTCTCGACCGTCACCCCGCCGATGGCGACACAGGGCGTCTCCATCGTTTCCTGCCAGATCGTCAGAATGTCCGGTTCGGCGTGATGGACCACCTCCTTGGTCGACGTCGGGAAGAAGGCGCCGAAGGCCACATAATCGGCGCCGCCCTCAGCCGCCTCCATCGCCAGGTGGCGGCTGTCGTGGCAGGTGACGCCGATCATGGCGTGCTCGCCCATCATGCGACGCGCATCGGCCAGGGAGGCGTCCTCCTGGCCCACATGCACGCCGTCGCAGCCGGTGGCGCGAGCCAGATCGGGCCGGTCATTCATGATCAGGGCGACGCCGTGCGCCTGACAGACGGGCTTCAGCCGCGCGACCGCCGCGCGAATGGCGTCATCCGAGGCCTCCTTCAGCCGGATCTGCAAGGCGGCGCAGTCGCCGGCGGCCAGCGCGGCCTCCAACTGGACGGCGAAGGCCTCGAGATCCGGCAGGACCGACGGCGTGATCAGATACAGACGGCAGAGCGGACGGGCGGGAATTTGCGGTTGACGAGCCATGACACCGCCCTGCCCTTCGGCGCCCACCCCGTCAATGTTGCAGAGCGCATGAGAATGATTTGCACCCGCCTTAATAGATGCTATAGCGAGCCATTCTCAGTGTTCCGGGTGCCTCGCCTTGTACGTCTGCAACTGTAACGGCCTTCGCCAGCGTGACGTCGCCCTAGCCATCGAGGCGGGCGCGAACCGTCCCAAGGACATCTTCGCCAGCCATCAGTGCGCGCCCCAATGCGCCAAATGCGTGTGCGAGATGCGCCAAATGATCCAGGAACAGCAGACCGCCTTCGCCATCGCAGCGGAATAGGCCCGTTTTGAAAGCGGATTTCACTCGCATTATCAATGCAGTGATAAAAACTCGCAAATAAACTGCGACGGCAAAGCCGTGGTATGAAGGTCGTCACGGGCGGTTCCGAGGCTCGGTCTTGCGTCAAGGCCGACTCCGCCGCTGCTTTTAAAGGACGACGACCATGAAGGGCGATCCCGCGATCATCCGCACCCTCAATGCGGTGCTGACCAACGAACTGACGGCGGTGAACCAGTACTTCTTGCACGCCCGCATGTTCGAAAGCTGGGGCCTGGCTCACCTGGGTCAGGTCATCTACGAAGAATCGATCGGCGAAATGAAGCACGCCGACATGCTGATCAAACGCATCCTCTTCCTGGACGGCCTGCCCAACCTGCAGGACCTGCACAAGCTGAAGGTCGGCGAAGACCCGATCGAGTGCCTGGGCGCGGACCTGCAGCTCGAGATCGACAGCCGCGCCACGACCCGCGACGCCGTCACCCAGTGCGAAGAAGCCCGCGACTATGTCAGCCGCGACCTGCTGATGAAGATTCTGGCCGACACCGAGGAGCATGTGGACTTCCTCGAGAACCAGCACAGCCTGATCCAACTGATGGGCGCACAGAATTATCTGCAGTCGGCCATGAAGGAAATCGTCACCGACGGCGCCGCCACGGGCAACTGATCCAAAGGCCGGGCGCGGCCCCAGAGGGCGGGAACGTCCGCCGCGCCCGGTTGTTCTGGCTGCATGAGCAGCATGGACGACGCCCTAGACGCCGCCCGCGACCACGCGGCGGACTTCCTCAACGCCGAAGGCCGCGACTGGCGCCACGTCGCCCTGGGCGCCGCGCTGACCGTCGGCTTCGCCCTGGCGGCCACCGTAGTGGCCACGCGCGCCGTTCCCGCCCAGACCCGCAGCCTAGCGGAGGCCCGCAAGCGCGAAGGCCCGATCACCGAGCGCCCGCGCGGACCGTTCAGCCTGATCCTGCCCGCAGTCTTTTCGGCCACCACCCTGTCGGCTCTGCGCGTATGGAATGCTCCGGCCCGGCCCGGCCGCAACGCCGCCATGGGCCTTTGGGCCGTCGCCCAGACAGTCAACGCGGTCTGGCTGGCCGCCCGCCCGACTGGGCGCTGGACCCAGATTCTGGCCGCCATGTCCTCCGCCGGGCTGGCGGCCGCCTTCGCCCATGAAGCGCGCAAGCTCGACCCGGGCGCAGCCAAGCTGGCGGCTCCGACCGGCATCGGCGTGCGCCTGGCCAATCAGGCTGAACGCGGTCTGGACAGCCCAGCCTGAAACAACACGCAGAGACGCCGTCGCCATTGCCCTTTTTCGCCTTATCCTCTAGGGCTCGCGGCGATTTGGCGCGCCACGCTCTGGCGGTCGGCGCCTGCCGCCCCCCAGCAACGAGCCCTACGGTTCTCATGAAAATCAACGCCAACACCATCAAGCCCGGCATGGTCCTGCAACACAACGGCGGCCTGTGGGTCGTCACCAAGGCCAGCCACGTCAAGCCCGGCAAGGGCGGCGCCTTCGCCAACGTCGAGGCCAAGAACCTCGAGACCGGCAACAAGCTGAACGAACGCTTCCGTTCGGAAGACAAGGTCGAGCGCGTCACGCTGGAACAGCGCGACTACTCCTATCTGTTCGACAACGGCGAAACGCTCGTCTTCATGGACGACGAGTCCTATGAGCAGATCGAACTGCAAAAGGGCTGGGTCGGCGAAGACCGCATCCCCTACCTTCAGGAAGGCATGAAGGTGATCATCGAGTCGCACGAGGAGCGCCCGATCGGTCTGGAACTGCCCGAACAGGTCGTTCTGGAAGTCGTCGAGACCGAGCCGACCGTGAAGGGCCAGACCGCCTCGTCGTCCTACAAGCCCGCCAAGGCCTCGAACGGCATCCGCGTCATGATCCCGCCCTTCATGTCGACGGGTGAAAAGATCGTCGTCGACACCTCGACCGGCGAATACGTCCGCCGCGCGGACTAATAAAAGTCTCGTTTCCCGGCCAAGGCCGGGCAAGTTATGACTACAGGGGCGCGGATGGTCCGCGCCCCTTTTGCTTCTCCGTCCATCCGGGCCGCAGGCCTTTCAAGGATCGACGGATCAGGAGAACCGCCTATGGCCCTCGCTTCCGCCCTGCTCCAGGTCATGATGGACGCCGTCCGCAAGACCGCCCGCCCGATGCTCCGGGATTTCGGCGAGGTGTCCCAGCTCCAGGTGTCCCGCAAGGGCCCCGGCGACTTCGTCACCGCCGCCGACGTCAAGGCTGAACAGACCCTGTTCGAACTGCTGCTGAAGGCCCGCCCCGGCTACGGCTTCCTGGGCGAAGAGCGCGGCATGATCGAGGGCACCGACAAGACCCACACATGGATCGTCGACCCGATCGACGGCACCACCAACTTCATGCACGCCATGCCCCACTTCGCCATCACGGTGGGTCTGGAGCGCAAGCATCCCGACGGCACGGCCGAGATCGTGGCCTGCGTCACCTACAACCCGGTGCTGAACGAGATGTTCTGGGCTGAAAAGGGCAAGGGCTGCTACCTGAACGACACGCGCATCCGCATCGCCGGACGCGCCGACATGGCCGAGTGCCTGATCGCCACGGGCCTGCCCTTCATCGGCAAGACGGGCCACGGCCAGGCCATCAAGGACATCCACGCCGTGGGCCAGCGCGTGGCGGGCATCCGTCGCCTGGGCGCCGCCTCGCTGGACTTCGCCTGGGTCGCCGCGGGCCGCTACGACGCCTATTTCGAGCGCAACCTGCAACCGTGGGACGTGGCGGCGGGCATACTGCTGGTCACAGAAGCCGGCGGCGTCGTCACCACCATCGACCAGGACGGCGATCCCATGAGCGGCAAGCAGATCGTGGCGGGCAATCCCGAAATCCAGGCCAAGCTGCGCAAGATCCTGCGCGAGGCGTAAGACAGCATTCTGCCTCCCCTTCCATGGGGAGGTCGGCTGAACCAGCCGGATGGGGCGGCGCTTCGCAAGAGGCGCCGCCTCTGTCGTAATCACGCGCCTGTCACGTCCGGTCCCTACCCTTCGTGCATGATCGCCGCCATCCTGACCGTCGCCCTTCTGTCGTCGAGCCAACCGGCCATGTCCACGCCGTCTCCCAGCCCCATCGTCATCGCCCACCGGGGCGCCTCAAGCGAGCGGCCCGAGCACACCCGCGCCGCCTATGATCTGGCCATCGAACAGGGCGCGGACTTCATCGAGCCGGACCTGGTCATGACGCGCGACGGCCATCTGGTCGTCCGCCACGAGAACGAAATCGGCGAGACCACCGATGTCGCCGACCATCCCGATTTCGCTGCGCGCAGCACCACCCGCGACGTGGACGGCGTCCTCGTCACCGGCTGGTTCACCGAAGACTTCACCCTGGCGGAACTGAAGACCCTGCGCGCCCGCGAGCGCCTGCCCGCCCTGCGTCCCGCCTCGGCCGCCTTCGACGGGCAGGAGCGGATCCTGACCTTCGACGAGGTCCTCGCCATCGCCCGCGACTCCAGCGCCCGCACCGGACGCGTCATCGGCGTCGCGCCCGAACTGAAGCACCCCAGCCATTTCGCCGCCCTCAGCCTGCCGATGGAGGACAACTTCGTCGCGGCGCTGGAGCGCCACGGACTGACCAGCGCCGAGGCTCCCATCCTGATCCAGTGCTTCGAGGTCGGGACTCTGGAGCGACTGAAGGCGCGCATCAACGCGCCGCTGCTGCAACTGATGCAAGCGGACGGCGGCCCTGCCGACCGGCCCGGCGTGACCTATGCCGAAATGGAGACGCCGCAGGGGCTGGCCGAGATCGCCCGCTATGCTGACGCGGTTGGAGTGCAGGACCTGATGGTGGCGCCGCGCGATGACGCGGGTCGCGCGCTGGAGGCGTCGCCGCTGACGGCCGACGCCCATGCGGCGGGTCTGAAGGTCGCAGTCTGGACCTTGAGAGCGGAGAACGTGTTCCTGCCTGCGCAGTATCGCATCGGCAACGCGCCTGCTGACCACGGCGACCTGACGGGCTGGCTGAAAGCGATCTACGCGCTAGGTGTCGACGCTGTGTTCAGCGACTTTCCCGCGGCCGCTGTCGAGGCTCGTTAGTTTCCCTCTCCCGATGGGAGAGGGCTTGAGCCTCCAAGAGCCGGAGGCGATTGGGTAAGGCAAAAGGGTGAGGGTTCGCGATCAAAGTCGGCCGAAGGCCGTTATGCGGCGGCTTACGCCGACTGATAGGACAAGCCCCTCACCCTTTCGCGCCAGAACGATCGCTGCGCTCTCGTGCGCTCAAGCCCTCTCCCGCCGGGAGAGGGTAGCTTTTACGTCCCCTGAAACTGCAGCTTGGCCAGGCGCGCATACAGCCCGCCCCTGGCTGACAGCTCGGCGTGCGTGCCTTCTTCGACCACCTGGCCGCCGTCCATCACCACGATGCGGTCAGCCCGCAGCACCGTCGCCAGACGGTGGGCGATGACCAGGGTGGTGCGCTCGGACATGGCCTGATCCAGCGCCGCCTGGACCAGACGTTCGTTTTCGGCGTCGAGCGCGCTGGTCGCCTCGTCCAGCAGCAGGATGGGCGCCTCGCGCACCAGAGCCCGCGCGATGGCCAGACGCTGACGCTGGCCGCCCGACAGGCTCTTGCCGCGCTCGCCCAGCGGCGTGTCGAAGCCCTCCGGCAGGGCGTCGATGAAGCCCAGGGCCTGCGCCTCGGCGGCGACGGCGCGGGCCTCTTCCAGCGTGGCGGCCTCGCGACCGAAGCGGATGTTCTCCAGCGCCGAGCCCGAGAACAGCGGCGCCTCCTGCGACACCCAGGCGAAGCGGTTGCGCACCGCGACCGGATCGGCCGCGCGCACGTCCACGCCGTCCACCGACACCAGGCCGGACTGCGGGTCATAGAAGCGCAGCAACAGGCGGAAGACCGTCGACTTGCCCGCCCCCGACGGCCCGACCAGAGCTACCGTCTCGCCCGGCCGCACGGTCAGGCTGAAGCCCTTCAGCGCAGGCAGGTCAGGGCGGCCCGGATAGGCGAAGTCCACAGCCGACATCGACACTTCGCCGCGCGGCGGCTGCGGCAGGGCGACCGGGTTGGCGGGCGGCGCGATGGCGGGGGCGGCGCGCATCAGCTCGTCGATCCGCTCCATGGCCCCGGCCGCCTTCTGCACGTCGCCCCAGCTTTCACCCAAGGCGCCGACAGCCCCCGCCGCGAACACCGACAGGAGCACGAACTGCAGCAGAGCGCCCGGCGTCATGGTCCCGGCGATCACGTCCTGCGCGCCCAGCCACAGCACCAGGGTCACGCCGCCGAACATGACGACGATGATCATGGCCGTCATCACCGCCCGCGCCCGCATCCGCTGCAGGGAGACGCCGAACGCCTCTTCCACCGCCGCACCGAAGCGGCCGATGGCGCTCCTTTCGCGGCCGAAGGCCTGAACCGTCTCGATGGCGTCGACGCTTTCCCCGGCGAAGCCCACGGCCCCGGCGAAGGTGTCCTGCGACTTCACCGTCAGCTTGCGCACGATCCGACCGAAGATGAACAGCGGCGCGATCAGCACCGGCACGATCAACAGGACGAAGCCCGTCAGCTTCGGGCTGACGAAGAACAGCAGGATCACCCCGCCGATCAGGGTCAGGAAGTTGCGCAGCGCATAGCTGATCGAGGTGGTCAGCAGGGTGTCGACCAGCTGGATGTCCGTGGTCAGACGCGACAGCACCTCGCCGGTGCGCATATGGGCGAAGAAGACAGGGTCCAGCGTCAGGATGCGCTTGAACAGCGCTGTGCGCAGGTCGGCGATGATCCGCTCGCCGGTCTTGGTCACGTAGAAATAGCGCAGCGCCGTCGCCAGCCCCAGGATCACGGCGTTGAGGCCCAGGATCAGGAACCACTTATCGATGTCGGCGCCGCCGTTCTCGAATCCCTGGTCGATGGCGCCGCGCGCCGTCGCCGTCAGGGCCAGCGACGCGACAGTCGAGCCGATCAGCCAGATCGCCGAAATTCCCGCGTCCAGCCTGTGCCGGGCCAGGAACGGCAGCAACCGGCCCAGCGGACGGATGTTGCGGCTCTTGGCGCGCTTGCCGCCCGCCTCATCCATCTGTTCGGCCAGGAGGGCCCCGGCGCCGGGGCGGCCCTCGGGCTGTCCTGTCGGTTGGGCGTGACGTTGCGGTTCGGCGTGGGTCATGGCAGCGCTCTTGCCCCGGATCGCCCCCCGGTGTAAACGCCGCCCCTCGCTCCCGTCGCGCTCCGTGGCGGGATTCTCTAATTACGCGCAGTGACGGTCGGCATCGTCGTCGCGCAGAGACGGACAAGATCGATGAAAGCGGACACGCACCCCGACTACCACTTCATCACTGTTGTGATGACCGACGGCACCACCTACCAGACCCGTTCGACCTACGGGAAGGAAGGCGCCACGCTGAACCTGGACATCGACCCGACGTCTCACCCGGCCTGGACCGGCGGCAACCAGCACCTGATGGACCGCGGCGGCCGCGTGTCGCGCTTCAACAACAAGTTCGGCGGCTTCATCAAGAAGTAAGCCTCGCTTGCTGCGACATGTTCGCCACAAAAGCGTCGGTCCCCGGGCCGGCGCTTTTTTGTTGCCTGGAACGCCGTTAACATGGGTGCGTTCGATCCTCCGGGGCGTGGACGCTGGGTCCGGGCCGATATCGGACCACAAGAGTTGCAGACGATGAATCGACGGGAACTGGGCCTTGGCGTCGCCACGACGAGCCTGACGCTGGCGGCCGCAAGCGGAGCGCTTGCGCAGACCCGCACGACCGACCCGCAGATTTTCATCGCCGGCTTTGACGCTCAGGCCGGGCGCCTGCCCGCCGCCCAGCAGGCCGACGTCCGCGCCGTCTATCAACTGACCCAGGGCAAGCCCATCTGGACCGCCGACCGCCTGCGCGTGCTTCAGGAAGTCGCCGCCGGGGCCGAGCGTCACGGCCTGCCCGCCGGAGACTTCTTCGACTTCGTCGGCCTGGCCGCCGACCGCGAAACGGCCGAAATCCGCACCACCGCCGCCGCCCTGGCCTATGCGAAGGTTCTGGCCGAGGGCCGCGTCCGGCCCGAGACGGTCGAAGAGCTGTGGGAGATGCAGAAGAACAGCGTCGACCTGCCGCGCGGCCTCGTCGACGCCGTCGCCTCCAACAAACTGAGCCAGTGGTTCGACGCCCTGCCCCCGACGGATCTGGGCTACACCAATCTGTCGGCCGGTTACGCCCGCTATCGCCGGATCGCCCGTCAGGGCGGCTGGCCTGCTTTTCGCCTGAACAGCGGCACGATCGAGCCGGGAACCAGCGACCCGCGCATCCCCGCCCTGATCGCCCGCCTGGCGGCTGAGGGCGACCTGAGCGCCGCCAACGCCGAGCGCCTGAAGGGCAATCTGGCTTACGGCCCTGAATTGCAGCAGGCGGTGCGCAGCTTCCAGACCCGCCACGGGCTGGGCGCCGACGGCCGGATCGGCGCCGCCACCCAGCGCTCGCTGACCGCCTCCGCCGAGGATCGGGCGCGCCAGATCGCGCTGAATCTGGAGCGCCGCCGCTGGCTGAAGCGCGACCTGAATCCCGAGCGGATCGAGGTCAACACCGCCGCCGCCATCATGGTCTACTGGAAGGACGGCAAGCCGGTTCACTCCAACCGCGTCGTCGTCGGCACCGTCGCCAACCAGACCCCCAGCCTGGAAAAGCCCTTCGCCTCGGTCGTGGCCAATCCGCCGTGGACTGTGCCGATGGGCATCGCCCGTCGCGAAATCCTGCCCAAGGGCCCCGCCTACCTCGCCGCCAACGACATGTACGTCAACGCCGACGGCTGGGTAGTGCAGCGCGCCGGGCCGAAGTCGTCGCTGGGCAATGTGAAGTTTGAGCTGCAGGACAGCTACGCCATCTTCCTGCACGACACGCCCGCGCGCGGGGCCTTCAACCTGTCGGTGCGCCAGCGCAGTCACGGCTGCGTGCGGGTGCAGGACGCCATCGGCTTCGCCCGCCTGCTGCTGTCGCCCGACCCGGCGCGTCTGGCCACCTTCGACGAGGCGCAGGCCAGCGGCGAAACCAAGCGGGTGACCACCGGCCGCAACATCGCCGTACGCCTGCTGTACTGGACCGCCTTCGTCGACGGCCAGGGCCGCGTCGCCTTCCGCGAGGACGTCTATAAGCGCGACGCCAAGCTGGCCGACGCCCTGGGCATCGCCGTCAACCTGCCACAGGTGGTGGCCGACGCCCCGATCGACCCGGACGAAGTGACGCCTTAAGGCGCCGCTACCTTATCCGAACGCCGCCCTCAGCATGTCCATCTGGTTCTGCACCGGATTGGCGGGCGCCGTCGCGGGCTCGACATACATCTGACGATCCAGATGCAGCACGCGGTCGTACAGCTTTTCGGCCCGCACGGCGTATTCGATCAAGGCGATGGGCAGGTCGCCGCGACGCGGTTCCGTCTCCATGCGGCGGTCAGCCAGGCGATAGCGAGGATCGCCCGCCGCCTCGGCGCTCATGTCCTGTTCGCGCACGGCGCGCTGGACCAACAGCCACGAGGCGATCTGCATCAGCCGCGTGGTCAGCTTCATGCTCTCGCCCGCATAGGACAGGGCCGCCGCCCGCGACAGCAGGCGCGAATCCTGGCGTCCGTCGCCATCCAGATAGGCGGCGGTCTCCTCGACCAGCTCCATGCCTTCGCGGAAGGTGCGCTCAAACAACTCAGAGCGCGCGAAATCCAGCACCTCGGCGCCTGACAGGCCTGCCCGGCTCAGATTGGCTTCAATGGCGGTCACAGGCGTCCATCCAAGAATTTCATGTATCCGCTGGCTGCAATCGTCATGCCACGGAAGTCGCCTATTCGGGAGAGCGCCGTCGAAACCATCCCCAACCGCCGTCGCTCAGCGGAAGTTGAACAGCGCATCGGCGGCGCTGCGCTGCGACGACTTGCCGTCGATGGCGGCTCTGGAGCGCGCGATCTCGGCCTCAAGGGCGGCGATCCGCTCCTGAAGTTCGTCCACAGCATAGAGGTCGAGGTCTTCGCGGCCGAGGGCGCTGAGGGCCTCGCCGCGCTGCGGCCGGGGCTCCAGATCTTCAAAACTCATCCTCGCCTCCTTGGCCATCGCAGACACGAACGCCTATGTGAACGCCGCATTGAACAGGAATGCAAGCAAGGGAGGCTTCACCATGCAGGCCATTGAGATCGAAAATGGACGCGGCCCCGCCGACGCCCTGCGCCTGACGACGCGCCCCCTGCCCGACCCGGCGCCCGGCGAGATCCGCATCCGTGTGCGTGCGGCCGGGGTCAACCGCCCGGACATCGTCCAGCGCGAGGGCCGCTATCCGCCTCCGCCGGGCGCTTCGGACATTCTGGGGCTGGAGGTTGCGGGCGAGGTCGAGACGGTCGGCGAAGGCGTGACGCGCTGGGCGATCGGGGACCGGGTCTGCGCCCTGCTGGGCGGCGGCGGATATGCCGAATACGCCGTGGTCGACGCCCGCCACGCCCTGCCGATCCCCGACGGCCTCGACTTCGTGCAGGCCGCCGCCCTGCCTGAAACCGCCTTCACCGTCTTCGCCAACGTGTTCGAAGGCGGCGGGCTGAAGGCAGGCGAGACCCTGCTGCTCCACGGCGCGACCAGCGGTATCGGCGTCATGGCCATTCAGATGGCCAAGGCGGCGGGCGCCCGCGTCATCGCCACCTCACGCGGGGCCGCCAAGGCCGAGGCCGCCCGCGCCCTGGGCGCCGACGTCAGTCTGGATGCAACGACGCAGGACCTGGCGGCCGCCATTCAGGAAGCGGGCGGCGCAGACGTGGTCCTGGACATGGTCGGGGCCGCCTATGCCGAACTAAACCTCAACGCCCTGAAGCCCGGCGGGCGCTGGGTGGTGATCGCCACCCTCACCGGCGCCAAGGCCGAGGTCGATCTGATGCGGATCATGCTGAAGCGGATCGTGCTGACCGGCTCGACCCTGCGCAGCCGCCCCGCCGATGAAAAGGCCCGGTTGGCCGCCGCCGTCGAGGCGACCGTCTGGCCGTGGGTCGCATCCGGCGCCGTCAAGGCGCAGGTCGAGGCGACCTTCCCTCTGGCCGAGGCCGCCGCCGCCCATGCCCACCTGGAAGCGGGCGCCCACGTCGGCAAGGTCGTGCTGCTGCCCTGATCAAGGAAAAGGGCGGGAAGTCGAAGCTTCCCGCCCTATCCGTCAAACCGTCGCTACAGCTTACCAGCGACCGCCGCTGCGGGCCGGACGCAGGGACGAGATCTTGTCATTCAGGCCCGTATTGCGCAGGTCGCGGATATCGCCGCGCACGACCTCGCAGCGCCCGCGATAGTTGGCGTCTTCGCAGACTTCCCAGCTTCCACGCGACAGGCGGATCGAGCTGATCGCGTCGTTCATGCCCAGGTTGCGCAGGTTCGGAACCTCGTCGCGGAAGCTCATCGACTGGCCGCGATAATTGGCGTCGCGATAAACAGTGATCGAGGACTGGTTCCAGCCGCCGCCCTGACCGGGGCGATTGTTGTCCCAGCCGCCGCCGGGACGGTTCGGCCGACCGCTGTTTTCGAAATCTCCCATCACGCGTCCACAGGCCAGCCGGCCGTCACGGTTGACGATCTCGTCGCTGGAGCAGCGCGCCAGCTCGATGGAGGTCTCGCGGACATTTCCGCGCATGTCGCGACAATCAGCATAGAGACGGCCCTGGTTCACATAGGAGCCGGTGCAGCTCTGCGCATAGGAGCCGCGCGGCGCGCCACGGGCCTGAACCTGCGCTTCAGCCGTCCCGACGTTGACGACGGAGAAGCCGCCCGCCGCCATGACCAAACCTGCCGCTGCAACCACGAACTTCTTCATGACACGGTCTCCTTAGAGGTCTCTTCCGGCGCACAACGCGCCCTGGCCCTGAATGTTCATCATCACAGATGAACCTTTGCTGTATGGCGACGACAGACGACGTTTTCATTTCGGCCGAAATCACCTATAAAGGGCCTCTCGCGCCCGGCCGAAAAGGTCGGGCGCCGTCGATTCAAACGCCCGTTTTTCGGGCCGCAACCGCCGGGATCCATGCCCATGACCGACATCCTGATGCCCAAGGCCACCGCGGTCTGGCTAGTGGACAACACCTCGCTCTCGTTCGAGCAGATCGCCGACTTCTGCGGCCTGCACCCGCTGGAGGTGCGCGGCATCGCCGATGGCGACGTGGCGCGCGACATTCGCGGCGCCGACCCCATCGTCAACGGCCAACTGACCCGCGAAGAGCTGGACAAGGCCCAGAACGATGAAAACTACCGCATGAAGGCCGTGGTCAGCCGCCACGCCGAACTGCTGAAGCCCGCCAAGTCAGGTCCGAAGTACACGCCTGTGTCGCGCCGTCAGGACCGTCCGGACGCCATCATGTGGTTCGTCCGCAACCACCCCGAAGTGACCGACGCCCAGATCGCCAAGCTGCTTGGGACGACCAAGGCCACGATCGAGAGCGTGCGCAACCGCACCCACTGGAACTCGGCCAATATCAAGCCGGTCGACCCTGTGACGCTGGGCCTGACCGGTCAGCTGCAACTGGACGAAGTGGTCCGCAAGGCTGCTGACAAGAAGGCCAAGGACGACGCCAAGAACGGCGTCCTGCAACCCATCGAGGCCGAACCCGAACCGGAAGCCGCCGTCGAAGACGCCGAAGAAGAATATGGCATGGGCGCCGAGCCCACTGCCGAATCGGTGTTCGGCCCGCGCGACTGATCCCTTCGATCCGCCGAACGATACAAAACGGCCCCGGAAGAGCGATCTTCCGGGGCCGTCGTCATTTTCAGATGGAAAGCGGCGTCAGTGAGCGCGGGCTTCCAGGCTATTGATCTCTTCCTTAAGTCGCAGCTTTCGCTGCTTCATCTCCCTGAGGTGTATCGGGTCCGCGGAGGGGCGGCGCATCTCCTGCTGGATGGTCTCATCCAGCGACCGATGCCGATTACCCAGTTCGCGAATACGAGCCTCGATGGTCATGGCTTGCGCCTCCATGTGTAAGGGACCACTACACTGAGCGCCCGGTTCGACGGGGTGTGGAATCACATTGCAGTGACCCTCGCCGCTCCGGACACGGACAGGTTGGAGGCGAATTTGGCCGATGTTGTGAACTCGACCGTTCGGGCGCTGTCGCCCTCTCGGCTAGTCGTTGGAATCTCTGGCGCTTCCGGCGTCATCTATGGCGCGCGCGTGCTGGACGCCCTTCGCGAACTGGGCGTCGAGAGCCATCTGGTCGTCACCCGCGCCGCCCTGCTCACATTGTCGCAGGAGACGGATCTCATCCCCGACGAACTGACGGCCAAGGCCGATGTGGTTCATCGGCTGAACGACGTGGGAGCGACCATCTCATCCGGTTCCTTCCGCACCCTGGGCATGATCGTCGCGCCCTGTTCTGTGCGGACGATGAGCGAAATCGCCACTGGCGTCACCTCGACCCTGCTGACCCGCGCCGCCGATGTGACATTGAAGGAGCGCCGTCCGCTGGTGCTGATGGTGCGCGAGACGCCGCTGCATCTGGGTCACCTGCGCACCATGACGGCCCTTGCCGAGATGGGCGCCGTCATCGCCCCGCCCCTGCCCGCCTTCTACGCCCGGCCGGAAAGTCTGGATCAGATGATCGATCAGTCGGTCGGCCGGGCGCTGGACGTCTTCGGTCTGGACTGGGCGCCGGTGCGCCGCTGGGAAGGGCTGAAGGGCGGGATCGAGGCATGAGCGACGACCTATGGACCTGGGCCTGCGCCGCCTATGCCGCGCCGGGCGTGAGCGAGGCTTGCCTATCGCTGCAGGACTATCACGAACAGAACGTGCCTCTATTGCTGTGGGCGGCCTGGACCGCAGCCACCGGCCGTCGTCCGGACGAAGAGACGATCGAGGCGGCCTGCGACACGGCGCGCGCCTGGCAGACGACGACCATCGCGCCGCTGCGCGCGGTGCGGCGCACGCTCAAGACGCCTGTTCCGGACCTCGAAACCGAAGCCCGTCTGGCGGTGCGCGAGCAGGTGAAGGCCGTCGAACTGGCCGCCGAGCGGCATCTGCTGGAAGGGCTTCAGGCCCTGTCTCCCGTCGCCTCAGGCGCTCCGCGCCCGGCGGTCGAGGCGATGGCCGAGGCCGCGCGGCTATGGGACAGGGTCGTGCCGCGGCCGGGGCTTAGAACCCTGGCCGACCTGCTTCCGACCTGACCCTGGCTCAGCTATAATCGCCCGGTCCGGGGCCTGATGATGAACGACGACGAACCTTACCTGTCCGAAGAAGACGAGGCGCTGCGCGCCGAGCTGACCTGCCTCCTGCAGGAGCACGCCGACCTGGACGCCTTGATCGAGGCGTTGGGCCATATGCCTGCGCCCGATCAGCTGATGATCGCCCGGCTCAAGCGCAAGAAGCTGGCTCTGCGCGATGACATCGTGAAGCTGCAAGACCGCATCCTGCCTGACATCATCGCCTGATAATTTCCGGGCCTGACAGCTTCCCTCTCCCGGCGAGAGAGGGAAGCAGGAACGCACGCGCTACAGCGGCAGGACCGAGGTGTCCTTGACCTCTTCCATCACCGCATAGGTGCGTGTTTCGCGCACGCCCGGCATGGTGATCAGGGTGTCGGCCAGAAAGACACGATAGGCGGCCATGTCTTTCATCCGCACCTTGACCAGATAGTCAAAGCCGCCGGCGACCATGTGGCACTCCAGCACCTCCGGCGAGCGCCGGATGCGGTCTGCAAACTGGTCGAAAATGTCCGAGGTCGTGCGATCCAGCAGCACCTCGATGAAGATCAGCAGTTCCCGCTCGGCGAACTTCGGATCAATCAGCGCCGTATAGCCGACGATCACGCCCCGCTCCCGCAGGCGGCGCACCCGTTCAAAGCACGATGACGCCGACATGTTGCAGGCGGACGCCAGGTCCTGATTGGTGATGCGCCCATCCTGCTGCAACACCCTCAGGATTCGGCGATCCGCGTCATCCAACTTGTAATCCGCTGTGTTCATGCGCGGCTCCCCCTTACGCATCTACCCTACTCCAACTTTGTCAAACCGCCTGCTGATCCGCAATGGATCAGCAGGCGGTGGAGACCAACGACCTGGGAGAAAATCGTCGGCCAGAAAGATCGCCTGTCAGAAAAACGGCCGCCTATTCGGCGCGGCGCGTCCCGGCTGCCTGCTTGCCCTGCGCGATAAAGGCCTCCATTTCGGCGGTCATGGCCGGAATGGTGGCGACGCCCAGAGCCAGCAGATGGTCGTGGAAGGCCCTGATATCGAAGTCGGCGCCCAACTCGGCCTCGGCCTTGCGCCGCAGGCGGACGATTTCAATCTCGCCCAGCTTGTAGGCCAGGGCCTGCCCGGGCCAGGTGATGTAGCGATCGATCTCGGTGCCGACCTCATGATCCGACAGGGCCGTATTTTCGCTCAGGAAGGCGACGGCCTGATCGCGGGTCCAGCCCTTGGAGTGGACGCCAGTGTCGATCACCAGACGGGCCGCGCGCCACATCTCATAGGTCAGGCGTCCGAAATCCTCATAGGCGTCTTCATAGATGCCCATCTCCACAGCGAGTTTTTCCGTATAGAGAGCCCAGCCTTCACTGAAGGCCGAGATGCCCGCCTGCGCGCGCCATTCCGGCAGGGCGGCGTGCTCGCGACGCAGCACGCCGTGCCAAGCGTGACCGGGGTTGCACTCATGCACCGTCAGCGCAGGGATGTTGTATCGCGGACGCGACGGCAGGTCATAGGTGTTCAACAAGCACGCCCCGTTGCCGCCGCGTCCCGCCGTATAGAAGGGCGCGATGGCCGGCGGCACCGGAACCAGGCTGAAGGTGTCGCGCGGCTTCAGGTTGAAATACTGCCCCATCTTGCCGTCGACCTTCTTGATCACCCAGGCGCCGTGCCAGAGCAGATGCTCGGGCTTGTCGTACTGGAACTGGCGATCGGTCTTCAGGAAGGTGAGGAAGTCGGCGAAGCTGCCCGTCCATCCGGTGCTGCGCATGACCGCTTCCATTTCGGCGCGGACGCGGGCCACCTCGGCGCGGCCGATCTGGTGAATCTGATCCGGCGTCAGGTTGACGCTCGTGTATTGACGGATCTGCGTCTGATAGAAGTCGTCGCCGTCCGGCAGGCGGTTGGCGCCCAGGGTGTCGCGCGCGCCTGGCACATACTCATCGCGGATGAAGCTGAGCAGGGTGCGATGCGCAGGCACGACCTGCTGTTGGATTACCTGAACAGCCTCGGCGCGCAGGCGCTGTTTGTCTGCCTCCGGAATCGTCGACGGCATGTCGATGAAGGGCTTGTAGATCGGGTTGGCCTGCGGATCCGTCGGCTCGGTCACCGCCAGGATGGAGACGTCTCGTCCGACCAAAGAAGCCTTGGGCTGGGTGAAGCCGCGCGCCAGTCCGGCGCGCATATTGGCGATCTGCTGGTCGAAATAGCGCGGCGTGTCGCGCAGTTGGGACAGGTAACGGTCATAGTCCTCCACCGAGGTGAAGGTCTGGTTCGCCATGCCCGAAATCGACGACCAGAACGAGCTGTCCGAGTTGAAGGGCATTTCGTAGAGGCGATGACGGCCGTCATCGACGAAATTGTCGATCTGGTGCTTGTAGACGGCGTAGTTGGTGCGCTCGGACGGCGACAGCTGGTCCGGCGAAATGGCGTTCAGGCGGCGCTGGATCTCGGTCCAATAGGCCAGGCGGCGCTGCTGGGTGGCGGCGCTGACGTCCGGCAGATTGGTCGGCTTGGACGCTCGCGAAGGAATCTCGGTTCGGCGCCAGGCGTATTCTTCGTCGGCGATAGCGCGGAACTGGGCGTCAAGGGCGCTGGCCGTCGTCGCCGTGGCCGTGGCAGGCGCCGAGGCCGACGCAGCCGTCGGCAGGGCGGCGAAAGCCAGCACGCCGGCGGCGGCGGCGATGGCGCTGTATGCGGTCAGGGTCTTCATCAGTTTCTCCCCCATAGTCATGCGGACGCCCGCTTAGGCCGCCCCGTGTGAAAAGCCGCCCGTCGCCGGGCGGCTTTCCCTGTTTGCGGATCAGAAGCGCGCGTTCACGCCGATGTAGGCGTAGCGGCCCAGGTTGTTGTAGACGCTGGCGTTGAACCCGGTGTTCAGCGACGTGCCGGTCCAGGTGAACGGCGTCTGCGGCGGCTCCTCATTGGTGAAGTTGTTCACCCCGGCGAAGACCGAGAACTTGTCGAACCGATACTCCGCCCGGATGTCGTGGGTCAGCCAGGACGGCGCCTTATAGGGTTCATAGGCCCCCGCTGGATCCTGATTGCTGCGCACCATGCTGCTCAGATACTGGTTGGCGTAGGACAGCGAGACGCGGTCATAATCCCAGGTGACGCGGAAGTTCATCCGGCGCTTGGGATTGGGCAGTTCGCCCGCCTGTTCATCCCGCACGCTGGCGTCGCCCGGCACCGGATCATAGGTCAGGTCTTCCAGGAAACCCGCCGCCGCATTGAACGACAGCGAGCCGTAGTCCGGCAGCCCCAGCTTGGCCAGATCGGTGCGATACGACGCGGTGACGTCCCAGCCCGAGTTGGTGTACTCGGCCACGTTCAGAACCTGGTTCAGCACCTTGGTGATGTTGCCGTCGGCCCCGCGCGACACGCTGGTGCAGAACGGGTTGCTCAGATTCGGGCTGTCTACGCAGTTGTTGATGATGTTGCGCCAGCCCAGCGAGGCGATCACGTCGCTCATCTTGATATCGTAGTGGTCGATCGTGACCGCCAGACCCGGCAGGAAGGACGGCGTCAGAACCACGCCCAAGGTCAGGGTCTCGCCCTCTTCCGGGTTCAGGTCAGGGTTGCCCTGGCTGACCACCGGGCGCGTGGCGGTCGACTGGACGAAGTCCGGCGACAGGCCCAGGGCCGCGCAGTTCGCCTTGCGGTTCGAGGCTGCGTTGCCGAGGTTCAGGCGCGTGGCGTCGCAGGGATCCTCGATCTGGCTGTAGCCCTCGCTGCCGCCGCCGAACAACTCGTTGATGTTCGGCGAACGTACGGCCTTGGCGTAGTTGCCGCGGAAGCGGATGTTGCGGTCGACCGTCCATTCCAGGCCGACGCCATAGCTGCTGTCGCCGCCCGTGGTGGTGTAGTCCTGGTAGCGATAGGCCGCCGTCAGATCCAGGTACTGAACGAACGGAACGTCCGCCAGCAGCGGCAGGTTGATCTCACCGAAGATCTCCTTGGACTCATATCGACCGTCGGTGATCTGCTGGGCGTTCTGGAAGATCAACGCATCTTGTGAGCGCTTGTCTGGTACGGAACGCGCATATTCCTTGCGCCACTCCACGCCCGCCGCGAAGGCGACCGGCAGGCTGGTCCCGCTGAAGAGGGACGGATAGGAGAACAACTCGCCGTTGACGCTGGCCACGGCGTTCCACTGGCGCGTGATGTCGTTCCGCACCGTGTGGATGTAGGAGTAATCGATCGCCTCCTGCGAAGCGACGCCCGCGCCAAACAGGTTCAGCGGCTTGCATCCCGCGGCGCGGGCAGCGTCGTCCCGACAGACGATGGTGTTGCTCACTGGATCCAGGTAGGCGTCGATCGACTGATAGAACTCCTTCTGCAGACGATCGAAATTGGTGAACTCCGATTTGGTCTGGCCGTAGTTGGCGTAGGCTTCGAAGCGCCAGCCGTTGCTGAAAGCGCCGTCCACGCCAGCGACGAAGCGGGTGGTGTCGTACACGCTCTCATAGGTACGGATGCCGAAATCGCGGTCGTTACGGGTGATGTCGAACTTGGTCACACCGGCTGCGGTCAGCATGGCCCGCAGGTCGCTGGGCAGGAAGGGGTTGTCGGCCTGAATGCGATAGGCGTTTCCGGTCGCCGTGCCCTCCACATCGCCGGCGAAGGTGCCGTTTTCGCGCTGGCTGGTCGCCTCGGTGTGGAAATACTTGCCCTCGGCGAACAGGTTCAGTTCGGTGATGAAGTCTCCCGACGGCTGGAACTGGTGACGCATCTGCAGTTCGCCCCCATACCGCTCGACCGGGGTGCGCAGAGCGTCTTCGCTGAACTTGAAGCCGTCGCCGCCGATGGAAACCTTCTGCGGGCGGCCGTTGCCGTCCACCACAACCTGTCCGCGGTCGAAAGGAACAAGCTTGCCGTCCGGCGTGAAGGTCAGGCTGTAGGCCGCATTGCCGCCGATCGGGGTGACGATCACCGGAGTGAAGCTGTCGTTGGTGATGTTGGTATAGACGTCCCGGGCCATAATGAAGGACGGCAGGCCGTCATCCGGGCTCTTCTTGTTCGGGTTCGGGATGTAGGCCAGGCCGCTCATCGCGTAGTCGCGCTCGTGCCGGTACAGGCCCTCGGTCTTGTCATAGGTAGCGGCCGCCATGACGTTGGTGCGGCCGTCGTTGAAGTTCCGGCCGATCGCCACAGAACCATAGTAGGTGTTCGGGCCGTCGGCTGAGCCGTACTGGGCCTGGGCGGCGACGCCCTCGAAGTCCTGCTTGGTGATGAAGTTCACCACACCGGCCACGGCGTCGGCGCCGTAGACCGCCGAGGAGCCGCCGGTCACCGTATCGACGCGAGCAATGGTGGTCTTGGAGATGGTGTTGACGTCCACGGCGCTGGTGCCGCTCGACCCCGCTACATGGCGGCGACCGTTGACCAGCACCAGGGTGCGGCTGGCCCCCAGGTTGCGCAGGTTCAGCGTCGCCAGCCCTTGGCCTGCCACCGTATTGGTGGTGCTGGACGCCGATGCGCCCAGGCCGACCTGCGGTTGTCGGGCCATGGCGTCGATCAGGTTGGTGACGCCGATGTTCTCGATTTCCTGAGCGTCGACGACGTTGACCGGGGTCGAGGCTTCGACGTTCGGGCGGCGGATACGCGAGCCGGTCACTACGATGTCGGCGACGGCGCTGGCCTCCGGGTCGGTCCCCGTGCTTTCGGATTGCGCCCAGGCGGGCTGGGCGGCGGCGGCCGTGACGGCCAGACCGGCGATCATGGTGCCGGTCTTCAGATACGCAGACAGTCTCATTGAATCACCCCTCGTTTTTTTTGATGTGAAGCACGGGCGCGCCCTCCCCATTAGGCGGCGTCCGGCTCGTCCGTTGTTGGATCAGCGCCCTCCTTGCGCCTCTCCTCGTTCGGCTTTTTGCCGATCGACCATGGCCCGCACGTCGGCCAGCAGGGCCGGCGCGTCGTAGGCGACGCCGCGCGCCACCGTCCAACGCACCCCGCCCACCGTCTCGATGCGGTTTTCAGGGCTCAAGCGTTCATGCCCTGTGCCGTAAAGCGTCTTGAAGTTGGCCAGAGGGTTCTCGGTCGTGATGACCAGATCCGCACTCATGCCCGGCCGCACGATGCCGAAGGTCGGCGCCTTGCCGGTCGGCTCAGCCAGGGTCATGGCCCCGTCCATCGTGGCGGCGCGAACGATCTCCAACGGATGGAAACCGGCTTCCTGCAGCAGTTCCAGCTCTTCGACGTAGCCGAAACCGTACAGTTTCCAGATGAAGCCCGAGTCCGACCCGACCGTGACCCGGCCGCCGACCTTCTTGTAGTCGTTCAGCAACAGCATGAACCGCTCATAGAAGCGGCGCCACGCCACCTCGTTCGACGTCGTCCAGTCGAAGAAGTAGCTGCCGTGGTTGTCGCGCGTGGACTGGAAATAGTCCGCCAGCGTCGGGAGGGTATAGATCTGGTGCCAGGGTGCATTACGCGCCCGCATCAGGTCGCGCGAGGCCGCATAGATGGTCATCGTCGGGTCAAAGACGACGCCCGTCTCCTTTTGAGCCTCAAGATAGGCGTACCATTGCGGCGAGCCGGGCTCGACTTCGTCCCAGATCTCCGCCGCTTCGCCGAACCGCTTCTGCTCATCATAGAAGTTGTAGTCGGTCGGATAGTTCTGGATCGTCCGCCCGCCCAGCAGAGATTCGAAATGGCCGTAGAAATGGGTGATGGTGCCCAGGCCCGCCGCCGCCAGCTGTTCGGCGTTCAACTGGGCCACGCCCGGCTGGGCGATATGGGCGACCGTTCCCATGTGGTTTTTCTTGGCTTCGTCGATGGCGGCCAGGACCACTTCGGGCGTCTCGTCGCCGCGCAGGAAGAACTTGATGCCGTCCACGCCGTTGGCCGCGCCCCAGCGCACCCATTCGCGCGCCATCTCAGGGCTGCGGATACGGCCCCGCGACCAGCCGGAACCGATGGTCTGATAGTTGTAGATGCGCGGGGCGACGATCTCGCCCCGGGCCGAGCGGGCCTTTTCCGACACGGCGATGTCGTGCGGCGCCAGGCTGACGCCGCGCACCGTCGTCACCCCGTGGGCGAGCCACAGCTTGTAGACATACTCAAGGTCCGGCGCCTTCTGCGGGCTGCCGCCGTGGGCGTGGGCGTCGACGAAGCCCGGCATGACGTACATCCCGCGCGCGTCGATCTCGTGCGCTGCATTCAGCGGCGGGCGGCCTTCGCGCTCCGGCAGGCCCGGCCAGCCGGCCTGAATGATGTCCGTGATCTTGTCATTCTCGATGACGATGTCGACCGGCCCCATCGGCGGCGCGCCCGTGCCGTCGATCAGCATGGCGCCGCGCACCACCATCAGGGGATAAGGCCCGTATCCCTCGCCCGCCCGACGCGCCGGCGCCGGATTCAGGCTGGCGCGCGTCGGCGCCGCCTGAGCCTGAGCCTGAGTTTGAGCTGAAACTGCGCTCGGCGCCGTGGCCAGCATAAGCGCGGCCGCACACGCCGCGCCGGCGCCCCTGAACATGGACTTTTTCTCTAAACGAGTCCGCAAGCTGCAATCCCTCCCAAGATCGAGGGTCTTTCAGACCCCTGCCAGCGCATGCCGGGCCCCTCAGCCAGACCTCCAATTCGCTAGCACCCCGCGGCGGGCAAGAGTTTCGGATATTTTCCGCCTTCCGAAATAAAATTCCCGAAAAACCCCATAACCGTACGCGTTCTTCGAAATATGAGTTTTTGTACCAAGTGAGCGAAAGAAGCGTTGTTTATGCGGCAATTCTGATTTTATGATCTAAGGATAGCGATTTAAAACGGTGTCTTGGGGTCGTTTTTTTTCGGCAATGCCCTGCACGCACCTCAAGGGCGATCTAAGAATGCTGCGCCATATCGCCGCTAATCCGAATATTCTCATTTCATAAATTGGCATTATCCAATGTCTGGGGGAGACGCATGAGTTTCTTGACACGCCGCAAGGCCTTGCCTGCGCTGGGAGGCGCAGCGCCCAGGGCTCATGGACTGAAGCCCACCCTGTCGTGGCCTCACCTCGTGGCGTTGGGCGTCGGCGCCATCGTGGGAACCGGCATCTACACCCTGATCGGCGTGGGCGCCGAGCGGGCGGGCCCGGCGGTCATGCTGGCCTTCGTCATCGCAGGCATCGTTTGCGTATGCGCCGCCCTGGCCTATGCCGAACTGGCGACCATGATTCCAGAGTCGGGGTCCGCCTACACCTACTCCTACACCACGCTGGGCGAAGGCGCGGCCTGGATGGTCGGTTGGAGCCTGATCCTGGAATACACCGTCGTCTGCTCTGCCGTGGCCGTCGGCTGGGCAGGATATTTTTCGGGCATGATGGAAGGCATCGGCATGGGCCTGCCCGCCGTACTGACCTCGGCGCCGTCCCAGGGCGGCATCGTCAACCTGCCCGCCGTCGTCATCGTCGCCGCCGTGGCGGGACTGCTGGTCGCCGGCACCAAGGAAAGCGCCTCGATCAACGCGGCCCTGGTGGTGGTCAAGATCGTCGCCCTGATCGCCTTCGTGGCCATCGCCCTGCCCCACTTCAACCCAGACAACCTCAAGCCCTTCATGCCCTACGGCTTCTCGCACGGGGTCGGGGCTCAGACCGGCGTGATGGCGGCGGCGGCCATCATCTTCTTCGCCTTCTACGGCTTCGACGCCGTGGCGACGGCGGCGGAAGAGACCCGCAACCCCGCCCGCGACCTGACCATCGGCATCATCGGTTCGATGGTGGCCTGCGTCGCCATCTATATGGCCGTCGCCATCGCCGCCCTGGGCGCCATGCCCTTCACCGAGTTCATGAAGTCGCCCGAGCCGCTGTCGCACATCATCCGCACCGTCGGTTCGGACCTGTGGGCCACCCTGATCGCGGGCGCGGCGGTCGTCGCCCTGCCGACCGTCATCCTGGCCTTCATGTTCGGCCAGAGCCGCATCTTCTTCGTCATGGCGCGCGACGGCCTGCTGCCGCGCAGCCTGGCCCACGTGTCCAAGCGGTCGGGCGGCCCGGTCCGTGTCACGGCGGGAACGGCCGTCCTGATGGCGATCATCGCGGGCTTCATTCCGCTGGGCGATCTGGCGGCCCTGGCCAACGCCGGGACTCTAGCGGCCTTCGCCTCGGTCGGCCTGTGCCTGATCGTACTGCGACGCCGCGAGCCGAGCCGCCCGCGCGTGTTCCGCGCCCCGGTCTGGTGGCTGGTGGGACCGATCGCCATCGCGGGCTGCGTCTATCTGTTCTTCAGCCTGCCCGCATCGACCCAGATCAACTTCGTCATCTGGAACGTGATCGGGGTGGCCGTCTATCTGCTGTACAGCCGCCGCAACAGCCTGCTGAACGGCTAAGCAACATGGGCGCCGAGGCTGACCTCGGCGTCCTTTTCAATTCGTCAGCGCGTCGCTTCCGGACGCGCCTTCTTCCGCAGCCACATGGCCGCGTCCGCCTCGGCCAGCCAGACCTCGGCATCCGCCTGTCCGGCGAAGGCGCGCACGCCGAACGAGCCGCCCAGAGGCAGGCGCTTGCCCTCCCAGACAAAACCGTCGCGGTTCAGCGCCTCGCTCAGTCGCCGCGCCTTCTCGCGGCCTTCCTCAGCGCCTGCGTTCATCAGCACCACGGTGAACTCATCCCCGCCCATGCGCCCCACGGCGTCGGACTCGCGCACGTTCGCCAGCAACAACTCCGCCACGGCGATCAGAGCCGCGTCGCCGGCCGCATGGCCCAGACCGTCGTTGACGCCCTTGAACCCGTCCAGATCAAGATACAGCAGCGCCGCCTCGACCCCGTGGCGACGGCAATAGGCCAGGTTGCGCGCCAGCACCGTCATGAAGCCGCGCCGGTTCAGCGCAGGCGTCAGCACGTCGTGATCGGCCAGAGCCTCGGCCCGCTCGGCCCGCTCGGTCAGCGCCGCCACCTCGGCGCGCAGGCGGGCGATCTCGGCCTGCAAATCGGCATCGGCGCCCGCAGCGGTCGTCTGTTCGGCCAGGTGGTTCAAGGCGGGCTCCGGCGTCGCATTTCCGGCCGACTCAGGGCCCAGCGACGGCGATGAGTCTAGCGTCCTCGGTTGCGGGCGCAACGCGGGTGCTGTAACGGGCCGCTTTCCGCATGGGGAGCCTTTGCGCATGACCGCCTCCACGCCGCCCGTTTCCGTCGCCATCATCATGGGCAGCCGCTCCGACTGGCCCACGATGAAGCTGGCCGCCGACCGACTGGACCAGTTGGGCGTCGCCTGGGAGGCCAAGGTCGTCAGCGCCCACCGTACGCCCCAGCGCCTCTATGACTTCGCCACCACGGCCAAGGACAAGGGCTTCAAGGTCATCATCGCCGGCGCCGGCGGGGCAGCTCACCTGCCCGGCATGGCCGCCTCCATGACCGACCTGCCGGTGCTGGGCGTGCCGGTCCAGTCCAAGGCGCTGAAGGGCCTCGATAGCCTGCTGTCGATCGTCCAGATGCCCGGTGGCGTGCCGGTCGCCACCCTGGCCATCGGCGAAGCGGGCGCCGCCAACGCCGGGATTCTGGCGGCGCAGATTCTGGCCCTGTCCGATCCCGCGATCGCCGAGCGCCTGTCCGCCTTCCGCGCCGCCCAGACCGAATCCGTCGCCGAAAGCGTCGAAGACTGATGCGCCCGTTGCCCGAGAAACTGCCTTTGGCCCCCGGTTCGACCCTCGGCATTCTCGGCGGAGGTCAGCTGGGCCGGATGCTGAGTCAGGCCGCCTCGCGCCTCGGCTTCGACGTGGTGATCCTTGATCCCCAGCCGGATTGCCCCGCCGCCCGCGTCTCGCGCGCCCAGATCACCGCCCCCTATGACGACCCCGACGCGCTTCAGGCGCTGGGCCGGCTGTGCGACGTCGTCACCTTCGAGTTCGAGAACGTCCCCGCCGCCTCGGTCGAGACCCTCGCCGAAGCGGGCGCCCTGGTCGCACCGGGACCGACGGCGCTGGCCGTGGCGCAGGACCGGGTGGACGAGAAGACCTATCTCAACGCCGTCGGCGCCCCGACCGTGGCCTTCGCTGCGGTGACGACGCTGGACGACCTGACCGCCGCCATCGACGCGCTGGGCCTGCCCGCCCTGCTGAAGACTCGCCGCGAAGGCTATGACGGTAAGGGTCAGGTCTGGATCCGCGACGCCGCCGACGCCGAGGCCGCCTTCGACGCCATCGGTCGGCGCCCCGCCGTACTGGAGGCCGCCGCAGTGTTCCAGCGCGAGCTGTCGGTCATCGCCGCGCGCGGCCGCGACGGCGCCGTCGCCGTCTACCCTCTGGGCGAAAACGTCCACCAGAACGGGGTGCTGAAGACCACCACCGCCCCCGCCGCCGTCGATCCGGCCACACAAGGACGCGCCGAACAGATCGCCGCCGCCGTTCTGGACGGCCTGGACTACACCGGCGTCATGGGCATCGAACTGTTCGACATGGGCAGCGGAGAGCTGCTGGTGAACGAGGTCGCCCCGCGCGTCCACAACACCGGCCACTGGACCCAGGACGGCTGCGTCTGCGATCAGTTCGAACAGCACGTCCGCGCCGTCGTCGGCTGGCCGCTGGGTCCGACGCAGGCCCACGCCCGCATCGAGATGACCAATCTACTGGGCGATGAGGTCGAGGACTGGCGCACGCTGGCCGCCGAGCCCCATGCCCGCCTGCACCTCTACGGCAAGCACGATGCCCGGCCGGGGCGGAAGATGGCGCACGTCAACCGCATCCTCTAACCCTCTCCCGATGGGAGAGGGCTTGAGCGCACGAGAGCGCAGCGATCGTTCTTGCGCGAAAGGGTGAGGGTCGACGCTCAACCGTTCAGACGCCGCATGTGCAACCTCACCGCTTCGATCAGCCTCTCCGGTTCCTCATAAACCTGATCGTTCGTCACGCGGATTACCGTCCAGCCGAGCGCCTCAAGCGCCCGCTGCCGTTCAAGGTCACGCGCGGCCACTTCGTCCAGCCGATGCACTCCGCCGTCGACCTCAATGATCAGACGCAGCCGATCGCAGGCGAAGTCCACAAAATACGGCCCGACAGGATGCTGGCGCCGGAACTTGTGGCCGTCCACCTTCGCCCCGCGCAGAAGCGCCCAGACACGATCCTCCGCGTGCCCGGAAGACTGGCGCAACGCCCGCGCACGGTCGGTTCGCGAGTTCGTCATGAGAAGACTGTGCGGACCGCGAGCGATGACGGCAAGCCGGGAACCCTCACCCTTTCGCGCAAGTGCGACGGCTGCGCCGCCGCGCGCTCAAGCCCTCTCCCATCGGGAGAGGGTCAGGCCTTCTGACCGTATCTCAACCGCCCCAGCGCCTCGGTGATCGTGCGGACCGGAGCGTCGAAATCCTTGCCCGCCTTCCACTTCTCGAAGGCCATGACGTTTTCGATGCGGCGAGCGACAAAAGCTTCCGCCGCCTCGCGTCCGTCGAACCAGCGCATGGTCAGGGCGGGAATCAGGATGCCGCCCAGAATCGCCCGCTTAGAGTAGTGATTCTGGTCCGTCGCCGTATCCCCGGCCCAGCGCCAGAGATGATCCGCCGTCTCCCACGCCAGTTTGATGCCCAGGTCGACATTGGTCGGCAGGCTGAGGAAACCCGCGCAGCGTTTGGCCGCTTCGATATCCTGCGCCCCCGCCTCCATACGCGCCGAGACGGCGGCGGCGATTCGTTCGCGAATCTTCATCGTCGATGCGGGCGTGGCCTCCAGAGCTTTCAGCGCGCGCGCATCATGGCGGCGCGACAGCAGGACCGCCAGATCGCGCGGACCGTTGGGCAGCAGCAGTTCCTGATCGCCCAGCGACAGGCCGCACGCCTCGCACGCGGCGCGCGTCATGCGCGTGTTCCAGCCCAGCGCGGGCGCGCGTTCTATGGCCGCGTCCAGAACGGCCTGTTCTGTGCGGTCGGCCCAATCGCCTTTCGGAGCGGTCTCGGCTGTCTCGGTCATGGACGGCACGATACGCCCATACGGCGGGCGTTTCGACCCATCACGATTAGGCGCGACGATCTGGACACGCCCCCCCCGATCATGTATCAGCGCGCCTTCACTTGAGAGGCCTTCCTCTCGAGCGTGGTTTTGTTTTGTCTGCCCGTCTCCCTTGGAAAGGACGCGGCGGGCGGCCAAAGGAGAGAGACCCCTGGTTCAGATTTTTGTCCGCGACAACAATGTCGATCAGGCGCTGAAAGCCCTGAAGAAAAAGATGCAGCGTGAAGGCAGCTTCCGCGAAATGAAGCGTCACGTGCACTTTGAAAAGCCGTCGGAAAAGCGCGCTCGCCAGAAGGCTGAAGCCGTCCGTCGCGCCCGCAAGCTGGCCCGCAAGCGCGCCCAGCGCGAAGGCCTGCTGCCGGCCCCGAAGGGTCGCGGTCGCTAAGACCTGCTGACGCCTGAAAGATCAAAGGCCGCCCCGGATCGCCGGGGCGGCCTTTTTCTTTGCCTTTCGACAGGCACGTTGCGTAGCCTGCCTCAGAGAGGAGTGAACGGCCTATGACCGATCAGCGCACCCGCGGCCTGCCGCAACGCCTCATGTATGTGGAGAATCGCAACGGCGGCCTGATCGACGGCTCCCCGGCCCGCATCGGCTGGGTGTCGTTCTCCAAGACCGGCAAGACCGTCTATTATCGCGGCCTCGAACTCGCCAGCATTGGCGGCTCCGGCATAAGCGGTAACTTCATGGATGTAGAGACCCGCGAGGAATACTGGGGCTCAGGCGTCAAGAAACGCGGCTCGAACAACCACCCCAAAGAAAGAAGCGTCCGCACCGAAATCGATGCGGACGCTCTGGACGCCTATCAGTCCTTGCGAGCGGACAGTTAGGGCGCGCTGTTAAAGAAAATCACCGCCCCGTCACGGCGCCCATGAAGCTCTTCCAACTCAGCTTCACATCCGACAGGGCGCCGGCGCGGAAGGCGCGGCCCGCCGCCCAGACCATCAGGGCGGCGAACAGGAACATGCCGAGCAGGCCGCCGATCAGTTCGATCAACGGCGGTCCGCTGGGCGCGCGGGCGGCCATGACGAAGGGGGTGAAGGGCGGGATCAGGCTGATCACCTTCACCACCATCGCGTCCGGGGTGCGGATGGCCATCTGCATGACCAGGATCGGCACGACCAGCACCATCATGATCGGCCCCATCAGGGTCTGGGCGTCGCGCGGCGTGTCGCAGAAGGCGCCGATGGCGGCGAACAGCACCGCATACATCAGATAGCCGCCGACCAGGAACAGCAGGAACCAGACGAACAGGCCGTCGGTCAGCAGCACCGAACCGATGTCGCGCGCCACGTCCGGCACGCTCGCCATCAGGCCGATGGCGCCGATCCCGCCCCAGGCGCCCAGCACGGCCAGGGTCAGCAGGGCCACCCCCAGCACCTTGCCGGTCAGGATCTCAGTCGCCGAGGCCGAGGACAGCAGCACCTCGAGAATCTTGTTCGACTTCTCCTCCATCACGCTGTTCAGCAGGATGGAGGCGCCGGTGATGATCAGCGACCACAGGATAAAGCCCACCGCCATGCCGACGATGACTGGCAGCTTGTCGCGGAACGACACCTCGCCCCCCGACGCGGCGCGCGGCGAGAAGACCGAGACCTCGGGCCGGAATCGCTCGGTCTGCGCCACCACCGAGGGGTCGATGCCGCTGGACACGAAGACGCGGCTGCGGTTGGCGGACTTCAGGGCGTCGCGCACGGCGTCTTCCACGACATCGTCGGTGGCGCGGCCGGTCCAGACGCGTGCGCCGGGCTGGCCGTCCTTTTCGGTCAGGAAGACCACGGCGTTCAGACGCTCGCCCTCAGGCGCATCCTTGTCGACATAGCGACGGGCCAGGGCGTCGCGCGCCTCGCCCGGCGCGGCAGCCATCAGTTCAGCGGGCGCCTCGACCAGCTCAAAGGAGCGCTTGGGCGTCTTGAAGCCCGCGGCGGCGCGCGGCGCCTCCTTCTTCAGCGCCTCAAGCCCGGCGTCGAAACCGCCCTTCTCGGCGGCCTCGCGCACCCGGTCGCCCCCAGCCGTCCCCGACTCGGGCACGGCGGCCATGCGCAGAGCGGCGATATCGGCGCGTCCGCGCTCTGTCTCCAGCGCCTGACGCACCGCGGCGGCCAGGCCGGACCCGGCCGGGGTCTCGTCGACGATGACGGCTTCGCGCACCGGTTCGGCGTGCTTCATCAGCATCGGAACGGCGCCGCCCAGAACGGCGAACAGCGGAAAGGCCAGCAGGGACAACCAGAAGCCGACCGTCTTGGCGTAGGCCAGGAACTCGCGGCGCGCGATCAGAAGAATGCGGCTCATCGCGCGGCCTCCATCTTGTCAGTCTTGGCGACGGACTGATCTTCGTCCGGGTGGTCGCCGGTCAGGGCGATGAAGGCGTCGTGCAGGGTCGGCTCCTTCATCTGGAAGCGCCGCACGTCCAGTCCGCCCAGGAAGGCGGCGCGCAGGGCGGATTGCGCCTCCGCCCCCGGCGTCAGGCCGACACGCAGGGTGCTGACGGCGCCGTCTTCCGCCAGAGTCTCGATGCCGCTGACGCCCGGCAGGGCGGTGACCGCGTTCCGGTCCAGCGCCCCTTCCAGCTCCAGAAAGCGCGGCGAGGTGGCGCGCGCCTCGTCCACCGTGCCTTCGAACGCCTTGCGCCCTCGGGCCAGCAGCACGACCTTGTCGCACAGGCGCTCTGCGTGCTGCATGACGTGGGTCGAGAACAGCACCGTCGCCCCATCGGCGGCCAGGGCGCGGATCATGGCTTCCAGCCCTTGCTGGTTCATCGGATCCAGCCCCGAGAACGGCTCGTCCAGGATCACGAACTCCGGCTGATGCACCACCGAGGCGATCAGCTGGACCTTCTGGGCCATCCCCTTGGACAGCTCCTTCATCTTCTTCTTGCTGGCTTCGCCCAGGCCCATCTGCTCCAGCATCTCGCGGCCGCGACGGCGACCCTCGGGCAGGGGCAGGCCCTTCAGGGCGCCGAAGAAGGCGATGGCGTCCACCGGCGTCATCTTCTTGTAGAGGCCACGCTCCTCGGGCAGGAAGCCGATCCGGTCGCGCACCTTGCGCCCGTCATCGGCGCCCAGGATATCGATGCGGCCGCTGGTGGCCGGTTGCAGGCCCAGGATCATCCGCAGGGTCGAGGTCTTGCCCGCCCCGTTCGGCCCCAAAAAGCCGCAGATCGAACCTTTCTCGACCTGGAAGCTCAGGTCGGAAACCGCCTGGAAGCCTCCGTATCTCTTGCTGATTCCGTCCAGCGTCAGCGCCGCGACCATTCGGTTCCCCTGCGATAATTCGAGGATCGAAGGTAAGGGCGCGAGCCGCCCCGAGTAAAGCAACTTTTACATTACGGTTTGGTCATGATGCCGCGCCGCCTGATGCGGTCAGACCGGCGCCTTCACCCGGATGTCGAAGCTCTGGCCGACGATCTTGGCGGGGTCGACCTGGCCGCCGTTGCGCCGCACCTCGAAATGCAGGTGCGGGCCGGTCGAATAGCCGGTCGAGCCGACCAGGCCGATGCGCTCGCCCGCCGTCACCGCCTTGCCCGAGTGGACGTCGATGCGGCTGAGGTGTCCGTACAGGCTGGTCATGCCGTTAGGATGCTGCACCTCGATGAAGTTGCCGTAGCCCCCCGCATCATAGCCCGCGCGCAGAACCTTGCCCTCGGTGGTGGCGAAGACGCTGGTGCCGGTCGGCGCGGCGATGTCCACGCCCTTGTGCGCCCGCGCCTTGGCCTCGATCGCCAGCTTGCGCAGACCGAAGGGCGAGTTGATGCGATAGCCCTTCAACGGCCCCTCGAAAACGATCTTGCGGGTGACAGGACCGGCGGGTTCGGCCACGGCCTTGACCGGCGGCGCAGTGGGGACGGACACTTCAATGACCTTTTCCGGCGCGCCGGAGATCATGCCGACGGGCGCCGCCGCCATAGCCAGAACCGCCAGGCCGACCATGGCCCCAGTCTGGCCGAAACGGATCACATGCGGCCGCACGGCCGTGGGAACTAAACGCATACTCTAACGACTCATTCTGAGCGCTTCGTCAGCGCGGGGAGCCGTCAGAAGGGCGCGCGAAACACGCACGCAGGCAGCGAGATGGACACTCGCCGACGGCTGGACTTGACTGTCTTTTGCAATTTCACCGGGACATGAATGGGGCGCCCCGAGGGCGACACGGCGTCGCACCTCGGGAACCTGCGTTTTCCAGCTCTACAGCGGCAGGCTGAGCTTCACCGCCGCCATATGGCTGTCGGCATGGTCGCCGAAGCGACCCTTGTAGCCGATCGACACCTTCAGCCGCTCCATGATGGTGCCTTCGATCCCGGCGGCGGCCAGCACCTGCCCGCCGAACGGCAGATCCACGTCGCGGGCCAGAACCTTGGCCGGATTGCCGAGGATGCCGGTGCGCACCGCGTCGCTGTCGTCGCTCAGGCTGTCGCGATAGCCGCCCTCGGCGTAGAAGCGGACGCGCTCGGTCCCGCCCTCGGCGCGCAGGGCGATCTCGACCGTCGTCGCCTGCACCGAACGGTCGGCATAGGCGTATTGCGCCGCCGGCCCCTGCTCGCTGAAGCCGTCCACGTCGGCCTTGATCCAGGCCACAGCCGCACGTGGCGACAGGGCGAAGCCGCCCATGTCGAACCACATCCCGCCCTGCAGCCGCGCCCCGGTTGAGACGCCCCGCGTCGAGCCGCTGTGAACGATCGGCGCCAGGCTGGTCAGGCGGTTGATGTCGTTGAAGTCGTCCTGAGCCACGCCCGCCGCCGCATTGACGAAGACGTCGCCCGAGCGCCAGCCGCCGTAGACGTCCAGCCCGAAGCTGTCGATGTCGGCGCGCAGGGCGCCTGCGTCCACATCTGCGTTGCGATAGGAGCCGGACAGGCCGAAACGCAGGGTATCGGTACCGGACTCCAGGGCGAGGCGCACGCCATAACCGTCGGAGGTCGCCTTGCCGATGGCGCCGCGCGCGTCCGTCTCGGTCTTGTCAGCCAGCGCGCCGACCGAGATGGAGGTCCCGCTCTCCCACGCCTCACGCCCCGACAGGGCCGCGGTCGATCCGTCCAGCGCGTCCTCGCGATGCCGCCACGCCGTCTCGCCCAGCACGGCCGTCTGGCTGCCCAGGTCGCCGTAGTACAGGTAGTCGTTGCTCAGACGTGCGATCACCTCATGCCCCTTGGCCGTCGGGTGCACCCCGTCGAAATAGAAGTAGTCGTCCGGGTTGGAGCACAGGGTCACGCCGTTGAAGCAGGCCTGTGTCACGTTCGACACGCCGAAGGCGCTGGGGTTGGCGGCCACCACGTCGCCGACCTTGAACAGATCCATCAGGATGATGTTGGTCCCCGGCCGCGCCGCCGCCGTCGCGTTCAACCCGGTCAGCAGGGCGCCGTTGAAGGTGGTGACGGCGAAGTCGGCCAGCGGCGCGGCGGGCGTACCGCGAAACTGCGGCGTAATGCTCAGCTTGGGCAGGTTGGTGACCAATACGGTCCCCGCTCCGGCCTGGGCGATCCCGTTGACGATGAAGTTGATGTCCGCCGCCGCGCTGAGAGCTACGGGCGTGATGGCGCCGGTCGGATTGGTCGAGGCCCCGGCTGCGGGCAGACCCTGGAAGATGTTGTTCGCCCCGCCCAGGACGCTGACCAGATCGTTCGCGCCGAAGGTTCCGCCGCGCTGCTGATACTGGGCCAGTTGCACACGCATCCCCAGCGGCATGGCCTCGGCGTCGGTGCGCGCCCCGCCGAAGGCGTAGTTGATGCTGCCCGTCACCGGCCCCATGAAGTTGGCGGCGTTGAAGCCCAGCCGCTCGGTAAACACCGGCCCGTTGGAGAATCGCCCGGCGCCATAGGGCGGCGAGGCCGGGGTCGATCCGCCCGTCGCCAGATACAGGTTGCCGTTGTCCGACAGGCTGTCGCCGAACACTACCAGACGACTGTAGCTCTGGGCCGAGGCGGCGCCGGCGACAGACACGGCGGCCAGGCTCAGGGCGGCCAGCGCCGCTCCGCGAAGAAGACGAGACATCCTATTCCCTCCGATCGACCGTCAGTATGCGGTCGTTAAACGGCACTCTGCGCCGCTTTTCTCAGGACGCAAGATGCCCCTGGGGAAGGTGATCGGCGATCAGTGCAGGCGCCGGAAGCGGATCGTGCCCGGAAGCTGCTTCAGCGCCGTCAGCGCCTCGCGGTCATAGTCGCGGTCCACGTCGGTGATGACATAGCCGGTGCGCTCGTCCGTCTTCAGGTGCTGGCCCAGAATGTTGAGCCCCGCATCGGACAGGGCGCGGTTCAGTTCGGCGAGCACGCCCGGCTGGTTCCGGTGGATGTGCAGCAGGCGGTGCGCGCGCGTCACCTCAGCCAGTTGAACGTTCGGCAGGTTGACGCAGAAGGTGGTGTCGCCCCGGTTCAGATAGCCCAGCAGACGCTCGGCCGCGAACTCGGCGATGGCTTCCTGCGCCTCCTCGGTCGAGCCGCCAATGTGCGGGGTCAGGATGGTCTTGTCCAGACCGACCAGCGGGCTGTCGAACGGGTCGGCGTTGGTGCGCGGCTCCTCGGGGAAGACGTCGACCGCCGCCCCGCCCAGACGGCCGGACTTCAGCGCCGCCGCCATCGCGTCCACATCGACCACATGGCCGCGCGACAGGTTCAGGAACAGGGCGCCCGGCTTCATCTTGGCGAATTGGTCGGCGCCGATGATGGCGGTGTTGTCCTTGCGGCCGTCGACGTGCATCGTCACCACATCCGCCTCGGCCAGCAGGGCGTCCAGCGAGCGCATCCGCCGGGCGTTGCCCAGCGCCAGCCGCTCGGACAGGTCGTAGAACAGCACCCTCATGCCCAGGTTCTCGGCCAGCACCGAAAGCTGGCTGCCGATGGCGCCGTAGCCGACGATGCCCAGCGTCTTGCCGCGCACTTCGCGCGACCCGGTCGCCGACTTGTTCCACTTGCCCTTGTGCATCTCGCGCGACTTGTCCGCCACGTCGCGCATCAGGACGATCATCATGCCGATGGCCAGTTCGACCACCGAGCGGGTGTTGGAATAAGGGGCGTTGAAAACCGCCACGCCCTTGTCCGCCGCCGCATCCAGATCGACCTGATTGGTGCCGATGCAGAAGGCCGCCACGGCCATCAGCCGGTCCGCCGCGTCCAGCACCTTGCGGCTGACGTTGGTCTTGGAGCGGATGCCCAGAACGTGCACGCCCTTGATCGCCTCGATCAGGTCATCCTCGTCCAGCGCGCCCTTCATCGTCTCGACGGAATAGCCCGCCTCCTCCAGCCGCTCGACGGCGGCGGGGTGGACGTTCTCCAGCAGAAGCATGCGGATGCGGTTGCGCGGATAGGACCAGCGACCGGCCACACCCTCGGCGTAGAGCACCTCGTCCAGGGAGGCGGCGACAGCGTCGGCGGCCTCGACCACCTTGTCGCGGCTGACAATTTCGGTGAAGGCATAGAAGCGATCGGCCGCGCCGTTCAGCTTGACCTCAGCGTCGGTCCAGCCGTCGCCGACCATGACCACGGGGCCTTCAAGGTTCAGAGCGCGGATAACCTCGGGCTTGCCGTTCTCGCGCGACAGGGGGTTGGCCGTGTCCGCGCCCGTGACGCGGCCTTCGTCGTCATAGATCAGGTCGTTGGCCAGCACGTGGTCGGGTGCCAGACCCAGCCGCTCGGCCAGGGGCGCGATCACCTCGCGGAAACCGCCGGACAGGATGTAGATGCGCTCGGCGTTGCGCTGGAAGAAGTCGACGTTGCGGCGGATGGAGACGGTCGCCTCGTCCAGAATCCGGTCGGTCAGGGCCTCGACATGTTCACGGCGCAGCGCCAGCAGATCCAGTCGCTGCTTCAACGCCTCGCCGAAACCGATCCGGCCATTCATGGCGTCGTCGGTCAGGGCGGCGATCCGGGCCTTGCGCTCGGCGGCGTCCGGGGCGTCCTTGAGCGCGAGGTCGGCCAGAGCCTCCAGCGTCTCGATGCGAACCAGGGTGGAATCGAAGTCGAAGATGAAGACAGGCGAGATCATGCGCGGGCTCTAGCCCCTCTTCGCACACGCAGCAATAAAAAGGGGCGTCGAAACGCCCCTTTCCGCATGATTTTTCCATCCGAGGGTGAAAACCCGCTCGGCGACCGCCGTTTTAACCCCGTCGACGGCTTTCCAGCGCCGCCGCGCCGATCAGAGCGGCGATGGTCGCCACGGCCAGAAGGGCGCCGCCCTCCTTGGCGTGATCGCGGGCGAAGTCGCCGGCGTCCTCGGCGTAGCGACGCGCCTGCTTGGTGTAGCGGCGCATCGGGCGACGCGATTTCTTCTTGGCGCGGCGATACCAAGCGTCGGCGCGATCACGAGCGTCCTCGCTGAAGCGGCCGACGCGTTCGCCCGCATGGTCGCCGAAATCGGCGGCGCGCTGGCCCAGGTCATCAGCGCTGTCACGGACGCCGCGCGCGATGTCGTCAAAGCGGTGGCGCAGGGCCTCGGCGTCGAACCAGCCGCGCGGATCCATGCGCGTCTTGATCCGCTCATAGCGGGTCGGGCCCGTACGCTGGTTCAGCAGAATGGTCGCCAGCCCGACGCCCGCCAGCACGGCGACGACGCCCGCCACGATACCGGGATGTTTGCGGACCTCGTCCACGACGTTGAACTCAGGATCCATCATGTCTGACCTCTTGCATTAGAAAACGGGTTTTCAGCTAAGGGAGCGAGCTTCAGCACAAAGAGTTCCCCGGTTGCGGTCAAGCTTGTCGAACAGAGCGTGGTCGTGGCGCAGGCGACACGCCCTGCCCTTACCAAGCGGCCGTCGGCTCCCTATGTTGCGCCGCTTCCGACAGTTTTCAGGATTTCACGCCGTGACCGATCACGCGCCCGCCGCTCCCATCGCCGCCCCGACGGACGACTTCGCCGCCGCCTTCCAGATCGAAGGCTGGCCGGTGCGCGGCCGCCTGGTCCGTCTCGGCGAGGCGATCGACAAGGTGCTGTCGGCCCACGCCTATCCCGAGCCGGTCGCCGCCCTGCTGGGCGAAGCCTGCGTTCTGGCCGCCATCGTCGGCTCGGCCCTGAAGTTCGACGGCCGCCTGATCGTTCAGGCCCAGGGCGACGGCCCGGTGCGCTATGTCGTCGCCGATTACGGCACCGACGGGCATCTGCGCGGCTTTTGCCGCTTCGATCCTGAAGAAGTGGCCAAGGCGTCGGAAGGCTTCGCCCGTCCCGGCGCCAAGACCTTGTTGGGCGGCGGCGTCTTCATCATGACGGTGGATCGCGGCGCCGACTTCGAACGCACCCAGGGCGTGACGCCGATCGAAGGCGAAAGCCTGTCGCTGTGCGCCGAACACTATTTCACCCACTCCGAACAGGTGCCGACCAAGGTGCGCCTGGCCGTCGGCGAGGTCGAAACCGAAACGGGCCGTACCTGGCGCGCAGGCGGAGCGATGATCCAGGTCATCGCCGGCGACGAATCGCGCGGCTCGACCGAGGAAGTGTGGGAGCGCACCCGCGCCCTGTTCAACACTCTGGGCGACGACGAACTGATCGACCCGACCATCAGCGCCGAGACCCTGCTGTATCGCTTGTTCCACGAGGACGGCGTGCGGCTGGAAGGCGCGAAGTCGCTAGCCGCCGTCTGCCGCTGCTCGAAGGAGCGCATCGCCACCGTGCTGCAATCCTTCCCGACGGAAGAACGCGCCGAGATGGTCGAAGACGACGGCAAGATCCGCGTGACATGCGAATACTGCTCGACCGCCTATGAGATCGACCCGGCCGAGTTGGAGACGGCTGAGGCCTGATCCTTCAGACCAGCATGAAGACGGCGTTGCCGTAGTTATGCAGCAGGACCGGCAGCAGCACGCTGCCGGTCTTTTCACGCAACCAGACCAGCAGCAGGCCCGCCAGTCCCGTCGTCGCCATCGGCGCCCAGTCGAAGGTGAAGGCGCCGTCCCGATAGCCCAGGGCGTGAGTCAGGCCGAACGCCAGCGCGGTCAGCATCGCGCCCCAGCCCATCTGCGCGCCCAGCACGCGGACCGGCCGCCCGAACGCCTCGTTCAACATCAGCAGCAGCACGCCGCGATAGAAGATTTCCTCGTCCAGTCCCGGCATGGTCAGTTGGAAGGCCAGGCTGTCGGCGTCGAACCCCTCGCCCGGCGCCCAGATCGCCAGACCGAGGAACAGCAGAACCAGCAGGCCGGACAGGATCAGCGCCCCCTTCAGCCCTTGCCGGTCCTGATGCAGGGTCAGGCCGCTGCGCCGCCATCCGACGATGGGCAGGCTGGCGACGGCAAGGGACAGCATGACGGCCAGCGTCTTGCCCTCCCAGTTCCAGCGTGAAGGGCCGAAATCCAGCGGGATATGCCCATAGCCGCGTGTCAGCACAGCGTCATAGACGGCCATCAGCAACAGGGCTGCGACCAGCCAACCCCAGCGCACTCCGCCGCGCGACAGCATTGCAGCCGCCAGACCCGCCAGCGCGACGGCTCCCACCCAGCCCAGCATGGCGATGACTGCGTCCGGCATGACCTGCCTCCCCCGATGCAATGTCGGCGTTCAGAGGTGACCGGACGGGCCTGCGGATGCAAATGAAGAAAACTTAAGCTTCCTTCTCCCCCGAGGGGCAGAAGGGTCTAATTATTCAGGTCCAGCGAATAACCCGCCGAGCGTACCGTGCGGATCGGGTTGACCGTGCCTTCGACGTTCAGCGCCTTGCGCAGACGGCCGACGTGGACGTCCACGGTGCGGGCCTCGACATAGACGTCCGAGCCCCAGACTGCATCCAGCAACTGCTCACGGCTGAACACCCGGCCCGGATGCTTCAGGAAGTGGTCCAGCAGGCGGAACTCGGTGGGGCCCAGGTGGACCTCCTTGCCCGCGCGGCTGACGCGGTGGGCGACGCGGTCCATGATGATGTCGGCGTGATTGACCCGGTCGTCGGCCAGACCCGGGCGGATGCGGCGCAGAACGGCGCGAATGCGCGCGGTCAGTTCCGTCATCGAGAAGGGCTTGGTCATATAGTCGTCAGCGCCGGTGTCCAGGCCGCGCACGCGGTCCGTCTCCTCGCCGCGCGCGGTCAGCATGATGATCGGCAGGTTGCGCGTCTCGGCCCGGCCGCGGATGCGGCGGCAGACCTCGATGCCCGACAGCTTGGGCAGCATCCAGTCCAGCAGGATCAGGTCGGGGGTGCGCTCCTCGACCTGCAGCATCCCCTCCTCGCCGTCGGCGGCGACGGCCACGTCATAGCCTTCCTTCTCCAGATTATACTGAAGCAGGGTGGCCAGGGCGTCCTCGTCTTCCATCACCAGGATATAGGGTTGCACGTCAGCCTCTCCGGTTCGTCGAAGTCGTCAGCGATGTAGGGGTGTCAGTCGTCCGCTGCGTCGGGAGACGCAGACAGATGGGGGGTCGGCGTCGGCTCTTCGCCGGGACCGGGCACGGCCTTGGGCCGCTCGCCCAGCATTTCTTCGCCGGTGATCTCATAGTGGACCGTCTCGGCGATATTGGTCGCATGGTCGCCGATCCGCTCCAGGTTCTTGGCCATGAACAGCAGGTGGGTGCAGGCCGTGATCGTGCGCGGGTCGCCCATCATATAGGTGAGCAGTTCGCGGAACAGGGCGTTGTAGTGCTCGTCCACCTCGTCGTCGGTCTGCCAGACCGACAGAGCGCGCTCGATCTCTGACGCCGTATAGGCGTCCAGCACGTCGCGCAGGCGGTTCGACACCAGCCGCCCCATACGCTCGATCGAGCGCGTCAGCGGCTGCATCGGCTCGGCCTCGGCCAGGATCAGCGCCCGCTTGGCGATGTTCTTGGCCAGATCGCCGGTCCGCTCGAGGTCCGAGGCCAGCTTCATCGCCCCCAGCGTCCGGCGCAGGTCGCTGGCGACCGGCTGGCGCAGGGCGATCAGGCGGATCGCCTTCTTCTCGATGTCGCGATGCAGGGCGTCCAGGCGGTTGTCGCGCTCGACCACCGCCCTGGCCAGCGCCACGTCGCGGCGGGCGACGGATTCGATGGCGTCCGCCACCTGGGCCTCGGCCAGACCGCCCATGCGCACGACCTCCGCCGTCAACTGGTTCAGCTCGTCGCCGTAAGCCTTGACCGTATGCTGGTTCATCGTCGCGTCCTCAGCCGAAGCGGCCGGTGATGTAGTCGAGCGTGCGCCGCTCGCGCGGATTGGTGAAGATCTCTTCGGTGTCGCCGGTCTCGACCAGCTTGCCCATGTGGAAGAAGGCCGTGCGCTGCGACACGCGGGCCGCCTGGGCCATCGAGTGGGTGACGATGACGATGCAGTAGCGCTCGCGCAGTTCGTCGATCAGTTCCTCGATCTTGGCCGTGGCGATCGGGTCCAGCGCCGAGCAGGGCTCGTCCATCAGGATGACTTCGGGCTCGACCGCAATGGCGCGGGCGATGACCAGACGCTGTTGCTGGCCGCCCGACAGGCCGGTGCCCGGCGAATGCAGGCGGTCGGCGACCTCGTCCCACAGGCCGGCGCGCTTCAGCGACTTCTGGACGATCTCGTCCATCTCGCCCTTGCTGGAGGCCAGACCGTGGATTTTCGGGCCATAGGCCACGTTCTCATAGATCGACTTCGGGAAGGGGTTCGGCTTCTGGAACACCATGCCGACCTGGGCGCGCAGCAGCACCGGGTCGATCTTGCGGTCGTTGATGTCGCCTCCGTCCATCTCGATCCGGCCGGTCACGCGGGTGCCGGGGATGGTGTCGTTCATGCGGTTCATCGTCCGCAGGAAGGTGGATTTGCCGCAGCCCGACGGGCCGATCAGCGCCGTCACCGTCTTGTCCGGAATGTCCAGCGACACGTCGAACAGAGCCTGTTTGTCGCCGTAGAAGACACTGACGTCGCGCGCAGCGATCTTGATCGGGCCCAGCGGCGCAGAGGCGTGGGCGCCGACCGTCGGAGCTGTCGTCAGCGTAGCGGCCTCGGAGGCGCCGCCGTTCGACGTACCTTCAGGAGCGCGGAGGATGCGGGACTTCATAGGATTTACCACCGGCGTTCGAAGCGACGGCGCAGCAGGACTGCGGCGGCGTTCATGACGATCATGAAGGCGAGAAGGACAAGAATGGCGGCCGCCGTCCGTTCGTGGAAGGCGCGCTCGGACGCGTTCTCCCAGATGTAGATCAGCGACGGCAGGGCGCCGACAGGTTCGTCGATGGCGTGCGGCACGCCCGGCACGAAGCTGATCATGCCGATCAGCAGCAGGGGCGCCGTCTCGCCGAGCGCGTGGGCCATGGAGATGATGGCGCCGGTCATCACGCCGGGCATAGCGAGCGGCAGGACATGGCCGAACACCGTCTGGGTGCGGCTGGCGCCCATGGCCAGGGCCGCCTCGCGGATCGACGGCGGCACCGCCTTCAGCGATGAGCGGGTGGCGATGATGATGGTCGGCAGGGCCATCAGCGCCAGCACCAGACCCCCGACCAGCGGACTGGCGCGCGGCAGGTGCAGGAAGTTGATGAACAGGGCCAGACCCAGCAGGCCGTAAACGATGGACGGCACGGCGGCCAGGTTGTTGATGTTGACCTCGATGATCGCCGTGATGCGGTTGCGCGGAGAGTATTCCTCCAGCCAGACGGCGGCGCCGACACCGACGGGAATAGCGATCAGGGCCGTCACCATCAGCATCAGGGCCGAACCGACCACGGCGCCCAGCAGGCCCGCCAGCTCCGGCTGGGTCGAGTCGCCCTTGGTGAACAGGGCCGCGTTGAAGTGGGCGCGGATGGCGCCCGAGGCCTTCATCTTGTCCAGCCAGTCCATCTGCGCATTGGAGACGCGGCGCTGGTCCTCGGGCTGATCGCGGGTGATCTTGCCCTTCAGATACATTTCGGCGTCGTCGGACAGGGGCGCGGCGATCGGCACGGTCTGACCCAGCAGGCTGGGCTGGCGCGCGACCATCTTGGCGGCCTGGAACTTCAGCTCCGAGGACAGCAGGGCCTTCATGGCCGAGGCCTTGGTCCCCTGCTCGTCGTCCTGCACGCCCAGGCGGCGGACCTGCTGCTCGGCGACGATCTGCTCAAAGTTGGCGCCCTGCGGATAGGAACGGTCGATCCGCGCCGGATCCATATAGACCGGCAGGGTGACGGTGTGGGCGTAGAAGGCGGTGTAGCCCTGGGTGATGATGCTGCCGAGCAGGATCACCAGGAAGGCCAGCGCCACGCCGATGGCCGCGCGGCCGTACCAGCGGAAGCGGGTCTCGCGCGCATAGCGGGCGCGCAGGCGGGCCTTCAGGCGCTGGGTGCGCGGGCTGACGCCGGTCGGGGAAGAAGCCGCGTCAGTCATACTGTTCCCGATAGGCTTGCACGATACGCATGGCGACGATGTTCAGCAGCAGGGTGACGACGAACAGCGTCAGGCCCAGACCGAAGGCGGCCAGGGTCTTGGGGCTGTTGAACTCCTGGTCGCCGGTCAGCAGGGTGACGATCTGGACGGTGACGGTCGTGACCGTCTCCAGCGGGTTCAGGGTCAGCTTGGCGGCAAGACCCGCCGCCATCGTCACGATCATGGTCTCGCCGATAGCGCGCGACACGGCCAGCAGCAGGGCGCCAGCGATGCCCGGCAGGGCGGCGGGCAGAAGCACCTTCTTGACCGTCTCGGACTTGGTCGCGCCCATCGCATAAGAGCCGTCGCGCAGGGACTGCGGCACAGCGTTCAGGATATCGTCCGACAGTGAGCTGACGAAGGGAATCAGCATGATCCCCATGACCGCTCCCGCCACCAGAGCCATCTGGTTCTGCACCAGAGACAGGTATAGCCCCAGATCGTTCAGCGGCCCGCCGATCAGCATGTCGCCGATGCTGTTGAAGAAGACGCGCAGAGCCGGTCCCACGGTCAGGGCGGCGAAGAAGCCGTAGACCACGGTCGGCACGCCCGCGAGAACCTCAAGCGCAGGCTTGACCAGGGCGCGGGTCTTGCGGCCCGAATATTCCGACAGATAGACGGCCGAGAACAGGCCGATCGGCGCCGCCACCGCCATCGCGATCAACATGATCAGGAAGGTGCCTGCGAACAGGGGCACAGCCCCGAAGGCGCCCGACGAGCCCACCTGATCGGCACGAATGGCGATCTGCGGGCTCCACTTGGTCCCGAACAGGAACTCGGTGATCGGCACCATGCTGAAGAAGCGCAGCGAATCGATCACCAGCGAGAAGATGATGCCCAGCGTCGTCAGCACCGCCACCACCGAACAGGCGAACAGGAGGCCCGTGATCCAGCCCTCGACCTTGTTGCGCGCACGCAGGTCCGGGCGGATGCGAGTGAAGACGAACAGGCCGCCCAGCACGGCGGCGATCAGGGCGGCGACGCCCCCGCCCCAGTTCAGGGTCGAGGCGATGCGGTGGGCGCGGCGGCCCTCGGCGGGCAACTCCTCGGCGTAGGGGGCGGGCCAGATTTGGCGCGCCTCCTGCCCGGCGCCGACCAGACGGGCGTCGGCGAAGAAGGCCTCGCGGCGGAAGGGCTCAAGCGCGGCGACGCTGTCCGGCGCGCCCGCCCGCATCATCTGCTGTTCGATCGAGGTCGAGAAGACCGAGGCGGCGATCAGCATGGCCAGGGCCGGCGCTCCAACCCAGATCAGGGCGTAGAGTCCATGTTGGCCGGGGCGCGAATGCGACTTCGCGCCTCGGCTCCGACGCACGGCCAGCGTCCGCCCGGCCACATAGGCCATGACGACGAAGGCGATCAGCAGCAGCAGGAAAATCCAGATCATCCGGTCCGATCAGCGCAGGAATCGATGAACGCGCCGGGTGCGGTGCGTTTCGGCCGGGAAACTGCCTGCGATACGTCAGCGGATTAAGACGGCTGGATGACAGTTATGTTACGGCGCAGGTCCGTCATGTCGCAGTCCTGTGACGGTGAATCCGCAAACGCCCGGATTTCCTTCGCTTCCGTCAGCTTTCAGAGGTCGGAGCCAGCGGGAAACAGGCCGCAAAGATAGCCCCCTGCCCCGGCGCGCTGTCTACCGACAGGCCGCCTCGGTGGCGGATGATGATGTGCCGAACAATGGCCAGGCCCAGACCCGTGCCCTGACGATCGCCGCTCTTCTGTCCCTCGACACGATAGAAGCGCTCGGTCAGGCGCGGCAGATGCTCGCGCGCCATCCCCGGCCCGTGATCACGTACGGTGACCACGGCGTAGCGCTGCCCCGCCTCGCGGTCCGGCGTGGCCAGCGACAGGCGGTTGCCCTCGGCCATCCGGCTCGACATGGCCTCGTCCAGCGTGCGGTCAATCTCGATGCCGACCTCAATGGTGCCGCCCGCGCTGGAGTATTTCAGTGCATTGTCGATCAGGTTCTGCACCACCTGGGCGATCTCGTCCCGGTCGCCGGTCACGGCGGACCCGCCGTGCGGCAGTTCCGCCTTGATCGTCACCTGACGCTCGCGCGAGATGACGCTGACCGCATCGACCACGTCGGCCGTCGCCCGCGCCAGATTGACCCGGCCCAGCGGCGCAATGTGTTCGTTCAGTTCGATCCGACTCAGAGACAGCAGATCGGCCACCAGACGCCGCATCCGGTCGGCCTGCACCGCCATGATGTCGAGGAATTTGTCGCGCGCCTTGGGGTCGTCCCTGGCGTGGCCCTTCAGCGTCTCGATGAAGCCGGACAGCGAGGCCAGCGGCGTCCGCAGTTCATGGCTGGCGTTGGCCAGGAAGTCGACGCGCATCTTCTCCATGCGCCGCACGTCCGTCTCGTCGCGCAACGCCAGCAGGGCCAGGGCGCCGCCGCCCCAGTCGTTCGCCTCGCGCGCGGGAAGCGGGCGGATCAGGGCGCGCCAGTGGCGTTCCTGCGCGCCGCCGCCGACATATTCCACCGCCCCCGCCAAGCCCTCGAACAGGGCCTCATCCACGGCCTCAAGCACGCGCGGCTCGCGGATCACCGAGACCAGCAGCCCCGCGCCGGTCCCGCCCAGCCGAAACAGTTCGCGCGCCGAGGCATTGGCCAGGGCGATGCGGCGCCCGGCGATATCGTCCGCCTCGCCGCCGCTGATGATGAACAGCGGATCGTCCAGCGCCTCGAACACATCGCCCAGCAGGGCCGCATCCGGCCCCAGGTCCACGGCGCCGCCGTCCAGATCGGAAATATCCACCGGCGCCGGAGGCGTGCGGTTGACCAGCCAGGTCGCCAGGATCACCGCGGCCGCGCCAGCCGCCAGCCACCCGGCCAGTTCCGGCTTCATCACCGCCAGCACCGCCATGACCAGGACCGCCACGCCGCCGCTGGCGCCCGCCGTCCAGAGCCGGGAGGTCGCCGTAGGGGCTACGGGTGATGGCGGATGCTCATAAGGCATGGTGATCGACGTTATCTCATTCTTCAGCAGACCGGCGTTAGGCTGCTGGACTTGGGGGCGCCGAGTCGCACGACGTCGAACGACACTAAGGGCGTTTCTTCACGGATTTACGGCGGATTTTTCAACAGTTTTCGGAGCAAGCGGAACACAGGCCATGAGGACCGTCATCAGTTGCCTCGTCAATGATCACGACTGGCGCCTGCTCCCGGTCGCCATACTGGTCTGCCTGTTCAGTCTGGCCACCGCCTTCGTACTGACCGACCGGGCGCGGCGCGTGGCGCGGCGGTCGCGCCTGCCCTATATGGCGGCGGCGCCGATGGTAGGCGGGCTGGGAGTGTGGAGCACCCATTTCATCGCCATGCAGGCCTATGACGCAGGCGTGCCGGTGCGCTACGACCCGGCCGAAACCCTGTTGTCGCTGGCCATCATCATTCTGGCTCTGGGCGCCAGCATCAGCCTGGGTTTCGCAGCCCTTGGTCCGCGCCACCGTTCAATCGTCACTCTGGGGCGCAGAGCGCCGGGCGGCCTCCTTCCTGCGGTGACCGCAGGTTTCGGCGTCACAGCCATGCATTTCCTGGGCATGGACGCCGTACGCCTGTCCGGCGCCGTCATTGTCTGGAACCTGCCTCTGGCGATGGCGGCCGTCGCCGGCGGCGTCGCCATTTTCGCCTCCATCGCCTTCCTTCCCTCATGGCGCGACTGGCGGGCGCTGGCGGGCGGAACCGTCATTGCAGCGTTGGGCGTCTGCTGGCTGCATTTCGTCGGCATGAGCGCCGCCTCCGTCATCCCGGCGCCCGGCGTACTGCTGCCGGAAGCCGCCGCCTCGGCCCGGCTCATCGGCCTGTGGACGATGATCGGGGTCAGCCTGACGGTGCTGATCGCCGCCTTCCTGACCGGGATGATCTGGTGGTCACGGCGCAGCGTCCTGGGGCAGGTGTTGGAGGCGATTCACGCCATGCCTGACGGTCTGGGCGTCTATGACGCCGACGACCGGCTGCAAATCTGGAACGAGCGGTACCTGGATATCAGCCCCCATCTGGCCAGCGCCCTGAAGGTCGGCGTCTCGTTTGAAGAACTTCTCGACATCGGCCTGAAGGCGGGCGTCTACCCCGAAGCCGTCGGCCGCGAACGCGACTGGGCCGCCGAACGACTGGCCCAACGCCGCCATCCCCATGGCCCGCGCGAGCTTCAGGTCGGCGATCGATGGCTGCGCGTCCAGGACCGTCGCACCACCGGCGGCGGTCTGGTCACCGTCTGTTCGGACATCACCGACATGATCCGCAGCGCCGAAGCCCTGGCCGAGGCTCGCGACGCCGCCGAAACCGCCAATCGCGCCAAGAGCCGCTTCCTGGCCAATATGAGCCACGAGATCCGCACGCCCCTGAACGGCGTCATCGGCGTCGCCCAGGCGCTGGCGCGAACCGAGCTCAACCCCAGCCAGCATGAGATGCTGGACCTGATCCAATCGTCCAGCCGCACCCTGCAGACCCTGCTCAGCGACATTCTGGACCTAGCCCGGATCGAGTCCGGACGGCTGGACCTGAAGGAGGAAGCCTTCGATCTGGCCCGCGTCGTCGAAGAAGCCGCCCTGCTCTACGCCGCCGCCGCGCGCGACAAGGGCCTGCAGTTCATCGTCGAGGTAGCGCCCGAAGCCCGCGCCTGGGTCATAGGGGACCCCGTTCGACTGAAGCAGGTGCTGACCAATCTGGTCTCCAACGCGGTCAAGTTCACGTCCTCCGGCTTCGTCAGCCTGACCGTCGACGCCGCCCCGACCGACGCGCCGCAGACCCTTCGCTTCGTCGTGCAGGACACCGGCATCGGCTTTGACGCCCCCACCCGGGATCGCCTGTTCAACCGCTTTGAACAGGCCGACGGCGACATCACCCGCCACTACGGCGGGTCCGGCCTGGGTCTGGCGATCTCGCGCGATCTGGCGGCCATGATGGGCGGCGACCTGGACTGCGAGAGCGAACCGGGCGCGGGCGCCGCCTTCATCCTGACCCTGCCGTGGCGTGAGGTCGCCGCGCCCGATACCGCTGCGCCCGCCTCCCCGACGCAGGCCTGCGAGCCGCAGGCTTGCGACCCGGCCCCACGCCGCGTGCGCATCCTCGCCGCCGACGATCACCCCACGAACCGCAGGGTGGTCGAACTGATCCTCGACCCGTCCCTGTTCGACCTGGTCTCGGTCGAGAACGGCGCCGAAGCGGTCGAGACCTATCGCGCCCAGGCTTTCGATCTGGTGCTGATGGACATGCAGATGCCCGTCATGGACGGCGTGACCGCCGTGCGTGAAATCCGGCTGCATGAGGCGGTCATTGGCCTTGCGCCCACGCCCATCGTCATGCTGACCGCCAACGCCCTGCCCGAACATCTGCAACAGGCTCTGGTCGCCGGGGCCGACCGCCATATGGCCAAGCCGTTCAGCGTCGAGGCCTTGCTGGCCGCTGTCGCTGAACTGACCGCACAAACGCCTCAGGCCGCGGAAGCCGCGGCCTGAGAGCGCCTTCATTCATCCGCGGCAGAGCCTATTCGTAGCCGTGCGCCGCTTCGTTGATGACCTGGCTGGGCATGGATGAGAAGTCCACGCTCAGCGGCCGGGCGGCCTTGGACTGGAACGTCCTGATGACGTGCTCCAGGCGGCGGCGGGCCTCTCGCTCGCCCTCTCCTGATCCGTCGAGCCCCAGCGGCGCCAGACAGAAGTCGATGATGGCCTGTGGTCTGCTCAGCGGTTCCATAGGGTTTCCTTTCCTGTGAAGTCTGGAACTCAGGCGGCGTGGAACTGGGCGGTTTCGGTGGAGTCCTTCAGGGCCGTGGTCGAGGACTGGCCCGAAGAGATGACCGTGGCGACGTCGTCGAAGTAGCCGGTGCCGACCTCGCGCTGGTGGCGCGTGGCGGTGTAGCCGGTCGCCTCATTGGCGAACTCGCGCTGTTGCAGCTCTGAATAGGCCGCCATGCCGCGATCCCGATAACCGCTGGCCAGCTCGAACATCCCGTTGTTCAGGCTGTGGAAGCCCGCCAGCGTCACGAACTGGAACTTGTAGCCCATGGCCCCCAGTTCGCGCTGGAACTTGGCGATGGTGTCCTTGTCCAGCTTGGCTTCCCAGTTGAAGGAGGGCGAGCAGTTGTAGGCCATCAGCTTGCCGGGATGCTCCTTCTGGATCGCCTCGGCGAACGTCTTGGCGTCGTCCAGATCGGGGTGCGAGGTCTCCCACCACAGCAGGTCGGCGTATTTGGCGTAGGACAGGCCGCGCGCGATGCAGTGGTCCAGACCCGTGCCCGGCTTGAGGCGATAGAAGCCCTCCGGCGTGCGGTTCTCGCGGTCGATGAAGGGGTGGTCCCGCTCGTCGATGTCCGACGTTATCAGTTGGGCCGACTCCGCATCCGTGCGCGCCACCGTCAGGGTCGGCGTGCCGCAGACGTCGGCCGCCAGACGCGCCGCGATCAGGTTGCGCTCATGCGCCTGGGTCGGGATCAGCACCTTGCCGCCCAGGTGGCCGCACTTCTTCTCGCTGGCCAGCTGGTCCTCGAAGTGAACGCCCGCGGCGCCCGCCTCGATGAAGGCCTTCATGATCTCAAAGCTGTTCAGCGGCCCGCCGAAACCAGCCTCGGCGTCGGCGACGATGGGGGCGAACCAGTCGCGCCCCCCTCCTGGAATTTGGGCGCCGCCCTCGGCGTGCTCGATCTGGTCGGCGCGCTGCAGGGTGCGGTTGATGCGACGGCACAGTTCCGGCGCGGCGTTGGCCGGATACAGCGACTGGTCCGGATACATGGCGCTGGCCGTGTTGGCGTCGGCGGCGACCTGCCAGCCCGACAGATAGATGGCCTTCAGACCGGCGCGGACCATCTGCATCGCCTGATTGCCGGTCACGGCGCCCAAGGCGTTGATGTAGGGCTCGGAATGCAGCAGTTCCCACAGGCGGTTGGCGCCGCGCTCGGCCAGCGTATGGGTGACCGGCACCGAGCCGCGCAGACGCAGGACGTCTTCCGGCGAATAGGGGCGCTCGATGCCGTCGAAACGGCCCGCGGGCGAAGGAACCAGATCGGCGAAGGTCGTCATATTCATCTCGGTCTCGATAAGGCGCGGCCGCAGCCGCCGTCCCGGAAACCTGAACACGTCATCGTCATGATTGACACATCCATAGCCACATCATTCAAGTCAAACAGTCACATCATGACACTTGCCATGAAGTCATGATGTGACATGATCCCGCCATGAACGCCGCCGCTGATCGCAAGCTGTTCCTGGGCGGCCGCCTCAAGCGGCTGCGGCGTGACCTCGACCTGTCGCAGACGGCGATGGCGGCGGACCTGGGCGTCTCGCCCTCCTATCTGAACCACATCGAGCGCAACCAGCGCCCCGTCTCGGCCCAGCTGCTGCTGCGTCTGGCCGAGACCTATGACGTCGATCTGCGCAATCTGGGCCACTCCGGCGGCCCGGCGTCCGAGGCGGAACTGTCCGAAGTCTTCGCCGACCCCCTGTTTCAGGGTCTGGCCGTGCCGCGTCACGAGATCATGCAGCTGGCCGAGGATCAGCCCGCCGCCGCCGACGCTGTGCTGCGCCTCTATCGCGCCTTCACCGACCGCCGCGTGCGCGACCGGGCCGAGGTCGAGGCGGGCGGCGGCGCAGCCCCGACCGACAGCCCGTCTGAATGGGTGCGCGAATACGTCCAGTCCCGCCACAACCACTTCCCCGACCTCGATGCGCTGGGCGAGGCCCTGCACGACGCCCTGCGCGCCGAAGCCCCCGGCCCCGACGAAGGCTTTGAGGCCCTGGCCCGCGCGCGCCTGTTCGCCCGCCACGGCCTGACGGTCCGCACCCTGCCCGCCGAGGTCATGGTCGAGTGGACCCGCCGCTTCGACCCGCATCGGGGACGGCTGCTGCTGTCCGACGCGCTGGGGCCGTCGTCGCGCGCTTTCGCCGTCGCCAACCAACTGGTCCTGATGGAGCATGGGCCTGAGCTTCAGGCCCTGACCGAGGCGGCGAACGCGCCGGACGCCCCCACGCGCAACCTGCTGAAGGCGTCCCTGACCAACACCCTGGCCGCCGCCGTCCTGATGCCCTACGCCGCCTTCCAGCGCACGGCCGAAGAGACTGGCTACGACCTGGCCCGGCTTCAGGCCCGGTTCGGCGTCGGCTTCGAGCAGGCGGCGCACCGGCTGACCACCCTATCGCGGCCGACGGCGCGGGGCGTGCCCTTCTTCCTGATGCGGGTGGATCAGGCAGGCAATGTGTCCAAGCGTTACGCGTCAGGCGCCTTCCCCTTCTCGCGCTTCGGCGGCGCCTGCCCGCGCTGGCGCCTGCACTCGGCCTTCCGCACGCCGGGCCGCATCGTCACCCAGATCATCGAGACTCCCGATGGCGGCCGCTGGTTCACCCTGGCCCGCACAGTGGATCGTCAGGGTCAGGACGCCTTCACCGAGGGGCATGACCTGGCCATCGGCCTGGGCTGCGAACTGAAACACGCCCACCGCCTCGTCTATGCGCGCGGTCTCGACCTTCAGAAGCCGGAGGTCACGCCCATCGGCCCCGCCTGCCGCCTGTGCGAGCGCCACCCCTGCGCCGAACGCGCCGCCCCGCCGGTCGGACGAGCGCTGACGGTCGACGACTGGTCCAAGTCCGTCAGCCCCTATCCATTTGCCTGACGCGTTTCAGTGCGCCAGCATCAAGGCCACGGGCGCTTCGGTCAGCAGGGTCTGCGTCACCCCGCCGAAGATCCATTGCCGCATCCGCGCATGGCCCCAGGCCCCGGCGACGATCAGCCCGGCTCCCATTTCCTCGGCGCAGTCGATCAGGCGTCGCCCGCCTGAGCGGTCGTCGTGTGCGCGGGCGTCGGGCTCGGCGGCGACGCCATGCCCGGCCAGCCACCGGACGACGTCCTGCGTCCTGATCCGCGCCCCGTCGATATCTTCGGGGTCGCACAGTTCGACCACCCGCACGCTGTCGGCGCGCTTCAGCAGCGGCAGGGCCGCCTGCGCCGCCAGTCGGCTCTCACGCGTGTCGGTCCAGGCCACCAGCGCCGCCGCATCCACCATCGACCGGATCGGGTTAGGCGGCAGGACCACGACCGGCCGCCCCGCACGCATGGCCAGATCAGCCGGATGCGGCGCGCGCCAAGCGCTGAGTCCGCCCGCGTCGCGCCCGACCAGGGCCGCATCCGCCGCCCGCAGATGGCGCAGGGTCAGAGCCGTGGGATCGCCCACATCGCCCCGCCATTCGCCCTCGACCCCCGCCGCCTCGACGGCAGCGCGGAACCTCTGCTCGGCGGATTTCAGCGTGGTCTCGTTGCGCGCCTGCTGGGCCGCCATCACCTCGCCCAGCAATATCCCCGCGCCATAGGCGTCGGCCACAGGCGTCTCGGGCGCGCAGCCCGAAACCCCGATCAGCCGCGCTCCATAGGCGCGGGCCAAGGTACAGGCCTCGATCAGGCGGGCGGGGTTGTCGGCTTCGTCATCGACGTAAACGATCAGACTGGTCCAGGGCATGGCGGCCTCCTGTTTCAGGACACGCCCCATCAACGCACCAAACGCCGTTCCGCGCCTTGAGCAGGATCAATTCACGTCAGGAGGATGCGCGCGCCTTCGGCCCGATGCGGCACGCCCGCGCGGCGGAACAGGCTGGCGATCTCGGCCGCCGGATCGACTGCCCCCTGATCCAGCATCCGCCCGATGTCGGCCGCCAGCGTCGGATCGCCCGACACGCGCGTCAGAGCGTTCAGCCATTCGTCGCGGGACAGCACTCCATCCCTGCGGTTGGCGTCCAGCAAGGGGCGCAGGAAGCCGAACCAGTCGCCCCCGTCGCGCCGCTTTTGCGCCCCCTCGGCCGTCATGGCGAAGACGGCGCCGCAGGCGTAATAGGCGCGGTGCTCGCCCCGCTCCGCCGCTCCGGCCACGCCGCGCCCCTGGCTCAGGGTCACGCAGTCGTCGACCTCTTCCTGCAGGGCCTTGCGGCCGTCGTAGGCCGGATCCAACGCCTTCAGCGCCCGCACCGCCATCAGGTCGGCGCCGCCCTCGGTGATCCAGGCGTCGCGCGCGAACTCGTAACGCACCGTCTGGCCCAGCCAGAAGTGAGCGCTTTCATGGGCGATGAACCAGCGGGCGACCCGCTCCATCTCCGCCGTCGGCCGGGTGACGCCCGTCCCCTCGAACGACATGACGATCAGGCCGGGCAAGACGCTGCCCCCCATGCTGGTCATCCGTTCGGTCGGGCCGTTCCACGACACCATGACGACCGGCTTGTCGCCGCCCGCGCCGGGACGGCCCAGCCGCTGCATGTAGAACTGGCCCACGTGCGGGGCGAAGTCGCGGATTTTTTCGCCGATCCACGGCGGAAGATTGGGGTCCATGACCGTGGTCAGTCCCTCGCCCGGCGTCACCCGCGCCTGGCCCAGCAGGACATAGGACCGCTCGCCTGTCGTCGTCAGTTCGGCGTGACGCTCGCCGTTGAACAGCACAGGGCCGTCCAGATCGCGCCAGGTCACGCGCGAGGGTCCGCCGTCCAGATTGAGCCCGTTCAGATCGGCCGGAACCGCCGCCGCCGCCTCGGGCGAGCCCAGGGCGAAGACATCCATCTGCCGCGTCGGCAGGGCCACCGCTCCGTCCGAGAAAACCAGAGTCTTGTACTCCGCCTCCAGCTCGACCGCCTGCGGCCGGACGCTGAAGCGGACATGACGCGGCACGGGACCGCCGTCCGCGCTGCGGATGATGTCGTAGTGGCCGCGCCGCTCCATCACCACGCCGGGCGTCTCGACCGCCCACTGGCGCGGCCGCCAAGGCTCGCGCACGTCGGAGATCAACGCCGAGTCCATGAAGGCCCAGACCACGGCGTCGCGGTTGAAGGCGTAGTCGACCGTCAACCGTCCGTCCGCGCGCGTCACCGTCACCTGCGGCGCCGCCTCGGCGTTCCAGCGAGCGGGCGCCGGAGTCGCGGCGCAGGCGGTCAGCAAGGCGACGACGGACAGGGCGGTTGCAGACAGGACTTTCAGACGCACGAAGAGCAGTCTCCTAGAGGGAACGGCGCAGCTTAGGGCTCTCAAACACCGCCCGTCACCTTACGGTTTCCTCAGCATTACGCCCCTTCGAGGGCGCGCCCCGCCGCGTCCAGCGCCTCGGCCATCGCCGCCTTCAGCCGTTCCGGCCCCAGGATGGTGGCCTGCTCGCCCCAGGTGAACAGATGCCAGGCCAGTTCGCGCATCCCTGAGGCGCGGAACCGCACCACGACCGCGCCGTCGGCCTGATCCTCGATCGTCTGGGTCGGATGCCAGCGCCAGCCGCGCGCCTCACTGGCGCCTTCGGGCGCGATGCGGACGGCGACCTCTTCGATCTCGTCCTGATAAATACCGAAGGACTGGCTGGCGAAGGCGCCGAGGTCGAAGTCCTCAGGCGGGCGAGCCGTGCCTTCGCCCGCCTCGACTGCGCTCATCCGGTCCAGCCGGAAGGTCTGGATACGCCCGCTTTCGCGGTCGGCCGCCACCAGATAGTTGGCGCGCCCGAACATCAGGCCGCAGGGCGTCATGGTGCGGGTGCGCGCCTCGGCCCCCGGCCGGGCGTAGATGAAGTTCAACGGCCGCTCGGCCAGCACCGCCCCGCGAATCTCGGCCAGCACCGTCTCGTCGGCGCTGGGGCGCGGCCCGGCCTGGACAGCGATAGTCTCGGCCCGGACCAGAGCCTCCAGATCGGGCGCCATGCGGTTCAGGGTGGTCGAGCGCATCGCCGCCTTCACCTTGCGCTCAAGGCTTTCCAGCGCCGCCGCCCGCGCCGGTTCGCCCGCCGCGCGCAGAGCCGCCGCCGCCTTGGTCAGTTCCAGCATTTCGGTCGCCGTCGGCGCCTGTTCAAAGGCCGACAGACCGCCCCGGATGCGCCAGCGCTTGGTCGGCGGGTCGGACACCTCCTCTACCTGCGGAAACAGCATCAGCACGGCGTCGCGCATCCGTTCGGCCGTGCGGCGCCCGACGTTCAGCTGAGCGGCCATCTCATTCAGCGTCAGCCCCTCGGCGCTGGCCGCCATGCCCCGCGCCAGATCGATGACCATGGCCGCCTTGTCGTGCCGCAAGATGTCTTCTCCACAGAGATACGTCCGAAACTGGCGCAATGCTGTCGCATATTCATCCTGTCAGCAAGAGGCGACGCCTTTCGCATCAGGAGTTTTCACATGGCCTTCGTCCGCACCCCCTCCGTCCAGAAGCCCGCCCGCAAGACCTTCGCCGACCGCTACATGATCGTGCCTTGCGAAACCGAGAGCGATCTGGCCGTCATCTGGGACCGTCAGGAAGAACAGGTCGTAGACGTCATCAGCGCCTCGACCAGCCGCTACACCAACGAGGACGCCCTGTGGGACGAGTTCCACACCCCGCCGTTCAACGCCCGTTCGGACTGGCGCGCGGCGGCCTGAGCCAGCAAGGGTTGCGGAACCCTCCCCACGGCCCAACGTTGCGCCAGCGTGGCAGTTTGAAGGCCACGGGCTGGGAGCCGAACTCATGACTTCGTCCAACGCCGCGCCTTCGCTGGAAGGCTTTGTCAAATCCGCCCTGCATCGGTCGTGGTGGCTGTTGTTGTTGCGCGGAATCGCCGCCGTGGCCTTCGGCGTCCTGACCTTTGTGTGGCCGCAGATCAGCCTGCTGACGCTCATCCTGGTCTATGGGATCTACGCCCTGGCCGACGGGATTCTGGCCCTGATCGCAGCCATCCGCGGCGGCGGCATGGTCCCGCGCTGGTGGCTGGCGTTGGCCGGGGTGATCAGCGTCCTGACCGCCGTCATTGTCTTCGCCTGGCCGGGCCTGACGGCTCTGGTCCTAGTCTATCTGATCGGATTCTGGTCGATCCTGCGCGGCGTGCTCGAAATCGTCGGCGCCATCCGTCTGCGCAACGAGATCGCCAATGAGTGGAGCCTGGGCGCCGCCGGGGCCCTGTCGGTGATCTTCGGCCTGATCCTGGTCTTCATGCCGGGAGCGGGCGCCCTGGGCCTGCTATGGTTGATCGCGACGTGGGCCGTGCTGTTCGGCCTGTTGCTGATCTGGGTCGCCTTCAAGGTCAGGGCGCTGGCGAAGGCGTAAACGCAGCATTGCGCGCCGCGACCCGAGCGCGGATTTCGGCGCGCATCCGCTCCAGTTCGGCCGCATCGATCAGGCGGCCGCGCAGCACCACCGCCTCGGCGCCGCGGGTGGCGCTGACGTCCTTCAGAGGGTCAGCCTCCAGAATCAGCAGATCCGCCGACTTGTCCGCCGCCACGGCACCGTAGCGTTCGCCCTGGTTCAGGAAGCGCGGCCCGTCCACGACCGAACCCATCAGCGCTTCGCGCGGAGTCAGGCCCAGCTCCACATAGAGCTCCAGTTCATCGTGCAGCGAGAAGCCCGGATAGTTGAACGAGTTCAGGAAGCCCGCGTCCGTCCCGGTCAGGATGGTCACGCCCGCATCGCGCAGCATGGGCAGAGTTCGCGCGGTGACGTCCTTGACGAAATGACGGTCCTCGACCTGCTGCGGCGTGGCCTGCGCCGCGCGCTGGATGCGCCAGTCATAGGTCGCCCGGATACCCGGCCCGACATAGGCCAGACCCTCGTCATGCGAGTGGTCGTCAAGGTCCAGATTAGCCAGCGTGGTCGAGCCGTAGAGGGTCGGCGACACCGCCGTGCCCAGCTCCCTCAGCCGCGCATAGACCCGCCGCGCCGTCTCCACGTCAAACGTGTCGGCATAGCGCCGCATCGTCTCGGCGTAGGTGTATTTGCCCGCCAGATAATCGGCGGCGATAGCCGCCTCATCGCGCGAGCCCGCCTTCATGGCGTAGTCGAGGTGTTCGATCGACGACAGGCCCGCCTCGGCGGCCTCCAGCACGGTGATGCTGGCGGGAATGTGGGCCGAGGTCTTCATGCCCCGCTTCTTCGCCTCACGCACAGCGTAGAGGAAAAGCTCGGGCTTCAGGGTGTTGTCGGTGATCTTGACGAAGTCGACGCGCAGGGCCTGCAGTCGGTCCAGGGCGGCGTCTACGTCCGCCTCGCTGCCCGTCTCGATCACGCCCTTCCAGACAGGGGCTATGCCCTCGATCTTGGGGCCGGAGGTGAAGATGCGCGGGCTGTCCGGGCTTGGCGGCGCGTCACGCCAGTCCAGCACCTGCTGCGCCAGATCGCCTGCCGCGTCGCGCACCGCCACCACGCCGTTGATGACGAACAGCGGCATCAGCTCGGCGTTCTCCTCGATCAGCGCCTCGCCGCCGCCGAAGTGGACGTGCATGTCCCACAGGCCCGGCATGACGTAGCGATCGCCCAGATCCTGTGTCCGCGCGGCCTGATAGCGGCCCGCCTCGCCCTCCGGGCCTACAGCCACGATGTCGCCGCCGCGCACGGCCACCAGTTGATCCGGCGTCGTCGTCCCCTTCTCGACATCGACCACAGTGGCCGAGGTCAGCAGCAGATCGACTGGCTGAACCGGCGTTTCGGCGGCAGCCAAAGGCGCCAGGGCGCAGGCGGACAAGAGGGCGGAGGCGGCGATCAAAAAGGTGCGCATGAATCCGCTATAGGCCCTTCGCCCGCTCGGGCAAGCCCATCAGGAATAGCGGTGTTTCTTAGCCAGCCGCCGGACAAGCCTCAGGCAGGGCGCACCTGATCCGTCCCGATCCAACCCGACAGACACCATCCCCCGACCACTCTCGTCCGAACCCAACCGCCCTCAGGAACCGTGAGCCACCGACCCGATCCAGCCGTCAGGGTTTCCCGCCGTACGCCTGCCTCGGTCGCCAGTTCGACCTCTAGCGTCGCGCCCATGTAGACGGTCCAAAGCTCCTCGGCCTCGACCGCGCGCCAGTCATCCAAAGTCTCTGGCGTCAACAGGCGATACGCGCTGACCACGCCGCTGGGCGCCGTCCCTTCGCCTGCGGCCATTACGCGTCCCCAGCCGCCATCATCCAGAGGCCGCAGCCCCAGGCTGTCAATGACTTCATCGCGCGTAAAATCAGCCTCGCCTTCCATCCATTTGCTAGTGACGCGCTTCGCTGACTTCGTCTACGAGCGGGCTGCGCTCCTGCGCCGTAACGAGACGCCAGCGGCCGTGCTCAAATAACACTTCGCCGCCGCCGCGCCAGGGCACGCGGCTCAGCGGCCCGCCCGTCAGGCCGTAGCCGACCACGGCGTAGCGCACGCCGGGCTGGAGCGGGATCGGCTCCACCGTCGTCTCGAAACCCTCGGGCGTCTGGCCGTAGACGACCTGTCTCAGACCCCGACAGTTGCGGCCTCGCGCCTCAATCGACCAGACTGGCCGCATCATGGCGTTCGACCGCTCATGCACGGCGATGCCGCCCAGACAGGCCTTCTCGGGCTTTGCCGGATCCAAGCCGAAGGTCGCGATCGGCTGCTCCAGGCTGCCGCTGATCCGCACCGGGATCATCGCCGAACAGGCGGCCAGCACGGCGGCCGCCGCAGCCAGCGCCGCCCCGGCGCGCAGAACCGCGACTTGCTTCACCGTCCTGTCTCTCAGCACCCGCCGTAAGGGACGTAGCCGACCTCGATCTCGTCGATGCGGACGGTCTTCAGTTCTCGGATCGCCAGCTGGTCGAAGTCGGCGCTACAGTTGAAGGTCGTGTCGATGACGTAGTCCTCGCCCTTGGCCGCCTTGATGGCGTCGCGGATGCGGAAGGAGGCGTCGATGGTCGCGTCGCTGACCATAACGGCCGAAGCGCGGATGCCCGGCGTAGCGCGCGGCCCGGCGCTCTCCAGATGGACCCACGGATCGGCCACATTGCCACACAGCGTCAGGCAGTCGGCCTTGAAGTCGACGTTGCCGCGCGCCGCCGCGAACTCGCCCATGGTCAGGTCGATCTTCTGCGGCAGATCATAGTCCTTCAGCGTCGCCAGAGCCTGGGTCGAACAGGCCGGCGTCATCGGCACGGCGTAGCCGACGACCTCGCCGCCATCAGCGCTGACGCGAACCATGCAGCCGCCGATCTCATAGGTGCGTTCCTTGTCCTGAACCGTACGGGCCGGGCCGAGCTTGGACTCCAGATAGGCGACCTGCACCCCCATCATCTGGTCGATCGTCGGCGCGCCGCTGGCAGCAGACGCGGCTGCAGGGGCGGGCGTCTCGGCCGGGCGTTCGGCTTTCGCAGGCGCCTTATCCGCCTGACCGCAGGCGGCCAGCCCCGCCAGTGCGCCGATCATGGCGACGATCTTCAGTCCCTGGAATACGGTCATCATCTCTCCACGGCTCAGGTTGAGCGTCGCAACCAACGCACCACGGCGCGATGGGTTCTCGGGCGCGAACTCAAAGGGCCTTCACGATCCCCTCGACCATCTTCTTGGCGTCGGCGAACAGCATCATAGTGTTGTCGCGGAAGAAGAGCTCGTTCTCGACGCCGGCATAGCCGCTGCCCATCGACCGCTTGATGAACAGGACGGTGCCCGCCTTCTCCACGTCCAGCACCGGCATGCCGTAGATGGGCGACTGCGGGTCGGTCTTCGCCGCCGGGTTGGTCACATCGTTGGCGCCGATGACGAAGGCGACGTCGGCCGAGGCGAACTCGCTGTTGATGTCCTCCAGCTCGAACACCTCGTCATAGGGGACGTTCGCCTCGGCCAGCAGGACGTTCATGTGGCCCGGCATTCGGCCCGCGACGGGGTGGATGGCGTATTTCACCTCGACGCCTTCTTCTTTCAGCTTGTCGGCCATCTCGCGAAGGGCGTGCTGCGCCTGGGCCACCGCCATGCCGTAGCCCGGCACGATGATGACCTTGGAGGCGTTCTTCATGATGAAGGCGGCGTCCTCGGCCGAGCCCTGCTTGACCGGGCGCGTCTCGACCGCCCCACCGCCCGCCGCCGCGCCCGCCTCGGCGCCGAAGCCGCCCAGGATGACGCTGACGAAGCTGCGGTTCATGCCCTTGCACATGATGTAGCTGAGGATTGCGCCCGACGAGCCGACAAGGGCGCCGGTGATGATCAGGGCGATGTTCTCCAGCGTGAAGCCCAGGGCCGCCGCCGCCCAGCCGGAATAGGAGTTCAGCATGGACACCACCACCGGCATGTCCGCCCCGCCGATGGGGATGATCAGGGTCGCGCCCAGGATCAGGGCGATGGCGAACACGCCCCAAAAGGCCCAGACCGCCGTGCCGCCCGTCCCGATCAGGATGCCGATCAGGAAGACCAGGGCCAGAGCCAGCGCAATGTTGATCAGGTGCCGCGCCGGCAAAAGGATCGGCGCCCCGCTCATCCGCCCATCCAGCTTGGCGAAGGCGATGACAGAGCCGGTGAAGGTGATGGCCCCGATGGCGACGCCCAGGCTCAGCTCGACGATGGACAGGGTCTTGATCCCGCCGCTCGCGGTGACGATGCCGAAGGCGTCGGGCGCATAGACCGCCCCCACCGCCACCAGACAGGCCGCCAGGCCGACGAGGGAGTGAAAGGCCGCCACCAGCTGCGGCATGGCTGTCATCGGCACGCGGTTGGCGATCACCGCGCCCGCGCCGCCGCCGACCACGACCCCTCCGGCGATCAGGGCCAGTGTCAGGGGGTCCAGCGCGCCCGAGGCGCCCAGCGTCAACAGAGTGACGCCGACGGCCAGCGCCATGCCGACCATGCCCAGCGTATTGCCCCGTCGGCTGGTCTCGGGACTGGACAGCCCCCGGAGAGACAGGATGAACAGAACCCCCGCCGCCAGATAGGCCAGCGCCGCGATGGATGCGTTCATCCCCCTCCCCCCTCTTCAGTCCTGAATCAGAAAACGTTGACGATGGCGGGCGCGCCGCCGTTGGTGCCCGCGGCCTTGGCCTCGCCGTCCTTGACCACCGCCAGGCCGACGGGGCCTTCGCCGCCGGTCTTGGTCACCTTGCAGCGGCCGTTGTCGCCCGGCAGGCGACCGGCCATCCGGCCCGAGCCGGTGTGGTTGATGCGGTTCATGTGAATCCCACGGATCGTCACCGGGGTGAAGCCGCACTCCAGCGCCCAGCTGGCGCCCTGAGGCGCGACCACCGACCAGTGCAGGCCGTTATAAGGGTTCTTGCCCACCTCGCGGTCCGACTGGGCCGAGGCGGCGCCCGCGACGGCGACGACGGCCGACACGGCCAGGGCGGAAATCAGGGAAGCTTTCATCACGCGATACTCGTTGGATTAGCGTTTGACGGATTGAGTGCGCGACAGACGCCACAGCGCCGCCGCAATGAAAAGAGGGCCCAGCAACATCATCGCCCAGTCGAAGACCGTCATCTCCCGATCCTGAATTATGATGCGCGTCAGCACGGCGGCGAACACCATGACCACGCCGCAGTCCTGGAACCGCAGCCGCCCGATGGGATCCTTGATCCGCACCCAGCTGACGATCCACAGCGCCACGCCCAGACCGGTGACGGCCCAGGAGGCGTAGAAGGCCAACAGATAGGGGGAGAAGCTCACGAAGCGGCCTCAGTATTATCCCGCCGCCTCAGTCGTGCGCGGACAATGCGCACGCCGTTCCAGACGACCAGCCCCGCAAAAATGAGCGAGCCGACCATCACCGCCCTGTCATCCTGCGTGGCGGCCCGCCACAGAAACAGGCTGGCGGCGCCGGGATAGAAGACCAGCGCCAACGCCAGTTCAACACGTCGACGCGCATCAACCGACAGCTTGCCCCCAAGCATGGCTGCGCCCAGAATGAGCAGCACGCCCCCGGCGAGGAGCAGAGTCAGCATGCCGGCGCTCAGACTCGTCACCCGCGTCGTTCCTTCTTCTTGTACATGGCCAGCATCCGGCGCGTGACCATGAAGCCGCCGAAGATGTTGACGCTGGCCAGGGTCACGGCGGCCACGCCCGCGCCCTTGGCGATCCAGGCGTTCGGCCCGCCCGCCTGGGCGCTCATCGCCGCCGCCGCGATCAGGCCGCCGACGATGATGACGCTGGAAATAGCGTTGGTCACGGCCATCAGGGGCGTATGCAAGGCCGGCGTCACGCTCCAGACGACATAATAGCCGACGAAGATCGACAGGACGAAGATCGCCAGGCGAAAGACGGTGGGATCGACGTGTTCCATCAGCCTCTCACTCCTTCATGCACCACGGCGCCGCCGTGAGTGACGACGGCGGCCTTGAGGATTTCCTCCTCCAGATCGACCGACAGGACGCCGTCCTTGATCATCAACCCCAGAAAGGCGACCAGATTGCGGGCGTAAAGGGCGCTGGCGTCCGCCGCGATGCGGCCGGGCATGTTGCTCCAGCCGACGATTTTCACGCCGCCCACCGTAGTCACCACCTCGTTCGGTTTCGAGCCTTCGACATTGCCGCCCGCCTCGACCGCCAGATCGACGATGACCGAGCCCGGCTTCATCGAGGCGACGTGCGCCGCCGTCACCAACTTCGGCGCCGGGCGGCCGGGAATCAGGGCCGTGGTGATGACCACGTCCTGCTTGACGATATGGGCGGCGGTCAGATCGGCCTGCTTGGCCTGATATTCGGCCGACATGGCCTTGGCGTAGCCGCCCGCCGTCTCGGCCGCCTTGAACTCTTCATCCTCGACGGCGACGAATTTGGCGCCCAGGCTCTCGACCTGCTCCTTGGCGACGGGGCGCACGTCAGTGGCCGTGACGACCGCGCCCAGACGCCGCGCGGTGGCGATGGCCTGAAGTCCCGCGACCCCCGCCCCCATGACGAAGGTCTTGGCGGCGGCCACCGTCCCGGCGGCCGTCATCATCATGGGAAAGCCCTTGCCATAGGCGTAGGCCGCCTCGATCACCGCCCGGTATCCGGCCAGATTGGCCTGAGACGACAGCACGTCCATGACCTGAGCCCGCGTGATGCGCGGCACGAACTCCATGGCGAAGGCGGTGGCGTTCGCGCCCCTCAACGCCTCGACCGTCGCCTTGTCGCGCCAGGCGTCCAGCAGGCTGACGACCACCGCGCCGGGCTTCAGGGCGCTGATCTCCGACGCCGTGGGTCCGCGCACCTTCAGCAGAACGTCCGCCCCGGCCAGAGCCGCCGACAAATCCGGCTTCACGCTGGCGCCCGCTTCGGCGTAGTCGGTATCGGTCAGGGAAGAGCCAAGGCCCGTCCCGGCCTCGACGCTGACCGTCGCGCCAAGCGCAATCAGCTTCTTCACCGTCTCCGGCGTTACGGCGCAGCGCGTTTCGCCTTCACGGCGTTCGCGGGTCACGGCGATGGCGACAGCCAAGCGAATCCCTCCCACTCCCCAGGGTCGAACCGACGTTAGGCCGAAGCCGAAGCGGGCGTCAAAGGCGCACCTGCGTCAACGGGCGATTTTCTTGCCGACTTGACCAGTCGCCTGCCCCACGGCGCAAATTTCAACCAAAGACCCAACCCTGACGCGCAAACAAAAGGCCCGCCGGACGCGCCGACGGGCCTTTCAATCACGTCAGTCCGGAAGACCGGGCTTAATGGGCCTTCTTGGTCTTCAGCATGAAGAAACCGATGACCGACACCACCACCGAGGCGATGAAGGCTGGCACGAAGCCGGCGCCGACGCCGAACCACACCGTCAGGAACAGGATCACCACCGCCGTGGCCAGCGAGACCCACTTGGTCAGCCCCAGGAACAGAGCCCAGGTCCAGGCCTGTTCCGAGATGTTCATTTCCCCGTGGACGTGGGGGGCGGTCGCTTCAGCGTGCTGGTCGGCCATGGGGTCTTCCAAAAAAAGAGTCGAGATTTCGACGGCTCTTATAGCGAGGCCTGCGCGCGGCTCAAGTCCGTGAGCCCGAACCGGCTTTAGTCGAGGCTTTCCAGCACCGCTCGGGCGAAGGCGGCGACGTCGAACGGTTTGCCCGCGGGGTCTTCGCCGCGCCTCACGATGACGATGTCGCGGCTGGGCGCGATCACCACATACTGGCCCCGATTGCCGAAGGCGGCGAAGGTATCAGACGGCACGCCTTCGGAGCGGTTCATCAGCCAGAAGGTCGCGCCATAGCCGAAGTCGCCCGTCGGCGGCTGCGGCCCGGTCGGCGCCGTGACGTAATCGCGCCAGCCCTGCGGCAGGAGACGACGCCCCTCCCACACTCCGTCCTGCAGATACAGCTGGCCGAAGCGGGCCAGATCGCGCGCCGTGGTCCAGACCTGGCTCGACAGGATGTAGTTCCCGCGCCAGTCCGTCTCGGCCCAGGTGTGGGTCATGCCCAGCGCATCAAACAGTTCGGCGGGCGGATGGGCGGCGAAGCCCGGGGCCGCCGCCAGGGTCGCCAGAAGCGTGTCGTTGTTGGCGTAGCGATAGACCGTCCCCACCGGCGCCAACAGCGGCCAGCCCGGCGCCTGCTCATCGACCGCCACCCCGCCGAAATAGAGGCCGTCAGTGCGGTTGCCCGCCGTGTCGCTGGTCAGGCCCGAAGACATCCGCATCAGGGCGTCGAGCGTGATGGCTGCGCGCGGATCGCCGGGCGTGCGCCAGTTGGCGATGGCGGCGGGCGCCTTCACGTCCAGTTCGTCGCGCTGGACCGCAGCGCCGATGACGGTTCCGGCCAGGCTCTTGGCCACCGACCAGGTGCGCTGGGGCGTGTTCGGGCCGAAGTCGGCGGCATAGCGTTCCGCCACCCGCTTGCCGCCCTGCATCACCACCACGCCGGTCGTGTTGGTCCCTTCGCCGAATCTCTGATCGAAGGCGCGCGCGACAGCGGCCTCCAGCGCGCGGGCGTTCCCCTTGGGCCGCGCGGTCGGCAGGTCGGGCGCCGAGGCCCGACGCGCCAGCGGCGCCCGTTCAGGCGCGCTGCCCTGCACGTAACCCATCGGCTCGATGACGCAGCCCCGCCCATCGGTCCAGGTCGCGACGCGCGCCGGAGCGGCTTGATCCCAGGCGACGGTGACGGCGTTCCCCGTCATCTCAGCCTTCATGTCGCCGACCAGCGACTGAAGCTCAGGATAGATGCCGACCAGTTCGTTCGCCTCGACGCTGGCGACCGTCCGCTCAGCCCCCGCCGCGCGCGCCGAATGGACGGCGCTGCAAACCGTCAGCGCCTTGTATCCCGCCGCCAGAGCGCGGTGATTGGCCGTAGCTTCAGTCTGAGCGGAAACCGTCGTCGGCAGGGCGAGAACGGCGGCGATAACAAGAACACGTGACGCGATTTTCATGCAGCCACGCTTCAACGCCGCACGCGCCCCTGTCAACGCATACCTGTCAACGCATAGTCGTCAGGCCCGCGCCTCGAACCGGTCGATCAGACCTTCCAGCCGCTTGGTCCCGATGGTCCAGAAGGCCGGGTCGCGCGGATTCAGGCCGAACGGCTTCAGCGCCTCGACATAGGTCCGCGCCCCGCCGCCCGACAGCAGTTCGCGATACAGCGGCGTGAAGCCCGTCGGATCCTTGGCCCGCGTCTCCATCAGCGCCGCGACCAGCAGGTCGCCGAACGCATAGGCGTAGACATAGAAGGGCGCGTGGACGAAGTGGCTGACATAGGCCCACCAGTCTTCATATCCGGTCAGGTCGACGGACGGGCCGAGGCTGGCGCCCAGTTCTTCCATCCAGATTTCACGGATGCGCTCGACCGGAACCTCGCCCGCCGTCCGCTCGTCGTGGAAGCGCGTCTCGAAGCGGTGGAAGGCGATCTGGCGCACCACCGTGTTCAGCCCGTCCTCGATCCGACCAGCCAGCAGGGCCCGCTGTTCCTCCGGCGTCGCCTCGGCCAGCAGGCGGTCGAAGGTCAGCCCTTCGGCGAAGATCGACGCCGTCTCGGCCAGCGTCAGCGGCGTGTCGGCCAGCAGCGACCCCTGTCCCGCCGCCAGCGTCTGGTGCACCCCATGCCCCAACTCGTGCGCCAGCGTCAGCACATCGCGCCGCTCGCCCATCCAGTTCAGGAAGACATAGGGGTGCCGATCCGCCGTCACCGGATGGGCGTAGGCGCCGGACTGCTTGCCCGCCCGCGCCCGCGCGTCGATCCACGGCCGGTCGAAGAACCAACCCGCCCGCTCGGCGAAGTCTCCGCCCAGATCGGCAAAGCTGGACAGCACCACCTCGCGCCCGCCCGCCCAGTCATAGGCGCGCGACGCCGCCGCCTCGATCGGCGCATTGCGGTCCCAATGGGCCAGCCGCTCCTTGCCCATCGCCCTGGCCTTCAGCGCGTAATAGCGATGCGCCAGACGCGGATAGGCTTCGGCCACCGCCTCGGCCATGGCGTCCACGCTCTCGCCGTCTACTTCGTTGCCAAGGTGGCGGCTATCCGCAGGGCGTTTGAAGCCGCGCTTGCGGTCCTCCAGCGCCTTTTCGGCGGCCACGGTGTTCAGCACCATGGCCATGGTCCGGGCGATGCCGGAAAACGCCGTCGACAGGCCCTCGCCCGCCGCCTGACGCCTGGCGCCGTCCGCGTCGCTGAGACGGTTCAGGCCCTCGGCCAGGGTCAGTTCCTCATCCCCGACGGATGCGCGCAGCACGGCCAGGGTCTCGTCGAACAGGCGCGGCCACTGGGCCTGGATCGGCCCGCGCTCGGCGATGAAGGTCTCCAGCTCGGCCGACAGTTCATGCGGCTTCATCGCCCGCACCCGGCGCAGCCACGGCGCCCAGCGCGCGGCCGGAGCATGGGCGGTCAGCGCCGTCTCCACCGCCGCCTCGTCCAGCGCATTGATCTCCAGCGTCAGCCAGACGGTCGGGGTGGCGATGACCGTCAGCTTCTCGCGGACATCGGCCTCGAACGCTTGCGCTGCTGCATCCTCGCGGTTGGTCGAGGCGGCCAGGAAGGCGTAGGCGCCCAAGCCTCCCATCACGTCCGCCGCCTGTTCGTAAAGCCCGATCGCCTCGTCCAGCGCCCGGCCCAACTCGGCGCCCGACAGCACGGCCAGCCGCCCCTGCCAGCCGTTCATCCGCTCCACCAGCGCCCTTGCGCGCTCCAGATCGACGGCGATGCGCGGGTCTTCGCGCGAGGCGTAGAGGTCGGACAGGTCCCACACGGGAGCGTCGGCGAATTCGGTCGGTTTGGCGGGCGCGTTCATGCCCTTGGTTGTGGGGAGGCAGCCGCCGTGATGCAAGCCGCTTCCCCCTCGCTTGAGGGAGAGGGTGGACGCAGCGCCGTCTGTCGGTTCACCCTGCCTGCAAAGTTCAGGACAAAGCCCGACATGACCCACCCCGTCACCGACCTTACCGGCCGCGCCTCGCTGGACGGTGCGCGTGGGCTTGCCGCCATGCGTATCGGCATCGGTCTGGCGCAGGGCCTGATCCTCTATCTGCTCTATCGCTCGGCAGCGGACAGTGAGGCTCTGGCCTGGCCCGCGACCCAACCGCCGCTGTTCGCCGCCCTGGTTCTGGCGGCCCTGTTCGCGCCCGTGATGCTGCTGGCGGGCGTCGGGCGGATGGGGTGGAAGGCGCTGGCGCTGTGGGGCGCCGTGGCGGCGGCGGTGCTGGCGCTGATGGGCTGGCATGACGCGGCCCAGCAGACCAGGGACTATTTCCACCCGCCTTATCTGAACTTCCCGGTCCTGGCCTTCTCGGCGGTGGGCCTGTTCATCGCCCACCACCTGATCGTGCCCGCCGTCGCCGCGAGACGCTGGATCGCCGATTTCGACGACTATTTCGACACAGCTTGGAAGGCCGGGGTGCAACTGGTGCTGTCGCTGGGCTTCACCGGCGCCTTCTGGCTGCTGCTGTTCCTGGGCGCGGCCCTGTTTCGCGTCATCGGACTCAGGTTCCTGGCCGACCTGATCGACGAGAAGTGGTTCTCCATCCCCGTCACCTGCCTGGTCTTCGCCGTGGCGGTGCAACTGACCGATGTGCGCGGCGGGCTGATCCGGGGCGTGCGGACGGTGGCGTTGATGCTGTTGTCGTGGCTGCTGCTCGTCATCACCGTCCTGGTGGCGGGCTTTCTGGCCGCCCTGCCGTTCACCGGGCTTGATGGACTGTGGAAGACGGGCAGCGCTACGGCCCTGGTGCTGTCGGCGGCCGCCGCTCTGATCGTGCTGATCAACACCGCCTATCAGGACGGACGCGAGGACAATCTGCCGCCGGTCGCCTTGCGCCTGGGCGCGCGGGTCGCCTCGGTGCTGCTGACGCCGCTGATCCTGATCGCCATCTGGGGCCTGAGCCTTCGCATCGGTCAGCATGGCCTGACGCCCGACCGCATCATCGCCTCGGCCTGCGCCCTCGTGGGCGTCATCTATGCCGCCGGATACGGCTGGGCGGCGCTGTCGCCGCTGTGGCGCAGGACCGCGTGGATGAAGCCGCTGGAGCGGACCAATGTTCTGGCCGCCGTCCTGACGGTGCTGGTCATCCTGGCCCTGTTCAGCCCCCTGGCCGACCCGGCGCGCCTGTCGGTCAATGATCAGATGGCGCGGCTTAAGCGGGGCGGCGTCAGCGCGGCCCGGTTCGACTACGCCTTCCTGCGTTATGACGCCGGCAAGGCCGGGCGCGCCGCCCTTGCCGAGCTGGCGAAATCGTCCGACGCGGAAGTCGCCCGTCACGCCAAGGCCGCGCAGGCCTCGGCCTCGCGCTATGACCTGCCGGACGCGACCACGCCCCCGCGCGCGCCGAAGATCGCCCCCTGGCCCGCGGACAGGCCTTTGCCCGCCGCCTTCCTGGCGCCGACGGCGCCCCCTGATCCGCGCTATGCCTGCAACAGCGACGACAACTGCCTCGCCGCTCAGCGTGACCTGAATGGCGACGGCCGCGATGAAATCCTGCTGGCGACCGCCTACAGGATCGCCCTGTTCGCTCAGGGTGCCGACGGCCGCTGGGTCCATCAGGGCGACTATCAGGTTCCGCATTGCCCCGGCCCCGGCGGCCGCGACCTGCGCGAGGCGCTAAAACATCCCGATCTGAAAACCGCCGCCTCACCCTGGCCCGATCTGAACATGGGCGACTTGACCGGTCGACTACAGCCGGAAACCGTCTGCCCAAAATCCGCCGTCGTTAACCCCTGACTCAGGTCTCCGAAACCCGATCTTCATTCCCTCCGTTCTAGGATTGTGTCGAAACGAGCCAGTCCCGAGCCAATGAGGACGGCCGTTCGATGGTGATGTTGAAGGGTGTGCTCAAATGGCCAAGACCATTCTGGTCGTCGACGATGATCCTACCCAGCGCCGCCTGCTGCAGGCGGTGCTGGAGCGTGAATCCTATGCAGTCGTCCATGCCGAATCCGGCGGCGAGGCCATTGATCGGCTGACCAAGGGCGGCGGCGCTGATGTCGTGCTGCTGGATCTGGTGATGCCGGGCCTGTCAGGTCTGGAAGCTCTGGCCGAACTGCGCACGGCGGGCGTGACCACGCCGGTCATCGTGCTGACGGCCAACGGCGGCATCGAGACGGTGGTCCGGGCCATGCAGGCCGGCGCTCAGGACTTCTTCGTCAAGCCGGTCGGGCCCGAGCGCCTGCTGGTGGGCGTTCGCAACGCCCTGCAGATGACCCAGTTGACCGCCGAGATCGGCCGCCTGAAGAAGCGGGCCACAGGCCGCTCTTCGTTTGACGACATGGTCGGCGACAGCGAGCCCATGCGCATGGTCAAGGCGCTGGGTCAGCGCGCGGCCAAGTCCTCCATCCCCGTGCTGATCACCGGCGAGAGCGGCGTGGGTAAAGAGGTCATCGCCCGCGCCCTGCACGGCGCTTCGGACCGGGCGGGCAAGCCCTTCATCGCCGTCAACTGCGGCGCCCTACCCGCCAATCTGGTCGAGTCCATCCTGTTCGGCCACGAGAAGGGCGCCTTCACCGGCGCGCATGAAAAGCACGCCGGCAAGTTCGTCGAGGCCAACGGCGGCACCCTGTTCCTGGACGAGATCGGGGAACTGCCGCTGGACATGCAGGTCAAGCTGCTGCGCGCCCTTCAGGAAGGCGAAGTCGATCCCGTCGGCGGCAAGCGTCCGGTCAAGGTCGACGTCCGCATCGTCTCGGCCACCAACCGCGACCCGGCCCAGCAGGTGAAGGAAGGCGCCTTCCGCGAAGACCTCTTCTATCGCCTGAACGTCTTCCCGATCGAGGCCCCGGCCCTGCGCGAACGGCGCGAGGACATTCCCGCCCTGGTCGACCATTTCATCGCCCGCTTCAACGTCGAGGAAGGCAAGCGCGTCACCGGGTGCTCGGCCGAGACCCTGGCCCTGCTTCAAGGTCATGACTGGCCCGGCAATGTCCGCCAGTTGGAGAACGCCGTCTATCGCGCCCTGGTGCTGGCCGATTCGCCTCTGCTTCAGCCCCACGACTTCCCGGCCATTTCCGGCGTCGCCGTCCCGCTGGACTCGATGACAGCCGCCCCTGTCGGAGAGACCACGTCCGAGCCGACGACAGCGGCGCCGTCGACCGACGACGACGGCCAGCATGACAGCCCGGTCCGCATCACCGATGAACGCGGGCATGTCCGCACTCTGGAAGAGATCGAGCGTGACCTGATCCAGCACGCCATCGAGGTCTATTCCGGCCACATGTCCGAGATCGCCCGTCGCCTGGGCATCGGCCGCTCCACCCTCTACCGCAAGGTCCGCGAACAGGGGCTTGAAGAGCAGGTCAGAGAAGCGGGCTGACCAAGCCCGTCTTTTCTATTTCAGGGTTTCAACAGGGCATTTTTCACGCCACACCACCCCTTCCTGTTTACGGAGGGGAGCCTTCCATCTTGTTACGTCCCGTTGTTATCGCCCTGAGCCTGGCGTCCGTCGCCGCCCTGACCGCCGCCTGCTCCAACGGCGAGGCGTCGGCCAAAGCTGAAGCCGCCGCTTCCGCCGCGACCAAGATCGCCCTGCCGCCCGAGTGCGAGAACCACCCCCTGCTGGCCGCCATGCCGACGGCCCAGACCATCGCCGGCAAGCCGCTGACCGAGGTGGAGTGCCAAGCCTTCTCCGTCGCGATGTCCTATGGCGAACCGGGAACCAGCGCCAAGATTGTTCTGATCGACGCCAAGGCGCCGATTCCCGAGGACGCCGGCGCGCTGGGAGGTCTGCTCGCTACCGCCCAGAAGACGGCCTATGAGAGCGTCTCTCGCGGCGTCATCATGACCAAAGGCGTACGCGAAGCCGCCCTCACCTCCCCGACCGCCGTCGCCTCCGTCGGCGGCGAAAACTACCTTTCTGTCGTGATGGACGGCCCGACGGGCGAACCTGCCGTCATCAGCGTCGAGCCCAAGGACGCCGACGGCCGCGTCGGCGCCCTGATGAGCGTGCTCAAGGGCCGCTACGCCCTGAGCATCGGCATCGAACAGGACGACCTGTCCGGCGCAGACGCAGCGCGCGCGGCCTATCAGCCCTATTTCAACGCCATGCGCCTGAGCGCCCTGCCTTAAATCCTGCCGTCACCCTCGGGCCTGGCCTGAGGGTGACGACGCCCCTCGCCGTCCTCCCGGAAGGGACCCAGCCCCTATCCGGCGCCGCATCAAACGCCTGCGCCTGCGGCGGTTCCGGCTCAAGACCGGGAGGACGCTGGAGGCCGCTTCCGCCTCGCGGGTTTCTCGCCTTTGGCCTTGGCGGTGATCTCTTTCAGTTTACGCCCCTGCATGGCCGACAGCGGCTGACCCGGCGCGCCCTTTTCCGGATCGGCGAAGGCGCGGCCGTGTTCGCGAATTCGCTCCCCGACCGAATCGAGAAACTCGCCCTCCCAGTCGGACAGGGAAACGCCCGCCTTCTCAGCCGAGCGGCGGGCGCGTTTCAGGGCGTTGAGCGCCGAGCGCTTGGCCGCCTCGCGCTGTTGATCCCAAGGGCTCACCAGCTTGGTTTTAAGGGCGCTACCGTCCTTCGGACTGCTTGAGCGGGTTTTAGTGGCGCTATCGCCCTTCGGGCTACTTGAGCGTAGTTTAGAAGCGCTATCGCCCTTCGGGCTACTTGAGCGCAAGAAGCCGCTGGAGCGCAGCTTGCTCGAGTCGCCGCCCTTCAGGCTGCTGGAGCGTGAAGGGCCGTTGGAGGGCTTGAAGGGCGTGCGCTTCAGGCCCGCCTCCCTCAGATCTCGCCGAGGGCCGAGAGGTAGAGGTCGAGAATCGCTTCTTCTTCCTGACGCTTGGCCTTGTCCTGCTTGCGCAGGCGCAGAACCTTGCGCAGCACCTTGACGTCATAGCCTTCGCCCTTGGCCTCGGCGAAGACCTCCTTCATGTCGCCCATGACGGCCTGCTTGTCCTCTTCGAGGCGCTCCAGGCGTTCGATGATGGAGCGCAGACGGCCCTGGGCGGTGGCGGTCAGGACGTCGGGGCTGGCGTCGAAGGAAGCGTCGTCCATGACTGAACTCCAGAACTCATAAACAGGCTGCGCCCTCAAACAGGCCAAGGGCCGTTAGGGCAAGAAGAAATCACGCCCTCAAGCAGGCCGAAGGCCGTTAGGGCGACTAAGAAAGAATCACTAATCACGCGCAGGCGCGGGGCTCAACGCCGGACGCGAAAAAGCCGCGGACAACGCCCGCGGCCCTGTGGATAGTCATCCCATCCACCGACGATCGGCGCGCGCCTCGCCTTCAGCAGGCAGGGCGCGCCGGATCGCGCCTGATCAGCCTTGCTTGGCTTTGAAGCGCGGGTCGGTCTTGTTGATGACGTACAGAACGCCCTTGCGACGAACGATCTTGCAGTCGCGGTGGCGACCCTTCAGCGATTTCAGCGAGCTACGGACCTTCATGGTCGGACGTCCCGGATTTGGAGGCCCGTGAGGGCGGGTAAAACAAAAGAGCCGCGGGCGAACCTGCGGCGGAGGCGGTCGTATAGAGAGGCCTTGGCCTTTCGTCAACATTCCGCGCGGGAAATCCGCTGGAGGCCTGGCCTCCGAGTCGAACGGAGGGTCTTCGGACATGCACGTCCGACGCGTCGCCCCTCCGCCACCAGGCCGTGCTCAGGGAACGACGCAATGTAAATTCACTCCCTTAACCGCCTACTGCCGAAAAGGGTTAACGGCGCATTCACCCTTATCACGGAAACTGATCCCGCCTTCGCGCGCTTGTGATTGGTCGTGGAATTCGGGGGCGTTAGCCTGTGCTCATGCGTATCGCTTATCGTCTGCTTTTGCTTGGGTCGGTCGCCGCCTGCACCCCCATGGTTCCCACGCCGCCGCAGCCCCAGCCTGCGCCGCCGCCCGTGGTCGAGCCTGCGCCCGCGACGCCTGCCCCCACGCCTCCCCCCGCCCAGACTGATCTGAGCGAGGCCTATGACCACGCCAGCTTCGACGCCTGGAAACAGAGCTTCCTGGAACGCCACGGCGGCGCGCATAAATGGGAATACGCCCGAGAACTGGAGGGCGTGACGCCCAACCCCAGCGTCGTGCGTCTGGACCGTAACCAGCCCGAGTTCTCCCGCCCCGCCGGGGTCTACATCCAGAACGCCACCACCCCGGCGCGAATCGCCATGGCCCGCCAGCGCGTCGACCGCGTGCCGTGGGACGTGACCCAGAAATACGGCGTACCGACCGAAATCCTGCTGGGCGTCTGGGCCCAGGAAAGCGCCTTCGGTCAGGTTCAGGGCGACTTCGACGTCATCCGCTCGCTGGCGACCCTGGCCTATGACGGCCGCCGTCGCGCCTGGGCCGAAGAGCAACTGAAGCACGCCCTGGACATCGTCGTCTCGGGCAAGCGCGACCGCGCGGGCCTGAAAGGCAGCTGGGCCGGGGCGATGGGCCAGACCCAGTTCATGCCCGACAACTATCTGAAGCTGGGCGTCGATCAGAACGGCGACGGCAAGGTCGACATCTGGGGCTCGGACGCGGACGCCCTCGCTTCGGCGGCCAATCTTCTGGCTCAGGCGGGCTGGAAGCGCGGCCAGGGCTGGGCCTATGAAGTCACCCTGCCCTCCAACTTCGATTACAGTCAGGCCGAAGGGCCGAAACACCCCTGGTCCTATTGGGTCGCGCGCGGCGTGCGGCTGGCCGACGGCTCCTCCCCCAACAGCGCCGAGGCGGCCGAGGGTTCCGCTATCCTGCTGCCGCAGGGCGCCAAGGGACCCGCCTTCCTGGCCCTGCCGAACCACTATGTAATTCGCCGCTACAACAACTCGGTCAGCTACGCCCTGGCCATAGGCATGATCGCCGACGGGGTGGCCGGCAAGCCGGCGCTCAAGGCCTCCTGGCCCAACGACGGCCCCCTGACGCGGGATCAGAGAATCGGCGCCCAGCAGGCCCTGACCCGCATGGGCTTCGACACCCAGGGCGTCGACGGCGTCATCGGTACAAACACCCGCAACGCCCTGCGCCGCTGGCAACAGGCCAACGGGCGGACGGCGGACGGATACCTGACCGACGTGTTGGCGGATGAGTTGATCAGAAGAGCGCGCTGAGTCTCTCCCTCCCCTTCATGGGGAGGGTGGCTGAGGCGAAGCCGAAGTCGGGTGGGGGCGACGAGGCTATTTCAGCGCCGAGCCTAGCATCACCTGGCCCTCCCCACCCGGTCGCTGCGCGACCACCCTCCCCATGAAGGGGAGGGAGAGGCGTCGCCCTAGCTCTTCATCCGCCAGGTCGCGCCCTGCGGGCCGTCCATGACGACGACGTTCAGCTCGTTCAGCCGATCGCGGATGCGGTCGGCCTCTGCCCAGTTCTTGGCCGTGCGGGCGGCGGCGCGTTGTTCCAGCAAGCCCTCGACCTCGGCCTTCAGCCCTTCGTCGACGCCCGAGAACCATTCCGCCGGATCGGCCTGCAGCACGCCCAGGATCGAAGCCGCCGCGATCAACTGCCCCTTGGCCGTCGCCACCGCCGCCTCGTCGCCCGCCGTCATGCCGCGCTCGATGTCGCTGGACAGGGCGAACAGGGTCGCCATGGCGCCCGGCGTGTTCAGGTCGTCCTCGATCGACTTCAGGAACTCGACCGGCGGCTCCACGTCCGCCGCCTCGACCCCGGCCGCGCGGTGCAGGGCGCCGTAGAGGCGGTCCAGGTTCTTGCGGCTCTGCTCCAGCAGGGTCTGGTTCCAGTCCAGCGGCTGGCGATAGTGGGCGCTCAGCAGGGCCCAGCGCACCACCTCGCCCGGCATGGCCTGCACCAGATCGTGCAGCAGCAGGACGTTGCCGATCGACTTGGACATCTTCTCGGCGTCCACGGTCAGGAAGCCGTTGTGCATCCAGTAGCGGGCGTATTCGTCGTGCGCCGCGTCGCCGTGGGCGTGGCCGTGGGCGCAGACGCCCTGCGCGATCTCATTCTCATGGTGAGGAAAGACAAGGTCGATGCCGCCGCCGTGGATGTCGATGGGCAGGCCCAGCGTCTCTTCGATCATGGCCGAGCATTCGATGTGCCAGCCGGGTCGCCCTTCGCCCCACGGCGACGGCCAGGACGGCTCGTCCGCCTTGGAGGGCTTCCACAGGACGAAGTCGTGCGGGTTCTTCTTGTAAGGCGCCACCTCGACGCGAGCGCCCGCGATCATGTCGTCCAGATTGCGCCCCGACAGCGCGCCGTAGGATGGATAGGACGACACGTCGAACAGCACATGGCCCTCGGCGGCATAGGCGCAGCCCGCGTCGATGATCGCCTGGATCTGTTTGGTGATCGCCTCGATATAGTCGGTGACGTGCGGGGCGATGTCGGGAGGGCTGACGTTCAACAGACCCATGTCGGCCAGATAGGCCGCCTCATAGCGGGCGGTGATCTCGCCGATGGCGACGCCTTCCTTGGCCGCCTTGGCGTTGATCTTGTCGTCCACGTCGGTGACGTTGCGGGCGTAGACCACCTTGTCGGCGCCATAGGTGCGGCGCAGCAGGCGCACCAGCACGTCGAACACGACCGGCGGGCGGGCGTTGCCGATATGGGCGTAGTCATAGACCGTCGGGCCGCAGACATAGAGGCTCACCCGGTTCGGATCACGCGGCGTGAACAGGCGCTTTTCACGGCGCAGGGTGTCGTGGATGTGCAGGGCCATGGGTCAGGTCTTTTGCGAGTTTTCTTGCGGGACGGACGAGGTGTCCCATATAGCGGCCTGATAGACAGTCAGGGCCGCGCGCCCAAGTCCATATATAATAGTATTCTGAACAGGCGCTCTCGCCGCCGCCGGATCGTTTCATGAGCAGCACCCCCGCCAAGCCCGTCCTCGTCGCCAATGAGGCGCCCCAGCGTCCCAGCCGCGAACAGGCTCTGGAGGCCGTGCGCACACTGATCGCCTGGGCCGGCGACAATCCCGACCGTCCCGGCCTGCTGGACACGCCCAAGCGAGTGGTCGACGCCTATGGCGAGTGGTTCGACGGCTATGACGCCGATGCGGGCAAGGAACTGTCGCGCACCTTCGAGGACGTGACCGGCTATGACGACATGGTCATCCTGCGCGACATCGAGGTCGAGAGCCACTGCGAGCACCACCTGGCTCCTTTCCTGGGCAAGGCCTACGTCGCCTATCTGCCGGGCGAGAAGGTGGTGGGCATCTCCAAGCTGGCCCGCGTGGTCGAGATCTTCGCCCGCCGCCTCCAGAATCAGGAAACCCTGACCAACGACATCATCGACGCCATCGAATCGCACCTGCAGCCTAGGGGCGTGGCCGTACTGGTCGATGCGGCGCATCAGTGCATGACGACGCGCGGCGTGCATCACCGCCACGTCTCGACCATCACCACCCGCTTCACCGGCGCCTTCAAGAGCGACCCGGCCCTGGCCGAGCGATTCCTCAAACTGGCCCGGGGCTGAGCCTCAAAGGGCTGTGATACGGGGCTGAATTGATCGCGGCCAAGGCGGCCTTGCGCCGAATTCGCAATCTTATTCCCCCGGCGGCGTCATTTCCTCGCATTCAACGGCTTTACAAGCTCGCTTCAGGACGCCAAGAGACGAGCGAGACTTTCAGTTTGGCCCGCCGGAGGGTGTGGGCCTTGATAGAGACGAGGGCGTAATGGGCGCGAGACTTTCTTCAGGCGGCGGCGGCGGCAGCGGCAAGCTGGCGGCACAGAACGCGGACATCAACGTCACGCCGTTCGTGGACATCATGCTGGTTCTGCTGATCATCTTCATGGTCGCGGCGCCGATGGCCACCGTGTCGATCCGTCTGGACCTGCCGCCGGCGACGCCGCCGGCAGACGACGCCGAGCCCAAGGAACCGGTGTACATCACCATCCAGGAATCGGGTTCGCTGTTCATCGCTGAGCAGGAGACGACCGTTTCCAAACTGGCCGCCGACGTCTGCGCCGCGCAGGGCGCCGTGGCTGACTGCCGTGAGGAGCGCGTGTTTGTCCGCGCCGAGCCGGAAGTTAAATACAACCAGTTCATGGAAGTCATGAACACCCTGCAGGAGAACGGCTACTTCAAGGTCGGCCTGCTGAACGAAGACATCACCTGATCCGGTCTTCAGTTGAATATTGAAAGGGTCGCCTTCGGGCGGCCCTTTTTCTTTTACCGCAGGCGCATCGACGGCTTGCGCCCTCCCCCTGTTCCGGCGTCAATGCGCGCCTCTAACGAGGGGGAGTAAATCATCATGCGTCGTCGTACTTTTCTTTCGGCCCTGCCCGCCGGAGCCCTGATGGCGGGCGCCGCCCGCGCCCAGCAGGCGCCCACCGCTGCGCCGGTCGCCAATCCGGCTTCGGTGCAGCCCGCCCCCGCGCCCGACCCTTACGCCGGCGTCGGCATCGGCGACCGCATCACCGGCCCCCGCTTCGTCGGCCGCTCGACCGTCTGGGGCGCCAACGGCGCCGCCGCCACGGCCCACCCCTCCGCGACGATGATCGGGCTGGACACCCTGCGGCGCGGCGGCTCGGCCATCGACGCCGCCATCGCCATCAACGCCGCCCTGGGCTTCCTTGAGCCGACCGCCAACGGCATCGGCGGCGACGCCTTCTGCCTGATGTGGGACCCGGCCCAGAAGAAGGTCGTCGGCTTCAACGGCTCGGGCCCCAGCCCGCGCGGCCTGTCGCTGGAGACCGCGCGCTCCAAGGCCGGGGCCGAGGGCTATCTGCCTCGCTACGGCGCAGTGACGGTCAACGTCCCCGGCGCGGTCGACGCCTGGTGGAGCGCGCACCAGCGCTATGGCAAGCTGCCGTGGAAGGACGTCCTGCTGCCGGTCGCCGAACTGTGCGAGCAGGGCGTGCCCGTGCCGCAGGTCGTGGCCTACTACCTCGAACGCAACATGGCCGGCTTTGACCGCGCCGCCGCGACGATTGAGGAAAACGACAACCGCAAGAAGGTCTGGCTGACCGGCGGCCGCACGCCCAAGACAGGCGAGATCTTCGCCAACCCGGACCTGGGCCGCACCTATCGCCTGATCGCCGAGGGCGGCCGCGACGCCTTCTATGACGGGGTGATCGCCGACCACATCGAGCGTTACTTCAAGCGCATCGGCGGCTGGATGACCCGCGCCGATCTGGCCGCGCACCGCACCGAATGGGTCGAGCCGCTGATGACCACCTATCGCGGGGTCGAGGTCTATTCGCTCGGTCCGAACACCCAGGGCCTCTCCACCAACCAGATCCTGAACATCTGCGAACAGTTCGACCTGAAAGCCATGGGCTTCCAGTCCGCCGCCTCGATCCACGTTCAGGCCGAGGCCAAGCGCCTGGCCTTCGAGGACCGCGCCCGCTACTTCGCCGACGAACGCTTCGCCAAGGCCCCGACCGCCTGGCTGAACTCCAAGGAATACGCCGCCGAGCGCGCCAAGCTGATCAACCCGAACCGCGTCATGGACCGCGTCTTCCCCGGCGACGCCCCGACGCAGGGCGACACCACCTATTTCAGCGTCGCCGACAGCGACGGCATGATGGTCAGCTGGATCCAGTCCAACTATCGCGGCATGGGCGGCGGTCTGGTCGCCGATGGCCCGGACGGCCGGACGCTGGGCTTCATGTTCCAGAACCGCGGCGAACTGTTCGCCCTGACCGACGGCCACCCCAACGTCTATGCGCCGGGCAAGCGCCCCTTCCACACCATCATCCCCGGCTTCGCCTGCAAGGACGGAGAACCGTGGCTGGCCTATGGCGTCATGGGCGGCGGCATGCAGCCGCAGGGACAGGCCCAGATCATCATCAACATGGTCGACTACGGCCTGGACCCGCAGGAAGCCGGCGACAGCCCGCGCTGGCAGCACTACGGCTCGTCCGAACCGACCGGCCAACCGGCCGAGGGCGTCGGCAAGCTGCATCTGGAATCCGGCGTGCCGGAAGCGACCAAGCAGCAACTGACCGCCATGGGCTGGGACCTCGGCCCGCCGGACGGCGGCTTCGGCGGCTATCAGAACGTGATGAAGCAGATCAACGAACAGGGCCGCTGGACCTACGGCGCCGCCACCGAAATGCGCAAGGACGGCAACGCGCTGGCCTATTGATCCTTCTGGCTCACCACCGAGTGTTGTTGCAGGCGGTTAACACCCGCTCATCCCGGCGTCCGCCGGGATGAGCGAAAGGCGGGAGGCGACGAACGTCTGGTGTGAACGGGGCCTTCTCAAGCCAGCGTACATCGGCGCCCCTCTGAACGCACTGGCCAAGTCTTGACCTGACGCCGCGTCAATCCGCTAGAGTTCGTTTCCAAACAGGACGGACCTATGACCGATCTCGTCACGCGCGACTTCACCGCCCCGGCCTCCGACGGCTACCCTTTGTCGATGCGGCTGGTTTCGGCCGCCGAGCCGCGCCTCGCGGTGCTGGTGTCATCCGGCACCGGATTCCCCAAGGGCTTCTACGAGCGGTTCGCCCGGCATCTGGCCGAGCGGGGCGCGGCGGTGCTGACCTATGATTTCCGGGGCATCGCCGGGTCGCGGCCGGATGAGCTGAAGGGCTCGACCATCGACTATCCGGACTGGGGACGGCTGGACATGCCCGCCGGGCTGGACGCCCTGATCGAAGCGGCGCCGGGCCTGCGCGTCGTCCATGTCGGCCACAGCGTCGGCGGCCACTTCGTCGGCTTCATGCCCAATCACGACCGGATCCAGCGGCACGCCTTCGTCTCGGTCGGGACCGGCTGGTGGGGCGGGCACCACCGCCGCTACAACCCGCTGGAGCTGTTCTTCTGGCTGGGCTTCGGCCCGTTCAGCCTGATGCGGCACGGCTATATCAAGGGCGGGGGCCTATGGGCCGGGACCGACCTGCCGCGCGGTGTTTTCACCACCTGGCGGCGCTGGTGCCTGAAGCGGGAATACTTCTCCAAGGAGTTGGAGACCAGCCTGCGGCCCCACCACTATGAGGCCGTGACCGCCCCGATCCGCTCGTGGATATTCACCGACGACCCTATCGCCACGCCCGGCGCCGCGCGCGACCTGTTGAGCGTCTATCCCAACGCCGGATCCGAGATCAGCGTCCACGCGCCGGGCGATTTCGGCGCGCGCCGCATCGGTCACGAAGGCGCCTTCCGCAAGGGGATGGAGCCGCTGTGGGATCAGGTTTTCCACTGGCTGAACAATGGCGAGGCCTGAGCGGGCGCCTATATTCCAGGCTCCTATTCCTCACCGGAGCCTCCCCATGCCCCATTCGCCATCCTTCTCGGGCCAGCCGACCGTGACCGCTTCGGGCGTTGAGATTCCGCTGCTCGGCTTCGGCACCTGGCAACTGGAGCCCGACGACGCCCGCCGCATGGTGCGCGAGGCCCTGCGCATCGGCTATCGCCACATCGACACCGCCTGGATCTACAAGAATGAGAAGGCCGTCGGCGACGGCATCGCGAACGCCGTGGCCGAGGGGATCGTCACGCGCGACGACATCTTCGTCACCACCAAGATCTGGGTCGAGCATTTCCATCGCGACGCCCTGCTGCGTCAGGCCGAGGAATCGGCCATCAGCCTGGGCCTGACGCCGGACCTGCTGCTGCTGCACTGGCCCAAGCCGACGCCCGCGCTTGAAGAGACCATCGGCGCCCTGAATGAGGCAAAGGAAAAGGGCTTCGCCAAGAACATCGGCCTGTCCAACTTCCCCTCCGCCCTGTTCCGCGAGGCCGCCGCCCTGTCGAGCGCGCCGCTAATCACCAATCAGGTCGAGTATCACCCCTATCTGTCGCAGAAGACGCTGATCGAGACGGCGCGCGAACTGGGGTCGTCCATCACCGCCTGGTCGCCGCTGGCTCAGGGCAAGATCGCCGACGACGCCGTGATCGGCGAGATCGCGAAGAGCCACGGCAAGACCAATGGCCAGATCACCCTGCGCTGGATCATGCAGCAGGGCGTCATCGCCATTCCGCGCACCACCAAGGAGAGCCGCGCGGCCGAGAACTTCGGCATCTTCGACTTCGAGCTTTCTGCGGACGAGATGGCGCAGGTCAGCGCACTGGCCCGCCCCGACGGCCGCATCGGCGACTGGCTGGACGAGGCCTTTGAGTGGGATCAGGATGCCTGATCCGACGCCGATCTAGAGGCGCGGGCGCACAGGAGGGGGCTTTGGGTTCAGTTCTGGATTTTCCGTCGAGCGATCCGAACGACGCCGTCGTCGGCGCCCGCATCCGCCGCTGGCGCGACCGGCGCGGCGTGCCGTTCGAGGATCTGGCCGCCGCCCTCGACCTGACGCCTGAAGCCCTGCGCCGTGTCGAAACCGGGCGTCAGCGGCTGGATTCGGCTCGGCTGGACGCCGCAACCCGCGCCCTGCGCCTGCCGGTGTGGGCGCTTGTGTCCGACGCCCCGGCCTATTGAAGCGCGCATAGCGTGACAGACGGCTCGCGTCCGCCTAAGCGTCAGCGCATGGCCTACAAGTCCCTGCGCGATTTTCTTGCGACCCTCGAAGCCGACGGCGAACTGGTCCGCGTGTCGGAGCCCGTCTCCACCCATCTGGAGATGACCGAGATCCAGACCCGGCTGCTGCGCAACGGCGGCCCGGCGGTCCTGTTCGAGAAGCCGGTCATGCCCGACGGCACGATCAGCCCCATCCCCTGCCTCGCCAACCTGTTCGGCACGGTGAAGCGCGTCGCCATGGGCGTGACGCTGGAGGGCAAACAGCGCACCACGGCGGGCGAGCTGCGGGAAGTCGGCGAACTGCTGGCCTTCCTGCGCAATCCGACGCCGCCGCGCGGGTTCGGCGATGCGATTGAGATGCTGCCGCTGGCCCAGACCGTCATGTCCATGCGGCCCAAGACGGTGAAGAAGGCCCCGGTTCAGGAGGTGGTGCTGAAGGGCGATCAGATCGACCTGACCGCCCTGCCCATTCAGGGCTGCTGGCCCGGCGAACCTGCGCCGCTGATCACCTGGGGTCTGGTCGTGACCAAGGGGCCGTCGGACGAGCGCGAGGACGACTTCAACCTCGGCATCTATCGGATGCAGGTGCTGGGCAAGGACAAGGCCATCATGCGCTGGCTGGCCCATCGCGGCGGCGCCCAGCACTACGCCCGGCACAAGAAGGCGGGTAAGCGCGAGCCCCTGCCCTGCGCCGTCGTTCTGGGCGCTGATCCGGGGACGATCCTAGCCGCAGTGACCCCGGTGCCGGAGACCCTTTCGGAGTATCAATTCGCAGGCCTGATGCGCGGCTCCAAGGCCGAGCTGGTTCCGTGCAAGACCGTGCCGTTGATGGTCCCGGCGCAGGCCGAGATCGTGCTGGAAGGCCACGTCCTGCTGGACGAGTTCGAGGACGAAGGCCCTTACGGCGACCACACCGGCTATTACAACTCGGTCGAGAAGTTCCCGGTCTTCCAGGTGTCGGCGATCACCATGCGCAAGGACCCCATCTATCTGACCACCTTTACCGGTCGTCCCCCGGATGAGCCGTCCGTGCTTGGCGAGGCGCTGAACGAAGTCTTCATCCCCCTGATCCGCCAGCAGTTCCCCGAAATCACGGACTTCTGGCTGCCGCCCGAGGGGTGCAGCTATCGCATCGCCGTGGTGTCGATGAAGAAGGCCTATCCGGGCCACGCCAAGCGGGTGATGATGGGCTGCTGGAGCTATCTGCGCCAGTTCATGTACACCAAATGGATCATCGTCGTGGACGACGACATCAACGCCCGCGACTGGAAGGACGTCATGTGGGCCGTCTCGACCAAGATGGACCCGGCGCGCGACATCACCGTCATCGAGAACACCCCCATCGACTATCTGGACTTCGCCAGCCCCGAGAGCGGGCTGGGCTCCAAGATCGGCCTGGACGCCACCGACAAGTGGGAGCCCGAGACCAAGCGCGAATGGGGCGAGGAGATCCGCATGGAGCAGGATGTGATCGATCGCGTGTCGGAGAAATGGGCTTCGCTGGGTCTACCCGGCGACGGCAAACCGATCTGGAAATAGCCTTCCCTCTCCCGCCGGGAGAGGGTTGGAAGCAGCGAAAGCTTGCCTCATCGGACCATTCGGCCCACCAAAGCGCATGCGCTCCTGTCTGCTGTTCGCCGCCGCCCTTCTGCTTGCGAGTCCCGCCATGTCCCAGACACCCCCATCGGCCCTGCCCAATGTCGCGCCGTGGGATCAGGCCTTCCTGCCTCCTGCGCCTGCCTGGAACGGCGCCAGCCGCGCCCTGTTGCGCGACGCCGCCGACCCGTGGGTCACGGGCTTCGAGGCCGATGCGGCGCATGACTTCTCGCCCAGCTACGCCGACACCCGCGCTTGGTTCGACAAGTTGGACGCCGCCAGTGACCTGATCCGCATCGAACAGTTCGGAACCTCGCCGGAAGGCCGCCCGATCTACGCCGTGATCGCCTCCAAGGACGGCGCGACCTTCGATCCGTCCAAGCCCGTCCTGCTGGCTCAAGCCGGCATCCACCCCGGCGAGATCGACGGCAAGGACGCAGGCATGATGCTGCTGCGCGACATCGCCTTCTATGGAAAAGACAGCCTGCTGGACCGGGCTAACCTGATCCTGATCCCCATCCTGAGCGTCGACGGGCACGAGCGCACCGGCCCCTATTCCCGCCCCAACCAGCGCGGGCCGCGCAATCAGGGCTGGCGCCACACGGCGACGAACCAGAACCTGAACCGCGACTTCATGAAGCTGGATCAGGCCGAGATGCAGGCCGTCATGGGCCTGATCCACAAATACCAGCCCGACCTCTACGTCGATATCCACGTCACCGACGGCATCGATTATCAATATGACGTCACCTTCGGCTACAACGGCGAGGACGGCGTCTGGAGCCGCAGCCCGGCCATCGCTCAGTGGCTGGACGCCGCCTTCAAGCCCGCCATGTATGAGGCGCTGGAGGCGCAAGGCCACATCCCAGGCGAACTGGTCTTCGCCATCGACGACCGCGCCCCGAAGAAGGGCCTGAACGACGGCGGTCTGGGCGAGCGCTTCTCCAACGGCTGGGGTTCGGCGGCGCACGTCCCGACCATACTGATCGAGAACCACAGCCTGAAGCCGCACGAGCAGCGGGTTCTGGGAACCTATGTCTTCCTTGAACAGGCGTTGAAGCTACTGGCCGAAAAGTCCGGCGACCTGCGCGCCGCCATCGCCGCCGACCGCGCCCTGCGCCCCGCCGAACTGCCCGCCAATTTCGACAGCGACGAGACGCCCTCGCACACTCGCCCCTTCAAGGGCATCCGCTATGAGACCTTCGACAGCGTCGCCTCGGGCCGCCCCGAGATCCGCTGGCTGGGCCAGCCGGACGCCGAACTTTGGCAGATGCCTTTCTATGGTTCGCACCCCACGCTGACGTTGAAGCGACCGAGCGCCTATTGGGTGCCGTCCTATCGTCAGGACGTGATCGAGCGGCTGCGGGTCCACGGCGTGCAGATGGAGACGCTGGAAGCCCCGCGCACCGTCGCCGTCGACATGCTGCGCCTATTCGATCCCAAGGTGTCGGGGCGCACCAATGAAGGCCATGTGCCGATCTCGGTCGCCGAAATCCGGCCCGAGGCCCACGACTGGACCTTCCCTGTCGGCTCGGTGCGCGTGCCGACCGATCAGCCGATGGGCGACCTCGCCATCCTGCTGCTGGAGCCGCAGTCGAACGAGAGCTTCTTCGCCTGGGGCATGTTCCCCGAGGTGCTGAACCGCGTCGAATACATCGAGGCCTACGCCATCGCCCCCCTCGCCGAGAAGATGCTGGCCGCCGATCCGGCGCTGAAGGCCGCGTTCGAGGCCAAGCTGGCGGCTGATCCGACCTTCGCCGCCGACGGCGACGCGCGCCTGGCCTGGTTCTATGAGCGCACGCCCTTCTACGATGCGCGCTATCGCCTCTATCCGGTGGGGCGCGAGAATTGAGCCTGATCCCCACCATTCAGGCGGCCGCCCTATGGGGCGGGCTGCTGATCCTGCTGCTGTTCGTTCTGTCGGGCGTGGTGGTGAACCGGCGGCGCAAGCATCTGGTCGAGTTCGGCGATGGCGGCGTGCGCGAACTGGTCTGCGCCACCCGCGCCTTTTCCAATGCTGCCGAATACATCCCGGCCGGAATGTGCGGCCTGATCCTGCTGGCCTTCCTCGGCGCCCCCGCCCTGTTGATCCATGCGGTCGGCGGGACGCTGTTCGCGGGACGAGTGATCCATGCGCTGGGCCTGCTGTTTCAGGAGGGACCGTCGCTGGGTCGGTCGATCGGCATGATCCTGACCTGGCTGGCGCTTCTGGTAGCGGCGGTCAGCCTGATCGCCTGGTCCATTCTCTAGTCCGGCTGTTGCGGGCGCGGGTTCCGTCCGCCATATCGGGGCATGTCCGATAAGACGCCCTCCCCCGATATCCTGAACGACCTGATCTCCGCCGCGCTGAAGGCCGGCGCCGATGCGGCCGAGGCCGTGTCCGCCCATCGCGCCTCCCTGTCCGTCGGCGTGCGCAACGGCGCGCTGGAAGACGTGGAGCGCGAAGAGGCCCGCGACCTGGGCCTGCGCGTCTTTATCGGGAGGCGTCAGGCGACGGTGTCCGCCTCCGACCTGTCCGACGCGACCCGCGCCCGTCTGGTCGAGCGCGCCGTGGCGATGGCGAAGCTGGCGCCGGAAGATCCCTATGCCTCGCTCGCGCCGCAGGACCGACTGGCCGCCGCGCCGCACGCCGATCTCGACCTCTACGACCCCGCCGAGCGCTCGGCCGAGGCGCTGGAAACCGCCGCCGCCGAGGCCGAAGCCGCCGCCCTGGCCGTATCGGGCGTCTCCAAATCCGAAGGCGGCCACGCCTCATGGTCGGCCAGCGAATGGCGCCTGGTCACCTCGCACGGCTTCGACGGCCGCCATCGCGGCAGCGCCTTTTCGCTGGGCGTCGGCGTCATCGCCGAAAAGGACGGCGCCATGGAACGCGGCGGCGAAAGCCGCACCGTCCGCCACCTGTCCGACCTGCCCGACGCCGCCTCCATCGGCCTGAAGGCGGGTGAGCGCGCCGTCGCCCGCGTCGGCCCGCGCAAGATCGCCTCGACCACCGCCCCCGTCATCTTCGAGAACCGCGTGGCGACACAGGTGCTGTCGCCGCTGCTGGGCGCCATCTCCGGCCCGTCGATCGCGCGCGGCAGTTCCTTCCTGAAGGACAAGCTGAACCAGAGCGTCCTGCCGACCGGCGTCGACCTGATCGACGACCCGTTCCGCCCGCGCGGCCTCGGCTCCACCCCCTTCGACGACGAGGGCGTGGCCGTCGAACGGCGCGAGATCGTCAGGGACGGCGTCCTGACCACCTGGCTGCTGAACACGGCCTCGGCGGCCCAGCTGGGCCTGCAGACCACCGGCCACGCCTCGCGCGGGCTGGCGGGACCGTCGGGCGTTTCGACCCACAACCTGCATCTGGCGCCGGGCGAAGGCGATCTGGAGGCCCTGATGGCGCAGGCCAGGACGGGCCTGTTGATCACCTCCATGTTCGGCCCCTCGCTGAACGGCAACACCGGCGACTGGTCGGCCGGGGTGTCCGGCTTCTGGTTCGAGAACGGCCAGCGCGCCTATCCGGTCAGCGAAGTCACCGTGGCGGGCAATCTGATCGACCTCTACGCCCGCCTGCAACGCGCGGGCGATCTGGAGTTCCGCGGCTCGTTCAACAGCCCCTCCCTGCTGTTCGACAAGGTGGCGATCGCGGGCAAATGAGCGACTTCAGCGCCGACCTCGCCCTGATCCGCGACGCGGCGCTGGCCGCCGGTCGGCTGGCGCTCGAACACCGCGAGGCCGGGCTGAAGGTCTGGTCCAAGGACGGCGGCTCGCCTGTCACCAGCGCCGACCTGGCCGTGGACCAACTGCTGCGCGACGTCCTGCTGAGCGCCCGGCCAGACTACGGCTGGCTGTCCGAGGAAACGGCCGACAGCACGGAGCGCCTGTCGAAGAAACGCATCTTCGTCGTCGACCCGATCGACGGCACGGTCGCCTTCATGAAGAACAAGCCGTGGTGGTGCGTGCCCATCGCCGTGGTCGAAGACGGCCGCCCCGTCGCCGCCGTCATCCACGCTCCGATGATGGACGAGATGTTCGAGGCCACCCTGGGCGGCGGCGCCCGCCTGAGGGGCCGCCCCATCAGCGCCTCCGACACCGACGATCTGGAAGACGCCGAGCTTCTGGCCGACGCCCGGCTGATGGAGGCGCGCGAATGGGACGAGCCATGGCCGCCGATGCGCTTTTCCAAGCGCAACGCCCTGGCCTACCGCATGGCCCTGGTGGCGGCGGGGGCCTTCGATGCGGCCATCGCCATCAGCCCCAAATGGGATTGGGACGTCTGCGCCGGCGCCCTTATCGCCGAAGAGGCCGGGGCGAAGGTCAGCGACCATATGGGCCGTCCGTGGAGATTTAATCGCCCTGATCCGCGTCAAACCAGCCTGATATGCGCCGCACCGGCCCTTCACCCGTTGATCGTAAGGCGCACAGCGCCTATCCCGCTGGCCATCTGACATTCCTCCCGCAATGGACCCCCTCTCCATGGCCGACTCTCACGACCCCCAACTGCTTCACCTCGTCATCGGCGGCGAGATGCGCCACCCTGCCGAGCCCGTTTTCCGCGACCTGAGCCAGGTCGAATTCGTCGGCGCCTTCGGCAGCTATGACGAAGCCAAGAAGGCGTGGAAGGCCCGCGCCCAGGCGACCGTCGACAACGCCCACATGCGCTATTTCATCCTGCACGCGCACAAGCTGATCGACCCGCGCACCGACGCCTGAGTCAGCGCTCACGGCGTCATCACGCTGCTGTTCCGGAACCGCAGAGGCGGCTGATGCGCTTTCGTGTCAGTCGCCTTTGTTCTTGAACAGGATTTCCCATGCTGCCGACCTTCATCGTCCTGCTGCTGGTCGTTGTCGCCGTCGCGGCGATCGTCTGGGTCGTGCGCAAGGGACCGCCGCACGTCTCCCGTCCCGACGAGGACCAAGACACCGCCTGGAACGACCCCATCACCCCGGCTGATCGAGACCCTCGACCTTGACCCTTTTCGGCCAGACGCTGGACGCCCAGCAGATTTTCAGTCTGATCTCCATGCTCGCCGTTCTGGCGCTGTGCATGGTCACCCTGAGGCGCCGCCTCGAACATGACCGCCAGGTCAAACGGTGGAAGAAGGAGCAGGCTGCGCGTCAGTCTCCGTCTCGCGGCTCTGATCACGGCGGCCCGTGGGGCTGACCTATTCGCGCTTCAGCAGGCGATCCACCACCAGCCTGCCCCACCAGCCGGCCTTGAACTCGGCCCGAATGGCCTTGGGATCATAGGCGTCGCTTTCGACCCAGTCCTCGAAGCTGACGCCCGTGGGCTCGACCTCGGCGACGTATTTCTCCAGCGTATAGTCCAGCACCCCGGTCAGGCCCTCGCGGCTGTGCAGGGTGCGCTTGCCCAGTTCCGACATGGCCGCCGAAATCGGCTCGCCCAGGTGGAAGTGGCGATAGAGGACCGCCATCATCCCCGCCCGGTCCGCGCCCGACTTGCAGTGGATCAACGCCGGATACTCCATCGTCTGGAACAGAGCCCTGGCCCGGCGCACCCGGTCCTTCCCCGGCGGGTCGCGTGAATCCAGCGGGGCGTCGATCAGCGTCAGGCCCAGCCGTTCGCAGGCGTCCTTCTCCAGCCAGTAATAGGCCTCGTCCCTCTGGCCGCGCAGATTGACGACGGTGCGGATCCCCTGCCGCTTCCACCAGGCCAACTGCCCCGGAGAGGGCTGGTTGGTGCGCACCAGGTCCGGCCCCAGCCAGTGGGCGTTGGTGAAGGCCGTGCGCAGGAAGGCGTGATCCTTCCAGAAATAGGACCAGCGCGCCTTGAAACGGCCGAACGGCGTAGTCAGATCGTAGCGCCCCATGACGGCCAGATAGCGCCGTTTGCACCCGGCGTCACCCGTCCCGCGGCGCCTCTCTCTCGCGCGGCCGCTTGACTTGCCGCCTCAGCCGTTCGACCGAAGGCCGATGACTGTTCCCGCTCCTCATGCCGACGCCCGCGAGCCGCTGCGGCCCCTGCTCGCCCGCATCTGGCGCGAGTATCTGTCGCGGCACAAGCCGGCCTTCTTCACCTCCATGCTGCTGGCGGGCGTGTCGGGCGGTCTGACGGCCCTGCTGCTGAAATTCCTTGAGCCTGCGATAGACCTGCTGTTCGGCCAGCATCAGGGGCCGGTGACGGTCTGGAAGACGCTCACCATTCCGGCGGACAAGGTGCTGATCGCCATTCCCCTGTTCATCATCGTCGTGGCGGTGATCCGCTCGCTGAGCATGGCGGGTCAGGCGGCGCTGGTGAACCGGCTGGGCCACGGCATTGTCGGCGACATTCAGAAGCAGTTGTTCTCGGGCATGATCCGGGCCGACCTGTCGCGTCTGCGCAGTCAGCATTCAGGGACGTTCGTGTCGTCGGTCCTGTTCGACGCCAATCTGGTGCGCGAGGCCTTCACCTCGGGCGTAGTCAACTACACGCAGAACGCCCTGATGCTGCTGGGCGTCATCGTCGCCATGGGCTTCATCGATCTGCCGCTGACACTAATCGTTCTGCTGGGCGTGCCGCTGGTCAGCTGGATCATCGGCCGCTTCGGCAAGAAGTCTCGCAAGGCCGCGCGCGGCGCGATGGTCGAGACCGAGGCCCTGTCCAGCGCCCTGATGGAGAATCTGGACGGCGTCCGCGTCATCAAGATCGAGAACCGCGAGGCCGCCGAGGAAGCCCGCGTCGCCACCGTCATCGACCGCCGCCAGCGCCACGTCATCAAGGGCGCCGACAGCCGCGCCTTCTCCGGCCCCGCCAGCGACATCGTCGCCTATTCCGTGGTGGCCGCCGCAATGGCCTATGCCGGATGGAGCGCCAGTAAGGGGCAGATGACCGTCGGCGCCTTCGCCTCCTTCATCGGCATGTTGCTGCTGGCCGGTCAGGCGCTGCGTCAGGTGACGAACCTGACCACGGTGCTGAGCGAGGGCTTCACCGCCGCCCGCCGCCTGTTCGCCGCCCTGGATATCGAGCCGGAAATCCGCGAGGCCAACGACGCCGCCGTGGTAGTCCCCGGCCCGGTCACCATCGCCCTTGAGCGCGTATGTTTCGCCTATCGCGCCGAGGAAGAGGGCGCCGTTCCGACCCTGTCGGACGTCAGCCTGCACGTGGCGCCGGGCGAGACGATCGCCCTTGTCGGCCCGTCGGGTGGGGGCAAGTCGACCATCCTCAGCCTGCTGCCGCGCTTCTATGACGTGACGGCGGGGCGGGTGACGCTGAATGGTCGCGACATCCGCGAGCTGAGCCTTCCGTCCCTGCGCGATCACATCGCCCTGGTGACGCAGGAGCCCTTCCTGTTCGACGACACCATCGCCGCCAACATCGCCTATGGCCGCCCCGGCGCCTCGGCCGAGGACATCGTCGCCGCCGCCCGCGCCGCCGCCGCCCACGACTTTATCGCCGCCCTGCCCGACGGCTACGCCACCCGCGTGGGTGAGGCCGGCGCCCGCCTGTCCGGCGGCCAGCGCCAGCGCATCGCCATCGCCCGCGCCTTCCTGAAGGACGCGCCCATCCTGTTGCTGGACGAGGCCACCAGCGCGCTGGACACCGAGAGCGAGGCCCTGGTCCAGGCGGCGCTGGAGCGGCTGATGAACGGCCGCGCCACCCTGATGATCGCCCACCGCCTGTCCACGGTGAAGAACGCCGACCGCATCTACGTCATCGACGGCGGCCGCGTGGTCGAGGAAGGCTCGCACGACGCGCTTGTGGCGCGCGGCGGTCTCTACGCCCGCTTGGCCCGGCAGCAGTCGCTGGACAGCGACCCCATGGAACTGCCGCCTCTGGTCGAGCTTCCCGACGAGACGGGCGCATGAGGCCGCTGCGCAACCCCGCCATCCAGAACGCCCTGTCCTGGACCCTGGCCCAGTGGATGCGGTTCTGCATCGCCACCATCCGCTGGACCCATGAGAACGAGGCCGCGGCTGAAGATGTCTGGCGCGACGGCGGAGGGGTGCTGTGCGCCTTCTGGCACTCGCGCATCGCCCTGGCGCCGTCCTGCTGGCCCAAGGACAGAGCCCAACCCGCCAAGGCGCTGATCTCCCTGTCCGCCGACGGCGAGTTCATCGCCAAGGCGATCGCGCGTCAGGGCTTTCCCGCCGTGCGCGGCTCCTCCGCCAACAAGGACAAGGCCAAACAGGCCAAGGGCGGGACACAGGCCCTGCGCGACGGCCTGAAGCAGTTGAAGCTGGGCGCTCTCGCGCTGACCCCCGACGGCCCGCGCGGTCCGGCGCGGCAGATGGCCGAGGGCCTGCCGTTGATGGCGAAGATTTCCAAGGCGCCCGTACTGCTGATCGGCATGTCGTGCAAACCGGCGATCCGGCTGAACAGCTGGGACCGCGCCCTGCTGCCCCTGCCATTCGGGAAGGGCGCCGTCGTCTGGGACCGGGTCGACTGGCCTGAAGGCGGCGATCTGGCCGAGGTCGCCGCCGAATGGGGCGCGCGCCTGACCGCCGTCGAGGCCCGCGCCGACGCCCTCGCCGGGCTGGAGCGCGTCTGACCGTGGCCTTCAGCCCCGCTTTGATCGCCTATCAGTTGCTGACCCGCCTGCTGGAGCCGCTGGCCCCGCGCCTGCTGGACGCTCGCGTCAAGAAGGGCAAGGAAGACCCCGCCCGCGTCGATGAACGGCTGGGCCTGCCCGGCATGGCGCGCCCCGACGGGCCTCTGGTCTGGATCCACGGCGTCAGCGTCGGCGAGGCCCTTTCCATCCTTCCGCTGGCCGAGCGTATCCGCAAGGATCGCCCCGACGTGACGGTGCTGGTCACCACCGGCACCCTGACCTCGGCCCAGGTGCTGGCCAGCCGCCTGCCACGCGGCGTCATCCATCAGTTCGCCCCGGTGGACGTCCCCTCGGCGGTCGCCGCCTTCCTCGATCACTGGCGGCCCAACGTCGGGGTCTTCGTCGAGAGCGAGTTGTGGCCCAACCTTCTGACCACGGCCCAGAAGCGCGGCGTGCCGCTGGCCCTCGTCAGCGCCCGCATCACCGACAAGACGGCCCAAGGGTGGAAGAAGGCCCCCGGCATGGCGCGCGCCCTGATGAACGGGTTCCAGCACGTCTGGCCTCAGGATCAGGACAGCGCCGACCGGCTGAGCGCGCTGGGCGCCCGCGTCGATGGTCAGGTGAACCTGAAGCTGTCCGGCGAGCCCCTGCCCTATGACAAGGGCGAGTTCGCCCGCCTGTCGGCCCTGATCGACGACCGCCCCGTCGTCGTCGCCGCCAGCACCCATGAGCATGAGGAAATGGCCATCGTCGGCGCGCTGGATCATCTGGCCGACCGCCTGTTCCTGATCGTCGTGCCGCGCCACCCCGAACGCGCCGACGCCATCGCCGAGGCCCTGAGCCACGACGGCTACGGCTTCGCCCGGCGCAGTCAGGGCCAGCCGATCTGCGACCAGACCGACATCTATCTGGCCGACACCCTGGGCGAACTGGGGCTGTTCCTGCGACTGGCCGATGTGGTGGTCATGGGCGGATCCTTCGCCCCGGCGCTGGGCGGCGGCGCGGTCGGCGGCCACAATCCGCTGGAGCCAGCGCGGCTGGCCAAGCCCATCGTCACCGGCCCCGACGCCAGCAACTGGCAGGCCGTGACCCGGATGCTGAAGCAGGCGGGCGGCCTCGTCTCCGTCCTGTCGCCCGCCGAACTGCCGTCGGTCGTCGGCCCCATGCTGGCCGACCCAGACGCCGCCCGCGACATGGGCGAGCGCGCCCGCCGCTCCGCAGAGGCCGCCGCCGCCGGGCTGGACCGTCTGTGGCTGGCGCTTCAGGCCCACCTGCCCGCCGCCCCCTCGCGGAGGCGCCCATGAAACTGAACACCCCCCGCTGGTGGTATAGCCGCGAGCGTCGCCACGCCCCGGTGACGCGGATGCTGCTGAAGCCCGCCTCATGGCTGTGGGCGGGCGTGACCGCGCGCAAGATCGCCCGCGCCACGCCGGTCGATCCAGGCGCGGCGGTTGTCTCCATCGGCAATCTGACCGTCGGCGGCTCGGGCAAGACGCCGATCGCCCGTGAGACGCTACGCCTGCTGCGCGCTCAAGGGATCGAGGCCGCCGCCCTGTCGCGCGGCTACGGCGGCAAGCTCGAAGGCCCAGTTCGTGTCGATCCAGCCGTCCACAGGGCCGCCGACGTGGGTGACGAGCCGCTGATGCTGGCGCAAGGATCCCCCGCCTGGATCGCCCGCGACCGCGTCGAAGGCGCCCGCGCCGCAGCGGCCGACGGCGTCGCCATCCTGGTGCTGGACGACGCCCATCAGAATCCGTCATTGAAGAAGACCCTCAGCCTGATCGTGGTCGATGGCGAGACGCGCGGCGGCGAATGGCCGTTCGGCGACGGCTCGGTCTTTCCGTCCGGCCCGATGCGCGAACCCCTGAAGGCGGGGCTGGCGCGCGCAGACGCCGTAGTGGTGCTGCTGCCCACCGACCTGGCCGAGGTCGATCCTGAATTGATCGAGGTTTTCGACAGCCTGCCCGTCTTCATCGCCCGACTGGCGCCCGAAGGCCCGCCGCCGCCGGGACCGCAGGTCGGCTTCGCGGGCATCGCCAAGCCGTGGAAGGTGGAGCGGTCGCTGATCGCCGCCGGGTGCGATCTGAAGGACTTCGTCCCCTTCCCCGACCACGCCGAACTGTCGGATCGCGACTTCGCCTTCCTGAATGATCGGGCGTCGGTCTACGGCGCCGGTCTGGTGACGACGGAAAAGGACTGGGTCCGGCTCAACCCAGAAAGAAGGGCCAGGGTTTCACCCTGGCCCGTCGTCGCTCGTTTCGAGGATGAGGCGGCTTTCACCGCTTTCCTGCTGGATCGGCTGAAACCTCAGTCCTGACGGAAGACCTGGCCGCCCTTCATGACGAAGCGGACGCGCTCAAGCTCGGTCACATCGTTCAGAGGGTCGCCGGCGACGGCGATCAGATCGGCCGGCATGCCCGGCGCGATACGGCCCGCTTCGGCCGAGATCTTCAGGTGCTCGGCGGCGCCGATCGTGGCCGACTGAATGGCCTCCAGCGGCGTCAGACCTGCGCGCACCAGCAGGGCGAACTCCTGGGCGTTGTCGCCGTGGGCCGAGACGCCCGAGTCGGTGCCGAAGGCGATCTTGACCCCGCCGCGATGGGCGCGGGCGGCCATGTCCAGCATCTTGGGACCGGCTTCAAGAGCCTTGGCCGTCTGGGCCGGAGTGAAGAAGTTTTCAGGGCCCGAGGCCACGCGCGCGACGAAGTCGCCCGCCAGCAGGGTCGGCACCAGCCAGGCCCCGTTGGCCTTGAACAGGCGCATGGACTCATCATCCAGATAGGTGCCGTGCTCGATGGAATCGCCGCCCGCCTTCAGGAAGGCGTTGATGCCGTCGACGCCGTGGGCGTGCGCGGTGACCTGACGGCCCATGCGGTGCGCAACCTCGACGATGGAGGCCAGTTCATCCTGGGTGAACTGCTGGTTCAGACCGGCGGCGGTGTTCGACAGCACGCCGCCCGTGGCCGTGATCTTGATGATGTCGGCGCCCGCGCGAACCTGGGTCCGCACCGCGCGGCGGCAGTCTTCGGCCCCCGAGCAGACGCTCTCGTTCGACAGGACGTGCAGGATGTCTTCGCGATAGCCGTTGGCGTCGCCGTGGCCGCCGTGGACCGAGACGGACGAACCAGCGGCGATGATGCGCGGTCCGGCCACGTCGCCGCGCCGCACCGCGTCACGCAGGGCGAAGATCGACTCATTGGCGCCGCCCAGGTCCGCCACCGTGGTGAAGCCTGCATTCAGGGTGCGACGGGCGTGACGCGCCCCGACCATCGCCTGGTCGGCGTTCGACATGGTCAGCCGGTCCAGACGGCTGTTCGGGCTCTGCTCGCTGCCCAGATGGACGTGGCTGTCGATCAGGCCGGGCAGCACGAAGGCCGAGCGCAGATCGACGACGTTCCCCTCGCCGACGAAGCCGTCGCGGATTTCGACAACCTGGTTCCCTCTGATCACGAGAGTTTTATCGCGCAGCACGCGACCGCTGGCCGGATCGGCCAAAAGCCGCCCCACTTGGACGAACTTCGTCGCCTGTTCAGCCGAAACCGGCGCTGCCGCCGGGGCTTGGCGCGCCTCGGCGCCGGTGGCAGCCAAAACAGCTGCGGTCACAATCAGGGCAAGCTTTTTCATGTATCCCTCCCGTTACTGAAGCGCGCAACATAACCATTCCAATCTTCCCGCCAAGGCCAAGGTTGCGTTCTAACGACGGTTCATGAAACAAGCCGATACAGTTGTTTAACCGTGCGAGGGGCGTCGCATGCGGCTTTCCAGACGTGGCTTGATTTTGGGCGGTTCGGCCCTGTTGGCGGGGTGCTCCTCCGCCGCCTCCACCTCTCAACTTCAGCTCGCCGGAGCCGTCGCTCCAACGCTGCCGATCGTGCCTGAGCGCGCGCGCACAGCCCATGTGCAGATGGCGGACGCCGGGACGACGATCGACCCCCACGGCATCGTGCGTCCAGACCTGATCGAGCGCGCCCGCGCCGCTATGGACGTGCACGGTCATAAGATCTTGAAGCGCGACCGGATGTATCTGGTCGATTTCCAGAAGTTCTCGGGCGAGGACCGCCTGTACGAAGTCGATCTGGAAGGCGGCTGGGTCACGGCCTATCGCACCAGCCACGGCCGCGGATCGGACCCGGCGCATTCAGGCTATGCGCAGCAGTTCTCGAACCGCCCGGACAGCCATATGTCCTCGATCGGCGCCTACGCCACGGCGGGCGCCAGCTGGGGCAGCCAGCAAGGGCCGAACGTCCTGCTGGACGGGCTGGAGTATTCCAACAATCTGGCGCGCGAGCGGGCCATCATCATCCACGGCGCCGACTACGCCGACCCGGCCTTTCTGGCGCGCCAGGGCAAGCTGGGCCGGTCCTACGGCTGCTTCTCGGTGTCCCACGCCGACCTAGTCCCCTTGCGCGAACGCATGGGCGAAGGGCGGCTGTTGTTCGCGATGACCTGAAGCCGCCCGGGCCGCGTCAGCGCGGCTCCAGCGCCCGCCAGCCGATGTCGGTGCGGTGGAAGCCGCCCGGCCAGTCGATCTTCGCAATCGCCTCATAGGCGCGCTCACGCGCCTGGGCCACGTCGTCGCCATAGGCGCAGACGTTCAGCACCCGACCGCCCGCCGCCGCCAGGACGCCGTCGTCACGCAGCCTGGTCCCCGCGTGGAAGACCTGGACGTGCGGTCCGAAGTCCTGATCCGCGCCGCGAATGACCGAGCCTTCCAGCGGGCTGTCGGGGTAGCCCTTGGCCGCCAGCACCACGCAGATGACCACGCCGGGCTTGAAGACAGGCGCCGGCGCCTGGGTCAGGTCGCCGCGCGCGCAGGCCAGCAGCAGCGGCACGACATCGCCTTCCAGCCGCATCATCAGCACCTGACATTCGGGGTCGCCGAAGCGGGCGTTGAACTCGACCACCTTGGGGCCTTCCGTCGTCGCCATCAGGCCGACATAGAGGACGCCGCGATAGGGAACGCCTTCCTCAGCCATCTTCTGGATGGTCGGAACGACGACGCGCTCGTTGGCCGCCTTGGTGAAGTCCGTCGTGAAAACGGGCGCGGGCGAATAGGCGCCCATGCCGCCGGTGTTGGGGCCCATGTCGCCGTCGAAGGCGCGCTTGTGATCCTGCGCGCCGCCGAACAACACCGACCGCGTCCCATCCGACAGGACGAAGAGGGAGCCCTCTTCCCCGTCCATGAACTCTTCGATCACCACGCGCGCCCCGGCCGCGCCGAACCGGCCGCCCAGCATTCGTGCGATCTCGGCCTCGGCGTCGGCGCGATCGGGGCTGATGGCCACGCCCTTGCCCGCAGCAAGGCCGTCGGCCTTGATGACATAAGGGGCCGAATACCGATCCAGCGCCGCCTTGGCCGAGGCGACGTCCTCATAAACGCCATAGCCCGCAGTCGGAATGCCGTGGCGCTGCAGGAAGGCCTTGGAAAAGGCCTTGGAGGTTTCCAGTTGCGCCGCCGCCTGCGTCGGGCCGAAGCAGGGGATGCCCGCCGCGTGCAGACGATCGGCCAAGCCCTCGGCGAGGGCCGATTCAGGCCCGACGACGACCAGATCGGCCTTCATCTGGCGCGCCAGGGCCGCCAGGCCTTCCGCGTCCGTCGCCTTCAGATCGGGCCGCATCTCGCCCAGCGAAGCCATGCCGGGATTGCCGGGCGCGACGACAAGCCGCGTGACCAGCGGCGACTGGGCGATCTTCCAGGCCAGGGCGTGTTCGCGCCCTCCCGATCCGACGAGCAGAATGTTCATCCGGGCGGAATGGCCGCACGCGCCGTCCCGGTCAAGCGCCGGAAAGGGTTAGCGGACGCAAGATCATGCAAATCAGGGCATCCAGGCGGGCATGGCTTTCAACTGCTCCAGCGTCATGTCCGACACCAGGTCATAGTCGTCGCCTTCCTTGCGGGGCGTAAGGCCATCCAGCGAAATACGCACCCAGCGCGGCCCGCCCTCGCCTGCCGGCTCGATGATCAGCCCAGTGATGGCGCCCGAAGCGTCCACATCGACCTTCTGGACGTCGCCCAGATCAATCCCCGCCGGGGTGATGAGATCGGCGTCCTCCAGTTGCTTGACGGTCAGACCCAGCGCCGTCGCGCCCGCCGCAGGAGCGGCCGTATGCGTCATCCTCGGCGCCGAGGCCGCGTCGGGCGAAGCTTCCGGCGTCTTTGCCGGCTTGGGCGGCGCCTCTGAGCAGGCCGCCATCAAAGCTGCGGCCGAGGCGGCGGCGAGCAATATCCTCATCATCACGTCCTCCTGTCCTAGATCAGAGCCGAGACCACATAGACGCCGGCGCCGGCCAAAAGAATCACGCCCAGAATCAGCCACGGGCTGAGCGCCGGATTATGGCTGCGGCGCGCCAGGTCGCGCTCACGCGCCTGATCGGGCGGCAGGGCGTCGTCCGTAGCGTCTTCCGGCAGCGGGTCTGGGGACTGCACCATAATGCGCGAACGCGCGCGGAGAGGCGCCCGTTCCGCCACGCTTGCCGCACACGCCTTTGCGGGCGCGACGGCGGCGTCTAGGATGGCGCCATGACCTCCGACGACGACTACGCTTTCGAGGGCGCGGCCCCGCAGCCCGCCCGCGACAACAATCCGCCGTTGTCGATCTCGGAGCTGAGCTTCGCCCTGAAACGCACGCTGGAGGAACGCTTCGGCCATGTGCGGCTGCGCGGCGAAATCTCCAAGGTGAACCGCCACGCCTCGGGCCACGTCTACCTGACGCTGAAGGACGACAAATCGGCCATCGACGGCGTGATCTGGAAGGGCGTGGTGCGCGGTCTGGGCGTCCAGCCCGAGACGGGGCTGGAGGTCATCGTCACCGGCAAGATCACCTCCTATCCGGCGCGCTCTTCCTACCAGATCGTGATCGAGAGCATGGAGGCGGCGGGCGCGGGCGCCCTGCTGGCCCAGCTGGAGCGGCTGAAGGTCCGCTTGCGCGACGAGGGCCTGTTCGACCCGGCGAAGAAGCAAGCTCTGCCCGCTTTCCCGGCGACCATCGGCGTCATCACCAGCCCCACCGGCGCCGTCATCCGCGACATCCTGCACCGCATCGCCGAGCGCTGGCCCTGCCGCGTCATCGTCTGGCCCGTTGTGGTTCAGGGCGACGCCGCCTGCGGCCAGGTGTCGAACGCCATCCGCGGCTTCGACCAGATGACGCCTGACGGGCCGATCCCCCGCCCGGACCTGCTGATCGTCGCGCGCGGCGGCGGCTCGGTCGAGGACCTGTGGTGCTTCAACGACGAGGGTCTGGCGCGCACGGTCGCAGCCGCCCGCATCCCCATAATCTCGGCCGTCGGGCACGAGACCGACACCACCCTGATCGACTTCGTCTCCGACCGCCGGGCGCCGACTCCGACCGGGGCGGCCGAAATCGCCACGCCGGTGCTGGCCGATCTGCGCTGGGCGCTCAGCGATCTGGAGGGCCGCCTGTCGCGCGCCGGGGCGCGGATGCTGGAGGACCGCCGCACCCGCCTGCGCGCCGCCGCGCGCGGCCTGCCCGCCCGGCCCGAAGACCTGCTGGCCCTGCCGCAGCAACGGCTGGACCACGCCGCCAGCCGCCTCGGCTCGGGCCTGCATCGCAACGTCGCCGTGCATGAGCGACAGTTGGCGGTCGCGGCCGGTCGACTGACGCCTGGCCTGCTGCGCGCCCGCGTTGAGCGCGGACAGGACCGCCTGCGCGGCGCCGCCGACCGTCTGGGCTCCGCGCTTCAGGCCGGGGTCGCCCGCAACGAGCGCCGCCTGTTGCAGACAGCAGGCCGCCTCAGCCCCGCCCCCCTGCATCGCCGTCTGGATCAACGGCAGGCGCGGCTGGAGGCGCTGAGCGTACGTCTGGACGGGGTCATGCCGCGTCGGCTGGAGCGCGCCGAGGACCGCCTAGCCTCCCTGTCCCGCGCCCTGACGACGCTGAACCCCAAGACGCCCAAACCCGGCTTCGCCCGCATCGAGGACGCAGACGGCGTCATGATCGCCTCTGCCGCCGCCCTGTCGCCGGGTCAGACGGTGCAGATCGTCTTCGGCGACGGCGCCAAGGGCGCGACGATCGACAGCGAGGGTGGGATGCCGCGCCCCACGCCCAAGTCCGCACCGCGCCCGAAGGCCCCTCCTGCCGGACAGGGCGACCTGTTCTAACTTCTAATAACTCCGCTCATCCCGGCGGACGCCGGGATGAGCGGGTTCAGGGGACGGCGCTCTAACGGCTGCCGTCCTCGCCCAGCACCGCCTTCACCGCCTCAATGTCCAACGCCTCAACCGTCACCGTCTTGCCATCAATGACCGAGGTCGTCGTCTGCGCCTTCAACAGCGAGTTGAGGATGGCCTCCTCCGTCGCCTCGGCGACCGCGACGAACAGGGGCGACATCCGGTCGTTGGGCCAGTCCGCGACCATCGCCTGCCCCGACCGGCGTTCCGATGTCCGTCGCACGCCATCCGCCGTCGAAAACGCGATTGCATAGTCTCCTGACCCGTTCGAGAAGGCCGCCCCCGTCCGCGCCAGACCGGCGAAGGCGCGGTTCGCCAGCCGCTCCAGATTGCGGTCCGACAGCGGCGCATCGGTCGCCACCACGATCATGATGGAGCCGTCGGCGCGCTCATTCTCCACCTCTTCGCGCAGGTAGTAACGGCCCAGCCGCACCCCGACCGGCGCCCCGTCGATGCTCAAGACCCCGCCGTAGTTCGACTGCACCAGCACCCCCACGGTGAAGCCGCCCAGACTGTCAGGCAGCTTGCGCGAACTGGTCCCGATGCCGCCCTTGAAACCAAAGGCGATGGTGCCCGTCCCGGCGCCGACCGCGCCCTGCTCGACCGGGCCTGTCGTCGCCGTCTCGATGGCCCGCACCACGTCGGCGGCCGTGACGACGCGCGCGCGGATATCGTTCAGCCCGCCGTCGTTCGTCTCGCCCACCACGGCGTTGACCGAGCGGACGTCCCCATGCCCCGGCTGTTTCAGCGTCCAGTCCAGAACGCCGTCGATCCCGCGCGCCACGGACAGGGTGTTGGTCAGGATGATGGGCGTCTCGATCTCGCCCAGCTCCCTGATCTGGGTCGCGCCCGCCAGCTTGCCGAAGCCGTTGGCGACCGACAGCCCGGCCGGAACCTTGTCGCGGAACAGGGAGCCGCCGTGCGGCACGATGGCGGTGACGCCAGTGCGGATGCTGTCGCCCGAATGCAGCGTCACCTGCCCCACTTTTACGCCCGCCACATCAGTGATGGCGTTCAACGGTCCCGGCGACAGTATGCCCGGCGCCCGGCCGAGGTCGCGGATCGTCGGGCGCGCCTCCGCCCCATCCTGAGCGTTCACGCCGGAGGCGGCGGCCAGAACGGCGGCCGAAACGGCGACGGCGAGAACGGCGGCGGGCGATCGAGACATGAAATATCCGGCAGATAACGGAGGCGCACGGCCAGATGACCGCGATTCGGCTCTCGTGCCGCACCCGGTCCGCGCTATGATGGCCCCATGAGCACGCAGATTCCTCAAGACTCGGGCCAGACGGCCAGCCTGCACTATGGCGACGGCGAGTTCGCTGTTCTGTCCGCCGGCGCCTTTGTGCGTTGCGCCGTCAGCGGCGTCGCCATTCCCCTGACGGCGCTGCGCTACTGGTCGGTAGAGCGACAGGAGGCCTATGCCGGGCCGCGCGAATATCTCGCCGCCCAGCCGCCGGGTTGAGCAGCGACTTTTCTTCGCCCTCCCTGTCCGCCGGATGATCCCCGGCACCTCCGTTCGCCGGTGTTCCAATGTCCGCCCTGAGTTCGATCCACGTCCTGCTGGTCGACGACAATCCCAATATGCGCGCCATCGTCGCGGCCATGCTGAAATCCGTCGGCGTCGGCCGCCTGACCGAGGCGGAGGACGGGGCGGCGGCGCTGGAGTTGCTGCGTCAGGAAGCCGTCGACATCGCCATCGTCGACTTCCGCATGAAGCTGATCGACGGGGTGGCTTTCACCCGCGCTGTCCGCAACGAGGCTGACAGCGCCAATCCCTATCTGCCCGTCATCATGATGACGGGCCATTCCGAGAAAAGCCGCGTAACCGAGGCGCGCGACGCGGGCGTCACCGAATTCGTCGCCAAGCCGGTCAAGGCCCAGACCCTGCTGACGCGGATCGAGGCGGTGATCCTGCGTCCCCGCCCCTTCGTGCGTTCGGCCAGCTATTTCGGCCCAGACCGTCGCCGCACGCGAACCGAGAGCTACGCCGGTCCGTTCCGTCGCGCCGACGACGGCATGGTGGATTAGGGCTCCGAGGCCCGCAGCGCCTCGTAGACCTGAGGCGGCCAGCGTTTGTGCACCCAGAACCAGTCGACCGGATGCTCACGCACCCGATCCTCGACGAAACGGTTGGCCGCCTGCACGCCCGCCCGCACATCGGCGGCCTTGTCGCCCGTGTCAGGCACGGCGATCGGCTCGTGCGCCGTGACGCGGAAACGCACGCCCGGCAGACGCACCACCGACAGGGGCTGCATCACCGTGCCGAACTTCAGCGCCATGCGCGCCGCGCCGGGCGAGGCGTTGACCGGCTGGCCGAAGAACTCGACCTCCGGCCCCTGGCTGTATTTCTGATCGACCAGCAGGGCGATGGATTCGCCGCGCTTCATCCCCGCCATCAGCTCGCGCGTGCCGTCGCCCTTGGGCGCGAACAGCTTGATGCCGTAACGCTCGCGGCTCTGGCGGATCAGGGCGTCGACATAGGGGTTGTTGGCCGCGCGATAGGTCACCTGACACGGCACGCCCGCCGCCATGATGACCGCCGCCATGACCTCGAAATTGGCCAGATGCCCCGAGATCAGCACCACCGGACGGCCAGAGTCGCGGATGGCGTGCAGCCGCTCCATGCCGACCAGATCGATACGGCCGCTTTCCGGCGTCAGCCTGTCCATGACCGCCAGTTCGGCGAAGGTGCGGCCCGTCTGCTCCCACTGATCCACGGCCAGACGGTTGCGCTCGCCTTCGTCCATGTCGGGAAAGGCGATCCTCAGATTGCGCGTCACCGTCTTGTGCGTGCCAGTCAGCGGCCCCAGCGTCCGCAGCAGCTTGCCGCCGAAGCCCGAGGCCCGCTCGACGCCCAGCAGGCGCAGAAAGCCGAACAGCCCCTGAAACGCCGCCGCCTCCAGCCGCCAGTTCAGGTCCTGAAGAAACGGGACCTCTTTATGTGCGCTACCGCCCTTCGGGCTACTTGAGCGCGTTTGATCGTCTCTATGTGCGCTACCGCCCTTTGGGCTGCTTGAGCGCGTTTGATCACCAGGCAATCGTCAGTCCGCCGTCCACCACAAGGGTCTGGCCGGTCACATAGGCCGACGCAGGGCTGCACAGATAGACCGCCGTGCCGGCAATTTCATCCGGCTGGCCGATCCTTTTCAGCGGCGCGGGATCGGTGACGGTCTTCAGCAACTCCGGATTTTCCCACAGGTAGCGGGCGAAATCGGTCTGAACCAGGCCCGGCGCGATACAGTTCACCCGCACGTTCGACGGCCCGTATTCGACCGCCAGATTGCGCGCCAGCTGCATATCGGCGGCCTTGGAGATGTTGTAGGCGCCGATCAGGCCGTTGCCGCGCAGGCCGCCGATGGACGAGATGATCAGGATCGCCCCGTCCTTCCGCTCCAGCATCTCGGGCGCGACCATCTGGATCAGCCAGTGGTTGGAAATGACGTTGTTCTGAAGGATCTTCTCGAACTGTTCGTCTGCGATGCCCGCCATCGGCCCAGCGTAGGGATTGGTCGCCGCATTGCAGACCAGGATGTCGATCCGGCCAAAGGCGGCGCGCGTGTCGTCCACCAGCCGCTGCAGGTCTTCCTTGGAGGCGATGTTGGCGGGAATGGCGATGGCGCGGCCCTCGCCATGCTTGTCATTGATGGCGACGGCGACCTCTTCGCACGGCCCGGCCTTGCGCGAGGAGATGACGACGCGGGCGCCGTGCTCGGCCAGACGCTCGGCGATGGCCTTGCCGATGCCCTTGGAAGAGCCGGTGATGATGGCGACCTTGCCGCTCAGATCGAACAATTCCATGCGTTAACCTCCTTTTACCGCCCGTTTATCCGCGCGGACCCTAGCCGTTAGCCTTCGTTAACGTGATACTTGATCGATTCTATAGGGAAAGGCGGTTCTGACCGGCCCCATGCGAAAGATCACCGGCGGCTTCCTGTTCTTCGGCTACCTGTTCCTCGCCCTGACCATCGGGGCGATGATCTGGCGCGCCGGTCTTGGAGCAGGCGCAGGCGCAGCCGGAGTGCTGGGCGCGCTGGGGATCATGGCCGGCGCCCACGCCATCGTCACCGGCATGGCCGACCGCCGCGCCCTGCGTCTGGAAATCGGCAAGGTGCGCGAGGCCCACCGCCTGCTGGCCGACGCGATGGAGTCGACGCAAGGCGCCCTGACCGAACTGGCCCAGGCCATCGAGACCGGCGCCCTGTCGCGCACCGACGCCCTGACGGGCGAGGTGCGGATGCTGGAAGGTCTGGTCCAGCAGATGAGCGAATCCATCGAGGAACGGCTGGCCGCCTCCACCTTGACCGCCGACACCTTCGAAGGCCGCCGTCAGGTCCAGTCGAACACCCTGCTGAAGACCGTCCACGACGCCCTGAGCGAGAACCGCGTCGACCTGTATCTGCAGCCCGTCGTGACCCTGCCCCAGCGGCGGACGGTCTTCTATGAAAGCTTCACCCGCCTGCGCGACCCCTCGAACCGGGTGATGATGCCCGCCGAATACCTGTCGGTGGCCGAGGGCGAGGGCCTGCTGCCCGCCATCGACAACCTGCTGCTGTTCCGCTGCGCCCAGATCGTGCGTCGGCTGGCCGGGCAGGACCGCAAGGTCGGCGTCTTCTGCAACATTTCGCTGGCCTCGCTGGGCGACGAGACCTTCTTCCCCCAGTTCCTCGACTTCCTGAACCAGAACCGCGATCTGAAGGACGCCCTGATCTTCGAACTGGGTCAGGCGACGTTCGACGCGCGCGGCGCCGTCGAAGCGCGCAACATGGCCAAGCTGGCCGATCTGGGCTTCCGCTTCTCCATCGACAAGGTGCAGACGCTGGACCTGGACTTCGCCGACCTGCAACGCTCGGACGTGCGCTTCATCAAGGTGGCCGCCGATCTGCTGATCGAGCAACTGCTGGATCTGGACGGCGCCGCTCCCCTTCCCAGCCAGCCCGACATCCGCGCCGGCGACTTCGCCCCCCTGACCCGCCGTCACGGCCTCGAGCTGATCGCTGAAAAGGTCGAGAGCGAGAAACAGGTCGTCGACATCCTCGAACTGGATATCGCCATGGGCCAGGGCCATCTGTTCGGCGAGCCGCGCGCCATCAAGGAAGCCGTCCTGGCCGAGACCGACCCGCCCGCCGACTTCGTCCGCTCGACGCTGAAATCGGCTGAGCAGAGGGTACGGCTCTAGGCGCGGGATCCTTCTCCCCCTGTGGGAGAAGGTGGGCGCCGTAGGCGCTCGGATGAGGGGGGGGGGGGCGGGCCTCCTGACTTTTTGAAATCCGACGCCGCAACAGCCCTTCAGACCGAACCGCTCACACCCCTCATCCGTCAGGCTCCGCCTGCCACCTTCTCCCACAAGGGGAGAAGGAAGAAAAAGGCCCCGCCGTCGTAACGGAGGGGCCTGATCCTTTACGCCTTGCGCGCGTCCAGCCAGCGCACCGTGTCAGCGTCGCGGGCCGACAGGTCGGGGTAGTCGGCGTCGGAGCCGACGTCCGGCACACGGCGCCAGGAGCGAGCGCACTTGGGATAGTCCGCCTTCTTCACCTCGACCGTCACGGCGTCGCCGCCCGCCACGAGTTCGGCACCCGAGGTGCGGAACACCTCGGCGGCGTCCAGCCCCTCGAACGGCGCCAGCAGTTCAGCCGGGGCCGTCACCACCGGCCAGGCGTCCAGAGCGCCGCCGATGACCTTGTCGCGTCGTGCGGCTTCCAGCGCTTCGTTGACGACCTCCAGAACCGTCTCGACGTTGGTCCAGCGCTCGGCCTCGGCCGTGTTGCGCCACTGGCCCGGCGTTTCGGGGATCACCCGCGCGCAGTTGGTGCCGGCGTCGGGGAAGCGCGTGGTCCACGCCTCGTCCATCGTGAAGGGCGTCAGCGGGGCCAGCCAGGCGGTCAGGCGGCTGAAGACCTCGTCCATCACCGTGCGCACGGCGCGGCGCTTGATGCTGTCGGGACGGTCGCAATAGAGGCTGTCCTTGCGCACGTCGAAATACAGCGCCGACAGGTCGCCCGAACAGAACTCCAGCACCGGCCGCACCACGTCCTGGAAACGGTATTCGGCGTAGGCCTGACGCACCTGGGCGTCCAGCTCCCACAGGCGATGCAGGATGAACTTCTCCAACGGCGGGAACTGCGAATAGTCCGTCAGGCGCTCGGCCTCGTCGAAGCCGTTCAGCGCGCCCAGCAGATAGCGGACGGTGTTGCGCAGCTTGCGATAGGCGTCGACCGTGGTCTGCAGGATCTGCTTGCCGATGCGCTGGTCGTCCGAATAGTCGACCAGGGCCACCCACAGGCGCAGGATGTCGGCGCCGGATTCCTTGATGATGGTCAGGGGGTCTGTGGTGTTGCCCCGCGACTTCGACATCTTCTCCCCGTTCTCGTCCAGGGTGAAGCCGTGGGTCAGGACCGCGTTGAATGGGGCGCGTCCGCGCGTGCCGCAGCCTTCCAGCAGCGACGACTGGAACCAGCCGCGGTGCTGGTCCGAACCTTCCAGATAGAGGTCAGCGGGCCAGTGCGAGGGACGGTCGCCCCTATAGCCGCTCTCGGCCGTACGCGGGTCCAGCGTGAAGGCGTGGGTCGAGCCGCTGTCGAACCAGACGTCGAGGATGTCCGTAACCTTCTCAAACCGCTCCGGATCATGCGCGCCCAGGAAGTCGGCGTCGGGGGCCGAGAACCAGACGTCGGCGCCGCCCTCGGCCACGGCCTTGACGATGCGGGCGTCGACCTCGGGGTCGTGCAGGGGCTGGCCGGTCTGCTTGTCCACGAACATGGCCAGCGGCGTGCCCCAGGCGCGCTGACGGCTGATCAGCCAGTCGGGGCGGCCCTCGACCATCGAACGGATGCGGTTCTTGCCCGCCGCCGGGTGGAAGGCGGTGGCGTCGATGGCGTTCAGGGCGCGATCACGCAGGGTCGCGCCGTCTTCCAGTTCCTCATCCATACGGATGAACCACTGGGGGGTGTTGCGGAAGATGATGGGCGCCTTCGAGCGCCACGAATGCGGATAGGAATGCTCCATCCGGCCGCGCGCCAGCAGGTTGCCGGCCTCGATCAGCTTCTCCATCACCGCGCCGTTGGCGGGACCGAACTTGCCGGTCTTCTTGCCCTCTGTCTCCAGCACCTTGAGGCCTGCAAACAGAGGCACGTGGTCGTAGTAAGCGCCGTCGGGATCGACCGTGTCCGGCACCTCGCGATGACCGTGGGCCAGCCAGACGGCGAAGTCGTCCGCGCCGTGGCCCGGCGCCGTGTGGACGAAGCCGGTCCCGGCGTCGTCGGTGACGTGGTCGCCCGCCAGCAGCGGCACGGAGAAGCCATAGCCGCTGTCCAGCGCCGCCAGCGGGTGGGCGCATTCCAGACCCGACGGGTCGATGTCATAGACGCGCGTCCAGGCGGCGATCTTCGCGGCCTTGAACACCTCTTCAGCCAGTTTGTCGGCGAGGATGAAGCGGTCGCCCGGCTTGGCCCAGGGCTCATAGTCCAGCCCTTCCTCAAGGGCCGTGACCTCATACAGGCCGTAGTTGATTTCGGGGCCGTAGCTGATCGCCCGGTTGGCCGGGATGGTCCACGGCGTCGTGGTCCAGATCACGATCGACGGCGTGGCCGTGCGGAAGGCCAACAAGTCGTCCGGGTGGCTGTCGGTCGCGCCGACCACCGGGAACTTGACCCAGATCGTGGGCGAGACATGGTCGTGATACTCGACCTCGGCGTCGGCCAGGGCCGTGCGCTCGACCGGCGACCACATCACAGGCTTGGAGCCACGATACAGCTGGCCCGAGTTCTTGAACTTGTGGAACTCCGAAACGATGGCCGCCTCGGAGGTGAAGTCCATGGTGGCGTAGCGGTTGGCGAAGTCGCCGGTGATCCCCAGGCGCAGGAACTGGTCGCGCTGCAGGTCGATGTATTTGCCGGCGTATTCGCGGCAGGCGGTGCGGAACTCCTCCTTGGAGACCTCATCCTTGCGGCGGCCCTTGGCGCGGAACTGCTCCTCGATCTTCCACTCGATCGGCAGGCCGTGGCAGTCCCAGCCAGGCACGTAGTCGACGTCATAGCCCAGCAGGAAGCGCGAGCGGACCACGAAGTCCTTCAGCGTCTTGTTCAGCGCGTGGCCGATATGGATGTCGCCGTTGGCGTAGGGCGGGCCGTCGTGCAGCACATAGAGCGGCGCCTTCTGCGACTGACGCAGGGCGCGCAAGGTTCCGTACAGGTCGCCCCACTGGGCCAGGATTTCCGGCTCCTTCTTGGGCAGGCCGCCGCGCATGGGGAAGGGCGTCTCGGGCAGGAAGACGGTGTCGCGATAGTCGCGGCCGGAAGGGGTCTGGGTGTCGGCGTCGGCCATGAGATGTCTTTTCGTCTTTGCGCGCGCGGCTGCTCGAAAAGCAGCGTCAGGCGTCAGTCTAGCGTGAAGCCGCCAAACGGCCCATGCCCTGATGCCTCAAGGCGGCGACGTCTCGGCGGAAGGTTTCGAGAAATCCCGACGTGCGCGGGGCTGTCAGCCCTGCAGCGCTACGCCGGGCGGCTAATCGAAATCGGGCGGATCACGCGAACGGTCATGATGGGAAGGCTCTAGCAGACCCCGCGCCCCCTGCGCCATAGTCCAGACGCACAGATGGGGAGACGGATAAGATGCGTGTTCAAGCCTTGGCGACGGCGGCGGTGTTGGCCCTGACGGCGGCCGCCTGCTCGGAACAGAAGAGCGCCCCGGCCCCTGCGGAGACCGCCGCACCCGTCCTGACCGGCCGCGCGGCCGTCTATGCGGCGGGCGAAAAGGACGCCGAGGCCTTCGTGCGCGCCCTCTACGCCCGCGTGAGCGAACCGAAGGACACGCCCGACCCGGCCGAGGCGACAATCACCCCCGGCCGAGACCCGCTCTATTCGCGCACCATGAACGCCCTGATCGGCGTCGACGACCGTGAAGCCAAGCGCAAAAAGAGCGCGCCTCGCCTCAACTACGACCCCATCTGCGCCTGCCAGGACGCCGAGGCCTTCGCCCTGAGGTCCGTGAACATGACGCCCGAAAGCCCTCAGGCCGCGACCGCCGAAGTCGTTTTCGCCAACCACGGCCAGGATCACCGCCAGACGCTTAAACTGCTGAAGGAAGGCCCGATGTGGCGCATCGCCGATGTCATCGACGACAAGGGCAAGTCGCTGCATGACGATCTGATGGCCATCGCCGAAAAGGCGCCGAGCTGAGGCGAGGCCGGTAATCCCTCTCCCGATGGGAGAGGGCTTGAGCCTCCAAGAGCGGAGCGATTGGCGAAGGCGAAAGGGTGAGGGTTCGCGCGTGAAGTCGGCTGCGAGGCCGCCAGCGCGGCGGCTTACGCCGACTGACAGGACAAGCCCCTCACCCTTTCGCGCAAGAACGATCGCCTTTGGCTCTCGTGCGCTCAAGCCCTCTCCCGCCGGGAGAGGGTCTCAGAGAGCCAGCACCACCCTCGCCGCCTCTGCGTCGGCCTCAATCTGAACCTTGAGCGCGTCCAGACCGTCGAACTTCATCTCGCCGCGCAGGAAGGCGACCAGTTCGGTCTCCAGCACCTGGCCGTAGAGGCTTTCGTCGAAGTCCAACAGCCAGACTTCCAGCAGGGGCTGTTCGATCTCGAACATCGGGCGCACGCCCAGATTGGCGACGCCGTTGATGACTCGCCCGTCCGGCAGGCGGGTGCGCGTCGCATAGACCCCATAGGCCGGGCGCATGTAGTCGCCCATCGCCACATTGGCCGTCGGCACGCCGATGGTGCGGCCGCGCTTGTCGCCGTGGATCACCTCGCCCTGAATGGCGAAGGGGCGGCCCAGAATGGCGGCGGCGCGGTCCATGTCCCCGGCCTTCAACGCCTCGCGCACGGCGCTGGACGACAGCTTGAGCCCTGAGGCGTCGTCGATGCGGTCGGTGACGGAGACGGTGAATCCCAGCGTCTCGCCATAGGCTTGAAGCAAGGCGGGCGAGCCGGAACGGCCCTTGCCGAAGGTGAAGTCGAAGCCGACGGCGGCGTGGGCGATGCCGAGGCCTTCGGACAGGACGCGTCGGGCGAATTCTTCGTCCGTCATGCCCGCCATCTCGCGGTCGAACGGCAGCAGATACAGGCGGTCGACGCCCAGCGGCGCCAGGGCGCGCGCCATCTGGTCCGGCGTCATCAGGCGGAAGGGCGCGGCCTCGGGCTGGAACAGGCGGCGCGGATGGGGATCGAAGCTGACCACGGCCAGGGGGACGCCCAGCCGGTCCGCCGCCTCGCGCGCCGAGGCGATAACCGCCTGATGGCCGCGATGCACGCCGTCGAAGGCGCCGACGGCGACCGCCGCCCCCTGCTGCGCTGCGGTCAGACCGCGCCAGTCGCGAATGACTTCGACCACTTCAGGCGGCCTTCAGCGCGCCGAAGGCTTGCGGCGACGCGGCACGCGCACGACGGCGACGCCGTCCATGATCAGCTTGTCCTCGACAAAGCCCTCGCATTTCAGCTGGGCGCGGGCGCCTTCATGGTCCAGCTCGATGACCGTGATCTGAATGCGCACCATATCGCCGATCCGTACCGGGAAATGGAACGACAGGGTCTGGGAGATGTAGATCGACCCCGCACCCGGCAGGATGGTGCCCACCACCGCCGAGCCGAAGGCCGCCGACAGCAGGCCGTGGGCGATGCGGCCGCGATAGGCCGTCTTGGCGGCGAAGGCTTCATCCAGATGCACCGGATTGAAGTCGTCGGACGCCTCGGCGAACAGACGAATCCGCTCTTCGGTGACGTGAACCGTCTTCTCTGCAGCCATGCCGACGTGGAGTTCGTCGAGGATATAGCCGCCCGACGGGTGCGCTTGGACCAGATCAACCATGTGCGGCCTTTAAGGCAGGTGCGACGAAATGGCGAGACTTACCAGGTCAGTTCCAGCGCAGCGTAGCGAGCGAAGGTCGTCTCGGCGCGAAGCAGTTCGGCGGCGCGAGCCGGATCCAGGGAACCGTCGGCCGCCTTGGCCGCATCGCCGTGAATGCCCTGGGCGATGAACAGGCAGTCCAGCGCCTGCTCGGCGGCGCCTAGGACATCGGTCACCACGCCGTCGCCAATGCACAGCACCCGCGAACGGTCGACGGCGCGGCCCAGCAGGCCTTCCGCCTCCTTCAGCGCCAGGGCGTAGATGGGGGCGAACGGCTTGCCCGCCATGATCACCCGTCCGCCCATCGACTCGTACAGGTCGGCGATGGCGCCGCCGCAATAGATGATCGTATCCCCGCGCTGGACCACGCGATCGGGGTTGGCGCAGATCAGCTCCAGTCCGCGTTCAGCCGCCGGAGTCAGACGTTCGCGATAATCTTCAGGCGTTTCGGTCGTGTCGTCATAGGGACCGGTGACGGAGATGAAGGCGGCGTCCTCGGCGCCGTGGGCGCTGGTCAGATCCAGACCTTCATACAGGGCGAAGTCGCGATCCGGGCCAATGATCCAGGCCGGGCCGGGCGCACGGCGCGCCAACTCCATCCGGGTGGCGTCGCCCGAGGTGACAAATGCTTTCCAGGCGCTGCGCGGCACGCCCAGACCGTCCAGTTGCGCCACCACGTCCGAAGACGGGCGCGGCGAGTTCGAGATCAGGACGACATGGCCCCCCTTCTCGTTGAACTTGGTCAGGGCCTCACAGGCGGCGGCCCAGCTCTCGCGTCCGTTGTGGATCACCCCCCAGACGTCGCAGAGCAGGATATCGTAGTCATCGGCGACGGCGGACAGGCGGGGCAACGGATGAGGCTGGGTCATGCCCCGCTTATAGCGAGTGAAAACCGGGGGGAAAGGCCGTGGCCGACGATCGGGCCGTCTGCGCTTTCCCTCTTCGCCGCCGCACGTCTTCCTGCTAACCGGCTGGACATGAAGATTTCCCGTCTCGCGCTGGGGGCCTACGGCATCGCCCTGGCCGTCATCATTCTGGACCAACTGACCAAGGCCTTGGTGCTGGGGGCCATCGACGCCGCCCATATCTCCCACATCCCCGACGGCTATCGCATCGCCGAGGTCGCGCCGCCGGTCTTCAACCTGACCTATGTGCTGAACACGGGCGTCAGCTTCGGCCTGTTCGGCGGCGGCGCGGGGCGCTGGATCCTGAGCATCTTTTCGGTCGTGGTGGCGGGCCTGCTGGCCTGGTGGGCGACGCGGGCGAATCGCCGCCTGCTGGTCGCGGCCATCGGCCTGGTCATGGGCGGCGCCGTCGGCAACGTCATCGACCGCATCCGCTTCGGCGGCGTGGTCGACTTCCTCGACTTTTCGGGCACCGGCCTGTTTCCGTGGATCTTCAACATAGCCGACAGCGGCATCACCATCGGGGTTATGCTGCTGATCCTGGACAGCTTCCTGTCCGAGCGTCGCACGACTGTTGGCGCGGCCCACGAAAAGTCGTAATCACACCCTCTTAACTTATCGACCCGAGCCAGCGCCCCGACGGGCGCGCCTCCCGGAGCCGAACGACCCATGCGTATCCGTCCCGTCCTGATCGCGACCCTGGCCGCCGGCGCGGCCCTCAGCCTGAGCGCCTGCGGATCGATGAAGCAGAGCATCGGCCTGTCAAAGGTTGTGCCGGACGAATTCGTCACCGTGGCCAGCGCTCCCCTGGTGGTGCCGCCCGAATACGGCCTGACCCCGCCGACGCCGGGCGCCCCGCGTCCGCAGGAACTGGCCCCCGAAAGCGCCGCGCGCCAGATCCTGCTGGGTCAGCGCCAGGCGGTGACCCGCACGCCGGGCGAACAGGTCCTGGCCGCCGAGGCCGGCGCCGACCGCGCCGACCCCTTGGCCCGCTATGTCGTCGATGACGAGTTCGGCAACCTGGCGCACAAGGAAGAAAGCTGGGCCAATCGCCTGATGTTCTGGCGCAAGAACGACCCGTCCAGCCAGGCCGCGACCGTGACCCAGACGCCGGAGGGCGCCAAGACCATCGACGCCTCCAGCGAACACGCCCGTCTGGAAGCCCTGACCGGCGGCCGCGAGGGCATCACCATCGCCCCGCGTCGCGACACCCGCTTCAAGCTGCCGGGCCTGTAAGCGGCCCCAAGCCGTCCGAGAGATTAAAGGCGCGTTCGTTTCGACGGACGCGCCTTTTTCCTGTTTCGATCAGGTCGTCAGGGCGCGCGGCAGTTTGAAGGTCACGGTCTCGCGGGCGCCGTCGTCCTCGGTCACGGTGACGTCGAAGCGGGTCCGCAGGGCGTCGATCACCCCCTGCACCAGCGGCTCGGGGGCCGAGGCGCCGGCGGTCAGGCCGATCGTCTCAACCCCGTCGAACCAGCTCCAGTCCAGATCGCCCGCGTCATCGACCAGACGCGCGTCGCCTGCGCCCGCCTTCAGCGCCACATCCACCAGCCGCGCCGAGTTGGAGGAGTTCTTGGACCCCACCACCAGCACCAGGCCGCAACCGTCGCCCAGCCGCTTGACCGCCTCCTGACGGTTGGTGGTGGCGTAGCAGATGTCTTCCTTGTGCGGGTCGGGCAGTTCGGGGAAGCGCCGCTTCAGCGCCGCCAGAATCTCGGCGGTGTCGTCAACGGACAGCGTCGTCTGGGTGGCGTAGGCCAGCGGCTGATCGCCGGGACGCTGGAAGTTTTCCGCATCCTCGACCGTCTCCACCAGACTGATCGCCCCGGCGGGAAGTTGGCCCATCGTGCCGACGACCTCGGGGTGGCCCGCGTGGCCGATCAGGATGACGTGGCGGCCTGCAGCGAAATTGCGCTCGGCCTCGACGTGGACCTTGGACACCAGCGGGCAGGTCGCGTCCAGGAACAGCATCTCGCGCGAGCGGGCTGTGGCGGGCACCGACTTGGGCACGCCGTGCGCCGAGAAAACGACCGGCCGGTCGTCCGGGCACTCATCCAGTTCCTTGACGAAGACGGCGCCCAGCCCTTTCAGCCGATCGACGACATGGCGGTTGTGGACGATCTCGTGGCGCACATAGACGGGGGCGCCGTATTTCTCGATGGCGCGCTCCACGATCTGGATCGCCCGGTCCACCCCGGCGCAGAAGCCGCGCGGCGTCGCCATGCGGACGATCAGGGGGCGTCGTTGAAACTGTGAGGGCGGTACAGGCGCGTTCATGCCCGCGAACTTAGGACTTTGCGCGCCGGATCGCCACCGGAAGTCCGCGCGCCGTTTGCCGCGCCTCGCTTTAGCCGCTATCACCACCCAGCGTGGCCCGTTCGGGCGTCTGATCGGCCCGCCTTCATCGACTGCCGGAAAGCTCCTGATGCGTCGCGTCCTGACCGCCCTCGCCGCCCTTTCTCTTACGGCCGCGCTGATCCCCCACGCCGCCGAGGCCCAGAGCGGGCGCCAGCAGGGGCAGAAGGCTGAAAAGGCGCCGTCGCGCCCGATGCGTTTCGCTCCGCTCAGCCGCCGCGCCAACGCCGGTCCCTGCCCCTATGTGAAGATTCTCTACGACGCGGCCCGCTACGTCGAACTGGCGGACTATGAGCGTCCCTCGGCCAGCGGCGTCGGCTTCACCGGCGAGATCGAAGGCGTGAATTCCGACTGCACCTATCGCGAAAACGATCCGATCCGTCTGGACATGAACCTGCTGTTCAGCCTGGGCAAGGGTCCGCAGGCGCAGGGCGACGCCCGCACCTATCGCTACTGGATCGCCGTGACCGAGCGGAACTCCGCCGTTCTGGCCAAGGAATATTTCGATCTGCCGGTGACCTTCGGCGGCGCCGACCGCACCCAGGCAGAGGCCAGCCAGACCATCACCATTCCGCGCGCCGAGGCCACCACCAGCGGCGGCCACTTCGAGGTCCTGATCGGCTTTGAGATCACGCCCGAAAACGCCGAGTTCAACCGATCCGGCAGCCGTTTCCGCCCGACTGCGGGCCAACAGACCGACTAAGACATGACCGACCTCAAGACTTCTCTCAGCGAAGCGGTCGGGTCCGCCTTCGCCGCCGAAGGCGTGGACAAGGCCCTGGCCCGCGTCACCGCCTCCGACCGTCCCGATCTGGCCGACTTCCAGTCGAACGGCGCCCTGGCCGCCGCCAAGGCGCTGAAAGCCAATCCGCGCGAACTGGCCGCCAGGGTGGCCGAGCGTCTGGCCGCCGATCCGCGCCTGTCGTCGGTCGAGGTCGCCGGACCCGGCTTCATCAACATGAAGCTGTCGAATGCGGCCCTGGCCCAGCGCGCAGCCGAGGTCGCCGCGGATGAAGAACTGGCCGGCGCCTCGCGCGTCGAACCGCGTAAGGTCGTCATCGACTACGGCGGCCCGAACGTGGCCAAGCCCATGCACGTCGGCCATTTGCGCAGCGCCATCATCGGCGAGAGCCTGAAGCGGCTGTTCCGCCTGCGCGGCGACGAAGTGGTCGGCGACGCCCACTTCGGCGACTGGGGCTTCCAGATGGGCCTGCTGATCACCGCCTGCGGCGACGAAGGGCTCGCGGACGCCTTCATGGCCGAGGGCGACGGCCCCTTCCCGGCCGAGACGCCGGTGACGCTGGCCGATCTCGACCGCCTGTATCCGCTGGCGGCGGGCAAGGCCAAGGAAGACCCCGCCTTCCGCGACCGTGCCCGCAAGGCGACCGCCGAACTGCAGGGCGGTCGCCCCGGCTATCGCGCCCTGTGGCAGCACTTCGTCGCCGTCAGCCGCGAGGCGCTGAAGCGCGAATATGACGACCTGTCGGTCGACTTCGACCTGTGGAACGGCGAGAGCGACGCCGATCCCCTGATGGACGAGATGATCGCCGACCTGAAGGCCAAGGGTCTGTTGGTCGAGGACGACGGCGCCCAGGTGGTTCACGTCGCCCGCGACGGCGAGACCCGCAAGAAGAAGCTGGCCGACGGCTCGGTGATCGAGGCGCCGTCGCCCCCGCCCCTGCTGGTCATCAGCTCGGAAGGTTCGGCCATGTACGGCACGACCGACCTTGCGACGATCCTGGACCGCAAGAAGTCGATCGGCCCCGACCTGATCCTCTACGTCGTCGACGAACGGCAGGCCGAGCATTTCGAACAGGTCTTCCGCGCCGCCTATCTGGCCGGATACGCGCCTGAGAAGTCGCTGGAACACCTCGGCTTCGGCACCATGAACGGCGCCGACGGCAAGCCCTTCAAGACCCGCGCGGGCGGCGTCCTGAAGCTGCGCGACCTGATCGATCAGGCGACGGAAAAAGCGCGCGAGCGCCTGCATGAGGCCAGGCTGGGCGACGACCTGCCCGCCGAAGAGTTCGAGGATATCGCCCACAAGGTGGCGGTGGCCGCGCTGAAGTTCTCGGACCTGTCGAACAACCGCACGACCAGCTACGTCTTCGACCTCGACCGCTTCATGAGCTTCGAGGGCAAGACCGGCCCCTATCTGCTGTATCAGGCCGTGCGGGTGAAATCCCTGCTGCGCAAGGCGGCGGAACAGGGCGTGGCCTTCGCCCCCATCATCATCAAGGAAGCCGCCGAACGCGATCTGGCCCTGACGCTGGACGCCTTCGACGCGGCCACGGCCGACGCCTATGACAAGCGCTCGCCCAACCTGATCGCCGAACACGCCTATCGGCTGGCCCAGAGCTTCTCGAAGTTTTACGCCGCCTGCCCGATCCTCGTCGCGCCGGACGAGGCGACCAAGGGCTCGCGCCTGGCCCTGGCCGCCGCGACCCTGCACCAGCTGGAGACGGCGCTGGGCCTGCTGGGCATCGAGACGCCCGAGCGGATGTAATGTGATAAGGGGGAGGCGACCGCCAAGGAGCCTCCCCTCATGTCCCTCGACGCCTTCATCGCCGGCCTGCCCAAGGCCGAACTGCACCTGCACATCGAAGGCTCGCTCGAGCCGGAACTGATGTTCGAACTGGCGCAGCGCAACGGCGTCGCCATCCCCCATGACAGCGTCGAGGCCGTGCGCGCGGCCTATGACTTCTCGAATCTGCAGGACTTCCTCGACATCTATTATGCTGGCGCGGCCGTGCTGCTGACCCGTCAGGACTTCGAGGATCTGGCCTTCGCCTATTTCCAGCGCGCCGCCGCCGACAACGTGCGTCACGCCGAGATCTTCTTCGACCCCCAGACCCACACCGACCGGGGCGTCCCCTTCGCCGTCGTGGTCGAGGGCCTGATCGCGGGCATGGACCGGGCCAAGGCGGAGCTGGGCGTGACGTCGGGCCTGATCCTCAGCTTCCTGCGCCACCTCAGCGAGGACGAAGCCTTCGCCACGCTGGAGGCCGCCAAGCCCTATCTGCACCACTTCATCGGCGTGGGGCTGGATTCGTCGGAAGTCGGTCACCCGCCGTCGAAGTTTCAGCGCGTCTTCGCCGCCGCGCGCGAACTGGGTCTGAAGCTGTGCGCCCACGCAGGCGAGGAAGGCCCGCCCGAATACGTGCGCGAGGCGCTGGACCTGCTGCACATCGACCGCATGGACCACGGCAACCGCTCGATGGAGGACGAGGCCCTGATCACCCGTCTGGCCGCCGAACAGATGACGCTGACGGTCTGCCCCCTGTCGAACCTGAAGCTGTGCGTGGTCAAGGATCTGAAGGATCACCCGGTCCCCGAGATGCTGCGCCGGGGCCTGCACGTCACCCTGAACTCGGACGACCCCTCCTATTTCGGCGGCTATGTGAACGCCAACTATATCCAGTTGGCCGAGGCGGTCGGCCTGACGCGGGAGCAGGTGACGCAACTGGCCAAGAACAGCTTTGAGGGCAGCTTCCTCAGCGACGCCGATAAGGCCGCGCGCATCGCCGAGGTCGAGGCCTACGCGGCGGCGAACTGAGACCCTTCCTTCCGTCATCCTCCGGCAAGCCGCGCAAGCGGCGCAGACCGGGGGATGACGAACGAAGGAGGCGGGCCGCGCCAGACCTCACTATCGAGCCACAAATGTTCCTGATATGTTCACCACATGGAGCACCCCGGCCGAAAGCCTGATGAAGACGCCGCCGGGCTGCGCTGGCTGTTCATCGACCTGAACGCCTTCTTCGCCAGCGTCGAGCAGCAGCAGAACCCCGACTGGCGCGGCAAGCCGGTCATCGTCCGCCCGGCGATCAGCGAATACACCGGCGCCATCGCCGCCAGCTATGAGAGCAAGGCCTTCGGCGTCCGCACCGGGATGCAGGTGGCCGAGGCGCGCCGCCTGTGCCCCGACCTGATCATCGCCGAGGCGCGGCCCGACCTCTATGTTCAGGTCCACAAGCAGATCATGGAAGAAATCGACCGACACGTGCCGGTGTGGAAGGTCGGCTCCATCGACGAATGCTCGTGCGAACTGATCGGGCCGGAGCGGCGCGAGGCGAACGCCGTCGCCCTGGCCCGGCGCATTCAGGCGGGGATCATAGAGAATGTGGGCGAATGCCTGCGGTCCTCCGTCGGCTTGGCGCCGTCGCGGTTTCTGGCCAAGACGGCCTGCGGCATGAAGAAGCCCGCCGGGCTGACCCTATTGCGCGCCCATGAACTGCCTGGCTCCATCCTGCACCTGCCGCTGTCGCAGTATCCAGGTATCGGCTCGCGCATGCAGCAAAGGCTGGCCGCGGCGGGCGTCACGGACACGGCGGGTCTGTGGAACATGACCGCCAAGGAGGCGCGCGCGGTCTGGAACAGCATCGAGGGCGAGCGCATCTGGCGCGGCCTGCACGGTCTCGACAGCGAGCCGACGCCCGAAAAGCCGCCCGCCTCCATCAGCCACAGCCATGTGCTGGCGCAGGCCATGCGCAACCCGGACAAGGCGCGGGTGGTCGCGCGGCGGCTGATGGTCAAGTGCGGGGCGCGGCTGCGGCGGATGGGGCTGACCGGCGCAGGCATCAGCCTGCATCTCGACATGGGGCCGAAGGGCGCCAGGCGCGGCTGGGACACGACGGGCATGACCCGCGCCATCGCCCCGACGCAGGACACCTTCGCCCTGCTGGCTGCGCTGGACGCGCTGTGGCGCCGGGTCGAGCCGGAACTGGAGGCCGGGCGGTTGAGCTATGTCGGCGTCGGCGTCCACGGCCTGACGGCGCGCGACGCCTTCGAGGCAGACCTGTTCGACATCGGCCCGGATCAAGGCGGCGACGCGCCGTCCCTGCGCCTGTCGCAGGCACTGGATGCGCTGAACAAACGCTATGGCAAGGACACGGTCAGCATCGGCCCCAAAGCGGGCCTACCCGATTACATCGGCGCCAAGATCGCCTTCACCCGCATCCCCGACGAGGCGGATTTCTATGAGTGAGTTCCCTTTCGTCATCCTCCGGCGAGCGTAGCGAGACCGGGGGACCCAGCGGCGCGCGTGAGCGCGAAACAGCCACGCGCAGCGCTTGCCGCAAAGGTCGCCTTCGGCGCCGCTGGGTCCCCCGGTCTGCGCCGCTGCGCGGCTTGCCGTAGGATGACGAAAGAAAAAGAGCAGTCAGCCGATGAGCGACGCAGCCTCGATCTCAGCCACGCCCAGCACCGCGAAACTGGTCTTGGCCGCCGCCGCCGTGTCCGGGGCGATGGCGCGGCAGGCGTCTTCGATGACCACGGCCTCAAAGCCTTCGTTCACCGCGTCTTCGGCGGTGAAGCGCACGCAGTAGTCATAGGCCAGACCGCACAAAAATACGCGCTTCACGCCCAGATCACGCAGCAGGCCCGCCAGACCCGTCGCCGTCCTGTGGTCGTTTTCATAGAAGCCGGAATAGGAATCGACCGCCGGATTATAGCCCTTGCGGACCACGGCCCGCGCCTTGTTCACCGCAGGCGCCGCGTCGGGGTGAAAGTCCGCCCCCAGCGTCCCCTGCACGCAGTGATCCGGCCACAGCATCTGCGGACCGTAGGCGACCTCGATCTGCGTGAAGGGCGCCGCGCCTGCGTGGTTGGAAGCGAAGCTGATCTGGTCCGGCGTGTGCCAGTCCTGAGTGGCGATGACGGTCGCGAACCGTTCGGCCAGTTGGTTGATCAGGGGCATGATCGCCGCCCCGCCCTGCACCGCCAGGGCGCCGCCCTCGCAGAAGTCGTTCTGGGCGTCGATGACCAGCAGGGCGTCAGAAGCGGCGATCTTCATGACGTCAGGCCACCGCGATCTGGTCGACTTCGTTGGCCGAGCCGAGGACGACAGGCACCCGCTGGTGCAGCTCGGTCGGGGTCACGTCCATGATGGCCTGCCTGCCGTCGGTGGTGGACTTGCCGCCCGCCTGCTCGACCAGGAAGGACATGGGGTTGCCCTCATACATCAGGCGCAGCTTGCCCGGCTTGTTCGGCTCGCGCGCATCCCACGGATAGAGGAAGACGCCGCCGCGCATCAGGATGCGGTGCACGTCGGCCACCATGGCGGCGACCCAGCGCATGTTGAAATTCTTAGCCCGAGGGCCGTCGGCGCCCTTCAGGCAGCCGTCGACATAGCGCTGGACGCTCTCGGCCCAGTGGCGCTGGTTCGACATGTTGATGGCGAACTCCTTCGTATCGGCCGGAATGCGCACGTTCTCATGCGTCATCAGCCAGCGGCCGTCCGGCGCCAGGGTGAAGCCCGCCACCCCCTTGCCCGTCGTCAGAACCAGCATGGCCTGACCGGCGTATACGGCGTAGAGCGCCGCGACCTGATGGCGGCCGGATTGCAGGAAGTCGGCCTCGCTCGGCTGGGCCGACGGCGCCTTCAACACCGAGACGATGGTGCCGACCGGGGCGTTGATGTCGATGTTGGACGAGCCGTCCAGCGGGTCGAACAGCACCAGATACTCGCCCGCCGCATTGGCCGAGGGCTGCATCGTGTCCTTTTCCTCGGACGCCACGCCCGCCACGGCGGGACAGGCCAGCAGGGCCTCGGTCAGCAGGTCGTCGGCGATGACGTCCAGCTTCTTCTGCTCTTCGTCCTGCACATTAACGGCGCCCGATGCGCCCAGAGCGCCGACCAGGGCGCCACCCGCCACCACCTGGCGGATCTCGACGCAGGCGGCGGCCGCCGTCGTCAGCGTCGCGACCAGTCCCTGCGACAGGTCGAGGGAGGCGAGGTGGGCGGCGAGATCGGTGCGGGCGGTCATGACGTCCTTCAAATCCTGTGGGCGAAGCGCGGTTCCGCCCCTCATGGCCCTTAGGATCGACGGCGGCAAGTCCGGCGCCGCTTGACTCGGCGCTGGATTCACGGCCTTACGTCGAACGCTCTCGCGGGAGAGATCGGGTCCGTTCGCGGCGCCCGGAGCCGAAGGCGCAACCGCCCCGGAAACGCTCAGGCAAAAGGACCGCGAAAGCGCACGGACGCTGGAAAGTCGCCGAAGGACGGAGGGTCCCGACGCGCGCCGACGGAGCAAGGCTGAACCCTTTCGGGGGAACGGTCGGAATCTCTCAGGCTTCGAAGACAGCGGGGGCGCAACGACGGCGAAGCTATCGCCGCAACCTGCGACCCGGAGGCGACGCCATGAGCGATCAGGCCCTTAAGACTACCCCTCTCAACGCCGCGCATCGCGCGCTTGGCGCCCGCATGGTCGGCTTCGGCGGCTATGACATGCCGGTCCAGTATGAAGGCGTGCTGGCCGAGCACCGCTGGACCCGCGAGCACGTCGGCCTGTTCGACGTCTCCCACATGGGTCAGGCCCGCATCACCGGCACCGACGCAATTGCCCAGTTCGAGCGTTTCGTCCCCGGCGACTATGAGATCGTGAAGCCCGGCAAGCAGAAATACACTCTGCTGCTGAACGAACAGGGCGGCGTCATGGACGACCTGATGGCGGGCAAGCCGTTCGAGGACGGCCTCTACATCGTCGTCAACGCGGGCAACAAGGACGCCGACTTCGCCTTCCTGAACGCCAATCTGTCGGGCGATGCGAAGCTTGAGGTGCTGGACCGCGCCCTGCTGGCCATCCAGGGGCCGGAAGCGGCCGCCGTCATGGCCGCCCATTCGGCCGAGCTGGCCGACATGGGCTTCATGGATTGCCGCGCCATCCGCCTCTTCGACGAAGACTGCATCGTCTCGCGCTCGGGCTACACCGGCGAGGACGGCTATGAGATTTCCCTGCCCAGCGCCGCCGCAGAGCGCGTGTGGAACCTGCTGCTGTCGGACGAGCGGGTGAAGCCGGTCGGTCTGGGCGCGCGCGACTCCTTGCGTCTGGAAGCCGGTCTGCCGCTGCACGGCCACGATATCGACGCCGCAACCACTCCGGTCGAGGCGGGGCTGACCTTCGCCCTGTCCAAGTCGCGCAAGGAACGCGCCGACTTCGCCGGCGCCGACGTCATCCTGAAGCAACTGGCCGACGGCCCGGCCCGCGTCCGCGTCGGCCTGCACGTCAAGGAAGGCGCCCCCGCCCGCGAAGGCGCCGAGATCGCCGACATGGACGGCGCCGTCATCGGCAAGGTCACCTCGGGCGGCCCCTCGCCGTCGCAGGGGCGCAACATCGCCATGGGTTATGTGCCGCCCGCCTTCGCCGAGTTGGGCGCGGAACTGAAGGTTCTGGTGCGCGGCCGCCCCGCCGCCGCCGAAGTCGTCGCCACGCCCTTCGTGCCGACCCGCTACTACCGGAAGCCGAAGGCCTAACGCCTTCCTTCCGCTCCTCGGCGCAGGGCCGAGGAAGACGCCTTGAAACAAAGCCTGGGCCACAGGCTCTATGAGGAAGACCAAGATGAAGTTCACCAAGGATCACGAGTGGGTTCGCCTGGACGGCGACGTCGCCACGGTAGGCATCTCCAAGCACGCCGCTGACGCCCTGGGCGACGTGGTGTTCGTCGAGACGCCGGAAGCGGGCAAGACCGTCTCGGTCGGCGACAGCTTCGCCGTCGTGGAATCGGTCAAGGCCGCCTCTGACGTCTACGCCCCCATCGCGGGCGAAGTGATCGAAGGCAACGCCGTGCTGGCGAGCGCCCCGGAAACCGTCAACGCCGACGCCGAGGGCGAAGGCTGGTTCGCCAAGATCAAGGTGTCCGACGCCTCGGTGCTGGACGGCCTGATGGACCGCGCCGCCTACGACGCCTACCTGACCACCCTCTAAGTTCCGCTGTCGTCCTGGACGGCGCGGCGCGCCGGTCCGGGGTCGCCGGATTTCCCGCCGCTTGAAGCGCTCCCGGAGCGTCGCGCCCCGCGACCTCCGGGATGCCGCCGAGGACCTGTAATGCGCTACCTCCCCCTGACGCCCGACGACCGTGAGGCCATGCTGGCCGCCATCGGCGCCAAATCCATCGACGACCTGTTCATCGACGTGCCGCAGGCCGCGCGCCGCGACGGCTTGGTCGACCTGCCCCGCGTGGCGGGCGAGCTGGAGGTCGAACGCGCCCTCTCGGCCATGGCGGGCAAGAACGCCACGGCCTCGACCGTGCCCTTCTTCTGCGGCGCGGGGGCCTATAAGCACCACATCCCGGCCACGGTGGACCACGTGATCCAGCGGTCGGAGTTCCTGACCAGCTACACACCCTATCAGCCGGAAATCGCGCAGGGCACGCTGCAATACCTGTATGAGTTCCAGACCCAGGTCGCGAACCTGACCGGCATGGAAGTCGCCAACGCCTCGCTTTATGACGGCTCGACCGCCATGGCCGAGGGCGTGCTGATGGCCACCCGCGTGACCCGCCGCAACAAGGCCGTCATCTCGGGCGGGGTGCACCCGCATTACGTCAAGGCGACCGAGACCGTGGTTCACGCCGTCGGCGTCGAGACTGAAGCCCTGACCGCCGCCGTCGACGCTGAAGACGCCGTCATCGCCGCCATCGACAAGGACACGGCCTGCGTCGTCGTCCAGACCCCCAACGTCTTCGGCACAGCCACGGATGTCACCAAGATCGCCGAGGCCGCCCAGGCCGCGGGCGCCCTACTGATCGTCGTGGTGACGGAAGCCGTGTCGATGGGCCTGCTGAAGTCGCCCGGCGAAATGGGCGCCGACATCGTCGCGGCCGAGGGCCAGTCGATCGGCAACGCTCTGAACTTCGGCGGCCCCTACATCGGCCTGTTCGCCACCCGCGAGAAACTGCTGCGCCAGACGCCCGGCCGTTACTGCGGCGAGACGGTGGACGCCGAGGGCAAGCGCGGCTTCGTCCTGACCCTGTCCACGCGCGAGCAGCACATCCGCCGCGACAAGGCGACCTCGAACATCTGCACCAACTCGGGCCTGTGCTGCCTGGCGTTCAGCATTCACATGAGCCTGTTGGGCGAGACGGGCCTGCGCCAGCTGGCCCTGCTGAACCACGAGAAGGCGGTCGCCACGCGCGACGCGCTCGCCGCCATTCCGGGCGTCGAAATCCTGACCCCGCGCTTCTTCAACGAGTTCGCGGTCAAGCTGCCCAGGAACGCCGCTGACGTGGTGCAGACGATGGCCGACAACGGCGTCCTGTGCGGCGTGCCCTACAGCCGCCTGAACCCGGATGCGGGCCTCGACGACGTGCTGCTGGTCGCCGCCACCGAGACGACGCTGGACGCAGACATCAAGATCCTGGCGGGTGCGCTCGCCAAGGTTCTGGCCGCCTGAGGGAGATTGGAATCATGAGCACGATGAACACTGTCGGCCGCCCGACCGCCCCGAACGAAGGCCTGGACGCCAACTACAAGCCCGCCACCCTGACCGGCGGGCGCGGCCTGCTGCAGGACGAGCCGCTGATCTTTGAAGGCGAAGGCTGGGGCAAGACCGGCGTCGACCTGCCCAAGCCCGCCACCAATGGTTCGGACCTCGGCGATCTGGTCCGCAAGGATCCGATCGGCCTGCCCGGCCTGTCCGAGCCCGAGGCCATGCGCCACTATGTGCGCCTGAGCCAGAAGAACCACGCCATCGACCTGGCCGTCTATCCGCTGGGCTCGTGCACGATGAAGCACAACCCGCGCCTGAACGAGAAGATGGCGCGCCTGCCGGGCTTCTCGGACATCCACCCGCTGCAGCCGCAGTCGACGGTGCAGGGCGCGCTGGAGCTGATGGACCAACTGGCCCACTGGCTGACGACGCTGACGGGCATGCCTGCGGTCGCCCTGTCGCCCAAGGCGGGCGCCCACGGCGAGCTGTGCGGCCTGATGGCCATCCGCGCCGCCCACCAGGCCAAGGGCGAGCACGAACAGCGCCGCAAGGTGCTGGTCCCCACTTCGGCCCACGGCACCAACCCGGCCACGGCCGCCTTCGTCGGCTATTCGGTCGTGGAAGTAGCCCAGACCGACGACGGTCGCGTCGACGTGGCCGATCTGGCGTCGAAGCTGGGCCCGGACGTGGCGGCCATCATGGTCACCAACCCGAACACCTGCGGCCTGTTCGAGCGCGACATTCTGGAGATCAGCCGCCTGACCCATGAGGCGGGCGCCTACTTCTACTGCGACGGCGCCAACTTCAACGCCATCGTCGGCCGGGTGCGCCCGGGCGACCTGGGCGTCGACGCCATGCACATCAACCTGCACAAGACCTTCTCGACGCCGCACGGCGGCGGCGGTCCGGGCGCCGGTCCGGTCGTGCTGTCGGAGGCCCTGGCCCCCTTCGCCCCCGCCCCTTGGGTCGTGAACACCGGTGATGGCTACAAGCTGGTCGAGCGCGAGGAAGACGAGGCCGAACAGGCCTTCGGCCGCCTGTGCGCCTTCCAGGGGCAGATGGGCATGTATGTCCGCGCCCTCAGCTACATGATGTCCCACGGTTCGGACGGTCTGCGTCAGGTGGCTGAGGACGCCGTCCTGAACGCCAACTACATCAAGGCCCGTCTTGAGGACCTGATGAGCCCGGCCTTCCCCGAAGGCCCCTGCATGCACGAGGCCCTGTTCGACGACGAATGGCTGAAGGGCACGGACGTCACCACGCTCGACTTCGCCAAGGCGATGATCGACGAGGGCTTCCACCCGATGACCATGTATTTCCCCCTGGTCGTCCACGGCGCCATGCTGATCGAGCCGACCGAGACGGAGTCCAAGGCCGAACTGGATCGCTTCATCGAAGCCATGCGTCTGCTGGCGGGCGCCGCCAAGGCTGGCGACGTCGAACGCTTCAAGGGCGCGCCCTTCCATGCGCCCCTGCGGCGTCTGGACGAGACCCGCGCCGCGCGCTCGCCGCGTCTGCGCTGGGCCGCGCCGGAAGGCTCCAACCGCGCCGGTTGATCGGTCCTGCAAGCCTGAGTTCAGGGAACGCCGTGTCTTTCGGGACACGGCGTTCTGCATTTCTGGGCCGACTTACGAAAGCGTCATGGCGACGCCGCCTTTCGGCCTTGTCTCATGCGTTTACTGATTGTCGGCCCTCCCTGGCCGAATCCTTGTTCGAGACGCCGCCCCGTGACCCTGGTCCTGCCCTCTCTGAGCCCGCCGCCGCCCCGTCCGGGGCTGGCGCGGCGCATGCGCCGTCTGGCGCTGATGGGCGTGGGCTTCTTCGTCATCCTGCTGGGCGTATTGATCGCGCCCCTGCCCGGCCCCGGCGGCGTGCCCGTCATCGCCCTCGGTCTGGTGATCGTCCTGCGCAACTCCTGGTGGGCCAAGCGCCAGTTCATCCGCGCCCAGCGCGCCCGGCCCAAATGGGTCTATCCCTTCCGCCGCCTGATGCGGAAGAAGCCTGAGATCGCTCCCGTCTTCTGGCAGCAGACCCTGCGCGCCGAGAAGATGGTGTTGCGCCGCCGTCGGCGCCCGCTGGCGCGCTTTCGTCGCCGCCTGCGCCGCGGCTGGCGCGCCTTCCGGCAATAAAGGCCAAGCTAAGGCGAACACAGGAATGTGAACCGGGTTCACCCCCGAGCGCCCCTGAACGGCGTATGCTCCCCCTTGCGTAGTCACGAGGTTGATAGGCGTTGGGAGGCGCTGTTCACATGATGTCACGCGTAAAAAAGGGAATCATCGCCGGTTTCATCGCTACCGTCGTGGTTTCCGTGCTTGAGCTCGCCAATCTATTCCTCAACCACCTGTTCGATCCCTTTCCGGGGGTCGTAGCCCGGATGTTCGGCATGCCGGGCAATATGGCGGCGGGGTGGGCCATCCACCTGGTCATGGGCACCTTTGTGCTGGGGTCGCTGTTTGGCGTCGTCTATCCGCGACTGCCGACGGCCACGCCGATCACCAAGGGCATCGTCTTCGCTGTCGCCGCCTGGGTGGCCATGATGCTGGTGATCACCATGGGCGGCGATTACCGGACCTTCACCGGCTCGTCCGGCTTCGGAACCTTCGGCTGGATGCTGGCGCTGCACATGGTCTTCGGCGGCGTCCTGGGCAATGTCTACGCCCGGCTGGTCGAACGTGAGAAGCGCGGCGCCGCGCCGATCGGAGCCGCTCCGGCCCATTAACCGACAGTCTGAACCGTCCTCGATCCCGACAACCGGATCTTGAACAGCAAAAGGCCCCGCCGTCGCCGGCGGGGCCTGATGTTTTTTGGGCTGACTAAAAACGCCGTCGGCGATCAGTTCAGCTTGCCGCCGATCTGGCCGATGGCCTGGTCCAGCAGCGGATCGGTCTTGGCGCCGGCGATGCGGGCGGCCAGGATCTGTTGAGCGGCCTTGGCGGCCAGGTCGGCGGCCGCGGCCTTGACCTCTTGCGTGGCCTCGGCCTCGGCCTGGGCGATCCGGCGCTCGGCCAGAGCCTGACGGCGAGCGGTGGATTCTTCGATGCGCGCCTTGGCTTCGGCTTCCAGACGCTTGGCGTCGGCTTCAGCCGTGGCCAACAGGTCGGCGGCCTGAGCCTCGGCCTCGGCCTTCTCCTGACGGATCTGGGCCAGCATGGCTTCGGCTTCGGCGCGCAGGCGGGCGGCCTCGTCCAGGTCGCCCTGGATCTTGGCGGCCTTGGCGTCCAGGCTGGTGGCGACCAGCTTGGGCACGCCCGCCATCACCACGATGGCGATGAAGATCAGCAGGCCGACGGCGACCCACAGCTCAGGGTTGGCGAAATCATAGAAATGGCCGGTCAGGAAGGCGGGCATATCAGGCGGCTCCCTTGATGGCGGCGGCCAGTTCGGCGTCGGTCGCGGCCTTGCCGGTCAGACGCTCGAGCATGGCGCCCGCCGCGGCCGAGGCGATGGTCGACACGTTCGTCATGGCGGCGTCGCGGGTCTTGGCGATGGCGCCTTCGGCCTCGGCGATGCGCGCGTTGACCACGGCTTCATCGGCGGCCAGGCGGGCGTTGAATTCTTCGGTGACGCGCTGCTTGGCGGCGACAGCGGTCGCGCGGGCGTCGGCGCGGGCCTTCTCGACCTCGGCGCGGGCGGCCTCGGCTTGAGCGGCCGCTTCGGTCTGGACCGAGCGGGCGGCGGCGATCGCGGTGTCGATCGTGTCGGCGCGTTCGTCCATCACCTTGCGCAGGCGCGGGGCGAAGACCTTGGCCACCAGCACGTACAGAACGACGAACAGGATCAGCAGATAGCCGATCTGGCCGGCCCAGTGCTGGAATTCGAACTGGGGCAGACCGCCCGAGGCATGCTCGGCCGTCGCCTGCGTCTCCGCATGGAGGTCGCCCGGCGCCGGGGTCTGAACGTCAAGTGTGGGTGTGCTGGCCATGAACCGTCTTCACTAGATCAGGACAGCGGCGCGCAGGTCTGGCCCGCGCGCCGCCAATTCTGAGAGATCGTGGGGTGGTGGGATCAGCCGAAGATCATCAGGACGCCCAGCACGAAGGCCAGGATGCCCAGGGCTTCGGCCAGAGCCGCGCCGACGAACAGGTTGCCGACCTGCGAGGCGGCAGCAGCCGGGTTGCGCAGGGCGCCGGCCAGGAAGTTGCCGAAGATGTTGCCGACGGCCAGGGCCGAGCCGATCATGCCGAGGGTGGCCAGACCAGCGCCGATGTACTTAGCGGCTTCAGCGTCCATGATGATTTCCTAATTTCTTGGAGCGTTGGAGGGTAGGGTTACGAACTGAACTCAAGCCTTAGTGGCCATCGCCCAGGTTGACCACATCGTTGAGGTAGATGCAGGTCAGAACGGTGAAAACGAAGGCCTGAAGGAAGGCCACCAGAAACTCGAGCGCCGTCATCGCGACCGTCATGCCCAGCGACAGGGCCGCGACGGGAATGAGGGCATAGGCCAGACCGCCGGTGACGATGGCCGCCGCGCCCAGCTGAACGACGAACTGGGCGAAGATCTTCAGCGCCACGTGGCCGCCCAGCATGTTGCCGAACAGACGCAGGGCCAGGGTGATCGGACGCAGCAGGAAGGAGACCAGCTCGATCAGGCCCACAAACGGGCGCAGCAGCAGCGGCGCGCCGGCGGGCCAGAACAGCTTGAGGAAGCCGACGCCGTTCTTGACCAGACCGACCACGACAACCGTCAGGAAGGCGATCAGACCCAGGGTGACGGTCACGGCCAGTTGCGAGGTGGCGGTGAAGGTCAGGAACATGCCCAGCAGGTTCATCGACAGAACCATCAGGAACATGGTGAAGGCGAAGGGGAAGTATTTGCGGCCTTCGTGACCGATGATGGAGTTGGCCAGGTTGTCGACCATGCCGAACAGGCTCTCGCCCGCCGCCTGCATCCGCCCCGGCACTACCTTGGCGCCCGAGGTCGCCAGCGACAGGAAGCCCACCACGCCGACGAAGGCGATGGTCATGGCCACGTGCGAATTGGTGATCGCGATCACCTGTTCGCCCAGGACGGGAACATTGACCGTGCCGAACTCTACGAGCGGCTTGACCTCAAATTGTTCAATCGGACCGGCCATTAAGCCTATCGTTCCCTGTTTTCTTCGTCAGCCTCGACGATAGGTTCGCCCTGTTGGGGCAAACCCGCCGCCTTGGCCTGCGCCATCAGCCGGTTGGCTGTGCGGCGCGCCATATAAACCGATAAGGCGAAGCCCAGAAGGACCCCGCCTACAACGCCAATCGGCGTCGTCCCGAACAGCCGGTCGACGCCAAAACCAAGTGCAAGACCGATCAGCACCCCGCCCAACAGTTCGGCGATGATGCGATAGGCCTGGCCGACCACCTTCTGCGCAGCGACCTCGACGGACTTGTCCGCCTGAACCTTCGCCTCCAGCGCGGATGCGCTTCTGTGGAGGCGTTTGATCGCCTCTTCGCGCGATTCCTTCGTCGGGGACATGGGCCTGTTGGGTCAGCGCCCGGCGCAAGGCCGGATCGGGTCTGAATTTCGGCGCGGAACCTATAGGCGGGAGGCCTTCAGGTCAAGGCGGCCTCCATTGGACTTAAGTCCATGAGTTTGCGCGGTTTCTTACGAGCGCGACGATCCGTCCCGGCTAAGGTTGCGACTCTTCGTCCTCGCTGATGAAATCCTGGGCGAATTCGGGCGAGGCGCCGTCCAGACCGGTCAGCAAGTCCTCGCCCTCGTCGTCGCCGGCGCGCGAGGGGTCCGGCACCTCGAAACCGACCGGCATGGACAGGTCCAGCAGGCCCGCCGCCTTCATCTCCTGCACGCCCGGCAGGTCATACAGACTGGCCAGGCTGAAATGCTCCAGAAAGCGGTCGGTCGTCGCGTAGGTCACCGGCCGTCCGGGCGTACGGCGTCGGCCGCGCAGGCGCACGAAGTCCATTTCCAGCAACAGGTCCAGCGTGCCTTTGGACAGGGAGACGCCGCGCACGCTCTCGATCTCGGCGCGGGTGCAGGGCTGGTGATAGGCGATGATGGCCAGGGTCTCGAGCGCGGCCTTGGACAGCCGGCGCGGCTCCTCGCGCTCCTCGGTCATCAGGAAGCCGAGGTCAGGGGCGGTGCGGAAGCGCCAGCGCTCGGCCACGCAGTCCAGCTCGACACCCCGGCCCTGATAGCGCTCCTGAAGCGCGGTCAGCGCCCCGCCGACGTCGGCGCCCTCGGGCAGCCGGCGCGCGATCTCGGCCAGCGACAAGGGCGCGGCGGCGGCGAACAGCAGGGCCTCGACCCGGCGTTCGATCTCGAGGTGGTCGGGGGTGAAGTCGAGGGTCACGGCGTCAGCTCCAGCGACTGGCCCATGCCTGGACCCTGGCCGCGCCTCTTCAGCCACACCGCGTCGAAAGGCCGCTCCTGCCGGATGTCCATGCCGCCCTCCTTCACCAGCTCCAGACTGGCTGACAGGGTGGAGGCGGTATAGCTGGCCTGACTGGGGCCCTCCTGCCCCTCCGGCTTCTGCGGCGCCACACGCTCCAACGGCGTCCACTCGGCCAGGCGCGGCATGATCTCGCGCAGCCAGTCGCGCGCGGCCTCCAATTGGAAGGCCTCGACCCGCTGGCCGGGGGCGTATTTGCGGCGCTCCTCGCGGCGGCGCTGGGCGACATAGGCGCTCATCAGCTCATAGAGGCTGGCGTCCACCCGATCAGAGGGGATGATGACCGTCGCCTGCGGGTCGCCGCGCGTGAAGACGTCGCGCTTCAACTGCGGGCGGCCGGTGATGGCCTCCACCGCTGTACGCATGGCTTCAAGCTTCTGCAGGCGGAAGGCCAGGGCGGCGGCGATCTCCTCGGCCGGAGGCTCCTCCGGCTTGTCCTTTTCATTGCGCGGGATCAGCAGGCGCGACTTCAGATAGGCCAGCCACGACGCCATCACGAGATAGTCGGCCGCCAGCGCGAAATTCCGCCGCCGCGCCTCATGCACAAAGGCCAGATACTGTTCGGCCAGACGGGTGATGGACAGCTTCAGCAGGTCCACCTTCTGCGTCCGCGCCAGGGCCAGAAGAACGTGCAGGGGGCCTTCATACCCCTCCAGGTCGACGACGAAGGCCTCCTGCGCCTCGACCTGTTCGACGGCGGTGAAGTCGAGATTCGGCTGGAAGGCCTCGCTCATGCGCCCTCCCCGGCGATCACCCTTGCGCCTCGCCGACGTCCGGCCCCTTGGCGGCGTCGAAGCGGCCGTTCAGCGCCGCCTCCAGCCGGGCCCGGCCCTCGGCGACATCCAGCGGCTCGGGCGCGCGGACGATGCGGTTCAGCGCGGCCTCGGCGCGGCGCTTGGCCTCGCCTTTCAGCTTCTTCGTTCCGTCGGCGACGGCGGCCATCTCCTTCAGGTCGCCGTTGCAGTGGAGCACCACGTCGCAGCCCGCCTTCAGCGACTGTTCCGCCCGCTCGGTCAGGGTTCCCGACAGGGCCTGCATCGACAGGTCGTCGGACAGGATCAGGCCGGAGAAGCCCAGCCGCTCGCGCATCAGGCGAATCGCCCTCTTCGAGGTGGTGGCCGGGCGTTTGGCGTCGACGGCGGTGAAGACCACGTGCGCCGTCATCGCCATCGGCATGTCCGACAGCGCCTTGAACGGGGCGAAGTCCCAGGCGTCCAGTTCCTCGATCGCCGTCTCGACCACCGGCAGGTCGTGGTGGCTGTCCGAGAAGGCGCGGCCGTGGCCGGGGATATGCTTGATGATCGGCAGGACGCCGCCCGCCAGCAGGCCCTCGGCAGCGGCCCGGCCCAGCTGGGTCACGGTCGCCGGGTCCTGCGCATAGGCGCGGTCGCCGATGATGTCGTGGGCGCCCGGCACCGGCACGTCCAGCACCGGCACGCAGTCGACGGTGATGCCCAGTTCGCGCAGGTCATGAGCGATCAGCCGCGCGCCCAGACGCACCAGTTCACGCGCCGCCGCCGGATCATTGGTCGCCTTCAGATAGGCGGCGCCGGGCGGATATTTCGGCCAGTGCGGCGGACCGAGGCGCTGGACCCGGCCGCCTTCCTGATCGATCAGGACCGGGGCGTCGTCGCGGCCCACGCTGTCGCGCAGTTCGGACACCAGCGCCTTGACCTGCTCGGGGCTGTCCACATTGCGGCGGAACAGGATGAAGCCCCAGGGCTTGGCCTCGGCGTAGAAGGCGCGTTCCTCCGCCGTCAGCCTGTGGCCGGAACAGCCGTAGATGGCGGCGGAGGTCATGTGCGCTCGCCCCTTAGCGGACGATGCAGTCGCGGCCCGCAGCCTTCAGTGCATTGCAGAAGGCGACGGCGCGGTCACGGCTCATGCCGGTGAAGGTGGTGCGGTACAGGGTCGAGCCGTTGGAGGCGGTGACTTCCTGCACGCGCTTCTCGGCGCCCGAGGCGTACTGACCGAAGCGGGCGGCGACGGCCGCGTATTCACGGTCGGCGATAGCGGTCGAGGAGAAGGCGCCGATCTGCACGCCGGACGATCCGCCCGTCGCAGCCGGAACGGGCGCCGGAGCCGGGGCCGGAGCCTTCGTCGCCGGAGCAGGCGTTATGGGCGCAGGCGCGGCCGGAGCCTTGGTCGCCGGGGCGGGCGCGGCGGGCGGCGGGGTCGAGGACTCGACCGGCGTAGCCGTCGGCGCGGGGCGCGGCAGGACTTCTTCCGGACCGGGGGTGAAGGTCGGCGCGGCGTCGCTCGGCTCGCCGCCGTCGCGATAGACGCGGATGTCGGCTTCCGGGTCTATCGGCTGGGCGTCCAGCGGCGCCTCGACCTTCATGCTCTCGACCGGGGTTCCGACGGCGGGCGGCGCATCCGTCGAGGAGCGCACGCCCGAACGATAGAAGACCACCACGGCCACGATCAGCAGCAGCAGGACGATGGCGCTGATGATCAGGGTGATGGGCGGCGACTTGGCGGCCGGAGCCCGGCGAGGGTCATAGCCGCCGCGCGTAAACGGCAGGTCGTCGTCGGTCGGCGGGGTATAGGCGCCGCGGTCGCGGCCAGCGTTGTGCCCCGCGTTAGGATTGCCTCGGTGATCGTCGTCGTAGGACATGGGTCGCGCCTTGGTGGTCGTGGGACACGCGCGCGAATCGGCGCGCGTCGGCGCTCAGTCTAACGCGCCGTGAAGCCCTTCTCGAATCACAGATCGAGGGCGAGGTCGAGGCTGAACAGCTTCCTGTGGACCTCGATAGCGTAACGATCTGTCATACCGGCGATGTAGTCGCACACCGCCCGCGCCCGTGCGTTCTGGTCATCGGTCAGGGCCGATGCCTGCCATTCCGGCGGCATCACCTCCGGCTCGGCCATGAACAGCTGGAACAGCTGGGCCAGCACACGGCGCGCCTGACTGCGGGTGCGGTTGACGCGATAATGGCGATACATCCGCTCGAACAGGAAGCGGCGCAGAACGGCCAGCTCCGCCATCATGCCAGATGAGAACTGCACCAGAGTCTCGGGCGCGTTACGCACGTCCTCGACTGTCTCGATCTTGTGTCTGGCCAGACGGGCCTCGGTCTCGACCAGGACGTCATCGACCATGACGCCGATCATCCGGCGCACGGCCTCCAGTCGCAGCATCCGCTCGTCGATATCGGGCCAGTCGCCGCGCGCGCTGGCGATGCAGCGTCCGATCAGGGGCACGTCGGACAGGTCGGACAGGCTGAACAGCCCCGCCTGCACCCCGTCGTCCACGTCGTGGTTGTTATAGGCGATGTCATCGGCGATGGCCGCGCACTGGGCCTCCAGCGAGGCGAAGGTGCCAAGCCGCAGGTCCCAGTCGGCCGCCCCGCCCGGCGCATAGGCGGCGACCGCCTTCCACGCCGGGTCCGACAGCAGGTGCGCCACCGGACCGTTGTGCTTGACCACGCCCTCGACCGTCTCCCAGCTCAGGTTCAGGCCGGTGAAGCCGGGATAGCGGGTTTCCAGCTCGGTTACGACGCGGAAGCTCTGGACGTTGTGATCAAAGCCGCCGAACGCCTTCATCTGTTCGTGCAGTTCGTCCTCGCCCGCATGGCTGAACGGCGGGTGTCCCAGATCGTGGGCCAGGGCGACCGTCTCGGCCAGATCGTCGTCTAACCGCAGGGCGTGGGCCAGCGATCGGGCGATCTGCGCCACCTCAAGACTGTGCGTCAGCCGGGTGCGATAATGGTCGCCCTCATGCGCCACAAAGACCTGCGTCTTCTCCTTCAGGCGACGGAAGGCGGTGGCGTGGATGATGCGGTCGCGGTCGCGGGCGAAGGCGGTGCGGGTGCGGCTGGCGGGCTCGAAGACATGACGACCGCGACTGGCGGCGTGGTTTTCGGCGTAGGAAGCGCGGGTCTGGCTCAAATCGTCAGGCCTTTTGGGGAGGCGGCAGGACTTCGTGATGGCGACAGGCCTTTGCGAACGCCTGTCAGACCCTCATATAGAGGGCTGTGAGCACCGTCCAATCTACAGAATCAGCCCGCGACCTGTCGCTGTCGATCGCGCCCCGTTCGCCCGAAGGCATCACCTTGTCTGAAAGCGGCGCGCGCCGCTTGGCCAGGCTGTCCGAGGCTGAGGGCAAGCCGGTGCTGCTGCGTGTCGCCGTCGACGGCGGGGGCTGCTCGGGCTTCCAGTACCGCTTTGAGCTGGTCGACGGCCCCGAGGCGGACGATCTGGTGGTGCGCCGCGACGGTCAGGCCGTGGTCATCGACCCGGTGTCCGTGCCCTTCCTGAAGGATTCCGAAGTGGCCTTCGTGGACGAACTGGCGGGCGCCCAGTTTGTGATCCGCAACCCCAACGCCGCCTCCAGCTGCGGCTGCGGCGTCAGCTTCTCGATCTGACATCGCAGAACCGTCCCGCTTGGCGGCGGGGCGTCGGGCGCCCATCTTTATCGACATGAAGCGTCTGGCGTTCCTGATCCTGCTGTTCGTCGCCGTTCCGCTGACGGCTAGCGCCCAGACCTGGCCGGGCTGGCCCGGTCCGCCGCCTGCCGGATACGATCCCAACGTCGCGCGCGCCGAACAGCATAATCAGGCGATGGAGCGGCTGCGCCTTCAGGCCGACCAGCGCGAGGCCGACGCCGCCCGCACGAGGCTGCAGACTGAGCGCACGGTTCGCCAGCTCGAAGCCGCACGCGCGCCTGCGCCCGCTGCGCCTCCTTCGACGCCCTATGCGCCGCGACCGACGCCTCTGCCCGCTCCTGCCGATCAGAATGCTCCCGGCGTGGCCGAGATCGACGCCTGGCTGAACCGACCGCCGCACTAACGCCCGCCGCAGCCCACGACGCGTTACATTTGCATCTCTTCACCTGCCCCTGCGTTTCAGCCTAGCTTCGGAACAGACAGCACAGCGGAGAGCAGCAGATGCGTTGGCAGGGCGGACGGCGCGGCGGCGGGGTTGAGGATCGGCGCGGCATGGGCGGCGGCGCGGTCGCGGGCGGCGGCATCGGCGTGCTGGTGCTGGCGGCGATCGGCTATTTCGTCTTCGGCATCGACCCCAACACCACCCAACAGCTGGCCAGCCAATTCGGCGGCGCCGGTCAGGCCGACCAGCAGGGCCAGATGGGCTCCCCCGAGGATCAGGACGGCCAGTTCGTCGAGGTCGTCGGCTCCAACATCAACGACGTGTGGAAGACCAAGCTGAAGGGCTACACCGCGCCCACCACCGTCCTTTACGAACAGGGCACCCAGACCGGCTGCGGCTATGGCCAGGCGGCGATGGGGCCGTTCTACTGTCCGGCAGATCAGAAGGTCTATCTGGACCTCAGCTTCTGGCGCGAGATGGAGAGCAAACTGGGCGCGTCCGGCGCTGACTTCGCCAAGGCCTATGTCATCGCCCATGAGTTCGGCCACCACGTCCAGACCCTGACCGGCGCCAGCCAGCAGGTGCAGCGCGCCCAGCAGGCGGCGCGGTCACAGGCCGAGGGCAACCGCTATTCCGTCGCGCTGGAGCTTCAGGCCGACTGTTACGCCGGGGTCTGGGCCAGCAACGCCGCCGCCGTGTCGAACGGCGAGGTGGCGCTGGAGCCGGGCGATCTGGAAGAGGGCATGAAGACGGCCCAGGCCATCGGCGACGATACCCTGCAGCGGCGCGGCGGCGGGCGCGTCTCGCCCGAAAGCTTCACCCACGGCTCCTCGGCCCAGCGGGTCGAGTGGCTGCAGCGCGGCTATCAGACCGGCGATCCGGCCGCCTGCGACACCTTCTCCCAGCTTTAAACCGAGCGGATCAGGCGGCCTTCGCGCGCTTCAGCTGCGAAGGCCGCCCATAGGCGAACCACCGCAGGGCCCACTCCAGCGGTCCCATGTTGAAGGCGCGCAGCCACAGCGCGCTGAACGTCATCTGAACCACCCAGATGCCGAGCGCGACGCCCCACAGGCCCCACCAGTCCAGCCTGCCCCACAGGTTCAGGCCATAGAACAACAGGGCCGCGATCGCCGACTGTCCCAGATAGTTGGTCAGGGCCATCCGTCCCAGATTGCGCAACGCCCGCCCGACAAACCCCAGGGCGTTCATCTTCCACAATGAGAGCAGCAGGCCGACATGACCCAGGGTCATGGCGCATCGGCCCAGTTCATAGCTGCTCTGCGTCGCCCAGGACTCGGACGAAAACTGGCTCAGCCACAGCACCACCGCCTGCCCGCCGTTGACCGCCAGCCCCACGCCATAACCACAAGCCGTCAGCGCCAGATAGAAACCCAGCGAACGCGCCCCGCCCAGCACGCCCAGCTTGAACAGCGCCATTCCCAATAGCATGAAGGCGACCGATTCAATGACCAGGGTGATGGTGTAGCTGGACGCCGCATAGTCCAGCCAGGTCCGCACGCTCCACTTCAGCAGGCCTGCGACGCCGCCGGTGCGCACGGCGACCTCTTCGGCGACAGCCTCCGGCGACAGGCTCTGCGCCTCCTGGGCGCGGCTATGCGCCTTCAGGGCCTCGGCGTCTTCGGCCGACAGGGACGCTCCGGCCTCAACCTGCAACGCCAGTTCGGCGCCGCGACGCGCTTCAATCGTCTGATAGGCGCCGACCACGGCCGACTCAGCCGTCAACAGCAGCAGAAGCGCCGCCGACAAGGCGATCAGAGTGCGCGGGCGGGCCATGCGGAAAACAAACAGCAGAAATCCCGACAGGCCATAGACATAGAGAATGTCCCCCGGAAACAGCAGGGCCGTGGCGTTGAACACGCCCAGCGCCAGCAGGGCGATGCAACGTCGAAAGTACACATCCGCCGCCTGAATCGTCCCGCGTCCGTCTTCGCCGCGCAGGGTGATCAGCAGCATTCCCGCGCCGAACAGCAGGGTGAACAGACCCCGCATCGACCCCTGCACGAACAGATGCTGGATGATCCACGCCGACCAGTCCGGATTTGCCAGCGTCGGCGGCAGGTCCGGATGATACTGGTCCCAGGCGCCGCCCATCATCATGATATTGACCAGCAGGATGCCGCACAGGGCGAAGCCGCGCAGCAGGTCCAGGCTTTCCAGCCTTTGACCTGGCGATACGGACATCATGGACGGCGAGGCGCTCATGCGGGCCGCTTATCCCCCTTCAGGCCGTGAACGAAACGGATTCTGCCTGCGCAAACCCGTCAAAGCTAAACAATGGTCACATCCATCAACGGCGCGAGGTGCAGCTGTCCGTCGCCAAGGTTGAGAATAATATCGCGCCCTGCGAACGCCTCCATGCCCAACAGGGCGTCCGGATAGTTGGGCAGCGCCCGATCGGCGTAGACCGCTATCGTCACGTCGCGCCAGGTTTCCGACCCCAAAGCCACGCTCTTCGCCTCAATCAGACGCGCCCTGGCCACCCCGCCCAGAACGATGCTTGACCCTTCCCGTTCCGGGCGGCCGTCCAGCAGGCCCGCCGACTGCGCGACGCCTTCGCTCACAGCCAGAAGGGCGGAAGAGCCGGTATCGAGGACGGCCTGCACCCTGACGCCCTCCACGACCGTATCGGCGATCAGGGACGTACCGGCCCGCCGCACGGGCATGGCGCGATAGGCCGGCGACAGCTCCGTCTGCGCCTTGCGGAACAGACGCAACCGCCGTCGTCGCAGGTCCATCTCCAGCCCCGCCTGCATCAGCAGGTCCTGCCCCAGGATCAGCGGCGCCCCCAGCCCCTCCTCTTCCGACAGAGGCCCGAGGTCCAGAATTCCTGCACGCAGGCGGTCGATGCGCGCCTCGCCAAACGTCAGGTCCAGCGTCACGCCTCGGCCCATCTGGGCGCGCCCATCCACGCCATAGGCGATCAGCGGCATGTCGAAGAAACGATCCAGCCCCAACTCGGCCACCAGCCGCCGGTCGATCACCGAATACTGGGCGCCGCTGTCGATCAGCGCCGTCAGTTCGCGCCCCGCCAGCCGCACCGGCACGGTCGGCAACAGGGTCCGGGGCGCGACGAACTGAAGCCAGCCGCTGCTTCCGTCGGCGCCGAAGGTCACGCCGGGACGTCGCCACAGCACATGATCCTTGAGCCACAATCCGCCGCCGACGGCGGCGACGGCGGCTCCGGCGCGAATGAAAAGGGAGCGGCGGTTCATCGGCCTGACATGAACCGGGCGGGGCTCCGACGCCAGCCCTTTTCCCTCAAGACTCGGCCCGAGACGTAGGCAAGGCGTGCTGATCGCCCAGTCGCAACCAGGTTGTTGCGTCATCTGGCGACATTTCCCTTCGCATACGCAAAATAATCATGACGAAGCGTCCAACGACGGCTAGAAACGACCCCGATATGACGAATTCAGCTGATCGCTACATCTCGACGCGCGGCGACGCCGCTCCGACCCGTTTCTCGGACGCCCTGCTGCGCGGAATTGCGCCGGACGGCGGCCTCTACATGCCGCAGGCCTGGCCCGCCCTGCCCGCCGACGCCACCCGGCCGGGCCGCAGCTACCCCGAGATCGCCAAGGCGGCGATGGCGCCCTTCATCGGGGACGCCCTGCCCGCAGGCGCGCTGGATCGTGCGTTGGACCGTCTGACCAAGGGCTTCGACCATCCGCTGGTGACGCCGCTGGTCGAGCTGGAGCCGGGCCTGTTCGTACTTGAGCTGTTCCACGGCCCGACGGCGGCGTTCAAAGATCTGGCGATGCAGCTGGTCGCCGCCCTGTCGGACGAGGCCCTGGCCGCGACGGGCGAGACCCTGACCCTGCTGACCGCCACCAGCGGCGACACCGGCGCCGCCGCCGTACGCGCCTTCGCGGGCGCCGAGCGCATCAAGCTGATCGTCCTGCACCCGCTGGACCGCGTCTCGCCGGTGCAGCGCAGGCAGATGACGACGGTCGAGGCCGACAACGTCCTGAATCTGGCCGTGCGCGGCGACTTCGACGACTGCCAGCGTCTGGTGAAGGGGCTGCTGGCCGAGGAATCCCTGCGTGAACAGGGCCGTCTGTCCTCGGTCAACTCGATCAACTGGGGCCGACTGGCGGGCCAGATTCCCTATTACGTCTCGGCCACAGCCCAGTTGGGCCAGGCGGCGACCTTCGTGGTGCCGACCGGCAATTTCGGCGACGCCTTCGCCGGGATCGCCGCCCGCAAGATGGGCCTGCCCGCCGCCGGTTTCGTCGCCGCCGTCAACCAGAACGACGCCCTGGCCCGCGCCATCAACGACGGCGTCTACGCCCGCCGCCCGGCGGTCGAAAGCGGCAGCGTGTCGATGGACGTGCAGGCGCCGTCAAACTTTGAACGTCTGGTCTATGAAGCCTCCGGCCGCGACGCCGAGACGACCCGCGCCGTGTTCGAAACCTTTGCGCGCGAGGGGTCCGTCACCCTGCCCGCCGACCTTCTAGCCGCCCTGCGCGCCGAGGTGTCGGCCGTCTCGGTCGATGAGGCTACGACCAAGGCCGAGATCGCCCACGCCCACGCCGCCTGGGGCCGCGTCGTCTGTCCGCACACGGCCGTAGCCCTGGCCGCCGCGCGCCGTCTGGACCGCAACGGCGCGCCCATCGTCGCCCTGTCCACCGCCCACCCGTCCAAGTTCGGCGCCTTCGTCTCTGACGTCATCGGCGTCGAGCCGGAACCGGCCCCCGTCATCCGCGCACTGGGCGACCGCCCCGAACGCCTGACGGTGATCGAGAGCACGCCCGAGGCGGCGCTGGCGGCGGTGAAGGGGTTTGCGAAGGCGGGCTGACGCTCCCTCTCTAAAGACTCTGGCTCAACGGTCGCCGGTCGAGCGGCTGATGGCGGCCCTCATCCCTTCGGCGTGAAGAGCGCCGGACGGAGCGATCTTGTCGTTGGGGGTGTCGGCGGGGTTGGTATGGGCCGTGCGGTTGTCAGGGATGCCCTCATGCGTCTGTTCGGCCTTACGCTCTACGGCGGCCTTCAGATTGCGCGTCGCTGAGGTCGATGCACGACGGCGCTTCTGCTCGTCAGCCGCGCGCTGGATCGCCTCGGCCAGTTGCGCCTTCTTTTCACGCGCGCCCGTGTCGATATTGGCCTGCCCCTCGCGGCTGGCCTGACGGGTGCGGGTGCGGATCATCCGCTGAGCGCGGTCGCGCCGCTCGCGCAGTCGTCGCAGAAGATCGGTCAGTTGAGCATCGGTCAGGTGCGCCGCCGCACGGCTCATCTCGACCCACTCCGTCTCATTACGGTCCAGGGCGCGGTTCTTGTCGGCTGCGGTCATGCTGTCCTCCATTCTGAGATGTAGAGGGAGCGCATGGGCCGCCAAGCTTGTTCCCGGTTGCGGCGCCTTGTCCTGCTTCACAGGCGGGAATGAAAAAGCGGCCCCTTCGCATGAAGAGGCCGCCTTGATCGCAGAGGGTTCAGGCCGGCTCCGCCGCCTTCCAGTAGTCCAGGCGCCGGAAGAAGGGCGTCGGATCCTTGGGCGTGACCAGATGGGCCGGGTCGTGGAACAGGCGGTCATGCAGGCGCGTCAGGGTGAAGCGCACCGCCGCCGCCGCACCGAGTTCCGGCAGGGCCTGACGCTCCGCGTCCGACAGGGGCCGCACCGACTCATAGCCCTTCTGGAAGGCGCGCAGGGCCGACGGTATGGGCCGCCCCTCGGCATCGAACCCCCAGGCGCTGAGCGCGATGGCCAGATCATAGGCCAACACGTCGACGCAGGCGAAGTAGAAGTCGATCACCCCGCCCACGTCGGTCGCCCCATGCTCGTTCACAGCAAACAGGACGTTGTCGGGGAAGTAGTCGGCGTGGATCGGGCCGCGCGGCAGCGACGGATCGCTCCACGGTCGGGCCAGATCGGGCAACAGGCGCTGCATCTGCTCCAGCATCCGGCGATCCTCGCCCGCCGCGACCGTGTCGCAGCGCGCGGCCAGATCGGCCCAGGCGCGCGGCCCGACCGGGTTCTCGCGCACCCCGTCATAGTCGGCGGCGTCCAGATGCAGCAGGGCCAGAACCTGACCGGCGCGATACTGATCCTTGTCCGTCGGCTGACGCTTCCAGGCGCCCAGCGTCCATTCGACGATGGCGGCGGCGCGATTGTTCAGCCGGCCGATCACCAAGCCCTCGCGATCCGCCACCGGCGCGGGCGTAGGAAAGCCCTGCGCCGCCAGCCGCCCGGTCAGACCGAGGCAGAACGGCAGGGCCGAGGCCTCGGTCCGCCCCTCGAACAGGGTCAGGACGTAGGCCCCCTGATCCGTCACCAGACGATAGTTGGTGTTCTCGACCCCCTCGGCGATCGGGGTCAGTTCGACCAACCCGCCGAGAGGGTAGCGCATGAGATAGTCGTCGGCCTGTTGCGGCGTGACGGGCGTGAAGACGGCCATGACTAGACAAGCTCCGCAGTGGCGCGCCGGGCGCGCATGACGTCGGCCACATCGGCCAGAACGCTCTCGGTCGTGGCCCAGCGCCCGGCGCCGCGCCCCTTGCACGTCCACACCCGGCCGTCCTGACCATAGACTTTCAAGGCGTTGCGCTCTCCGTTCAGCGACAGGAAGAGCGCGTCCTGAAGTTCGCCGTCAAGGCGGACATAGGCGTTCAGTTCGCCGTCGCGGTCGAAACAGGCGCCGATCTGGCGCACCGGCGCGTCGCCCAGCGGGGTTTCGGCGGCCAGCACGTCGCGCGGCAGGGCCTCGGGCGAACGGCCGAAGGCCTCGAACGACAGCAGTTTGACCTTGGCCTCGGCGTCGAAGCCTTCCAGGTCCGAGGACGGGTCCTCCTCGGCGAAACCGGCGGCGCGGGCGTCGGCCAGGGCGTCGGAGAAGGTCGCCCCCTCGCCCAGACGCTGCAGCATGAAGTTGACCGTGCCGTTCAGCACCGCCTCGAAACCGACCACCGGACCGGCGGCGCGGGCGGCGCGCAGCGTTTCGATCATCGGCGAGCCCCCGCCGACCGAAGCCGACCAGGCGACCCGACAACCGTTGGCGTCGGCCAGGGCCTGCAGCCCTTTGGGATCGCGGGCCACGGCCTGTTTGTTGGCGCTGACCACGTCGCAGCCCTCTTCCAGCGCGCGGCGGATCAGGGCGTGGCCCGCCTCGCCTTCGGACAGGGCTTCCAGCAGCAGGTCCGGTTTCTTGGCCAGCAGGGCGTCCACGTCATTGGTGAACAGTTCAGCCGGGGCGGCGACGTCGCGCGGCTTCTTGGGATCACGAACCAGGACGCCGACGACTTCAAAACGGCTGTCGGGCAGAAGGCGGCTGAGCAGGCCCCCGCCAACGACCCCGCATCCGGCCACGGCCACCTTCAGCGCCGCCGCCGCCTGCACCGGCCCCGGAGGGGCGCCGCGATCGCCGACCACCGTACCCTCGGCGCGGCCCAGGGCGGCCACTTCGATCTCGACCGCGCGGGCCTGAGCCAGGTCGATGGCGTCATGCTGGACCAGCGCCCCGCCCACCTGACGCGCCGTCTCCCACGAGGCGCGGCGATAGCGCAGGGGCGTCCCCGCGCTGACGGCCGGATCGCGGTCGTAGAGGCCGTCCACATCCTTGACCAGACGCACGCGGTTCAACCCCAGCTCGGCCGCCAGAACCACCGCCGTCAGGTCGGATCCGCCCCGGCCCAGCAGGGCGACGCGGCCGTTGGGCCGGACCGCGCCGAATCCCGGAACGACCACCACCTCATGCGCCTCCAGAGCGCGCTGGAGCTGATCCCCCTTCAGGCAGACGGGGCGAGCGTGCTGGCTGGGCCCTTCGGCGACGATGCCCAACTCCCGCACCGACAGGCCGATGGCGTCCAGCCCGACCCGGTCACAGGCCACGGCGACCAGGGCCGCGGCCTTTTCCTCGCCCAGCACGACATAGGCGGGCAGAAGCTCGTTCTCGTGGTCGAGGCCCAGGCTGCGCGCCTCGGACAGCAGCTTGTCGGTCTGGCCGGCCAGGGCGGAGACGACAGCGACCACCTTACGGCCGGAGCGGACGTGGCTGTAGATTTCGCTGGCGACGGCGGGGGCCTGAGAGGCGTCGCGCAGAACGGACGAACCGAACTTCAGCACCACCACTTCGGCGGCCGGGGCGAGGTCTTCGACCGGTTTGGGCTGATCGGCGACGAGGGCGAGAGAGGCGGACATGGACGTTTCCTGAAGGCTGGGTCTGGGAGGATTTTTAAGAGAGATCGGCGAGGTCAGAGCGGATTTGAGGCAATAAAAAACCCGCCCGGGGGTCCGGGCGGGTGATCGGTTTTCTGCGTGTCTCGCCCTAAACGGCGCGCATCATCCGGTCCCCGCCCGCAAGGGCATGGTGGTGGTACCGGTGGTGGTAATCATGGACGCGAAGAGACCCGTCGCCGAGGCGGCGATCATGGTCGTCTTCATGCTGGCGAGGCGGTAAGGCACAGGCGGCGTCCGGTTGAAAATCGTGCCTTAGGGTGAGCCAGGGCGCCGCGTCGCGTCAACCCCGCATCGAAATAATTTTTCTCGACATCGCCCCAACAGACCCATTTGACCATCACCTTGGGGCGCTTTCGCCCAAACGGGGTGAAATTTTTCGCTTGACCGGCGCTCTTCGCAACCGCACCGTAAGCTCACTCATCAAGACCGGCTGAGGGATTAGGCCCTTTGACGCCGGGGCAACCATCGGGTTCCGCCCGAAACGGTGCCAACTCCTGCGGGGTTCTTCGGGCTTGCCTGAATGGACCGCGAGAGATGGGTGGAGCGTCGACGAGGCGACGCGCCACAGGTCTGTCACTGCATGGGTTCCTTGGCGAGCCGTATCTGCTGAGTGACCGAGACCAATGACCCTGGCCCTGATCGATCCCGCCGCCCCCGCCGAAGAGCCCGCCTGTCGGGCGGCTTCCGCGCGCCGCCCGTCCAAACTGCTGCAACGCGAGGGCGCCCATGACGTCGTGGTTCCGATCCCGGACGGTTTCGAGCTCGATTTCGGCGGAACCCTGACCCAGAAACAGGTCATCGGCCGCCTGCACGGCAAGCCGGGCGCCCCCCTGATCGTGGTCGCGGGCGGGATTTCCGCCGACCGTTACGTCCATCGCACCGAGACCAAGGGACTGGGCTGGTGGTCCGGCGCTGTTGGCGTGCGCGCGCCGATCGATCTGACCCGATTTCGCGTCCTGGCCTTTGATTTCGCACCGGAATTCGGCGACGGCGTGACGGAGCCGAAGACGCCGCTGACCATCACCACCCAGGATCAGGCGCGGTTGCTGGCCCATCTGCTGGACCATCTGGGCGTGGACAAGGTCGCCGCCTTCATCGGCTGTTCCTACGGCGGCATGATCGCCCTGGCCTTCGGCGAGCTGTTCCCTGACTGGGCCGAGCAACTGGTGGTGGTGTCCGCCGCCCACCGCCCTCATCCGCTGGCCACCGCCTGGCGCGGCATTCAGCGCCGCATCCTGCAACTGGGCCTTGAGACCGGTCGCATCGATCAGGCCGTCGGCCTGGCGCGCGAACTGGCCATGACCACCTATCGCACCCAGGAAGAGTTCGGCGACCGTTTCGATTCAGAGGCCCCAAGCCATGCGGGCCAGGCCTATCCGGTGTGCGACTATCTGACGGCGCGCGGGCGGGCCTATCGCGACCGCACCACCCCCGCCCGCTGGCTGACCCTGTCCGACTCCATCGACCGCCACCGCGTCGAGCCCGAGGCCATCACCGCCCCCGTCACCCTAGTCGGCTTCACCACTGATCGCCTGTGCCCCATCGACGACATGAGGGAGTTGGCGGACCGTCTGCCCAACCTCTGGCGCTTCGAACAACACGCTTCCGTCTACGGCCACGACGCCTTCCTGAAGGAAGACAGACTGGTCGCCGACATCCTGACCTCCGTACTGAAGGACATCGACCAATGAGCCGCGCCCGTCCCGCCGATCCCCGCACCATCGCCGCCCGCTCGGGCGTCGATACGGACACGGCCCACGGTGCTGTCATGCCGGCGCTGTATCTGTCGTCCAACTATTCCTTCGCCGCCTTCGGCCAGCCGCGCAAATACGACTATTCGCGCTCGGGCAATCCGACCCGCGACGTGCTGGCCGAGACGCTGGCCGAGTTGGAAGGCGGCGCCGGGGCCGTCATCACCGCCACCGGCATGGCGGCGGTCGACCTGCCGCTCAGCCTGCTGGAGCCGGGCGACCTGCTGATCGCGCCGCACGACTGTTACGGCGGCACCCACCGCCTGCTGACCGCCCGCGCGAAAAAGGGCCACTTCCGCATCGCCTTCATCGATCAGAACGACAGCACAGCCCTGGACGCCGCCCTGGCCGACGGCTGCAAGCTGGTGCTGGTCGAGACGCCGTCCAACCCCTTGCTGCGCGTCACCGACATCGCCGAGGTCTGTCGCCGCGCCCATGCCGTGGGGGCCAAGGTGGTGTGCGACAACACCTTCCTGTCGCCCGCCCTGCAACGGCCGTTGGAGCTGGGCGCCGACATCGTGGTCCACTCGACCACCAAATACATCAACGGCCATTCCGACGTGGTCGGCGGCGCCGTGGTCGCGGCCGATCCGGCCGATCATGAACAGCTGGCCTGGTGGGCCAATTGCCTGGGCGTCACCGGCTCGCCGTTCGACGCCTATCAGACCCTGCGCGGCCTTCGGACCCTGTTCACCCGCATCGAGCGCCAGCAGGCGACGGCGGGCGCCGTGGCCGCAGCGCTGCAGCAGCACCCCGCGGTCAAGGCGGTCCACTATCCGGGCCTGACCAGCCACCCCGGCCATGCACTGGCGTCGCGCCAGCAGTCCGGGCCGGGCGCCATGCTCAGCTTTGAGCTGACCGGCGGGACCGAGGCCGTGCGCCAGGTGATCGAGCAACTGGAAATCTTCACCCTCGCCGAATCTCTGGGCGGCGTCGAAAGCCTGATCGCCCACCCGGCCACCATGACCCACGCCGCCATGACGCCCGAAGCGCGCGTGACGGCAGGCATTACCGACGGGCTGTTGCGCCTGTCGGTCGGACTGGAACATCAGGACGACGTCCTGGCTGACCTGATTCAGGCGCTGGATACGGTGACGCTGAAGGCGGCGGCGTAATACAGGCACACGATTCTCCTCCCCTTCATGGGGAGGGAGAATCCAGCGCTTAAGCCACCGCCCGCGCCAGGGCCTCCATCCGCCCGCGTGCGTCCAGATCGCGCGCATCATCCAACGCGAACTGCCCCATCATCCGGTCCAGCTCGACCGCGTCGGAGGCCAGAGCATGGCTGGCGGCGGTCGACTGCTCGACCATGGCCGCGTTCTGCTGCGTGACCTGATCCATCTGGGTCACGGCGATATTGACCTGTTGCAGGCCGCTGGACTGTTCCTGCGACGAGGCGGCGATCTCTTCAGCGATCAGGGTCAGGCGTTCGATCTGACCGGCGATCCGCTCCAGCGCCTGGCCGGTATCGCCGACCAGAGCCACCCCCGCCCCGACCTGACGGCCGGATTCCGAAATCAGCGTCTTGATCTCCTTGGCCGCCGAGGCCGAGCGCTGGGCCAGCGCCCGCACCTCGGACGCCACGACCGCAAAGCCGCGCCCGGCGTCGCCTGCTCGCGCCGCCTCCACACCGGCGTTCAGCGCCAGCAGATTGGTCTGGAAGGCGATCTCATCGATCACGCCGATGATAGCGCTGATCTGGTTGGACGATTGCTCGATGGCGCCCATGGCGGCGATGGCGCGGCCGACCACAGCCTGTCCTTCGACGGCTTCGGACCGGGCGCCGCGCACTACGCCCCCCGCCTCGATCGCGCCCTCGGCCGAACGGGCCACGGTGGCGGTGATCTGCTCAAGAGCCGCCGCCGTCTCTTCCAGGCTGGCGGCCTGCTGTTCAGTGCGACGCGACAGGTCGTCGGAGGCCTGCGAAATCTCGCGGGCGCTGGCGCCGATGGCGGCGGCGCGTTCAACGATGACCCGCATCACGCCTTGCAGCTTGTCCATCGCCGCGTTGAAGTCGGCGCGCAGGCCTTCATATTCCGGCGCGAACGGGTCGTTGAGACGGAAGGCCAACTGGCCGCCCGACAGACGCTCAAGCCCCCTGGCCACGCCGTCGACGACCTGGGCCTGCTGGCGGGCGGCCTCGGCGTCGCGGGCGGCCTGCTCCTGACGCTCAATCTCCGACGCGAGGCGCGCTGTTTCGGCCTCGGCTTCCAGCCGTACCTTCTCCTCGGCGTTCTGTTTGAAGGTCAGGACGGCGTCGGCCATCCGACCGATCTCGTCGCGGCGCCCCACCGCCGGGATGGCGACATTCAGATCGCCATCGGCCAGGCGGCTCATGGCGCGGGTCATCGCCTCGACCGGGCGGCTGAGGGCGCCGATGAGCCACAGGGCGGCGCCCACGGCGATGGCCAGAGCCAGCACCCCGCCGATGGCGAAGGAGACATAGGCCTGAACAAAGGCGCCGGATTTGGCTCGGCCGACGACCTCTGCCTCTGCGGCTTCCTTGGCGCGGATGGCGGCGACGGCCGTACGGATATCGGTCAGCTTGGCCACCTGTCCGACCTGGGCCAGAGCCTCGCCGCGAGCGGCCGGATCGCGAGCCTCAGCCATAGTCGCCTGAGCCTGCTCCTGAAAGGCGGCGGCGGCAGCGCGAATCTGCGCCTGCTCCCGCCCATAGACGCCCTTGATATCAGAAGCCGCCAGATCGGCCAGGCGAACAGGCAGGTCGCGCCGTCCCGCTTCGTACTGTTCCAGCTCGGCCGGATCTCCGGTCAGAACATAGCCGCGCATGGCGTTCTGCTGCTCGACAGCGGCGGCCAGCAGGCGGTCGGACGCCTTCAACACCTCGCGCGAAGTCAGGTCCGCCGCGTCGGCGCGCTGCAGGGACGCCACGCACCACAGGACGATCAGGGTCGCCGCCCCGCAGGCCCCGATCACGGCCATGAAGGACAGAATCAGCTTCTTGGGTACGGACAGGTTCTGCAGCATGACTCACGGCTCAGACAGAGGGAGGTTCAACCTCGCTCCTAACCCGCCGTTGTTCGACAAAGTGTTAGCGCCCGCGTGCGGGCATCTACTTAGTCGCGCTCACAGCGCCTTCAGCACCACCGAAAACGCCGTCAGCAACAGATAGACGGCGAAGGCCCGGCGCAGGATCTTGCGGTCCAGCCGGTGCGCCAGCCGCGCCCCATAGGGCGCCGTCAACGCCGTCAACAGGCCCATGATCACCGCTGCCGGCACATTGACATAACCCAGCGACAGCGGCGGCCGCCCCGGCGCATCCCAGCCGAAGAAGGCGAAGCCCAGCGCCGCCGCCGCCCCGATGGCCAGACCGAAGCCCGAGGCGGTCGCCACCGCCTGATGAATCGGCCGCCCGCACAGGGTCATGGTCATGCCGCCCAGACTACCCCCGCCCACGCCCATCATGGCGGACAACAGGCCGATGCCTGTCCCCACGCCGCGACGTCCCCAGCCCGTCGGCAGGTCTTTTCTGAGCGTGAACCGCTCGGGCATCAGCCCCATCTGCGCCGCGACCAGCAGCAGGCAGGCGCCGTAGACGACCGCCAGCCCTTCCATCGAGGTGAAGCCCGCAATCGCCGCTCCGACCAGTCCGCCGAACGCCACCCACGGCGTCCAGGTCTTCAGCACCGTCTCATCCACCGCCCCATGCGCCCGGTGCGTGGCCAGGGACCTCAGCGAGGTGGCGACGATGGTCAAAAGCGAGGTGCCGATGGCGACGTGCAGATTGCTCTCGCCCCCCACGCCCAGCACCGAAAAGGCGTAAAACAGTGCTGGGACAAGCACCGTCCCGCCGCCGACGCCGAACAGGCCGCCGATCACTCCGGCGATCGCGCCAGCCCCAGCAAGCGCGGCAAGCATCAGGGCGAGTTCGGAAAGGGGAAGGGCGCTCATGGCTTGGGCATAGCCGCAGCCTTGGCCAGCGTCATCCCGGAAGTTGCGCCAACCTTCCCCTACCTTTCGTCATCCTCCGGCGCCCGTGGGGCGACCGGGGGACCCAGCGGCGCCCGGAGGGCGAAACTCCACGCGCCGCGCCTGCAGCAAAGATCGCCTTCGGCGCCGCTGGGTCCTCCGGTCAAGCCCAAGGATGACGAAAGAAATAGGGTGACGCCTAAGGGATCAGGCCGCTTCTTCGTTCTCGCCCAGACGGGCCTGCCGCGCCTCGGCCTCTCGGACGGCGTCGACCGCGCGATCGACCACCTCCAGCCCCGCACCGGATTTCACCCCCTCGACGGTCAGGATGCGGCGGAAGGCGCGCGCCCCTGCCCGACCATGCATCAGCCCCAGCATATGGCGGGTCATGCTCGCCAGATTGGCGCCTTCGACCAGCCGCGCGGCCATATAGGGTCGATACCGCTCCAGCGCCTCGAACACGTCCACATCCGGCGTCGCCTCGCCGAAAATGCGTCGATCCACCTGGCCCAGCAGGGCCGGCTCGTGATAGGCGGCGCGGCCCAGCATGACGCCGTCCAGTTGCACCCCGTCGTCAACCTTCAGATGCGCCTCGGCCTGATCCAGATCGCCGATCCCGCCGTTGATGCAGATGGTCAGATGCGGCCGCTCGCGCTTCAGCCGACGCACCAGTGCGTAGTCCAGTGGCGGCACGTCCCGGTTTTCCTTGGGCGACAGGCCCTTCAACCAGGCCTTGCGGGCATGGACGACAAAGTGGGTGATCCCCACCGACGCCGAGGCGTCGACCGTGGCGAACAAGCTTTCCTGCGGGTCCTGATCATCGACGCCGATACGGCATTTGACGGTGGCGGGCACGGTGACGGCTTCCTTGATCGCCGCCATGCAGTCGGCCACCAGCTCCGGCTCGCGCATCAGACAGGCGCCGAAGCGGCCCGACTGCACCCGATCCGACGGGCAGCCGACGTTCAGATTGATCTCGTCATAGCCATAGGCCTCGCCGATCTTCGCCGCCTCGGCCAACTGAGCCGGATCCGAGCCGCCCAACTGAAGCACCACCGGATGCTCGACCGCGTCGAAGCCCAGCAGACGGTCACGATCCCCGTGGATCACCGCCGGCGCCGTCACCATCTCCGTATACAGAAAGGCCCGCGTGCTCAGCGCGCGGTGAAACGCCCGACAGTTGCGGTCGGTCCAGTCCATCATCGGGGCCACGGACAGTCTGTACGCTGGGTGCATCGGCGTTATTAGAAGACATCAAGAAAGGCGGAAGGGTCGCTATATAGGCGAGACCCTCATCAAATGCGATGACGCGCGGCATGGCGACCCATACTACGGCTTCGGGCGCCAGCGACCATCCCGCTCCCCTGTCCAACCCAGCTTGGCGCAGCAGGAGACACCGTCAGGCCCCCTTGCGCAGCGCGGCCGCCGACGTTTCTGAAGGCGCGCTGTAACCGTTGCTCGCGCATGGACCGAACCCGGATATATCCGGACTAAATTTGCGATTCATCGAGCATTACGTCATAATCGCTCGATTATAAAGACAACATAAGATTGCGACGACGAATATATGTTCATATTCGTCGTGACGTTTTTTGTTCTTGTGTTGCCTGACGAATAAAGAACTGGAGAGGCAATCATTCCAGCCTGCAAGCATAAACTCTAAGATATTCGGACTAAGCGATATTTCCGCGCGCCGATTCCATGTCCGCACTCCGTATATTGGGAATGCTGGCGATCGGCCCTCTTTCGCCCCGAGTTTTTTGCGGCCGCAGAGCCGCCTGCGACGGGGCCTGTCACCCATCAGCCCAAAGTGAATATGCCCAAGCAAAAACGTATCGCCATCATCGGCGCCGGCCCGTCGGGCCTGGCCCTGCTCCGCGCCTTCCAGTCCGCCCGTGACGAGGGCGCCGACATCCCTGAAATCGTCTGCTTCGAGAAGCAGAAGGACTGGGGCGGCATGTGGAACTACACCTGGCGCACCGGCATGGACGAGAACGGCGAGCCGGTTCACGGCAGCATGTACCGCTATCTGTGGTCGAACGGCCCCAAGGAATGTCTCGAGTTCGCCGACTACACCTTCGACGAGCATTTCAAGAAGACCATCTCCTCCTATCCCCCGCGCGAAGTCCTGTGGGACTACATCCAGGGTCGGGTGAAGAAGGCGAACATTCGCCAGTACATCCGCTTCAACACCGCCGTGAAGGACGTGGTCTTCGACAAGGCGTCCGGGCAGTTCACCGTGACGGCCAAGGACTATTCCGCCGGTCGCCGAACGTCAGAGACTTTCGACCATGTGATCGTCGCCACCGGCCACTTCTCGACGCCGAACGCGCCGTCCTATCCGGGTTTCGACCTGTTCCCCGGCCGTATCCTGCACGCGCACGACTTCCGCGACGCGGCCGAGTTCAAGGGCAAGGACGTGCTGCTAATCGGCTCCAGCTATTCGGCCGAGGACATCGGCTCTCAGTGCTACAAGTATGGTGCACGGTCGGTCACCACCAGCTATCGCAGCCAGCCGATGGGCTATGACTGGCCCAAGGGCTGGGAGGAGAAGCCCTGTCTGACGCGCGTGGACGGCAAGACCGCCCACTTCAGCGACGGTACGCGCCGCGACGTCGACGCCATCATCCTGTGCACCGGCTACAAGCACCACTTCCCCTTCCTGCCGGATGAGTTGCGCCTGAAGACCAGCAACCGTCTGTGGCCGCTGAACCTGTATGAGGGCGTGGCCTTCACGCCGAACCCGAAGCTCTTCTACCTGGGGATGCAGGACCTCTGGTACAGCTTCAACATGTTCGACGCCCAGGCCTGGCTGACGCGCGACATCATCATGGACCGGATCCAGCTGCCGTCACGCGCGGACATGGAGGCCGCCAACGACCAGTGGCGCGAGAAGGAGGTCGCCATCCGCACGGATGAAGAGGCCTTTGAGTATCAGGGCGAATACATCAAGCGCCTGATCGCCCAGACCGACTATCCTGATCTTGATATCGACAACATCAACAGGATCTTCCTGCAGTGGAAGAAGGACAAGAAGGCCGACATCATGGGCTATCGCGACAAATGCTATCGCTCGGTCCTGACCGGCACGCTGGCGGCGCGTCACCATGTGCCGTGGATGAAGGCGTTCGATGACTCCCTGGAGGCCTATCTGCGGCTTCCGTCGGCGCGCAGCCAGGCCGCGCGCGCCTGATGCACGGCCTCTCCTGCCGCCGCCGCGCGCGCAGGAGAGGCCCCCTTGGCGGCCCGGCGCAAGGCGAAAAGGCGCTTAGGCGCGCGCCACCTGAAAACCGGCGAAGGACTGGCTGACCGGCATCAGTTCCAGCGCATTGATGTTCAGATGCGCAGGCAGGGTTGCGACCCAGAACAGGGTCTCGGCGATGTCCTCGCCGGTCATCGGCTGGGCGCCGCCATACAGGGCGTCTGACGCCGCCTGATCGCCGCCGGTGCGGACCAGGGTGAACTCCGTCTCGGCCATGCCCGGCTCGATGGAGGTGACGCGCACCCCCGTCCCATGCAGGTCCGAACGCAGGCCCAGCGAGAACTGGCGCACGAAGGCCTTGGTCCCGCCATAGGCGTTGCCGCCCTTATAAGGGTAGGTCGCCGCCACCGAACTGATGTTCAGGATCGCCCCCTTGCGCGCGATCAGGCGCGGCAGCAGGCGGTGCGTCAGCGTCACCAGGCCGGTGATGTTGGTGTCGATCATCTGGCGCCACTGGGCCAGGTCGGCCTCCTGCGCCGTCGCCGTGCCCAGCGCCAGACCGGCGTTGTTGATCAGCACGTCGATATCGCGAAAGCCTTCAGGCAGGGCGTCCAGCGCCGCGTCGATGGCGGCCTCGTCCCGCATGTCGAAAGGGGCCGCATGGACCCGATCCGCGCCCAGTTCGGCGACCAGTTCGTCCAGACGCTCCTGACGGCGCCCGGTAGCGATCACCTTCCAGCCCGCCCCCGCAAAACGGCGCGTCGCCGCCCGGCCGATGCCCGAGGTGGCTCCGGTGATCAGAATGACGCCGCTCATGATGTCCGTCCTTGAGGCTTTACTGTCGGGCCGACTTAATCCCGCACCAGCCCGCCGTCGACCACCAGATTCTGTCCCGTCACCGCCCGGCTCCACGGCGAGGCGAAGAAGAGGGCCGCATCGGCGAACTCTTCCGGCGTCGTCACCGACCGCAGCGGCGTCATGCTGGCGATCAGGTCGAACACGGCTTCAGGCGTCGCGGCGCTGGCGTCCGTCGTCCGCAACAGGCCGCCCGAGATCATGTTGACGGTGATCCCCGACGGCCCGAGATCGCCCGCCGCCGTCCGCGTCAAGCTGAGCAGGGCGGCCTTGGCGGCGGTGTAGTCGTGATAGGGCACCACCGGATTCTGGAACAGGTTCGTGCCGATGTTGACCACCCGGCCGAAGCCTTGCGCCCCCATGCCGGGCGCCGTCGCCTGAATGACGTTCAGGGCGCCCCGGATCACGGTGGCGAACTGACGCTCCATGTCTTCCCACGGAATGTCCGCCATCTGGGCGCGGGCGTCGCCGTTGAAACTGTAGTCCAGCGCATTGTTGACCACGGTGCTGACCGCCCCGCCGAAATGCGCCTCAACCTTCGCGACCATGGCGTCGACGCCTGCGCGGTCCGTCACATCGGCCTGAACGGCCAGCGCCCGCTCGCCCAGTTCAGCCGCCAGCGCCTCGGCCCGCTCGCCGCTGCTGCGCCAGTTGATCGCCACCCGCGCGCCCTGCCCCGCAAAGGCCCGCGCCGCCGCCGCGCCCACGCCGCGCGCGCCGCCGGTGATGAGAACTATCTGATCGCGGATTTCCATGAGAACAACTCGCAGCTTCTGAACCGACCTCAGCCATAGGCCGTGCCCGTGATGAAGACCAGCCGACCCTGAAGAACAGCGGTTGCATTTAGCATGTTTCCTAATTAACTTTCTGCCTATGAACAGCCTGTTCAAGGCCCTGTCCCATCCGGTGCGACGGCGCATCATCGCCATGCTGCGCAAGGGGCCGCTTGCGTCCGGCGACATCGCCGCCGCTTTCGACATGAGTTGGCCGACCATCACCGGCCATCTGAATGCGCTGAAGGAGGCCGAACTGGTCAGCACCGAGCGCGACGGCCAGTCGATCCGCTATCGGCTGGAGATTTCAGCCGTCGAGGAGGCCCTCGCCTTCCTGATGGACCTGAGCGGGACGGGCGCAGGGAAGGAAGAGGAAGAGAGTCGATGAAACAGCCCACCGTAGCCGATACGGTCGCCGTCGTCATTTCTCTGCTGATCCTGACGGTCGCGGTCTGGATCGCCATCTATGGCCCCCAGACCCCCATCCCGGTGCATTTCGACGCCGCCGGGCAGGTGAACCGCTACGGCAGCCGCTATGAACTCGCGGCCACCTTGGGAGGGTTGGCGCTTTTGAACCTGCTGGTGAACTGGGTGACCGGACGCCAGGCCGCCGCCACGCCGGATCCGGTCCGCCGCAAGGGCCTAAGAGGAGGGCAATGGCTGTCGAGCCTCATTCTGGGGATCGTCACCGTCTTTATCGTGTGGTCCAGCCTGGGTCCGCACGCGGCGTCCGGCTTCACTCCGCCTAGCGGCGCCATGGCCTTTCTCAGCCTGATTTTCCTGGTCATGGGCGCGCTGCTGGGACGCGTAAGTCCCAATCCGTTCATCGGGGTGAAGACGCCCTGGGCCTATAAATCGCGACTGGCGTGGGACCGCTCCAACCGCCTCGCCGGACGGCTGATGTTCTGGCTGGGCGCGGCCGGGCTGATCGCCAGCCCCTTGACCCCTCAGCCCCACGGCGTGATCGCCCTGATCACCGGCGTCCTGATCGCGACCGCCTGGTCGGTGTTTGAAAGCTGGCGCGTGTGGCGCGCCGATCCCGACTGACAACCTTTCTGACCCCTGCCCATCCGACGACGGAGACGACCATGCTGCCCCTCGCCGCCGCCTTGCTGCTCTCACCGGTTTCGACGCCGGTCGAGCTGCCATCCAGCCCCGCGCCGCTGCACGGAACCCTGCTGTCGCCCGAAGGCCAGACGCGCGCCGCCGCCGTCATCATTCCCGGCTCGGGACCGACCGACCGCGAGGGGAACAGTCCGCAGTTCGGCATTCAGGCGGCGACCTATCGCCTGCTGGCCGAAGGATTGGCCGAGCGCGGCGTCGCCACCGTTCGCATCGACAAACGCGGCATCGGCGAGAGCGCCGCCGCAGGCGCCTCCGAAGCCGACCTGCGCTTTTCAGCCTATGCCGAGGACGCCCGCGCCTGGGCGGCCGAGGCGGCGGCGAAGACGGGCCGCCCCTGCGCCTGGCTGATCGGCCACAGCGAGGGCGCGCTGGTCGCCCTGGCCGTCGTACAGGGCGGCGACGACAAGGTCTGCGGCCTGGTGCTGCTGTCCGGCGCCGGGCGTTCGGCGGGCGTCGTGCTGCGCGAACAACTGGCCGCCCTGCCTGAACCGCTGAAGACCGAAGCCTACGCCGCCGTCGAGGAGTTGGAAGCGGGCCGCACGGTCGCCAATCCGCCTGCATCGCTGGCGGCGCTGTTCCGGCCGTCGGTCCAGCCTTACCTCATCTCCTGGCTGGCGCTGGATCCGGCGAAGCTGGCGGCCGCCTACGACGGCCCGCTCTTTATCGGTCAGGGCACGACGGACATTCAGGTGACGCTCGCCGACGCCGAAGCGCTGAAGGCTGCCCAGCCGCGCGCCGAACTGGCGATCTGGGACGGCGTGAACCACGTCCTGAAGGTCGCGCCCGCCGAGCGCGCCGCCAACGTCGCGACCTATATGGACCCCGCCCTGCCGCTGGCGCCCGGCGTGGTCGAGGCGGTGGCGGATTTCGTGCTGAAGTAGATTCAGGCGCCACGCCTCTCCCTCCCCTTCATGGGGAGGGTGGTCGACGCGAAGCGGCGAGCGGGTGGGGAGGGCTAGATGATCCCGGCCTCGGCGCTTGATCGCCCAAGCCGCCCCCACCCGGCCTCGCCCTGTCGGGCTCAGCCACCCTCCCCATGAAGGGGAGGGAGAGGCGCGGCCAGACTCAGTCGTCCAGTTCCGCCCGTGCCTGTTCGGCCAGATCGAAGAAGCGGCGGCGGACTTCGGCGGCGAAGGGGTTGTCGTGTTCGATGGCGCGGAAAACCGCAGCGCTGTCGTGGCGGACCATGTCGACGCCCTGCATGACCCGCTCGAAACTGGTGGTGGTCATCCGGGTCGGCAGCGGCTCCATCGCCAGCAGCACCTTGGCGATCAGATGGGTCAGACCTTGCACCGTCGCCGCCTCGCGGTCGTGATCCTCAGGACTGACAACGAAGACCTTCAACGCCAGCGCACGACGACAGAAGGCGGCGACGCGCCACGCCGCCTTGTCGCCACGCACCGGGCAGACGGCGATGCGCAGACCGGCGATGCCGTCCTTGCCGCTCTGGGGGCCGAACAGGGGGTGGGCGCCGACGATGTCCACGCCTTGCGGCAGACCCTCAAGCATGACCTTTGCAGGCTTTACCTTCACCGACCCCACGTCGAGGATCAGGGCGCCCGGCGTCACGGATGGCGCGATAGCCGCGACCGTCTCGGCCAGAACCCCGACCGGCACGGCCAGCACCACCACCGGACAGGCGGCCACTTCCTCCAGCGTCGTCAGCCGCGCCAGCCCATCGCCGTCGCTCGCCGCCGGATCATGGGCGACAATGTCGAACCACGGCGCCAGATGCTTGGCCGTCAGCCGCCCGAAGGCGCCGAAGCCGATCAAGCCGAGTTGAGGCTTGGCACCGCTCACCCCGCCAGCGTCTCCTGGAACCGCACCGGCTGGCCATGCGCCTGGCCGATCAGTTCGCCGTCCTTCATCACCACGCGGCCGCGCACGATGGTCGCCACCGGCCAGCCCGTCGCCTCGAAGCCGTCGAAGGGCGTCCAGCCGCAGCGCGTGGCCTGCTGGTCGTGGGTGATGGTCTTCTTCGCCTTCAGGTCGACGATGGTCAGGTCGGCGTCATAGCTGACGGCCATGCGGCCCTTGTTGGCCGTGCCGAACACCCGCTGCGCCCCGCCCGAGGTCAGGTCGATGAAGCGCTCCAGCGACAGCCGCCCGTTCGCCACATGGGTCAGCATCAGCGGCACCAGGGTCTGCACCCCCGGCATGCCCGACGGCGAGGCCGGATAAGGCTTGGACTTTTCTTCCTTCGTGTGCGGCGCGTGGTCGGAGCCCAGCACATCGGCCACCCCCTGCTGCATGCCCCACAGCCACAGGGCGTCGACGTGCTCCTGCGACCGGATCGGCGGGTTCATCTGGGCGTAGGCGCCCAGCCGCTGATAGGCTTCCGGCGCGACCAGGGTCAGGTGCTGGGGCGTGATCTCGACGGTCGCGACGTCCTTGTGGAAGCGCAGGAACTCCATCTCGTCGCGCGTCGTGACGTGCAGGACGTGGATGCGGGCGCCGGTCTCTTTCGCCAGCCCGACCAGACGGCGCGTGGACATGATGGCGCTCTCGGCGTCCCGGACTTCCGGGTGGCTGGTCCAGTCGCCGGTACGGGCCAGGTTGCGGCGCTCGACCAGTCGGTATTCGTCTTCCGAGTGGAAGGTGGCGCGACGGCGCACGTTCGACAGAACCTTGCGCACCCCCTCGTCGTCGGCGATCAGCAAGTCGCCAGTCGAGGCGCCCATGAAGACCTTGACCCCGCAGCAGCCCGGCAGGCGCTCCAGATCGGCCAGATGGTCGGCGTTCTCATGCGTGCCGCCGACGTAGAAGGCGTGGTCGGTCCACATCCGGTCACGCGCCCGCGCCAGCTTGTCCTCCAACGTGGTCGGATCGGTCGTGTTGGGGTTGGTGTTCGGCATCTCGAACACAGCGACGACGCCGCCCAGAGCCGCCGCGCGGCTGCCGGTTTCCAGGTCTTCCTTCCATTCCAGCCCCGGCTCGCGGAAGTGGACCTGGGTGTCGATGACGCCGGGCAGGACAGTCAGGCCCGTGGCGTCGAACACCTCTCCGGCCGAGGCCTGGCTCAGGTCGCCGATGAAGGCGATACGGCCGTCGATGACGCCGACGTCGGCCTTGCCGCGTCCGGCATGGTTGGCCACCTCGCCGCCCCGAACGATCAGGTCATAGGTCTGGGTCATCGTGCGCATCTCCTGAAGCTCCGGCGCTTATGCGCGCCGAAGGCACAGGGGCGCAACCCGAGGAACGTTCAGGCCGCCCGTTCCGCCAGCAGCCTTTTCGCCGCCTTCAACACGCGCTCATAGGGCAGGTCCATCATGTGCTGGATGTGCTGGTTCAGGCGCGGGTCCAGTTCGCGGAACTCTTGCAGGCTGCGCGGGCCGCGCACGGCGACGCCCGTCCAAGGGCGCTTCAACGTCTCGTCCGAGGGGCCGAAGACCGCCACCGCCGGCACGCCCGCCGCTGCAGCCAACTGCGTCCACAGGGAGTCGCCGCCCAGATAGAGGTCCGCGTGCGACAAGGCCGCGGCCGTCTGCAGGCGCGTCAACCGCCCCTGAAGCTCGATCACCCGGTCGCGCTTGACCGCCGAGCGGATGGTCTGGGCCGCATCGCGGTCCGCCTCCTCGCCCACGATCATCAGCCGCCCGCCCGCCAGCGGCCCGCCCTCGCCCAGCAGGGAAATGGCGATCTTGGCGTATCGGTCGGCGGGCCAGCGCTTGCCGATCCAGTCGGCGCCCGGCCCGATCGCCAGAATAGGCCCGTCGCCTGCCGGGATCAGGGCGTCGGCGGCTTCCTGCGTGTCCCGCTCGATGAACAGTTTCGGCGCCGGAATCTCGTCCAGTTGCAGGGTCCGCGCCGCCTGTTCGACCAGATGCACGCCCGGCAGGGTCTTGCCCCGCACCGCGCGCCGCTGGCGCCGCAGCTTGCCTGACAGGGTCGAGCCGCGCATGTCGACCACCAGACCCCAGTTCGTCTCGCGCACCTGGTTCCAAAGAGCGATCCAGTCCCAGCGCCCGTCGCGATCCAGCGTGATCAGCCGCTGAAGACGCGGCAGGTCGGCGAACAGCGGCGCGCTGGCCGGAGAGCCGACGACGGTGAAGGTCGCCTGCGGGATCGCCTCGACCAGCTGGGCCAGCGCCCCGGACGACAGGACCGCCTCTTCGGCGTCCGCCTCGGCGATATAGAGGATCGGAAAACGACCATGCATGATGTCAACCTATCCGGATTCTCAAGGCGATTCAGCGGCGAAACTGAAACAGGACCGGAAACCGGGCTTCATCGCGCCAGCGCCCGTCGCGCCGGGTCGAACGGAAGAACTTCTCTGATTGAAATCAGCGTCTTGAACGCGCGCACGCGGGCGTCGTCGTTCAGCATTTCACGCGTGAAGACTTCATAGGCCTCCATCGTCGGCACCACGACATAGAGGATCAGGTCAGTGTCGCCGGTCACATACCAGGCCGCCTGCACCTCAGGGCGAGCGGTCAGCTTGTCGATCAGCGCGTCCAGAACCGCCGTGCCCTCGCGCTCCATCTCGACCAGGACGTGCATGGTCAGGACGCGCGCCAGCCGGGCCGGATCGACCACCGCGACATCGGCGATGATGATCCCTTCGTCTCGCAGCCGCCGCAACCGCCGCGACACCGCCGATTCCGACAGGCCGACCTTGTCCGCCAGCACGCGCGCTGGCTGGAGATTGTCGCGGCGCACCAGGGCCAGCAGGCGACGGTCAAAGGAATCGAGGTCGGCGTTTTCTTGCATAGCGACTGACAATACGCGCGTTTCTTGCAGCATGGCAGGCGAAATCGCCAAGAAAAACGAGCGGCTTTTCGATAGATTGCCGGCCATGTCCTCCCCGGTCCTCGTCCTTCGCCATCCGCGCCTGTCAGCGGTCCTGCCCTATCTCGCTCTGATCGGCGGCATGGTGTCGCTTTCGGCCGGCACCTCCTTCGCCAAGACGCTTTATCCCATGGTGGGACCGGCCGGGACGGCGGGCCTGCGCGTCGGGCTGTCGGCCATCGTCCTGCTGGCGGTTTTTCGTCCCTGGCGCAGCGCCTTCACCACCAGCGACCTGCGCGCCCTGGCGGTCTACGGCGTGGTGATGGGGCTGATGAACCTCAGCTTCTACATGGCGCTGAACACCATTCCGCTGGGGGTGGCCCTGGCGATCGAGTTCATGGGGCCGCTGTCGGTCGCCCTGTTCAACTCGCGGCGGCTGATCCACTTCGTCTGGGTCGGACTGGCGGTGCTGGGTCTGGTTCTGCTTCTGCCGCTGGATGGAAACGTGTCGAGGCTTGATCCGATCGGCTGCGCCTATGCGGCGGGGGCGGCGGTGTTCTGGGCGGGCTATATCGTCTTCGGCAAACGGGTCAGCCATCTGCCCAGCGGCTCGACCGTCGCCATCGGCATGACCTTCGCCGCCATGACCGTCGTGCCTTTCGGCGTCGCGGGCGCGGGCATGAGCCTTCTGGACCCCAAGATTCTGGCGCTTGGTCTCGTCGTCGCCCTGGTGTCCAGCGCTCTGCCCTACACGCTGGACATGGTCGCCCTGCGCCATATTCCCAAGCGCACCTTCGGCGTGGCGGTCAGCGGCGATCCGGCCATTGGCGCCCTGGCGGGCCTGTTCGTGCTGGGCGAGCACCTCACCAGCCAGCAGTGGCTGGCCATCGCCGCCATCATCGCCGCCTCGGTCGGCGCCGTGCTGACCTCGCCGTCAGACGAACAGCCGTTGCAGGATCCGGCCGCCCCGGCCTGATCTCAACGCCTAGAACTCGGTCCATTCTTCGGCGGCCGGGCCGTTGACGACCGCACGCAGACGGGCGCGCTGCGCCTCCAGCACGGGCGGCGGGCCGCCATAGGTCTTCAACGCGCGCACCGCGCCGCCTTCGGCTCCCGTGCGGAACCGCCCGACCAGTTCGGCCAGATGCTCGGCTTCAGTCTTCAGATTGGCGGCGGCGGCCGTCGTCTGCTCGACCATGGCGGCGTTCTGTTGCGTGACCTGATCCATCTGGTTCACCGCCTGATTGACCTGGCCCAGACCCGAGGCCTGCTCCTGGGCCGAGGCGGCGATTTCGGCGACCAGCCCGTCCATCTCATTGACCTGTTCGGCGATGGTCCCCAGCGCGCGCCCGGTCTCGGCGACCAGTTCGACGCCCTGCGCCACCTCGGCGCCTGAAGCAGAGATCAGAGCCTTGATTTCCTTGGCGGCCTCAGCCGACCGCTGGGCCAGCGCCCGCACCTCGGACGCCACCACGGCGAACCCGCGCCCGCTGTCGCCCGCACGCGCCGCCTCGACCCCCGCATTCAACGCCAGGAGGTTGGTCTGGAAGGCGATCTCGTCGATCACTCCGACGATGTCGCTGATCTCGGATGAGCGGCGGCTGATGCCGTCCATAGCCGCCACCGCCCGCCCCATGATCTCGCCCGAGCGACCGGCTTCGGCATGGGCTTTGGCGGCGACGGAGGCCGCCTGCCGGGCGCCCTCGGCGCTGCGCTGGACAGTGGCGGTGATCTGGTCCAGCGCCGCCGCTGTCTCTTCCAGACTGGCCGCCTGTTGTTCGGTGCGTCGCGACAGGTCGTCCGACGCCTGACTGATCTCGTCCGAGCCGCCCCGCAGGGTCGTCACCGCCGAAAGGACCTTTTCAAGCGCAGTCCTGAGACTGGACACAGCGCCGTTGAAGTCCGCCTTCACCGCCTGATGGGCGCCGTCCATATCCTGTTCGATAGCGGCCATCAGATCGCCATCCGACAGGCGGGACAGTTGTTCCGCCAGGGCGCCGACCAGTCTGGCCTGCGCCGCCTCGGCCGCCAGACGCTCCTGCTCGGCCCGCTGCGACGCCTGTTCAGCCTTGGTGATGTCGACAGCCAGCTTGACCACCTTCAGCGGCCGCCCCGCCTCGTCCAACACGGGATTATAGGAGGCTTCCAGCCAGACCTCGCGCCCGCCCTTGGCGATGCGGCGGAATTTGCGGGCGACGAAGCGCCCCTCGTTCAACTCTCGCCAGAACGCCAGATAGTCGGCCGACGCCGCCTCGGCCGGATCCATGAACATCCGGTGATGCTGTCCGCGGATTTCGTCCATGCCGTAGCCCATGGTCTGGAGCAGGTTTTCGTTGGCGTCCCGGATCGTGCCGTCAAGGTCGAACTCGATCACCGCCTGGGACCGCCCGATGGCCGCCATCCGACGATCCAGTTCCCCAAGCCGCTCAATATCCGCAGCCAGTTTTTGTCGACGACCTGCATTGAACATCCGAACCGCCCCCCTTCAGAATAACGGCGATGGACTGGATAAGCCTGTGGATAACAGAGGCGCTTGAAAGGTTTCATCTTCGTTACTTGCAATCAGAAGTTGAATGGTCAGTCTAGGCTTCATTGACCATTAACCATGATGCAGCACCATGACTGAGAACGGTCGCGCGGCTCGCGGCCTGGGGGCCCTCCTTGCGTAATCTTGTCGCCGCCGTCGAAGCGATCGACCCGCTGGTCGTCACCGGCAAGGTGGCGGGCGTCAGCGGCCTGCTGATCGAGTCGCGTGGCGGCCTGTCGCGTCTGGCCGTCGGCGCCCGCGCCGAGATCGAGCGACGCGGCCAGCCGCCCCTGCCCGCCGAGGTCGTCGGCTTTCGCGAGGCCAAGGCCCTGCTGATGCCCTTCGGCCCGGTCGAGGGCGTGGCGCCTGGCGCCGACATCCGCATCATCAACGCCGCCGCCAGCGTGCGCCCGACGACCGCCTGGCTGGGCCGCATCATCGATTCTTTCGGCGAGCCGATCGACGGCGCGGGGCCGCTGACGCCGGGCCTCGTTCCCTACCCCTTGCGCGCCCCGCCGCCGCCCGCTCATTCGCGCGGCCGGGTGGGCGAGCGGCTGGATCTGGGCGTGCGGGCGATGGACGTCTTCACCACCACCAGCCGGGGCCAGCGCCTGGGCATTTTCGCCGGTTCCGGCGTGGGCAAGTCGGTGCTGCTGTCCATGCTGGCGCGGCAGGCGACCTGCGACGTCGTCGTCGTCGGCCTGATCGGCGAGCGGGGCCGCGAGGTGCGCGAATTCATCGAGGAGACTCTGGGCGAAGAGGGTCTGAAACGCGCCGTCGTCGTGGTCGCCACCAGCGACGAACCGGCGCTGAAACGGCGTCAGGCGGCCTATATGACCATGGCCGTGGCCGAGTTCTTCCGCGATCAGGGGCTGGAGGTGCTGTGCCTGATGGACAGCGTCACCCGCTTCGCCATGGCCCAGCGCGAGATCGGCCTGGCCGCTGGCGAACCGCCGACGACCAAGGGCTACACCCCCACCGTCTTCACCGAACTGCCCAAGCTGCTGGAGCGCGCCGGGCCGGGGCCGATCCGGCCGGACGGGACCGAGGCGGGGCCGATCACCGCCCTGTTCACCGTGCTGGTGGACGGCGGCGACCATGACGAGCCGATCGCCGACGCCGTGCGCGGCATTCTGGACGGCCACATCGTCATGGACCGCAAGATCGCCGAGCGCGGCCGCTTCCCCGCCATCGACGTGTTGAAGTCCGTCAGCCGCACCATGCCCGGCAATCAGTCCCCGCCCGAGCGCGAACTGAACCGCCGCGCGCGTCAGTGCCTGAGCGCCTATTCCAATATGGAAGAACTGATCCGCATCGGCGCCTATCGCACCGGCGCCGACCCCATTGTCGACCGCGCCATCGCCCTGAACCCGGCCCTGGAAGGCTTCTTGACCCAGGACAAGGACGACGTGACGCGCCTGAACGACAGTTTCGACAGACTTGAAACCATCCTGAACCAGGGCATGGTGGACCAATGATCGCGGGAGACGACGCATGACGGCCTGGGCCCAATCCCTGATCCGCATCTCCAACTATGAGGTCGAGACGCTGCAGAAGCGTCTGGCTGAGATCACCGCTCGCAAGGCCGAGGCCGAGATGCGCGTCGCCGTGCTGGACGCAGAGGCCGAAATCGAGCGCGAGAACGCCCGGCTCGACCCGGCTTCGGGCATGATGCTGCAGGCCTATCTCAACGGCTGGAGACAGCGCCGCCTCGATGCCGAGGCCGAGATCGCCGCCGTCTCCGTTGAGGAGGAAGGTGCCCGCGACGCCCTGACCGGCGCCTTTGAAGAACTGAAGAAGTTCGAGCACGTCGCCGAGACCACCCGGCTGAACAAGCTGATGGCCGCCGCCAAGCGCGAGGCCGCCGCCTATGACGAAATGGGCCTGCGTCGCCGTGGCTGAAAGCAGCAGCGGCGCCTCTCCCTCCCCTTCATGGGGAGGGTGGCTGAGGCCGTCAGGCCGAGGCCGGGTGGGGGCGACGTGGCTATTCAAGCGCCGAGGCCAGGATCACCAGGCCCTCCCCACCCGGTCGCTTCGCGACCACCCTCCCCATGAAGGGGAGGGAGAAGCGCTGTGATCGACCGCCGCGCCCTGCTGGCTTCGACCCTCGCGCTCGCGTCGTGCGGCGCGGGCGAGGCGCCCGAAGCGGCGCCTGCCGGTCCTATCCGCCCGCTGAAGTCCGTCGCCCCCTTTCCCGTCGGCACGGTCGCCATGTCCGGCCAGCTGTCGGATCAGGACTGGTTCCGCCTCGTCTCCACCCACTTCTCCCAGCTTACGCCCGAGTGGGAGATGAAGATGGAGTACATCCTGCAAAAGGACGGCTCCCTGCGTTTCGACGCCCCGGACCGCATTGCCTATTTCGCGCGCGATCTGGACATCCGCCTCTTCGGCCACGCCCTGATCTGGTACGCGCAGGAGCATCCCTGGTTCACCGCCATCGTCGATGACCGCCCACGTTTCATCGCCGAACACGACCGCTATATCGCCGAGGTGGCCGGGCGCTGGCGCAGCCAGATCGTCGGTTGGGACGTGGTCAACGAGCCGGTCGAGGATGACGGCAGCGGCTATCGCGACTGCGTCTGGAGCCGGGGTCTGGGCGGGATCGACGCCTATATCATCCGCGCCTTCGAACAGGCCCGCATCGCCGCGCCCGAGGCGACCCTGTTTCTGAACGACTACAACCTGGAGAATACGCCCAAGAAAGGCGCGGCCTTCCTGCGTCTGATCGAACGGCTTCTGAAGGCAGGCGCCCCGGTTCAGGGCATCGGCATCCAGTCCCACCTCGATATCGAAATCCCCGGCGGCTGGATCGCCGCCTTCATGAACGAAGCGCGCCAGTTCGGCCTGCCTATCCATGTCTCCGAACTGGACGCCTCATTAAAGCGCGGCGGCCGGATGCCCGACCTGCGCCCCCGCGCCCAGCGCCGCGAGCAGCAGAGCGCGCGCGTGACCGAACTGGCCGAGGCCTTCATGGACCTGCCTCCCGCCCAGCGCTTCGCCTTCACCGTCTGGGGCGTGCGCGACAGCGACTCCTGGCTGCGCCGCGGCAAGAACGACGACGGCCAGGACAGCCCCCTGCTGTTCAATGACGCAGGCAGGCCCAATCCGATGTTCAGCGTGCTGACCAAGGCGTTCGCGCCGTAATCCTTCTCCCCTTGTGGGAGAAGGTGGGCGCCGGAGGCGCTCGGATGAGGGGTGTCGGCGCGACTACTGACCTTCTGAGATCGAGCGGTGCGACAGCCCCTTCAGATCAAGGCACCCACACCACTCATCCGTCAGGCTCCGCCTGCCACCTTCTCCCACAAGGGGAGAAGGGCATAAAAAACGCCCGCCGAGTTCATCGGCGGGCGTTTCTGGATCGTTCCTGAGTGGAGGCTCAGGCGGGATCTGTTCAGGCGGCGACGGTCGCGGCGCCCTCGGCCGGGTCGCGCAGGACGTAGCCGCGGCCCCAGACGGTTTCGATGTAGTGCTTGCCGCCGGCGGCCGTCGCCAGCTTTTTGCGCAGCTTGCAGATGAAGACGTCGATGATCTTCAGCTCCGGCTCGTCCATGCCGCCGTACAGGTGGTTCAGGAACATCTCCTTGGTCAGGGTCGTGCCCTTGCGCAGGGAGAGCAGCTCCAGCATCTGATATTCCTTGCCGGTCAGGTGCACGCGGTGGCCGTTCACCTCGACGGTCTTGGCGTCCAGGTTCACCGCGATCTCGCCGGTGTGGATGATGGCCTGGGCGTGGCCCTTGGAGCGGCGGACCACGGCGTGAGTGCGCGCGATCAGCTCGTCCTTGTGGAAGGGCTTGGTCAGATAGTCGTCGGCGCCGCCGCCGAAGGTCTTGACCTTGGTGTCGATCTCGTGGCTGCCCGAAAGGATCATCACCGGCGTATTGATCTTGCCGTTGCGCAGCTGGCGCAGAACCTCAAGCCCGCTCATGTCCGGCAGGTTCAGGTCGAGCAGAATGAGGTCGTAGTCATAGATCTTGCCCAGATCGATGCCTTCCTCACCCAGGTCGGTAGTGTAGACGTTAAACCCTTCCGACTTCAGCATCAGTTCGATGCTTTGAGCCGTCGCGTGGTCGTCTTCGATCAACAGGACGCGCATTAATGCCCCTCCAGGCAAAGCTTGGGATGACCGCACGTGAGATACGGCCGGGTAACCTTGTTCCAACGTTAACGGGCCAAAACCTTAAGAAGGGTTAACAGGTCCCGATATGGAACGCGTAGGGTGATTTGCGAATCGCCGTCCAGAGTCCCGAGTCAAGGATTCGTTAATTTATTTACGGCGGGCGCCGCATTCCCCTGTTGACCTTTGGCGCGTCTTCCACAGGGGGCATGCACAACCGCCCCCGCCGATGCCCGACCCCGCCTGGGGAAACGACCGCTTCTGACGCCTCATAGGACAACATTCCTAACGCAGCCGCCGCACGCACTCATAATGGCGGCATCCACAGGAATGACGGGAGGAAGCGCAGATCATGGAACCCTATCGCGTGCCGGTGACGGAGGGCGACCGTATCCGGGCGGACGCCGCCCTGTCGCTGTCAGGTCTGGCCCTGGGCGTGCCGGTCGCGGAAATGACGCGGCGCGAGCGGGTGCGGCCCCGGGCCTGCCGGGCGCGCTGGTCGGCCATGTACCTGGCGCACGTCTCCTTCGGCTGGCCGCTGGAGCGGGTGGCCCACGCCTTCGGCCTGAACCGGGCGACGGCGGGCGCGGCCTGCCGCTGGGCCGAGGATGAACGCGACCGGCCCGACTATGACGCGTTGATGGATGGGCTGGAGGGGTCGCTGCGGGCGGTGATGGAGTTGCCGCTGGTCGATCTGGCGCCCGAAACCGGAGGCCGCCGATGAGCCGTCAACTGGAACGCGCGCGCAGCCTGCTGCAACGGCCCGGCGCCTGGCTGGACCAGGCGAACGGCGCCTATCCCTTGCGTCTCGGCGGCGACCGGCGCAGCCGGGTGGTGCTGACCCTGGACGAGGCCGCCTTCCGCGCCGTGATCGAACGGCCGGGCCTGCGGCTGCGCGAAGGCGGCGGCTGGCTGCCCCGGGCGGCCAACGACCACGCCCCCGCCTCGCCCCCGCCCGGCCGCCCCGGCGTCATCGAGGGCGAACGGGCGGTGATGGAAGCAGACGGCCGCCTGACGCTGCGCCGCGCCAATCTGGGCGAGAGCCCGATCCTGTGGCTGGCGCGGCGCAAGGACCAGTCGGGCCGCCCCTGGCTGACCCCGGCCGAGGTCGCGGCGGGCGAGCGGCTGCGCGCCCAAGCCGAGATCGCCGCCGCCGGTCCCACCATGACCATGCGCTGGGACGGCCTGCCCCGCAGCGGCTCCGGCGGCGGCGCGGGACGGGTCGAGCCCAGCGACCGCGCCATCTCCGCCTCGGCTCGGGTGCAGGCGGCGCTGGAGGCCTGCGGCCCGCGCCTTCGCGCCATCGTCGAGCAGGTCTGCATCCAGGGCACGTCGCTGCAACTGGCCGAACAGGCGCTGTCCTTACGCCGCCGTCAGGGCAAGACCCTGCTCAAACAGGGGCTGCAGGCGCTGGCGGAGCATTACGGCATCGGGTGATCCGGCCGAACTGCGGCATTGCGGCATGCAATCAGCGATTGTCGATCCATCATTACTTAAGCATGGATGTTCTACCCAGAGGCGATCCTTTCGGTCGCCGTGAGCAGAATTCCCATGACATTCTTCCGTCCAGCCGCACATGTTCTGGGCTTGCTTCTGGCCCTGTCGGGCGGCGCCTCCGCCTTTGCCCAACCCAGCGCGGGCGAGCCGTGGCGCGTCACGGTCAGCCCCTATGTCTGGGCCACCTCGCTGGATGGGAACGTCAGGCTGGCCGGGCACAAGGCGCCGGTCGATGTCTCCGCCTCGGACGCCTTCGACCAATTGGAAAGCGTCGTCATGGGCGACATCGAGGTGCGTCGCGGCCGCTGGGCGGGCTTCATCGACTATCAATACGCCAGGACCAATGAGGGCGTGTCCCTGATGGGAGTCCCGGCCGAGTTGGGCACCCGATCGACCACGGTTTCGGCAGGAGTCCTTTATCGTCTCGTGGACGACCCCCTGGGCGGCCGCACCGCCTTGGGCGACATGCGCAGCTTCCGCGTCGAGCCGCTGGTCGGCGCCCGCTGGAGCAAGCTGCGGGCCGATCTGAACACGCCGCTGGGCGCGACGCACAAGGGCGCCGAATGGACCGATCTGCTGCTGGGCCTGCGGATCGAGGGCGATGTGTCCGAACACTGGACCCTGCGCGCACAGGCCGAGGCCGGAGGTCTGGGCGACGACGACCGCCACAGCCTGTCGTGGCAGGCGCTGGCCTCCTATCGCACCCCGCTGGCGGGGGGCGCCGTCTCGATCAACGCCGGCTATCGCCTGCTGCATCAGAACTATGAGCAGGACGATTTCACCGGCCAGCGCTTCGACTGGAAGGTGACGCGCCACCGGCCCGGTGCTGGGCCTGTCGCTGACCTACTGACCCCTCATCCCCCGACGACCCCCTCACCTCAGGAGACGACATGCGTAACGGAATGAAGAAGGGCGTCGCCGCCCTGGCCGCCGCCTTCATGATGGCCGTTCCGGCGGCCGAGGCGTGCACGCGCCTTGTCTATCACGGCCACGACGGCGCGGTGATCACGGCCCGGTCGATGGACTGGAAGGACGAGATCATGACCAACCTGTGGATCTTTCCGCGCGGCATGACGCGGGACGGGTCCGGCGGTTCCAACTCCCTGACCTGGACGTCCAAATACGGCAGCGTCATCGCCAGCGGCTATGACATCTCGACCGTCGACGGCGTGAACGAAATGGGTCTGGTCGCCAACGTCCTGTGGCTGGTCGAGTCGCAATACCCGACCTACGACCCGAACAAGCCCGCCCTCAGCATCGCCGCCTGGGCGCAGTATGCGCTGGACAACTACGCCACCGTGGCCGAGGCCGTCGAAGGCCTGCGCGACGAGCCCTTCGTTCTGGTCAGCGACAATGTGCCGGGCCAGGAACGCCTGACCACCCTGCACCTGTCCCTGTCGGACAGCAGCGGCGACAGCGCCATCTTCGAATACATCGACGGCAAGCTGGTCGTGCACCACAGCCGCGACTATCAGGTGATGACCAACTCGCCGACCTTCGATCAGCAACTGGCGCTGAACACCTATTGGCAGAGCATCGGCGGCACGGTCATGCTGCCGGGCACCAACCGGGCGGCCGACCGCTATGCGCGCGCCTCCTTCTACGCCAACGCCATTCCCAAGTTCGAAGACCAGAACATGGCCGTGGCCAGCGTGTTCAGCGTGATCCGCAACGTCTCGGTGCCGTTCGGCATCTCGACCCCGGACCAGCCGAACATCTCCTCGACCCGCTGGCGGACCGTCGTGGATCACAAGCGCAAGCTGTACTTCTTCGAGTCGGCCCTGACGCCGAACACCTTCTGGGTGGATCTGAAGAAGATCGACTTCTCTGAACGCGCCCCGGTCAAACGGCTGGAGCTGGGCGAGAACCAGATCAACACCCATGCCGGCGACGCCACCGCCAAGTTCAGCAATGCGCGAGCCTTCGCCTTCCTGGGCCCGCAACAGTAGGCCCGAACGCGGTGCCTCTCCCTCCCCTTCATGGGAGGGAGGTCGCGCAGCGACCGGGTGGGGAGGGCCTCGCGATCGGGGCTCAGCGTCTGAATAGCTTCGCCGCCCCCACCCGGCCTCGCCTTACAGGCTCAGCCGCCCTCCCCATGAAGGGGAGGGAAAGGCGTGACGCTCTATTCTGACGTCAACTCGCCGTCAGCGCCGCCTCGCGGATACGGCCGACCATGCTGTTCAGGCCGTTGGCCCGCTGGCGCGTCAGGGCCGAGGGCAGGCCCAGCCGGTCCAGCGCGGCGCGGGCGTCGAACGCCAGAATCTCGCCCGGCAGACGCCCCGAATAGAGCCGCAGCAGCAGGGCGATATTGCCCTTGGACAGGGCGCTGTCGCTGTCGGCGTCGAAAAACAGCCGCCCGTCCTGCGGCTGCATCGACAGCCAGACCTGGGCGGCGCAGCCCGGCACCTTGTTCGCCTCGATCCGCGCCTCTTCGGGCAGGGGCGGCAGGTCCTTGCCCAGGTCGATGACGTATTCGATCCGCCCCTCCCAATCGCCCAACAGGTCGAACTCTTCGACCAGTTCGGTCAGGGTCTCTTCGATGGAGCGGGCGGGAGCGGCGGCGGAAGTCATGGGCGCGACATAGGCCTCTGCCGCCGCGATCACAACCGGGGCCGCGCTTCGGACGCCGCTCCCCCTACAGGCGAGCGCCCTAGGGGCTTGGAACGACGCGGCCTAGATATACAGTTGTTTTCACTCCATCCGCCTACAGCGCCCTTGAAGCCCCACACCGCCCTGCTTGATCCGATCCGCCGCCTTGAGGTGCACGACGCCGGGGACGGCGCCGCCGTGGCCGCCTGGCACGCGGGCTGGGCGGCGGCTGTCGGCGTGACGGCCCTGTTCGCGACCGGCGCGGGGACCGGCGCCGAAGCCGCTGGGACGGCGGCGCCCCTGCTGCTGGCTCTGGGGGTCATGGCCGCGCCAGGGCTGGCAGGGCTGACCCTGCTGCGTCGCGACGATGACGAGGCTCGTTCGGCCCTGTTGACGCTGTGGACGCTGGCGGCGCTGGCGAGCGCAGCCCTCAGCGGCGGAGCGGGAGGCCCGCTGACGGGCTTCGTCTTTGCGCCCCTGGCGGCCGGGCTGGCGCTGGGCGGCCGTCGCCGCGTGCTGGTCGCCGCCATAGCCGCGACGGGGGCGGCGGGGGCGGGCCTGCTGTCCGGCTGGCTGTTGGGCGCGCCGATGGCGGCCGCGGCCACGGCGGGTGTCTCGGCCCTGATGACAGCGGGCGCGACCACGGCCGCCCTGTTCCTCGGCGCCCGCCGCGCGGCCCGCCGGATGGAGGTCGCCGAGGCCGACGTGGCCGGAGTCGAGACCTTGCTGGCCGGTCAGCCCGCCCTGACCCTGGCGCTGAACCAGGACCTGCGCGCCCTGGCCGCCTATGGCGCAGCGCCCGCCGCCCTGCCGGTCGAGCCGCTGTTCAAGGAGGGACTGCTGTCGGCCGTCGACCCTGCCGACCGCCCCGCCGTCCTGGCTGCGCTGGCCCGCGCGCGCAATCTGGGCGAGGCCCAGGTCCGCTTTACGCCGCGTCTGGCGCTGGACCGCCGCATCCTCCTGACGGCGCGGCGCATGGATGACGGCGGCTCTCGCCTGATCGTTCAGGCTCTGGACGCCACCTTGCAGTACGCCCGCGAGGCCGAACTGGACGCCGCCCGCATGGAGGCCGAGGCCCAGAGCGCCGGCAAGTCGCGCTTCCTGGCCCATATGAGTCACGAGCTGCGCACCCCGTTGAACGCCGTCATCGGCTTTTCGGACGCCATGCGGCAGGAGCTGTTCGGCCCGGTTCCGGCGCGCTACGCCGACTACGCCCGCTCGATCCACGAGGCGGGCGGCCACCTACTGGACCTGATCAACGACGTGCTGGACGTCAGCCGCATCGAAGCGGACCGCTATGAACTGGCGCTGGAACGTTTCGACGCGCGCGAAGCGGTGACGGCCGGACTGGCGCTGGTGCGTCTTCAGGCCGAGGACAAGGGGGTGGCCTTGAGCGCCGTCCTGCCGCCCGAACCGCTGATGATCCGCGCCGACCGTCGGGCGCTGAAGCAGATCACGCTGAACCTGTTGTCGAACGCGGTGAAGTTCACCCCGATGGGCGGGACGGTCACGGCCTCGGCGCAGGCGGCGGGGGCCATGCTGGAGCTGATCGTCGCCGACACCGGCGTCGGCATCGCCAGGGCCGATCTGGCGCGGCTGGGGCGTCCCTATGAGCAGGCGGGCGAAGCCGAACAGAAGGCGAAAGGCACAGGGCTTGGGCTGGCCCTCGTTCGCGCCCTGGCCGAGCTGCATGGCGGGACGTTGAGCCTGGACAGCACCCTGGGCGAGGGCACGGCCGCCGCCCTGCGCCTGCCCGTACTCGCAGAAGCCTGACCCGTCAGACGCGCGAGGCGGCCAGCTTCAGGCCGAAGCCGATGAAGATCGCGCCGACCGCCCGGTCCATCGTGCGCACCACAGCCGGACGACGCAGAAAGCGGCCCAGCGGCGCCGTCGCCAAAATCAGCCCGGCGAACCAGACGATGGTCAGCGCCACATGCACCCCGACCAGGAAGAAGGTGAAGCCCGCCACATTCGCCCCCTCAGACACGGAGGGCGGCACGAACTGGGGCAGGAAGGTCACATAGAAGACGCCGATCTTGGGGTTCAGCAGATTGGTCAGCAGGCCCCGCCGAAAGGCGACCGCCGCGCTGGGCGGCGGGGCGGCGCCCGGCTCGCCCAGGCTATGGCGCGGCTTGAACAGCATCTGCGCGCCCAGCCAGACCAGATAGGCCGCGCCCGCCCACTTCACCGCCGTATAGGCCAGCTCCGACACCCGCAGCAGCGCGCCGAACCCCAGCGATACCGCCGCGCCCCAGATCAGGCACCCCAGCAGAATGCCCACCCCGGCGAAGACGGCTGAACGCGCGCCCTCGGCCGCCGCCGATCGCAACACCATCGCAGTGTCCACCCCCGGCGTGATGGTCAGAATGGTGATGGCGACCAGAAAAGCGGCGAACAGGGCGGGATCGAACATGGGCGCACTGGAACACGGCGGCGCCTCGGATCGCAACCGCCTGCCGCTGCGAAAGCGGGCGGTTAAACCGGGCCCATAGCCAGGAAGGCGCGGGCGGCGGCGAAGTCGCCCGCCTCGAACCGCGCCGTCGCCACGCTGTCGTCGCGGAACAGGAACTCGATCAGGAAGGGCTCGCGCGGGTCCAGCGTCGCCAGCGCCTCAACCGCGCTGTTGGGAAAGCGCCAGACCTCGCCCGCCCGCGCGCCTGAGCCCAGCAGATCGCGCGGCGCGAGGTCGGACCCCGCGGCGAAGACCGCGCGACGCGCGGCGTCCGGCGGCAGGCCGTCTGCGCCCAGCCACGGCCGGGGCGAGCGCGCTGCATCGCGCATGACGATGCGCGCGGCATAGGGCCGGGGCTTGCCGACGAAGGAGACGACCGCCGCCGGACGCGCCTCCTGCGGCGCCTTGCCGGTCAGACCGAAGCGCACGGGCGAGGCGCCGGTCGCCCCGTCCTGAAACAGGCGCCAGCCGTCATGGGCGCTCTCGAAACGGTCGGCGCTCCAGATGGCCTTGTCGCCGGGGAAGTTGATCCGCGCCGCCCGCGACCATCCGGCGAAGGCGTGACGCACCCGCGTCTTGACCTGATTCAGCTCGGCGTCGTTGCAGGGGGTGGCCTCGGCCCGCGCCCTGGCCCGCTCGGCCGTGGCGGCCAGTTCGCTCGCCGGACGCCCGGCGCGCAGGGCCGCGCCGCGCGCCTGCAGCGTCGCCGCTTCCAGCGCCTGCGTCAGGCGCGGCTCGAACAGGCGGCATTTGTCCTGCGCTGCACGCACGAAGGCGCGCTCATAGTAGACGTCGGAGCCAAGATTCTGGGCAGCGGTCGCCGTCCCGGCCGCAAGGGTCAGGGCGACGATCGCGGCCAGCGTTCTGCTGACTATGCGGGGCGACGGCGCTATCTTCATGCAGCCACCCTAGCCGCCGCCGGTTCCGGGTCCGTGTCCAAACAGGGTGAACCAATTGCTTCTTTCCACTGACGTCTGGGTCGGCGCCCTGATCCGCCGCGCCGAGCTTGAGGGCGCTAACGCCGTGGTGGTGAAAAAGGGCGACGCCCGCGCCGGGGCCGTCATCGTCAAGGCCTATGACACCGCGACCCGCACCGCCCGTCTGTGGACCGAGGCGACCGGCCAGGACGGCGAGCCCCTGTGGATTCAGCCCGTCGCCAGCGAGTTCGAGAGCGAACTGGACGCCTATCTGGACCGCCAGCGCCGCTATGACCCCGACCTCTGGATCGTCGAGATCGAGGACCGGCAAGGACGGCACTTCCTGACCGAGAAGACGCAGGATTGACCCTCGCCCGATGGGAGAGGGTCATAGGTAGGCTGCCCCCCAAACCGGCCCTCAAGCAGGCCGAAGGCCGGTAGGGCCACTCAAAATAGTAACCGGCCCGTTCACCGCGTTCGTGAACCGGACCGCAAGCGCTGGCGCCATACAACCGTCGCATGGGGCCAGAACGGTCCTGCGAGCGGGCGCGGTCCATGCTGTTTCTTCTGAACGACGTCGTCTTCGATCTGGACGAGGCCTGCCCGGCCCCGAGTCACGACGTGCGTCGGTTCGAGAACCTGTCGTTCGACTATGTGCTGGAGATGGGCTGCGAGCTGTTCTCCGAAGACCCGCTGCTTCACCACAACGATCCCGCCCGCGCACGCCGTCTGGCCTGGCTGATCGCCCACAAGGCCGAAGGCGTCAGCGCCGCCCTGTTCGCGGCGCCGCAGGCCGGCTGCGCGCCTGAATTGGTCGAGCCGCGCTTCTGCGCCCTGCCCGAAATCGTGCTGCTTCACCTGCACCAGCGCGCGCGTCGCGGCGCCCTAGACGCCGCCACGGCTGACAAGACAGTCTGGAGCCGTCTGGCCGCTTAGGGCTTCCCTAACACACCATCGTTCTTTACGTTTTGCTCCTCAGCCTTGGGGGGACGAAGGGGCGATGAACAAGAAAATGCGGTTTCGCTTGAAGCGCGGCGCGGCGCTGGCCGTCGCATCCGCTCTAAGCAGCTTCGTCGCATCTCCGGCCCTGGCGGAATGGCTTCGGGCCGAAACCGACCACTTCATCGTCTATGGCGACACCTCGGAAGGCAGCCTGCGGCGTTACGCCCAGAAGGTCGAGCGTTTCGACGCCCTGCTGCGAACCTACTATCCCATCCCGACCGACCATGAGATCCCCAAGCTGGAGATCTTCATGGCCGAGGGTCGGCGCGACATGAACCGCATGTCTCCTGGTATCAGCGAGGGGGTAGCGGGCTATTATTCGCCCAACAGCGGCCGCATCTACACTATCGTGGATACGCGAAGTTCTATGGGTGACGTTGTCGTCTTCCACGAATACGCGCACCACTTCATGTTCCAGATGCAGGCCAACGCCTATCCATCCTGGTTCGTGGAGGGCTTTGCCGAATTCTACTCGACCGCCAGCCTGACCGATAAGAAGATCCAATTCGGACGGCACAATCCCGGTCGGATGAACTCTCTGACAATGGGTTTCAGCTCCTGGGCCAAGATGGAGGATGTGCTGAAGTGGCGCATCTCGGATTCCGGACGCTACCCGGCGCATAGCTATTACGCCCAAGCCTGGGCCATGACTCACTACTTCATGAGCACGCCCGAACGCACCCAAATGCTGGGCCGCTATCTGGCGGCTGTGGCTGGGGGAGAGGATTCCGTCGTCGCCATGCAGGCGGCGACAGGCCGGACCCCCGCCCAGCTTCAGGACGACGTATGGCGGTATATTTCCGGCTCCATCAATGTGACCTCGCCCCAGATCGCGGTCACGAATCCCCAGGTGGCGATCAGTCGGCTGTCGAAAGCCCAAGCGGACGCCATCTGGCTGGATGTGCGCCTCGATAACGAGCCGATCAAACGCCCGGCCGAGGAAGCGGCCGACGACGAAGCTCAATCAGAGGCGCAAAAGGCGCGTCGGGCTCGCGAGCGCAAAGAGGCGAGCGAAAACCGGGCCGAACTGATCCGCTCGGCCTTCGCCCTGGGCGAACTTCACGCGGACTCCGATATAGGCCGTCTGCTCACCGCCCGCGCCCACCGACTGTCGCAACGCCCCGATCTGGCGCTGGCGGCTCTGGCGCCCAGCCTCGACGCCAACACGAGCAACGCCCAGGTCCTGCGCGTCGCCGCCCTGGCGCTGCTGGACCAGACCGACGCAGCGGAGTCGATAGACGATGACAATGATCTTCGTCGTCAGGCCTCCGTCTATCTCGCCCGGGCGATGGACGCCGACCCGCTAGATTTTCGTATATATCTAGGTCTGAACGACGTACGGAACGGACAACCGCGCTATCCGACAGATAACGACATCTCCACCCTGGAGGTCGCCTGCGCCCTGGCGCCGCAGTCCTTCGACTGCCGCACCCGGTTGGCCCACGCCTATATGGCGCGCGGCATGAACCCGGAAGCGATCGCGGTGCTGACGCCGGTGGCCAACAGCCCCCATTCCAGCGGCTACAAGCGCCAGGCGCGCGCCATGATCAACCGCGCGCGACAGGCCCTGCACCAGGCTCCGCTGGAAACAGGACCCGAGCCTGACGACGAAGACGACGCCGATGCGCCGGGTCAGGCCGCCGACGCCGCCTGACCTGAAGGCGCTAGAGAATGACGCCGAACACTGTATGCACCAGCGCCGCCGCCAAGACGATCAGGCCGAACCCCGCCAGAAAGCAGACCAGCGGATGAATCTTGGACGCGTTCGGTGCAGGCGCGGCCTTGCCCGGATCAACCAGAGCCATGATGTTTCCCTTCCCTAGTGCGGCGGACTCATGGCCCGCCGTCTCCCGAAAACGAGCATGCCTCGAATAACCTTCATACGCGAAGGGTCTCTCACGCCATCGTGAACGTCGACAATTGAGCCCCGGCGCGCTAGGTCGCGCCTCCTAAAGGAAGCTCAATGTCCAAACTGACCCTCGCGCAGGAGGCCGATCGCCGTCGGACCTTCGCCATTATCGCCCACCCGGACGCCGGTAAGACGACGTTGACCGAGCATATCCTGCTGGCGGGCGGCGCCGTGCGTGCGGCCGGCGCGGTCAAGGCGCGCGGTGAAAACCGCCGCGCCCGTTCGGACTGGATGAAGATCGAGAAGGAACGGGGCATCTCGGTCACCGCCTCGGTCATGACGTTCGAGCACGACGGCAAGATGTTCAACCTGCTGGACACGCCGGGGCACGAGGACTTCTCGGAAGACACCTATCGCACCCTGACCGCCGCCGACTGCGCCATCATGGTGCTGGACGCCGCCAAGGGCATCGAGCCGCAGACGCTGAAGCTGTTCGAGGTCTGCCGCCTGCGCGACATTCCGATCATCACCTTCATCAACAAGCTGGACCGCGAGGCGCAGGACCCGATGGCCCTGCTGGACGAGATCGCATCGCGCCTGCAACTCGACCCCTCGCCCATCTGGTGGCCCGCTGAGAGCGGAAATCGCCTGCGCGGTCTGGCCGAGATCGGCGGTCAGGGCCGGTTCCAGCCCTATACCCGCAAGACCGCCGACAATGACGGCGAACACCCCGCGCCCCTGCCCTTCGATCAGGCCGCCGCCTTCTTCCAGGGCGACGAGCAGGCCGACATGGTCGATGCGCTGGAACTGGTCGAGGCGGGCTATAAGCCCTTCGATCATCAGGCGTTTCTCGAAGGCCACATGACGCCCGTGCTATGGGGCTCGGCCCTGCGCCACTTCGGCATCGAAGAACTGTTGAAGGCCATCGGCGAATGGGCCCCGTCGCCCAAGACGATGAGCGCCCGCAAGGAGGCGCCGCCCGAAACCCGCAACGCCCCCGCGCCCGAAGACATCACGGTCGAGCCGAGCAAGGACGAAGTCACCGGCTTCGTCTTCAAGGTTCAGGCGAACATGGACCCCAACCACCGCGACCGCATCGCCATGTTCCGCATGGCCTCGGGCAGCTTCAAACGCGGCATGAAGCTGAAGGTCCAGAACACCGGCAAGCAATTGTCGGTCAACGCCCCCATCATGTTCTTCGCCTCGGACCGCGAACTGGCCGAAGAAGCCTATGCTGGCGACGTCATCGGCATTCCCAACCACGGCGTGCTGCGCGTCGGCGACAGCCTGTCGGAGAGCGGCCTGGTGCGCTTTGCAGGCCTGCCCAACTTCGCCCCGGAAATCCTGCAGCGCGTCCGCGTCAAGGACCCGCTGAAGGCCAAACATCTGCAAAAGGCGCTGGTCGGTCTGGCCGAGGAAGGCGTGACCCAGCTGTTCCGCCCGGAACTGGGCGCGGACTTCATCGTCGGCGCCGTGGGCCAGTTGCAGTTCGAGGTGATGGCGGACCGCCTGGGCGAGGAATACGGCCTGGATGTCGTCTTCGAGCCGAGCCCCTACGCCGAGGCCCGCTGGGTGTCCGGTGCCAAGGCCGACCTTGAGGATTTCGCCGGCAAATACCGCCCCCAGATGGCCGCCGATATCGACCAGAACCCGGTTTTCCTGGCCAAGTCGAGCTGGGAGACAGGCTACGTCTCCGAACGCTTCCCCAAGGTCGTCTTCAGCAAGACCAGGGAGCGCGGCTGATGGATCAGGCGCGCGCGACCCGCTTCTCGCCGCGCCCCAACGCCTGGAACCACGGCAGGAAGATCTGGATCAGCGGGCCGATGCCCACGGCGAAGACGATCGTGCCGACGCCGACCGAGCCGCCCAGCAGCCAGCCTCCGGCCAGGACGCTGAGTTCGATCAGCATCCGCGACACGCGGATCGACCAGCCCAGCCGCTGGTTCAACCCGACCATCAGGCCGTCGCGCGGTCCCGTCCCCATACCCGCCCCGATATAGGCCGCGGCGCCCAACGCTGTCAGCACGACGCCCCCCGCCATGAAGGCCAGCCGCAGCGGCAGGGTCGTCATCTCGGGCATGACCGCCAGGGCCGCGTCCATCGACAGGCCGATGACGAAGATGTTGAACAGGGTGCCGATCCCCGGCTTCTGCCGCAGGGGGATCCACGTCAGCATCACCACCACCCCCATCAGGATGGAGGCGGTCCCCAGGCTCATGCCTGTGCGCAACGACAGACCCTGATGGAAGACGTTCCACGGATCCAAGCCCAGGTTGGCCCGCACCATCATGGCGGCGGCGACGCCATACAGGCACAGGCCGAATTGAAGCTGGATGAAGCGGCGCATGAACATGGCCCCCTTCTGCCTGATCGCGCCGGGAATTAAAGGCCCGGCTTTCGTCTGAGCCCGAAGGTCATGGCGAACATGACCAGACAGACCCCGCTGGACAGCAGCATGGCCAGCCCCGCCGAGCGGTCCAGCACCACGCCGTAAAGCGCCGGAGCCGCCGCTTGGACGAAACGGGCGGGCGTCAGCACAAGGGCCTGTCGCGCGCCATAGTTCTCACGCCCGAACAGATGCAGCGGCAGGACGCCCGAGGCCACCGCCAGCAGGCCGTTGCCCGCCCCCTGCCCCAGCGCCACAGCGCCCGCCGCCCCCTTGCCGCCGACGAAGGCGATCAGGGCGCCGAACGGATGCAGCAGGGTCGCCGCCCGCGCCGCCGCAACGGGCGAGCCCCTGCCCGGCGCCGCCAGGGTGATCAGGCGCACCGCAATGGCCGCGCCCGCCATCAGGCCGGCGGCCAGGGCCGCTTCGGCTGTGCTCAGGCCCAGCCGGGTCAGCAGACGCGGCAGATGGGCGCTCATGGCCGTCGCCACCCACCAGGCTCCGGCGAACAGGACGGCCAGCCGGATCATGGTCCCGTCCCACCGCACGCGCCCGGACGCAGGAGGCCTGCCCCCGGCCCGCCCATCCGGCAGCACGGCCCCATAGAGCGGCAGACACAGCACGACATGCGCCCCAGCCCAGACGAAACAGGCGCCGCGCCAGCCGACAGTCTCGATCATCAGCAAGGTCAGCGGCCAGCCCAACGCCCCGCCGAAGGCCCCCAGCAGAGAGACGGCGGTGATCGGCTTCTTCGCCGCCTCGCCATGCAGAGCCACCAGCACGGCGTAGGCGGGGCCGTACAGCCCAACCCCCATGCCCGCCCCCAGCATCAGCACGCCCGCGACCATGACGACCGGATCGCGCGCCAGCCCCAGCAGGGTCAGGGCCACGGCGAAGATGACGCCCGCCGCCGACAACACCTCGCGCCCGCCGCGCCGGTCGATCCAACACCCGCCGAACGGGCTGAGCGCCGCCGAGACCAGAAAGGCGCCCGACAGAGCCGTGAACACCACCCCCGGCCTCGTCCCCACGCCCCCCGCCAAAGGCTCGGCCAGCACGCCGAGCAGATAGTAGCTGGAGGCGAAGGAGACGATCATCCCCAGGCCCAGAACGGGAATGATCAGACGGGAAACAGCGAGGCGCGACATGGCGCGCTGTGTCAGCGGATTTGCCCGCGTGGCGAAAGCGACCTATCGAACGCGAGATGTTCGAAAACCTCACAGCCTCAGCGCCTCTGCCTTCGCTGAACGCCCTGCGCGCCTTCGAGGCGATGGCGCGCACCGGCAGCGCGACCCGCGCGGCGGCCGAGCTGAACGTCACCCACAGCGCCGTCAGCCGGCAGGTCAAGGCGCTGGAGGCGCAACTGGGCCTGCGCCTGTTCGAGGGGCCGCGTCACGCCCTGACGCTGACGGAGGCGGGGCGGGGCCTCCTGCCCGGACTGACCGTCGCCTTCGACCAGATCGCCGCCGCCGTGGCCGAGGCGCGGGGCGACGGGCGCGACCTGCATGTCGCCGCCAACGCCAGTCTGGCGGTCAAATGGCTGATCCCCCGGCTGGCGGACTTCAACCGCCTGCATCCGCAGGTGCGGGTTCATCTGGTCGAACTGGCGCCCCACGCCGTCAGCCGCCGAGGGGCCGATGTGCTGTTGCGGCTGCTGGACGCCTCGCGCATCGACAGCCTGGGCGCCATTCGCGTCATTCCCAATGCGATCGGGCCGGTGATCGCCCCAGCCCTGATCCGGCGCGATGCGCGGATGGACGTCCTGAACGCGCCGCGTCTGGCCCCGCGCACCCATCTGTCGGCGTGGAAGGACTGGGCCCGCCTGACGGATCGGCGCCTGCCCGATGCGCACGAGCGTCCTGTGGCCCATCTGCATTTTGCGCTGGACGGCGCCCTGGCGGGCTGGGGCGCGGCGGTCCTGCCGTGGGCGCTGACGGCCGAGGCGGTGGCGGACGGGCGGCTGCTGGCGCCGTTCGGCTTCGCCCGCGACGAGGGCGCTGTGGCCGCCATTCCGGGCGCAGGCGAGATGTCGAAAGGCCGCCGTCAGTTCCTGCGCTGGCTCGCAGATCAGGGCCGCGCCATGCCGGAGGCCCCGGATGCAACCTGAAGCTTAGCTGAACACGTCTTTCATCCTTCGCGGGGACGTGGTTCTCTAGTAGGGCCAGTTCGGCGCTCCCCGCGCCTGTGGAGTTCTGATGTTCATCCTTGCCGTCACCGCCGCCATGGCGCTGGCCCAGACCTCGGCGCAGGCCCAAACCTCGCCCCAGGCTGCGACCCCAGCGCCCAGCGCCCGGCTCGTCTCCTATGACGAGGCGGTGCGTTGCGCCGGTTTGACACAGGCGGCCTCCGAACTGGAGGGCGGAGAGAGCCGTTATGGCCGCTCCCTCTATGACGCCGCCCTCTACTGGTCGCTGGCGGCCATGCAGGCGGCGACTGTCGCCGGGCGCAATCCCGCCGTGGCCGAAACGGAACAGACCCGCGCGCGCCTGGACGCCGTGCGTCGCCTTTCCGCCGGGGAATCCGAGGCCCGCGCCACCCTGCAGCGCTGCCGCCAGAAGGCGCCTCGCCTGGGCTGAGGGGCGCTGCGACGCCGCAGGACCGAGGCCCGCGCTGACTCCCGCCCGACAATTTGTCTTCATAGCCAAGGCGAACCGTTCCAACGGCGCTGCGTTTGCTTGGTCGATGCCGGGATCATCCTCTTGATCCCGAAGCGGGACGATGCAGGCGGCGATACAGGCGAATGTTCGAATTCGGCAGAGATCTCAGACGGCTGTTCGAGAAGGCGCGCGACAGCGACGACCTTGGCTGGCTGGAGCTGATCGGCGTGGGTCTGGTCGAGGTCGAGGCGCGCCAGCAATCCACCGACGCCGGGCGCGTCTCATGCCCCCGTCCGTTCGACGCAGCCCTGCGCGCCGCCGCCCTGTGGCGCGAGCACGCCCGCCGCTGCGGCGCGGCCGCCAGCGTGGAGCGGGCCGAAAGCAGCGGCCGCGACGCCGCCAAACACGCCGCCAACGGCGATCAGGCGGTGCGCGCCGCCCTGGACCTGGCGACAAGCGCCATGCTGGCGTTCGACCTGCGCGGCGGGCCGGAACGGCTGACCGCCGCCCTCGACCTGTTGAGCGACCTGCCTGCGGCGCGACGTGTGGATACGGTGGCGGCGGCTGCGGCGCTGCACGCCCGGCTGCGCTCGCGGCTGGCGCTTCTGTCCGGCCGCCTGTCGGAGATGAACGAGGCCGCCAGCCTGCTGGAAACCGCCCTGGCCAATCTGAAGGGCCCGCGCACTCTGGAAGACGAGATACGACTGGACCGCGCCGCCCTGGTGCTGGAGATCGGCCTGACGGCGCGCGATCCCCAGATGCTGGATCAGGCCGGGCGCGACCTGCGCGCCCTGGTCGAGGCGGCCGCTCCGGAACAGAGGCCGCTGAGCCGCGCCCGCGCCCTGGCCCTTTGCGCGGCCGGGATGGCGGCCCTGGCGGCCGTCGCCGACGCCCCGGCCGCCCGCGATCAGGCGCAGGCCATGTTCGATGTCGCCGCCCAGTTGTTCACGCCCGATCACAGCCCGCTGGACTGGTCCGCCATTCAGGTCATGCGCGCCGAGCGCGAGACCCTGCCGTCGGTGGTGCTGATCCAGGCTGAGGCCCTGACAGAAGGCGGCGGCCTGATCCTGGGCGCCCTGGCCCATGAACAGCGCGTGTCACAGGACGCCGCCCGCGCCAGCGCCGCCGGCGACCTGACCGCCTTGTTGGATATCGAGACCAGTCTGCGGCGCCGTCTGGCGCGGCCTTCGGTCACGGCCACGCCGCTGGACTGGGCCGCCGAACAGATCGGCTTGGCGCGGGTCGCCCTGGCGAGGGCGCGGTGGACTGGCGAAAGCCCACGCGGCGTCGGCCTGATGCTGACCGAAGCCGCCCAGACCGCGCGCGAATACGGCGCCCAGACGCTGGCGGAGCGGGCCGAGCGGCTGACCGCCAGCACGCATTCCGCCTGAGCCGCAAAGTCCGCCCTGCACTGCCTCTGCACTGGCCCGGCCTTGACCCGGCCCCAAAGGGCGCCTAGCTCACGGGCTCCTCAAGAAGGGTTTCGACACAGTGACCGAACAAACCGCCGCCGATCCCGTCCACGCCTTCATCGCCCAGGCGGTGGCTGAGCATGACGTGGTGCTCTTCATGAAGGGCACGCCGGACTCGCCGCGCTGCGGCTTCTCCTCGCTGGCCGTTCAGATCCTGGATCACGTCGGCGCGCCCTTCGTCGGCGTGGACGTGCTGCAGGACGAAGCCCTGCGCGAAGGCATCAAGGCCTTCACCGACTGGCCGACCATCCCCCAGCTCTATGTGAAGGGCGAGTTCGTCGGCGGCTCGGACATCGTGCGCGAGATGTTCCAGTCGGGCGAGCTTCAGGCCCTGATGGTTGAGAAGGGCGTCGCCCTTGGTGAAGCGTAAGATGGGCGAAGCCTGACCGATGGCCCGGCCGCAGCTTCAGCCGCGTGAGGACCGCGAGGTCTTCGTCATTCCGCTGGACGTGCGGCCGGAACACATCGACGAGAACAACCACGTCAACAACGTCGTCTATGTCGGCTGGCTGCAGGATGTCGGCACGGCGCACTGGAACGCGCGCTTCGACGAGGAAACGCGCGCCAGATGGGCCTGGCTGGCCCTGCGTCATGAGATCGACTACATGCGCGCCATCGAACCGGGCGCGACAGGCGTGATCGCCCGCACCTGGGTCGGCGACCCGCAGGGGCCGCGCTTCAACCGTTATGTCCGCATCGAAGACGCCCAAGGGCGCCTGTGCGCTCAAGGGCTGTCTGAATGGTGTCTGGTCGACGCCAAGACCCTGCGCCCGGCCCGCATCCCGGCTGAGATGCTGGGGCCGTTTCAGGCTTAGTTTTCGGCTTTTACAGGCTGATCGGGTTCAGCACGCGCACCGGCTGGCCGCGCTCAAGACCCAGTTCAGCGTAGGTCCAGCTGACCGTCACGCCTTCCGCAACCAGAGCCTTGCAAAGGTCCGGCGTACGGCGCGTCAAGGTCAGTTCAGCCGGATCGCCGTCCTTGATCTTGACCTCGAAGCTGGAGGTTTCGGTGCAGCCGTTGGAGCCGACCACGACGTTCAGCCGCTGGCCGTCGAAGTCGACCTTGCGCACGGCTTCCAGCGCCTCGGCGCGCGTCGCCCCCTGATCAGTGACGATGGAGACCTTCTCGCCCCCCTCGTTCGAATAGATGACGCAGCCGCCCAGCAGGGGCAGCAGGGCGGCCGCAGCCGCAACAGCAGCCAGACGCATCAGTTCGCCTCAGCCGGGGCCGAGTGGATGACGCGCGTGGTCGGCTTCTCGGTGGCGATGATGATGCAGCCCGACAGCATGGGCGCGGCGACCGCAGCGACGGCGAGAGCGATGATGAGACGACGCATAGGATTTTCCCGTGTTGATTGACCCGACACTGCCAGCGTCGCGGTTCTGGATCACGTGAATAATCGGAAAGGCTGCGAACGCCCGCCTCAGGCGGCCTCTCTCGCGGCCGGCATCGGAGCGGACTGCATCGGGACTGCAGGGATCATGGCGGCGCCCTGCGACAGGGCGTCAGCTTCCGGCTGGGGCCGACCCAGCAGATAGCCCTGAACCTCATTACAGCCCTGAGCGCGCAGGAAGGCCAGCTGCTCGGCGGTTTCGACGCCTTCGGCCAGAACCGGGATCGCCAGGCTTTCGCCGATGGTCAGGACGGCGCGGATGATGGCCCGCGACTGGGGCGCCGCCCCGTCCAGCTCCAGCATGAAGGAGCGATCCAGCTTGATCTTGTCGAAGGGGAAGGCCTTCAGCGTCGACAGCGAGGAATAGCCGGTTCCGAAATCATCCATGGCGATGGTGACGCCCAGCGCCTTCAGCTGACGCAGCACATGGGTGGTGCGCTCCATGTCGGTGATCATCGCCGTCTCGGTGATCTCAAGCTCCAGACGCGACGGCGACAGGCCGGTCTCCATAAGGATCTGATGCACCAGACGCGGCAGGTCGACATGGCTCAGCTGGACCGGCGACAGATTGACCGCAATGCGGTGCGGCTCGGCCCAGGCGGCGGCCTGCCGGCAGGCCTGACGCAGGACCCATTCGCCGATCGGCAGGATGAGCCCGGTCTCCTCGGCCACGGGAATGAAGTCCGCAGGCGACGTGTAGCGGCCTTCGTCGTTCTTCCAGCGCAGCAGGACTTCATAGCCGGTGGCCCGGCCCGTCTCGACCGAGGCCTGCACCTGATAGTGCAATTCGAACTGTTCGCGCTCCAGCGCCTCACGCAGCGCCTGGGTGACGCGGCGGCGCGCGCGGACGGCCTGATCCATGTCCGCTTCATAGAAGCAGACATCCTGGGTCAGAGAGGCCTTGGCGCGATACATGGCCAGATCCGCGTTGTTGATCAGGGTGGAGACGTCCTGGGCGTCTTCAGGCCACAGGGAAACACCGATGCTGGCGCCGCACGACAGGTCGGCGTGCTCGATGGTCACGGTCTCGATCACCGCCTCGCGCAGACGTTCGGCCACGGCGAGAGCCTCGTCCCGGCTGGCGACCGACGCCAAGGCCAGGAATTCGTCGCCGCCCTGGCGTGCAATGAACTCGCCCTCCTGCAGAGCCGCCCTCATCCGCTCGGCGATGGTGCATAGAAGCCGATCGCCGACGGCGTGGCCGTACAGGTCGTTCACCTCCTTGAACCGATCAAGGTCCAGGGCGAACAGGGCCAGCTTCTCGCCTTCCGCCGCAGTCTTCTTCAGCCGGGTCAGCCGTTCCAGGAAGGAAGCCCTGTTAGGCAAGCCGGTCAGGCTGTCGTTCCGCGCCAGATGAGCGATCCGACGCTCCTGAGCCATCCGGTCGCGGAGGTCGCGCACCGCATAGATCATGGTGCGCCCGCCGGTGGTCTGGTCGCGACGGGCCGACAGCTCGATGGCGACGTCTCCGACGTCGGACCGCAGCACGGTCTGGGCCACGGCGCCGTCGGCGAGACGATGCGCGTCCTCGACCCATTGCTCCAGACTCGCCCCCATCAGGACTTCGCGTTCGACTCCCAGCAGGGTCGCCAGGACTTCATTGGCGGCGATGATGGCGCCGTCGCGCTCGATGGCCATGCCGTCGACGCTGCTATCGATCAGATATTGTTGACGTTCACGGTGCAGTGCGTGCGCCTGACGGTCCAGAACGTGGCTGGCGGCGCCCGCCCCCAGCACCAGCAGGCCCACCCCGGCGACGCCCAGCGCCAGCACATGCTGCGCATCCTCGCCAGTCAGCACGCCGTCTGCGGCGGCAAAGGGAATGATGGTCATCGCCGCCATCGCCGTGAAATGCAGGCAGACGATGCCCAGAACCATCGCCGCAGCGCCTTTCATGCGGGCGAACCGATCCTGTTCGCAGGCGCTCAGTTGGAAGGCGGCGGCGCCGAACACCACCGAACCGATCAGGGAGGCGGCGACATAGGCGTAGGACCAGTGCACCACGCCCTCCACCGCCATGGCGGCCATGCCGACAAAGTGCATGGCGGCGACCGCCAGTCCGAACACCGCCCCGCCAAGGGCAGGCGCGAAACGTCCGCGGATCGTCGCCCCGCCCAGAGCCAGGCCGACACCCACAATGGCGATGGCTAACGAGACGCCGGTCAGAAGCGGCTCATAGGCGATATCCACGCCCGGCCGGTAGGCGATCATGGCGACGAAGTGGGTGCACCAGATGGTGGCGCCGCCCGCCAGCGCCCCCAGGAAGAGCCAGGACGCCAGGGAGACGCCACGCTCATCACGGACTCTGCGTAGAAGGCCGCTGGTGATCCAGCTGCCAACCAGACAGATAAAAGCGGCCAGAGCCACCAGACCGAAATGGTGGTCATCGGTCAGACACGAAAGAACGCGCATGCGGGGGAGACGCCAAGCAGGAAAAAACAGCCTGCTATTCTATGGCTCAGGCCTTAAACCCGACTGTCCGAGCGTGGCTAACGAAGGCTAAAGATTCAGCGCCCGGGGCCTGGAACCGCGGCCTATTGGGCCACGCCCTCGTCGCCGTTCAGCAGATAAGGGTTGTTGACGACCACATTGGCGCCCGGCGGCAGGCCCATCTCCTCGAAGGTCCATTGCAGTTGGACGCCGTCCTTGACCGGGCGGGTGCAGCGATCCTCATCCAGGCGGCGCAAGGTGATGACCGCCGAATCCTTCAGCCGGGTGATGAAGGGTTTCACGTCGCCCTTGTCAGTGCAGCCGTTGGAGCTGACGCGAAACACCGCCAGGTCGCGCGTGAAGGCGGCGGCGTGGATCGGTTCCAGCTGGCCCGGCATGCCTTCGGTCCTCACCAGTTCACCCGGCGCATGGGCGCAGGCGGCGAGCCCGGCAGCGAGAACCAGACCAAAGAAAGACCTTCTCATGTTCGGCCTCCCTGGGCGCGACCCTGTTGATTATCCATTGTGCGCGCAATTGGCCCGAAAGTGAACCGTCAGGGCCGCAATATGAACAAAGAAAGGCCCCGGCGACGCCGGGGCCTTCCAAAGAACCGTGGCCAAGAACCTTGGCTGATCCGTCGATCTTACGAGGAGTAGTATTCGACGACCAGGTTCGGCTCCATCTTCACCGGGTACGGAACGTCGGACAGTTCCGGCACGCGGCCGTAACGGACCGAGAAACCGCGATCGCCCAGTTCCAGATAGTCAGGCAGGTCACGCTCGCTCGACTGCTGGGCTTCCAGCACCAGAGCCATGTTGCGCGACTTCTCCTTGACCTCGATGACCTGGCCCGGCTTGACGCGGTACGAACCGATGTCGACCTTCTTGCCGTCGACGGTGACGTGGCCGTGCGAGACGAACTGACGGGCGGCCCAGACGGTCGGCACGAACTTGGCGCGGTAGACGATGGCGTCCAGGCGCGATTCCAGCAGACCGATCAGGTTTTCCGAGGTGTTGCCCTTGCGGCGGGCGGCTTCGGCGTAGGTCGCCGCGAATTGCTTCTCGGTGATGTTGCCGTAGTAGCCCTTCAGCTTCTGCTTGGCCTTCAGCTGCAGACCAAAGTCAGAAACCTTGGACTTGCGGCGCTGACCGTGCTGGCCGGGGCCGTAGGAGCGCTTGTTGACAGGAGACTTGGCGCGACCCCACAGGTTTTCACCCATGGCCCGGTCGAGCTTGTACTTGGCGCTGTGGCGCTTGGACATATGTCACTCTTCATCATGATGCGGCCCGGCCCCTCCCCGATTGGAGCGGCGATCTCAACGGCGGTCCACGCATCGTCCGTAATAGACATCGCGCCTCGGGACGAACCCGATGCGAGAAGGGCGGGCTTATGAAGGCGACGCGCCGCGGAGTCAATGTCCCCGACCATTCTGGTCCCTGCATGACAGAAAGGAAACTTGAGCCCGCAGCCCCGTCCCGTGCAGTTGTCCGAGCAAGAAGAAACAGCTCGGGAGGCTGACAACACATGAAAAAGCTTTGGCTTACGGCGGCGGCCACCCTGACCGTTCTGACGACGGCGGCGGCGCAGGCCGGCGAGGCCGACCGACCTTACGCTGTGGCGCTCTCGGGGCGGATCATCGACGGCTCGGGCGCGGCGCCCATCCCTGAAGGTCGGGTCGTGGCGATCGACGGCGTCATCACCTGCGTCGGCAGGGCGGACGATTGTCCCGCGCCTCCCGGCGCCGTTTTCATCGACGCGGGCGAAGGCAGCATCATGCCCGGCCTGATCGATCTGCACGCCCACCCGCGCCCCCACTACTATGGCTGGTTCCTGGCTTCGGGCGTGACCACGGTGCGATCCGCCAACACCGACCTTGCTATGGTCCGCGCCCTTCAGGCCCTGCCTGCGCCGCAGACCCGTCTGATTTGGGCCGGCCCAATGCTGGACGGCGATAACAGCATCATCAAACGTTTCTATCCCGAAGCAGAGCCCGGCGCGCCCTCACCGGCCCGCCCGGCCGATGGCCTGTCGCTGGAAGGCGTTGAACTGCTGATCGCCGAGACGCCCGAACAGGCGATCGCCGCCGTCGACGCCCTGGCGGCGGAAGGGGCCGACTGGGTCAAGCTGTACGAGCATTTGCCGCCTGACGCCTTCGCCGCCGCCGTCCAGCGCGCCAGGACGCTGGGTCTGCCGACAATGGCCGATCTGGGCATGGCCTCGACGCGCGGACTCGTGGCCGCCGAGGTCGATCTGCTTGAGGCCGCCGCTCTGGGCATTGATAGTCTCGAGCACGCCAGCGGCGCAGCCCTGGCCTACCAGCGTCTGGGCGGCGACCTGGAGAAGGACGCTCTCGATCCCGCTCTGATTGATCAGCTTGCCCGCGCCATGCTGACGGCGAAGACGGCGCTGGTGCCTACCCTGTCCGTCTCTCACTTCACGGCCGAGCCGGAATCGCCCGAGCCGGTTTTGTCCGAACTGCCGTTAGGCGCCGCGCGGGGGACGGTCCGCGACGGCCTGGACCAGCAATGGCGCGGCATCCATCAGCATTTTCATAGCAGCCCTGGGAGCAACGCAAAGGCGAAGCTGGACGCCCGCATCGGCGCCGCCGTGATGGTGCGCCTGGCCCAGTTGGGCGGCCGCATAGGCGCTGGCTCCGACACGCCCGCAGGCGCTTACAACCTGCCGGGCGGCGGCCTTCATCTGGAAATGGAGTTGATGACCCGTGCGGGCCTGAGCCCCCTTCAGGCCTTGTCGGCGGCGACCGGGTCCGCAGCAGACATCCTTCAGCGCAAGGATATCGGCCTCATCGCCGTCGGACGCCGCGCTGATTTGCTGGTGGTCGCCGGCGACCCGTCGCAGGATATCCGCGCCACCCGCCGCCTGCGCCAGATCATTCTGGACGGCCGGATCCTTGATCCCGCCGCCATGCAGAGGCGGGCGCTGGATGACGGCGAGACGCTGTTGGCCGCCCTCATGGCCAAGCAGGGAGATTAAGCAGAACGGCCGCCGCTTCCCATCGGAAACGGCGGCCGCAGATCAAGCGCTCAGACGCCGGGCGATCAGCCCTTGGCGGCTTCGTACAGTTCGTTGACCTTGTTCCAGTTCACCACCGACCAGAAGGCCTTGAGGTAGTCGACGCGGCGGTTCTGGTACTTGAGGTAGTAGGCGTGCTCCCACACGTCGGCGGCCAGAAGGACGGCGCCCTTCTCGTCGGCCAGGTCCATCAGCGGGTTGTCCTGGTTCGGCGTCGAGGTGACCTTCAGCTTGCCGTCCTGGAGGATCAGCCAGGCCCAGCCCGAGCCGAACTGACCGGCGCCGGCGGCGTCGAAGTCAGCCTTGAACTTGTCCATGCCGCCCAGTTCGGCGTCGATCTTGGCGGCCAGTTCGGCCGAGGGCGCGCCCGCCTTGTCGGCCGGGGCCAGCAGTTCCCAGAACAGGCTGTGGTTCCAGTGGCCGCCGCCGTTGTTGCGGACCGCCTTGGGCAGCTTCGACATCTGGGCGAACAGGTCTTCGAGCGACTTGCCCTGCAGCGAGGAGTCGGCGTCGATCGCCTTATTCAGATTGTCGACGTAGGTCTGGTGATGCTTGTCGTGGTGGAAGGTCATCGTCTCCTTGTCGATGGCCGGCTCCAGCGCGTCATAGGCGTAGGGCAGCGGGGGCAGGGTGAAGGCCATGGGAGACTCCTCTTTACGGCGTGTGATTCCTCTGGACCCTATCTAGGGCCGCGCGCGACATACCCAAGCCTTGAACGTCGCCTTTGTTCACAATTGTCGAGCCAAGGCCGTTTTTCGGAACCTAAAGCGGCAAATAACGGTTTTCCGAGCGCCCCGGACCGTCATTGCGGTCGCTTTTCAAGGACGGCGCATCATGCCTGTCCGTTCTCGCGACGCCTTCCTCTCCGACGCCGAAGCGGAAAGCCTGCGCCTGCGGTTGCTGGAAGTGATTCCACGTCTGCGCCGTCATCAGTTGCTCGATCTCGCCGACACCCTGCACGAAGCTGCGCGGGAGCGCCGCTGGTCGTCGGAAGATAGGCTCGACCTCAGGGCCTGACGCCCTCGCCCTGCATCAGCTCGCGTGAAGCTCCTGCTTCACCCGTTCGGCCAGGGTCTTGATATCCAGAGGCTTGGGCAGGAAGGATACTCCCACCTCGTCCTGCAACAGGTCCGAGAAATCGCTCTCGGCATAGCCCGAGATGAACATCACCGGCGCGTCGCCAAGGAACGGCCGCGCCTTGCGCAGCAGCGATGGCCCATCCAGCCCCGGCATAATGACATCCGAGATCAGCATGTCGATCTGACCCGCCCATTCCTCGGCCAGGACCAGGGCCTCCTCGCCGTCGGCGGCCTCGATCACCTCATAGCCGCGCTGGCGCAGCAGGCGGGCGGCGATGCCGCGCACGGCGGCCTCGTCCTCTACGAACAGGATGCGGCCGGCGCCCGACAGGTCGCGCGGCGCCTTGACGACCTTCTCGACCACCGGGGCCTCGACCAGCTCCTCGGCCGTGGCGGCGGGCAGGAAGATGCGGAAGGCGGCGCCCGCATTCTCAAGATTGGCGACAGTGATGTGGCCGCCCGCCTGCTGGGCGATGCCGTAGACGGTGGCCAACCCCATGCCCGTTCCCTCGTTCACCGCCTTGGTGGTGAAGAAGGGCTCGAAGATCTTGTCCAGCAGGGCGGTCGGCACGCCGGGGCCGGTATCCGACACCTCGATCAGGGCGACGTCCTCGGTGGCCTCGCGCCAGCCGAGGTCGCGAGCCTGGGCGCCCGTCAGGCGGCGGGTGCGGATGGTGACGACGCCCGCGCCCGGCTCAACCACGCCGCGCATGGCGTCGCGGGCGTTGACGGCCAGGTTCATCACCGCCGTCTCCAGCTGGCTCTTGTCGGCCAGCACCAGCGGCAGGTCGCGGCCGTAGTCGGTCTCCAGCCGCACGTCCTCGCGCAGCAAACGACGCAGAAGCACGGCGAACTCGCCGACCAGCTCGCCCAGGTCCAGCCGCTCGCGCCGCACCGTCGACTTGCGCGAAAAGGCCAGCAGCTTGCGCACCAGATCGGCGGCGCGGATGGCCGTCTGGCGGATTTCGTTCAGACCTTCATAGGAGGGGTCGCCGACCGGGTGCCGCTCCAGCAGGCCCGACAGCTGCAGCTGGATCGCCGTCAGCAGGTTGTTGAAGTCGTGCGCCACCCCGCCCGCCAGCTGGCCTACGGCCTGCATCTTCTGGGCTTGCGACAACTGCAGCTCCATCGACTTCTGCGCCGCCACGTCGAAAAGCCAGACGCGGCGTCTGTCGCCTTCGGGCGCGACATAGAGGTGCAACTGGCGATCCGGGTGGGCGCGGGCGATCAGCTCGATCGGGCCGGACGATCCGGCCTCCAGCTTGACCCTGGCCTCGGCCACGCCCGCCGGATCGAACAGGTGGCCGAAGGCGGCGTCGCCCGAAGCGGCCGGGCCGGTCAGCAGGGCCATCGCCGCATTCGGCTCCTCAGCCCGGCCTGCGAACAGGTCCTCGCCCCCGATCACAGCCGAGCCGAAAGGCGCCCCGGCGGCCATGGCGCGGGCCTCGCCCGTCGGGGCGGCGGGCTGAGGCGCGACCGGCGCGCTGGGGGCCAGCGGCAGGACGGCGTCAGGCGCGGCGCGAACGAGGAAGCGCCCCTGCCCGGCCTGGCCGATCAGCACCTCTTTCTCTCGCGGGCCGATCTGGACGATGGCGCGCCCCTGCTGGCCCTCACGCGCCTGTGCGAAGGCCATGTAGAGGGCCTGGGCCGACTTCCCACGCGGAAGCGTTGTGACGGTTCCGTTCTCTTCAGCCCAGGCGGCGTTGTAGGCCAGCACCTGTCCCGACGGCCAAACCAGAGCGGCGGGCTCGGCCAGGGCGTCCAGCATCTCGACCGCCGTATCGCCATTAGCCCGCCGAACCTCGGCCCGACCGAAGGCGAACAGCCAAATCAAGGCCGTAGCGCCGGCCGCGAAGATCAGCATCAGACCCGGCGCGCTGAAAGCGTTGGCCCGAAAGGCCGGATAGGCGATGGCGGCGACCGCCAGGGTGAAGCCCACGGCCATGATCACCAGCAGGGGATCGAACGTCGGGCGGCGCGTCGCCTGCGCCTTCAACCTGTCTTGGGGTCGGGAAATCATCATGGCGTCTCGCCCGCGCGAATCAGGGTTCGTCAGCATACCGAAGCTCTTTCGCGCGCCCTAACGCGCAGCCGCGACGCCTCTCCCTCCCCTTCATGGGGAGGGTGGTCGCACAGCGAGCGGGTGGGGAGGGCGAGGTGATGCTGGATGCCGCGCTTGACCAGCCAAGACGCCCCCACCCGACTTCGGCCTGACGGCCTCAGCCACCCTCCCCATGAAGGGGAGGGAGAGACGATACCCTCGCCCCTCACCGCCGCTTCCTCTGCTGCATGACGAAGCCGATGACCTTGGCCGCCGCCTCGAAATGTTCGCGAGGGATCACATCATCGACCTCGACCGCCGCATAGAGGGCGCGGGCCAGGGGAACGTTCTCGATAATCGGCACCTTGTGCTCTCTGGCCACTTCGCGGATGCGCAGGGCCAGGGCGTCCACGCCCTTGGCGACGCAGACGGGCGCGCCGTCGCCCTGATCCGGTTCATAGCGCAGGGCCACCGAATAGTGGGTCGGGTTGGTGATGATGACGGTGGCGTCCGGCACGGCCTGCATCATCCGCTGGCGTCCGCGCTGCATGCGGATCTGGCGCAGCTTGGCCTTCACATGTGGGTCGCCTTCGGACTGTTTGAAGTCGTCCTTCAGCTCTTCCTTGGTCATCCGCATCCGCTTGGCGAAGCGCATCCGCTGCCACAGATAGTCCATGCCCGCCGTCAGCCCCAGAAACACAAGGGCCGACACCATCAACGCCAGCGCCAGGTCCCGTGCGAACGGCAGGATGTAGGCCGGGCTCATGGCGGCCAGTTCCTCCAGTTCGCGTACATGCGGGTTCAGCACCCAGAAACACACGACGCCGATGGCGACCAGCTTGATGAAGGTCTTGAGGAACTGCACCACGCCGTCGGGGCCGTAGATGCGTTTGAACCCCTCCAGCGGGTTCACCTTGGACCATTTGGGTTTCAGCTTCTCGGCCGTGAAGATCAGGCCCGACTGCGCCAGATTGCCCCCAACGCCGCCCAGTATGACGGCGAACGACACCGCCGCCAGAAAAGGCGTCACCACCCAGACGGCGCGCATCCCGATCTCGATGCCGGCGCCTGCCTCCAGCCCGCCGATCATGGCGTGCGGCTGCGACAGGAAGGGCATCAGCCCCTCCGCAATCTGCGTGGCGAACATGCCGCCGCCCGCCAGCAGCACCCACGCCGCGCCCCCCAGCGACAGGGCCTGCGCCACGTCCGGCGACTTGGCGGCATCGCCCTTCTTGCGCGCCTGTTCGAGTTTTCGCGGGGTGGCTTCTTCTGTTTTCGACTCGGGATCGGGACCGTCAGCCAACGGCGCCTCCCGTGAAGAAGGCCGCCACCGAGCGATAGCGGTCGATGAAGACGGTCCCCAGGACCCCCAGGCTGAGGGCGAACACCGACAGCCCCAGAACGACGCTTAAAGGCGCGGCGGCGAAATAGACCTGAAAGCTGGGCATGACGCGCGCGACCAGCCCCGAAGCCAGGTTGAAGATCAGGGCGAAGACCAGCACCGGCGCCGCCAGTTGCACCCCCAACGTAAAGCTCTGACTCAGGGTGCGGATCGCCATCTGGGTGAAGTCCGACACAATCAGCGGCTTGGCCGGGGCGATCGCCTCATAGGATCCGACCATGCCGCCGATGAACAGGTGATGGGTGTTGGTGGCGAACACCAGGGTCACGCCCAGCAGCATCAGAAAGGCCGACAGGGTGGTGCCCGGCTGGGCCTGCATCGGATTGGCCGTCTGGGAGAAGCCAAGGGTGGTCTGCAAGGACACGACCTCGCCCGCCGTCGTCATGGCGGTCATGAAGCTGCGCAGGATGGCGCCGATGGCCAGGCCGGTCAGCACCTCGCGCATCACCCAGCCGACGGTGGCCCCCAGGGTGGCGGGCAGGGCCGGCAGACTGGTGGCCACGACGGGCCACAAGGCCAGCGACAGCACCAGCGCCAGCGACAGCCGCACACGCGGCGGCACATAGGATTCCCCGAAACCGGGCAGCAGCATCAGGATGGCGCCGACTCGCGCGAAGATCAGCCCGCCGGTCCAGACCTGCTCCGCCGTCGCGTAGGGCTCCACCCGTCTGCCCTCGCCTTACATTCCCGCGATGCGGGCGGCGATTTCGTTCATGAACCCGCCCAGAAGCGCGCCCATCATCGGCAGAAACAGCAACAGGGCGGCGAAGACGGCCACGATCTTGGGCGCATAGACCAGGCTCTGCTCCTGAACCTGCGTCAGAGCCTGGAACAGGCCGATGGAGACGCCGACGCCCAGCGCCACCGTCAGGATCGGCAGACATAGCTGAATGGTCAGCCACAGGGCGTCGCGCCCGACATCCAGAACTTCCGCGCCGTTCATCGCCGTTCCCCAAACCCCGCCGAACATCAGACACGGGTCAGTCGGCAGAAAATGCCGACAGGATGGTTAACGCCGCGCTAACCGTCTGGACAAAAAGTCGCTCAGGCTCGGCTCTGGCCTTCGACGACGCCTCAGCGCTATGAAGCGCTCATGACCGATCACGCCCCCACCCCGCCCGTCTCGCAGGAAGAAGCCGAAGCCGCCGTCCGCACCCTGATCCGCTGGGCCGGCGACAATCCCGCGCGCGAAGGTCTGATCGAAACGCCCAAACGCGTCGCCAAATCCTATCGCGAGCTGTTCCAGGGCTATGAGGTCGAACCGCGCGACTATCTGGAAAAGACCTTCGAAGAGGTCGGCGGCTATGACGAACTGATCGTGCTGAAGGACATCCGCTTCGTCAGCTTCTGCGAACACCACATGCTGCCGGTGGTGGGCAAGGCGCACGTCGGCTATCTGCCGACCGACCGGGTCGTGGGCATCTCCAAACTGGCGCGCGTGGTGCGCGGCTACGCCCGGCGTCTGCAGATCCAGGAAAAGATGACGTCAGAGATCGCCCAAGCCATCCAGGACGTGCTGCGTCCGGTCGGCGTCGGCGTCGTCATCGAGGCCGAGCACAGCTGCATGACCATGCGCGGCGTCGACGTTCCAGGCGCCAGCCTGTCCACCAGTTGCCTGCTGGGCGCCGTCCGCGAAGACCCGCGTACGCGTGAGGAATTCCTGCGGCTGGTACGGGGCTAGGCCCGCATTCTCCCTCCCCGCGACGTGGAGGGAGCGGTTTGCAATCTGACGGCCTCTTTCCTGCATGAAACCCTCTGAACAAAGGGGGTCGCCATGCTGCAGGCCGTGTTTTCGTCCCGGAATGAGCCGCCGCCGATCGGGCGCGGCGGGTGGCTGGATGCGCTGCGCTTCATCGTGGCCGCCCTGATCATCCTCCATCACTTCCAGATGTCGGCGCCCGTGCCGCTGGCCGAAGGGCTGCATCCCGTGTTCGAGCGGGGCGGGTTCCTGCTGACCAACTTCTTCCTGATCGACAGCGGCTATGTGCTGATGCGCGTCTATGGCCGGGCGGTCGGGTCAGGCCGCATGTCAAAGGCCGACTTTTTCCTGAAGCGGGCGCTGAGGGTGTTTCCGGCGCACCTGATCGTCCTGGGTCTGCTCGTTGCATTGGTGCTCGTCGCCACCGCCGCAGGCATGCCGCCCAACCATCCCGAGTGGTTCGCCTGGGATCAGTTGCCCGCTCAGGTCGCTCTGGTGCAGTCGTTCGGGGTGCATGGCGGCATCGGCTGGAACGCGCCGACGTGGTCGATCTCGGCCCTGCTGGGCTGCTACGTCGCCTTTCCCTTCGTGCTGCGCGGCCTCAGCCGGATCGGGCCGTGGACGGCGCTGATTCTGGTCGTCGTCGGCTATCTGGCCGCCAATGAGCTGAGCTGGGCGATCCTGAAATATCCCGTCTATCAGATGCCGCTGAACCTGGGCATCTGGCGCGCCCTGCCCCTGTTCATCCTCGGCATGGGTCTGGCCTGGTTCGCGCAAGGGGTATGGATCAACCCGCGCGTCGCCGGCTGGGCCGGCGTGCTGGCCGCCGTCGCCCTGGCGGGCGTGCAGTATTTCGACAAACACGCCCTGATCTCGCTGGTCTTCATCAGCATCATCATCCTGGCGGCGGGCGCCGTTCCGGGACGCAAGCCCTCCAAACTGGTCGAGCAGGCGGCGATGGTGTCTTTCTCCATGTTCATCTCGAACGAAGTGGTGCGCATCGCCTGGTTCGGCCTGGCCGACGCCCTGGCGGGCAAGCTGGCGCTGGGCGACGTCTGGCGCTGGGGCCTGTGGGGTCTGGGCGTGCTGGCGGCTTTCGTCTTCGCCTTCGGCCTGCACTATCTGATCGACCAGCCGATCCAGAACCGCATCCGCGCCTGGCTGAAGGCGCGTGGCCGCAGCGCCGCCGTCAGCCAGCCGGTGGTCTCACTGGAAGGATAGCCTCAGCCTGCCCCGGCGCCGCCGAACAGGTGCAGGATGTTGCCGTCCGGATCCTTGAACCAGGCCAGGCGCAGCGGCCCGGCCACATGGACGTCGCCGTCCTGCTCCATGCCCTCATAGCGCTCGAAGGCGACGCCTTTGGCCTTAAGATCAGCGACGATATCGTCCACTTCTACACCCACGTCCCAGACCACGGCGTTGGCCCGGTTCGTGCCGGCATAGTCCGATTGATAAACCGTCAGCCACGTATTGCCTGTGCGATAACCCAGCACGCCATCCATGCCGGTGTCCGCCAGGTTCAGTCCCAGCACATCGGAATAAAAGGTCTTCGCCCGCTGAAGATCCTTTACCGCTACGGTGGCCGAGGAGTTCTTGTCTTTGAGCATCACGCTTCCTTTCCTGATCTGAAAGAAAGCGTGCGGCGGCCCGGTTCGATCCCTGCGCGCGCCAGCCTCATTGAGGGAGAAAGGCGGCCTAGATCGGCATCCGCATGATTTCCTGATAGGCCGAGATGACCTGATCGCGCACGGCCATCACCGTCTCCAGCGAAGCCTCGGCCGAAGAAATGGCCGTGACGACATCGATCAGATTGCCCTGCCCCTGAACCGACTGCGCCATCTGGACCTCGGCCGTGCGGGTCGCCTCGGTCGTCTGAGTCATGACGTTCTGCAACAGGTCGGCGAAGCCCCCGGCCTGATTCAGGCGCATCGACGGCGCGGCGTTGGCGGTAGAGGCGACGTTGACGCCGCCGCCGCCCTGAACGGCGGCGTAGGCGCGGGCGGCCATGATGGGATTCATGCCTTAGCCCCCTTATTTCTTGATGATGTCAAGGGTGCGCGAATCCATGTTCCGCGCCGTCTCGATGACGTTCAGATTGGCCTCATAGGCGCGTTGCGCCTCGCGCATGTCCATCGCCTCGATCAGGGTGTCGACGTTGGGCCGCATGACATAGCCTTCGGCGTTCGCCGCCGGGTGCGACGGGTCGTAGTCCATGCGGAAGTCACGCTGATCCGGCCGAACCTCGGCCAGGGCGACGCCGGTCGCGCCGTCCACGTCGCGGCTCTGAAACACCGGCATCTGGCGCCGATACGGCTGGCCGCCCGCGACATTGGCCGTGGACTCGGCGTTGGCGATGTTCTCGGCGATGATCCGCATCCGCGACTGCTGCGCCTTCAGCGCGGTCGAGGCGACCGCCATGGCCGTGTTGCGCGGCGTGACGGGGCGGTTGTTGATCGGGTCAGGCATGCTTCACTCCCCCTCAGGCCGCAGGCTTCTTGGCCGCCAGGCGGATCATCTGCATGGACTTCTGGTAGAAGCCGATGGCGGCGTCATAGGCCATGCGGCTCTCGGCCATCTTGAGCATCTGCTCTTCGACCACGACCGAATTGCCGTCCAGGGTGGTCTCGGAATCGGGCGACTCCATCCCCTCGAAGCGCGGCGCCCGCGCGGGCGGAGAGACGTGATGAGCATTGGTGGCTGTCATGCGCAGCCCGGCGTTCTTCTTCACGGCTGTGGCGAAATCGGCGGGCGTCTTCAGGTCGCGCGCGATATAGCCGGCGGTGTTGGAGTTGGCGACGTTCTCGGCGATCACCCGCTGACGGTCGTCCAGCCAGGCCAGACGGCCCTTGATCTGATTGAGCAGCGGCAGGTCGGTGACGGACATGCGAATCCCCGGACGAACGGATCGGCAGAATTTGCCGCCTGCATGGTTAATATCCCGTATCCCTAAACGCGCCGTTAACCACGTCCGTTGAAACATGGTCCCGAAGCGTCGCGGCGGTCCGCGTCGCCGGGGCCTGCCGACGTATGAACTTCCTTGATCTGTTCCGGGCGATATTCGGCCTGGCCATCACCCTGGGCATCATCGGCCTGGCCGCCTGGGCGGCGCGCCGTTATGCGCCCGAGATCCTGGCGCGCTTTCAGGGCCAGCAGGGACAGGTGCGGCGGATGAAGGTCGTGGAGACCCTGGTGCTGGACCCGTCGCGCCGTCTGGTTCTGATCCGCGTCGATGACGAAGAACGGCTGATCCTGCTGGGCGAGGGTCGCGAACTGATCGAGCCGCGCCAACCGGGAGGCGTGAAGTGAAACGCCCCGCTGTCTTCGCCATGCCGACCCGCGCCGAACTCAAACGCGCGGCCCTGTTGTCACTGATCACCACCGCCCTGTGCCTGATCTGGCCGCTGGGCGCCCTGGCGCAAGAGGCGGCGCAGAGCGGATCGGCCATCAACATCGACCTGGGGACCGGCGCGGGCCTGACGCAGCGCGTGGTGCAACTCGTCGGGCTGATGACGGTGCTGTCGCTGGCCCCGTCCATCGTCATCATGACCACCAGCTTCGTGCGGATCGTCGTGGTGCTGTCGCTTCTGCGCACGGCGCTGGGGATGCAGCAGTCGCCGCCGAACGCCGTTCTGGTGTCTCTGGCCCTGTTCCTGAGCGCCATCGTCATGGCTCCGACCTGGCAGGACGCCTATGATTCGGGGGTCCGTCCGTTGATGGATCAGCAGATGGAACTGCCTCAAGCCTTCGATGCGGCGTCCGAACCGGTAAAAACCTTCATGCTGTCCCAGGTGAAGCCCGACGACCTGGCCCTGTTCACCCGACTGTCGGGCGTCACGGCCACGGCGAACGTGCAGGACCTGCCCCTGCGGGTCGTCACCCCGGCCTTCATGATCAGCGAGCTGAAGACCGCCTTCACCATCGGATTTCTTCTTTTTGTTCCGTTCCTTGTGATCGATCTGGTGGTCGCCAGCGTGTTGATGTCCATGGGCATGATGATGCTGCCGCCGGTGGTGGTCAGCCTGCCCTTCAAGCTGATCTTCTTCGTGCTGGTGGACGGGTGGAGACTGGTCGCCGGAAGCCTGGTCGAGAGCTTCCAGAGAGCCTCCGGAACCGGATAAATCCCCAGCCTGCAAGGTCTTGACGCCAATGCGGGCTTGCCAAGTTCATAAAAACCGTCGTTGATCGCCCGGTCCTCGCCCGGCGCTTTCTTCCGGGCGACCACCATTGGGAAAATACCCTCATGACCACTCAAGCTGAACTGATCGCCGCTGTCGCCAAAGACGCGGGCGTTTCGCAAGCTGACGCCGGCAAGGTGCTGACCGCCATTGTCGAGAACATCCACAAGGCTCTGAAGTCGGGCGACGACGTCCGCATCTCCAACCTGGGCGTGTTCGACACCGCCGAGCGCGCTGAGCGCGAAGGCCGCAACCCGGCCACGGGCGCGACGATCAAGATCCCGGCCTCGAAGGCCGTGCGCTTCCGCGTGTCCAAGCCGCTGAAGGACGCCGTCAACGGCTAAGCCTTTCAGGCGCGTCCGGTCCTCCTCGCGGGGAGCGGACGCAAAAGACCCCTCTCCCGTCGGGAGGGGGGTTTTTTATTGGCCCGCGCCCGTCTTCGCCCTGAACTCGGCCTTGGTCTGGGCGATCCAGCCGGCGTAGGCGTCGGCCCCGGCGCTGAGGGCGGCGAAGTCCTGCGGGCGGCCCGAGTCGCCGCCGTCCAGCCCCGCCAGCGCCACCCGGATCGCGCCCGGCGAGCGAGCGCCCTCGGCGAAACCGGCGTAGTTCTTCGACAGACGGGTCAGCGCCCCGGCGTCCCGCGCCAGCGAATATCCCGCCCCGGCGCGGATCAGGCGCGTCTCCTCGACCTCGCTGAGCGGCACGGCCGTCTCCTTCCAGCGGTCGCCCAGGCGCTGGTCGTAGAGGGCGGCGGCCGCCCCCCACTGCTGCTGCTTCCACAGGATGTCGGCGCGCACGTCGCGCGCGGCGGGCGAGGCGTCCTTGCCCAGCACCTCCAGCGCATGCTCATAACGGCCCAGCTCCATCAGGGCGCGAGCCTCCAGCGCCCGGCGCTCAAGGTTCATGGCGGCGGGCAGCAGTGTCGTGCGCGACGACCACAGCGCCTTCAGCGCCTCTTCCGGCTGGCGGTTCATCAGATAGACAGCGGCCAGATTGGTCGAGACCTGAGCCTTCGCCACCCCATCCAGCCGGTTCTCGGCCTGATATTTCAGCAGTTCCGCCGCCTGATCCAGCAGGTCGACGTCGATCAGGCGCCGCGCCAGACGCCGCACCATCTCGTCGCCGTCGGCGCCGACCGGCGTCAGTTCGCGGAAATCGAAGAACAGGGCCAGCGCCTGCACCGGCTGCAGGCCATCGGCCGCGCCTTCCAGGAACAGGGCGCGGAAGGCGTTGTCGAGATCGGCTTGAAGCCGGTCGCCGCCCGGCAGGGTGACGATCTTCGACCCCGCCGTCTTCAGCGTGGTCAGGGCCTCGCGATAACGGCCCTGAGACAGGTAAAGCTCGCCCAGGGTGCGGATCACCGCCAGCTCGGTCGCATCCCCGCGCCAGCGCCATTTCAGCGCCTCCAGCTGGGCGGCGGCGGCGTCGGCCTTCAGCGCCCCCTTGGCCATCTCCAGCTTGATGACGCCCAGACGCGCGGGCGTGGCGATGCCGTCCAGCGGGGCGCGCGCCACCGCCTTATAGACCGCCAGGGCGCGCTCGGGCTTCTCATCCAGTTCGAACAGACGCGCCTGCACCAGACGGGCGGTCAGTTGGTCGGGCGCCGAGACGTTCGGCTGGCTGAAGACATAGGCCAGCAGTTCGCGCGCGGCGTCGGCGTCGCCGGTCTCGACCGCCGCCATCGCATGGGCGGCGCCGAAGCGGGCGCGCCATTCGGGGGCGAAGCCGTCGACCACGCCTGCGCCGGCCGCAAAGAGCCGCCGCGCATTGGCCCAATCGCCCTGCTGGGCGGCCACATAGCCCTGCCACACCTTGGTCGAGGGATCGCCCGCCAGCGCGCCGGAGGAGAAGTCAGCCTCCGCCTCGTTAAAGCGGCCGATCGAGGCGCGGGCGGCGCCGCGCAGGCCGCGCACCTCGGCCACGCCCTGCATGGCGGGCGTCTGCTTGATCAGGGCGTTCAGCACCCCGACCGCCTCGAACCCCAGACCATGCCCGACCAGGAAGCGGGCGTAGGCCAGCCGCGCCTCGATGGGCGCGCGCGGGTCTTCAGCGGCGCGGCCGCTTTCGCGTTCTGCCGCGTCCTGCAAGGCGCGGTGGCGGGCGATGAAGCCCCCCTCGCCCGCATCAGCGGACCAGTCGGCCGGGATCAGCGCCGGACGCGACGCCGCGCGCGGCGCATCGGCGCCCTCAGCCGCCCGTTCGAGCCCTGCGGTCGGCGAGGACAGCGTCAGGCCGCGCGGCCGCGTCACCGTGACAAGATCGCCGTCGGCGGTGACGCTCAGGTCGTCGGTCGGCGTCTCGACCGCCAGGCCGTGGGCGGTCGGCAGGAAGCCTGCGTCCACCGTACGCCGCCCGACTTTCAGCCCCTTGCCCGGCGCCAGGGCGGTGACGGCGGCGAAGCGGTCGCCGATCATCGGATCGGTCAGCCAGACGGTGCGGGTCGCCCCGGCCATGCGCGCGGTCAGCGACGCCTTGACCGCGTCGTCGCGCTCGATGTCCACGCCGCTGGGAGCAGGGGCGGTTCCGCCGATGGTCACCACCCAGGTCGAACCCTCGGCGCGGGCTGCCACGGCCTGACCCGGCTCGACCGGAATGCGCACGGCGGTGAAGTCAGGCCCGGCGGCCCAGCGGGCGCCGTTCAGCCCCTCGCCCTTCATCTGCATGCGGGCGGCGTGGTCGAACACGGCCCAGACCGCCTCGCCGCGCCGGAAGACAGCCGCGCCGACCGGACCGCTCCAGTCGAAGCGCATGATGGTCTGCTGGCCCTTGGCCTCGGCCGCCACCGGCACCGCGCCGCCGATCGGCACGGGCGAGCGGCGCAGACCGTCGCCGTCCCTGGCCGGCGCATAGAGGTTCAGCCAGACGGCGCCGTCGGCGGACCCGCTGGTCGCGCCCGCTCCCTCGGCCAGGGTCAGCACCAGTTCGGTCGCCCCCTGCGCCGCGCGGGTCTCGATCTTCTCCAGCCCCTTGGGCGGATCGACGCGCAGACGGCTGACGTCGGGGGCGGCGGTCGTGCCGATGCGGACCACGACCGTGCGGCCGTCCTGGCGAACCCGCGCACGCGCTCCGACGACCCCGGCGAACTCGATCCTCGTGAAGCCCGCATTGGCCCCGATGCGGATCTCGACTGGAGCGCCGGACTGAGACTGCCCTTGGGCCAGCGACGGCGCCGGAGCCAGAGGCGCGAAGACGACGACGCCCGCCGCGGCGGCCGCCACGGTCGTCTGCAGAACGCGCTTCTTGGCGGGGGCCCCGGACATATCGCGCGCATGCTCGCGCGAAGGACTTTAATCGTCGTTAACGGGGCCGGACCCGAGGGTCTCTCGGCCCATAGGACAAAACACCCGCTTGCTTCCCCGTGGCGAACGGCCGACATCATGGACATCGTTCGCCGTAGGAACAGTTTTAGTGTCCGACCCCGCCTATCCTCCGATCAGCCCGGTGAAGACCGGCATCCGCGCCCGCTGCCCCCGCTGCGGCCAGGGCCCCGTGTTCAAGGGCTATCTGAGCCTGCGCGAGTCCTGCCCCGAATGCGGGCTGGACTACAGCTTCGCGGATCCGGCGGACGGCCCGGCCTTCTTCGTCATGTGCGCCGTCGGCGTCGTCGGCATGATCGCCTTCATGATCTTCGAGTTCACCGTTCATCCGCCGGTCTGGGTCCACTTTCTGGTGACCTTCCCGGTGCTGGCGGCCATGTGTCTGTCGGTGCTGCGTCCCTTCAAGGGCTGGATGGTGTCCGAGCAGTATTTCCACAAGGCCGAGGAAGCGACCTTCATCAGCGTCGGCAAACATGGCGAAGGCTATGGCTGGCGCGGCCAGGCCGAGCGCGCGGCCAAGGCTGTAGACCGCGACAAGAACTGATCTGTCGCGACCGTGAATTTAAAAAAGGACGCCAGCATCGCCGGCGTCCTTTTTCATGGCCTCAGCGCATGACTCGCAGGGTCACGCCCACCGTGCGCGGCGCGCCCAGGAAGGCACCCAGCGTGCCCGTCTGGAACGGCGCGCCGAAGGCCACCTGGCGATAGTCCTGATCAAACAGATTGCGGCCCCACAGCTCGACGCTCCACGCATCGTCCCGGGCCAGGGCGACGCGGCCGTCGACCAGCCAGAAGCCCGGCTGGCTCTTGGCCGGGTCCAGGTCCGAGCCGGTGTTGTATTCCGACGAAGATTTGGCCGCCAGCGTCACCCGGCCCGTCAGCCCCGCCGCCACCGGCCGCTCATAGGTTCCGGCCAGCGACCCGCTCCACAGGGGGGCGAAGTTCATCCGCTTGCCCGCCAGCAGCGGCAGGCCCGGCACGGCGTCGTCGCCGTATTCCGTCTGGGCGTAGGTCAGGCCGCCCTGCAGCGACAGGCCCTCGAAGGGCATGAACATGAAGTCCGCCTCGACCCCCTTGGCCCGCACCTGCGGGATGGAGCGGACCAGGAAGGTCGTGCCCAGGAAGGTGTTCAGCTGGAAGTCGTCATAGGTCTGGCGGAAGGCGGCGGCCGAGACCAGCAGGCGGCGGTCCAGCATCACGCTCTTGATTCCCGCCTCGAAGGCGTCGGCGCTCTCGGCCGGGAAGGCGCGCGAGGCGTCGGGGACCAGATTGGTCTGCCCCCGGTCCAGGTTGAAGCCGCCGTTCTTGCGGCCGCGCGACCATGAAGCATAGAGGCGCGTCCCCTCCGCCGCCTTGAACTCGGCGCGGGCCATGCCGGTCCAGGCCTCGTCCTTGACCGTTTCGGACTGGCTCAGGCCGTTGAAGGCCGGATTGGACCACGGCAGGCACAAGGTGGCGTTGCTCACGCCCTTGGCCAGCGCCGCCGCGCAGGCCCGCCCGCCGTCGGTGTTGTGATAGGCGGCCGTCATCTCCTTGGTCTCATGGGTGCGGCGCAGCCCCCCGGTCAGGGTCAGGCGGTCGGTCACGGCGTAGGAGACCTGGCCGAACAGGGCGGCGCTGCGGGCCGTCTGCCAGTAGCGGTCCAACTGGCCCTCGCCCTCGACGAAGCTCTGGCCGACAGGCAGGCCGGTCAGGGTCGAGACGTAGTTCGGGTCGCCCAGCGGGTTCAACGCCGAGCGCGACAGCAGGCGGCTGACGTAGCCCTCGTAATCGGCGCCGTAGAGCAGGCTGTCGCGGCGGGTCAGCCTCTCATCGGCGAAGAAGGCGCCCGCCGACCAATCCAGCTTTCCGTTCTGGCCCGACAGGCGGAACTCCTGCGTCAGGGTGCGGAAGCGGTTCGACCAGCTGCCGTCGTCCGGGCGATAGGCCAGGTCGGCCGAGGTGAAGTCCCAGTCCTGGCTGATGACGCCGCGCCAGTCGCGCACCGCCGAGGTGCTGTCCAGCCTCGCCCAGCCCAGATCGGCGTTCAGGTGCAGCGCCAGCCCCTTGTCGCGGATGCGGGTGTTGGTGTCGCGGTTCGAATAAGCCACGCGATCCCACGGCTTCGGCGTCGTCGCCACGCCGCCGTCGGACGCGAAGGTCGCCAGCAATGGCGCCGTCTCGCCCGTGACCAGTTGCACGCCGACGCAGCAGCGCTCGTCCCGCTCGGTCCAGTCGGCGGTCAGGCGAGCCGTCAGGTTCGGCGTCGCACGCCACAGCAACTGACCGCGCACGGTGTCGTAATTCTCGGTCTGATCGTCGGTCGAGGTGCGCGGGCCCTCCCCCGTTTTCTTGGCTCCCGTCTTCACGTCATAGAGGCCGTCGCGGCGGCGCGCGGCGACATACAGCCGTCCGGCCAGAACCTCGTCCACGATCGGGCCGGTCAGGGAGACGGAACCGCCATGCGTCCCATAGTCGCCGAAGGTCGCCTCGCCCGCCATGCGCGCGTCGAACGAAGGCGCGGCGGTGACGACGTTGATGACGCCCGCCGAGGTGTTCTTGCCGAACAGGGTCGCCTGCGGGCCTTTCAGCACCTCAATGCGTTCAACCTCGCCCAGATCGCCCAGGGCCGCGCCGTTACGCGGGCGATAGACGCCGTCGATCATGACGCCGACCGAGCTTTCGACGCCCGGATTGTCGCCCACCGTGCCGACGCCGCGGATGCGGGCGGTGGTGAAGGTCTGGTTCGAGGTCGAGGCCACGATCAGGCCCGGCGCCAGGATCTGCAGATCCTTGATGTCGCGCACGCCGACGCCGTCCAGCAGGGGCTGGCTCGCCACTGTCAGCGACAGGGGCGTGGCCGCCAGCGGCGCCTCGCGGCGCTCGGCCGTCACCACGATCTCGGACACCTGGATCGGTCCGGCGTCAACGGGGGCGTCCGCCAGAACAGGGGCGGCGAAAGCGAGCACGGACATAGAGGCGGACGCGAGAGACGCGGCGCGAACAGCGAAATTCATGGGAGGAAAAACCGCTTTGCGGAGCGACGGCGCAAGGCCTCGTCGCGGACTGGCAACGGCTGTAACAGTCCGGTCGGCGGGACGAAACCCTGGCCGACGATCATCAAATGATGACTTTTAGGCTCGCCCCGCCAGCGGTCCCGAGGCGCGCGGAGCGAAGCTGTGCTCCACCCGGCTACGATGGGCGTCGACGTCGTTACGAACTCCGCCGCCGATGCGGCACAGCTGCTCCAGCCCACGCCCGCCGCCGCTTTCATGCGATGTGATCAGGTCCAGAAGACGCTCCGCCTCAGCCAGGGTCTCGGGCCGCTGCTCCAGCAGCCAGACCTCAAGCGCGCCCAGTTCAGCCATCAGCCCCGCCGCTCGAACGGACGCTTCCAACCGCTTGTCATTCCATTGACGGAGCAGCGCGCGGGCCGCCTCCATCGTCCAGTGTTGAGCCATATCGCCCCCCAAAGGCGAAGCGTCGGGCGGCTTCGATTTCCCAGACGCCGAAGAAAAATGTCAGTGATGTCAGGAGCCAGAGGACCCAAATCAGCGTCATCGCGGCCCAGGCCAGACTGGTCGAGGTCAGGAACGGCGCGACGTAGACCAGGCTCGACACCAGATGCAGCGCAGCGGTCATCACGATCCACCAACGCCCCGCTCGTTCGGCGATCAGCCACAGGGCGATAAAGGCCGCTGCATCGATCAGGATCACGCCGAACTCAAAGCCATCTTGGCCAGTATTATCAATGGCATATGATAGTGTCAGAGCCATCAGCACGACTCCCGCCGCCGCGCGGTCCCAGGTCCTTCCTCGCCAGAGAAGCAGGGAAAGGCCTATCAGACTGAACGCCAGCAATGCGAACTGCAGTGCGAGTTGCAAGGGACTCATCAACGTCTCCGCTCGGCCCGACGGTCGTCAGGCGCTTAATTCCCTTTGATCATGCGCATCTCCGCCATCCCGAAGCGTCAGCGCAGGCCTTGGATCATCTCCAGGACGGGAGGGATCAAACTGACCGCAGCGGCTGCGAGCAGAATCCATGCCAGCGCGCCGCCCAGGATCAACAGCAGGACAGAGCCGCCGATTCTGCGTGGCCGACGCCAGCGCCCCAGGCGCAGGTAACCTCCGTAGAAGGGAACCGGCCAGGGAGTCTTCCCGTCCTCGACACGGTCAGAACCTGCAAGGACGCCCTGTTCTGACGGCAGAAGCGGCGCGGGCGACAGGGGCGACGATTGCCCTGAGTAGGAATTACTCAGCAGGCGAGCCGCCTGCTGGCGGTCGGAAACGCCCAGCTTCTCATAGGCGCGATGCAGGTGGTTCTGAACGGTGCGCGGCGACAGGTTCAGTTGCTGGGCGATTTCCTTGTCGCCCAGACGCTCCGCCACGAGCAGAAGAATTTCCCGTTCGCGCGGCGTCAATTTATCGATCGCCGAAACTATGGTCACAAAACCTGAATATCCATTTGAGCTATCGTGCGTCCAGTCTTCAGCGACGCGTCCGACTGATAGGTCGTTAGGTGTCGCCGCGATACGACACAACCTTTGCGTCGCAGCAATTCGATTGCATGTCGCCGGGAGATCGCCGCACTAGGGGCCGGACCTGGATATGGAGACAGAGGGAAACGCATGCTGGCGACGTTGATGGGCGGCCTGGGACTGATCGTGGGCAGCTTTCTGGGCCTGGTTAGCCTGCGCCTGCCGCAGGGTCAGGATGTCGTCGTGCAGCGCTCCCGCTGCGGGTCATGCGGCCGTCCCCTGAAGCCCTGGCGGCTGATCCCTGTCGTCAGTTGGGCGATGACGCGTGGGAAATGCAGCGACTGCGGCGCGGCCATTCCTGTGCGCTATCCCCTGATCGAACTGGCCGCCGCCGCCATCGGCGTCTGGGCGGCGCTGCGCCTCGACGATCCCGCCTGGGCGTTGGCGGGGGCGGTGCTGGGCTGGCAGCTGCTGCTGATCGCCATCATCGACGCCGAGCATTTCTGGCTGCCGGACGCCCTGACCCTGCCGCTGTTTCTCAGCGGCCTGTTCGCGGCGGTGGCCTTGGACCCCGCCAATGTGCAGAGCGGCCTGCAATGGTCGCTGGTCGGCCCGCTGAAGACGCCCTTGATCGGGGCGGCGGCGGGCTTCGGCGGCCTATGGCTGCTGGCCTTTATCTATAAGCGCCTGCGCGGTCGCGACGGTCTGGGCGGGGGCGATCCCTTCCTGCTGGGCGCGATCGGCGCCTGGGTCGGCTGGATGGGTCTGCCCAGCGTGCTGCTGTGGGCGTCCCTGAGCGGGCTGAGCGTCGTCGCGGCTAAGGTCGTCCTTCGCCGCCCCGTCGCCGGGACCGACCGCCTGCCTTTCGGCGTCTTTCTGGCGATCGGCGCCTGGCTGACCTGGCTTTACGGCCCCCTCGGCCTCGGATTGCCAGGCTAGACCATTTTCGGTTCGGTCGGAATCGAATGAACCCAGAAGAATGGTCCAGAATTATTAGAGGGACAGCAGGTCAGACCAGCGCCAGCGCCCGCCGCTGCCCAGCGCCACGCGCGGCGCGCCCGGCTGGTCGCTGAGCGTCAGCAGCACATAGCCGTTCACCGTTTCCGCCTTACAGGCGCGCGGCGAGAATCCGACCGTGACGGCGATGGCCTGACGCACCCCGGCCAGCCCCTTGCCTTCCTCGCCGGGGCTCTGCAGCCAGTCGCCGTTCCACATCAGGATAGCCTGCCCCGAGGCGCCGGATGTGCGATAGGCCTCTCCTATCGCCGCGTTGATGCGCGCATCGTTGCGCAGGGCGTCCTGGATGCGCTTGACCATGTCGCACCCCTGCCCCGAACCACCGCCTGTCCCTGAACCGGAGCCGCCGCCGGAGCCGCCTGTCCCGGAGCCCGTCCCGCCGCCCCCGCCCGTCCCCTGCCCCGCGGTCAAGGCACCGCTGAGCGCGCCATCTCCCAGCAAAACAAAGGACACGCTGGGTTCAGGCGCCGAGACCGGCAGCGGCTCAACCTGCGGCGCCAGAGGCGTCGGACGACTGGGGCGAGGCGTCGGCGGCGTCGGCGCTGCGCGCGCCTTCTGGGGCGTCTTCGCCGGGACCGGAACGGGGGTCGCTACTGCGGGCGCGGCAGGCGCCGGTTCAGGCTGAGGCGCGGGCGCGGCCTCGGATCCTCCCGCGGGCGCATCGCCGGGCGCCGGCTCTGACGGCGGGGGCGGAGGCACAGGCGGCTCGACCAGAATCACCTCGACCAGCGGCGTCGGCGCAGGCTCGACGACAGGCTTGACCGGAGCCGTCACCATAAGCGCCAGGATCAGGCCATGCGCCGCGATGCTGGCCGCAACCGGCAGAGCCCTGGAACGTTTACGCCTCGAGGCCCGGCTCACCCCTGGTCGCCTGTTCCGCTACAGGTTCCGCGAACGCCCAATGGTGACACTTGCAACAATGGCTCCTCGCCCTTCAGCTCGCGCGAAGCTGATCACCTGAGAGCGTCAGGAAAAAGGCGTCAGCCAAGGCAGCTGAAACAACAAGAACGGCGGTTTGTTTAAATTTTTTTACAGTCAAGCTGAACCTTTTCACTTCTTCGCGCGTCATTGCTCCGCCGTTTTGCAACCGACACCGGTGCGGCGCGTAACCCCCCCGGAGTTGGGCCGGGCACGAAGGAGACTTGATTTGATCAAATTGGCACCCAGGACCGCCGTCGTCGGCGCTATCGCCATTCTTGGCGTCGCCGTCAGCGGCTGCGCCAGCCATCGGTTCGTCCGCGACAACGTCCAGGTCGTGAACGAGCGCGTCGACGGCGTCGACAGCCATCTGACGCAGGTCGAAGGCACGGCAGGCGAAGCCCTGGCCCGCGCCAACGCCGCGCACAAACTGGCCCAGGGCAAATTCCTGTACGAAGTCGTTCTGTCGGACGACTCGGTGAAGTTCCCGGTCAACCACACCGAACTGTCGCCGGAAGCCGAACAACGCCTGGCCGAACTGGTCCAGCGTCTGCGCGCCGAGAACGCCAACGTCTACCTGGAAATCCAGGGCCACACGGACTCGACCGGCACCAACCAGATCAATGAGCGTCTGGGCCAGGAACGCGCCGAAGCGGTGCGTCGCTTCCTCAGCGATCAGGGCATTGCCCTGAACCGCATGGCGACCATCTCCTATGGCGCCGCCAAGCCGGTCGCCCCCAACAACACCCGTGAAGGCCGCGCCCAGAACCGCCGCGTCGCCATCATGGTTCTGGCCTAACAGCCAAGAGCGAAATCGGTTGAGTTGGACGCATGTCCAACTCAACTCAGATATTCGCTCCAGATAGTTCTGGACCCTTGTTCTGGGTGCAGTCGATTCCGACTGAACCTAAAAGGGTCTAGGCATTCGTTCCGGCCTCCTGCCCCGGCTGGAACGAGAAACGGCGGCGTCCTGTCAGGGGCGCCGCCGTTGTCATTTTGACTTTCAGGTTCAGTCCGCGCGCTGTTCCTGCCCGGTCGATGCGCCCGCCAGATCCGACAGGATGGGACAGTCCGGGCGGTCATCGCCAGCGCAGCAATGGGCCAGGTGGCGCAGGGTGTCGGCCATCTCGCGCATTTCGCGGATGCGGGCGTCCAGGTCCTCCAGATGCTTCTGCGCCATCGCCTTGACCTCGCGGCTGGGGCGGGCGTCGTCGCGCCACAGGGACAGAAGGCGGCTGATCTCCTCGATCGAAAAGCCCAGCCCGCGCGCCCGCCGGATGAAGCGCAGGTCGTTCAGGTCGCGCTCTGAAAAGTCGCGGTAATTGCCCTCGGTCCGATCGGCGGGGCGGATCAGGCCCTGCGCCTCATAATAGCGGATCATCTTGGCCGAGACGCCGGTCGCCTGAGCCGCCTTGCCGATGTTCATCACGCGGCTCCCTTCACGCTGCCGATGTGGGGTTTGAAGGTCTTCAGGCGCAGGGCGTTCAGCACCACGCTGACGCTGGACAGGGCCATGGCCCCCGCCGCCAGCATGGGCGACAGCATCACGCCGAAGACCGGATACAGCACCCCCGCCGCCACCGGGATCAGCAGGACGTTGTAACCAAAGGCCCAGGCCAGGTTCTGGCGGATATTGTTCATCGTCGCCCGCGACAGGCCGATGGCGCTGACCGCGCCGCGCAGGTCGCCGCCGGTCAGGACCACGTCCGCGCTTTCAATCGCCACGTCCGAGCCGCCGCCGACCGCCAGACCCACATCCGCCGCCGCCAGAGCCGGAGCGTCGTTCACCCCGTCACCGACGAAGGCGACCCTGCGCCCGCCCGCCTTCCCAGCCTTCTCTTTCATAGCCTCGATCACAGCCACCTTGCCGTCCGGCATGACCTCGGCGTGAACTTCGTCGATGCCCAGACGACGCGCCACGGCGGCGGCGGTGCGGCGGTTGTCGCCGCTGATGACCGCAACCTTCAATCCCAGCTCGTGCAGGGCGGCGATGGCCTCGGCCGTCGTCGCCTTGACCGGATCGGCTACGGCGATGATGGCGGCCAACCGACCGTCCACGGCGGCGTACAGCGGCGTCTTGCCCTCGTCGCCCAGACGGGCCGCCGTCTCGGCGAACACGTCTACGTCGCAGCCCAGTTCGGCCATGTATCGATCGGCCCCGACGGCGACGCGCGCCCCGTCGACCAGACCCGTCACCCCCTTGCCGGGGATGGAGGCGAAGTCCTGCGGTTCGACCACCGTCACGCCGCGCGCCTCGGCGGCGGCGACCAGGGCGCGGGCCACCGGGTGCTCGGAACGGATCTCCAGCGCCGCCACCTGAGCCAGCACCGTCGTCTCGTCAAAGCCCTCGGCCGTGACCAGATCGGTCAGCGTCGGCCTCCCCTCGGTCAGGGTGCCGGTCTTGTCGAAGGCGACGACGTCCACGCCCTGCAGGGCCTGAAGCGCCTCGCCCTTGCGGAACAGCACGCCCAGTTCGGCCGCACGACCCACGCCCACCATGATGGAGGTCGGCGTCGCCAGCCCCATGGCGCACGGACAGGCGATGATCAGCACGGCCACCGCACTGACCAGAGCCATACCCAGCGACGGCGACGGCCCGAACAGGAACCATACCGCGAAGGTCAGGGCGGCGACGGCCATGACGGCGGGCACGAACCAGCCCGTCACCTTGTCCACCAGCGCCTGAATGGGCAGCTTGGCCCCTTGCGCGGCTTCGACCATCTTGACGATCTGGGCCAGCACGGTCTGGGCGCCGACCTGACGCGCCTCGAAGCGGAAGGCGCCCGTAGTGTTCAGGGTGCCGCCCGTGACATCAGTCCCGGCATTCTTCTCGACCGGGATCGGCTCGCCCGTCAGCATGGATTCATCGACGAAAGAGGCGCCGTCCGTAACCACGCCATCGACCGGAACCCGCTCGCCGGGGCGCACTACGACCACGTCGCCGACCTGAACCGCATCGACGGCCACGTCCTGTTCGACCCCGTCGCGCACCACGCGAGCGGTCTTGGCCTGCAGCGACATCAGGCGGCGGATCGCCTGACCCGTGCGTCCCTTGGCCCGCGCCTCGATCCAGCGCCCGACCAGGATCAGGGTGACGATCACCGCCGCCGCCTCGAAATAAATCTCAGCCGTGCCTTCAGGCAGCCACTGCGGCGCAAAGGTCGCCACCGTCGAGAAGGCCCACGCCGCCGTCGCGCCCAGCACGACAAGGGAGTTCATATCCGGCGCCGCGCGCAGCAGGGCGGGCACGCCTTTACGGAAGAAAACGGCCCCCGGCACGAACAGCACGAAGGTCGCTAGCACGAAGCTGACGACCTTCCAGTTGAAGGCGCCGATGGTCTCGCCGATCCAGTGGTGCATCCCCGGCACGAAGTGCGAGCCCATCTCCAGCACGAACAGCGGCAGGGTCGCCGCGCCCGCGATCAGCACCGCGCGGGCCAGCTTCCTGATCTCGGCGTCGCGGGCGGCCTGTTCGCGGTCGCCGGCGTCCGGCCCGGCGTCCTGCGGCGCCTCCAGCACATAGCCCGCCTGTTCGACGGCGGCGGCCAGATCCTGGAACGTCGTCGCCCCCGACAGGAAGCGCACCGTCGCCCGCTCGGTCGCCAGATTGACGCTGGCCGACAGCACGCCCGGCACGGCGGCCAGCGCCTTTTCGACCCGGCCGACACAGGAGGCGCAGGTCATGCCCCGCACGGGATAGACGACCTCCTCCTGCATCGGCTCATAGCCCGCGCTCCTGATGGCGGCGGCGACGGCGGCGGCGGAACCGTCAGGCGACAGCGACACCTGCGCCCGCTCGGCGGCCAGATTGACCTGCGCCTGCGTGACGCCCGGCACGGCGCGGATGGCCTTTTCGACCCGGCCCACGCAGCTGGCGCAGGTCATGCCCAGCACGGGTAGATCCAGTGTTCTGAAGCCTTCGGCGGCCATGGCGTCGTCCTCGCAAACCTTTGACGACGACACTGGTAAACCTTCCCATCAAGGGAAGGTCAACACCCCCTCGACACACCACGGCCCAAAGCCCCGCCAACAGCAGGACGCACGGGTGAGGATTGAGGTTCACAGGCTAGCGCAGACCAAGGCCCTGCCGACACCACGCGCCTGCGCCCCATGACCCACGGAATAAGGGAATGGCGACCCCGCCAGGACTCCAACCTGGGACCTCGGCTTTAGGAAAGCCTTGCTCTATGCAGCTGAGCTACGGGGCCACGCGCGTCTGCCTAAAGGAGGTTGGGGCGTCAGGGAAGCCCCTGCGAAACCTGAACGCGTGACGGCGACCGTGCGAGGGTTCGGTCTTGTGGTTAAGGCGTGTTAAGCTACTATACCTAGTATGGAACAAAGCCTGAATCGGCGAACGTCGCTGATTCGGTCATGATTCGTTTCGCCCGTGTTCCAGGGGCCGGTAAGGTTCCGCTTACCAATTCTTTTTCGTTCATATCGAGATCGCCGCGCCGCTTGTGAAAGCAGGCGGGGTTCGCCACCTTGGGCCGGTCATGAGCGACCGTTCCGCAGGCATGGCCCCATCGCGCATCACGGCGATCCTGGGGCCCACCAACACCGGCAAGACCCATCTGGCGGTCGAGCGGATGCTGGGTCACGCCTCGGGCATGATCGGCCTGCCGCTGCGGCTGCTGGCGCGCGAAATCTATGAGCGGATCGTCAAGCGGCGGGGGGCGGCCTCGGTCGCCCTGATCACCGGCGAGGAGAAGATCGTCCCGCCGCGTCCCGCCTTCTTCGTCTGCACGGTCGAGGCCATGCCGCTGGAGCGGTCGGTCGACTTCCTGGCGGTGGACGAGATCCAGCTGGTCGCCGACCCCGAGCGCGGCCACGTCTTTACGCAAAGACTGCTGCACGCGCGCGGCCGTTTCGAGACCATGTTCCTGGGCGCCGGGACGATGGCCCCGCTGATGCGGTCGCTGGTTCCGGATGCAGAGATCGTGACCCGCGACCGGCTGTCGATGCTGTCTTACGCGGGGTCGAAGAAGCTGACCCGCCTGCCCCGGCGTAGCGCCGTCGTCGCCTTCTCGACCGAGCAGGTCTACGCCATCGCCGAGCTGCTACGGCGTCAGAGAGGCGGGGCGGCCGTAGTCATGGGCTCGCTTTCGCCCCGCACCCGCAACGCCCAGGTCGAGCTGTTCCAGTCGGGCGAGGTGGACTTCCTGGTCGCCACCGACGCCATTGGCATGGGGCTGAACATGGACGTGGACCATGTGGCCTTTGCGGGCCTGCGGAAGTTCGACGGGCGGCGCACGCGCTGGCTGCACGCCGCGGAGATCGGCCAGATCGCCGGGCGGGCCGGGCGTCACCTGCGCGACGGCACGTTCGGCGTCACGGGCGAGGCCGAGGAACTGGACGAAGACCTGGTCGAACAGGTGGTCGAGCACCGCTTCGACCCGGTCGAGGCGGCCGAGTGGCGCAGCGGGAGGCTGGATTTCGACACGCTGCCCGACCTGCTGCGCTCGCTTACGGTGACGCCGGAGCGGCATGGGCTGCGGCTGACGGCCCAGGCGCTGGACGAGACCCTGCTGCGGCGTTTTGCGGTCGATGAGGACGTCAGGAAGATCGCCCGCTCGCGCGGGGCCCTGATGCGGCTGTGGGAGGCGTGTCAGTTGCCCGACTTCCAGAAGACGACGCTGGACGAACACGCCCGCCTGTCGAAGGAGATCTTCACCGCCCTGACCAGCCGTCGCGGGCGGCTGACCGAGGACTGGGTGGCGCCGCGCTTCAATGATCTGGATCGCGACGACGGCCAGATCGACCAGCTTTCGGCGCGGCTGTCTGGGGTGCGGACGCTGAGCTACATCGCCAACCGGCCCGACTGGATGGCGGGGGCGCAGGAGTGGCGCGACCGGACGAAGGCGCTGGAGGAACGGCTCAGCGACGTGCTGCACGAACGGCTGACGGCGCGGTTCGTAGACCGTCGCACGGCGGCGCTGATGCGGGCGCTGAACGTGCGGTCGGACGTGCTGGCGGGCGTGGCGGACGACGGCGAGGTCACAGTCGAGGGCGAGGTCGTCGGTCATCTGGACGGCGTCTGCTTCACCGTCGATGCGGGCGGATCGGCGCTGGCCGACCGCGCGCTAAGGCAGGCGGCGACGCGCGCCGTGGGGCCGGAGGTGGCGCGGCGGCTTGGGCGGCTCGCGGCCGACGAGGACGCGGCTTTTTCCGTTACGCCGGACGGCGGGGTGCTGTGGAACGGGGCCCTGACCGGGCGCATCACCAACGAAGACCCCTTCTCGCCGCGCGTGCGGCTGCTGGGCGAACTGGGGCCTGTTCCGGCGCGCGAGCGGGCCGAGCGGCGCATGGAGGCCTGGCTGGCGGGCGAGGCCGGGCGGGCGCTGAAGCCGCTGAAACGCCTGCGCCATGCGATCGAGAGCGGCGCCCTGACCGGCCTGCCCCGGGGGCTGGCGTTCCGGCTGATCGAGGCGGGCGGCCTGATCCCCCGACGCGAGGTCGAGCGCGACCTGGCGGCCCTGAGCCAGCATGAGCGGCGCACGCTGAAGACCTTCGCCATCCGCGTCGGCGCCCATTCGGTGTGGCTGCCCGGCGTGATGAAGCCGCGGGGGGCGACGCTGGCGCAGGCCTTCCTGCCGCGTGAGGCGACGAAGGGGCTGGCGGGTGAGGGCCTTCTGCCCCTGCCCGAGCCGGCGCCGTCGGCGCGCGCCCTGTCGGCGTTCGGACGCCGCGCCGTCGGCCGTTGGACCGCGCCGGTCGAGGCGCTGGAAACCTTCGCCGAGACTCAGCGCGCTGCGGGAAAGGCGCCGCTGTCGGATCAGGCGCTGAACGACCTCGGCTGGACGGCGGATCAGGCGAAGGCGATCCACGCCGCCCTGCGCACCCCGCGCGCCGAACGGGCGCCGCGCTCCGGAAAGCCGACGCCGCCGCCCAAGGATTCGCCCTTCGCCGCCCTAGCGCAGTTGACCCAGCCGCCACGGCCCGCCGCCAACCCCAAGGCGGCGCGCAGGCCCCGTCGGCGTCCTCGGCGGGCCCCGGCGGGCAAGCCCGCCGAATGACCATCGAGAGCTGCCGCATCGACGTCTGGCTGTGGCGCGCCCGCTTCGCCAAGACGCGCAGTCTGGCCGCCGCCATGGTCGAGAAAGGCGCCATCCGCCTGACGCACAACGGCGTCCAGACCCGCCTCGACAAGCCCAGCCGCAGCGTCCATCCCGGCGATGAGGTGCTGTTCGCCCAGGCCGGGCGGCTGATCGCCGTGCGCGTGGTGCAGATGGGCGACCGACGCGGGCCTGCGCAGGAAGCCCACGCCCTTTATGAACCGCTGGACGCGGCGGACTAACCCGCCGCCATCACGAACTCGCCCTCGATGTGCAGCTTCACCTCGTCGCCCAGGGCGGGCAGGCCGAAGGTGATGCCGAAGTCGGACCGCTTGATCGTCGCCTTACCGTCGAAACCCGCCTTGTAGCCGCCTCGCGTCGGGCCGGCCTGGTTGAACTCGACCTCCATGACCACGGGGCGCGTGACCCCGCGCAGGGTCAGTTCGCCATGGACCGTCGCCTCGTCGCGATCGTCGGCGTCGACCACGATCCGGGTCGAACGGAAGGTCGCCACCGGATGGTTGGCGGTGTCGAAGAAGTCCGCCGTCTGCAGGTGTTTGTTCAACCCGTCCGAGTTGGACGCCACGTCCGTCAGAGGAATGGTCGCGGTCAGGGTGCTGGCGGACGGGTTGGCGGGGTCCAGCTTCAGCTCGGCCTGGACGTTCACGAACTGGCCGACATAGGTGGAGAAACCGAGGTGATCGACGGACCAGGTGATCTTGCCGTGCTCCGGATCCAGCTTGTAGTCGCCGGACTGAACCTCGGACGGAACCTTGGTCAGGGCAGCCTGGGCGACGACCGCGCCCCCGGCCAGAAGGCTGAGCGCCACACTCGCGGCGCCGATGCGGCCTATGGCGGAACGCGTGATGAAACCTTGATTGAAACGCATGGGGACAGGTCTCCGGGGGGATGATGATCCGGCGTCAAGAAGAGGGAGCGCGGCCCGGCGCCGTCGAGCCTGGACAGCTTTGCATCAGCGCCTTCGGTTGACAGTTGGTTCCGACGGGGCCATTTGCCCGCCCTCGACCTCCTCGCTGCCACGGGCCCATCCGAACGCCATGACCTACATCGTCACCGACGCTTGCGTGAAATGTAAGTTCATGGACTGCGTCGAGGTGTGTCCGGTGGACTGCTTCTACGAGGGCGAAAACTTCCTGGTCATCGCCCCTGACGAATGCATCGACTGCGGCGTGTGCGAGCCTGAATGCCCCGTCGACGCCATCGTGCCCGACACCGAGGACGAACCGGACGGCAAGTGGCTGCAGGTCAACGCCGAATACGCCAAGGTCTGGCCGAACATCACGGTCAAGGGCGTGCCCCCGGCGGATCGTGAGCAGTATGAGCGCGAAACCGGCAAGTTCGAGAAGTATTTCAGCCCCAAGCCGGGCAAGGGCTCCTAATAATCCGCCACATTGCAGTCACAATGTGCCGCTCGTCGCCGACGGCCCTGTGGATGTTTTGAGATTTCCTAATTTTATGATAGGTTCCTCCCTATTCGAAACGGGCGGTTCCGCAACTCTGCGCGCCGCCCGCATTTACGACAGAACCTCGCCGCGAGGACGGGGTCGGCCAGAGGTTCGGTGATCCTTTTTCGCGTCTGACAATGCGACCTTCCGCTCAACCGCCTGGCTTACGCCCGGCGGCGGGGTGGATTTTGCTTTCAAAGATGCGGCGGAGATCTCGCCCCTTCGGTTCGGGAAAGGAATGACATGACGAGCAAGACCGGTCTGGAATTCAAGGTTGGCGATGCGGTGGTCTATCCCGCGCATGGCGTCGGCAAGGTCGCCGCGATCGAGACTCAGGAAGTCGCCGGCATGGCGCTCGAAGTCTACGTCGTGACCTTCGAGCACGAAAAAATGACCCTGCGCGTCCCGACCAAGAAGGCCAAGACCGCCGGCCTGCGCACCTTGGCCGCCGATGACACCGTGACCAAGGCCCTGACGACCCTGAAGGGCCGCGCCCGCGTCAAGCGCACCATGTGGTCGCGCCGCGCCCAGGAATACGAAGCCAAGATCAACTCGGGCGACCTGATCTCTATCGCCGAAGTGGTCCGCGACCTGCACCGCGCCGACACCCAGCCGGAACAGTCCTATTCCGAGCGCCAGCTCTATGAATCGGCCCTGGACCGCATGGCCCGCGAAGTCGCCGCCGCCAACAAGATCGACAAGGACGCCGCCATGGCTCTGCTGGGCAAGTCGCTCAGCGCCAAGAAGCCGGTCGCCCCTGCCGCAGAAGAGGCCGAGGCCGCCTGATCTCAGGCGACCGACTGATGAAAAAAGGCCCGGCGGCGACGCCGGGCCTTTTGTTTTTGGGACAAGAGCGAAGTTTAGAAATACTCCGCTCCGGCCGGGCATTGGGCGGCCAGACGCCGCGCCGTGATGCTGGCGGGAATGTAGGGGGTGCCGCGCGCCAGTTGGGCGCCGCCGTTGAAGCGGAAGGCCTGTTCTTCATAGGTGCCGTTCAGGCGCACATTGATGCGGCGGCCCTTGTGATCCTGGCAGCTGCCTTCAAATCGGGCCTTGCCGTCGCCGACCTGGCGGGTCGGATAGGTGCACCGCCATTTGCGCGTCGACAGGCCGCCGAAGAAACGGTTGATCTCGCTGGGACGGACGCACTTCTGCTCAGTGTCGCGCGAACCCATCACGCTGGTGGTGTACTCCCAATAGCCGGGCAGAACCTCGGATTGGGCGGCCGACTGGGCCTGGGGCGCCGACGCGGGCGCGGCCAGCATCACAGCGCCCGCGACCATGGGGGCTGCGACAGCCATCAGCTTGGCCAGGTGGGGCAGGGTCTTCATGGATTTGCCGTTCATGGGACTCATCATGGGTTCTTTATATAGTCACGGCTTGAACGGCTGCTGAACAAAGGCGATCCCTCGCCTTCACAATGACTCAGCGCCAGCCGCACGACGACCGCATGACGACTCTGGCCTTGACGCGCGATGATTCATTCCTCTATACGGCCCCCTCTCGCGCAGGCCTCCTTGGCTTGCCGCGCCCCTGTTTCATGCGTCCGCGCCGGTATTGCGGATGTGACCTTGAGGATCTTCAGATGTCGCGTCGCTGCGAACTCACCGGTATCGGCCCGATGGTCGGCAATCACGTGAGCCACTCCAACATCAAGACCAAGCGTCGTTTCCTGCCGTCGCTGAAGACGGTCAAGGTTCAGTCGGACGCTCTGGGCCAAACCTTCTCGCTGCGTATCTCGAACGCCGCCCTGCGCACCCTGGACTTCAAGGGCGGCCTGGACGCCTTTATCGTCAAGGCCCGCGACGAGCAGCTGTCGATCGCCGCCCTGCGCATCAAGCGTCAGGTCCGCGCCAAGCTGGCCGAGCAAGCCGCCGCCTGATCGGCGTCGACTGACGGATTTTGAAGAGGCCGGTGGAAACACCGGCCTTTTTCTTTTGAGCGCGCTCCCGCTACCCTCACGGCTCGTCCAGCCGGAGCCTCAGCCTTGCGTCCTCTCACCGCCCTCATCCTGACCACGACCCTGCTGTCGTGGCCCGCTGTCGCGCAGGAGGCCGCGCGCGAAACCTCCGCCTTCACCCTGTCCAGCGGCACGCCGCGCACGCCTGAACAACTGGCCCTGCGTTTCGACAAGGCGGACCTGTCCTTCAAACTGCTGCCTGAGACGCAGTCGCTGGAAGGCGTCGCCGTTCTGGACTTCACCGCCACAGCGCCGACGGCGGCGGTCGTGGTCGAGTTGGACGCCGTATTCGCCATCGCCGCCGTCACCGTGGACGGTCAGGCCGTCGCCGACTGGTCCAATCCCGAGGGGCGGCTGACCATCCCCCTGCCCCGCCCCCTGGCTGCGGGTGAGACGGCCAGCGTCCGCATCGCCTATTCCGGCCGCCCGCATCAGGCCAGGCGCGCGCCCTGGGACGGCGGCTTCGTCTGGACGACGACGCCCGACGGCCAGCCATGGATCGCCAGCGCGGTTCAGGGCGAGGGCTGCGACCTGTTCTGGCCCTGCATCGACCATCCGCAGGGCGAGCCGGAGCGCGTCGACCTGCACATCACCGTGCCCTCTGCCCTCAGCGCCCCCGCCAATGGCCGTTTCCTGGGCAAGACAGACAACGGCGACGGCACGACCACCTGGAACTGGACCACGCGCCAGCCCGACACCTACGCCATCAGCCTGAACATCGGCCCCTATGTGGAGATGGCCGCCGACTATCAAAGCCGGTTCGGCAATGTGATTCCGTTGCGTTTCTGGCGGCTGGCATCCGCTGACCCGGCCAAGGCGCAGCGCCTGTTCGACGAGTTCCCGCAGATGCTCGACTTCTATGAGACGACGATCGGCCCCTTCCCCTTCGGCGACGAGAAGATGGGCGTGGTCGAGACGCCGCACCTGGGCATGGAGCACCAGACCATCAACGCTTACGGCAACGGCTATAAGCTGGACGGCAAGGGCTACGACTGGCTGCTGCAGCACGAACTGGCGCACGAATGGTTCGGCAATCAGCTGACCAACGCCGACTGGGACGACATGTGGCTGCACGAAGGGTTCGGCACCTATATGCAGCCCCTCTACGCCCGCTGGCTGAACGGCGAACGGGCCATGCAGGCCGAGCTCCAGACCATGCGGCTGACTCTGGCCAACCGCTTCCCCGTGGTGTCCGGCAGGCCGCAGGACGCGGCCACCGTCTATGACGACAAGACCGGCCCGGCGCTGGACCTCTATTACAAGGGCGCGCTGATCGCCCACACCCTGCGCCTCTTCATCGGCGACGACGCCTTCTATGAGAGCCTGCGCCGCCTGGTCTACGGCCGCCCCGATCCGCAGCCGGGGAACTTCCGGCCCCGCTACGCCACGACGCCGGAGTATGTCGCCATCGTCAATGAAGTGACCGGCCGCGACATGGGCTGGTTCTTCGACGCCTACCTCTACCAGGCCGCCCTGCCCGATCTGATCATGACACGGCAGGACGAGCAGGTGACGCTGGAGTGGAAGACCGGAAACAGCCGCCCCTTCCCCCTGCCGGTCGAGGTCGAGGTCGACGGCGAATTGCTCTCTCTGCCCATGACCAACAGCCGCGCAATCTTCACCGCTCCTGCGCGCGCGCGCATCCTCCTAGACCCCGGCTCAAAAGTGCTGAGGCGGCTGGAGTATCTGGAGCGGTGGAAGGCATCGTAAGCGAGACCTGACGTTTCAGTGGCGCTTGAAGGTGCCCGAGGCTCCATCCAGACTTGCTGAATGCTAGCACTTAAAAAAGAAAACCGGATGAAATCATCCGGTTTAGTTAACTCAGGGGAGCTTAAATATTAGCATAGAGGATTATCATTAATAGCTTAGCTATTAGGCAGCTTTACATTTTTAGCTCGCCGGTAGTCGGAGCAACCGGAGTGATATTCAGATAGCCTGTTGCGTAACAAGTAGAAGGAGATCCAGTAACAGTAGCCGTAGGATCAGTTACAATACGATTAGGACCCTTACTGCCCCAATAAAGCTTTAGTGGAGCCAGAACACCAGAGCATGTTCCTGCTCCAGCCTGAATATTAACATTAATATTGATAGAGCCTTCATCTGCGCCACTAGGGGAACCGGTGATGAGTTGCGGCGGCGGGGGGCTCAGAGGGCGGATCAAGGTGCCGCAAAGCGGATGCCCCGGAGAGAATGTCATACTGGTGATGTAAGCTTGACCAGCAGCATTAACCTCTATGGTAGCGTCAACATTACAGTCTACACCATCAATCGTCTGATAGAGCTCAAGATTTCCAACAGCCTTAAAAATACCTGGGGCCGGTTGAAAGGATTGAGCATTAGCCACTCCAAAGCTGGAAACAGCCAAAACAGCCGCACAAGAAACTACAGAAAGCGTCTTAGTCATAACATATAACTCCGTCTTTCATAAGTAACCATTATAGGCGAGATTTATACTACACAATTACTGAAAAAAGCCAACAGAACTAGAATGTTTTTTGTAAGGAGAATCCAAAAATTCTTGGATCAAGAGTAAATACATTTGTGGTTAACATCGTATCGTCGCTATTGGTAAACGCATCCACAATAGGAGTATCGTCAAAAACATTCTTTACGTATGCGCTTACAGTCAGGCCGTTAGAAGGATTCTCGAGAGATATAGACAAGTTTGCATTACCCCACCCCTTAAGTCTATCATAGTCTGTATTATAGACGCGGAAATAGCTTTCAGCCTGCCTATAGTAATCGGCTCTGAACGTAATGCTTGAGGCTCCGATATCCCAGACGTACTGGGCTCCGATGTTTGCCGTCCATCGCGGCGAGTTCGGCAGTTCGTTTCCACTGAGGTCCGCCAAGAATCCGCGACCGCTATTCGGCGCATCGGTCAGTGGATTATATGTAATGCCGTACAATGCCCAGAATGGCGTACCGCCCACAAAGCTCGGATCGAACGAACCATAGTTCTTTGATCCTCCGCACAAGACCTGAAGAGCCAGTTGATTCAGGCTGTCCCCGAAGTTGCTGCTTACAATCTTTTCGACAAGCGCGGTCGGCGCCACACAATTTGACGGCACCTGGACCCAGGGCCTCAATACCATCCACTCGGGATTTCCCTGAGTGCGATCCATGACATTGATGGAGCCTTCACCGTCGGCAATCCGCGTTTTCAGATAACCAAAGTTGCCATCGATCCGGAACCGTGGCGTGACCTGATAATTGACCTCAAGCTCTAACCCCATGCTTTCCGCATCGAAATTCTCGTTCAGAGAAATACGGTCAACGATCTGAGACACCTGATAGTCGGTATAGTCGTAGTAGAAGGCTGTTGCGTTCAAGCGCAGACGGCGATCCAACAGACTGGTCTTGATCCCGAGCTCATAGGCGTTGAGGAATTCAGGCTCGAAAATGCTCGACTGCGGCAGATACTGCACCACCCTCGGATCGAGGCCCGCCCGCGGAGGGTTGGTCCCCCCGCCTTTATAGCCGCGCGCGTAGGACGCATAGGCCATCAGATTGTCCGACGGCTTCCAGTCCAGAACAAGACGGCCCGTCATTTCAGACCAGTTTTGCTCAATGTCCGGCAAAGCTTCAAAGCCCCTGGAGAACGAACCGCCAGTCAAATGACCGTAACCTAGACTATCCCTGGTCCCTAAAAGCAGTTGCGTCGGATATGGCGTTGACCTCTTGCTGTCGTCGGTATAACGCAGGCCAGCCGTCAGGCGAAAAATATCTGAAAGATCAACATATACCTCACCAAATACACCATAAGATTCAGTTGTTACTTCATTTTTACTTCTAAAATAATTATGCCCGTCGCCCGCAATGTTTTTGATAGAGGATCGGTCAACGTAGACACATTCATTCTGGCTTCCATCCACACAGGGGATCGACATGCCACCGTCAGTTGGATTTGAAGGATCTATAGGAACCCTATTGTACCAGTACTCAGCGATAAGTGTGAAAACATTATTGAATACATAATAATCATCCTTCGTATCAAATTTGAGGTAATTCACTCCTAGATTAAAATTAAATCGTCCGGAGTAGTTTGATTGCAACCTAAATTCTTGGAAAAATTGCTCATTTTTTGACCTACTAAGATCAACGGCAAGCATTCTTTTAGATGGCCCAAGCTGCGGATCCGTATAAACCCCATCCGGCGCCGCATTGTAAATACTGCTATGAAGAGGTCGCGGATTTCCCCACGCATCTATAATATCGTCGTAATTACTCTTATTAAAAATTTCATTAGAAACATATCTCATATAGTCCTGAGACGACCAGAAATAGTCTTTTGCATATGTTGTTTGCGATACAAGTGTAAGATTAGGATTAAAATCATACTCAAGATTTAGCTGATAAACATCATTATTAGCTACAAATTTCGGATCATAGCTCGTAGAGACCTCACGAAGATCTGTTGATTGAACGACGCCTTCATAGGGATTTATCCCTACATCAATTCCCCGTGTTGAAATTCTGACGCCATTTACGAGACGCTGCCCATAACCGACGTTCGCTGCCGCCCAGATCTGGCCCATGCTAGTGCCATTAGGCGTGCCATAGGCCGCATCTTCATAAAGGCTCCCCGGCTGACAGCCCTGGCTTAGAACCCCCTGCAGGAATTTACTGGTGAGCGTAAAATTCCCCACCTGCGTCGGGCCGTCGTCAGTCGTACACAGTTGCTTGCCGGTACGAGAACGATTGTCGTCTTCCCCGAAATGTTCCCAGATCAGATTGGCGCGGAAACGATCCGTCGGCTCCCAAGCTGCGGACAGCCGCACAGAATGCAGATCACGTCCGTTGACGTGTGTATCGTTGAAGGAGTTGTAATCAAATCCATCCCGCTTGGTCAGGCCCGCAGCCGCACGAACCCAGAAGGTGTCGGTGATCGGGACATTGACCATCATCTGGCCGCGCATCGTGCCGAAGTTGCCGGTCTCAGCCTTCAGCATCGCCTCAAAGTCCGGACCGGGCAGTTTGGGGAACATGTTGACCACGCCGGCCGTAGCGTTACGGCCATAGAGCGTTCCCTGCGGCCCGCGCAGGACCTCTACCCGGTTCACGTCCAGGTATTCCTGTTCGAAAAGACGGTTTCGGATGAGGGGGGTATTGTTGAAACTGACGGCGACAGCAGGGTCAGACGATGCTGAAACCGCCTTGGTCCCGATCCCACGGATCGAGAAATTGTACATGCTGAAATTGCCCTTGGAGAAAGCCACGTTCGGGATGGCGCGCATCAGTTCCGAACCGCCTTCAATCTTCATCGCGTCCAAGTTCTCTGCCGAGAAGGCGGAGACCGCGATGGGCACGCTCTGAATGGATTCCTCACGCTTCTGAGCCGTCACGATCACGTCGGCGACGCTGGTCGTCTCTTGGGCGATCGGGCCCTGCAGAAGGTCGTTTCCCCCCGCATCGCCCTGGCCGCCGCGTACCAGACGAACAGCATTCGGGCCGGCGAATTCGGCGGTAAGCCCCGTACCGACCAACAGTCTGTCCAGGGCTTCGCCGACCGGCAGGTCGCCCGACACGGCGCGGCCGCGCAGGCCGGATGTCAGAGATTGATCTACAGCGACCGAAATTCCGGCCTGGCGTCCGAATTCAAGCAGGCTTTGCGACAGCGGCGCCGAACGGATGTTGAATGAGGTCACCGCCGACTGAGCTGTCGCGCCCACGGGCGACGCCGCAATCATCAATGCGGCGCATCCCGCCCCCGCCAACATGCGCAAACGTGAAATACCGACGCGCGAAGACCGCAACACCATAGACCTCTCCCTCCCAAGAGATGGTTGTTTTGAGAGATTGACGTTTCAGGCGACAGAAACCCTACCTGCCCCGACGCATATTTTTGCAGGGATCGTAAAATCTCAGCTTGCGGGCTTGAGGCGGTCCTCGCGACCCGCATCGCGGATGTCGGCGTCGAGCAGGGCGGCGAGGCGCTGCACCGTATCGGCCCGGTCGTCGATCACAAGGCGCAGCGTCACATGACGGCGTCCCAAGGAGGGTTCTGCCGAAACAGGGCGCTCGTAGAAGCGATTGAGGTCGCGGATCACCTGATCGACCGGCGCATCTTCATAAGTCAGGACACGCTGGCGCCATTCATCGACAGACGTCGTCGGGATCGTCGAGATCCGCGTCTGCTTGAACGTGTGTTGGTTCGTATTCTTAACTTGAAATCTCTGCCCGGCGCGCAGGAGAATCGGCTTTCCGCCCCCTGCCAGGGAGCGGACCTCGACCACCCCTTCCTTGACGGCTACGTCCAGGCTGTGGTCACGGCTACGAACATTGAACGCCGTGCCGATCGCCCGGACTTCATAGCCGCTCGCCCGTACCAGAAAGGGACGATCAGGGTCCTTACGGACGACGAAGGTCGCCTCGCCTTCTTTCAGATTCACCACTCGTTCGCGGCGATTAAGATCATATTGAGCGCGCGTTACGACGTTCAGCGCGACAATACTGCCATCCGGCAACTCCTGACTGCGTTGTTCGCCGACACCCGTTTCACTGGACGTGCGATCCAGCCGCCAGAGGGCGCCCAGGCCCACGCTCGCAGTCAGTCCCAACACCAGAACGGCGGCTATGGCGGCGAGGCGGACCTGTCGGGGAGCCCTGCGGCGCGGCGCCGGAACCATTTCAGCGACGTTTGAAAGCTCGCCCCACACCTCGTGCATACTGTTCAAGGCGGCCTGATGCAGAGGATGGGAACGCCAGACGTCAAAAGCCTGTCGCTCTTCCAGCGACATAGGGCCTCTTCGCTGGGCGGCGAACCACCGAGCAGCCTCCTGCTGGATTTCTTCGTTTAAGATCATGACCGGCGAATTGGCGGCGTGTAGAGCCGAAGGATTACCACCATAGACGAATGAAGGAGCTTATTCCCTACTCATCCAATTCGTCTGCCTGCATTTTTTGTACCAATTCCAGCATGGCGGCCGAAAGATGCTTTTCCACCGCCTTCACGCCAATTCCCATTGTACGGGCGATTTCGAGATAGCTGAGACCGTCGATGCGATGCAGGAGAAAGGCCTCGCGACGGCGGCCAGGCATGGCGTCGATGACCGCCAGCGCCCTGCGCAGCCTTTCAGTCGCAAGCAGGACGCGTTCTGGGTCAGCCAGATTGCACGGCCCCTGCTCATAATGGTCTTCCGGGCGAAACAAGCGCAGCGTCCGCGCCCGACTGCGCAGTCGATCAATCACCAGATTGCGTGCGAGACGGAAAAGCAAATGAGTCGGTGCTTTAACCGGCTCGCGCCTTGCTGTTTCGACAAGCTTTAAACAAGCGTCCTGAGCAAGATCGGCTTCGTCTCCCTGCACGCGGCGCGTGATCGCGCGCAAACCTTGTGCGCTGGATCGAAACGTCTCGTCCAGTTCATGTGGCGCTGTAATCCGTGCTTGCCTCTCGCCCATGGTCTCTCCCCAGACCATTGTTCGCTAGATTGACACTCTCACGAAGCGTGCGGACTTCGTCAAGTCGCCCCTTCCATCAGAACCGGCGCTGCAACGTCAGGCGCACGGCGCGGCCCAAGGGATCCTGCATGTCGCGCCCATAGCCTTGAGCTGGCGATCCGTCGCCCAGGCGCGCCTCACGGCGCGTATCGAACAGATTGCTGATCTCCAGATTGACCTGCAGGCCTGTACTGCGACGACGAGGCGTCTCGGTGGCTCCGGTTCCGGATCGGCTGCGACCGGACATCATCTGAAAGCTGAACCTCAGATCAGCCGTCATGAAATCCGCGATGACCAAATCATCGGGACCATCCACTCCGCCAAGGCGCCGCGTTCGATAACCTTCCTGCCAATGAGCCGAAAGATTCGCGCCCCACCGCCCCCGCTGAGCGTCAATCAAAACGCTGGCGTTCTGGCGTGAAATTCCTCCGCCATCTCCCTTGAGGCGATCTAATTCGGCCAACCCTGCGCGCAAACGCGTGACGCTGGCGAGTTGAAGACCGTGACTGATCGCGACGCGCATGATCGTCGCCTCTTGCCCCGCCGCCCCTGCCGGACGAGGAAGATTGAAGTTCGCGCCCGTGGTCAGACTCTCGGAAAACGTCGAACTCAGATTAAGCGGCCGATAGTCGATACTTATCAACCTACCATTGATATCCCGATGGAAACGGTCGGGAAACGCCATCTCCACGTCTTCGGTCAATTCGGGCAGCGAGCCGATCCCATTTGTATGGGCGTTGCGCACATAACCCAGATTGCCCGACAGTCCCCATGATGTGAAAGGCCCCCATGAGGCCGAGACGCTCCAACGTTCGGATTCGGGCGGCGTCAGATCCGGATTACCCCCCCTGATAGGCAAAACCTCGACTGCCTCTCCGCTCCGGAAGTCGAAAACAACGATCGGGGCGCCGTAATACTCCGGCTCAGAACGCTGGATATCCGGCACGCTATCCGTCGACGCCCCCCATTCGCCGTTTAAACGTATGCCCCGGCGGGGAGTCCAGGCCAGCCCTGCGCTGACATCCTCGCCACTGGCGCCGCCGCTGTTGCGCATTCCCACGCCGAAGGTCGCCACAATATCACCCAGGCGATCCCTCCCTCCGGGACCGCCTGACTTCGTCAAGGGGATGCTCAGCGCGCCTCGAGCACTGTTCGTCTGGAAACTGTGAACCGACCGGTCCAGGTCACGCTCAACAGTCGCCCGGCTGCCCTGGAAGCCGGCGCTCACATTGGCGGTCATAGGTCCGGACGGCAGTTCAATAAGCGGCCGCTGACCTGCACCCGTAATCCCGAACGACAAGGTGTCGCTGCTCATGTCCTGCAGGCCGTCTTCCTGACTGCGCGCAATCTGGCCGTTCAGATTCGTCTGCACCATCCAGCCGGCCACTTGCCCACTGGCGCCGCCGGACATGCCCAGGCTTTGCGAGCGGCGACGGCTTTCGACCACGCCGACGCCTATCTGCGCCACTGAACGGCTCTCTTGCGCCTGTCCATTCAGGCTGAAGACCCCGGACCACTCGCCCAGCCCGCGCGTAAGGCTGATATTAGCCGAAAGGAGTTCCGATTGCGGGCGCAACGTCACGAGGTCCGCGTCCGGTCCATCTGTCGCCAGGGCGCGGTCTCTTTCCCCTGCCCGCAGCGCCGTGTCGCGCGAGAGACGCAGGCCGAGTTGATGCGTATTTCTTCCGGCGATAGCGGAACGCCTCAGATCGCCGGACAAAGTCGAAGTTCCGCCCTGGGTCGGCCGCGATCCGACAGCCCGCCCGTCATAGCTGGAGAAATTCTGCTGCAGCACCAGGTTGACTACACGTTGTCCCGGAACGGCGCCGTAGAGGCCTGCAGCTTCAGGAGGCAGAACTTCGGCGCGCACAAGGGCGTCAGGCGGAAACCCCGTATAAGCGCTGACATTAGGCGTCGGTCGCCCATTGATCAGCACCAGAGGCTGGCCGCCAAGCGCCAGGGTTTCATCCATGCGCTTCAAAACATCGTCGATGCTCCACGCGCCCAGAGCATCAATATCGGCGCCGTCTAATTCGATCTCCGGGGGCGTCAGCGCCGCGCCGCGCCGCCCGAACACCTCCACATCCTCGACCTGGACCGGCTCTTCCAGATCAAGATCCGGGCGCACATTCTGCCCCGCCGCCGCTTCAGCCGAAGCTCCGCCATGCCCCATGATGACAGCGGCGACTAAGGGCAGCCACCCCATACTATTCCTCGCCGCCCAACTGCATCATGGCATGAAGCCTTGCGCGTTATTCACGACACGACAAGACGAAACATAAAAAGATACCTGATGCCGGGGCCTATTGACGCTAGGGAACAGCAATGAATCCGAGCATTATCTGAAAAGACGTGCAACCAGCCGCACCTCGTCAAAGATACCGCTTAAAATCAGCGCCCGCGCATCAAGATCGAGCGCCAAGACGTTCGCCGATCAGGGCTCCAGCTCGATGTCCCAGTAGAGGTAGCTGAAACCGCCTTATCCACGCCGTTAAACCGCTCGCTTGCGGCGGAAGCCTTCTGGCCTCTCAGGCGCAGTCAGTTCAGCTTCAAGATGCGCTTGAGGTGGGCAAAAAGCATCTCAACCTTCTTCCGTTCGCGTCGGGAAACGGCGTAGGCGTCGGCCCTGGCGATCTCGCGGCGATCTCAACAGCCGCCTTTTTCAACAAACTCGGCGCGTTTCCGATTTATGTGGCTCACCTGGCCATGGCGAACCAGTCCTCAGAATCATCTGCGGCAGCGCGCGCGTACGCTTAAGGCTGCCCAAGGCGGCTAAACTCCGAGCCGCCTAGGCTCAAGCGCTGCCTATTCCCGCCTAGAGAACGGCGGATGTTTACATTCGCGCTACAATGTAATACAAAAAGTCATGGCGTCCCTAAACACCCCCCTGAGCGTCAGGCTCTCCGATGAGGACACCAGCTTTCTCGCGAAGCTGGAGGTCGATGGCGCGGTCACGGCCAGCGACAAGATCCGAGGCCTGATCAGGCAGGCGCGGCAGCGAGCCGAGCCGCTGGAGAACTTTTCCGCCGCCTTGGTCATCAGCCATGAGCAACTGGCGGCGGCGGTGCGCGCCGTGAGGATTATCGAACAGGATCTGGATCGTCATTCCGACGTGACCGTGGGCCTGATGACCGCCGCTGAGGAATTACTAGCTCTGGCCCTGGCGGCGCCCCGTCCTGGTTCGGCTAGCGGAGCGGATGACTTGGTGCGGCATGAAGCGCGTTTGGTCGATTGCGCCGCGCGGATGACCGACCAGCTGCTGCGATGGGCTGTGACGCCCACGGCGCCGGCTTACGAGCCCGCTGTCATCTCGCGGCGACTTGCCGAACTCTCGGACTTGATGAAGCTTGTTTCTGCGGCCCTGGCCGCGCGCTAACGGAAGGATCAGGATCATGGCGGATACATTGGGCGCGCGCGTCGGCCGCATCGTTTCGGGCAGCGCCCATGCGCTGATCGACGCGATCGAAGGCGCAATGCCGGACGCAGTCGTGCAGCAGACCCTGCGCGAGATTGACAAGGCGGTGGACGATGTTCGCGCCGAACTGGGCCGGACCATCGCCAGCAAGCACCTGGCCAACAAGCGGTTGACCGAGCAGAGCAGCCGCCACGAAGAACTGGCCGGTCAGATTGAGTTGGCGCTGCGCGAAGGTCGTGAAGACCTGGCCCGCGCTGCAGTCGAACACCAGCTGGACGTAGAGGCCCAGGTCCCGGTTCTGGAAGCGACCGTGGCCGAGGCGGGCAAGCGCGAAGTCGAGTTGGAAGGTTATGTCGCGGCGCTCACGGCCAAGCGCCGCGAGATGGAAGAGGCCTTCCAGTCCATGCTGCTGGCGCGAGCGCGCGGCGCCGATCAAGCGGGCGCCTCGACAGGCGGCGTCGGTTTGGACGATCAGCCGAGCGTGGCCCGCCGCGTCGAGAACGCCACGGGCGCCTTTGACCGTCTTATGGCGCGCGAGGGCGCTCCGGCTCTCGGTGGGGTTGAGCGCGAACAGGGCGCCAGATTGGCGGAGTTGGACGGTCTGGCGCGTCGCAACCGGGTCGAGGAACGCCTGGCCGCCATCAAGGCGCGCGCAGGCGACAAGGGCTGACGCCGCCGATGTGGGCCTTTCTTCTCTCGCCCGACAATGTGCCGTTTATAGCGGCCCTGGTGCTGATGCTGCTGATCGGCGTCGTCGAGGCCCTGGGCCTGGGCGGGGGGCTGGCGGTCGGCGAAGGGCTCGATGGGTTGGACGGCGACGTCAATGTCGAGACGCCTTCGCTGCTGTCCTGGATCAACGTTGGGCGGCTGCCGCTGCTGATGCTGATCGTCGTCTTCCTGTTCGGCTTCGGCATGACGGGGCTGATCGGGCAGAGGATCATCGCGGCGGTCATAGGCCAGCCGGGGCCCTGGTTCCTGGCGGCGCCGCTGGCCTTTGCAATCGCCCTGCCGGTGACGCGCGTCTTTGGTCAGGCGGTGGCCCGGATTATGCCTCGCGATGAGACCTCAGCTGTATCGCGCGACAGTCTGGTCGGTCGCGTGGCGGTGATCGTCACCGGTGATGCGGCGCACGCCAGCGCCGCACAGGCCCGCGTTCGCGACGAGCATGGCCAGGTTCATTACGTCATGGTCGAGCCTGACAATGCATCGGACGTCTTTACGCAAGGCAGCAGCGTGCTTCTGGTGCGGCATGCGGGCGCCAAATATTTCGCTATTCACAACACCAGCGTGTCGCTGCGCGACGCGGCGGTCTGACGACTTCTACAGATTAGGGGCTTTTTGAATGAACTCGATCATCGAGATCGGCATCATTTCAGGCGTGGGGCTGGTCGCTCTGCTGATCCTGGGTTTGATCTTCGCACGCCTGTACAAGCGCGCCTCCAAGGAGACCGCCTTCGTGCGCACCGGCTTTGGCGGCGAGAAGGTCGTCATGAACGGCGGCGCGCTGGTTCTGCCAGTGCTGCATGAGACCATCTCGGTCAATATGAACACCCTGCGTCTGGCGGTGCAGCGCTCCAACGAGCAGGCCCTGATCACCAAGGACAGAATGCGCGTCGACGTGTTGGCCGAGTTCTATGTGCGGGTGCAGCCCAGCGCCGACGCCATCGCCTCGGCCGCCCAGACCCTGGGTCTGCGGACGATGAACCCGGTCGAGCTGAAGGAGTTGGTCGAAGGCAAGTTCGTCGACGCCCTGCGCTCGGTCGCGGCCGAACTGACCATGACTGAACTGCACGAACAGCGCACCCACTTCGTCCAGAAGGTGCAGCAGGTGTCGTCCGAAGACCTGCTGAAGAACGGCCTTGAGCTGGAGACCGTCTCGCTGACCGGCCTCGACCAGACGGCGATGGAGCATTTCAACCCGTCGAACGCCTTTGACGCCGAAGGTTTGACGCGGCTGACGCAGGAGATCGAACTGCGCAAGAAGTTGCGCAACGACATCGAGCAGGACACCCAGGTCCAGATCCGGGTGAAGAACCTGGAGGCCCAGCGCCGCACGCTGGAGATCAGCCGCGACGAGGAATACGCACAGCTGGAGCAGGAGCGGGAAATCTCGAACCGCCGCGCTGAGCAGTCCGCCGACGTCGCCCGCCAGGAGGCCGAGAAGGCCCGCGAAGCGGAAGCCGCAAAGATCACCTCGCAACAGCAGATCGAGCAGGCCAAGATCGAGGCCGACCGTCTGGTGGCCCAACAGCGCATCGCCATGGAGCAGGAAGTCGCCGAGCGCGAAATCTCCAAGGCGCGCGCGGTCGAGGTGCAGGACATCGAAAAGGCCAAGGCCATCGAACTGTCCGAACAGGACCGCAACATCGCCGTCGCCGAGAAGTCGCGCGCCGAATCCGAAGCCAAGGCCGAGGCCGACCGTGCGCTGGCCCTGGCCGTTCAGGCGGAGGAGCAGGTCAAGACGGTGCGCGACCGCGAGGCCGCCGACCGTCAGAAGATCATCGAGCTGATCGAAGCCGCCAAGGAAGCCGAGCGCGAAGCCATCGCGATCCGCGTCGCCGCCGAGGCTGAAAAGGTCGCCGCCGCAGACCACGCCGAGGCGCAGCGCGAACAGGCGCGTGGTATGGCCGACAAGACCCGCATCGAAGCCGAAGGTCAGGCCGAAGCCATTCGCGTCGAGGCCGAAGCTTCGCGCGTCCGCTATGAAGTCGACGCCGCCGGCCAGCACGCCCTGAACACCGCAGCCAATCTACTGTCCCCCGAACAGGTCGCCCTTCAGATCAAGCTCAAGCTGCTGGAGAACCTGGACCGGATCATCGCCGAGTCGGTCAAGCCGATGGAGAACATCGACTCCATCAAGATCGTGCAGGTCGAAGGTCTGAACGGCGGGGGCGGCGCAGCGGGCGTCGGCGGCGGCGGTTCGCAGGAGGGGAACCTCTCAGACCAGGTGGTCAGCAGCGCCCTGCGATATCGGGCTCAAGCGCCCCTGGTTGATCAGCTTCTCTCTGAGGTTGGGTTGTCCGGCGCTGATCTGAACGGGCTCACTGGAGCGTTGCGCACCCCCGCTCCTCAAGCCCAATCACCTTCGCAACCGGTAAATGCGAGCGATGACGTCCCGCAGGCGGACTGATCTGCGCCCAAGCGACGATCGAGTAATCTTCGATCGTCGCTCCTCCAAATGCCCATCCACCCTTTGGCTAAGCCCTCAAACGCATCAGGTTTGCCCCACCACCCGATAGAAAAATCTCGTGATTGTCCACGTCGGCGCGAATCCGCCGCCGACTTCACGCCCAGCAAGCGGACGCCCCGAAAACCTGGGAGGGGTGGAAAGCAGACTGGCACGAAGCACGCTCATTGTTCTGGCAAGGTTCCTGGGTGCCCCTTGTCGGGCGCCAATTTGGGCAGCGCCTATGTGTTACCAATGCCGCCATAGGCGACCTGAACGAAATCCAGACCACCGAACATCGCCCTGGAACGGTCGCAGAATGTCTAGGTCAAGGAAATTGGCCAGATGATCAAGACCGATCACACGGCCGCCTCAGCCGCCCTGAAGACCGCCGCCGCGCAGACGGCGCCGGACACCGCCGTGCGACAGCACTGGATCAGCGTCGCAAGGGTCCTATCGATAACCTGCGCTCGGGCACTGCGCCGAACTAGCTGACTTTTGAAACAGTCACTTATCGGAGGCGCATCCGCATCGCGCACGTCGTTCTTTGTTAAGCCTCCGATCAAAGCGCCATCCAGCCCTAGGACCGATAAGGTTAGCAGGGATTCACGATAGGATTTAAGTCCCCGCTAAGACTGTCTGATCGCCTGAAGTTAAGAGCCGGCGGATATCCTCTCCTCCAAATAAAGGGTGATGAGGACATTATGAGCAGGTTGAATTCGGCAAAACGCCGAGCACTTCTGCCTTTCGCCGCAGGCCTGGCCGCCATGCTGGCGCCGCAGATCGCGACGGCGGGGCCGGGGGCGAGTCATACCTATCGCTTGCGCGCCACCGTGCCCGTCGCTTGCTGGGTGCGACCGGACAAGACCGTCATGGCCGAAGCTGGCGGCGCAGGTTCGGTCGTCGAAGCCTGCAACAGCCCCGGCGGCTTCACCGTCTCGGCCCAGTACCGCCCTCTCGCCGCAACCGAAAAAGTGCGGATGGTCTATGGAGATCGCTCTCTGGATCTGGCCAAGGGCGGTATATTGGAGTTGCGCCGTTCAAGCATCGCGACCATTCGCGCGGTCGATTACCGCTTCGACGATGTCGAGCTTGAACAGCCGTTGATCCTGTCGCTTACGATCCAGCCCATCTGAAGATTTCGTACCGCCGCAACGACAAAGGCCCCGCGCCGCATCGTGGGCGTTTCGCCTACGGGCGATGCCGGGAGATCAAATGGCCGCGACGGTGAAGGTCAGGACGTCGCGATATTCGCCGGCGCGCTTGCCGGCCGTCTCCCCCACCACGATGGCCAGAGGGTAGTCGTCCAGCCGAGGACGACGCGACAGCACCTCGCGACGCCCTTCTCCGCTCAGATCGACCGCCTGACCGCCAAGCGTCAGCGCATAGGGCACGAACCATCCGCCCCCCTGGGTCAGACGTCCCTGGTTCTGGGACGTCACGGAAATGCTGTAGCCGCCGGTGCTCACCACATAGAGCGTCGCTCCCAGGGGGCGTGCGCCCTGGGACAGTTCGCCGACATCTATGATCGTGAGACCCCCCTCGCGACGAAACTCCCCCTTCAGGCCCATCAGGGCGACGCGAGGCACCTCCACGCTCAAGGTCACGGGTCGTTCCGCCTCGACCTGGCCGTCCTCGGTCTCCAGGTCGATGAAGGCGCTCTGGCTATAGCGCCCCGCGGCCAAGGTTTCCGTCGCACGGGTTCCGAAGGAGAAGCGCAGCAGGCTCCGCTCCCCCGGCGCCACCGTCAGGGCCCTGCCGCCCGACCGACGAGCGCTGAGACCGGCGCGAGGCGTGACATCCACGCCCGCTCTTTCCTCGAACAGGACATAGTCCAGGCGGCCCCCGCCCTCGCCGTTCATCAGGCCGAAACTCTCGCCCCTGAGGTTGACGCGAGGGCGCACCACGCAGGTCGATTGTCCCTGATTGACCACCGCCAAATCGAAAGTCTGCAGGGCGGCGTCCTGATCCAGGGGATCAAACTCCAACCGCCACTCCTCGGCGCCGGTTTCCACGACCAACCGGCAATCCCCATCCTGGGCCTGGACCTGCCCCGCCCCGATCAGGGCGACCAGCGCGATCGCCCCCATCATCAATGATCGACCCTGAGTCATTTCGGTCCCCTCACTTCAGGCTTCGGGAATTTCAAGATCCGTACGAATGACCTGCAAGTCTAGCAGACCCTCGTTATCGGCGGGCACTTCGAATTCGAACCCGGTCGCCGGGTCGGAGAAGACTTCAACGCGATAGCGTTTGCCGGGCTCCAGATTCTGAACTGCGAACCGTCCCACCGAGTTGGTGAAGAACAGTTCCGCAGGCGCCGTCTCGTCGCCGACTTCGCGAATCCGCCCGGAAATCAAGGCCACGGGACGGTCCTCCAGACCGACCAAGCGTCCGACTGCGCTCACAAACCGGGCGCCGCCCACTTCGATGGCGTAACCGCTGCGATAAGTCGGATGAACGCGACGCACGCCTTCGCCTACATTATAGCCCACCGGCGGATTCACCACGTCGTAGCGCACCGACTGATTCACATAGGAGGTCAGGCGATTGATCACCGCGGGCCCGAAAGACCCGCTCTCGGCCGCATGTTGTCCACCTTGCAGACTGTCGCCGGCGATCACCTTGCGACCGCCCAGGGATTCATGCGGATAGACAAGGGCGAAGCTGTCCTGGATCACCCGGCCGACCCCGACCTTCCCGCCCGCCGTGGCGATCGACGTGCCGAACCGAACGCTCGTCACCTGACGGTCTGTTATGTCCGAGAAACTGTCCCCATAGGCGGCGTGGGACAGGCTGGCGTCGAAACGATTGCCCACATAGTCTACTTGGCCCGATAGCGAACCCGGCCCATCCGCATAGGTCGAGGCCACGGAATAGCCGAGCGAGCCCGCGCGTCCCGTCGACATCTGCTGGTACCGCACGGACGCATTGTTGCGGACAGAGCCGTATTCCGCCTCGGCGCGACGATCGAAACGCGGCTGCCAGATCAGGGCGAAGGTCGCGCCCACGCCGTCGCGCCCGCCGAACCGGTCGCCATAGTCTGAGAACTCCCCGCCCACGCGCGCCGACCATTCCGGGTTCAGTCGATAGGTGGTGGAGATCGACAAACTATAGGAATCGTCGACGAGGTCGCTGCGCGACTTACGGTAAGAGAGGTTCACATTGCCGAACCAATCAGCCGTGAAGCGACGCGAATAGCTTCCCGTGAACACCCAGGACGTGGGATTGGTCGACATGCCGCCGATCGTCGCATAGTCAGCCGAACTATAGTCAGCCACGAAGGTCCAGCTGCTGTACTGATCCTTCTCGTCCACAAAGGCGAAATCATAGCTGAAGGCGTAGGCGTAGCCCGTCCCTCGCGGACCGTTGCTGGCAGCCCCGTCCACAGCGAAACGCGCGCCGTTATCGAGGATGAACTGGGTCTGGCCGCTGACCGCCTGCACGTCGTCCGACAATTGCATCCCAAAGCCGAGCGCCGGCTTGTTGAAGAAAGCCTTGCGCCAATAGCCGCTGAAAACGAGGTCTCCATCGGAATAGTCCCGCCCACCGAACGGCGCCTGGCTGCTGACGCCCAGAAACGCTGCATATTCATAATCGCCTGGCTCGAGGTCGATCGCATCGACATAGGCGCGGTAGCTGACCTCCTGAAGTCGGCCGGACTCCCCCTGAATTTCAAGGCGAACGTCGTTGCTGCCCGTGTCCAGCGGCAGTCCCGAGATGTCGTATTGCCCAGGATCCAGGCGGAATTCGCGCTGGAAGACGCCATTGCGGAGCACGCGGACCGTGGACACTTCCTGCAAAAGGAGCTGACGTCCGCCCATGATGACGTTGTTGCGGAAGGAATCGAACCGCTGACGTCGGCGGGACACGCCTACGCCGCCCAACTCGGCGAACCCCTGGCGACCGCGCGTCTCCATCGAAAGATCGCCGAGATACCAACGGCGAAAATCCTCCGGCTGATCATAGACGAACCGAGCGTAGCGGCGATCGACCTGATAGCCCCCGTCGAAAAGATCCTCTCCTCCCTGGATATCCGCTTCAAACACCAGATTGCGATAGCGGATAGCCGTATCCAGAAAGACGCTCGGGGCCGCAGCCTCCTTTTCCGCGTGGCGATAGCTGGCCACCATATTGGCGTTCAGATAAGCGGAAAACGGTTCAGGCGCCTCGGCGGGCGCCTCCGCCCGTCCCTGCTGGTACAGACTTTCCAGCACCCTGTTCGCAGGGTCGATCTTCACCACGAGCAAGGCCAGCTGGCCCGGATCATATTCCAGCCAGATGCCGGCGCCGGAAACGCCGCCCGGTTCAAAGGAATCCCGGCCCTGCAGGGTCGCGCGCAATGTCGCCTGAGCTTCCGGCGTCAAGAGCGGCGCCACAATCCGCATGAAATCCGCGCTATCGACAAAGAAGCGATCGTCCTTCGTCAAGAGGACGCCGACCTCTCCGAGGATTCGTCGGTTGAACTGAAGCGGCGCCGTGATGTGGATGTCGCGGCCATAGACATTGATCCTGGGCCTGGCTTGCGGCGCCGGCTCAGCGGTCTTCCCGGACGCCTGATACGCCCAGGCCGGCCCGGATTGCACCAGGGCGAGGACGGCCGCCAGACAGATCCGGCCGACTTTCATCGCGCGAACCGGATGCTGACGGGTTTGGCGGGATCCAGCGCCACAGGGGTGGGCAGGAAGAAGCTGCGCCTGCCTCCGCCGGGCTCCACGTAACCCACGCCCAGAGCCTGAGCGATTTCCGCGCTCTCGTATCGCTTATGGAACGGCTGCCCGTCCGCGCCCGCGCCTTCGACAATCCAATTCGCGCCGCTCATCAGGGCGTATCGCGTGCCCGTATTGGCGACCACCACCCTGATCCCTGTTTGATCGGGTCCGCGCTCAGGCGGGGCGGTCGGGGCGCCGTTTTCGCCGCGCGGCGCCGGCAGGAAGGTTGGTTCGATGTCCGGGTCGGCCGAGACCACGCGCACGTCGGGCGTGGATCCGGGAGGAGCTACGACCAGGAGCACCTTCATGCTGTAAAGCACGGTGACGGCTAGATTAGGTCGTTCTTCGGCCCCGACCTCCACATCAGTCGATACGGGCAGTTGTCGAACCTGAAGATAATAGGCTCGCGATTGCGTCGGATTGCGATCTCCCACCCACTGCACGCGCACGACCTGCCGGCCGCCCACGGGCACCAGGCCCTGAGGTGGAAATACCAGAAAATCCTCGTCGTCCGGCGTTTCGACCATGGAGCCGTCGTCTTGGAATTCGATCCGCGTGATCGAGGTTTCGTAGGGCATGGCCGCGCCGCCGGCGTTGCCGACTTCGATGCGGGCGACGGCGCCGGCGCCGACGGTGGAAAGTTCCGCCACCATGGGCGAGACTCGCATGGCCCAAGCCATGGGCGCGACAACACACGCGCCCAGGATGCAAACCAGCACCACGGCCCAGCCGATCCTGCGATTCAGCATTTTTCTTTCCCCCGTCCTCGCCCCTCCTCCATGAACCCGTCGAGGTTAAGAAGGTGCGCCGAAGCTGAAACAAAAGCGGGGGGAGCTTTCACTCCCCCCTCTCGCTAGAAGCCTTGAGGGACTTACAGGCTCGGCGTCAGGGTGAGCGTTAGCTCGTCCTTGTAATCACCAGCCAGCACGGCCTTGGCCGGAGCCGGAATATTGACATAGACCGACAGGGCCGAACGCCAGGCGCCGTGGTCCTTAAAACCTTCAGCGGCGTTGCTGTAGGCGCTGACGTGATAATCGGTTTGACCCGCGCCCACGTCGCCGATGTCGCCGGCGGTGTAATGAACGAAGGCGTCGTAGGGCAGGTTGGCCTGGAAGACGTTGCTGTCGTAGCCGGCGTCCGAATCGTTCTTCATACCGTCGACACCGTTCGTCTTGGCCAGCTTGACGGTGTTGCGCGCATTGCAGCCCGCCATATTGGTGTCGATGGTGCCGTAGTTGTTGCCGGGAGCCAGGCGGAAGGCATTTTCCACGCCCGCGTCGCCGTCAGCCTGAATACCCAACTCGCCAAAGTTCAGGTCGTTGCTGTTGCTCAGACCCAGGACACAGTCGGCGGCGACCGAAGCCGTGATGTCGAAAGTGGCGGTGCTGGGTCCCGGCGCCGAGGTGTTGTCCGGATGACCGATGACCGTGCTCGAGCTGGTCACGGCGGTTTGAGCCGAGGCCGAGCCAGCGATCAGAGCTACGGCGGCCACGCCGGCGATAAGCGAAGCGATTTTCATTTTCAATTCTCCAGGCAGTGATGAAGGAATAAACAATCAATGAAGCCGGACACGAACTCCCGACCTGCCGCGATCGTAAACACAAACTTTACACTATTGTCTACGGATTTATTACGTGAAACTGCTTATTTTTTTACGTAATGCTTTATGAACAGGCATAATTACATAAAGGAGCGGGCCTTTATGCTTAAACGTCAAGCGATAGTTGAGTTCTATTACTTAGGGAGACCTAGACACGGGGAACAATCGTCATGGTCAGGGTTTCCTGGTATCGCCCCGCCAACAGGCCGGCCCCGGGAGGCGTGCGGGTCTTGAGCAGGATGTCCCCCCGCCCCGCCGATATCCCTTCTCCGCTGCTGATCGATCGTACGCCGATCAGTTCCATCGACGAGAAGTCCCCCTCGACCACCACCCGTTCGCCGCGTGCTTGCAAAGTCGGCACCGCCACCTTCAGATCATAGGCCAAGACGCCCGCGTACGGCCCCTCGCCCTGCGGCTGGACAGCGTGCGCTAGACCCCCGCGCTCCGATCGGAGATCGATCTGGAAAGGCAGGTTGCAATCCAGGCCGAAGGAGGTCGACATCTCCTTTCCGCCCGTTAATTCTCCGAGATCGACATCGCCTCCGCCGACGATTTCGCAACGCTCGACAATGCGCCCCTCCAGAGCTACCTCCAAGCGAGCGCCGACCTCATATCCGCGCCGGAGGTCCGGCGGCTCCGCCGCAGCGGCAGAGGCTGCGATCCCGACCGCCGCTGCGACGCTCATGCCGACCAATCGCGCGATCGGCTTCATGGCGCTGACTATCCCTGACGCGGTCCGAAACCTGCTCATCACTTGCCTCCCCAAACCGCATTACGGCGGCGCCCCGCTGCGATGAGCGGTTCGCTGATCAGCGTTCCAAGAGGCGTGCCGTCCCATTTTGACACACATCCGCGATAAGCGCAGCGGCAAGTCCCCTTGCCCCAAAGGCTTAACGAAACGTTAACATCCGACGTTCTAAGAGCAGCGTTACCGCTTGGCAAGTTTTTGACCCATTTCGGGACACCCGCGTTATGGTTTGGGTTATTGCGCCTTGGCCGGGCGACGCAGGTCGTGCAGGCCGATCAGGCCGGTCATGGCAATGTCCAGCAGATGCTCGGGCGTCTCGCGGCCGTGGGCGTCCAGCACGGCGTCGGTCGTCAGGTGCAGGCCGACGTTGCGCACCAGCATCAGGCTGCGCCCCTTCAGCGCCAGCGTCGATCCGTCCGGCGCCGTATAGACGCGGTCCGGGTTCAGGCGCCGCTCGACGGTGCGGCCGCCCTTCTCGAAGTCAGCCTGAAGATCGCCGCGCATCAGGCCCAGCCAGTTGGCGTAGATCAGCCGCTTGTCCGCCGCGTCGACGGCCGCGACGCTGTCCTCGGCGTCGGCGATGGCCGACAGGGCCGCCTCGACCAGCACGTCGGCGACGCCCGCCGGGTCGTCACGGCCGATGGGGTGCGCGCGGTCGATGACGATCTCCAGATGCAAGCCGTTGTGGCGCAGCAGGACGCCCGACGCCGCCGCCGCCTGTCCCGCATGACCGGCGAAGACGGCCGGATCGGCCAGCCCCGTCTCGCGCCCGTCCGACAGGGCGATGACCAGCCGCCCGTCCTCGACGTGACAGCCGGTCGCCTCGGCCTGACCGCGCCGACGCCCAGCATGGGTCGCAGATATCGGTCCTGGAATTCGAAACGCGCACCCCGATCAGTCTACTTCAGAAGACGAGGAGATCACCTTCTCTTATCGTTGGACATGATAATCCGAGCGTCGCGCTTCCATGTTCGGATAAAGCCCCGAGTGATGGTGGCGGCTTGGACGCTGAAGTGCGCGACGCATTGGAACAGGCCTAGCGGCACAACCAAGCAGCCCAACCAGAATGACATCTTGTTTTTGATAAGGCGTTTCATCGATCCAACTTTTGGGCAGGCGCAACCGCCTCATTAACCGGACGCGACGACCGTTTTCCACCCCATACCGACGCTTGGAGGGCCCGCTCTCGGCTGATCCCCAAAAACCAAGAGAGACTGTTCGCCCCAAGAGCGGTTATGCGGAATCCGCCCTAAACTCGACATTCCGCGCGTGAGCTGGAGGTCCGCTGTCAGGCCTGATGCCTATTTCGCAAACCAACCCTTGTGCGACGTTTGCCGGACTCGCTTCAGAGCCCGCCCCATGACGCTGGCGTGGCCTGGAAAGCAACCCTGTTACCGGAACCTGTCGTGCGGGGATACCCTGCAGCGCCACCTCTATGCGCGGAAGATCTGCAAACTATCAGGCGAAGAAGAAGCGTCGCCGTCCTTTCTGGACCGCCATCCGGTGCACGCTGGCGACGGCCGTGCTGCGCGCCTTGATCGTCTCCATGAATATCCACTCGCCGCCGACGCGATCGCGGGTGATATCGATCATCATGTAGCCCCGCCCGCTGGTCTGGGCCCAGGCCATCTCTGGGTTAGCAGCGACGAAGGACCGGGCGGCGACCGACGGAGCCATGCCCAGCTGGCGCTCGATGCCGTTGGAGGTCACGGCCTGGCCGGCGAACTCCACCCCGGCGGGGCGACCATCCTCGGACAGAGAATAGGCCCAGGCGTTGTGGCTGTCGCCCGCCAGCATGACCAGGTCCGCGTCCGCCGCCTGGGCGGCCTTGAGGAAGCGCGAGCGCGCCGCCGGATAGCCGTCCCAGCGGTCCATCCACATGGGCAGGCCGACCCGGCCCGCCCGCGCGGCATTGGTGAAGGAGCGGACAGCGCCTTCGCTCAGGTCTGAGCGCAGCCAGCGGACGGCGTCCTGGGGCATGACGGTGCGGCCCATGATGGTGCCCATGCCCACCACCTGCCAGGCCGTGGTCCGGGCGTTGGTGCGCAGTTCGCGCGCCAGCCAGGCCTCCTGGGTCGAGCCCAGCATGGTGGCCGAGGTGTCCTGCCACACGCCGTCGCGGAAGGCGGTCAGGGCAGCTTCGGTCCCCTCGCGATAGGCGGCGCCGATATCGGCCTGACGCGTGCGGCCGATCAGACGCGATTCCGTGCGGTAGAGGGTCGCCAGATCGCCGATCGGATAGGATTTCCAAGGCTCTTCGGAAATCGGCATCCATTCCAGATAGGCCTGGACGGCGGCGGCGCGGCGCGTGCTCCAGTCGCCTTCGGTCGCCGGTTGATGGTTCTGGGCCCCGCCTTCCCAACTGTCGTTGGTCGATTCATGATCGTCCCAGACGCAGACCATCGGCGCCGCCGCATGCAGGGCCTGCAGGTCGGGATCAGCGCGGTAGCAGGCGAAGCGCAGGCGATAATCGGCCAGCGCCACCATCTCATGATCATGGGCCGGCACAACCACGCGTTCGGCGATGCGATCGTCTGCGGCGTACGAGCCGATGCCGTATTCATAAACATAGTCGCCGACGTGCAGCCACAGGTCGACATCGTCGCGCGCCGCCGCATGGGCATAGGCGTTGAACCACCCCATGGGCAGGTTGGAGCAGGAGAACAGGCCGATGCGGAACCGCTCGGCTCGGCCGACCGGCAGGGTCCGCGCCCTGCCCGTCTGCGAGCGCGATCCATCCGGGCCGATGAAGCGGTACCAATAGGTCTGGCCGGGCTCCAACCCGTCCAGGGTGATCTTGACGGTCCAGTCGCGATAGGCGCCCGTGCGCACCACTCCGCGCGCCGCAACCTGGCGGAAGTCGGGGTCCAGCGCGATCTCGGCGTCGAGCCGCGTTTCACCCGCTTCCCCGGCCGGGACGTAGCGGCTCCACAACAGCAGGGAGTCCGGCCCCGGTTCGCCGCTGGCCACGCCGTGGGTGAAGCCCGACGCGCTCAACAGGGTCTTCGCCAGCGCCGCGCCGCCGGGCAGCGCCAGGGCCGCCAGGGCCGCCAGGCCCAGGCCGCCGCCCATCACCAGTCGCCGTCGATCAAGTCTCAAGGCCATGGAATGTCCTTTGAAGAGAAAGGTCCGGGAACGTCGTCCCTCGGAAAAGGGGTTCGAGCGGCCGCGCCGTCGCAGGACGACGCGGCCGCCGGGTCTTCAGGCGTTCAGGCGGATCAGAAGACGCCCTTGATGCCGATGTTCCACATCGAGCCGTAGACGGTGTACTGCTGCACCCGCTCGCGCTCGTTGGAATAGATGATGTCCGGCGCGTTGAAGATGTTGCGGCCCGCCAGCATCAGATCGAAGCGGTCGTTGAGCTTGTAGTTGACGCTGACGTTCCACAGCTCACGCGGCGAGTGATACAGGATGCCGTTGTTCGGCGTGGTCGGCGTATTGTTCAGTCCGCTGACTCGATACTTCGACTGCCAGTTGCCGTTCAGCTGGAAGTCGAAGCGGCCAATGTTGTAGCGGACGCCCCAGTTGGCAGCCTGCTTCGGCGTGCCCTGACGTTCGCCGTCCGGGTCCAGATAGGTCACCGAACCGTGCAGGCCCAGACCGCGCCAGGCGCCCGGCAGGAAGGTCAGTTGCTGATTGTACTCCAGCACCACGCCGCGATTGGTGCTGGTTCCGTCCAGGTTCTGGGCGCTGCGGAAGGTGTAGCCTGCATACTCGGCCGGATCGAAGCCGACATCCTCAGGGTTCACCGTCATGCCGGTGACCTGCATGTCGTTCATGTCCAGCTGATAGGCGGACAGGCCGATGATGCCCGCCGGCGCCAGATAATACTGCAGGCTGGCGTAATACTTGGTCGAACGCTCCGGCTTCAGTTCGGGGTTCGGAACGGTCACGATCATGGTGTCGTCGTTGATCGACACTACCCCGCCCAGGTTGCCGTAGTCGGGCCGCAGGATCGCCTGGCTGAAGGACAACTGGCCGACCAGCTTGTCGGTGAAGTCGTATTTGACCCCGCCGCTCCAGAACCAGTCGTCGTAGTCGCCCTTGCGGTCCTGATAGGTCCCGTCGTTGTACTGATAGAGCAGGCCTTCGATGGTGTTCACCGAATAGCCGGCGTCGGTGACCTCCTTCAGCGGGCGGATCATCGCCACGCGCGAGGCCGTCTCGGTCTTCTCATAGCGCAGGCCCAGGTCGAAACGGGCGCGACCGGCGTCGGCCTGCGCCTCGACATAGGCCGAGGTGATGTCTTCCTTGACGCGCTTGTTGTTGTCGAGACGACGCTTCAGGTTGCCGATCTCGTCCGCCACGAAATACTCGGGGTGGTCGCGGTAGACGTCGTACATCCCGTAGTGGCTGTCGGCGCGCCAGCCCTGTGCGTTCATGTTCCCCGCATCGAAGCCGATCATCTCGAAGCGGTACTTCTGGGTCCAGGGGATGACCGCCTCAGCCGACGTCTGCGTCAGGTCGCCGGTCGAGCCGACATATTTGAACTGCTGGAACGAGCCCTCATCGGTGCGCCAGTCGTTGCTGCGCGCGCCCAGCCCGCCCATCAGGGTGAAGTGGACGTCGCCCAGGCTCAGCCGCTTCTTCACGTCCAGGTTCAACGAATACATGTCGTTGATGGCGTCCGACTCCGCCGTGCGGATGTTGTTGCCGATGGAGATGTCGCGGTTGAAGTTCATCGGGTCGCTCCACGAACGGCCCGCCGTCTGGCGCAGATACCAGGCGTTGGACTCCGTGGAGTCGCGCTCCATCTCGAAACCGATCCCCGTCAGGTGGTTGTCGGTCCGCTGGAAGAAGCCCTTGCTGGTGTCGCGGAAGTTGAACTCCGCCGAGGAATAGCTGGCGCGCAGCGCGGCTTCCCAAGTCTCGCCCTTATATTCCAGCTTGGGCGCGATCAGATAGGTCGGCGTCCCGGCGTAGCGGTGCGAATAACCGGTGTGCAGACGGGTGTTCCGGCCATCCGGATTGACTACGATGTGCGTGCCCGTCGACTCCGGCGTGGCGTAGGACGTCGTCGTCGTGCCGAAGGTCAGGTAGGTGTACTGGTTGAAATACTCCACGTCATAGAAGGAGTAGTTGCTCCGCAGCGAGAAGATCAGGTCTTCGGTGAACTTGTAGTCCAGCGCCAGGTTGGCGGCCGTGCGACTGGTCAGCTTCGGCCCCGGACGCCACATGACCTGATAGGGCAGCACCCGGCCGTCGGCCAGATAGGACCAGTCGGTCTGGATGCGGTCCTGCTGCACATAGTTGGCGTTGTGGCTGGCGCTGAAGGCCACGCCCAGACGGCCGTCCATGAAGACGTCGGCGTAGGAGAACTGGGCCGAGGGGTAGAGGCTGGCGTGCTTCTTGTCGTCGGGCATGTAGTGACGCGACAGGGCCGAGTCCGAGGTCGCCACCCCGCCCAGCTGGAAGCGCAGCTGACGCTCAGGCAGCTGGAAGGCGTATTTGCTGCGCAGGTTGATGCTGCCGCCCGGCGAGTCGGCGTCCATGCTGGCCAGCAGGGTGTGGTTCAGCTCGATCGTCTCGATGCCCGTGATCGACATCTGCTCGAACGAGTTCTGACGCCCCGAGTTGTTGTTCGAGGTGGCCGTGGCCATGCGGGCCCCGTCCATGGTGAAGGTCGAATATTTGGGCGGCAGGCCGCCGATCCGCACGGCGGTGGCGTCAACCTCGGTGTAGTCGATCGACAGGCCCGGCATGGACTTCATGAACTCGCCGACATCGCCCATGGTCAGGGCGCCGAAGTTGTCGGCCGGAACCACGTTCTTGGCGTTCATCGCCACGCGCCGCTCCATCAGCGCCTTGGCCTGACCGCCGCGCGCGGCGGTGACCACGATGTCCGAGACAGAGGCCACGTCATCGGCCGCGCCATAGGACGGCGCCTGCAGTTCGACATCGACGACCGCCGTCTGGCCCGCGCCCACGCTGGCGACCACGCGCGCCTCCTGAAGACCGGCGTAGCGCACCACCACCACGACCTCGCCCGCCGGCACGCCGCTCAGGCGGAAGACGCCGCCGTCGCCTGAATAGGCGATCAGGCTGGTGCCTTCGACCCGAACCTCGGCGTTGCGGATGAACTCGCCGGTCGCAGTGTCGAACACCCGGCCGCGCAGGGCGCCGGCGGCCACGGGCGACTGGGCCGCAGCCTCGCTCGAGGTCTGCGCCGCGGCGGCCTGCGGCGCGACGGCGGCGAAGGCTGCCGCCATCAGCGGATACAACAACAGAGCTCGCGGGCTGGCGCTGGCGAGATGGCGGGAACGGATCTTCATGGAAATCTACTTGAACAACTGGGGAGGAGAGGAAAAAGCGAGGGGTCGCAGGCCGCCGTGACGGCGGCCGGATGGGGCGAACGCAGCCGTCAGGCGCGGCTCAGGGGGCGGAGAGTCGTCGCAGGCGCTCTTCGGCGTCGACGGGCGCGAACGGCGCCTGCGGATCGCCGGTCCAGCGCATCAGGGCGATGTCCGCCGTCTGGGCGCCCTTGCCGCCGGAATTCGCCGCCACATAGAAGAGGCCGCGTCCCAACGGTTGAAAGCCGACGTCCGCCTTCCAGCGCCAGCCGCGCAGGCCGGTGGCCGGGTCTTCCAGGCCGTCCGGCGCCAGAGGCAGCAGCATCCCCTGCTCCCAGCCTTCGCCCGACGCCGCGGCCACGCCGATCAGATCGCCGCGCGCAGGCCTGGCCTCGGCGTCGACCGCGAACAGCAGATAGTTGGGAAACTCGGGCTTGCGCCCCTGATAGACGCCCATGAACCAGCGACCCGCTTCGGCGTCGTAAGCGAGGTTCTGCACCCCATAGGTCGTATTGCCGGTGCGGACGAAATACTTGCCGTCGACGGCGGCGGGGCCTTCGCGGTGCGGCGCGGCCTCTGACAACGGCCGGGCGTAACGGTCCCAGGCGGCGATGTCGTATTGCAGCAGGACCTGATGATCGTTGTCGGCCCGAGTCACCTCGCCATAGACGCCATAGGCGACGGTCAGCAGCATCGGCCCGTCCCTGCGCCCGAAGCGCGGCCCGAACGCCACGCCGTCGATGCCCGAGGCGCCGTAGCGATGATCGCGCGTGTCCGCCGTATCGCCGTCAAACCGCCCGTCGCCGTCCATGTCGGCGGCGTAATCGCGTCCGACCTCGGCCAGATGGACCGTCTTGAACAGATCGCTGCGGCTGGTCTCGACCCCGACCCGATCCAGTCGCGCGACATCGATCACGGCGATGTAGAAGGCCTGATCCGCCTTGTACTCCAGCGAACCGTAGACCTTGCCGTCGGCCGGATTGAACGCCAGGTCGCCCAGGTGCCCGGTCCATCCGACCATGGTCCCGATCAGCCGACCCTCCAGGTCGTATTTGGCGAGCAGGTTGGTGAAGGAATAATAGATGTGGCCGCGTTCGAGATCGACGGCGACGCCCTGCACATGGCCGGCGTCCCACGTCCCGCCGTTTTGGCTCAGAGGCAATCGGGCCAGGTGCTGCCCGTCGATCCGCTCGGCTGAGGTTGCCAGCGCGGGCCCGGGAAGCAAAGCAGCCGCAGCCGCAGCCGCAAGCGCCATGCCCGCCACGGCCATGGAAAGGATCGCACGCCGCGAAACACTGAATTTCATTCTTGCCCGCCCCCTTGCGACGGCGACAGGCTTTAGGTCGGCTTCATGATCGCTCGCTCACGCTTCAGCTACATTCGCGCCAAGTTTGGATGACGATAGCTTGGCGATTAGTGCGCGGACGGATCAGCGCCAGTGGCGGTCATTACCGCCTCGCCAAGAAGGCGACATTGAGTGATCACGAGGAACGTCTGCTTCTTGGCCTGGCGACAAAATCGTGAACCGACCCATTGCGGACCTAAACTTCTTCCCAGAACGACCACACTCCATTGGAGATTTCCGTGGCTGCGAACCGCACTTGCACCGGCCAGCCAACACCGCCGATCTCGTATATTTGGAAGTTCAGTTGCGAGCCAGATGGAGCGTCCTCAGGGAGCCAGACCTCACCTGCTTGTCTGCGCCATTCGTGCTTCCAGACCGGCAAGCCCCCAACTTGGCCGTGATCCTGCTCGGGTCCAATATGTGTCCGTCGCCATGCCATCAGCGGAGCTTGGCTGAAAGCATGACGGCTAACCACCCTTAGGGGATATTGCGAACCGCCGCTTGTGGCCTTCAGGCTTTCGGCGCTAGATCACGATACGGCGCGCCGCGCTCTCCTACCTCCACCCGCGTGAGCAGCTTCGTTTCCTGTTGGGGTCCGACGTGGATCATGATGTCTCGATGGCGCAGGCCGTCGTGAAGTGCTGTGCAGGTTGCGCGAACGGCTGACAGCACATTCCCCCCAGTGACCGCTCTCGACCGTGATCAGGCCGGGCAGAAGGTTGGCGTCATCGCCAGCGGCTTCGGCCATGGCGTCGAGGGTGTGGTTCAGTTGGTCAGGCCTCATCAGCGAGCGCTCTTCTCTGCCATGCCCATAGGGCGAAGATCGCCACCATAGCGACAAGCGCTGCCAGATTGATGGCGCCGTCCGGTGTTTCGAGGAAAGCGGTTAGGGCCGGACCGACACCAACAGGATCAGCACTGGCACCTCGACAAGAGGGCCGATGACGGCGGCGAAGGCGATCGGCGAGGCCAGCCCGAAGGCCGCGATCGCGGCGGCGATCGCCAGCTCGAAATTGTTGTAGGCGGCGGTGAAGGCCAGGGCCGTGGTGCGCGGATATCAGACGGGGATCGCCGAGGGCGTTGACCGCCTACTTCAAGAGTCTATCGGTGAGGGCTGCCGAGAGTGACAGTTCTCGGTGAGACATGTATCGGTTAAGCGCCTGTGGCGGCTGAAACTCGCCGAGGTCTCGTGGATGCCTCCACACCCCAGAGTTTGACTCTGCACGTCCAAGCCCGTTCAGCACAAATCCGACATACTCGCTTCGAGTGGCCGCCCGGAACATCCGGGGTGCGGCGGGGGGGGGGTCTTCGATGCTGATGAAATGGCCGTTACGGACGCACCGCGCCGCGACTAGACAGGCGGCCATCCGATCTTCCGCCTGTTCGGTGAAGGCGAGCGTGAACAGGCTTCGCACCTGAAGCGCGCCGGTGGCCCCCGGTTCTCCCCCTCGATCTCCCTAGTGATGGGAGATGACGACAGCACCGAAGTTGGCGCTAACGGAGTTGGCCATGGTCGTGTCCACCCGTGCGGGGAGCGCCCCGTTGCTAGCGTCGTGGTACAGAAAGACGCTTTTCGGAGACACGGCGATGGCCTCTGGGCCGCGTCACGCCATCCAAGCGCTGGTAAATAATGTGCTCAGCGAAAGGCCGCGCCGACGATGGATGCCTCGGCGTTCATACCTCGGACGCGGGCCCCGCAATACTGAGAAAGGCCATGATCGAACAGCGATAATAAAGGAGGCTGTCACGGTTGGGCGCCATTGTGGAGGCGCGGCTTCGGTTGCGTACGGCAGTCCCACGGCAAGGTTTGAGGAAGAAGGGTTTAGGTGAATGGGAACAGCGCCTCGGGATTTGTGGGCGGGACCCGGGGGCGCGACGTTTCGGAAATCTTCGTCTAGCCGCTATCGAGGATGAATCTCGTCCATTGGAAACACGGACCGACCTGCGCTTCAAAAAGTACTGGCCGATGTGGACGACGGGTGGATCGCGTTTCCCCTGCGCCCCGTGCACGACAGCCGTCGCCTTTGTGCTGAAGCGGAACGATAAAAGGGACGAGCGTATTGCGACTGAAGCAGGTTAACGCGGCTGCATCGTCTGAACGGTCACGACCTAACACGCTCCGCCTCACTCCAGATGGGAGCGCATTTCACGCGGGCGCAAGGTCGAAGGCGATCGACATTCGGGAACCGCGGCGAAAGGGCGTGGTGCCGTGCCACATATAGGAGGGGAAGAGCGCCAACAGGCCGGGTTCGGGTCTGACAAGGTGTTGGGCCGCCAGAGAAGGCGAGGTCGGCCCACCCGGTTCGCCGAACTTCAGCCATCCATTATGTTCGCCCGCCTCTTCGTCGTCAGGCGTTTCGATATAGCAAGCCGAAGACAGCCAGCCTTCGGGATGAACATGGTTCGTGTGGAAGCCGTTGGGCGCCAAGCGGACCGACCACATCGACTGGATACGATAGGCGCCCGTGTTGCGCGAGCGCAGGATGTCGTCGCCCGATCCTATGAAGGACAAATGCCGCCGCACAGTCGCATCGATGGCGGCTGGAAAAGCGCGGATTGCCGGATCGTCGCTCCGTAGCAGATTGGCGCTGGTTTGGGCCCCATGACGCAGGGATTGCCCCAGGGGGTGGGCCGTCAGGCCGTGCAGGCGCAGAAGGGCTGCTCTGAGATCGTGCAGATAGGCCGAAAGCGAAATCCAGCCCGGCGGGGCGTCGATCATCCCCGTGCTGATGAGGTTCTGATAATCATAGAGAGCGGTGGCGCGGGGATCGCCTATCAGTCGCCACGCCGTCCACTGGGCTGCGATGAAGCCCTGATCAAAGGGCGCACGTCGCAAAGGTCCGGCGAGGGCTTCAAGAGCTTCCTTGGCCAAGCCCAGCGCCAGTTTCGCGTCGATCAGGGCGCGTTCCGCAGCGCGGTCCTTCGGCGCGAGCGCTGTCGCGCGTAGAGCGTGTCGCAAAGCCGCACCAGGATCTAGGGCTAGCGCTAGCTGCGCGCCCATCACCAGGGCGGCGACGTCATCGGATCGAATGTCGTCGGTCAGAGAGGCGTACGCGCCTTCAGCATCACCTGCGGCCTGCATGAGCTGGGCCTGTATGAGGCGCACTGGCCGCCCCTCTACGCCTGGCGAGGTGTGGCGTTTCAGAACCGCTGTCGCCGCCCCCAGATCACCTGTGCGCATCCAGACGAGTTGGGCGTGGTCGTGCAGGGCGGCGACATAGGTCGGACGGCGCACCGTTGCTTCGGCGAAGGCGGTCTCGGCTTCGTCGAACCGGTTCTGGCCCTGAAGCGCGCGCGCCAAAACGAGCCATGTCTCGGGCCTGTCGTTCATGCGCAGGGCCGCGCGCGCGCTGTCTTCGGCGTGGGCGTTGAGACCAGCATCGCCCTGGGTCGCCGCGAGATTGTGCAGGAGATGGGTCTTGCCCGGATTTAGGGCCACAGCGCGACGCCTAAAGGCGACGGCTTCATCGCTCCGGCCCAGCGCCGCCAGGGCGCGCGCCCATTCTCCCAGAAGGGCTTCGTGGGGGCGATCAACCTCAACAGCCTGAGCCGTCCAGTCCAGCAGCTCCGCCGGCCGGCCCTGCGCCGATAGCAGTCGCGCCAGATCGACGGCGGCGCGCTGATGTTCGGGATCGATCGCGAGGGCGTCCGACAGGGCGGCTTCGGCGGCCGCAAGTTCGCCTGCGCCCAAACAGGCGGCCCCCAGTAGAAAGTGCAGGTCGACCTGATCGGGGTAGTCACGCGCCAGGGGCGCCAGAATTTGGCGCGCCTCCGGAAAGCGGCATTGGTTCATCAATGCCGCCGCCGTCTGCGCGACGGCGGCGGCCTGAGGCGTCAGCTGGGACGTCAATTGTGCTTCCATCGTCTCGGGGTCAGCGTCATTCGCCGCCGCCGCGATAGTTCAGTTGTGGAGGGCCGTCACCGACCAGGGGGCGATAGACGAAGTCCGCACCGCGACGTTGATGAAGCTCGGCCGTCGCTGCGGCGATAGTTTCAGGACTGACGAACAGTTCAGCAGCCGTCAGAGCCAGGGTCTTGGCGGCGACGACTGCACCCTTGACCCCGATGCTGGAGCCTGCGGCCGCGGTGTTTTGCCAGCTATGACCCGCAGACCCCGGTACGAATGTAGCGGTCGCCAGACCGACGGTGGGAACGACCCAACTGACGTCTGACACATCGGTCGACCCGCCTGCGCCATCGAAACTCAGCTTGGCGGGCTGGATTTCACCGACGCTCGACAGGGGCGGCTGGCTGGCCAAGGTCTGCTGGAGCTTGGTTGCGAAAGCCGTTTCCTCGGGCGTCCAGGTGATGCCGCCGACGCGGTGCAGGTTGCGGTCCATGACGCTCATCAGTGCGCCGTTGGGCATCATGCTGTAGACGCCGCCGATCTGCTGGAACTCATATCGAGTTTCGGTGCCCAGCGCGGCGCCCTCGGCGGCCTTCTTGAGCCGTTCGATGACGGACAGGACGACCTCTGGGTCGCCGTGGCGGACATAGTAGTAGGATTCCGCATAGTTGGGGACGACGTTGGGCGCTTCGCCGCCATTGGTGATGACGTAGTGGATGCGTGTCCCGTCAGGGACATGCTCGCGCATCATGTTGGCCATGGCGTTCATCGCCTCGACGGCGTCCAGGGCCGAGCGTCCGCGATCCGGAGCGCCGGACGCATGCGACGACGTGCCGTAGAAACGGAATTTGCCGCTGACATTGGCCTTGGTCGTGCCCTGGCCAGCGCTGTTGACGGTTGCAGGGTGCCAATGGAGCGCGACGTCCACGTCATTGAACAGGCCGTCACGGACCATGAAGGCCTTGGCCGAGCCTCCTTCTTCGGCGGGCGTGCCATAGAGGCGCAGTTCGCCCTTGATATTGTTGTCGATCATCCATTGGCGGACAGCGATGGCGGCATGGCTCGAGGCCGCGCCGAACAGATTGTGGCCGCAACCGTGACCGGCGATCGCATGCAGGGATTGTTCGACGGGCGATACCGCCTGAGACAGGCCGGGCAGGGCGTCGAATTCAGCCAGGAGGGCGATCACCGGGCCCTTGCCGTTCTTGAAACTGGCGACGAATGCGGTGGGCTGGCCGGCGATGCCTGCAGTGATGGTGAAGCCGGCGGCCGTCAGATCCTGCTGCAGTAGGGCTGAGCTCTGGGTCTCCTGATAGCCGACCTCGGCGAACTCCCATATGGCCAGGGCGGTGGCCCCCAAGTGCTCGCGGCCGCGCTCGACGCTGTCGATGATGGCGGACTGCTGCGCCACCGGCAGTTCGGCCGCACACGCCGATCCGCCTGCAAGACACGATAGAGCGACGGTGATGGCGGTAAGACTGGTGAATTTCATATTTTGGATTCCGCTGTTCGTGCGCATGCTTTTGAAGGGTGAATGATCGAGACAGCGAACGGGACAGACGATCGCTCGCGGTCATCAGTTTCCGACCACTGAAAACGGCGTCTCCAGGGTGGGCAAAAAAAGAATGAAACCGGAACCAGCTTCATTGCGACGAGGGGCGGAGAAGGATGGATCTGAAGGCCATCCTTCTCCGCCGCCCAGGCCGTTTAAAAGCTCTTGGTGACCGAGACCGAGTAGTAGCGGCCGAGCGTGTCGTAGTTCTGGCCATCATAGCTGCCGGCGAAATTGCCCACCTGAGGCGGCTTTTCGTTGAGCAGGTTGGAGACGCCCACTCGTACGCTAAGGTCTTTCGGCAGGGTGAAGCGGCCGTTCAAGTCGAAGACGTCATACGAATCGACGCCTCGGGTCGTGCTGGCCGCATTCCGCACCTGTTCGGCGCTGATCATTGCGGCGGTATGACGCCACCGCAGGCTGATGTTTAGCCAGTCCCGCGTGTAGGCGAGGGTCGTGTTCGCCTTCCAGTCGGGGTGAGCCACGCCAGCGCCGTCCTCGACGGCGGTGCCGCGGCTGCCGGCGTAGTTGTAGGACGGGCCGCCGGGCAGGTTCTGGATTTCGAACTTGTCGACGTAGCTGACCACGGTGCCCAGGGACAGGCTGCCGGCCGAGGCGGGCAGACCGATGTCGGCCAAATCGAACGTCCAGTCGATCTGCAGGTCCACGCCGCTGACCTTGAAGGCGCCCAGGTTCAGCGCGGGTTGACCCGGCTCGAACAGGAAGCCTGTGGTCGGATTACGCTTGCCCATGACCTGACAATAGTAGTTGTTCACATCATAGGTGGGGTTCGTGCCATTGAGATTGAAGCAATTCTCGATGGTCTGGATGATCGGCAGGTTGCCGACTGCACCGGTGACTTCGATCGAATACCAGTCAAGCGACGTCGAGATCCGCTCGAGAAGCGGCGTGGTGAACGGCGACTGTATGACGGCGCCGATCGAATAGGTGTCAGTGGTTTCTTCCTGCAGGTCGGGGTTGCCGCCGGTCAGGGCGAACACCTGGGTTGAGCCGAACTGATAGGTCGGAAGCACGCCCGCCGGCACGCCCATGGCCAGACACAGGGCCTCCACCTGGGCGGCGTTGGCGCCGCTCTGACCGAAGCCGCCGCGATAGCCGGAACGGACATCGCAAGGGTCGCCGCCGAACGGCGTTGCTGCGCTGGGGCTGCCGATGCCGGTGCTGCCCGAGGATTCCGGAGCGTAGAGCTCGCCGACGCTGGGCGCACGCACCGAGCGGTTGTAGCCGCCGCGCAGACGCAGGGCGTCGATGACGCTCCAGTCGACGTCGACCTTATAGGCGCTGACGCCGCCGACGCTGCTATAATCCGAATAACGATAGCCGAGGTTCATGTTGACCTCCTGAGCCATCGGCAGGTCTTTCAGGATGGGAACCAGCGCTTCGAAGTAGATCTCGCTGACGCTGGTGTCGCCGCCGGAAGGACGCAGGACGCTGTAGCCCAGAATGTCGCTGCCGACGCCCGGGATGTTGTAAAGCTCGTCGGAGTTGTACTGGAAGGAATTGTAGCGATAGCCGAGGCCGGTCGCCACGCGGACCTCACCCGCCGGAAGGGTGAACAAGCCGCCCTGCAGGTTTATTTCGGCGACGCGCTGCTTCATCTCATTGGTGTTCGACGTCCGACGGCTCATGTAGTCCATACAGCTTTGGGAAAGCGCATGGTTGCCGAAGAAGTTGGCGCCGCCTTCGCAGAGCACAGGGTAGTCGACCATGCCCACGGAGGCGCCCGTCACAGGGTCGTACTCCATCCGAGAACCGCCCGCGCCGCCGAATGGATCGTACAGCAGGTTCATAACCGCGGATTTGCTGAGCGCGCCGTGCTGGACGTTGTTGGTCTTGGTCTGGCCCACGCTGGCGAAGGCGTCCCACGTCCAGTCGCGGTACGGCAAGACGCCGTCGGCGCCTATGACGATCTGATAGACGTCATAGGTATTGGTCTGCAGTCGGTCGCCGGCGGCGGTGAAGGCCTTCTGGAAGGTGAAGTCCCCGTTGGGATCGGGGCGCGACGCCAGGACCAGTCGGGCGTCAGGCGTCAGGAACGGATTGGTCACCGGCGCGCTCAGCGCATAGGCGGCGCCCGACGCCAGTGTGGGGTTGAAATAGGTCAGGGCGTCATAGCTGGTGAAGGTCGCCTGGGCGAACACTGAGGTGTTGTCGGTGACATCGTAATCAAGCTTGGAAAAGACCGTGATGCGTTCATTGGTGTTCACGACCTGACTGTTCGGCCAACCGAAATTGAGCTGTTTGCGGCTTCCGGCGATGTATTGGGTGTCCGTCTCGGGGTCGCGGAAATTCTCGACGAAATAGTCGCCGACAGGCGTCACGTGGCTGAACAGGGTGCCGTCTAGATTGAAGCCAAGCTGGCCCGTGTAGGTCGCGGAGCCGGTGATGGGATTGGCGCCATAGACATTGGCGAACAGATTGTTGACCACGGCCGCGCTGGGCGCGTTTCCGGGGAAGAGCATCGCGCCGGAATCGAGCGTCGCCGTACCGTTCTGGGGCGTACGCATGATGTTGAACGGTCGATCGCTCTGAAGCGCGGGTTCGCGCTGAGAGTAGTCGACCGATATCATGGCGCGGCCGCGACCCTCAGCGAAGCGCTGGCCGGCGGTGACGGTCGCGCGGAACTGTTCGCCGTCACCGTACTCGCTGACGCCGTACTGGCTGCTGAGCGTCAGGCCTTCGACGTTGCGCAGCCGGAAGTTGACCACGCCCGCCGTGGCGTCTGAACCATAGGCGGTGGAGGCGCCGCCGGTGATGACTTCGACGTTGCCGATCAGGGCGTCAGGAAGGGTGTTCAGGTCGATTGAGCCGTCAGGAGACGACGGCTGCATCCGGCGCCCGTCCAGCAGGATCAGGGTGCGCTTGGGGCCCAGGCCTCTGAGGCTTGCGTTGGCCTGGCCGGCGTTCAGGGTCGTGGAACTGCTGCCCGTGCTGGCCTGGCCGAAGGCGCCGGTGAATTGCGGCAATTGCGTCAGGGCGCGCTCGACCGAAACCTGGCCCGTGTCTTCGATGGCCTCGGTCGAGACCGATACGATCGGGCTGTTGGCCACGTAGTCCGGGCGCGCGACGCGCGAGCCGGTGACGATGATGTCGCTCACATGGGTCGCGGACTCGGACTGATCTTCCTGAGCGTGGGCTGCGCCGGCCATCAGCGCGGCGTAGGCGCAAGCACTGGTTAGCAATACTCGTGAGGCGCTCGGCTTGGTTCGTACGCGTCCTTGAGTGTACATTATTGGTCCCCGGATTTCTTTGATTCTTTTTAAGAAGCTCAGTAAACAAAGCGTTTTGTTGGATAGGCGCAAATCAAAACATCATAAGTTATGAATCTCCAATCTTGCTAAGCGCCGTTCTCCGAGAGACGGGCGATGGAAGCCGGACCGTCGTAAGTATCGGCTTCCATCGTCGGCTGCCGGGTTTAGTCGGCGGCGACCGCCGGGCCGTAGAGCAGGCCATTGAAGAACAGCCGGAAGGTCCCAGCGGGTTGGGCGCGTTGCAGAACTTCGACGCCGTAGACAAAGAGCTTGCCCTTGCCGATGTCGACTTCGACCACGGCCGACGTGTCCTTGAGCAACTCCTGATGGTGCGCCCAGCCGCTGCGCAGCGGGGCGTCGGTGTCGAACCAGGCCACGGGCTTCGCGCCTTCCCCGGCGATGCGATAGGTCTGGCCGTTGGAGAAGAAGACGTCGGCCTGGGCCGGCATGCCGAAGGCCAACGGATCGGTGTTGTCCACCCTGGCGCTCAAGATCGACCCGGGTAGGAAGAACTCTGTGGTGGCCAAGGGGCGCTGTGTTCCATTCTCTTCCTTGACCAGGGCCGGGGCGATTGGCGCGCCGAGCAGATGCGCCAAGCGATTGGCGCCGCCGATGGTGATGACCGAACCGCCGTTACGGGCGAATTCGGCGATCTGGGGCACGGCGTCGTCGGCGGTAACTTCGCCCAACCAGGCGCGATAGGCCTCGGGGATGTCCTCGGCTTGCGGGAGAGGCTGGTTGCGCTGAGGGCGATAGGCCGCATGATTCAGCGCAGGCGTGGTTCCGTCGGTGAACACCAGGACGTCGAACCGTTCGTTCAGGTTCCCGGCTGTGAGGGTCTGGGGATAGACCACCTCGAACGGGAACTCGTACTGCTCCAGCAACCACCGGGTCCAGCCCGCGCTCATGACCCCGCCATATCGGTCGACCAGACCGACGCGAACGGGTTTCAAGGCGATGGCGCCGCCCGCCGGTTTACGATCCAGGGCATAAGCGTTGAGGCCCAAATCGCCGACCGCAGCCCGCACGGCTGCCGTGCTTTCGGGTGAGGCCTGCACCCACAGGGCGCCCGGCTGCAACTGAGTGCGCCCGACCTTGGCTCCGTTCTCCAGCCATTCGACGCTGGCCCCCGCCTTCAGCAGGCGGTTGGTCAAGATGAAGCTGTTGTTGACCTCATGCGGGATGACGAAGCCCGCGCGGCCCGAGCCTATGACTGCGCCCGGCGGCGTGGCCAGCAGGTCGTCCGCCCGGCTGAAAGGGCCGTCAAAGCCATCCAGCACGCGATCGAACGTGACCCCCATCTGATAGGCCAGGGTGTAGCCGGCCACGTCGTAAGGTAGCTTGGGCGGCCCGCCCGGATATTCGGTGTTGTGCGGATGGTCCTGGGGCTCGAACATGTCCAGCACGTGGGGCCGGAAGGCCTGGGCGGTCTTCACCACGTAGGAGCCCTGCGGATAGCGTTTGGCGCCAACGGTGAACGGGGCGCTGGCGACCTCGACGTCGACGCCGCTCTTCATCAGGGCGTTGAGGAAGGCCACGGTGGTGGGCAGGTCGCGCTGTTCTTCGGGGTTGATGATGAAGCCGCGCGGGTCGCGGTTTTCGGCCGTCTTCAGCACCGTATCGAACAGGCCCGCCTCAATGGCGCCGCGGTCGGCGGTGGTGGCCGCAGCCTTAAGCTCGTCGATCTTCTGCGGCGTGATGGTCCAACTGTCCTGGCTGCCGCGCTCGATGCTGTTGGCGCCCATCTGATAGATGCCCATCAGCAGGCGTTCGCGGTTGCGCGAAGCGTAGTCGATGACGGCGCGGTTCATCGTCCACTGGTAGTCGATGCTGTCCTGCAGGCGCCACATCCGCGGGCCGATCGGCATGGGCTCGTCATTGCGCGCCAGCTGGGTTTCGGGGATCAGCGGAATGGCTTCCGGCGTCGGCCCGCCGATGATCTCGGTCAGGATGCCGACCATGTTGTGGAAGTAGGGGGCCGACCGATACATGCCGTTGTGCCAGGTCGAGTAGGGGGCGACGCTGTTCATCCCTGATCCGGCCTTGCCTTCAGAGATCAGACGGCTGTGCATGATGGTGCCGACCTCGGTGGTCGTGGTCATCACCAGCGGGTCGAAGTTGTAGTTGAACGGGTCGCGGAACGGCGGAATGAACACCACCATGCCGCGTGGGCCGGTCTGGTGCTGATTGAAAACGATCTGGGGGAACCACTCGCGATAGTGAACCCGGTTGATGTTCTCGGTTTCGGGCATCAGCGACATGTAGGAGTCGCGGTTATTATCGTGGCCGACATACTTCTGATACAGGCGCGGAATCGAGTTGAACTCTCGCTTCAACGGGTCCTCGTTGCGCATATACCAGTCGGCCACCAGTTGCAGGCCGTCCGGGTTGGCGTGGCCGAACAGGATGATGACATCGTCGAGCGTGCGCCGGGTCTCGGCGTCGTTCTGTGTCAGCAGCCGGTGGATGATCTGAATCTGGCCCTGGGTGGTGACGGTCTCGGTGGCGTGCAGGCCGGCGTCGATCCAGACAATGGCCTTGCCTTCGCGAACTAGGTCGGCCGCCTGTTCTGCGGTCAGGCCTTCGGCACGAGCCAGACGACGTGAAATGTCACGATAACGATCCAGATTGGCCAGGTTTTCAGGCGAAGACACGATCGCCATCCACTGGGTGCGCCCTTCAGCGGACGTTCCAAAACTCTGCAGCTTTATCCGGTCGGATTCGCCGGCGACCCGCTGTAGATAACGCTCATATTGATCATAGTTGGCCAGGAAATAGTCCGCGCCCGGGGCCTGGGGGAAGAAGCGTTCAGGCGCCGTGACTGTCGTCGAAGCCGGCGCGGCGACGGCGACCGCGGCCTGGGTAAAGGCTGCTGAAGCGGGTCCGGCGGCGGTTAGGGCAGTGCTGGTTAAAAGCGCCGCGCAAAGCCGGCGAGCGAAGGTTGTGCGGAACATTGGTTTCCCCTGGATACGATCGCCCGAAATTCCTCCCCCCGAGCGCTAGGACAAGGTTGGACAAAAAAACGCCTTATGAAAGACCTATTTTTATAGCGAGACAAATTTATTGCTCAGATGGAAAGATGACCGGGGCGTGGCGAAATATAATGCAAAAAATTCGGTACTTTGACGTTATTTCTGCCCTAAAATGTGGCCACCATTGATAAGTGCGTTTATCGCTGTACGCGACCAGGGCGGCATCATCGCTGGGTGCGCGAGCGAGCGCGGCGAAGCCTGGGGGGCACGGCTTGCGACCTGGCTCGCCGGATCTACGGGCGCCATCAGGCGGCGGATTTCAGATCGTCGCCACTCGCGCGCCAGAAGATGTTTCTCGGTTGTAGGCTCAGGACCCATTGATGTGAGACGCGCGATCTGATTCAGGCTCATAGGGAGTCTGGATTATGAGCGACCTGTATTGGCTAACGGACGAGCAGATGGCTCGGCTGGAGCCCTATTTCCCCAAGAGCCACGGCAAGCCGAGGGTGGATGATCGCCGGGTGACGGCGGGCCAAGTCAGCGATTACACCGGTGCTGCCGTCTTGCTGGACAGCCTTCCCCGGGCTCAGTGGCTGCGGGGCGACCGGGGCTATGACGCGGATTGGTTCAGGGACGCCTTGGAGGCCAAGGGGATCACGCCCTGCATCCCGGGCCGCAATCCCGAACCGAACCCATCCGCTACGACAGGCGCCGCTACAAACGTCGCAACCGGATAGAGATCATGTTCGGCCGGCTCAAAGACTGGCGGCGGGTCGCAACCCGCTACGATCGCTGCCCAACCGCCTTCCTGTCCGCCATAGCCCTCGCCGCTACCGTCCTATTCTGGCTATGAGTCCTGAGCCTAATCTTCATGGAACTGAGGAAATGCTGCTGACCCGCAAGGAAGCTCCACCGAGCTTCTGCGGATGGGAATCCGCCGGTCGCCATCGACACTGGCAAAGGTGTTCTGCACGCTTTCCGACGGACCGCCGTGCACACACCTCGGGCGGACGCCCTATTATCCCAGGAGCCTGCTGCACGAGTGGGCCCGCAGCCAGCTCTCGGGCCTCCGATCTTCGTCGAGTCAGCCACGTCAGGCGGGACAATGGGGCGAGGCCGTCCACGAGCGGGCCTAGCCCCAAATCCATCGCGGCATCTTCAACCGCCCTGCGATCCGCAGGGCGGTCATCATTCAATAGGCCGTCTGCCTTTCCTCAGCCGGCCGGCCCGCAAGCAAGGCGGCAACGCTCTCGCTTATCCTGTCGGCCGCCGCCCGGACCGGATCATCCGCCAGGTGGGCGTAGCGGCTGGTGGTGCTGACGTGACTCTGGCCGAGAAGCTTGCCGATCAGGTAAAGTCCTTCCCCGCCAGCCAGACCTGCGCTCGCGAAGCTGTGCCGGAGATCATGAATACGCAGGTCTTCCATCCCGGCGCGTTTTCGGATGCCGACCCAGGCCCATTCGAGATTGGCGATCGGACGCTGGGTGTTCTTTCGTTCCGGAAAAACGTAGATGCTCCCATTGGAGAGCAGGCCTTCGATCAGCTTCAAGGCCACGCTTCCGAGGCGGATGACCTTCGCTCCTGTCTTAGAATCTTCAAGCCGGAGCACGCCCGTTGCGTGATCGATCTCCGACCACTTCAGCTTGACGATTTCATTCTTGCGGGCGCCGGTCAGCGCCAGAAGGCGGATGATGTTGATGTGGCGAGGGTCCCCACCGTGGTTTTCGATTTCCGCCAGCACTTCACCTAGCCGAGCCAGTTCTGCCGGCGAGAGGAAGCGATCCCGGTGGTTGTCCTTGTACCGTTTCACGCCGCGTGTGGAGTTGGTCTTCACGAAATCTCGCTCGACGGCGAACGTGAAAATCCCGCCCAGCTGACCGACCGTGCGCGAAGCCGCGTGAATGCCGCCACAGGTGTGCGGCGTCGCCTCTCCACGAATACGTCCCGATCCAACATCAACCATTAGCCGCTCGATGTCCGCTCGCCCGATATCGGTGATCTTCACCCCCCAGGCGCGGTTTGATGTGGCGAGCGATGCGAATGCGGTCGATCCGCAGGGTCGTCGCCTTCTTCATCGTCTTCGGCGGTCACCACACCGTAGCGGGCGATGTGTAGAAGGCGGTCGGCGCCGCCGATCGGCCAGTATCGACGTAGGTCTTGGTGTCGCTGACGGGCGACGCGCACCCCGAAACCCTTGAGCTGCGCGTCCCAAGGGTGAAGCGCACCTCTTCCGACGTCAGGGCGTCCACCAGTCGTTTGGTGATCTTTCCAGATTTGGGGTTCTGAGCCATTCGATTTCTCCCAGAACGCGCGTGGGGGCGCGTTTCTAGTCCCAATTTCGGTCACCATTTGGTCACCAGGCGGGAGGATTTCGCAGGGCAATCGAGAAATCAGTGGGAAAAGAACGAACCCTGAACCTGCCTACCACAAGGGTGCTTGAGCCATTTCGAGCAACTGGAAAGAACCCTAGGGCTCCAGCTCGATGTCCCAGTAGAGGTAGTCGAGCCAGCTCTGGTGCAGGAAGTGGGGCGGGAAACGGCGCCCCGCCTGCTGAAGCTGCCAGGCGCTGGGCTGGTGGGCGGTGCGGCGCAGGGGCATGTGCGCCTGGCCAGGCGTGCGGCCGCCCTTCCTCAGGTTGCAGGGGCCGCAGGCGGCGACGATATTCTGCCAGGTCGTGCGCCCGCCGCGCGAGCGCGGGATGACGTGGTCGAAGGTCAGGTCCTGGGACGTACCCGGCTCGCCGCAGTACTGGCAGGCGAAACCGTCGCGCAGGAAGACGTTGAAACGGGTGAAGGCCGGTTTGCGGTCCTGGTCCACATAGGACTTCAGGCAGACCACGCTGGGCAGCTGCATCTCCAGCGAAGGGCTGCGGACAACCTTGTCATAGGTGGCGACCACGTCGACGCGGTCCTGCCACACGGCCTTGACCACCTCTTCCCAGGGCCAGAGCGACAGGGGAAAATAGGACAAGGGCCTGAAATCGGCGTTCAGCACCAGGGCTGGAAAGCCGGACGGCGGGCGGGACAGGACCTGCATCAGGCCCTCCCGCAGATACGGGGGGTTATCGACGCGACAGGACTGAAGACACGTCTCCTTCCTTGGTCTGATGCAGGAAACCCTACGCCTGATTCCCTCGCATCGCCATGACCGGCATGAGGAGTTTTCGTGACGGCGGCGTCATGGGCGACGACCGTAACTGGGGAAGGCCGGCAGGCTCCAGCCCCATTGCAAGGCGCCTGCGCGCAGCATGAATCCCGCCGCCAGCCCGGCGCCGACCGCAGGCCAGGTCCCAACCATCAGCGCCTTCAGGCCGACAAAGACGCTGGCGGACACCAGCGCCGCCGTGATGTTCAACTCGCGTCGCAGCAGGATGGAGGGCTGGTGCGCCAGCACGTCGCGCACGATTCCGCCGAAACAGGCCGTCAGCACCCCCATGACGATGCAGATCAGCGGCGCCGCATTATAGGACGCCGCCTTGGCCGCCCCCATGACGCCATAGGCGGCCAGCCCGACCGCATCCAGCCACAGCAAGGCCCGGAACCGCCACGAGCGTGCGCCCAGCAGCCAGAAGCCGACCGCCACCACCAGACAGACCGCCACATAGACCCAGTCCTGCACCCAGAAGACCGGCGCCCCGATCAAAAGGTCGCGCAACGTGCCTCCGCCCATGCCGGTGACGGCGGCGAAGAAGGCGAAGGTCAGAACATCGTGCTTGGCCCGGGACGCGGCCAGGGCGCCGGTGGCGGCGAACACGGCCACGCCCGCAAAATCCAGCAACGGCAGCACCGCAGCCGGACGAACCAGGTCTGCGCCCGCGATCGGCTCCAACATCGTCATCATCCCCAGGGCGCCGCCCGGCGCCGTCTTCGGGGTCGCCCCCGGCCTTCGTGAAGACGAGAGTCAGGCCCCCTCGTCCAGCGCGATTTCGCCGCGCCGAACGCCACCATACCACCCCCAGAGCAAATGCGCCGCCACTGCGCGATGCGGCCGCCATATCTCGGCGCGGGCGTAGGCCTGTTTCTCGTTCGGACGGTCCTCGGCGCGGTCCGCCCAGCGCATGGCCTCCTGCAGGGCCACGTCGCCGCCGGGAAAGACATCCAGTCGGCCCTCGCAGAACATCAGGAAGGTCTCGGCCGTCCACCGCCCCACCCCCTTGATGGCCACAAGGGCGGCGATGGCCTGGGCGTCGTCCAGCCGCTCCAGATGGTCGAAGTCGATGTGCCCCTCGGTCTGGGCGCGGGCGATCTCATGGCCGTATTTCGCCTTCTGGCCGGACAGGCCGAAGGTGCGCAGCGTCTCGACGTCGCGCGCCAGAACGGCGTCAGGCGTCACCTGCCCCTCCAGCCCTTCGACCACCCGTTTCCAGATCGAGGCGGCGGCCGCCACCGAGACCTGCTGTTCCACGATCATGCGGAACAGACCCTCATAGCCGCCGGTCCGCAGCCGCCATTCAAACACCGGCGTCGAGGCATGCGCCCGCGCCAGGGCCGGATCGGCGGCGGCCAGAGCCTCGCGGGCGGCGGCGACGGAGGCGGGAGACGGAGCTAGGGCCATAGGGATCGTATCGACAGAAAAACGGCGCCGCTTTAGCATCGCGCCATGCGTACTCTGGACGATCTTCTACACCCGATCACGCCTGATCGTTTCTTTGCGGAGTTCCACGGCCGAAAACCGCTGTACATTCCCGCTGAGGAAGGCGCCGCCAAGCGCTCACTGCTGGACTGGGCCACGTTCAACGGCCTGCTGAACCAGCCGTCGATCTGGACCGCCCAGACGCTGAAACTGGTGCAGAACACCGAGCCCGTGCCGCCCGAACGCTATTGCCGCACGCTTCCGACCCAATCAGGCCCAGCCTTTCGGCCCGACCCGGCCAAGGTGGCGCTGTTTGTCGCCGAGGGCGCCAGCCTGATCGCCGGCGACGTGCAGGACCTGACCCCGCCGATCGCCGAACTGTCCGGCGTCCTCAGCCGCACCTTCGCCGCCAGCGCCGGGGCCAACGTCTATTGCTCATTCAAGGGGGTACAGGCCTTCGGCGCCCACTTCGACCTGACCGATGTCTTCGCCGTCCAGACCGAGGGCGAGAAGCTGTGGCGCATCTATGAAAACCGCGCCGACGCCCCGGTCGAGATGCCGTCCGACGTCGGCGACATGCGCCGCTGGCTCGACCAGACGAAAGGCCGCCTTCAGGCCGAGGTGATGATGCGGCCGGGCGATGTGCTCTATCTGCCGCGCGGCTGCTATCACGACGCCCTCGCTCAGGACGCGGCCTCTCTGCACGTCACCTACTCCATCGCCTCCCTGCATGGCCGCATCATCTTCAACCTGCTGGAACAGGCGGCCATGCAGGACCCGGCCTTCCGGGCGTATCTGCCGCCATCCGGTCAGGAGGGCGGTCGCGCCCTGCAACAGCACCTGGCCGGGCTGGGCCAGAGGCTAGCGCAACTGGCCGCCTCGCCTGCTTTCCGCGATGAGATCGCCATGGCGCAGGAACGGCTGACGCCGCGCGCCCATCACTTCACCCTGCCCCATCGTGAAGCGCTGACCCGCTACAGCCGCACCGCCATGATGGCCCCCGCCTACGCCGGCCCTGTCGCCCACGCCATGCACTGGGCGCTGTCGCAGCACGTCTTCACCCTCGAAGACCTGATCGCCCAGTTCGACTTCGTGTCCGAGGCCGACATCCGCGCCGCCGTAGATCAGTCCGAGAAGGCAGGAGCCTTGAAGCGGGTCTGACCCGTTTCGTCGCCGCCATGTTCGTCACCCGTTTCGCGCCTTCGCCCACCGGCCGCCTGCACAAGGGGCACGCCTTCTCGGCCCTGACGGCGTGGCGGGCGGCGAAGGGTGCGGGCGGGCGCTTCCTGCTGCGGATCGAGGATATCGACCCGACGCGGTGTCGGCCCGAGTTCGAGGTCGGGATTTTCGAGGATCTGGCCTGGCTGGGGCTGGATTGGGAGACGCCCGTGCGGCGTCAGTCCGATCACCTGATCGACTACGCCGCCGTGGTCGAGGCCCTGGACCGCCACGGCCTGCTCTACCGCTGCTTCCGCACCCGCAAGGAGATATTGGACGCCATCGGCGATGCGCCCCACGGCCCCGCCGAGGCGGCCCGGCCCGGCCCCCATCCGGTCGAAGAAGAAGCGCGTCTGCTGGCTGAAGGGCGTCCTTTCGCCTGGCGACTGTCGCTGGATCGCGCCAGGGAGGCGCTGGGCGGCGCCGCCTGGGACGCCTTGAGCTTCATTGAGGAAGGCTCAGGCCCCGACGGCGAAACCGGCCGCATCAAGGCGCGGCCGGAGACGGCGGGCGACGTGGTGCTGGCGCGCAAGGACGCCGGGACGGCCTATCATCTGGCGGTGACCCACGACGACGCCCTGCAGAAGGTCAGCCATGTCATTCGCGGTCAGGACCTGTTCGAAGCGACCCATATCCAGCGGTTGATCCAGGCACTGATGGGCTGGCCCGCGCCCGTTTATCGCCACCACCGCCTGCTGGCCGGGTCGGACGGCCGCCGCTACGCCAAACGCGACCGCTCCGTCACCCTGGCCGAGTTGCGGGCGGGCGGCCTGACGCCGGATCGCCTCCGCGCGGAGCTGGCGCTCTAAAGCTCGCAAAAAGCGCCCAACAAAAAAGACGCGGAGGTCACCCTCCGCGTCTCTTCTTAGAATCCTTGAGGATTCGCGGCCTTAGAGAACCTTGAGGTCCACAGCCGAGGTCTTGCCGCGCTGGGTTTCCAGCTCGTATTCGACCTTGGCGTTTTCATCGAGGCCCACCAGACCAGCCTTCTGAACGGCGGTGATGTGGACGAAAACGTCCGAGCCGCCGGTATCGGGTTGAATGAAGCCGAAGCCCTTGGTGGGGTTGAACCACTTGACCGTGCCGGTCGCCATATTGCGTCTCCGTAAACGCGCTTTTCCAGGCGGACGTCCTTGCAGGATCGCCCGTCAGCCCATCTGGACAAGCTCGTTCAGGCGAAGGAGCAAGACGCGGGTTTGGACCCCACGTGAAATCCGGACTGCGCCGATGTTGTCACCCGACTATCCACAGCGGTCAACTGTAAAGCGAATAGGGACGTATGGGCTTTACAGTTAATTCGGCGCCTGCGCGCACAGGTCGCGCCCTGCCTGCTCGGGCCTCCGCGTCCCGCTGAGCCCCCAATATCGTCCGACATCAGCATATCGCCGGACAGACACCAGGATTAGCCGCAGAACTGACGAAAAACCTGCGCCCTTCTAGGGCTGCATACGACAACTTCCGATAGTTCAGATCGAAATCTCCTTTTCGGGATGCTGACCCGGAGAAGAGGTTGGAACTCGGGCTGGCGACGCCCGCTGTTTCATCGCAAGGTCGATACATCACGACACAGGGACACGCCGATGGCCAAGGACGACTATGCCGACATCCTCGAAGCCCTGCAGATCCAGATGGTCGAGACTCAGGCCTGGGCCATCGAACAGGGGCTGAAGGTCGTCATCGTCTTCGAAGGGCGCGACGCCGCCGGCAAGGACGGGGCGATCAAGCGGATGACCGAGTATATGGCGCCGCGCCAGACGCGGGTCGTCGCCCTGCCCAAGCCCACCGAGCGCGAGACGACCCAATGGTACTTCCAGCGCTACGCCGCCCACCTGCCGGCGGCGGGCGAAATCGTGATCTTCAACCGCTCCTGGTACAACCGAGCCGGGGTCGAGCCCGTCATGGGCTTCTGCACGCCGGAGCAACATGAGCGGTTCCTGCACGACGCTCCGCATTTCGAGCGGATGCTGACCCAGTCGGGGACCTTGCTGATCAAGCTGTGGCTGGACATCAGCCGCGACGAGCAGGCCCGCCGTCTGGAGGAGCGCGTCGACCATCCGCTGAAGCGTTTCAAGGTCTCAGCCCTGGACGCCGAGGCTCAGGCCCGCTGGAGCGCCTATTCCGCCGCCCGCGACGAAATGCTGAAGCGCACCCATGTCGACTATGCCCCCTGGACCGTGGTGGCGACCGACAAGAAGAAGACGGCGCGGCTGAACATCCTGCGCCACGTCCTGCGCCGTCTGGACCGGCCCGGTCTGGAATGCCGCGAGCCGGACCCTGCGATCGTCTTCTCCGCCGATGCAGCGCCGGGGCGGTTGGCGGAATAGGCGTCGTCAGCCGCCGAACAGGCGCCGGTTCCTGTCGATGAAAGCGCGCATGGCCCGCACCAGCGGCCCGCCTTCGCGCCCTTTCAAATAGGCCCAGCCGGCGCCGGCCCCGATCAGGGCGCCGATGGAGTCGACGATCAGGTCCCACATGGTGTCGACCAGGCCGGACTTCTGGGTGTTGAGGCCGAACACCTGGTCCAGGGTGAACTCCCAGATCTCCCACAGGGCGCCGATGGTCACGGCGAAGCAGAAGGCGAAGAAGGCCACCGTCAAGGGCGCGGCCTTCAACTGGCTGCCCTGCACCAGCATCAGCATCAGCAGGGCGCCGACCAGGCCGAAGGCCACGGCCGAGCCCCCGTGCAGCACCACGTCCCACCACCAGTAACGCTCGTAGAAATCGCCCAGTTCGCCCAGGAACAGGGTCGCGCACAGGAAGACGGCGATGGCGGTGACGAAGCCGATCGGCAGGTTCAGCCCGACGCGCGGCGCCAGCCAGAACGGGACAAGCGTCAGCAGGAAGGTCCCGGCGCCGACGAAGGTGACGCTGAACTCCCCCGTCAACAGGCCGCCGACGGCCGCGCCCAGCAGCACCAGCCAGGTCAGGACGAGCAGCCAGGGGAATGGTGACTTCCTGCGTATCGTCATCCGTCCTGTCCGACCGGCTGCTGTTCTCGGGTCTCGAGCCTAACCGGACGGCTCCGAGGCGCAAGCCCGGCGTTGCGCTTCACTCCCAGCACCAGGCCCAGCGGTCCCAGGCGCCGCGCCGCCTCATAGGCCGCCCAGCAACCGCCGAAGGTGACGGCGACCAGCAGCCCCGCCTCCAGCCCCTGCGGCAGACCCAGCTTGGACAGGTGATAGGCCGCGACGACGGTCAGGGTCTGGTGGACGATGTAGAAGCAGAAGACGCCGCCCGTCAGATAGCGCAGCCACGGTCCGCCCCGGTTCAGATAGCGCGCGCCATAGCCCAGCACCGCGGCGATGAAGGACCACTGGTCGAGGGCGTAAACCAGTCGCATGGCGGCCCTCAGCGCTTCGGGCGGCGTTCCGCCGTCGCGATAGGTCCAGGCATAGGTCGCCCATCCCGCCCAGGCGCACAGAGCCAGGATCAGCGCCGGTCGCCGCAGCCGTTCATAAGTTGCCGTCAGCACCGCTGAGCGGACGCTGAGAAAGCCGAACAGGAAGGCGCTGAACGACACCGCGTGGTTGTACCAGTCGTCGGTCAGGGCGTGGGTCGTCGGAAATATCCGCGCCAGGGTCCAGCGCAGCAGGAACAGCCACAACACCGGCCAGATCAGCAGGCCCCAGCCCTTCAAGGCGCGCTCCAGCCCTGACTGGATCACAGGCAGCAAACCCCGCCCGAACGCCAGCAGGCCCGCCAGCATCAGGCTGTAGACGAACAGATAGGCTACGAACCACATGTGGTTCCACGTCGGCGTAGTCAGGCAGCCGTCGGCGTCGCACCAGCCGCCGGACGCCGTGGCGTACTTCACCCAGAAGTCGGCCAGCCATGGCGAGCGCGCCGGATCGACCACGCCCAACCCCTGAGCCGCCTCGACCACCTCGTAATAGGACTGCGGCGGCACGATCACGAACATGGCGAACAGCAGCGGCGGCAGCAGACGCCAGGTACGCGACCCGGCGAAACGGCGCGCGGCGCCCTTCCCCTCGCCCTCCAGACTGTCGAACAGGAAACGGGTCGCCGCGCCCGAGACCAGAAACAGCAGGGTCAGCCGCCAGGGGTTGGTCAGTTGCATGACCGGCTCCAGCCATTCGACCGGCTGCGGGCTGTTCACATGCCAGTCCCAGGGCACGTAGAACATGCCGACGTGGTAGAGGATCAACAGCATGAAGGCGCCGACCCGGATCCAGTCCAGGTCATGGCGGCGCAGGGCTGCGGGGGTTTCGGATGCGAGGGGTTCTGAGGACATGGACGACCTGACATGACGGAAACGACGCCATCGGCCGTGCCTCGGGCGCCCCGCGCCCGGCAAGGCGCAGGGGCTGAACAGTCGGACGCCGGGGCCGGGTTGCAGGTGTCAGTGACGAACGGCGCGCCTGTCGGGACGAAAAGCGCGGACAGACGCGACCTGCTGGCCGGCGGGACGATTCTGCTCGCCGTTACCCTGGCGTTTCTGGTGGTCAACGCCCTGACTGTTCTGACGGACTGGCCGGACCTGCGCCCCTGGGCGCCGTGGCTGTGGGAAGGGTCCAGCGCTCTTGCGCTGATGCTTTTGATCTGGCTGCCGTGGCGGGCGTCGGGCGCGGCGCCGTCATCGCTGTTGCACGAAGGATGGCGGGCGCGGGGACGGTTTCTGGCCGTGCATCTGGGCGCCGCCGTCCTGTTCAGCCTGCTGCACGTCGTGCTGATGGTGGGGATGCGGCACGGGGTCTACGCCCTGCTGGGAGAGGTCTATGACTATGGACCGCCCATCGAGAAGTTCATCTATGAACTGCGCAAGGATGTGCTGAGCTACGCCCTGTTCGTCGGCGTCTTCTGGGGATCGCGCAGCCTGCGCGAGGCGCGCGAGACGCCGCTGCGACCCGTCAGCTTCGACATCCGCGACGGGGGGCGGCTGATCCGGGCGCCGCTGAACGACATTCTGGCCGCGACCTCGGCGGGCAACTATGTCGAGTTCGTGCTGGCCGACGGGCGCAGACCGCTGATGCGCGTCACCCTGTCGGCGGTCGAGGGCGAACTGGCGCGCTTCGGCTTTGTGCGGACGCACCGGGGCTGGCTGGTCAACGCCGCGAGGATGACCGGACTGCGGCCCGAAGGCTCAGGCGACTGGACGGTGGAGCTGGGCACGCTGGAGGCCCCGCTGTCGCGCCGTTACGCCGAAGCGCTGGACCGGCTGCGGACACAGGGGTTAAGACCGCCTGCATGAGCACAGCCCCGCTTCCCGACGCCGCCGGCCAGAACTGGGTCGACCGTCATGCGCCCGAGAGTCTGAAGCCCTGGCTGAAGCTGGGCCGCTTCGACCGGCCGATCGGGACATGGCTGCTGCTGCTGCCCGGCTGGCAGGGGATCATGCTGGCGCTGAACCAGTATGATCGACCGTTCGGCGGCTATGAGCTGTGGCTGATCATCGGCTTCGCCATCGGGGCCGCCCTGATGCGCGGGGCAGGCTGTGCGGTGAACGATATCGTCGACCGCGACTTCGACGCCCGGGTGGCCCGCACCGCCCTGCGCCCCATTCCGGCAGGCCAGATCAGCGTCAAGCAGGCCTGGGCCTTCGTCGGCGGCCTATCCCTGATCAGCCTGTTCATCCTGCTGACGATGAACCTGGCGTCGGTGCTGCTGGGCGCCCTGTCGCTGGGGCTGGTGGCGGCCTATCCCTTCATGAAGCGCATCACCTGGTGGCCGCAGGCTTGGCTGGGCCTGACATTCAACTGGGGCGCCCTGCTGGGGTTCGCGGCGGCTACGGGAGGCCTGTTCGTCCTGGGCTGGCTCTATGTGCTGCAGGTCAAGATCAGCGGCGACAGCTACTGGATGGCCGAGGGGCTGAACCGGATGGGGAACCTGGCCCTGTCGGCGGGGCTGCTCTACGCGGGCGGCGTCTTCTGGACCCTGGGCTATGACACCATCTACGCGCTTCAGGACATCGAGGACGACGTCATGGCCGGGGTGAAGTCCTCGGCCCGCGCCCTGGGCGGCAAGGTCAGGGAAGGCGTGGCCGTCTTTTACATCCTGGCCGTGGCCCTGGCGGGCGCGGCGGGGTACGTCGCCGGTCTGGGGCCGGTCTTCTATGTCGGTCTGGCGCTCTACGCCCTGCATTTTGTCTGGCAGGTGCGGCGACTGCAGCCGGACGATCCGAAACTTTCCCTGCGTCTTTTCAAATCAAATCGCGATGCGGGGTTGATCCTTCTGGCCGCCATCGCGTTCAACGGCCTAGCTTTCTGATCGAACCGTTCCAAAGGAGCCCGGCATGATCCCTTCGCGCCCCCTTCGCGTCCTTCTCGTCACCGCCGCCGTCGCGGCCTCGCTCGCAGCGTGCCAGCGCAATGAGAAGAAGGAGGCCCCTGCTGCGCCGACCGCCTCCGCCCATGCCGTCGAAGGGCCGCTGAAGTATGACAGCGCCACGCCCTACGCCAAGGTCAGCCTGAGCCTGCCCGAGGCCGTGCTGTCCTATCCGGCGCTCTACACCCCGCTGTACCGCGACGAGGTGGCCAAGCTGAAAGAATACGCCGAGGGGGCCCAGGCCGACCGCACCGAGGCGGGTTCGCCGGAAGGCATGCCCCCCTATGAAAAGACCATCGTCTACGGCGCTCCGATCGAGACCGGCCGCCTGTTCAGCCTGATGCGGACCGACTTCGACTATTCGGGCGGCGCCCACCCGAACACCGTGGCCACGGGCCTGCTGTGGGACAAGTCCGAAGGCCGTCGCATCGCCGCCGCCGATCTGCTCGCCGAAAAGGCCGACAAGACCAATCTGGAGCGCGCCCTGTGCCAGGCGGTGAACACCGCCAAAACCAAGCGTCCCGGCGCCACGCCCGTCTCGACCACCGGCGAGATGTGGACCTGTCCCAAGCTGAAGGACGTGGCCGTGACGCTGGCTCCGGGCTCCACGCCGGGCAAGGCGGGGGGCCTGACCTTCCTGCTCGACGCCTATGCGGTTGGTCCCTATGTCGAGGGCGCATACTACCTGACCCTGCCGCTGTCGGCCTTCCAGAGCGCCCTGTCGCCGGAATATGCGGGCGAGTTCGAGGGCGCTCCGATCAAGTCGGGCGACGTGACCGACGACCTGCGACTAAAGGCGCCGGCCGCCTGATCAGCGGTCAGTCCTCGCTCTTGAGGAAGGCGTCGATCAGGGCGTTCAGCCGCTCCGGCTGATCGATCATGATGAAGTGCCGGGCGTCGTCGACGCGCTTCAGCGTCACGCCCGGCAAGGCGGCGTACTCGCGGCTCCAGACGGCGTCGGCCAGGGCGGCGGGGGCCCCGCCGTTCGCGTCCGAGGCGTAGACGGCCCAGACCGGCGTGGTCATGGCCGCCAGGCCGGGGCGCGCGTCGGCCGTCATCACTTCGCTGATGGCGGACGCCATCGCCTGGCGGTCGGAGGCCATCGACCAATCGACCATGGCGCTGCGCCCGGCCTCGTTTCGCATCATGCCCACGGCCGTCTGCTGCTGCTGGACACGGAAGGCCGCCTCGTCTGCGCTCAGAATGGCGGCGGCGGCCTGATCGGCGAAGGGCTGGGCCGTCTGCGGCGTGACCTGCGGGCCGAACATGGCGCTGAAGAAGGGCAGGCTGTCCACGCTCATCACGCGACTGACCGCCTCGGGATGCTGCTGCGCCAACAGCAGACTGCTGAGCCCGCCCATCGAATGGCCGATGACGGCAGGCCTGTTGAGCGTCGCCGCATAGCGGGCCAACTCATCGACGACCGGCTGAACGAAGGCGCCGTCCCCGTGCGCCCACGGCTCGCCTGCAAAGCCCGCCAGCTGCACCAGATGAACGCGATGCGAGGCCGACAGGCGCCGGGCCAGCGGCCACCAGACTTCGCGCGAAGAGGCGAAGCCGGGGATCAGGATCACGTCCGGCCCCTGCCCGATCACCTCGACCGACAGGCGGTCGGAGACGAAGGCGGGCGCCTCGGCAACGGCCGGTTCGGCCTGGGCAGGCGAGACGATACTGGCGACGCTGAAGCCGACGGCGGCGGCCAGGATGAAGGCGCGCAGGATCTTGGCGGGAGCGGAAATCTTGGTCATGGCGTTTCCTTATGTGTCGGCGCTGCCCGCTGTTCAGCGCACAGCAGGGTTCGCCCCTCGGATCAGGCCCGAGGATGAAGGCGATGAAGCGAAACAGGAGAGTAAGGTTTTCCTGACTTTACGCGTCAGGCGTGCGGGTTCTCGAAGATGTCTTCAACCGGCCGCTCGAAAAGGGCGGCGATGCGATAGGCCAGGTCCAGCGAAGGGTCGTGCTTCTCTGTCTCCAGAGCGTTGACCGCCTGGCGGGATACGCCCAGCGCCTGACCCAACTGCTCCTGGGTCCAGTTACGCTCGGCGCGTAGCAGCTTCAGCTTGTTCTTCATCAGTTCGACGACCGGATGAAGGGCGCCACCAGACCGAACGCCGCCCAGAACAGCGGATAGATCAGCCAGGCCGGCAAATGCGGCGCCCCGGCGAAACTCTCGCCGAAGCCCCAGAATGTCGCCGCCGCCATCGCCAGTCCCGACGCGATGATGAACTGCTTGGCGGTGACCATGCGCACGAATTCGTCGCTTTCGCGCATCAAGGCCAGGGTGGCCCAGAGCTGGCCCACCACCGGCGCAGCGACCGCCGCCGCCAGCGCCCATCCTGCCGGCTTGCCCATCAGTTCGTCAAAAGCGTCCGTGGTCATCATCGCCACGCAAATCAACATGTAGGGAATCATGAAGGCGAAGGTGCGCAGGACATAGCGGCGTCCCGCCGGGGTGTGTTGCTTGGAAAGGGTCAGCATGGCAGGCGCTCCTGACTTTATGTCGTGAAAACCTGACATCACACTCGTGTCATGTCAACCTGACTTTTATCAGCCCGTGCTGACTTTATTGCCACGAGCTTCGGCGCCCCCTAGCTTGCCCTCATGCGTAGTCTTCTCGCCCTCGTCGCCGCTTTCCTGACGACAGCCGCGCCGCTCTCAGCGCTGGCTTCGGCCACCGCGCCATTCCATGCGGAAGACGTGCGCGGCGCCCGCGACTACAGGGACCTGCCGCGCCTGGACGGGGCGCGTATTCGCGCCTGGCGGCAGTTGTCGGTAGCCGAGATCACCTTGCCGACCGCCGCCGTGGCCGAAGGCGCCGCCACCGAAGACGCCCATCGCATCCAGGGCCAGATCAATCATCTGGACTACGTCGTCCGCCCCGCCATCGCGTCGATCGACATGGCCCGGCACTACGAAGACGCCCTTCGCGAGGGCGGTTATGAGACCGTCTTCTCCTGCACCGGCATCGCCCGCTGCGGCTCGGGCATGGGCGCCCTGATCCTGCTCAGCGACACGGTGGCGCCCGCCGGGTTCGCCGACGGCGTGTTCAACGATCAGTTGCGGGTCATCGTGGCGCGCAAGGGTTCGACCTGGGTGCTGCTGCACATGACGCGCGGGCCGGACCGGTCGCTGGTCTATCAGGCCGTCATCGAGGGCGCCCGTGAGCTCGACTAGGCGCATCGCCGACCCTGCCCGCTTCATACGCGATAACACCCGCCTTCAACCCGTTTCGCATACGCCCGAAATCTCCCTGTGGCTGGCCGATGAGGTCACGCCGATCTGGCGCCTGACCGAGGAGGAACTGGGCGAGATGGGCCTGCCTCCGCCGTTCTGGGCCTTCGCCTGGGCGGGGGGACAGGCGCTGGCGCGCTGGTTGCTGGACCATCCGCAGGCGGTTGCCGGGCGCCGGGTGCTGGACCTGGCCGCCGGATCGGGTCTGGTGGGGATTGCGGCGATGAAGGCGGGCGCGGCCTCGGTTCTGGCCGCCGACATCGACCCCTTCTGCGCCGCCGCCGTCGCCGCGAACGCGCAGGCCAACGGCGTTCAGATCGCCTTCACCGCCGACAATCTGCTGGATGCCGCGCCCGCGTCGTTCGACCTGATCTGCGCAGGGGATGTCTTCTATGAGGGGCCGATGGCGCAGGCGATGCTGGCGTGGCTGAAACAGGCGCGAGCGACCGGGACAACCGTGCTGGTCGGCGACCCCGGCCGCACCTACTTCCCTAAGGAAGGCCTCAGCCTGCTGGCCGAATACCGGGTGCCGACAACGCGCGAGTTGGAGGACCAGGAGGTCAAGCGCACGCGGGTCTGGTCGCTGGACGCCTGACGCCCCCCTCAGGCGTCTCTCGGCAGGACGGTCAGCACCCGCGCCATGTGCTGGTGGAAGGCTTCCATATAGTCGCGCAGGAACTGTTCCGTGTCGGGAACCGAGACGTTGCCGTCATCGTCGATCAGGTCCGGCTTGAACTGGATATAGGCCTCGACCGCGTTCATCTGCGGTGCGTTCAGGAAGCCCAGGATCGGGCGCAGGGCCTGCTGTCCGACCGCCGTGCCGATGGCCCCGATGGAGGCGCCGATGACCGCCGTCGGCTTGTTCTTGAAGACATTGGTCCCATAGGGGCGGCTGGCCCAGTCGATGGCGTTCTTCAGCCCGCCAGGGATGGAGCGGTTGTATTCCGGCGTGACGATCAGGATGGCGTCCGAGCCCTTGATCGCCGCCTTGAAGTCGTTGGCGACGGCCGGATAGTCGGCGTCGTAATCGTAGGAATAGAGCGGCAGATCGGCGAAGCTGATCTCGGTCATGTTCAGCTTGTCCGGCGCCAGCCGAACCAGGGCCTTGGCCAGTTTGCGGTTGATCGAGCCCTTGGCCAGGCTGCCGATGATATAGCCGACGTTGTAGGTGGTCATGAGGGGCGTCCTGCTGGGTGAGGGCGGCGTCCACGGCCGCTGGCGAGTCAATGCCCAGCCAAGCTTGGCGGTTCCGTTCAGACGCGAACGGCCTGACGCCCCCGCCCCGCCTCGCCGAAGACACGCAGATAGCGTTCGATCTCGGCGCGGTCGCCGGTGGCCTTTTCGACGTTGTCCGACAGTTTGACCGCCGGGCGGCCCGCCGCCTGCGTCACCTTGCACACCAGCGACAGGGGCAGCAGTTCCGGCGCCTCTACAGGGGCGCAGTCGCGGAAATCATTGGTCAGATTGGTGCCCCAGCCGAAGCTGGTGCGCACCCGGCCCTTGAAGTGGGCGTGGGCCGCCTCGATGCCGTCCACGTCCAGCCCGTCGGCCAGGACCAGCAGTCGTTCGCGCGGGTCGCGGCCCTTGGACGCCCACCACTTCATGATGATCTCGCCGCCCTCGATCGGCGGGGCGGAATCGGGGCGGAAGCCTTTCCAGTCGGCCAGCCAGTCAGGCGCGTCGTCCAGAAACGCCTGCGTTCCGAAGGCGTCCGGCAGGGCGATCAGCAGATTGCCGTCATAGGCCGCGCGCCATTCCTCCAGCACCCGATAGGGCGCGGCGCGCAGGGCCGCCTCGTCTTCGCCCGCCATCGCCGCCAGGACCATCGGCAGTTCGTGGCCGTTGGTGCCGATGGCCTCAAGGTCGTTGTTCATGGCCAGCAACACGTTGGAGGTGCCGATGAAAGCGCTTCCCAGCCCCTCCTTCAGCGCCTCGACGCACCAGCCCTGCCACAGAAAGCCGTGGCGGCGTCGCGTGCCGAAGTCAGACAGGGCCAGCGGCTCCAGCTTTCTCAGCCGCTCGATCTTGCTCCACAGCCGGGTCTTGGCGCGTGAATAGAGGATGTCCAGTTCGAACCGGCCCATGCGGCGCAGGGCGCGGCGGCTGCGCAGCTCGTTCAGGATCGACAGGGCGGGGATTTCCCACAGGGTGACGTCCGCCCAGCTTCCCGAAAACTCGAGCCGATACTGGCCGTCGGCGCTGCGCGAGAGGTCGTATTCCGGCAGACGATACTCGGCCAGCCACGCCAGGAAATCAGGGCTGAAGATCTGCTTCACCCCATAGAAGGTGTTGCCGCCCAGCCAGATCAGCTCGCGGTTGGTGAAGCGCAGGGACCGGGCGTGGTCCAGTTGGGCGCGCAGTTCGGCCTCGTCCACCTCTTCGGCCAGCCGCACCGAAGTCGTGCGGTTGATCACCGAGAAGGTCACCGGCACGTCGCGGAACCGGCGCCAGATCAGTTGCAGCATCAATAGCTTGTAGAAGTCGGTGTCCAGCAGGCTGCGGACGATGGGGTCCAGACGCCAGCCGTGGTCATAGGCCCGCTTGGCCAGGTCGATGTTCGCCATACCCGATCAGTCCGCCTTTCGTTCCACCGGTTCGAGAACCGCTTCCGCCGGGGCCTCGTCCTCATTGACCAGCCGCCCCTCGCGGTGCGGCTTGATATAGGGAGTCGGCTTGGGCGTCGGCATATTGCCCCGCATCATGGCCCGCCCGGCCCCCAGACCGCCGGTGACCTCCAGGTCCAGCCGCGCCTCGTCGCGGCGGCGCACGTCGGCGATGACCTCAGCAGCTTCGTCCTGCGGCAGGCCTAGTTCCTCCAGCACGGCCTGACCGAACTTGAGCGCAGATTCGAAGGTCTCGCGCACCTGATAGTCCACGCCCGCCTGGATCAGGCGCAACGAATGCCCCCGGTCGAAGGCGCGAACCAGAAGCTTCACGCCCGGAAACTCGGACTTGACCAGTTGGACGATGCGGTCGGCGGTCTCGGGCCTGTCGACGCAGACCAGCACCGCCTCGGCCCGCCCCGCGCCCGAGGCCCGCAGCGTGTCCAGCCGCGTGCCGTCGCCGTAATAGACCTTGAAGCCGAAGTTCCCCGCCGCCTGAATCATCTCCACGTCGTTCTCGATGATCGACACGTCCACGTCGCGCGCCAGCAGGGGCTGGGACACGACCTGCGCGAAGCGGCCGAAGCCGATGATCAGCACCTGCCCGCCCAGACCGTCGGCGGCATCGACGCCCTCGGCCTCTTCGGGCGACAGGCCCGCCTCTTTCGGCAGGAGCCGCTTCAGGGCCAGCGTCGTCAGCGGCGTCAGCGCCATCGACAGAATGACGATGGCCGTCAGGGCCGCGCTGGCCTGTGCGTCGATCACGCCGGCGCTGGCCGCCGCGCCGTACAGGACAAAGGCGAACTCGCCGCCCTGTGCGAACAGGGCCGCCCGCTCGACCGCTTCATGATGGCGCGCCCTGAACAGGCGGGCGACGACATAGATGACCAGCGCCTTGACCGCCATGAAGGCGGCCAGCCCGGCGACGACGATGCGCCAGTCGTTGATGACCACGCCGATGTCCAGCGCCATGCCCACCGACAGGAAGAACAGGCCCAGCAGGATGGCGCGGAACGGCTCCACATCGGCCTCCAGCTGGTGCCGGAAGGCCGAGTCCGAAAGCAGCACCCCGGCCAGGAAGGCGCCCATGGCCATCGACAGGCCGACCTCGTCCATGATCCAAGCCGTGCCCGCCACCACCAGCAGGGCGGCGGCCGTCATCACCTCACGCCCGCCGTTGCGGGCCAGGAAGCGGAACGCAGGATTGATGGCGTAGACCCCGACCGCCAGCACCCCCGCCAGGGCCGCCAGCGCCAGGCCGATCGACCGCCACAGCGGCGTCTCGCTCTCGGCTGCATGCCCAAGGGACGCGCCCAGCAGGGCGACGATGGCCAGCAGCGGGACGATGGCCAGATCCTCGAACAGCAGGATGCTGACCGCCCTCTGGCCGCCGGGCGTGGGCAGGTCGCCGCGCTCTTCCAGCATCTGGATGATGACGGCGGTCGAGGACATGACGAAGCCCATCGCCCCGACAAAGGCGACCGGCGCCGAAACTCCTGCCGCCATCGCCACGCCGGTCAGGGCCAGCCCCGCCAGCCCGACCTGTGCAGAACCGAGGCCGAAGATCTCCCGCCGCATCCCCCACAGGCGCTTGGGCCGCATCTCCAGCCCGATGATGAACAGGAAGATGACCACGCCGAACTCGGCGACGTGCAGGATGACTTCAGGCTCACGGAACAGGGCCAGACCGAAAGGACCGATGGCGACCCCCGCCGCCAGATAGCCGAGCACCGAGCCCAGCCCCAGCTTGCGGAACACAGGCACAGCCACGACGCCCGCCGCCAGCAGGGCCGCCACATGGCCCAGGTCCAGTCCCGTCGCAGCCTCGGCCATCGCTCACCTTTGATGATCTGGTTTCTAATAGTGGGGGCGAACGCAGTCGATTGCGAGAGGCGCCATCGCTCCGCCCGCGCCGCCAAATGCGCCCCTGTCGGAACTGCGTCCCCCGCACGCGGGTTTCCCCGCAGGGCCGCAAGGAGCCCCTTTCACCGGGAGAACGCCATGAAGATTCGCGACGTGATGAGCAAGGACGTGCAGGTCGCCCGACCCGAAGACACCCTGCAGGCTGTGGCCGGTCGCATGGCGGCGGGCGACTTCGGCTTCATCCCCGTGGCCGACGGCGATCGGCTGATCGGCGCCCTGACCGACCGCGACATCGTCGTGCGCGGCGTGGCCTCGGGCGCCGGGCCGGAGGCGAGGGTGCTGGACGTTCTGTCGCGCGACGCCCTTGTGGTGCGGGCCGACGATGACTTGAAAGTTGCGCTGGACCTGATGTCGTCGCGTCAGATCCGCCGCCTGCCGGTGGTGGACAAGGACGGCCGCCTGGTCGGGGTGGTGTCGCTGGGCGACCTGTCCACGCGGGTCAAGGAACGCTACGCGGGAGAAGCGCTGGAAGAGATTTCCCGTCCCAGCTGACAGCCTTAAGGCCCCGCTAACCACGTCGCGGAACCCCGCGATAACAGCTGATGCGCCATGCTGCCTCTTTGATTTTGAGGGGAGACCGGCATGGCGCGCGCCCAGTTCCAGAAGGGCCAGAAGGTCTGGGTCGAAAGCGTCGGCGTCTGGGCCCAGGTCGAGAAGGTCAATCCCGTCTGGGCCAAGGGCTTCGACGAGCCTGTCCGCATCACCTATGACGTGGGTCTGGGCCGTGAGTTCGCCGGCGCTGAGCTGCAACTGCCCGCAGAGGACCGCGCGGCCACGGCCATAGGCGACTGGCGCATCCTGCGCGCGCGCAACAAATGGCAGGATGTCGCCGATTGCGCGCACCATCCCTTTCCCGGCAGCTATCCGGTCGTCGTCACCGACAAGGCTGATTGGGGCGGCTGGCGCGTGCCCGGCGCCGAATATGACCGCGATCCTCAGCGCATCGAGTTCCAGTCGCGCCTGATCGCCGCCGCGCCCGAACTGATGGATCTGGCGCGTGAAATCCTGGCCTCAGTGGCCGAGGCGCCCGATGACGCTCCGCCCGAGACGGTGCGTCTGGCGCGACGGGCGCAGACGGTGCTTCGCCGGATCACTGATGTTCTCGCCCCTCCGCCCGAAGCCTTGCGAACGGGGCCAGGCGACACCGCAGCGTCTTTCGAAACTGAGGCTTAGCGGCCAGACTCCGCCTTGATGTCGCCTCCCGGCGGCCGACCCTCGACAGGAGTCGGCGACACAGCCTAGATTCTTCGCTGAATCGGCACAGGAGGTCGCCTTTTGCAGGGCATAGAGCGGCGCAGCTATGGGCCGGGCCGCAGGGCCACGGACCGACAGGGCGCGCGATCCGCTCCCTGGGCGCGCATCCTTGCGCTTGCCGTCGCCATTGCACTTGTGGCTTACGCCCTTCTGGTCCTGCGTGAGGCTGATCGACCCCGCCGCGAAGCTGAGGCCGCCCGCATCGAAGCCCTCAGTCTGGAAGCGCGACTGGCCGCGTCGCAGGTCGAGGCCCAGGCCAACCGCGCAGCTCTGGCCCTGCGCGCGGGCGCCCGCGCGTTGAACCAGACGCCCGCCCAACCCGCCGCCGCCCTTGACCATGCGCGCGGCCTGGCCCCCGAAGCCGCCTTCATGATCGTGGATGCGCAGGGCCGGATTCTGGCCGCCAGCGGCGCGCGCCTTTCCGCCCCCGCCGCCGCCATCTCCGCCGTCCAGCTGGGCGAGGACGGCATGACCCAGAGCGTCACGACAGGCGGCGGCGCCGTCCTGCTGGCCCGCACGCCCCTGCCTGAACTCAAGCCCAGCCTGAGGGACGTGACCCTGTCGGTCATGCCCGCGGGCCAGACCCCGGCTGAGCCGGGCCGCGCGGTCAAGGGACCGGACGGACAGGCGCGCTCGGCCGCCGTCGCGCCCATCGGCGACACCGGGCTGGCCGTGGTGGCCGCCCTCCCCCGCGCCCACGGCCTGGCCGCCTGGCTGGAGGACGCCTGGATGCTGGCCGGGCCCTTGCTGCTGGTGGTGCTGATGCTGGGCGTCATCGCCGTCCAGAACAGCCGCCAGATGCGGGCAGGCCGTCGCTGGGCCGAGACCGAGCGGCGCTTCCGCGTGGCGGTCGAGGCCGCGCGTTGCGGCATATGGGAGTGGGACATCGATCGCGGCGAGATGGTGCTGTCCGACTATATGGCCGCCCTTCTGGAGGTCGAAGAAGGCACGCGCCTGACGACCCAGGCGCTGATCGAACGCGTCCATCCCTCCTATCGCGACGTGCTGCATCAGGCGCTGGACGAGGCGGCCCTGAACGGCGCCTTCGAAGCCGCCTTCCCGATCCCGCTGAAGTCGGGCGGCGTCCGCTGGATCGACGCGCGCGGCCAGTCGCGTCAGCCGCGCCGCGACGGCGTCTTCGTCAGCCTGATGGGCGTGGCGCTGGACGTGACCGATGCGCGCCGCACCAAGGCCCAGGCCCAGGCCGCCGAGGGTCGTCTGCGCGACGCGATCGAGAGCGTGTCGGACGCCTTCGTCCTGTTCGACCGACGCGGCCGCCTGATCCTGTGGAACCAGGGCTTTCAGGACGCCTTCGCCTTTCCGCCCGGCGTCGTGCGACGCGGCGCGCTGAAGGACGAGTTGAACCGCATCGCCGCCGACGCCATCAAGTCCGAACGCCCATCCGTCGAAGGGCGCGCGGGCGTGCGCGAGGTCGAACTGAAGGACGGCCGCTGGTTGCAGATGGCCGAACGCTTCACCGGCGACGGCGGCACGGTGGTGATCTGCGCCGACATCACCGTCGTCCGCCGCCAGGAAGCCGAGCGCCGCCGCGCCGCCGATGAACTGCGCGCCATGGTCGAGGAACTGGAGGCCAGCCAGGACAAGCTGTCCCTGCTTGCGCGCAAATATGAGGTCGCCATGACCCGCGCCGAAGACGCCAATCGCGCGAAGTCCGAGTTCCTGGCCAATATGAGCCATGAACTGCGCACGCCGCTGAACGCCATCAACGGCTTCTCGGAGATCATGGCGGGTGAAATGTTCGGGCCGCTGGGCGACCCCCGATACAGGGGTTACGCCGCCGACATCCACGCCTCGGGCCAGCATCTGCTCAGCCTGATCAACGACATCCTCGACATGGCCAAGATCGAGGCGGGCAAGCTGACCCTGCACTATGAGGCGGTGGCGCTGGACGTGCTGTGCGGCGAGGCGGTGCGGCTGATGCGCGGCAAGGCGCTGGAGTCCCAGTTGCGGCTGGCCCTGTCCTGCCCGGAAGGGCTGCGCGTCGAGGCCGATCAGCGCGGCCTGAAACAGGTCCTGCTGAACCTGATCTCAAACGCCGTAAAGTTCACGCCCGAGGGCGGGGCGGTCAGAGTCAGCGTGATGCCCAGAGACGATGAGACGGTGCGCATCGCCGTGGCCGATACCGGCATCGGCATCTCAGCGGACGACCTGGCGCGTCTGGCCCAGCCGTTCGAACAGGTCGAAGGCCAGCATTCCAAATCGACGCAGGGCACGGGCCTCGGCCTGGCCCTGACCAAGTCGCTGATCGAACTGCATCGCGGCCGGATGACGATCGACAGCGAGCCGGGGCGGGGCACCACCGTCTGGTTCGACCTGCCCGTCAAAGCCCCGCAAGGCGCCATGAAGCCCGTGAGCGGCCCGGTTCAGCGGGTTCAGCGCGCGGCCTGATCGTCCGTAGGAGCCCCCGCATTGTCTGCGGCCTTGTGCTCCGGATGCGGCGTCGCGCACGTATCGCGAGTCCTCGACTTATGCCGCGACAGGATCGGCGCGAGGGCCTTGCGATTATCGGGCGACAGGCGGCCCAGCGTCTCGACCGCACCGGCCTCCAGACGAGCGCGCCCGCGCATCTCTGAGGCGCGAGACCTTTCCAACAGAGCGGCGACCGTCACGGCGTCGAAGCGATCTGACGCCGTCATGACGATGGCTTCACGCCGCGCGGCGCGGGAGTCCTCGAAATCAGGTCGCGCTTCAAGGGCGTTGGCGCGCAGCTCGCTCCGGACCTGATCGCGGACGGCAGGCGGCAAGGCCTCGACCACGGCCCAGACGGGCTCGCTGCGACCCGGCCTGCGCCCCTCGGCGGCCTGCTCCTCCGCCTTGCGCGACAGCACCCAGGCGGTGCCTCCGCCGACGACGGCGAAGATGTTGAGCGCGACCGAGGCCGCCAGGGCGATCTTCAGACCCTTGTTCATACTTATCCCCCCAGGCCGGCGGCCAGGATTTCAGCGTCGTCCGCCGCTGTCAGACTGGCTTGATACAAGACGGTGTCGGCGCGGATTTCCGCCGTCATCTGACTGGTCAGCACCATGCCGAAGGCCACGCCTGCACAGGCGGCGGCGGCCCAGCCCGCGCCCGACATCCAGGCGAACGGCCCCCACAGGCCTCGACGCCGCCCAAGATGGGCGCCCGCCGCATCAGCGATGACCCGCTCGCGCAGGGCGTGAGACGGCGCCGGACGCGGCGCCGCGTCGAGAAAGGCGTCCAGCACGTCCGCCTCGCCCAGAACCCCCCCTGCGCGCGGATCGGCGGCCAACAACCGGCGAGCGGCCTCGCGCTCCGCTTCGGGCCAACGTCTCAAGTCGGCGCCATAGGCGTCAGCCAGATGCTCAAAACGTTCCAGGTCCATCGTCGTCATCTTCAGCCCCTTATCTCCCCGTCGCCTTCACGACGCCCTGCGGCGCGAGATCCGCCAGCGCCGCCCGCAACGCCCGCCGTCCGCGTGACAACAGGCTTTCCAGCGCCTCCACGCTGATCTCCATCAGGGCTGCGGCTTCGATATTGCCCAGCTCCTGATAGTGGCACAGGACGATGGCCTCGCGCTGGCGCGGCGGCAGGCGCGACAGGGCCGCCTGAACCTGGGCGCCCGTCTCGGCGGCCAGAAGCCCCCGATCCGGCGCTGGGCCGTCGTCGATATGGTCGGGAATGACGTCCGTCGCGATCTCGCGGCGGCGACGCAGCCGGTCGTAACAGAGATTGAGGGCCACGCGATGCAGCCAGGTGTCGAAGCGCGCCTGTCCGGGCGTCCAACGCGGCGCCTGTTTCCAGGCTCTGAGCATCGCCTCCTGGGCCACGTCCTCAGCCTCCGCCGCATCGCCCAGCATCCGCTGAGCGAGCGACAACATGCGCGGCAGCTTGCGCGCGACCATGGCCTGAACGGCGGCAGGATCGCCCGCGCCCACGCGCTTCACCAGGTCCTCGTCGGGGTCGGCGACCTTCGCCAATCACGCCTCTTTGCTTGGCTGCAACAAGGGCAAGCGGTCCAGCCGCCGTCCCCGACATCACCTTACTCCGAAACGGGCGCCGAAGGCGACGCCGTCCCCTGCGAACTGACCGCCGGGCGCTGCATCCGGCGCATGTCGCGCTTCTGACGCATCTCGGCGCGGCCCGCCTGCATGGCGGCGCGGCGCTCTTCGACGCTCAGCGTCCCGTCGCTGTTCGCGTCCATGCGGGCGAAGGCCTCGGTCGCCTTACGCTCCACTTCGGCGATGACGATAGGGAAGCGGTCGGCGTCGCCGCGCGCGGCGTGCCCCCCCATGCGCCCCTGCTTCATGCCGCCCCGCGCGTGGCCCCAACGGCCGGCGCCCATACGGCCTTCGCCGCGGGCCTGCTGGCGCGGCGCCTCAAACTCGGCGCGGCTGATGGAGCCGTCCTTGTCGGCGTCCAGGCGGTCGAACTGGGCGGCGCGACGTTCGGCGCGGCGGGCCTGGGCATGGGCGCGCATTTCCTCGGCCGTCACCTGACCGTCCCCGTTCGCGTCGGCGGCGCGCAGTCGCTCGACGCGGCGCTGGACAAAGTCAGCCTGACTGATCGGCTGACCCGCAGACTGGGCCATGCGCGCCTGGCGTCCTGTTTCCGGCGTCGTCTGTGCAGCAGCGGCGCCGCCCAGCGTCAGCATGAGGGCGGATACGGCGGCGGCGGCGAATATGGTCTTCATCTCGATGGTCTCCTGGGGCGAAGCCGCCCCGAAAGCATCCCTGTCGAGAGATAGAACGGCGCCCGGATCAGTTTCCGTCGCTGATCGGCGGCAAAACCGCATCAAACGCCCGCCGCGCCCGCAGACGCAGGTCGATCAGACGCGCCTTCAGCGTTTCAAAATCCGGAGCCCCGACCGCTGCAGCCAGACGCTTCTGAAAACCCGGCGGCTCCTGATCGGGGTCGTTCTTATCCTCGAAAGCGCAGGCGGTCAGCTGCGACAGCTGTTGATGCATGCGCCAGCTGTCGGCCAGCACAGGGTCGTCCTTCAGCGCCTCCAGCGTCGAGACGGTCAGGGGCCGGCCCGCCGCTCCCGCCATCAGCTGGCGGTATTGGCCGACGAACTCGGCGTCCACCTGAGCTCCCGCCGACAGCTTCAGGTCCCAGAAGCCCTTGGCCGCCCGTTCGCGCTCCATCAGGTCGCGCATCGCCCGCACTTCGCGCGCGGTTTGCACAGCATCTCTGGGCCGCCGCAAGGCCTCGTCCAGCGCCGCCGTGACCTCGGCGCCGAAGCCGTCGTCGCTGGCCCACACCACGCGCGCGCGGGTCAGGGCCATGAACTCCCAGGTATCGGCCTCTTCGGCGTAATAGGCGCGCAGGGTCTCCAGCCGCACCGACACCGGCCCCTTCGAACCCGTGGGCCGCAGGCGCATGTCGACCTCATACAGACCACCCTCGGCGGTGTGGGCGGACAGTGCGGCGATGAACCGCTGGGTAAAGCGGCCGTAGAAGGTCTCGGCGCTCCAGCCGCGCCCGGCGGATGCGGCCTCGGGCGGCGCCGCATAGACGGTCATCAGGTCCAGGTCCGAGCCCGCCGACATCTCGCGCGAGCCCGCCTTGCCCAGGGCGACGACGGCGACCGCGCCCGCCAGCGCCCCGCCCAGCCGCTCAGCCTCCTTCAAGGCCGCCGGGGCCAACGCCCGCATACAGGCCTCTGCCATATCGGTATTGGCGCGCCCCGCCTCTTCCGGTCCCGCGCGGCCGGTAATGGTGTGCATGCCGATGCGGAAGACCTGTTCGCGATGCTGGCGACGCACCACGTTCATCGCCTCCTCGAAATCGGTCGCGGCGGCGGCCTCGGCCAGAAGCTGGCCGACGACGCCCGAGTCAGCGTCCAGGTCCGTCAGGAAGCGCGCGTCCAGCACGCCGTCCAGCGCCTGCGGCCGCCGCCCCAGCATCCGCGCCAGCCGGGGCGCGAAGGCCATCACCTCGACCACCAGTTCGAACAGCTTGGGCTGGTTCAGGAACAGGGCCTGCACCTGCACCCCGGCGCTGAGCCCTGCGAAGAAGACGGCGAACCGACGAAAGGCCGCGTCCGGGGCCCCCGTCTTGGCCACCGCCGTCAGCAGTTGCGGCGCCAGCCGGGTGAACAGTTCGCGCCCCCGCGCCGTGCGCGTCGCCTGAATGCGGCCGTGGTGCCAGCTGCGGATCGTATCGGACACGCTGGCGGGCTCGGAGAAGCCCATGCGGGCCAGCGTCTCCAGCGTGCCGGGGTCATTCTCCACCCCGGTGAAGACGAGGCTGCCATAGGGAGAGGACAGGTCTTCGCCCCCCTCGAACAGTTCGCCATAGCGGGCGTTGACCCGCACCAGCAGGCGCTCGATCCCGGCGTCGAAGGCCGCCAGATCGCCCTGCCCCGCCAGAGCCGCCACATCGGCGCGACGTTCGGGATCGACGGGCAGGATATGCGTCTGTTCGTCCGCCAGCATCTGAGCCCGATGCTCCAGCGCGCGCAGCTCGACATAGGCGGCGCGCAGTTCGTCGCGCGCCTCAGGGCTGACATGACCCGCCTTGGTCAGGGCGTCCAGCGCCTCCAGCGTGCGCGGCGAGCGCAAGGCCCGGTTCCGCCCGCCCAGGATCAGCTGCTGGGTCTGGACGTAGAACTCGATCTCACGGATGCCGCCGCGACCCAGCTTCAGATTGGCGCCCGCCGCCTCCAGCCCCTCGCCGGTTTTGTGGACGTGGATCTGTTTCTTGATCGACTGGATGTCGAGCACCGCCTGATAGTCCAGACTGCGGCGCCAGATGTAGGGGACCAACGCCTTCAGGAAACCGGCGCCCTCGGCCGCATCGCCGGCGCAGACGCGGGCCTTGATGAAGGCCGCCCGCTCCCAATTCTGACCGACGGATTCATAGTAGGCCAAGGCCATCGGCGCGGCGACCACAGGCGGGGTCGAGGACGGGTCCGGCCGCAGCCGCAGATCGACCCGAAAGACGTAACCGTCCGCCGTCCGCTCGGCCAACAGGGCCGTCAGCCCCTGCGCCAGACGGTTGACGAAGCCCTGTATTTCGACGCCCTCGGACAGGGCGGCTTCCAGCACCTCCGGCTCGTAGAAGAGCGACAGGTCGATGTCCGAGGAATAGTTCAGCTCGAACGCCCCGCCCTTGCCCATGGCCAGGACGAACAGGCCCGGAACCGGCCCGCGCGGGTCGTCGGGCGCCGAGATCAGCCGCCCGCGTCTGCGCCAGTCGTCGGCCGTGATCCGAAGCGCCGCCCGCGCCGCTGCATCGGCGAAGCGCGACAGGGCGCCCGTCACCTGATCCAGATCCCAGACCCCGCCCAGATCGCACAGGGCCGTCAGCAGATGCAGTTCCGCCTTCAGATGACGCAACGGCGCCTTGGCCTCGTCGGGCGCGCCGGTCATTGCGTCCGTCGTCGCCAGAATCTCCGCCAGCCGCGCCTCGGGATCGCCGTCCAGCGTCAGCCGCAACCGATCCGGCCAGCGTCGCGCCAGCCCGGCCAGATAGGGCGAGGCGGCGAATACCGGCGACAACGCCCCCCACGCCGCATCCAGCGTCGCGCGCCAGCCGTCGGCTTCCGCCACTTGAGCCAGTCGTTCATGTAGGCGCGCCGCCGCCTCTGCGTCGCGCACGGGACCGCAGGGCTGCAACCGTCCCGCCAGGCCTTCGCTCACGCCTCGACCTCTGGCGCCCGCGTGGCGGCGGGCAGGATCAGGGCCACGCGCAGACCCGGCCCGCGCCCGTCATAGACGCCCGGTCCCTCGTCCAGCTGGATGCGGCCGCCGTGCGCCTCGGCTACCGCCGTGACCAGCGACAGACCCAGCCCCGAGCCCGGCTCGGTGCGGCTGTTGTCCAGCCGCACGAAGCGTTGCAGCACGCGCTCGCGGTCTCCGTCCGGCACGCCCGGCCCGTTGTCGGTGACCGAGAACTCCACATCGCCCGACGAGCGCCGCCGCGCACGGAACATCACCGCCCCGCCTTCGGGGGTATATTTGACGGCGTTGTCGATCAGATTGGCGAGCGCCTGGGCCAGGAAGGGCTGGTTGCCCTCGATCATCAGCCCCCTCTCGATCTCGGCGGCGAACTCCAGCCCCTTGTCCTCGCCCGCCGGTTCATAGAGTTCGGCCATGTCTGCAGCCAGATCAGCGGCGTCGAACACCTTAGGCTCGGGCGCCCCGCCCGCCTGCAGTCGGGCGATGGCCAGTACGGTGTTGAAGGTCTTGAGCAGGGCGTCGGCTTCATCCAGCGCCACGCTGAGGGCGTCGACGCCCGAGGTCCGCCCCGCCTCGGCGTCGATCAGGGCCACCTCCATCTTGGCCTTCATCCGGTTCAGCGGCGTGCGCAGGTCGTGGGCGATGGCGTCGCCGGCATGGCGGATCGAGGCCATCGAGCCTTCCAGCCGGTCCAGCATGCCGTTCAGACCCTCGGCCAGTTCGTCCAGTTCGTCGCCGGAATGACGGATAGGCACCCGCGCCTTCAGATCGCCCTCCTGCACCGCCGTCACTACCCGGTTCAGGCCAGCCATGGCCCGTTCGACGCCCCGGCTGATCCAAAGCCCGCCGCCGACGCCCAGCACCAGCACCATGACCATCGCGCCCCACAGAGCCTGGGTCAGCCGCGCCAGATAGGCCTCGATGTCGCCGATGTCCTCGCCCACGAACAGGTGTTCGCCGCCTGACAGCGAGGTGTTGACGCCGATCGACTGACGGCGCCGGACGCGACCGTCCTCGTCCGTATCGGTCAGTCGGAAGCTGTCCCACTGCCCCGGCTTCACCCCGTCGGGCACATCGGTGATGTTGGCGGTGATGATGCGGCCCTCGGCGTCCTTGAAGACATAGAGGTAGGGCCCGTGGCGGATCGCCCGTTCGACCAGCGCCTGATTCAGAGCGTCTCGGCCGCGCGTGCGATAGATGGCGGTCAGACTATCGACCTCGCCCTGCACGCTCGTCTCGGCCCGCGTCCGCGCCTCGGACGCCGAAGCGAAATAGACATAAGCCAGCACCGCGCTCGCCGTCGCCACGAACAGCGCCAGAAACAGCAGCGTCAGCCGAAAAGGCGTACGCCGAAAGAGCGAGGGGAGTTTCACTTTGGCTTATCTCCCTCCCCTTCATGGGGAGGGTGGTCGCGCAGCGACCGGGTGGGGAGGGCTTCAAGCGCGCCCATTATGCCCGCCATCACGCCGTCCAGATCATCGCGAACGGCGGCGTTGTCGAATCTCAGCGTCGTGAACCCTTCGCCTGCCAGCACCGCGTCTCTCACCTTGTCCCTGTTCGCCCGCGCCTCGACCGTGTGGGTGACGCCGTCCACCTCTATGACCAAGCGCTGGTCGAAACAGACGAAGTCGAGATAATAGCCGCGAAACGGCGCCTGCCGCCGAAAATGAAACCCTTGAGCGCGCAACAGCTTCAACTGCACCCACAGACGCGCCTCGGGCGGCGTCAGCGCCTTTCGCATGGCGCGGGCTCGAGCGATGATCGCCATGATTTGCAAGCCCTCCCCACCCGACCGGCTGCGCCGGCCACCCTCCCCATGAAGGGGAGGGAGAAAGATTGCCCGCCTTACGCCTCCAGCCGGTACCCCGCGCCGCGCACGGTCTGCAGCATGGCCCTGTCGAAACCCTTGTCGATCTTGGAGCGCAGGCGGCTGATGTGCACGTCGATGACGTTGGTCTGGGGGTCGAAGTGGTATTCCCAGACCTTCTCCAGCAGCATGGTGCGCGTGACCGACTGGCCCGCGTGGCGCATCAGGAACTCCAGCAGCTGGAACTCGCGCGGCTGCAGGTCGATCTCCTGACCCTCGCGGTGAACGGTGCGGGCGATCAGGTTCATCTCCAGATCGCCGACCTTGAGCACGGTCTGGACTCCGCCAGTCTCGCGGCGACGCGACAGGGCCTCAACCCGCGCGACCAGTTCGGCCAGGGCGTAGGGCTTGACCAGATAGTCGTCGCCGCCCGCCTTCAGCCCCGTGACGCGATCCTCGACCTCGCCGAGAGCCGACAGAAACAGCACCGGCGTCTGGTCGCCGCCCTTGCGGATGGTCTCGACCATGCCGACGCCGTCCAGGCGCGGCATCATTCGGTCCACGACATAGACGTCGTAGCCGCCCTTCTGCGATTCCAGCAGGCCGAAGGCGCCGTCCACAGCGTGGGTGACCTCGTGCCCGGCCTCGCTCAGGCCGCGCACCATGGCGGTCGCGGCTTCAGCATCGTCCTCAACCACCAGAATACGCATGCAGCCTCCCAAAAAAGATTCGGCGGCGATGTTAGCGCATCGCCGCCGATCCCGTGAGTTAAGCCTTATTCAGACTTGGCGAAGGGCAGAACCACCGAGGAGTTGGTTCCCTGCACCCGGATCAGCAGGAAGACCCCCGGCCGTCCCGCCGACCGCGCCTCATCCACAGCCGCCTTCAGATCGGCCTCAGAGCGAACCACGCGGTTGTTCGCCCGCTGGATCACCGTGCCGACCGGCAGCCGCATCTTGCCCGCTTCCGAGCGCGGCGCGACGGCGGTGACCACCACGCCTTCCATGTCGTTGGGGATGGCGTAGCGCTGGCGCAGGGCCGAGGTGATCGGCGTGACCGTCAGACCTTCGATCGACTGGCCGATGACGCCGCTGTCGCCCGGCTGCGGGCTGGCATCGTCGCCGCCGTTCAGTTCCGCCTCAGACGGGCGGGCGCCCGCACGGATATTCAGCGTCTGACGCTTGCCGTCACGCAGGATTTCCAGCCGCAGCGTATCGCCCGGCCGTGCGCGGGCCACGCGACGGGTCAGTTCGGTCGAGCTGTCGACCGCCTCGCCGTTCACGCTGGTGACCACGTCGCCGACCTTCATGCCGCCGCGCTCGCCAGGCGTGCCCGCCGTGACTTCGGCGACATAGGCGCCCTTGGTGTCCTCGTTCAGGCCCAGAGCGGCCGCCGCATCCTTGGACAGGGTCTGGATCTGCACGCCCAGATAGCCGCGCTCCACGCTTTCGCCGCGCATCAGCTTGTCAGTGACCGCCTTGGCCGTGGTCGCGGGAATGGCGAAACCGATGCCGACCGAGCCGCCCGACGGCGAGAAGATCGCCGTATTCACGCCGATGACGCGGCCGTAGATGTCGAAGGTCGGTCCGCCCGAGTTGCCCCGGTTGATGGCGGCGTCGATCTGCAGATAGTCGACATAGGCGCTGGACTGGTCCTGGAGATCGCGCGAGCGCGCCGAAACGATGCCCGCCGTCGCCGTGCCGCCCAGACCGAACGGGTTGCCGACCGCGATGACCCAGTCGCCGACGCGCGGCTCCGACTGCTCTTCGAACGAGACGAAGGGGAAACCGGCGCCTTCGACCTTGATGACGGCCAGATCAGTGTTCTCGTCACGACCAATCAGCTTGCCTTTCAGCTCGCGGCCGTCGCTGAGCTTGACGCTGATCTCCTCGGCGTTCTCGACGACATGGTTGTTGGTGACGATGAAGCCGTCGCCCGAGATGAAGAAGCCCGACCCGGCCCCGGCGGCCAGCTGGGTGTTGTCTTCGCCTTCAGCCGAGCCGCCCGGCGCGCCGGGAATCGGTACGGCGCCGAAACCCGGAATCTGGAACATGCCGCGCGGACGCTGGACGCGGGTCTTAACGTCGATCTGCACCACGGCGGGCGCGACCTGCTGGAAGATGTCGGCGAAGCTGAGCGGCGCGCCCTGCGGCGGCGCAAAAGCCACGGCTCCGGCCCCGGCCGAAGGGACCAACTGTCCGACCCTGGCGGCGGGCGCCGCCTCGGCGCTGGGCCAGGTGATGACCCCGCCCGCCGTCGCGGCGGCGGCGAAGGTCAGGCCGACAGCGGCCCCCAGAATGAACTCCTTGCGTTTCAGCATCGTCGTCCTTGCAGTCTTTACTGGCGGATACGGAAAGCTCCGTTCGCACATGGATATAGGGCGTTTTGGCTCAAGCCAATGCACGCCGTCGCGATGATTGTTCCGGATCATCGTTCGGCGTATGGCGCGTCTGCGTCAGGAAGGCGGCGAAAGACTTGCCAAACAGATAGGAGCCAAGCCCTTTTCCGCTCACCCCGGCGGACGCCGGGGCCCAGTGAGACCATCATCCGCCACGTTTGCAGCCCAAGAACTGGATCCCGGCGTCCGGCCGGGATGAGCGGGAGATATTGCGGCCCTCAACGCTCGGCTTCTTCGTCCGCCGTAAGCTCGGCCAGGGCGCGTTCTTCTTCCGCCGTGAGAGGCGGGGCCTCGGCCGTCCCGCGACGGCGCGCGCGCAGCACCAGCACCACGCCCGTCCCCGCCGCCAGCGCAAACGGACCGAACCACAGCAGCCAGGTGCCGATCCGCACCGGCGGCTGGAACAGCACATAGTCGCCATAGCGGCGGATCAGGTCGTCCTTGATCTCGTCGTCCGTCTTTCCGGCGGCGATCTGTTCGCGCACCAGACCGCGCAGGTCGGCGGCGATGCCCGCCGGACTGTCGGCGATCGATTCATGCTGGCAGACGACGCAGCGGATATCGCCGAACAGGGCGCGGGCGCGGGCCTCCTGCGCCGGATCGGTCAGCGGCCGGTCGGGCGCGGGCGGCGGCTCGGCCAGAGCGGGCGCAGCCGTGCTGGCCAGCAGGGCGGCGGCGAACAGGGCGGCGGCGCGCCTCATGCCTGCGCCTTCACGGGCTCGACCGGCTTGACGGCCTTCTTCGCGCGCGAACCCGCCCCGACGCGCAGGCGACGGTCCAGCAGAGAGATCAGACCGCCCAGCGCCATCAGCGCCGGTCCCAGAAAGATCAGCCGCGCCCACGGATTATAATAGATGCGCACGATCCAAGCGCGCTCCCCGGCGTCGGTCGCCGCCCGGTCGCCCACGACGACATAGACATCGTCCAGCCCGCGGAAATCGAGACCGACCTCGGTCGTCGTCTGACCGCCTGCGGGGAAGAAGCGGCGCTCGGCGGTGATGACGCGCTCGGGCGCGCGGCCGTCGACCGGCATGATGGTCAGACGGCCCTGCTCGGCCAGATAGTTGGGCCCCTCGATGACCTGAACCGCATCCAGCCGCGCCTTCCACGGCCCGGCAGCGACTTCCCCGCCCAGCGGCAGGGCGGCGGCGGCCTCGGCTTTGAAGCTGGTCTCGACCACGGCGCCCAGAATGAAGACGCCCAGACCCGCGTGGGCCAGCGCCATGCCCCAGGCGCCCAGCGGCAGGCCCTTGGCGCGGCGCAGCGTCTCGGCCAAGGGCGCACGGAAGGCCTTGGTCCGGACGCCCAACTCAGCCAGCGCGCCCAGAATCAACCACGCCCCGACGCCCAGCCCTGCGGCGGCCAGCGCCTTCTTCGGCTCGAACAGAAGGAAGGCGGCGAAGGCGGCGGCGATCGCCAGCGCGGCGGCCAGCCACAGGCGCTGTAGGGCGCCCTTCAGATCGCCGCGCTTCCACGCCAGCAGCGGCCCGGCGGGCAGGATCAGACAGGCGACGATCATCAGCGGATTGAAGACGGCGTTGAAATAGGGCGGGCCGACCGAAATCGTAGCCCCCGTCACGCCCTCCAGAATGAGCGGATACAGGGTGCCCAGCAGCACCGTCGCCGCCGCCGCCGTCAGGAACAGATTGTTCAGCACCAGCGTCCCCTCGCGGCTGACCGGGGCGAAGGCGGCGCCGGAGCGGATGGCCGGCGCGCGCAGGGCGAACAGGATGAAGGCCGCGCCCGCTGCAAAACCCAGAATGGCCAGCAGCATCATCCCCCGCTGAGGATCGACGGCGAAGGCGTGAACGCTGGTCAACACGCCCGAGCGCACCAGAAACGCGCCCAGCATGGAGAAGGTGAAGGCCAGAATGGCGAGGAACACCGTCCAGCCCGCCAACGCCCCTCGCCGCTCAGTGACGATGGCCGAGTGCAGCAGGGCCGCGCCCGCCAGCCACGGCATGAAGGAGGCGTTCTCGACCGGATCCCAGAACCACCAGCCGCCCCAGCCCAGTTCGTAATAGGCCCAGAAGGAACCCAGCAGGATGCCGACCGTCAGCAGAGCCCAGGACGCCAGCGCCCACGGCCGCACCCAGCGCCCCCACGCCGGATCGACCCGCTTTTCGATCAGGGCGGCGACCGCCAGCGAGAAACAGACTGAAAAGCCGACATAGCCGCCGTAGAGCAGCGGGGGATGCACCGCCAGCGCCGGGTCCTGCAGCAGGGGGTTCAGCGACGCGCCCTGCACCGGCGCCGTATCCAGCCGGAAGAAGGGGTTGGAGGTGAAGGCGGCGAACGCCAGAAACAGGCTCGACAGGCCCGCCTGCACGGCCACGGCCGAGGTCTTAAGCCCGAACGGCAAGCCGCGCGCCAGCGCCAGCGCCCCGCCGAAGACCGTCATCACCAGACACCACAGCAGCAGCGAGCCCTCATGGCTGCCCCATGCGGCGGCGACCTTATAGAAGACCGGCTTGTCGGTGTGGCTGTTCATGGCCACGTTCGACACCGAGAAATCCGAGACGACGAAGGCGTAGATCAGGGCGCCGAAGGCCAGCAGGATCGCCCCGGCCGAGGCCAGCATGGCGCCGCCCCCTGCCCCGGCCAGCACCGGGCTGAGCCGCAGACGGCCCGCCGTGGCCAGCGCCAGGCTGAGCACCGACAGCGCCAGCGCCAGAATTAGGGCGAAGGCGCCCAGTTCGACGATCAAGGCTTAAGTCCCCTGCTGCGCGGCGACGGCGGGGGCCGCCGCGTCGTCTGGCCGCCACTCGCCCTTTTCTTTCAGCCGGTCGGCGACTTCGCGGGGCATATAGGTCTCGTCGTGCTTGGCCAGCACCTGACTGGCCTCGAACACGCGGTCGGGGCGGAAGGCGCCCTGCGCCACAATGCCCTGCCCCTCGCGGAACAGGTCGGGCAGGTCACCGTGATAGATCACCTGCGCCGTCGCCCCATTGTCGGTGACGACGAAGACGACCGAGCCGTCGGCGGCCTTGGTCACGCTGCCCGCCTCGACCAGACCGCCCAGACGGATCATCTGCCCGGCGGGCACCTTCTGCGGCGTCACTTCCGAAGGAGAGTAGAAGAAGGTCACATTGTCCTTCATCGCCCACAGCGACAGGCCGACAGCCAGCGCCAGCACGGGCGCCGCGGCGATGACGACCCACAGGCGACGGCGCGCCTTGGGCGATTTGGGCAACCAGCTCATGTCAACGATCCGAGTGCGGCGAAAACGCCGTCGCATATAGGGCGGGGTTCAGGGCGGGCCAAAGCGTCATCGCGCGGCCTCGGCTAGACGGGTCTGCAACTCGGCCCGGCGCGGGTCGGACGCGGCCAGCACAGCGATCAGCGGGCTCCACATGGCCTCGGCCTCGGCGCGATCGCCGCGCGCCAGAGCCGCGTCGCCCAGATAGAAGCGCGCGCCCAACTGGTCCGAATCCAGCCTGACCGCCTGACGGAAGGCCGCCTCGGCGTCGCCGTCGACCGTTCCGCCGTTTGCCCGGACCAGACTTTCCCCCAGCCGCGCCCAGCTCTGGGCGTCTTCGGGTTGGATCGCGAGCGCGCGGCGGAAGGCCGAGGCCGCGCCGATGGGGTCCCCTGCCTCGAACCGGGCGGCCCCCAGCATGGTCAGGGCCAGACGGTCGTCGGGCCGTTCCTTGACCACCTGCCCCAGCACGGCGGCGACCTGAGCGGGCTCAAGCGCCTCAGGCGCCGAGGCCCATTCGCGCAGGCGCGTCTCATAGGCCTGATCCTTCAGGCCCGGCGCGCCGAAGACGGCGTAGAGCCCCAGCGTCGCCGCAGCCGTCGCCCCGATCCCGCCCAAGACCCAATAGCGGTCGCGCGGCCCGGCGACCGGGCGGCGATCCGCGCGACGGGCGGCCAGCAGGCGGCGTCCGGCCTCGGCCCGCGCGGCGGTCCAGCCCGCTTCGTCCAGCAGACCGCGCGCCTTCAGCCGGTCCAGCTCGGCCAGTTCCAGCGCGCCTGCATCGCGGTCCGCCACGCTCTCAGCCTCAGCCCCGCGCCGGGCGGCGGACAGCACGGCCAGCCCCGCCAGGGCGGTCACAAGCGCCGTCATGATCCAGAAGATCGTCATGGCCGCCGCTTTAGCGGATCAGGCGGCCGGAGGCGAGGCGCGCGACGACGCACCCGCCTTGCCGCCCGCGATGGCCAGCCGCCGCCGCACGACGCGCGACGCATCCCTGGCGCCCAACAGGCCCAGCAGTTCGGCGGTCAGGCCGATCCGTTTGCGGGCCACGCCTTCGTCCGGCGCCTGACCGTCGTTCAGTTGCTCGATCGCTTCATCGGCCCAGGTCGCCAGTCGTCCCGTCAGGGCCTCCGCCGTCTGGCGGCGCTCGGCTTCACAGCCGAAGACCGCCGCGATGGGGCGCACCTGGCCCGCCAGCGTCAACAGAACCCGCGCCCGCGCCGCCGCATGCGGATCGGGCTCCTGGGCCAACAGAGGCGTCGGCCGGGTCATCCGTCCAACCAGAGGCGTCCGCTGGACCGGCAGGACCGCATCAAGCGCCTTCTCGGCCGCATCGAAATGCTCAGACAGACGAAGCGCAATCCTCAGGCGCGCCTGACGCACAGCCTTGGCCCAGGCGCTGTCAGGGCGCAGCGGCAGAACGGCGTCGATCTCCGTCAGGATTTCGGCGCACCAGGTCAGTCCCGTCGCCTGCCGCCTGCCCTGTGCGTCGTCCTCAAGGCTCTGGGCGGCGATGTCGGCGGCGCGATGCGCCAGGGCCGATATGATGCGGTCGATCAGCAGATCAGCCTCGTCGCGGCCCGGCGTCGCCTCGCGTCCTGAGGCGCCGATCAGGGCCAGCACCCGCAGCATCAGCCTCGCATCGGTCATCTGGGAGAAAAGAAGCTCCAGCAGCCGCTCGACCCCGCCCGGCCCGGCCGACGAGGCCTGACGCAGGGCCAGCTTCAACTCCGCCAGTTCGGCGCCGCTGGGCCGCCCGGTCCAGGCCGACAGATGCGGCAGCGCCCGCCGCGCCACCGGCGCCAGGTCCAGACACGCCGCCAACGCCTCAACCTCGTCGGGCGCGGCGCCGGGCCACACGGTCTCGTGCGCATCGCGCAGCACCACGGCGGCGCTGTGGCACAGACGATCGGCGACCATGCGCGACAGGTCGTCGTCACGATCCAGTTGCGGCAACAGCTCCGGCTCGCCCCGCGTCGCCGCGCGCCATAGCCTCGCAGGCAGACCGGCAGGAAAGCTCAGCCCCTCCAGCGCATCCGCGCGCGGCCGGAACAGCGGCGCCAGCGGACCGAAGGCGACCTCGCGGCGACGCCGATCCAACTGCTCGACCTCGACCAGTTCGCGCAGGGCGGCCGCCCGATCGCCCGCCATCGTCCCCGCCAGCCCCAGCAACTGCGGCAGGGCCCGGTCGGGACACCGTTCGATCAAATGAGCCAGAGCGGCCCGCTGGGCGACCGACAGGTCCGCCATCCACGCATCCTCCGGCCACACTCAAATTCCGGCCAAGGCCCCAAAGGTGGCCCGTCGCCGGTTAACAAGGGCTTTTGAGGCGAAATGGCGAGCGCGGCCAAGCTGAGAGCCGAAATCGGCTTTCGGCGCTAAAGTCGAAGACTGAAAGCGACCCATTGCGGACATCAGTCGAACTGCGTCTGGGCTTCTTTGTAGGCTTGGAGCGTTTGGCTTTCACGGTTCGTCGGACCGATGTCGATGATAACGACATGCTCCAAATGCACCGTGGGATGATGTGCGGTGAAACCTGCGAACCAGAATGTCTCCGAGAGTGGCTCATCGGCATGCCACGTCGTCATGACAAACTGGTCGTCGGGGATGTCGTCGACGCCAGCCACAGAGATGTTCGCCCAATCGACGCTATCGTCCCACGAACTACACTCTGCACCCCAAGCCATCATATAGAGGCAGCCTGACTTAACCAGCCATTCGCTTACTCGGTTCTGCCAATCGGCAGAAACGGCCTGTTCAAGCACGAGAACTGATTTGAACGGTCCAGCCTCTCCAACGGAAGGGAGTTGGGCTTCTGGCGGCAAGTGGATGTAGCTCACGGACATGCGACTACCCTACTACATGTGGCCAGCCACAGCGTCCGCTATCCACCCTGTGCAGTCGCTGTGAACGGCCGCTCTCGGGCTGTCTGGCCAAGATCCGGTTTCAGGCATGATGCCTAGGACTGAAACGGACCCATTTGGACACTCAAGTAGAGGCTATGCTGTTCATCATGAACAATGATCTGCGAGATTCATTGAAGCTTTGGCGGGTGCCATCGTCTTCGGCGCGCTGTTCTGGATATTCGCCCGTTCCGACGTGCTGCGGGGTGCTGTCGATAGCGTTCCTGGCAAATGGTTCTGGCTAGGCTTTGGAGCCCTAGGCGTTTGGAATATGGGAAAACTGATCTGGGGCTTGTGGCAACGTCGGGCTTCTAGAGACAACTAGCTGAATGACCTCTTTCCACCCGTCGTAGACCTTCACAACAGCCGCTCTGCGCCTCTACCCCTCGGCGGCGGGCAGCTCCAGCACCACCTTCAGCCCGCCCAGGCTGCTGTCGCTCAGGGTGACGCGGCCGCCGTAGGCGCGGGTCAGTTCGTCGACGATCGACAGACCCAGCCCGGTGCCGGGCGTGTCCTCGTCCATGCGGGTGCCGCGTTTCAGGGCGGTGTCGCGCTGGTCGGCGGGCAGGCCAGGGCCGTCGTCCTCGACCACGGCGATAAGTTGGCCCGGCATGGAGGGACCGGCCGAGACCCGCACGCGGCGGCCGCACCATTTGGCGGCGTTTTCCAGCAGGTTGCCGAAGATCTCCTGCAGATCCTGGCGCTCGCCCAGGAAGGCCAGGTCGTCGGGGGCGCGCCAGTCGATCTCGACGCCCTTTTCCTCGAACACCCGCTCCAGCATGACGGCCAGTTCGTCCAGAACCTCGCTGACGTCGGTGCGCTCGCCCAGACCGTGCGCGGCGCGGGCGGCGGCGCGGGCGCGGCGCAGGTGGTGGTCGACCTGATCCTGCATCACCCTGGTCTGCTTGCGCACCATGTCGGGCAGAACGCCCGGGGTCGTCCCCGCCTCGGCGAGCATGACGGCCAGCGGCGTCTTCAGCGCATGCGCCAGATTGCCGACGTGGGTGCGCTGGCGTTCAACCGTCTCCTGATTGTGCGCCAGCAGGCGGTTGACCTGTTCGGCCAGGGGCTGGATTTCCAGCGGATAACCGCCCTCGATCCGGTGCGAGCGCCCCTGGCGCACATTGGCGATCTCGTCGCCCAGATCGAACAGGGGGCGCAGGCCCACCCGCACCTGAATGAACACCGCCGCGACCAGCCCCGCGCCCAGCAACAGCATGGCGATCCAGGTGACGGTGGCGAACTGGCGCGTATCGGCGTCGACGTCGGACCGGTCGATCCCGGCGAAGAAGACTACGGGCTGTCGGCGGTCCGGCAACTGCTTCATGCTGGCGGCGATGCGAAGCGGCTCGCCCTTGGGCCCATCCTCGGCGTTGTAGCTTATCGTCTGGCCGAAGGCCGCGCGCAGCCGGTCCGCCAGGTCATAGCCGTACTCAAGATCGGCGTTGCCCAGGGATGCCGAGCGCGCCAGCACGTGCAGCGCGCCGCGAGGCCCCGGCTCGGCCACCATCCAGTATTTTCCAGACAGCAGGCGTTGAGTGCGGGCGTCCTGAATCTCGCCCACGAACACCTCGCCCTCGGGCGTGATGACCGAGGCGACCACGGCCTCGTCGATGGTGTCGCCCAGGGTGTTGCCCAGGCGACGAAGGGCCGATTCCTGGAAGACCGCCGTCAGCACCACCGCCGCCACCGCCAGGCCGATCAGAATCCAGGCGGCGGCCAGCCAGATCAGGCGCCGTGTCAGCGACCGGCCGGGTCGCCCGAACCAGCGGCCCCATTCGCGCCGCGCCGCCGAGGAAGGGGCGCTGCCAGCCCGAGAATCGAGCCCAGAGTCGAGCCGAGAGTCGAGCCCAGAGTCGATCTCGCCTTGGGTGCTGGCTTCGGCCTCAGTCATCAGCAGGCGATCAGGCCGCGTCGCTTTCGCCGGCCAGCGGCGACAGGCGATAGCCCAGCCCGCGCACGGTCTCGATGCGGTCGGCGCCGATCTTCTTCCTCAACCGGCCGACGAAGACCTCAATAGTGTTGGAATCGCGATCAAAGTCCTGATCATACAGGTGTTCGACCAGTTCGGTGCGGCTGATGACCCGGCCTTGGTGCATCATCAGATAGTGCAGCAGGCGGTATTCCAGCGAGGTCAGCCGCAGGGGCTCGCCATTGACCGTGGCGCGGGCCGCGCGCGGGTCCAGCCGTAGCCCGCCGCAGGTCAGGGTCGCCGCCGCGTGACCGGCCGAGCGGCGCAGCAGGGCGCGCAGGCGGGCCAGCAGTTCTTCGGTGTGGAACGGCTTGGTCAGATAGTCGTCGGCCCCGGCGTCGAAGCCCGCCACCTTGTCCGACCAGGCGCCGCGCGCGGTCAGGATCAGCACCGGCGTCGCCTTGCCTTCACGGCGCCAGCGCTCCAGCACCGAAACGCCGTCGATCTTGGGCAGCCCTAAGTCCAGCACCACCACGTCATAGGGTTCGGTGTCGCCCAGGAACCAGGCCTCTTCGCCATCGGGCGCGTGATCGACGGCGTAACCGGCGTCGGTCAGGGCGGTCTTCAGCTGGCGCGACAGATCAACGTCGTCCTCGACAAGCAGCACCCGCATTCAGTCGTCTCCGCGAACCCGGCCGGACTGGCCGTCAACCTGTATGTCCGACACGCGTCCGCCCGGATACTCCCAGCGCACCACATAGTCGCCGCCGCGTTCCTGAACGCCCAGCATGCGGCCAGGACGGCCCGACTGGACACGTCGGGCGATATCGCCCGGATTGGCGCGAGGGGCCGAGCGGGGCGCATCGCGCAGCCCCTGGCCCGGGTAGTTGCGGGGCGCCTCGCGACGATCCTGAGAACGGCTTTCGTCGCGGTCCCGATCACGGCCGCGCGACTGGGCCGCCGCGTCCGTCAGGGGGACGATGGCGATCAGACCGGCCAGAAGGAGGGCTCGAATACGCATCATGATCGTCTTCTAGACAGGGGCCTCTGAACAGTGGCTGAACGCGCAGTCTACCGCCGTTCCTCCGAACAAGGAACGCGCGCCTAAGGATTCTCCGTCGCTGTCGCCCTCGCGCCTCATCAGAACCGCTCCCTCCCGAGAAGATGACAAAGATCTCATGCTGATGAACGCCGACTGAAACGCGCCGTTCAGATGGGGATCAGGCTCAGGCTGCTCTTGTGGGGTCAACGCAGCCCGGTCGGTTGCGAAGACCCGAAGGAGTTCGATCATGAAGACCTTGCTGATCCCCGTCCTGGCCGCCACGGTCGCCGCGACCGCCCTGCCCGCCGCAGCGCAGGCCTATGATCGTCACGGCCCCTCGCGCGGCCCCGCCTATGAGCAGAACCATGGCGGCTGGCAGTCGGTCAGCCAGCGCAAATACAGCCTGGACCGCCGCATCGACCAGGGAGTCCGCACTCGCCAGTTGAGCTCACGCGAGGCCTCGCGCCTGAAGGATGAACTGAACGGCCTGATCCGCCTGGAGCGCAACTATATGCGCGGCGGCCTGACTCGCTGGGAGCGTCAGGATCTGGACCGCCGCTATGATCGCCTGTCGGCCAAGATCCGGCTGGAGCGCCGCGACCATAACAGCCGTCGCTACTGAGACGGTCCGAGATCAGGGCCCCATCCCTCCCTGTCAGGGGCTCTGCCAAGGGCGCGATCCGAAAGGGTCGCGCCCTTATCTATGCCGGCTCGATCACCGTGATCTCGGGCCAGCGCCCGCGGGCATTGGCGATCACCCGGTCCCAGCCCTTGGCCAGGCTCCGCGTCGGATTGGGACGGATCACCATGTCGAATACGTCTTGCAGGCCGAAGGGGGCGACGATGCTGATCGCATCGTCCTTCTCCAGCCGCACGCCGAGGGCGAAAGCCGGGGCGACGAAGCGGGCCGGGGCGTCGTCCGTGCAGGTCAGCGGCTCATAGGCTTCGCCGAACTTGCCCTCGAACCACAGATGCACCCGCGCCTGATTGCGGACCTCGACAATATCACGCAGTTCGGGCGCAAAGGCGGCCGCGACACGCTTGATCACCTCGTCCTCGGCGTCCCAGGAGGTATCGGGGTCGAAATAGCCGATGTCGTAATCCTTGACGCCATAGCCCGGCGCCCGGCCGGTCCGCTCATTCCAGACCGACTGATAGACGGCCCCCGAGAACAGCCTCCAGTCCGGCAAATCTAGGTCGCGCATCACGCGCAGCACATGCATCAAGCCCGCATTGGCGCGGACGATGTCGATCAGGCGGGCCTCAAGCTCCGCAGCGGTCGTCGTCTCCACGCTCATCGCAGGGGCCATCCGTGGTCCAGCGGGCCATGACCCTGCCCCAGTCCCGGCGCGCGTCGGATGGCTTCAGCGACATAGGCCCAGGCTTCGGCCACCGCCGTCGACAGGGGCAGGCCCTTGGCTATGCCCGCCGCGCAAGCGCTGGCCAGGGTGCAGCCGGTGCCGTGGGTATGACGGGTCTCCACCCGCTCGCTTTCCAGCACCGTCTCGTCGTCGTGGGTCAGCAGCAGATCAGTCACCGTCTCGCCGGGCACATGACCGCCCTTCATCAGCACCGCCTGCGCGCCCATCGCCAGCAAGGCCTCGCCCGCCCGGCGCTGACCGTCCAGATCAACGACGGCAATCCCGGTCAGGGCCTCAGCCTCGGGCGCATTGGGGGTCAGCAGCGCCGCGCGCGGGACCATCAGCCGCCGCACCGCCTCGACCGCCGCCTCGGCCAGCAGAGGCGAGCCGCCCTTGGCGATCATCACCGGATCGACCACGGCCGGGACGCCGCCCGCATAGTCGATCAGACCGGCGACCGTTTCGACGACCTCCACCGAGCCCAGCATGCCGGTCTTCAGGGCGTCCGCGCCGATGTCGTCCAGCACCGCCCTGGCCTGAGCCTCGATCACGTCCAGCGGCAGAGGATGGACGCCGTGAACGCCCAGGGTGTTCTGAACGGTGATGGCGGTGATCGCCGTGGCTGCGAACCCGCCCAGCATGGTCACAGCCTTGATATCCGCCTGAATGCCCGCGCCGCCGCCTGAGTCCGATCCCGCCAGGATCAGCACGCGGCCCAGCGGCTTCGTCGCCGCTTCCGCAGAAGAGGTCATCAGTGCGCCCCCGAAAACAGCTTCAGCCCGACGATGCCCGCCACGATCAGCAGAATGCAGACGGCCCGCACCGCCGTCGCCGGCTCGCCATAGACGGCGATCCCGACCGCCGCCGCTCCGACCGCGCCGATGCCGGTCCAGACCGCATAGGCCGTGCCCACCGGCAGCTTCTGCGTCGCCGCCCACAGGCCGATCATACTGGCCGCCAGGGCGAGCGCCACGCCCAGCGAAATCAACGGTCGCTGCAGCCCGACGTATTTGACGCCCGACGCCCAGCCCACCTCGAAAAGCCCCGCAACGACGAGCACCAACCAGGGATTCAGGGACAGCAACCAGGACATGACGGCTGCATGACTGATGGCGAAGCGTCAGACAAGGGCGATCTAAAGACCCCGATGGAGCGCCATATCCCTCTCGCCCCTACGTAAGACGAGGAGAGTTGTTTTAAAATAGCACATAAATGAACAATGATCTCAATTAATAGCTCAGAAAGACAAAGTTATTGCAAGAATAGCTAAGGTTTTCGGCAAAATTTGGTAAAATTGGCGCAACAACTTCGGCTTCATAAGCGTTGCCATGCGGGTTTTATGATAGAGAAGGCCATATGGAAGCTCCTGTGGTGAAGACTGGCATGTTGATCCGTCGGCCCGCCGACGAAGTCTACCAGGCCTTTACCGAGCCGGGCGTGACGGCGTGGTTTTGGTTCACCCACGCGGATCGACGGATGACGCCGGGCGCACAGCTGACCTGGACCTGGGGCATGTATGGCGTCGCCACGCGCGTCCTGGTGAAGGCGCTGGAGGCCAACCGACGCATCCTGATCGACTGGAATCTGGACGATGCGCCCACCGAGGTGGAATGGACGTTCGAAGAGCGCGGCTCGGCCACCTGGGTCGAGATTTCAAACCGCGGCTTTCCCGCTTCCGACGCAGGCGTAAAGGCGGCGCTCGAAGCGATGGAAGGCTTCACCCTGGCGCTGGCGGGCGCCAAGATCTGGCTGGAACGCGCCATCGAGCCGACCTTCATCCTGGACCGGTTCCCCGATCAGGTCCTGCCGAGCTGGAAGCCTAAACTCTAAGCCCTGGCTTCAGGCCGCGCCCTCGACCGCCGCCTGAAGCAGCAAGGCCTGAACCGTTTCGCGCACGTCGTGGGTACGCACCATCCGGGCGCCGCGCCGCGTCGCCTCCAGCGCCAGGGCCAGCGAACCGCCCAGCCGATCCGCCGCATCCCGCGCCGTCACGTCCACGCCTTGGATCATCCGCTTGCGGCTGGCCGCGTACAGCACCGGAAAGCCCAGCTCGACCAGAGCCTCCAACCGCGCCGTCAGCGTCAGATTGTGCGCGGTCGTCTTGGCGAAACCGATGCCGGGATCCAGCCAGATTCTGTCGCGCGCCACGCCCGCCGCCATAGCCGCCTCGGCGCGAGCGGCCAGATGGGCCGTCACCTCGGCGACTACATCGTCATAGTGCGGGTCGTCCTGCATGGTCTTGGGCGCGCCCTTCATATGCATCAGCACCACCCCGCACCCCAGTTCGGCTGCTGTGGATAGACTGTCCGGCGCATGGCCCAGCGCAGAAACATCGTTCCACATCGTCGCCCCGGCGGCGACAGCCGCGCGGGCCACGACGGGCTTCATCGTATCGATGCTGATGGGTCCGTCCCAGCGCGCACGCAGGGCGGCGATCAAGGGCAGGGTGCGAGCCGTTTCCTCGTCCTCGCCGACGGGGTCGGAGCCCGGCCGGGTGCTTTCCCCGCCGATGTCCAGCACGTCGGCGCCCTGCTGGATCAGACGCAGAGCGTGCTCAAGAGCGGCGTCCGGCGTGGGCAGGCGCCCGCCATCGGAAAAGCTGTCCGGCGTGACGTTGACGATGCCCATGACCAAGGGCCGCTTCACGGGGGATTGAAGGCTCATGCGACGATGACTCCGCGAGCGCCGGTTTGACTTTCGGTGCGCTGGGGTTCAGCCTCTAACGGCAATGAAACGCTTCGTCAGCCAGGCTCGACGCCTCACCCACGCGGGACGCCGCGTCGAAGGCTTTTAACCCGTAGCGGTCTGCCACGCGCGCGCCCTGCGCCGGGCGCCCGCTACGGGACCACGTTGCACGCTTTCGGTTCCCTTTTTTTATCATCGCAGAACAGGCCGGTCGTCGGACAGGCCAAGAGACTTTGCGCCATGACCACTGAAATTCAGGACCACAGCCTGCCGGATTCGTCTCAGCCAGACGTCGGCGGCGCCGAAATCATTCCCTTCCGTCGCCCCAGAGCTCCAGGTAGCGCGCCCGATAGCGCGCCGCCGCCCGCGTCGGAACCCGAAGACCATCATCCCGACGACGACGGCCCCTCAGCCGCCTGAGCGCGTCCCCATCGCTTTTTTTGAGAACGAGACGTTCCATGACCACCCCTCGCAAGGGCGCCCTGCCCGCCATTACGCTTCGCAGCGACGACTTCGACGCCCTGGACCGCCTGGTCGGCGATCTGCCCGGCTCGGGCCCCGCCGGCCTGCTGCAACAGGAGTTGGACCGCGCCAAGGTGTGCGAGCCCAAGGCCATGCCCAAGAATGTCGTCACCCTGAACCGCTGGCTGCACTATTCGGACGACCACAGCCCCGACACGCGTCGCGTCCAGCTGGTCCTGCCCAAGGAAGCCGACATCGACGCCGGTCGCGTCTCCATCCTGTCCTATGTCGGCGCGGGCCTCATCGGCCTGAAAGAAGGCCAGTCCATCACGTGGCCTGATCCGTCCGGCGCCGCGCGCAAGCTGACCCTGGTCAAGCTGGAAGACCCGGAGCCGGCGAACTAAGCCGTCAGGCCGAGGTTCAAATTAAAGAAGGGGCGCGCCCATCGGACGCGCCCCTTTTTCGTGGCTGGACGAAAGTCTCCTAGACGGCGGGAGCCGGCTCGACCGGCTTCGCCGGTTCGTCTTCCGGGGTCGCCGGAACCGACAGCGACGGGCCGACGACCGTGTCGTTTTCCTCATCCCGCTTGGGCGGCTGGCCGTTTTCCAGCAGGTCCTTGATCTCGTCGCCCGAGAGGGTTTCGTACTCCAGCAGAGCCTGAGACAGCTTCTCGTGGTCGCCCGCCTTGTCGGTCAGGATGCGGCGCGCCTCTTCCCAGCCTTCGGTGACGATACGGCGGACTTCTTCGTCGATGATGCGGGCTGTTTCTTCAGACACGTTCTGGCTGCGCGACACCGAATGGCCCAGGAAGACCTCTTCCTGATTCTCGCCATAGGCCACCGTACCCAGACGCTCCGAGAAGCCCCAGCGCGTGACCATCGCGCGCGCCAGCTTTGTCGCCTGTTCGATGTCCGAACTGGCGCCCGAGGTGATGCTTTCCGGGCCGAAGATCAGCTCCTCGGCGACGCGGCCGCCCGCCATGATGGCGATGCGGTCGATCATCTGCTGGAACTTCATGGAATAGCGGTCGCCTTCCGGCAGTTGCATCACCATGCCCAGAGCCCGGCCGCGCGGGACGATGGTCGCCTTGTGCACCGGGTCGGCCATCTTGACGTTGATGGCGACGATGGCGTGACCGGCCTCGTGATAGGCGGTCAGGCGGCGCTCTTCCTCATTCATGGCCATGGACTTCCGTTCAGAGCCCATCATGACCTTGTCCTTGGCGTCCTCGAAGTCGCGGTGCGTGACCATGCGGCGGTCCTTGCGGGCCGCCATCAGGGCCGCCTCATTGACCAGGTTGGCCAGGTCCGCGCCCGAGAAGCCCGGCGTGCCGCGCGCCAGCGTCTTGACGTTGACGTCGGCGGCCAGGGGCACGTCCTTCATGTGCACGCGCAGGATGCGCTCGCGGCCGGAAACATCGGGGTTCGGCACCACGACCTGACGGTCGAAGCGGCCCGGACGCAGCAGGGCCGGGTCCAGCACGTCGGGACGGTTGGTCGCGGCGATCAGGATGATGTTCTCGGACGCCTCGAAGCCGTCCATCTCGACCAGCAGCTGGTTCAGCGTCTGCTCGCGCTCGTCGTTGCCGCCGCCCAGGCCTGCGCCCCGGTGACGACCGACGGCGTCGATCTCATCGATGAAGATGATGCAGGGCGCGTTCTTCTTGGCCTGTTCGAACATGTCGCGTACGCGGCTGGCGCCGACGCCGACGAACATTTCGACAAAGTCCGAGCCCGAGATCGAGAAGAAGGGCACGCCCGCCTCGCCCGCCACCGCGCGCGCCAGCAGGGTCTTGCCGGTGCCGGGAGGACCGACCAGCAGGGCGCCCTTGGGGATCTTGCCGCCCAGACGCTGGAACTTGGCCGGGTCCTTCAGGAAGTCGACGACCTCCTGCAGTTCGTCCTTGGCTTCATCCACGCCGGCCACGTCGTCAAAGGTCTTGCGGCCCTTGTGCTCGGTCAGCAGCTTGGCCTTGGACTTGCCGAAGCCCATGGCGCCCTTCGCCCCGCCCTGCATCCGGTTCATGATGAACAACCAGAAGGCGACGATCAGCGCCACCGGCAACAGCAGGCCCAGCAGGCCCGACCACCACGGCTGGCGGGTGCTCTTGACCTCGACGTCGCCGCCGCTGGTGCGGATCTGGTTCAGCAGGTCGACGTTGGGCACCGGCGTCACGGCGTTGAACTTGACGCCGTCCTTCTTCTCGCCGGTCATGGCGTCGCCGCGCACGACCACGGATTTGATCTGCTGCGCCTCGACGGCGGTCATCAGCTCCGAATAGGTCAGGGTCTCAGGGCGTCCGGCAGCGCCTTCCTTGGCGCCGGGCATGGCCGGGCCGCCGTTCTGGCTGATCGCGGCGTAGACGCTCACCAGTCCCAACAGGATCACGGCCCAGATGGCGAAATTGCGCAGGTTCATTCGGTCCTCGGTTCCTCGACAGGGCCGCGCTGGGTCCGTCGATCAGCAGTCTTCGTCTGAAAATAGGTCAGACGGCGGCGTTTCGCCATGAAGGGTTTGAAAGAGTCCGTCTTCCTGCGTCGTTTCGCCCGTAAAAACCGCCGAGGCGAGCGTCAGACGGCGCAGGCCCAGCGCCCGGACATCGGCCCCGCGCCAGGCCAGCTGCGCCCGCCCCTGCCCGTCGATCAACACCGGCGCGGCGGCGCGGGCGGCGGGCGGCAGACCGGACAAGGCCGCCCTTTCCTGATCGGACAGCTGCGCCAGCCGCCCGGCCGCCGGCTCGACGCGCAGACCGGGCCTGTCCGTGACGATCTCGAACCGACTGTCCCAGACGGCGGCGACGCCCGGCGTCAGGTCCAGCGGCGCGACCGGACGGCGCCGCCATTCGCCCGGCTCCCGCATCACCCGGACAAGGGCGCCCGACGCCTCAATGCGAGCGCCGCACAGGACGGCGGTGAAATCCTCGCCCGCCGCCAGCCGCCCCTGAAGAGCCGCCAGCCGGCCTCCGCGCGGAGGGGTCACGCTGCCGCCCGCACACAGCAGGACGGCGGCCAGCGTCGATCCGGGCAGGTCGCGGGGCAGCGTCAGCACCCCGGCCCAGGCAAGGTCCTGCCCGCACGACGACAAACCGGGGGCGAGCTGCGGATCAGCCCTCTGCCTTTCCATTGGCGGGCGGGGCGGTGTTTTGTCGAGCGCCGCCCGCGCCCGCCCCCGGCCGAAGCGCAGGTCGGCGTTGGCGGGGTCCTCCAGCCATGAGGCCCCCCGCGCGCGCAGATGATCCCGCAGCGCATCACGCCGCTCCTCCAGCACCGGACGCAACAGCATCAGTCCGCGCCCCTCAGGCCAGGCGGGCGACGCCGACCAGTCGCGCAGGCGCCCCAGCGTCGCGCCCTCGGCCCGCATCCACTCGCCCTCGGCCACGTCATCGGCGGTGTGGCCGGTCAGGATGACGCGCGCCCCCGCATCCCGCGCGGCCTCGGCCAGCAGGGCGTGGCGGGCCGCCCGCGCGCGCGCCGGAAGCCCGGCGCCGCCTCGCGCCTGCGCCCAGAGCAACCCGCGCCAGTCGGCGCCCGCCGCGCGCGCAGCCTCGGCCGCGAACCGGGTCCAGGCCGCGCTGTCGGGATTGAGATTGTGGTCGACCGTCAGGGCGAGCAGCCGCCGTCTCCTCGCCTTCGCCCAAGCGACGGCAAGGTCCAGCAGGGCCATCGAGTCGCCCCCGCCCGACACGGCCAGGGCGACCGGCTCGGGTCCAAAATGGTTCAGGCGCGCGTCCAGCCGGGCGAAGACCCGGCCGGTCAGATCGTCCATCAGCTGCAGCTGGCGCGCGTCCGCAGCTGGGTCGCGCGGGTCTTCTGCGCCGCCGTGGCCGCCTCGGCGTAGCGGCGACCGAACTCGGTCAGGGCGCCGCAGGCCTGGGTCGCGCGGTCGGTGGCGCGCAGGGCCTCGGCCAGCTTCAGCGTCGTCTCAGGCGCCCACGGCGTGCGCGGCCAGCCGTTCAGGGCGGCGGCGTAGGCCTGAACCGCCGAAGCGTTGTCACGCGCGGCGACGTGCAGGTCGCCCAGACGGCTGTTGGCTTCGCGCGACTGGGGCGTGTTCGGCCAGGTGACGATGACGGTCTCCAGGGCGCGCCCGCCGCGCACGGCGTCCTCGCCCGCCAGACGCATGGCGGCCTGCAGGTCCTGCGCCGCGTCGCCGGTCGGCGAGTTAGCGACGATTGGGCCGTTCAGTTCAGCGGCTTCCTCAGCAGCCTTCTCGGCGCGCTCGACCCGGCCTTCCAGATCGCGCAGGCGGCGGCTCAACTGCGTATTCTCGCGCGTCGCCTCGTCCAGCTGGAAGGTCAGCCGCTCGCTGTCGGCGTTCATGCGCTGGAAGGTCTGCTCCACGTCGCCCAGACGGCGCTCCAGGATCGAGACCTGCCCCTGCAGGGCCACGACCTCGGGGTCCAGCTCGACCAGAACCGGCTGGCCGGCGGCGTTGCGCTGGGTCAGGGCGCGCTCAAGACGGCGGACGTTGCGGTCCAACTGGTCCAGGCGGCGCTTGTCCCACTGGATCGGCTCCATCGGCTGTACCTGGGCGACGACGGCGCCCCCGATCAACGTCAGGCCGATCGCCGTCAGGACAGCGGGTTTCGTGAGGCGGAATGGCGTCTTTAGCATGGCTCTGTCGTCCCACCGATTTGCGGCGACGGCAAGGCCCCGATCAATGTCCGAGGCCCAGATAGATGATGGAGACGATGAACAACGTCGCCGCGATCTCGCAAAAGATCAGCAGCACCGCCGTCCGCCACAGGGTCGAGAAGACCGACAGACTGTAGGCGCCCTTCAACTGGGCGAACATGTGAATGGGGACGATCAGCGCCGCGATCGTGCCTACGGCTGCGCCCGCTCCCTTCAGCGTCGTCGCGACCACGACCACCGCCATCAGCAGCAGCGACATGAAGGTCAGGGAATAGAGAACGAACACCCCGTGATCATACAGGGTGAAACCCCGTTTCCACAGGAACATCAGGGCCACGAACGGGATCGACAGCGGCACCAGCAGGAAGGCGAATTTATAGATGGTCTGCTGCAGCTTGTAGAGCGCCAGATCCGGGTTCTTCAGCTTCTTGGCCACCGTCTTGGTCAAGCCGTTGGTCTGACCATCCGTGCCGACGCTGGCGGCCAGATCGGCGACCTGAGCCTGCCAACTGCCCGAGTCCAGGCCGTCCTTGCGGCCCTCGACCGCGTCCTTCTGCAGGCGTTCAAGCTTGGCCTTCTCAGCGATGACGCCGGCTTCGGCTCCGGCCAGAACGCCGGCGGCGGCGCCCGCCCGCGCGCCGCTGTTGAACGCCGGGGGCGATCCGTCCGCCGGCTCCATCGCTGCGGCAGCCGCATCGACTTCCTTACGGGCGGCCGCTGCGACCTGTTCCGCCTCGGCTATCGCCTCCTTCTGGGCCTCGATCTGCTGCGGCAGGGACGGCAGGGTCACTTCCTGATGCGGCATGAAGCTGAGGGCGAAGAACATCACGAAGAGGGTGAACAGGAACATCGCCAGTGGCGAGACATAGCGTGTCCGCCTGCCCTGAACCCACTCGCGCGTCAGCCGTCCGGGATTGACGATCAACAGCGGCAGGGTGCGCCAGAGGCGACCGTCGAAGTGCATGACCCCGTGCAGAAGTTCTTCGCCCAGATGCAGCAGGGTGCGGTGGACATGGGCGGCCTGTCCGCAGTTAGAGCAAAACCGCCCAGTGACCTCGGCGCCGCAGTCGGCGCAGACGCCGTGAGGCTGGCCCGCCTGACCGGTCGGCTTCTCGATCGCTCCAGCGATGACGCCTGCCGTCATGGCCCCGCCTGCCGCCTCCAGATCCATGCACTTTCTCCCCGATTCGGTGCGGACTTTGATCCCTGGAAAGCGCAAAGAAAAGAGGCGCCGGCTTGCGCCGACGCCTCGATCCGTCAGTTTTTCGCCTGATGTTTAGCGCGGGGCGCCCGACACGATGGCCGTGCGGCCATTGCGATTCTGGGCCCAGGCCGACTCGTTCGAGCCCTCAGCGATCGGACGCTCCTTGCCGAAGCTTATGGTGTCGATGCGGGCGGCGGCGACGCCGCGGCTGATCAGGTACGAGCGCACGGCCTCGGCGCGGCGTGCGCCCAGGGCCAGGTTGTACTCGCGCGTGCCGCGCTCGTCGGCGTTGCCTTCGATGCGCACGGTGACCTGCGGGTAGCGGGCCAGCCAGGCGGCCTGGGCGTCCAGACGCGGCTGGGCCTCAGCCCGCACCGAATAGGAGTCCAGGTCGAAGTAGACGCGGTCGCCGACGTTGACGACGAAGTCCTGCTCCGAGCCCGGCGCGGCGGCGCCGACGTTGCCGCCCGTGACCGGGGTGCTCGGCGCGGTCGGATACTGAGGCCCGGTAGCGGGCGGCGGGGTTTCGGTCGGGACGGCGGGCTCGACCTTGGGCTTGGTGCAAGCGGCCAGCGAGGTCACGGCGACGCCGACGGCGGCGAGCCGGATCAGGGTGGAGGCGTTCATGTAATTCTCCTTCTCATTCGGTTCGAGGCCGATGCCTCTAGCTTAGCTGTATTTGACGGCTGCTACAGCGCTATGCAGCGTTACGCTAGCGGGATAACGCACAGTTTACGGCAATGGCTCCGCTGAAGATGCAGCGACGGCGAATCCGCGTTACGCCGAGCAGGAATCCGGACCCTGGCCGATGCCCAGATTGACCGGCGGGGCGTCCAGCAATCCCGACCACGCCGGGTCCGAACCGCGCCCGTCGTAGCCCGCCTGGGACACGACGCGGCCCGACAGGTCTACGGTCCACAGACGGGTGTCTCCGCCCGGGCTCTGACGCGCGAAGGCGATATAGCGGCCGTTCGGCGCCCAGGAGGGGCCTTCCTCGAAATAGGAGGACGACAGGATGCGCTCGCCGGTGCCGTCGGACTTCATCACGCCGATGTGGAAGCGGCCGCCCTGTTGCTTGGTGAAGGCGATCAGGTCGCCGCGCGGGCTCCAGGCCGGGGCGGTGTAGATGCCGCCGCCGCGGCTGATCGGGCGCTGGCCCGAGCCGTCGGCCCGCATGGTGTAGAGGCGCGCCGAGCCCGAACGGTCCGAGGTGAAGACGATCTGATTGCCGTCAGGGCTGAACGAGGGCGAGGTGTCGATGCCCGGATCGGTCGTCAGGCGCGACAGCTGGCGGCTGCGCAGGTTCATCACATAGACGTCGGTGTTGCCGCCCCGGATGATGGAGAAAGCCATCTTGGTTCCGTCGTTCGAGAAACGCGGCGCCAGCACCTGACCGTCGAACTCGCCCAGGCTTTCGCGGCGGCCGGTCGACAGATTGTAGAGGTAGATGCGGCTGTAGTCCTTGCCCAGCGCCACATAGGTCACTTCGTCAGGGTTGGAGGCCGAGAAGCGCGGCGACATGATCACCTCGTCGCCCTGGGTCAGGAAAACGGGGTTGTAACCGTCCTGATCGACGATGGTCAGGCGCGAGAGCTTGTTCAGCTGGGTGCCGCTTTCGGACACGAACAGAACGCGCGAATCGAAAAAGCCCGCCTCGCCGGTCAGACGCTGATAGACCACGTCCGAAATCTTGTGCGCGATGCGGCGCCACTGCTCCGATGTGGCGGTGAACTGGTAGGAGACAAGCTGGCACTGGCGATAAGGGTCGTACAGACGAAAGCCCACGTCGATCCGCCCATCCGCTCGCGGCGTCACGCCGCCGTACAGCACCGCCTGGGCGCCGATGGAGGTCCACTGCGGAAAGTTCGGCGCATTGGCCAGGGTCAGCCCCGTCTCGACGAAGCTGGCCGGGTTCAGCGGGTCGAAGAAGCCCGACCGCTTCAGGTTGCCGCTGATGACGCTCGAAATCTGCGACCCGTTCTGGCCGGTAAAGGGCACGACGGCGATCTGAAGCGGGCGCAGGACGCCCTCATCGACGACCACGTCCTGCATCGGCGCCGACGAGGGCGCCGTTGACTGGGCCTGCACCGATCCGCCCAGCGCCAGAGGGGCGGTCAAAGCCAGCGCGGCGGCCGAGGCGAGAAAGCGGTTCAGGCGCATGGGTCATTCCTTCGCAGATCGTGACAGGGTCGGGCCCGGTCGCCCCTCATAGCATCGGCGCGACCGACAATCGCCAGCTTCACAAGGATTTGGGCGACTTTGGGGTGATAGACGGCTCGCGCCCCTAACGGTTCCCGCATTGACGTTTGGTTTCAAAGCGGAAGGGCACTTCCTGAGCCTGGAAGCCGTCCGGCACGGTGAAGGGCGAGGTCGCCCGCAGCGCGCGCTGCATGGCGTCGGACGCGGCTCTCCACGTCGGATCGTTCTGCACGTCCTGCAGGCGCGGCGTGCCGATGATCTGGCCGTCGGCGCTCAGGCGCACGGTCACGCGGATGACCAGATCATCCATGCCTGGCATGTCGCAGTTGATGTTCCAGTTCGGCGTCACCTGGGCCCCCAGGGCGGCCAACTGCGGGCCGGTGGCGCGTGGGGCGGAGCCAGCTCCCTGCTGGCCCGCCGCCGGGCGGCCGGGATTCTGGGTCGGGCGCGGCGGTCCCGCCAGGGCGTCCAGGTCCAGACCCGGCGCCGGACGGGCAGGACGCGCAGGCGTCGCGGGCGCCTTCTTTTCAGGCGAAGCGGGCGTGGGTCGAGGCGGCGGGGTCGGCGCCTTCTTTTCCGGCGGGGTCGGCGTCGGGCGCGGCGTCGGCGCGGGCGTAGGGGCCTTCTTCTGCGGCGGCGTCGGGGTCGGGCGCGGCGCCGGCGGCGTCGGGCGCGGCTGAGGTTGTGGCGCGGGCGGGGTCGGCTCAGGTTCTGGCGGCGTCGGTTCCGGCAAGGTCTCGACCGGGGCCGTCTCGCCGTCGTCAGGAGAAGGTTCTTCCTGCGGATTGTCAGCCGGGGCGGCGGCGATCTCGATATCCGAGATAATCGACACCGGCACCGAGTTCACCAGCGGCTTCAACTCGTCCTTCGACGACCACGACACGAGGGCGAGCGCCACCACCCCCGCGTGCAGGGCGATGGAGCCGAGGATGGCGGGACTGGGGCGGCGCAAGGTCCGTCAGCCCTCCGTCGGCTCGTCGGCGGCGGTGTCGGTGATCAGGTTCAGCTTGGAGAAGCCCGAGGCCGACAGGCGGGCCATCACCCGCGCCACGGCCTGATACGGCGCGCGGCCGTCGGCACGGATGAATATCGGCTTCTCGCGCGCCTTGTCGCCGCCCTCTTCAGCCACACGCAGGGCCAGTTGCTCCCAGCGGACCTCGCCCTCGCCGATGAAGATGGCGCCGTTCTGATCGATGCTGACCGTGACGGGCTTGTCGGTCGTCTCGACGGCGCTGGCCTCGGTCTTGGGCAGTTCCAGCGGCACCCCGACCGTCAGCAGCGGCGCCGAGATCATGAAGATGATCAGCAGCACCAGCATGACGTCCACCAGAGGCGTGACGTTGATTTCGCTCAGCGGACGCTTGCGCGCGCGGCGACGGCCGCGCCCGCCGCTGGAGCCTCCTGCAGCACCCATGCCCATGGATCAGGCGCCCCGGCGCAGGTTCAGGTCGGCCGACGGCGGCGGGGGCGGAGGCGGCGGGGTCGACGGCGCGCCCAGACGGCGGGCGATGGCCGATTGCAGATCGTCCGCAAAGGCCTCCAGACGCCCGGTGAACTTGCCCGCCGACACCGAGAAGGCGTTGAAGGCGATATAGGCCGGAATGGCCGCCGCCAGACCGATGGCCGTGGCGAACAGGGCTTCGGCGATGGCCGGGGCCACGGTCGTCAGATTGGTGTTGCCCGCCGCTGCAATACTGTCGAAGGCGTTCATGATGCCCCACACCGTGCCGAACAGGCCGATGAAAGGCGAAGCGGTGGCGACCACCGACAGCACGCCCAGACCGTTCTCGATCTTCTGGCTCTCGCGGGCGATGACGGAATCCAGGGCGCGGTCGATGCGGGCGATCAGCATGGAGCCTTGCGTATCTGTCATGGCGCCGCGCGCGCGCGCCTCGCGCCAGTCCTGCAGCGTCAGCACCAACATGCGCGGCAGGGGATCGGCTGGTTGCGGCCCGGCCTGGGCGGCGACCTCTTCCAGCGAGCGCCCGCCCTCGACCTGCTGCTCGAACGCGGTCGCCCGAGCGTTCATGCGCGAGAAACGCACCGCCTTGTCGATGATGATGGTCCACGACCAGACCGAGGCCACGGCCAGGCCGATCATCACCGTCTTCACCACCCAGTCGGCAGTCATGAACAGCTCGATGGGGTTCAGCAGGGAGGCGTCGACGGGCGGTGTCATGCGTGGTCCTTGGCGAAGGGTCCGATCAGTCCGCCAGTTGCACCGGGCGGACGTGGCGGTTTCATGGCGGCGGGTCTAACCGGCGTCGCGGCCTGCGTCATCAGGCGAAAGGGTGACAACATCGTTATTGAGGAAACAAGCGCCTCACCTCTCCCTCCCCTTCATGGGGAGGGTGGTCGCGCAGCGACCGGGTGAGGAGGGCCGGGTGATGCAAGGCGCGGCGCGTGAACAGCCAAGCCGCCCCCACCCGGCTTCGGCTTCGCCTCAGCCACCCTCCCCATGAAGGGGAGGGAGAAGTTGCGCCTATTCCTCCCCCGACAGCCAGGGCGTCACCAGTTCCACCAGCCGTCTGGTCGGCCGCCGGGGACGCCCGTCCAGGTGGATACAGACGGCGACGACATCCGCCCGGCACAAGGCTTCCCCGTCCCGCTCGACCGTCTGGCGGATGATCAGGCGCGGTCCCTTGATCGCCTCATAGCGGGTGCGCACCACCAGGGCGTCGTCGATGCGCGCTGGCTTCAGATATTTGATCGTCAGGTCCGAGACGACAAAGGCCAGCGGCTCCTCCTGCTCCAGCAGGTCCGCATGGCCCACCCCGGCCAGACGCAGGAAGTCCGACCGCCCCCGTTCGAAATAGCGGACATAGTTGGCGTGATAGACGAGGCCGGTGAAGTCCGTGTCCTCGTAATAGACGCGCACGGGCAACAGGTGATCGCGGCCGTCGAAACGGCCCGCGCTGGGTTTATCGGTCATGGTCGGTCAGCTCTTGCCAGCGGCGGGAACAGGGGCGTCGAAGCCGGGACAATAGCGCGATTTCAACGTCGCGAACTCGCCGGTCAGCGGATCGTGGCTCATCAGGATGCGGTTGGGCCGCGAGACGAAGGCCACCGCCTCCTTGCGGCCCTTCAGCCCGGCGTAGCCGCAGGCCGCCCGGCCGCGCCCGGCCTCGACATAGCGCACCTCGGCCTCGGCCCCCATCTGCTCGCGCACCTGAGACAGGGCCCGCTCCGCAGGCGTGGTCTGACGCGGCCCGAAGCGCGCGCCCTGATTGACGGCATAGAGGCTGAACCCGCCCAGCACCACGACAGCCGCGCCAAGCGCGATGATCATCCGGTTCATCCTGCGGGGCTGGACCAAAACCGCCTCCTTCTGGGAAACCGAAGGATGACCGGCTTCGCCGCCGAGGTGAAGCCCTGTTGCGAAAGAGTCGCGGCCTATTTGCCGAACAGGTCCGGGGCGGCAGGCGGAGCGGCGGGCGTCTCAAGCCCCAGATGCTCATAGGCCCTTGCGCAGGCCATCCGGCCGCGCGGCGTGCGCTGGATGAAGCCCTGCTGCAGCAGATAGGGCTCGATCACGTCCTCGACCGCGTCGCGCGCCTCGGCGATGGCGGCGGCCAGGGTGTCCATGCCGACCGGCCCGCCGCCGTAATTCTCGATCAGGGCCTTGAGGAAACGGCGGTCCAGACTGTCCAGCCCGGCCTCGTCCACCTCCAGCCGCGCCAGCGCCCGCGCTGCAGCCAGTTGGTCGATAGGGGTCCCTTCCGCGTCGGCGAAGTCCCGCACCCGGCGCAACAGGCGCCCGGCGATGCGCGGCGTGCCGCGCGCGCGACGCGCGATCTCCATCGCCCCGTCCTCAGTGATGGCCGCGCCCATCTTGCGCGCCGCCCCCCGGATCACCGCCGTCAGCTCTTCGGGCGTATAGAACTCCAGCCGCAGCGGAATGCCGAAGCGGTCGCGCAGCGGCGTGGCCAGCAGGCCCGCCCGCGTCGTCGCCCCGACCAGGGTGAAGGGCGCCAGGTCGATGCGCACGCTGCGCGCCGACGGCCCCTCGCCGATGATCAGGTCCAGCACATGGTCTTCCATCGCCGGATAGAGGATTTCCTCCACCTGCGGGGCCATGCGGTGGATCTCGTCGATGAACAGGACGTCGCGCGGTTCGAGGTTGGTCAGGATGGCCGCCAGATCGCCCGCCTTGGCCAGAATGGGGCCGGAGGTGGCGCGGAAGCCCACGCCCAGCTCGCGCGCCACGATCTGCGCCAGCGTCGTCTTGCCCAGCCCCGGAGGCCCGAACAGCAGAACGTGGTCCAGCGCCTCCGAGCGGCCGCGCGCGGCGTCGATGAAGACCTTCAGATTGCCCTTGGCCGCCGACTGGCCGACGAACTCGGACAGGGTCTGGGGCCGCAGGGCGCGGTCGTGCTGCTCGCCGGGCGCGGGCGCGGGCGAGATGATGCGGTCGTCGGTCATGCGGCGGCCCTCATCGTCCCAGCTCCTGCAGGGCCGTGCGGATGACCAGCGGCAGTTCGGCGTCTTCGCCCAGTTTGATCAGGGCGTGGTCGACGGCGCGGCGGGCGTTGACCTCGGCGATGCCCAGACCCAGCAAGGCCGCGACCGCCTCGCCGGTGACGCTGGGCGGCGGGGCGATGACGGCGGCCTCGGCGTGGACGCCCGGCGCAGTCGGGGCGAAGACGCCGTCGGTCAGGCTCTTGCCCTTCAGTTCGGTGACGATGCGCAGGGCCAGCTTGGGCCCCACGCCGTTGGCGCGGCCGACGGCGGCCTTGTCCTCGCGCGCGACGGCGGCGGCCAGTTCGGCGGGCGGCAGGATATCCAGCACCCCCAGCGCCGCCTTCGGCCCCACGCCCTGAATGGTCTGCAGCAGAGTGAAGACCTTGCGCTCGTCTCGGGTCAGGAAGCCATAGAGACGCGGCCCCTGATCCTGGCTCCACTGGCTGTGGATGAACAGGGTCGTCTCATCGCCCGGCGCCGGCAGGCGGCCCAGCGTCCGCGCCCCGCAGGCAGCGACATAGCCCACGCCTCCGCAGTCGATCAGGCACTCCGCCTCGCCGACCTCGGCCAGAACACCCCGCAGACGACCGATCATGCCGCCCCTCTCACTGCTATCGTCTTGAACCGCCGATGATGGGCGTGGGTGACCGCCACAGCCAGCGCATCGGCGGCGTCGGCCTTCACCTCGCCCGAGGCGGGCAGCAGGCGTTTGACCATGAAGGCGATCTGGCTCTTGTCGGCCTGCCCTGCGCCCACCACCGCCTTCTTGATCAGGGTCGGGGCGTATTCGGCGACGGAAAGACCCGCCCGCGCCGGGGCCAGCATGACCGCCGCCCGCGCATGGCCCAGCTTCAGCGTCGAGGCCGGATTGACGTTGACGAAGACCTCCTCGATCGCCGCCTCGTCGCAACTATAGGCGGCGCAGACCTCGCCCACCTGTTCCAGCAGATGCAGCAGCCGTTCGGAGAAAGGCGCCTTTTCATTCGGTGCGACGACGCCGTGCGCGATCCAGCGCAGGCGGCTGCCCTCGCTTTCGATGACGCCCCAGCCGGTGCGGCGCAGGCCGGGGTCCAGCCCCAGAATCCGAGTCGTTTCGTTCGCCATCCGTTCCTATTGCCCCAAAGAGGGTTAGCGAACAATGACCGGACGTTTTGTCAGAAGGTCGCGCGTCCGCTCAGTCGTCTCTGGGCATGACCGAAAAGCCCGCCAAGCCTGCCTGTTCGGCCAGGACGCCGGACAAGGCGTCGACCTTCAGCGGCATCGGACCGCGCGCCTTGACGTACTGTTCGTGGATCAGGCCGTCTGGGCTGACGACATGGCCGATGCGAGTGGGCTTCAGTCCATTATCGGCCAGCAGGGCGCGCAGAACCTTCTCGTCCGGCGCCGAACCGCGCGTCCAGCGCAGGGTGACGTCCAACACGCCGACGTGGGGCAGGCGCGCATCCAGAAAGCGCAGGATGGCGAGCACCAGCAGGGTCGCCCCCGCCGCGATCAGGCCCAGCTTCCACAGGCCGACGCCGAACATCACCCCGATAGCCGAGGTGGTCCATAGGGACGCCGCCGTGGTCAGGCCATGGACCGAAAACCGCTCGCGGAAGATCACCCCGGCGCACAGGAAGCCGATGCCGGTCAGTATGCCGTGCGCCATCCGCGTCGGGTCGATCACCAGACGCTGTTCAGGCAGGGCGACGAACCCCCAGCTGGCCTGATGCATGGCCGCCAGCATCAGCACGCACGAGGTCATGGACACGAGGATATGGGTGCGGAACCCCGCCGGATGGCCGTGATAGGTCCGCTCGATCCCGATCAGGCCGCCCGCGATCATGGCGGCCGCCGCCGGAGCCAGCAGGCTCAGATCCTCGACGCCCCAATGCGTCACGCCCCAGTCAATCGCCATGTCACAACCGCTCCCAACGACCGTTCAGGTTGAACCGCGCCGGGGCGCCCGGCAAGTCGTCAGTCGTCGCGCGGATCCAGCACATAGCCGCAGACGGAAGGCAGGCCTGACAGCCGCGCCGCCAGGGCCTTCAAGGCCTCCTCGCCCTCGATGCGGACGCGCCAGCTGCGGCGCACCACGGCGCCGTCGTCGATCAACTCAAATCGATCGGTCGCAGGAACGGGATCCACGGCGCGCAGGGCGGCTTCGACCTCCGCCTCCGGCGAGGGGGCGTCGCGGCGCCATCGTACCTCCACGTCCGCCAGGGTGCGATCCGGCAGGCGAGCGTTCACCACCCTGAGCGAGATCAGGATCAGGCCCGTAATCACCGTCCCCGCCGCGCCCAGACCAAACAGCCCCGCCCCGAACAGCAGGCCGATGGCCGAGGTGATCCACAGCGAAGCCGCCGTCGTCAGACCGTGAATGGAGAAGCCCGTGCGGAAGATGACCCCCGCGCACAGAAAGCCGATCCCCGTCAGCACCCCGTGGGCCATGCGGGTCGGGTCGGTGACGATGTTCTCGTCCGGCAAGGCGCGGAAGGCCCAGTCGGCTTGTGTCATCGCCGCCAGCATCAGCAGGCAGGACGCCAGGCTGACCAGGATGTGGGTGCGGAACCCCGCCGGCCGGCCCCGCCATTCGCGCTCAAACCCGATCATCCCGCCGGCTATCAGGGCCCCCGCGATAGGCAGAAGGAAGGTCTCCACCCAGGCGGCGTCAGCCATGTTTCTCGACGTAGGTTTCCGGGTCCTTGTTGACCGGCTTCACCCCGTTGATGTGACGCGCCTGGAAGGCGGCGAAACGCACGCCCAGTTCGTGCCGGGTCTGCAGGTCGGCGTTCAGGCGGAAATCAGTCAGTCCCTGACGCTCCTCTTCACCCATGTGTTTGGAATTGACGACATTGGCCTCGCCCACCGCCTTGAACCACGCCTTGCTGCCGACCTTGTGCCTGGCCACGGCCTTGACCGCGTCGCGCAGCTTGTTGTGATCCTCGATGGCGTCCTCGGTCTCGCCCTGGACCGTGCCGTCCTCGGCGTCATTGGCGCCCTCGCCCAGCTTCAGCAGCTCGGGATAGAAATGCTGTTCCTCAGCCTCGGCGTGAGCGTCCAGAAAGGCCGACAGCCGCCCCCAGACCGCCTCCAGCGCCTCGACATCGTCGGCCCCGATCTCTTCGACCAGGGAGAAGAGCCGTCTTTGTTCGGCGTGGTCGTCGAGGATCAGTTGGGTGATGTCCATCGCGCAAGGCTCCTGGCGGCAAGGCTTGAGCCTCTAGAAGCCTTGGCGGCGCGGGCGGGTTCCGCCGGACTCCCGCAACGGCGATATTTCAGGCATAATGTCATTCGGGGAACAAACGTCGGAGCCTTTCCATGTCTCCTCGTGTCATGCGCCGCTTTCTTTTCGCCGCCGGTCTCAGCCTGACCGCCGCCGGGGCGGCCCTGAGCGCGCCTGTCGCCGCGCCCCAGGACGCTCGCGATCACTTCCTCAGCCGCTGTCGCGAGCGCACCCTGGCTCAAAACCCTGGGGCCGACTGGGCGGCGTCCTACTGCGCCGAAACCTGGCCGGCGGTGACGCGCTCAAACCCCCTGGTCGACGCCATCCTGTCTCCATTCGCCGAGGGCGCTCCCGCCGCGCTCGATCCCGCCGACGTCAAGGTGCGGGCGACAGGGGTGCGCTGGCTGCCGGCCCGCCCCGACGCCCAGGCGTTCGAGGGCGCGCTCGGCCCGGTAAAGGTCGTGGCCCGACGCGGGCCGACCACCCTGCTGGAACTGGGGTGGACCGCCGTCGGGGAACCCGTGCCCTATGAGATCGTCGAGGCCTTACGGACGCGCGACGCCGTGGTCATGCCGATCGGCTGCTACGCCTTCGGCGCCGGGGAATCTAACACCGTCTATCGCGTAGAGGCGGCGGGGCGCGTCCCCTTCGCTATGACCGTCTATCGCCGTGAAGCGCCGACTGGCAGCGCCTGGTCCAGCCTGACGATCACGGCGGATGCGGAAAGACACATCCCGACGCTCAGCGGCCTCAGAGCCGCCGAGCCGGATGCGGAGTGGACAGCCGACTGCAGCTGAACAGGATTCAGCCCGCGAACTTCGCCGCGTCTTCGTCCGAGACGTTCTCGTTGGAATAGACCTGCTGCACGTCGTCTTCGGCGTCCAGCGCGTCCAGCAGCTTGAACAGGACGCCGACGGAATCGCCTTCCAGGTCGATTTCCGACTGAGGTTTCCAGACGATGGCGGTCGATTTGGGATCGCCCAGCACCTTGGACATGGCCTCGGCGACTTCGTTCAGGTCCTCGAAGGCGGTCCAGATGGTGTGGCCCGGCGCGTCCTCATAGATGTCCGGCTTGACCAGATCGCTCTCGACGTCCTGGGCGCCCGCCTCGATAGCGGCCTCCATGACGGCGTCTTCGCTGCCCGCCTCGGCCGGATAGTCGATTTTGCCGACCCGATCCCACATGAAGGTGACCGAGCCCGATTCGCCCAGCGCCCCGCCATTCTTGGCGAAGGCCGAGCGCACGCCCGAGGCGGCGCGGTTGCGGTTGTCGGTCAGCACCTCGACGATGACCTGAACGCCGCCGGGGCCGCGGCCCTCGTAGCGGATTTCCTCCATCGCATCGACTTCGCCGCCCGAGGCCTTCTTGATGGCGCGCTCGATGTTGTCCTTCGGCATCGATTCGGCCTTGGCGTTGTTTACCGCCAGGCGCAGCCGGGGGTTCATCGCCGGGTCGGGCATCCCCGACTTGGCCGCCACGGTGATTTCCCGTGACAGACGCGAAAAGAGCTTGGAGCGCACGGCATCGGCGCGCCCCTTGCGGTGCATGATGTTCTTGAATTTCGAATGGCCGGCCATGGTCTCACCCGACAGGAATTTGTAAGTTGGGGCAGGTCCTTTAATGGACAGACTCCCTTCTGTCACCTGAGGGGAACCGCCGGACCGCGCCGGGGATTAACCGCGGGCATGATTGGGAGACGCCGATGGCCGCCGCTGACGACACCTATCTGGACGAAGCCTATGATGAAGGCATCGACCACGCCAATGCGGGCGAGATCGTGCAATGGTACGCAAAACGGCCGGTGACGGTCTCCACCGCCGCCGCCACCAGCTCCCTGGTCGGCGCCTTCGCCCTGGGGGTTCTGACTACGGTGGGCGCCCTGGCGATCATGCGTCTGTACGACCGGGACTGAGCCTTACGCGGCGCCCTGAGCTATCAGGGCCTGAACCTCAGCGCGGTCGCCCAGCGACGGCTGCGCCCCCGGCCGGGTCGCCGCCAGCGCACCGGCCGCACAGGCGAAATGCAGCGCATCGTTCGGCGTCATGCCCTCCAGCAGCGCAACCGTAATCGCCCCGACGAAGGCGTCCCCCGCTCCGACCGCGTCCACGGCCGTGATGCGCGGCGGCGTGGCCCAGGCCATCTCGACCCCGCGTCGATACATGACCGCTCCGCGCGCGCCCTTGGTCACGACCACCATGCCGCCGCCGACGTGCAGGGCGTCGCCATAGAAGGCGGCCTCCGTCTCATTGACCACCAGCAGGTCGGCACGGCGCAACAGGGCCTCCGACACCGGCGCGGCGGGCGCCAGGTTGACGCAGACGAAGTCCGTCGCACGGCCTACGGCCGCCTCGACCGTCTCGATCGGCAGTTCCAACTGGGCGATCAGCGGGCTTTCGATTCGCGCAGGCAGTTGTTCGGGCGTGACGAAGTGGTTGGCGCCGGCGGCCACGGCGATCTGGTTCTCGCCGGTCGGATCGACGGTGATCAGGGCCACGCCGGTGGGCGCGGCGATGTCCGTCTCCACCCCCGACAGCTCGACGCCGTGCGCCAGCATCAGGGCGACCGCCGCGCCTGACATCTCATCATCGCCGACCCGGCCGATCAGCGACACCTCGACGCCCAGCCTGCGCGCCGCCAGCGCCTGATTGGCGCCCTTGCCGCCGGGATGGCGGGACAGGCTGGCTCCCGTCACCGTCTCGCCCGGCGCAGGCAGGGACGGCGCCGCCGCCACGAAATCCAGATTGATCGAGCCGACGACGGTGATCCTCATGCGCCTTCTCCCTCTTCTTTAGCTCCTAGGCGCTGGGCGATCAGGGCGAAGATTCCGGCCGCATCAGCCTTCGTCGCCCAGAAATGGTTGGCCGTCGCCGCATCGACGCGGAACTCGACCGCCGTGTGGCCGCGGGTCAACGCGCTTTCGGTCTCGACCGCGATGCGGCAGGGCGCCAGTTCGAACAGCTCCGGCTTCAGCAGCCAGGCGACAGTACAGGGATCATGCAGAGGCCCGGCGTCCCAGCCGACGATCTGCCGCTCCACCCGCTGGGAGAAACGCAGCATGGCCGCCGCCGTACGGGCCGAGGCCGTGGGCAAGGCCTCTATCTTCGCGATCCGTTCCTCGGTCGCCCGCACCTGATGGGTGGCGTCCAGCCCCATGACGATCATGCGGCAACCGGACGCGAAGACCTCGGCCGCGGCGTCCGGGTCGGCCCAGATATTGAACTCGGCCGAGGCTGTGATGTTGCCCCCCTCTGCGCGCGCCCCGCCCATGACCACCACCGGCCCCAGATGCGCCGCCAGCGCCGGTTCAGCCTGCATGGCCAGCGCCAGATTGGTCATAGGCCCCATGATCGCCAGCGCCACGGAGCCCGCCGGGCGCGCCATCACCTGCTGCACGATGGCCCCCGCCGCCGTGCCCTCGGCGACCGGGGCGACAGGCTCGAACGGCGTCAGGTCGCCCAGTCCCTCAGCCCCATGAAACTCGCCCGCGCCTGCCGGGGCGCGGCGCAAGGGCCGTTCGGCGCCGCGATAGACCGGCACGTCCTCGCGCCCGGCGATCTGGCGCAGGATGCGGGCGTTGCGCGCGGTCTTGGCGGCGCTGACGTTGCCGCCGACCGTGGCCACGGCCAGCAGGTCGAGGTCAGGCGAGGCGAAGGCGGTCAGCAACCCGGTGGCGTCGTCCACGCCGGGGTCGCAATCAATAATCAGGCTCTGTTTCACCGATCCGGTGTGCCGCCTGCCGCCGCCTGAATCAATCGTGCTGAATCAATCGCCCTGAGCCAACCGCCTTACGCGTGCGTCAGTCCTCGCCCACCATAGAAGCCCACGGATCAACGCGCCCGGCCTCGACCTCGGCGACCTTGACCGCCGGCCAGCCGATGCTGCTGCTGGCCGAGACGCGCCAGGCGGCCGACACGAAGTCGCGCAGTTCCGACGCCCCGGCCGCCAGCCGCTCATTGACGAAGACGGCGCCGCGCGGGTCCGTATCCTTGAACGCGCCCGCCTTCTCCATCCGATAGAAGGGGATGACCGTCGCCAGGGTGGCGTTCAGGTGCGAAGCCGTCCGCGCCCGCACGTCAAAGCCTTCGATACTCATCGGAACCATCGCCGCCTCGACCGCCTCCAGACGCAGGGTCCGGCTGGTGAAGGCGCCCTCGAAGTCGCCATGCGTGCGGCGCGATTTGGTGAAGCCTTCAGGGTTGGTCTCGCCCGCCCAGCCGTTGAAGTGGATGGTCGTGTGATGCGGCTGGGCCGCGTCGCCGACGAAGTGGCTCAGCACCCCGATGTCGCGCAGGATCAGCTGCTCGCGGCGCTCGCGGTCGGCGCGATACCAGGCCTGTCTGGCCAGATCCGGCTCGCGCGCCTCGGCGGCGCTCAGCACGCGCCAATAGGCGAAGTCGCGCTCCAGATTCTGCCAGGCGTCCATGATTGCGTAGGGCAGATAGCCCGCCTTATCCACATCCAGACCGGCGCGGATCAAGGCGGCGTCGTATTCCGACTTCAGACGCGGCAGATCGGTCATCGTCATGCCGCGCGCGTCCATCACCCGGCCCTCATCATCCATGTCGACGAAGTGGGCGGTGTCGCGCTCGCGGTCGTGCGGCTGGCCGGCGCCCTTCCAGCGGTCAGGCTCGCGCGAGTATTCGCCGACGTCGGCGGCGGCCCCGGCCGTGCGCAGGAAGGCGGGCAGATCGCCCGGCAGATGGCGCATCGCCGCCACGCCGATCATCCGGTGGCCCGAACTGCCCCAGGCCTCGACCTGAACGGCGGGCGCCGCAACCAGCATCAGGGCGGCGGCGGAAATCATCAGTCGTTTGACTTGTCGGTTCATGGGGCGGCGCCATCGGAAATTTCAGAAGGGGAAACGACGGCTTATCCCATTCCCGCGCCCGCCTCTACCCGCCGCGGACGACAGCCGCAGCGCCGATCACGCCGCCGTTATCTTGGCGTCATCGCCAGCTTTTCTTGCCAATAAAGTGTTAGCGGCCACGATCAAGTCGTTAACGACACAGACACACATCAAAGTATAGAACTTAAATTAGCCCAATACTGATCTTATATAGTCACGATAGTCTGAGACGGACCGGCGATAGACTGGCCCCATTTGCGCCTTATCCACTATCGATACAGCCGCTGATCTCATTCGCCGCAATTGCGCCGCAATTGGCCGTCAAAAACCGCCGCGCCGGAGCGTGTCGGGACCGGTGCTGCGTGAAGTTTGAACGATGTTGAGCACGGCCGCCGCGCTTGCCATGTTGTGGACCATAGCCTTCTCCGGGTCCGGAGAGCCTGTCCCTTACGAAACGGCCGTCGCCCGCGACGCCGCCATCGTAGAAGCCGCCGCGACGGCCCCTGGTTCCATCGAATCCGTCGAGACGGCGGACCTGTCGGCTGAACAGCTTGAGCTGATGGCCGGCGATCCCGACTGGCGCGCCTCGGCCCGCCTCTATCACGCCGGCGGCGGTGGAGCGACCGGCAACGATTCCCTGGGCTGCCGCCCGATTCCGATGCGCACGGTCGCGGTCGACCCGCGCGTCATCCCGCGCCGCACCAAGCTGTTCATCCGCGAGACGGTCGGTCTGCGCATGAGCGACGGCACGGTGCACGACGGCTACTGGTACGCGTCCGACACCGGCGGCGCGATCAAGGGCGCCAAGATCGACCTCTACACCGGCCACGGCCGCGGCTCGATGCAGCAGGCCCGCACCCTGAACATGAAGACCCTGACCATCGCCGACGCGGGCGATTTCGATGGCTGCCCCCCGGCGTGGGAGACGGCCTCGAACTAAGGCTTTTCAACCTGTCGACAAAAGGGCGGCCGGATCGAACCGGCCGCCCTTTTTCGTTGCGCCTCGGTCCGACCTTAGAACTTCCGCTTGCCGCTGACCGTCTCGAAGAACAGGCGGAAATCACCCATCAGGCTCCACAGCGGGTATTTGAACGTCGCGGGCCGGTTCTTCTCGAAGAAGAAGTGCCCGACCCAGGCGAAGCCGTAGCCGACCAGCGGCATGGCCAGCAGCCACCAGGCGTTGCGCGTCGCCAGAAAGGCGATGAAGGACGCGATCACTAGGCCCGTCCCGACCACATGGATGCGGCGGCACGTCCGGTTCGAGTGCTCATGAATGTAATAGGGGTAGAAGGCCTCGAACGAGGCGTACCGCCCTTGGGGTTGCTCGATGCTCATGACCCCAGCCTGCCCCCGGATCGCGCCGGGAGCAAGTCGTTCGCCCCATCCACACCGCTCATCCCCGCGGAGGCGGGGACCCAGTGCTTTGGCCGAAAGCGCGCGGATAGCCACTCTAAACGATGAGCGTGTGGCTCTTACTGGGTCCCCGCCTCCGCGAGGATGAGCGGGCCGTTTAAGCCCGTTTGCCCTTCGGGCCCTTGGCGAAAGGTTTGGCCCCGGCCTTGAAGTCCGGCTTGCCCTTGAAGCCCGGCTTGGGCGTGAAGGGCTTCCTGTCACCCTTGTCCTTGAAGCCCGGCTTCTTGCTGAAGCCGCCTTCACCCGGCGCAGCATCGGTGCGGGGCGCATAGGGCTTCTTCTTGAAGGGACGCTCGCCATCCGCGCTGCGGCCCGCGTCGCCCTCGGGGCTCCACGGCTTCTTCTTGAACGGCGGGCGGCCCTGACCGTCCTCGTCGCGGCGGAAAGGTTTCTTGGCGAAGGGACGAGCGTCGCCGTCGCGCTCGAAATTACGGTTGCGCGCGCCCTTCATCGAGCCGGGCGTCGGCGCCTCGGACGGAGTGATGCGGGCCTCTTCCCTGCTCTGGGCCGCCGCCGCGCGGAAGGCGTCGGCGTGGGTCAGCGCGACCTCAAAGCGGGTCTCTTCGGGGAAGGTGCGGATCGAACCGATCTGCTGCTTGGTGATGCCGCCAATGCGGCAGATCAGCGGGATCAGCCATTTGGGATCAGCGTTGCGGTTGCGGCCGATGTCCAGACGGAACCAGCTGACCTCGTCCGGCTGCAGGCGGTCGCCCGGCCACGGCGCAGGGGCGTAATCGTCGCCGCCCGCCGCATCGCGGTCCTTGCGCGACTTGCGCTGCGGGCCTTCGCCCGGATCGGTCAGGTCTTCCGGCGCGGGCAGGTTCTTGCGCAGCAGCACCAACAGGGCGCGCGCCAGATCATCCGGCGTGCGCTCCTTGACCAGCGTCGCGATCAGGCCGGCGTCCTCGTCCGAGCCTTCCTCGGCGAAGACAGGCGCGGCCAACAGGCGCTGTTCGTCCTGAGCGCGGATCTCATCAGCGGTCGGGGTGCCGGACCAGACGGCCTCAACCCCGGCCGAGCCCAACAGCATCTCGGCCTTGCGGCGACGGCTGTGCGGGACCAGCAGGACCGAAATCCCCTTCTTGCCCGCACGGCCGGTGCGGCCCGAACGGTGCAGCATGGTCGCCTTGTTGATCGGCAGTTCGGCGTGGATCACCAGACCCAGATCGGGCAGGTCCAGACCGCGCGCGGCCACGTCGGTGGCGACGCAGACGCGGGCGCGGCGATCACGCAGCGCCTGCAGCGCCTCATTACGCTCGCGCTGGCCCATCTCGCCCGACAGCGACACCGAGGCGAAGCCGCGCTCGACCAGCGAGGCCTGCAGGTGACGCACCGAATCCCGCGTCGAGCAGAAGACCAGCACGCCCGGCGCCTCGAAATAGCGCAGCACGTTGACCACGGCGCGCTCGATCTCGTTCGGCGCGATGCGCATGGCGCGATATTCGATGTCGTTGTGCGGCTGGCTGCGGTCGACGGTGTCGATACGCACCGCGTCCTTCTGATAGCGCTTGGCCATGATCGCGATGTCGCGGGCGATGGTGGCCGAGAACAGCAGGGTGCGGCGCTCTTCCGGCGCCTGATCCAGAATATATTCCAGGTCCTCACGGAAACCCATGTCCAGCATTTCGTCGGCTTCATCCAGCACGACGACGCGGGCGGCCGACAGGTCCAGCGCTCCGCGGTCGATGTGGTCCTTCAGACGGCCCGGCGTGCCGACGACGACGTGGGCGCCGTGGTTCAGGGCGCGGGCCTCCTTACGGGCGTCCATGCCGCCGACGCAGGTGACGATCTTGGCGCCCGCCTCGGCATAGAGCCATTCCAGCTCGGCCGCGACCTGCAGCGCCAGTTCGCGCGTCGGGGCGATGGCCAGCATCAGCGGCGTGTCCGCCTGACCGAACCGCTCAGCCTCGCCCAGCAGGGTCGGCGCCGCCGCCAGGCCGAAGGCCACCGTCTTGCCCGATCCGGTCTGGGCCGAGACTAGCAGATCCGCCTCGCCATGGCCTTCCAGCACGGCCGCCTGGACCGGCGTGGGCTCAAGATAGCCCTTGTTCAGCAAGGCGCGGTCAAGCGCGGGATGGATCGCGGGAAAGGGCATGAAGGGCCTGGAAATTCAGATGAGGCGACCGTTAAACGGCCGCGCCCGGCGAGGCGTCGCAGCCTGCCGGGCGTCGGGGAAGGCGCTCCCTATACACGAATAAGGGCGCCGGTGGGGCCGATTTTCACAAATCGACCGGCGTTCACCACCGGATTGGGAAACAGGTCAGCCCCCTACCCGGCCTTGGCCGGCAGGTGGAAGAAGTCTACGAACCGCTCGAACATCGCCCGATCGCCCTCGATCGCCATCGTCCCCTCGCCTTCCAGAACCACCAGCGGCGCCTTGCCGTAAACGGCGGCCGCAACCGCCTGGGCCGGGGCGCGCACCACCACGTCGCAAGCCTCGACCTCGCCGCGCCGAGCGTCGATGACCCCGTCCGCGACAGTCACGACCATACGATCCTCGCCCAGCACAAAACCCAGCCGCATCTTCGCATCCAGCGCGCGCACAGGATCGAACATCGTCTTGAACGACTGCATGATGGAGACGGCGCTGATCGGCAGGGTCGGGTCGTGCTGGGGCGAGCGCGCGGCCCAGCGACCCAGCACCATGAAGACCGGTTCGATCTCATAGCCCCAGTCGGTCAGTTCATAGACCTGGACCGAGGCGGGCGGCGGCAGCTTGCGGCGCTGGATCACGCCCGAAGCCTCCAGCCCCTCCAGCCGCTGGGTCAGCACATTGGCCGACAGGCCGCACAGATCTTTTCGCAGGTCGCTGAAACGGCGCGGCCCCATCATGAGTTCTCTGATGACCAGCAAGGCCCACCGCTCGCCCACCAGATCCAGCCCGTGCGCCGCTCCGCAGGCGTCGTGATAGCGCCGGGATCGCGAGAAGGACTGACTAGTTACTTTTTCTAACTTCATAGTTGACTAACATAACATCGAGGCGCAGAAATCGCCACACCACAGAGCAGGCCGTCCGGGGAGGGAGGGCCGCGCAGAGGGAGGAACCGCCTATGCCCAAGCTGATCTTCATCAACCTGCCGGTCGCCGACCTGCCGCGCTCCGTCGCTTTTTACGAGGCGGTGGGGGCGAGCAGGAACCCGAAGTTCTCGGACGAGACGGCGGCCTGCATGGTCTTTTCCGACACCATCCACGCCATGCTGCTGACGCATGAGAAGTGGGCGACCTTCACCGATCGCTCCATCCCCGACGCGCACAAGACGGCGCAGGTGCTGCTCTGCCTGTCCGAGGACAGCCGCGAGGCCGTCGACGCCGTGGTCGAGCGCGCAGCCAAGGCCGGCGGCCAGGCCGACCCCAGCGCCAAACAGGACTACGGCTTCATGTACGGCCGCAGCTACGCCGACCCCGACGGCCACATCTGGGAGATCATGTGGATGGACCCGGAAGCCGCCGCGCAAGGTCCGGAAGGCTTCGCCGCTCAGGTCGGCGGGGGCTGAGCCGTGAGCGGCCTCTACGAACTCGCCGTCAGCCGCTTCATCAAGGCCCCGCCGGAGAGGGTGTGGCGCGCCTGGACCCGACACGGGACCGAATGGTTCACGCCTCGCCCGTGGCGCACGGTGTCGGTCGACCATGACTTGCGCCCCGGCGGCCGCGCCGATGTCGTCATGGAGTCGCCCGAGGGCGAGCGGCATGAGTATCGCGGCGTGGTGCTGGAGGTGGAGACGGGCCGCCGCCTGGTGACGACCAGCGCCTTCACCGAGGGCTGGATTCCGCAGCCCGGCGACATGAACTTCGTCCGCATCGACACCTTCGAGCTAGAGGGCGACGGCACGCGCTACACCGCCCGCGCCCGCCACTGGAGCGAACAAGCCATGCTGACCCACCGCGACATGGGTTTCGAGACCGGGTGGGGCGCCGCCGCCGACCAACTGGCTCAGGTCGCCGAAAACCTCACCCCGCAGGAGAGCGCGTCATGAACGACAAGATCATTCCCTGTATCTGGTACGATCTCGGCCAGGCGAAGAAGGCGGCCGAGTTCTACGTCTCGCTCGGCCTGCCTGACAGCCGCATCGACCGCGTCGTCGCCAGCCCGGCCGACAATCCCTCCAATCCTGAAGGCGCCGAACTGGTGGTCGAGTTCACCCTGGCCGGCAGACGCTACATGGGGCTGAACGGCGGCCCGCTCTTCCCCCAGACCGAGGCCGTGTCTTTCATGATCATGACCGATGATCAGGCCGAGACCGACCGCCTGTGGGACGCCATCGTCGGCGCCGGCGGGGCCGAAAGCGCCTGCGGCTGGTGCAAGGACCGCTGGGGTGTGAACTGGCAAATCACGCCGCGTCGCCTGATGGCCTTCTACGACGATCCCAACCCCGCCCGCGCCAAGGCCGCCTTCGAGGCGATGATGACCATGCACAAGATCGACATCAGCGCCTTGGACGCCGCCGCTGACGCGGCGTCCAAGGCTTCTTCCTAGTGGCCGCGGTCAGAAGGCTCCGCCTTCTCGACCCGACGCGGCCTGAATTGTCGCTTTCCACCAAGCCTTAGCCTGCGCCTGCCCCGATGATCCGCCCCCCCTCAAGCAGCGAGCCGCCGCGCGGCGAGCAATAGGGGCCAACCTCCGAAGGAGAACTAAAATGACCTACATCACCGGCTTCCTGACCCCCGTGAAGGTCGAGAACAAGGACCGCTACATCGAGTCCGCCCGCGTCGCCTGGCCGCTGTTCAAGGGCTACGGCGCTCTGGCCCATGTCGAGAACTGGGGCGTAGACGTGCCCGACGGCAAGGTCACCAGCTTCCCCATGTCGGTGAAGCTCGAGGACGGCGAGGTCGTCGTCTTCTCCTGGCTGATCTGGCCCGACAAGAAGACCGCCGACGACGCCTGGGCCAAGATGCAGGACGACCCCGCCATGGCGAATATGGACATGCCCTTCGACGGCAAGCGCATGATGTGGGGCGGCTTCGAGACCATCTTCGACGAGAAGCAGTAAAGCGGCGCTCTCCTCCCCACATCGTGGGGAAGGGGACCACGACCCGAAGGGCGGCGCGGAGCTGCCAAGTGGTGGAGGGGCTTGCGACAGCGGAAGCCATCGGCCCCTCCGTCTCGACGGCTACGCCGCCGATCCACCTCCCCATTTCATGGGGAGGAGAAACAAAAAAAGGGCGGCTCCGACGGAGCCGCCCTTTTGATCTTCATCGTCTCGTTTAGGAGTCCAGGAAGCTCCGCAGCTTCCGCGACCGGCTGGGGTGCTTCAGCTTGCGCAGGGCCTTGGCCTCGATCTGACGGATGCGCTCGCGCGTGACCGAGAACTGCTGGCCGACCTCTTCCAGAGTATGGTCCGTGTTCATGCCGATGCCGAAGCGCATCCGCAGCACGCGCTCTTCGCGCGGGGTCAGCGAGGCCAGGACGCGGGTCGTCGTCTCACGCAGGTTCGACTGGATCGCGGCGTCGATCGGCAGGATGGCGTTCTTGTCCTCGATGAAGTCGCCCAGGTGGCTGTCTTCCTCGTCGCCGATGGGCGTCTCAAGGCTGATCGGCTCCTTGGCGATCTTCAGCACCTTGCGGACCTTTTCCAGCGGCATGGCCAGACGTTCGGCCAGCTCTTCCGGGGTCGCCTCGCGGCCGATCTCATGCAGCATCTGACGCTGGGTGCGAACGATCTTGTTGATCGTTTCGATCATGTGCACCGGGATGCGGATGGTGCGGGCCTGGTCGGCGATCGAGCGGGTGATCGCCTGACGAATCCACCAGGTGGCGTAGGTCGAGAACTTGTAGCCGCGGCGGTACTCGAACTTGTCGACCGCCTTCATCAGGCCGATGTTGCCCTCCTGGATCAGGTCCAGGAACTGCAGGCCGCGGTTGGTGTATTTCTTGGCGATGGAAATCACGAGGCGCAGGTTGGCCTCGACCATTTCCTTCTTGGCCTGACGGGCCTCGCGCTCGCCCTTCTGAACCATCTGGACGATGCGGCGATAGTCGTCGATCGGCACCCCGGCCTCGGACGCCACAGCGGCGATCCGGCTGCGGATGTCGCCGATCTGGCTGGTCTCGTTTTCGCTGAACTTGGTCCAGCGGACGCCCATCTCCTTGATGCGCTCGGCCCAGTTGGGGTCGGTCTCCGAGCCGAAATAGGCCTTGAGGAATTCCGGACGCGAGATGCCGTAGCCGTCAGCCAGACGCAGAAGGCGACCTTCCAGACCGATCAGACGCTTGTTGATGGCGTAGAGCTGCTCGACCAGCGCCTCGATGCGGGCGTTGTTCAGCTTCATCGTCTTCAGACGGTCCGAGATCGCCGTCGACAGGGACTCATAGGTCTTCTGGTCCTTGGCGGTCAGGACATCGCCTTTCAGGCGCGCCTCGACCAGCTTGTCCTGCAGCTTGCGGAACTCGCCGAAGTCCGAGGCGATGGCGTCCAGCACCTCCATGACGCCGTCGCGCAGTTCGGCTTCCAGCGCCGAGATCGACATGGCGCCGCCGTCGTCGAAGTCCTCGTCGTCATCCTCTTCGCCGTCGCCGTCCGGCTCGCCGGTCGGCTGGGCCGGGGCGGGCTGGTTATGCGGCAGGGACGAGGGGTTGAGGATGCCGTAGGTGGCGTCCAGGTCGATGACTTCGCGCAGCAGGATGCGGTTGTTGGCCAGTTCCTCGCGCCACACCATGATGGCTTCGAAGGTCAGGGCGCTTTCGCACAGCCCCGAGATCATGGCGTCGCGGCCGGCCTCGATGCGTTTGGCGATGGCGATTTCGCCCTCGCGGCTCAGCAGCTCGACCGTGCCCATTTCGCGCAGATACATCCGCACCGGGTCGTCGGTGCGGTCATAGGCGGACTTGGCGGGCGCTTCGGCGACCGAGGTCTCGGCGGCGGCGGCGACGTCGGTGCCGGTCGCCTCGGCGGCGTCCTCTTCGGCTTCGACGACGTTGACGCCCATCTCCGACAGCATGGCCAGGATGTCTTCGATCTGGTCCGGCGTGACTTCTTCGGACGGCAGGACCTTGTTCAGCTCCTCCATCGTGACATAGCCGCGCGTCTTGGCCTGGCGGATGAACTTCTTCACCCCGGCGTCGGTGAGATCGAGCAGGGGCCCGTCGGTGTTGGTTTCGGCGTCCTGCGTCTCGGTCTGCGCGCTCATTCAGTCTGTCTCCACGGCCGACGGGGGGTGATCAGGCCCCTGCGGCGAAAATACAACGCCCGACGACTTCGTTCACTACGAAGAAGCCGAGTCTTCCCAAATCGTTCCGGTCTTGATGGCCCGTCGCAACGCATCGCGCTCGGCCTTCACCAGAGCGAAAGCCGAGGTGTCGAAAGCCTTGTGGGCCTCCGACTTTGCCGAAGCGAGCGCCTCGTCCAACGCCGCTGCGCGGGTCAGAGCGTCGAACGCCTGCGACCACCGGGTCCTCGCCTCGCCGAGGGGCTTGTCTGTAGCCAGGAATGGCGCGCCGGACTTCGCCGCCGCCTTCTCGACCTCGCGCAACATGGCGTCATGACCCGATTGGGCCAGATGGCGGCGCAGGGCGGCGGAGTCAAGGGTTCGGCCTGAGAAACGCAGACGCACCATCTCCTGCGCCAGCCCGTCCAACGCCGGATCGCCGAAGCCATAGCGGGCCACCGCCTCCATGTGGTCGTCCAGCCGCTCCGGGTCGTCCAGCGCCCCGTGTGCCAGAGCCGCCGCGATCGGCTCGACCGAGCGGAACAAGGCCTGCATGGCCTGGGCGCCCTCGGCCGTCTGCCCCTGCAGCGGCGGCGGACCGCGCCAGCGCCCGCCCGGCCCCGGCCGACCGCCCAACTGTTGCGGCCTCTGCGGCTGGCGCGGGAACAGGGCGTCGAACCGGTCGAACAGGTCGCGCCTGTATTGTTCGGCCAGATCCTTGTCCTGCACCGCGTTGGCCGCCTGACGCAGCCGCCCCTTCAGCCCCGCCTTGCGCTCGGGCGTGTCCAGCGGCTCGGCCTCGACCTCGCGACGGAATAGCACCTCGGCGAAGGACCGAGTCTCGGCCATGGCCTGACGCAGGGCCGGCGCCCCGCGATCACGCAGGATGTCGTCCGGGTCCTGCCCGCCTTCCAGCAGGGCGAAACGGAAGGACTTGCCCGACTTCAGCAGCGGCAGCGCCCGCTCGATCGAGCGATAGGCGGCGCGCAAACCCGCTGCGTCGCCGTCAAAGCTCAACACCGGCTCGGACGAGACGCGCCACAGCACCGCCATCTGCTCTTCGGTCAGGGCCGTGCCCATCGGCGACACAGCCGGCAGCCCCGCCCTGTGACAGGCGATGACGTCCATATAGCCCTCGACGACGATGATCCCTTGCTCGCCCCGGCTCTCGGCCCCCATGATCCGCCGCGCCTCCGGCAAACCGTAGAGTGTCGCCCCCTTGTGAAACAGCGACGTCTCCGGCCCGTTCAGATATTTGGCCCGGTCGTCGGGGTTCATCGCCCGCCCGCCGAAGCTGACGATGCGGCCGCGCGCGTCCAGAATGGGGAAGATCAGGCGGTCGCGGAAACGGTCGTAGGGCTGCCCCCCGCTCTCGGGCGCTATCAGCAGCCCGGCCTCGACCAGATCGCCCGGCCGCGCCCCGCGCTGGACCAGCGCCTGCTTCAGCCCTTCGCGGTCGTTGGGCGCATAGCCCAAGCCGAAGCGCTCCCACTGGTCCTCCGGCAGGCCGCGCTTCTCCAGATAGTCGCGCGCCGCCTTGCCGACGTTGCGGCGCAGATTGGCGGCGAACCATTTCTGGGCCAGGTCCATCCAGTCGGCCAGCCCCTGGCGCTTCTGCTCGCGCTCGGCGGCCTGGGGGTCTTCGGCAGGCAGTTGCATCCCCGCCTCGCCCGCCAGGCGGCTGACCGCCTCGACAAAGCTGAGCCGCTCCGTCTCCTGCAGGAAGGTGATGACGTCGCCATGCTTGCCCGAGCTGAAGTCGTGGAAGAAGCCCTTGTCGTCATTGACGAAGAAGCTCGGCGACTTCTCCTTCGAGAAGGGGCTCAGGCCGACGAACTCACGTCCCTGACGCTTGAGCTTCACCGTCCGCCCGATGATGTCGGACGGCCGAAGGCGGGCCTTCAGCTCCTCGATGAACCGTTCGTCAAATCGCACCCCGGACCTATGCCGTCCGATGGCGGGCAAAGGCCAGCCCCCGCCGCTGCGTCGCCCGGACGGCCCCCGAGCAAAACCCCGCCTGGGGATAAGTGCGGGGACAACCGCTTGCTTCCTTCCGGCGAGCGTCTGGGCTTTAACTCATGCAAGCCTCGCCGGAGCCTTTGCGACCATGCGCCGTCTTCGTCTTCTGATTCTGATGCTGCTGCCCTCAGCCCTGCTGACGCTCGGCGCCTGCCAGACGATTCCGCGCCCGACCTTCGACGCCGCCGACCTGACCGCCGCCAGCCCGCCGTGGCGCTATGACTTCCTGACTCCAGAGGCGCGCGACCGCTTCGTGCGCGAGACGGTCAACGCCCAGAACGCCACGGCCGACGGCACGTTCGACATTCTGGCCCTGTCCGGCGGCGGGGCCAACGGCGCCTATGGCGCGGGCGTCATGGTCGGATGGAGCCAGGCGGGAACCCGCCCCCAGTTCGAGGTGGTGACCGGCGTCTCCACCGGCGCCCTGATCGCCCCCTTCGTCTTTGCGGGACAGCGGTTCGACCCGGCGCTGGAGCACGCCTACACCAGCGGCCAGACCGACGATCTGCTGAAGTCGCGCGGCCTGCTGGCCCTGATGCTGCCCGGCGTGTTCAAGCCCGAGCGCCTGACCAATCTGGTGCTGAACAACATCTCGCCCGAGCTGTTGACCGCCATCGCCGAGGAGCACCGCAAGGGTCGTCGGCTCTATGTCTCGACCACCAGTCTGGACACCCAGACCCAGGTCGTCTGGGACATGGGCGCCATCGCCCAGCAAAACGACGAGGCCTCGCGTCTGCTGTTCGTCAATGTGCTGATCGCCTCGGCCAGCATTCCCGGCGCCTTTCCGCCCGTCCTGCTGAACGTCGAGCATGACGGCCGCCGCATTCAGGAACTGCATGTCGACGGCGGCACGGTGTCCAGCTTCCTGGTCGTGCCCCAGGCCCTGCTGTTGGAGGCGCCGAACGCGCGTCCTCTGGGCGACGCCCGCATCTGGATCGTGGTCAACGGCAAGTGGGATCCGCGTTTCGACGTCTCGCGCATTTCGGCCATCAGCATCGCCGCCCGCAGCTTCGACACCATGATGAAGGCCCTGCAGCGCTCGGACCTGACCGCCATCACACAGTTCGCCCGCCGCTATGATCTGACGCTGTCGGTGGCCGCCATCCCCGACCACGCCGAGGCCAACACCCTGGACTTCACACAGGCCCACATGACCGCCCTGTTCCAGGCAGGCGAGGCCGAGGCTCTGTCCGGCCGCGCCTTCGACCGGCGCGTCGACCCGTCCGAGCCGCGCCCCAGCCGCCGCAGACATCGCGAACAGACGCCGCCCACGGTCGTCATCGCTCCGACAGGTTAGGATTCCATTAACCATATTGACCGCAATGCGGCCACAACCATCTGATTACGAACAATATTTTTCGTATAACGGCGGAACTATCCACAGTTCCTGTGGATTCTTCCTGCGTCTCTGAGAAACAGAGATCTTCGCCGACGGCCCCGTCGCAGACTGCGACAACCGCCGTTCACAGAATGGGTTTTCTCATGTTCATCGCCATCGCCCGCCCGGCGGTGGAGCCCCAAGGCCCCGACGCCGTCGCCGTCCCCGGCTCTCCCGCTGTTCCCCTGCTCAAGCCGCGCGCGCTGCACGCCCGCCTGCTGGCCAACGCGGCCCTGCGCCGTCAGCGCGGCCGGCTCCGGCGTCAGGAAAACCGCAGCGAGGACGCGGACTACTGGCTGCACGCGGCCTGCGTCGCCATCAGCAAGGCCGCCGCCCTGCGTCGCGCCGAACCGGCCTTTCTGCCGTAAGGCGCCTCAGCGCAGTTCCGGCAGGCGTCGGGCGAAGGAGTCTCTGAGCTTGCGCCCGCGTTCGGACAGACTCTTGCTCCGGCGCCGCTCGCGCGCCTCGAAGCCCTGCCCCCAGCGTTCGTGAATGGCCGCCATCAGCACCGGGTGGCGATCATACTGGTGCACGATCGGGCTGACCCCGCCGTCGGGGTTCACGATCCGACCGGTCCCGTCCAGCGACAGGCCCCCTCCGGGCGTCAGACCCACGGTGGCGATCCGGCCGTAGTTGGGCCGCGTCTCTCCCTCGACCAGACCCAGATGCAGGGCGATGTTGCACGCCGCCTGATCCGCCCCGAAGGCGCCGCCGATCTCAGACCGGGGAATGGCCGCCAGCATCAGCAGGGTGCGGCAGAAGCGGATCATGCACGCGCGCGGCCCCATGACGGTGCCGACGCAGACGCAGGGCTTTTCAGCCAGGGCGCGCGCCACGTCCTCGCCGCCGACGCCGCGCAGATATTTCATGTTGAAGGCATGGCCCTTCAGCCCGCCGTCATACTCGACGAAGAACTCGAGCTTCTGAGGCGGCGGATCGAACGGCGGCGCCTGAAAGACTACGTCGCGCACGTCCGTCAGCAGCACATGGCGCGCCCAGGGCCGCTCGCTCATCAGGGCGTCGAAGGCGGCGAAGCGCTGCATCACCGGATGCGGACGCCACACGCCGCTACAAGCCGCAGGCGGCGGCGCAGACTCCACGCCATACTGCGCCAGAAAATCCAGAAGCGCCGGCTCCTGATCCGTCACCAGCACCACCGGCCCGGCGTAGACCGCGCGCAGGGAGCGCACAAAGACCGCCACATCGGCCGCTTCATAGCCGGTGGCGTAGCCCAGGATCAGATCGTGTTCGGCCGCCGCAAAGGTTGGAGAGGCCCCCCTCTCGCCCGCGATCGCAGCGGCGACCCAGCCCAGATAGGCCGACTTCGCCGCCGGTGAAGCCATTTACGCCCTCATGGAATCCACGAAACGCTTGAACAGATAGAGGCTGTCGGTCGGACCCGACGAGGCCTCCGGGTGATGCTGCACGCTGAACACCGGACGGTCCTTCAGCGCGATGCCGCAGTTGGTACCATCGAAAAGCGACACATGTGTTTCAACCACCGCCTCGGGCAGGCTGGCGCCGTCGACCGAGAACTCGTGGTTCATCGACACGATCTCGACCTTGCCCGTGGTCAGGTCCTTGACGGGATGGTTGGCGCCGTGGTGGCCCTGTTCCATCTTCAGCGTCTTGGCGCCCAGGGCGATGGCCAGCATCTGGTGGCCCAGGCAGATGCCCATCAGCGGCTTGCCGCTGTCCAGCAGCTTTTTGATCTCGGGCACGGCATATTCGCCGGTCGCGGCCGGATCGCCCGGACCGTTCGACAGAACCACGCCGTCAGGGTTGCGGGCCAGAATCTCTTCCGCCGTGGTCGAGGCGGGGACCACGGTGATCTTCACTCCGGTCGAGGCCAGGGCGCGCAGGATGTTGCGCTTGACGCCATAGTCGACGACCACCACCGACTGGTCGCCGGCCTCGGGCTTGGCGTAGCCGGTGGGCCAGTCCCAGGCGCCCTCGGTCCATTCAAAGGCCTGGGTGGTCGAGGCGTCCCTGGCCAGGTCCAGGCCGACCAGCCCCTTCCAGTCGCGCGCCTGCGCCGTCAGGGCCTCCAGATCGAACCGGCCTTCGGGGTCATGGGCGATGACGGCGTGCGGGGCGCCCTTTTCGCGGATCAGCTGGGTCAGGGCGCGGGTGTCCACGCCCGCCAGGCCGATGACGCCGCGCGATTTCATCCAGTCGTCCAGCCCGCCCGTGGCGCGCCAGTTGGCCGGGTCGGTCGGCACGTCGCGCAGGATGACGCCGCGGGCGGCCCGCTCGGGCGCCTCGCCGATCTGCTCGACGTCTTCCAGGTTCACGCCGACGTTGCCGATGTGCGGGAAGGTGAAGGCCAGGATCTGGCTCATGTAAGAGGGGTCGGTCAGGATTTCCTGATAGCCCGTCATGGCGGTGTTGAAGACCACCTCGCCAACGGCCGAGCCGGTCGCCCCGACGCCGATCCCCGACAGGACCGTTCCATCTGCGAGCACGAGGACGCCGGTGGCGCCGGACAGGATTTGAGTCGTCATGGCGCAGGGCTCCTAGTAGTGAATACGGGCGGACAAACGGCGGGGTCGCTAAAGAGATGAAGGGGTCCTGTCAACACGGCCTCCGGTCTATGCGCCCTGAACACGGGGCTGTCCCCGCCGCACCCACAGCCAGGCCAGGCTGGTGACGGCGAAGAAGCCGACGCTGGGCCAGATATAGCCCCCCGCCGCCGCGGCGACCGCAAAGGCCGAGAACACCGCCCCGCCGACGGCCAGCAGACGCCAGCCCGGCTTGGTCGTCAGCTTCCACAGCGTCACCGAGCACAGGGCGTACAGGCACAGCGTCAGCACCGAGGTCACGCCGATCAGCTTGCTGAATTGTTCTCCCAACCTCGGCTGGGTGCTGGCGATCACCAGAACGCTCATGATGACGCCGTTGATCAGGGGATTGGACAGGGGCGTTCTGCCCTTCTGCGCTCCGCCGAACCAGCGCGGCAGCCAGCCCGCCTCGGCCGAGGCGCGCGCCGTCTCGCCGCCCATCATGGTCCAGCCCGCGATCGTGCCGGTCGCCTTGATGACGGCGCAGGCCGCCACCAGACCGGCCACCGAGGCCCCCATGACCCGCGCCACCAGATCGGCATAGGGGCTGGTCGAATGGGCCAGGACATCGGCCGGGATGACGCCGAACACCGCCACGCTGGCCGCCACATAGACGACGAAGGCCAGCAGCACTCCGCCCAGCGAGGCGCGGCCCACGTCGGTCGCCGGATTCTTCACCTGACTGGACAGGGCCGCCGCGCTCTCGACGCCCAGAAAGGCCCAGAAGATCACGGCCAGCGACGCCGGAACCGTCTTCATCAGCGGCTCGCCGGCCGGGCTCCACGAGGCGGTGAAGGTGTCGCCGCTGAAGGCGATGACGCCGGCGATGATGGCCAGGCCGATCGGGATCAGCCCGAGCGCCAGGGTGATCGCTCCGAACCGCGCCGCCGTCTTCGACCCTACCGCATAGGCCGCCGTGGTCAGCCAGATCAGCGCCAAATTGCTGAGCGCGCCCCACATCGGCTCCTTCAGCGCCGGGAAGAAGAAGGCCAGATAGCCGGTCCCCGCCACCGCCACGGCGACGTTGCCGGTCAGGCAGGCGGCCCAATAGGCCAGTCCCGTCTGATAGCCCAGAAACCGCCCCAGCCCCCGCCGGGCGAAGTCCGACAGGCCGTCGGCCTCCGGCTGCATCCGCCCCAGCCCGCCGAACACCAGGGCCAGGGTCACGGCTCCGACGCCGCAGACGATCCAGCCGATGACGCTGCTGCTGCCGGTCGGCGCCAGGGTGGCGGGCAAGAGGTAGACGCCCGATCCGATCATGTTCCCGGCCACCACCAGGGCGGCCAGGCCCCAGCCGATGCGGCGCGAGGGTTCAGGCAGGATGTCGACTTTGCTCATGCCCGCCGCATAGACCGAAATGTCGCAGCCGTCGCCATGAAGATTCTTCCCCGCGCCGTCGCCGGGATGAGCGGTCGGCGCTGGCGTGCTAAAGCCCCGCCAAAAGTTCTGGAGTTCGCCCATGCCCGTCACCACGGTCGGCCTCGATGCCGACGACACCCTCTGGCACAATGAGACCATCTTTCGCCTGAGCCAGAAGCGGTTCGCCGAACTGCTGGCCGATCATGCCGAAGAGCCGGTGATGATGGACCGCCTCGCGCAGGTCGAACGGCGCAACCTTCGTCTCTACGGCTACGGGGTGAAGGGCTTCACCCTGTCGATGCTGGAGACGGCGATGGAACTGTGCGAGGGCTCGGCCCCGCCCCACATCGTGCGCGAAATCCTCGCCGCCGGGCGCGAAATGCTGGTCCACCCGGTCGAAACCCTGCCCGGCGTCGCCGACACGGTCGCCGATCTGTCGACGCGCTATCGCCTCATTCTGATCACGAAGGGCGACCTGATGGACCAGGAACGCAAGCTCGCCGCCTCACGGCTGGGCGACTACTTCTCGGGCGTTGAGATTGTGTCTGAAAAGGACCGGGGAACTTACCAAACTGTATTTTCCCGTCACGGCGTCGCCCCCACCGACGCGGCAATGGTCGGCAATTCGATGCGATCAGACGTCCTGCCCGCCATCGAGGCCGGCGCCTGGGGAATCCATATCCCGTACCCGATCACATGGACGCACGAACTGGCGGAAGCTCCGGAAGGCCACCCCCGTTTCGTCAGCCTGAGCCGTTTCGACGAAGTGCCGGCCTGGCTTCAGACAGTCGACCCATAACAAGGTTACTTGGTCTAAATTCAAACACAGTTCGCCCTATTTGGTGCAATAACGTGCCGTTATTCCGTCACTATTGGACAGATTTCGTCCCAAATTTGCAACACGGCAACATTACCGTCGCACTTCAGCCTCCATGCGGGCGATGCAACTTGACCTCATCTGGTTGAGGCAATCCTGTGGCGGATCATGGTTCCTACCGTGTCGCAATGTGAGGCTTAACTGTATGCGTATTAATCGCTCCCGTCTGCTGGGCAGCACTGTTCTGATCAGCACCATCGCCGCCGCCGGCGTTGCTTCGGCCCAGGTGGCGGAACTGCCCGCGTCGGACGCCCAGGCCACAGAAGTCGGCGAAATCGTCGTCACCGGTTCGCGTATCCGCCGTAGCGCCGCCAACGCGCCGACCCCGATCATCCAGGTCACGCAGGAAGAGATTCTGTCGACCGGCCAGACCAGCCTGATCGACTACCTGGCCACCATCCCGGCCCTGCAGAACTCGACGGTTCCGTCGGACACCACCGGCTCCAGCCTGAACACTGGCGGCCTGTCGCTGGCCAACCTGCGCTCGCTGGGTGCCAACCGCACCCTGACCCTGGTCGACGGCCGTCGCCACGTCGGTTCTTCGGGCGGCGAACTGTCGGTGGACGTCGACGCCATCCCGCGTCTGCTGATCCAGAACGTCGAGATCATCACCGGCGGCGCTTCGTCGGTCTACGGCGCCGACGCCGTCTCGGGCGTGCTGAACTTCATCCTCAAGAAGGACTTCGAAGGCCTCGAGATCGACGCCAACTACGGCCAGATCAACGACAACGGCGAAGCCACCCGCCGCATCTCGGGCCTGATCGGCAAGAACTTCTTCGACGACCGCCTGAACGTCTACGCTCACGCCGAGTATGAGAAGATCGACAACGTCGATTCGATGGATATCGACTGGATCCGTCGCGGCCCGGCCCGCTTGGCCGTCGACGCCGACCCCACGAACAACCCCTATGACGGCATCCTCGACGCCGAGGTCTTCTACGGCCTGAACCGCCTGGACATCCTGCCCTGGGGCCAGACCACCCTGGCCAACCTGCAGCGCCCCAGCGACCTGACCAATCCGAACGTTCCGTACCAGAACTGTTTCAACGCAAACGGCTTCACCTACGCCGCCAACTGCTATGGCATCATGCCGGGCAAGACCTTCGTCTATGACGGCAACGCGGCCCGCGAAGCCAACTTCGGTGAACGCGTCGGCAACGTCGGCATCAACCGTCCGTACAACATCGGCGGCGACGGCATGCCGATCGGCGAAGTCGCCGGCTACAGCCGCATTCCGGCCTCGGAATCGCAGCGTTATCAGGTCGGGACCAACTTCAAGGTCACCGACTCGATCAACTTCCACGCCTCGGCCAAATACATCACCGAGGAAACCTTCATGCGTGGTCAGCCGACGTTCTTCGACGTCGACCTGGACAATGACTCCTATGGCGCCGGTGAGACGAACTCGATCTGGGCCACCTCGGCCTTCGACCTGCGCTGGGATGACAACGCCTTCCTGCCGCAGTCGATGAAGGATGCGATCGCCAACAACAGGATCGACATCTACGCCCCGCCCACGGCCGAAAACGCCGGCGAACTGATCGGCTCGGAAAGCCTGCCGATCGCGCGTCACAGCTTCTTCGGCCCCGAGCGTTCGCAGAAGAACACCCGCGACCTGCAGCGCTATGTCGTCGGCTTCAACGGCGACCACGGCCCTGTCGGCTTCGCCAAGTCGCTGTCCTGGGATCTGGGCTACACCTACGGCAAGGTCGAGATCGAGAACATCGAGCGCGGCGTGGACGTGCAACGCATGGCCCTGGCCGCTGACGCCGTGGTCGACACGACGGGCCTGCTCGGCTCCGCCGGCGCCATCGTCTGCCGCTCTGCGCTGGAAAACGCGCGCGGCGTGCCGATGCGTGAGCTCAATGAAAAGGGCCAGGTCATCCACGCCGGTCTGTACGACCCGGTCCGTGGCGGCGACCTGCGTGAGACGGAGTATGGCCGCAACGCCATCGCCCAGTGCACGCCGCTGAACATCTTTGGCGCCGGCAACCAGTCGGCTGAAGCTCTGGACTACGTCGACGCCTTCGTCCGCGTCGAGGAAATGAACGAGCAGCACCAGTTCATCGGCTCGGTCTCGACCGAACTGTGGGACTTCTGGGGCGCGGGGAACCTCGGCCTGGCCGTCGGCGGCGAATGGCGCAAGGAAACCACCTCGGCCGTCGGTCGCAGCACCACTGCGGGCGACCGCCTGCTGTTCCTGAACACCGGCGACGACTTCCCGGAAGTCAGCTATGAGTCTAAGGAACTGTTCGCGGAAGTCGCTGTGCCGCTGTTCCGCGACTCCTTCCTGGGCGAATACGCCGAGCTGAGCGGCTCGTACCGCTGGGCCGACTATTCGACCGTCGGCAACGTCGACGTTTACGGCGTGAACCTGGTTTACCGTCCGATCCGCGATCTGACCTTCAAGACCAGCTTCAACACCTCGGTCCGCGTCCCGAACCTGGGTGAGAACTACTCGCCGTACGGCCAGACGTTCGCCAACAACTTCAGCGACCCCTGCGCCACGGCCAACATCGCCGCTCTGGACGACCAGCAGATCAAGGCCAACCGCGTCAAGAACTGTACGGCCCTGGCCGCACAGCAGGGCCTGTCGTTCGACTTCGCCGGCGAAACCGCCACCAACACCGACGACTTCCGTCCGAACTACACCTCGGGCATCGCCGGCGTTTCGGGCGGCAACCCGGACCTGAAGCCGGAAGAGTCGGAATCCTTCACCTTCTCGACCGTCTATCAGCCGCGCTTCGCGCCGGGCCTGACTCTGTCGCTGGATTACTATGAAATCCGCATCGACAAGGTCATCGCCGCCGTTTCGGCCGCCGGCATCGCAGCCAACTGCGTCAGCGGCGCCGAGCTGAACATGGACGCCTGTAACTCGATCTTCCGCAACAACCCGAACATCGAGTTCGGCGTCGGCGCCCCCTCGGGCGACCCGATCGGCGGCTTTATCGAGCGGTCGTTCAACTATGCGGCTCTGGAAACGCGCGGCCTGGACTTCGGCGCCAACTATTCGTGGGACACCGCGGATTGGGGCAAGAACTGGGGCTCCTTCGACTGGCGCCTGCAGGGTTCGTGGCTGATCGAGCAGAAGCAGTTCCTGAACGAAGCGGATCCGTCGGACTACAACGAACTGGCGGCCAGCATCGGCCTGAGCGGCACCAACGCCTACCCGCGCGTCCGCATGGCCTCGTCGCTGTCCTGGCGTCCGAACGACATCTGGAACGTGAACTGGACCGCCGACTGGCAGTCCGCCACCAACATCGTTCGCGCCCGCGATTTCGTGAACAACGCGGACTCGCGTCTGGCCGACCAGATGGACACCGGCAACTTCACGCGTCACGACATCACCGTGCGTTACAACGTGCGTGACGACCTGACGCTGCGCGCCGGCGTGGTGAACCTGTTCGACGCTGAACAGCGCGACATCCTGGGCACCACCATCTACTCCAACTTCGACCCCTACGGCCGCCGCTTCTTCGTCGGCCTGAACTTCCGTCCCTTCTAAAGGACGGACGAGGTTTGAAACTCTGGGGCGGTCCTTACGGGCCGCCCCTTTTTCTTGTGCGCTCATGGGGGATAGGCTCTTGCCCCCCGGCTGCTCCCTCTCTAAACGGGCCGCTTAACCGACAACCCGAACGGATCGGCCGCGAGCGCGCTCGCGCCCGTCCGTCTGCGCGCGTGGAGACCGCCGCCCTGACCAGTCATGAAGAAAAGGACGCCATGGTGCGCGCCGCGCTCGCAGAGCAGGGCGACAGCGGGATCACCCCGCGCCATACGCTGTTCTACTTCTACGGCGAGGAAGAGGCGCACGGCGACCTGTGCGAGGTGGCCCGCCGTGCGGGCTTCCTGACGCGGGGCCAGGGCGACATGACCGTCCTGGAGACCACCATGCCGGTCGACGAGGCGTCGTTTTCGCCTGTGTCGGCCATGATGCAAACCTGGGCCGCGGCCTTCCAGCTCGACTACGACGGCTGGGAGTGCGCGGTCGTGACGAACTGAGTAGACGCCGATGCCCAAGCGCACAGACATCAAGTCCATCCTGATCATCGGCGCCGGGCCGATCGTCATCGGCCAGGCGTGTGAGTTCGACTATTCCGGCGTTCAGGCCTGTAAGGCGCTGAAGGCCGAGGGCTACCGGGTCATCCTGGTCAACTCGAACCCCGCCACCATCATGACCGACCCGGAGGTGGCCGACGCCACCTATATCGAGCCGATCACGCCCGAGATGGTCGAGAAGATCATCGCCAAGGAAAAGCCGGACGCCCTGCTGCCCACCATGGGCGGCCAGACGGCGCTGAACACGGCCCTGGCCCTGAACGCCTCGGGCGCCCTGGCCCGTCACGGCGTCGAGATGATCGGCGCCAAGGCCGAGGTCATCGACAAGGCCGAGGACCGTCAGAAATTCCGCGACGCGATGGACAAGCTGGGCCTGGAATCGCCCCGCTCGCGCGCCATCCACCATATTGAAGAAGCCGACGAGGCGCTGGCCTTCGTGGGCCTGCCCGCCATCATCCGCCCGTCCTTCACGCTCGCGGGCACCGGCGGCGGCATCGCCTACAACGTCGAGGAGTTCCACGAGATCGTGGAGCGCGGCCTCGATCTCTCGCCAACCACCGAAGTGCTGATCGAAGAGTCGGTTCTGGGCTGGAAGGAATATGAGATGGAGGTCGTCCGCGATCATGCGGACAACTGCATCATCATCTGCTCGATCGAGAACATCGATCCGATGGGCGTCCACACCGGCGACAGCATCACCGTCGCCCCGGCCATGACGCTGACGGACAAGGAATACCAGATGATGCGCGCGGCCTCGATCGCCGTGCTGCGCGAGATCGGGGTCGAGACGGGCGGCTCGAACGTCCAGTTCGCGGTCAACCCCAAGGACGGCCGCCTGGTCGTCATCGAGATGAACCCGCGCGTGTCGCGCTCCTCGGCGCTGGCGTCCAAGGCCACCGGCTTCCCGATCGCCAAGATCGCCGCCAAGCTGGCCGTCGGCTATACGCTGGACGAACTGAAGAACGACATCACCATGGTGACCCCGGCCAGCTTCGAGCCGGCCATTGATTACGTGGTCACCAAGATCCCGCGCTTCGCCTTCGAGAAATATCCGGGCTCCGAGCCGTCGCTGACCACGGCGATGAAGTCGGTCGGCGAGGTCATGGCCATCGGCCGCACCTTCCAGGAATCGATGCAGAAGGCCCTGCGCGGTCTGGAAACCGGCCTGAACGGCTTCGACGACATCGAGATCGACGGCGTGACCGGCGCCGAAGACGACGCCGCCATCAAGGCCGCCGTCATCCGCGCGTTGGGCCTGCCGACGCCGGACCGCATCCGCGTCATCGCCCAGGCCTTCCGCCACGGCCTGACGGTCGAGGAAGTCCAGGCCGCCTGTTCGTATGAACCGTGGTTCCTGCGTCAGATCGCCGACCTGATCCGCACCGAGGGCCACGTCCGCGTTCAGGGCCTGCCCACGGACGCGACCGACTTCCGCAAGCTCAAGGCCAAGGGCTTCTCGGACGCCCGTCTGGGCGCCCTGACCGGCAAGACCGAGGGCGAGGTCCGCAAGGCCCGCCGCGCCCTTGACGTGCGCCCGGTGTTCAAGCGCATCGACACCTGCGCCGCCGAGTTCGCCAGCGCCACCGCCTATATGTATTCGACCTATGAGACCGGCGCCTTGGGCCAGGTCCCGGCCTGCGAGGCCGAGGTGTCGGATCGCAAGAAGGCCGTCATCCTCGGCGGCGGTCCGAACCGTATCGGTCAGGGCATCGAGTTCGACTACTGCTGCTGCCACGCAGCCTTCGCTTTCGACGACATCGGTGTCGAGTCGATCATGGTCAACTGCAACCCCGAAACCGTCTCAACCGACTACGACACCTCCGACCGACTGTATTTCGAGCCGCTGACGGCCGAGGACGTGCTGGAGCTGATCGACGTCGAACGCTCCAAGGGCGAACTGATCGGCGTGGTCGTCCAGTTCGGCGGCCAGACCCCGCTGAAGCTGGCCCATGCGCTTCAGGAAGACGGTGTGCCGATCCTGGGCACCAGCGTCGACAGCATCGACCTGGCCGAGGACCGCGAACGCTTCCAGCAGATGCTGCAAGCCATCGGCCTGCAACAGCCGCCCAACGCCCTGGCCCGCTCGGCCGAGGAAGCCGCGATCAAGGCCGAGGAGGTCGGCTATCCGGTCGTCCTGCGCCCCTCCTACGTCCTGGGCGGCCGCGGCATGATGATTGTCCACGATCGCGAGGGTCTGGACCGCTACGTCGGCGAGGCCATGCGCGTCTCGGGCGACGATCCCGTGCTGATCGACCACTATCTGAACCGCGCCACCGAGGTGGACGTGGACGCCCTGTGCGACGACGAGACCGTCTTCGTCGCCGGCGTGCTGGAGCATATCGAGGAAGCCGGGGTCCACTCGGGCGACAGCGCCTGCTCCATGCCGCCCTTCTCCCTGCGCCCCGAAACGGTGGCCGAGCTGAAGCGCCAGACCACCGCCATGGCCAAGGCCCTGAAGGTGCGCGGCCTGATGAACGTGCAGTTCGCCATCGAAGAGCCGCACAGCGAAAACCCGCGCATCTTCGTGCTGGAAGTGAACCCGCGCGCCAGCCGCACGGCGCCCTTCGTCGCCAAGACCATCGGCCAGCCGGTCGCCGCCATCGCCGCCAAGGTCATGGCCGGGGTTCCGCTGTCGTCCTTCGGTCTGGTCGACAAGGATCTGGACCACATCGCGGTCAAGGAAGCCGTCTTCCCGTTTGCGCGCTTCGCCGGGGTCGACACCATCCTGGGCCCGGAAATGCGCTCGACCGGCGAGGTCATGGGTCTGGACTGGAAGCGCGAGGGCGAGGCCGATCTGGCCCCCGCCTTCGCCCGCGCCTTCGCCAAGTCCCAGACCGGCGGCGGCACCATCCTGCCGACCGAGGGCACGGCCTTCGTCTCGGTGCGCGACGCCGACAAGCCCTTCATCGTCGAGGCGGTGAAGACCCTGCTGGCGCAGGGCTTCGCCGTCATCGCCACCAGCGGCACCCACAGCTATCTGACCGAACAGGGCCTTGAGGTCGGTCTGGTCAAGAAGGTGCTGGAAGGCCGTCCGAACATCGTCGACGCCATGAAGAACGGCGAGGTCCAGCTGGTCTTCAACACCACGGACGGCAAGCAGGCCCTGGCCGACAGCTTCTCGATCCGCCGCACGGCCCTAATGATGAAGATCCCCTACTACACCACGGCGTCCGGCTCGCTGGCCGCCGCGCAGGGCATCGCCGCCGTCCGCCACGGCGAACTGGATGTCCGCCCGATCCAGTCCTACAACTGAGATCAGGCCCAGACCTGAAGAAAAGCCCCCGACGAGCGATCGTCGGGGGCTTTTTCGTGGGACCGGCCCATCAAGCCCAAGGATGACGGCGGATAAATGCACGCCTTATCCGGTTGCCCCATCCCCTCCAGCGGCTAAGGTCGCGCCTGACACCGGAGGGGACACCACCATGAAGAAGACCGCGCTCACCGCCATTCTGGCCGCCGTTCTGGCCGCCGGTTCCGCGCCCGCCATCGCCCAGAACGCCGACGACGCCGCTGCGCTGAAGGCCGCCGTCAAGGCGGACTACGACGCCAACCTCGGCGCCCTGTTCGACCATTTCCACCGCAACCCCGAACTGTCGGGCCTTGAGGTCCAGACCTCGGCCCGCATGGCGGAGGAACTGCGCGCTCTGGGCTATGATGTCACCACCGGCGTCGGCGGCACCGGCGTGGTCGCCGTCCTGCGCAACGGCCCTGGACCCACGGTGATGATCCGCGCCGACATGGACGGCCTGCCGGTCGAGGAGCAGTCGGGCCTGGCCAACGCCTCCACCGCCCGCCAGGTCGACACCGACGGCGTCGAAAAACCCGTCATGCACGCCTGCGGCCACGACGTGCACATCACCGCCCTGGTCGGCACGGCGCGCCAGATGCAGGCGCGCAAGGCCAACTGGTCGGGCACCCTGGTCCTGATCGCCCAACCGGCCGAGGAACGCATCTTCGGCGCCCGCGCCATGGTGCAGGACGGCCTCTATTCGCGCTTCCCCAAGCCGGACTACGCCCTGGCCTTCCACGTCTCGTCCGACACGCCGACGGGCCGGATCGGCGTGCCGCTTGGCATCACCTCCTCCAGTTCGGACAGCGTAGACATCGCCGTCCACGGCGTCGCCACCCACGGCGCCTCGCCGCACCTGGGGGTCGATCCGATCCTGGTCGCCTCGCACATCGTGGTCGCGCTGCAATCCCTGCGCAGCCGCGAGACCAGCCCGCTGGAGGGCGCCGTGGTCACGGTCGGCGCCATCAAGGGCGGCATCAAACACAACATCATCTCCGACCGCGTCGACATGCAACTGACTGTTCGTTCTGACAGCCCCGAGGTTCGCGCCAAGCTTCTGGACGGCATCGACCGCATCTCGGCGAACACCGCCCGCGCCCTGGGCGTGCCCGAGGACAAGCTGCCGACCGTCGTGCGCTCGCCGCTGGAAAACACCCCGCCCACCATCAATGACGCCGAGACGGCCGCCCGCGTCCGCGAAGCCCTGACCGCCGGTCTGGGCGACGGCGTGCTGATCGACAATCCGCGCACCGGCATGGGCGCCGAGGACTTCGCCGAGTTCGTCACGCCCGAACTCGGGGTGAAGGGCGTCTATTTCCGCGTCGGCGGCACGCCGCCCGACCAGGTCAAGGGCGCGGCCGGTCACCACTCGGGCCTGTTCCGCATCACGCCAGAGCCCGCCGTCACCCTGGGTGTCGAAGGTTCGGTGCTGGCCGCCGAGGCCCTGATGCCGAAACGGTAAAGGCTGTTGAACCGGGCGGCGTCCTGGTCGTTGAGGAAGGAACATTCCCTTTCCGTCTGGAGACGCCGCCCATGTTCCTGCCTACTCTGCCTACCCTCGTAAGCAGTCTGCTGTTGTCGCGTCGCGGCCGCGCGATGATGGGCCGCCACATGGGCAAGATCGCTCTGGCGGGCATAGCCTGGCAGTTGTGGAAGCACCGTCGCGGCGCCGCCGAACACGCGCCTGCGGTCAAGGCTGCGCCGCCGCAGTGTCGTAGATCACGCGGGCGCGCACGCTGAGCTCGGCCGCAACTCGGCGGTTTGTGAGGCGTTAACACCTTCATGCGCCTGTCCGTAATCCAAGTGATCGCGGCCCTGTTTTCGGCCGTCTGTTTCGTCATCGCCTTTATCGCGGCAGGCGTCGCTGTCGTATCCGGCGCCTTCATGCTGATGGCGCTTGCGGCGCTGGGCTTTATCGCCTGGACCGCCCTGCGCCGCGCCTTCGGCAGGGATCGCCTGCCAGGACCGCCGTCCAGCGAATGAAGGGCGGGCGAGTGAAGGGCGGGCGAATGAAATGCTGGCGACCTGCGCCTTGCGCTGTTCCGCCGCGACGAACAACGTCCAGCGACCTGCCTGCCCCATCTTGAGTTTGAGCGCTGGGCGCCCTACCTTCTTTGGCCGGTCACGCGACGCCCCCGTGGCCGCGGTGCACCGAACCGTCTCTCATCTGTCTTCGGGCGTAGCAAGAAACTCACGACACAATGGAAAAAGTGCCGATGACGGCCGAGGGTTATCGCGCCCTCGACGATCAACTCAAGCAATTGAAGTCGGTGGAACGACCCAGCGTGATCGCCGCCATCGCGGAAGCCCGCGAGCATGGCGATCTGTCTGAAAACGCCGAATACCACGCCGCCAAGGAGCGCCAGGGCTGGATCGAAGGCTCGATCGCCGAGATCGAGGACAAGCTGTCCCGCGCCCAGGTGATCGACGTGTCCAAACTGTCCGGCGACCAGGTCAAGTTCGGCGCCACCGTCACCTTCGTGGACGAGGACACCGAGGAAGAAGGCGTCTATCAGATCGTCGGCGAACACGAGGCCGACGTGAAGCTGGGCAAGATTTCCATCGCCTCGCCGATCGCCCGCGCCCTGATCTCCAAGGAGGTCGGCGACGTGGTCGAGGTCAACACGCCCGGCGGCGTGAAGGCCTATGAAATCCTCAAGGTCGAGTGGAAGTAACCTCCGCCGACATCGAGGCTGAAGGCAGGGCGCGCGGCATGGCCGCGCGCCCTCTTTCCATCTGGGTCGTCTCCGACGGCCGAACCGGCATCCAGAACCAGGCCCTGGGGCTGGCCGAGGCCATCGCCCGCCTGACCCCCGCCGAGATCGAGATCAAGCAGGTCCGCTGGCGCCCCGCCTTCAACCGGCTCCCCTCGGCCTTGAAGTCGCCCGCCATGCTGGCGCCGCGTTCTTTCGATCCCCGCATCGTGAACGAATGGCCCGACCTGTGGATCGCCACGGGCCGCGCTAGCCTGCCCCTGTCGGCGCGCGTGCGCGACTGGAGCGGCGGCAAGACCTTCGTCGTCCAGACCCAGGATCCGCGCTGGCGCAACGACCGCTATGATCTGATCGTCGCCCCTGCCCATGACGACCTCAGCGGCCCCAACGTCCTGTCGATCACCGGCAGCCCCCACCGCATCACGCGCGAAAGACTGGCCGAGGCGGCGCCCGCCTTCGCCGCGCGCATCGCCCCCCTGCCCCATCCACGCGTGGCGGTGATGGTGGGCGGCGCCTCCGCCGCCTTCGACCTGCCGCCCGACCACGCCGCCGACCTGGCCGAGCGCATCGCGAAGGCCGTCTCCGCCGCAAACGGCTCCCTGCTGCTGACCTATTCGCGTCGCACGCCCGAAGCCGCAAAGGCGGTGATGAGCGACCGGCTGTCGGCCCTGCCCGGCTGGATCTGGGACGGCGAGGGCGACAACCCCCTGTTCGCCATGCTGGACGCCGCCGACCACATCCTCGTCACCGAGGACAGCGCCAATATGGCCGCCGAGGCCGCCTCAACCGGCAAGCCGGTCCACGTCCTGCGGATGATCGCGAAGAAGGCGCCGGGCAAGTTCGCCCGCCTGCACGCCGACCTTCAGGCGCGCGGCGCCGCCCGCCCCTTCGACGGCGCGCTGACGCCGTGGACCTATGCGCCGTTGAACGAGACCGAACGCGCCGCCCGCGCCGTTCTGGCGGCTCTCAAACCCCGCTGAAATCGGCCCCCCGCCCCGCAAGGGTGGCGAAACGTCCTCACCGTCCCCATATGTCGGGATCAAGGCAAAACACGACCCCTAACCCGACGGTGGAAACGCTGATCGGACGGCTGCGCCTTGAACTTTGACGCTCTTTTTTCACGGAAAGGACGCTCCGAATTGATCGTAGAAAACTTCATCCGCCTCTACGCCCACGACTTCAGCCAGATGGCTGGCCGCGCCGAGATGGGACAGGATGTTGATGATGCTCTGGCCCGGCGGCTGCGTGACGCCGACAACCACGCCCAGGTGATGGACCAGCGCAAGGGCAAGGGACACCTGACCGCCCTGGTCGCCCGCATCCGCGAAGAGGCCTCCGTCTTCAACGGCCGCGTCATGCGCAACGGCGCCGACCCTGCCGAAGCGGCCGCACGACGTGAGGCGTTTCTGTCTGACGTCGCCGACACCCTGGAAAATCTGCGCGCCGCCCGCAAGGCTGAGGGCCAGCAGGCTCACGCCTGACGCCAATCGGCGCAGCAGGTCGTGAAATGTCGCATCGGCATCGCGCTTAAGAGAATCAGCGCCTAAATAGGCGCCATGACCCAAGCTCGTACCGTCCGTGTCGCCATCATCGGTTCCGGCCCCGCCGGCTGGACCGCCGCCATCTACGCCGCCCGCGCCTCGCTGAACCCGGTGATGATCGCCGGGCTCCAGCCTGGCGGCCAGCTAACCATCACCACGGACGTCGAGAACTACCCCGGCTTCGCTGAGACCATTCAGGGCCCCTGGCTGATGCAGCAGATGCAGGCCCAGGCTGAACATGTCGGCACGGAAGTCCTGCATGACATCGTGACCCAGGCCGACCTGTCCCAGCGCCCCTTTCGCCTGACGCTCGATTCAGGCGCTGAAATCCTGGCCGAGACGGTCATCATCTCCACCGGCGCCCAGGCCAAATGGCTGGGGCTGGAATCAGAGGCCGCCTATCAGGGCTTCGGCGTCTCGGCCTGCGCCACCTGCGACGGTTTCTTCTATCGCGGCAAGCAGGTGGTGGTGGTCGGCGGCGGCAACACCGCCGTCGAGGAAGCCCTCTTCCTGACCAACTTCGCCGAGACCGTCACCGTGGTTCACCGCCGCGACGAGTTCCGGGCCGAGAAGATCCTGCAGGACCGCCTGTTCGCCCATCCCAAGATCAAGGTCGTCTGGGACGTGGCCGTCGAGGAAGTCGTCGGCGTCGTCGACGGCGTGGCCCGCAACGTCACCGGCGTGCGCCTGAAGAACGTCAAGACCGGCGAGATCAGCGAAATCCCCGCCGACGGCGTCTTCATCGCCATCGGCCACGCCCCCTCGTCCGAACTGTTCAAGGGCCAGTTGGAGACCAACTCCGGCGGCTATCTGCGGGTCAAGCCGGGCACGGCCGCGACCGCTATCGAGGGCGTCTGGGCCGCCGGCGACGTCACCGACGACGTCTATCGCCAGGCCGTGACGGCGGCGGGCATGGGCTGCATGGCCGCCCTCGAAGCCGCCCGCTTCCTCGCCGAAGAAGACCACAAGGCCGCCCACCACCCCATCAGCCACAAGGAAGCCGAGAAGATCGGAGCCTGGTGAGGTTCAGGAGGCGTTTCAACGCGCCTCCGCCTGCTCCGACCGTGATTGGTGGCCGAGGAACACCTCCACATTCGGATGCGCGGCCGCAAAGTTGCGTAACCTTTGGGCGGACGCTTCGGCGTCGGCGCGGGCGGCGGGCGCGACTGGCTGGGGCATCCCCTGCTCCCAACCCAGGCGGGTGCTGACCGCGTCGCCGACCACCAGCTTCGGCCCATCCACGGCGTTGACCAGATAGGCGGTAGAGCCCGCCGAATGCCCCGGCGTGCTGATGGCCCAGATCGAGCCGTCGCCGAAAACGTCCAGCACCCCGGCGAACCGGCCGTCGGGATCCGGTTCGAACCGCCACTCACGCAGGGGGCCGTAGCCTCGCAGGGCGGCGTCCGCCGGGCGGCCCAGCACCACGTTCACACGACTGCGTTCCTGAGCCTCGCCTGCACCCACATAGACCGGCGTCGTGACCGGCAGGTCGACCAGCCCGCCCACATGATCGAAATGCAGATGGGTCAGGAAGACGGCGCGCGGCGGCGTCTGGCCGTCCAGCCACTGAGCCGTGGTGCGCGTGATGCGGAGATCAAGGTCGGACACCGCTCGGCGCATCAGACCGTTCAGCCGCTCCCCCAGTTCGGCCGACACGCCGCTGTCGATCATCACCCGTCCCAAGCGAGGATGATCCACCACATAGGCGTAGATCGTCGCCTCTTCATCGCCCTTGGGAACGGCCGCCGTACGTGGATCCTTGCGGTCGATGAAGACCCCTCGCCCCGCCGTCCACTGGGCGAAACGAACGCGCTCGAAGGTCACGACGCCAGGTTGCGTCAGGCTCGCCTCCAGCGCCGAAGCACGCGACGCCGCGCCCAGGTCGGAGGCCGTCAACGGATGACGGCTGGCCGGGGTGGCGCAACCGGCCAGCAGGGCCGCCAGAGCCAGACTCGCGATCATGGGCGACCGGCGCCCTTGGCCTTGATGCGACATGTCGTATCCTTGGTTGAGTTGCTGATCATATCGAAATACATAAAAATATAGCCGTCAATCGAATTGGAGCAGCGTTATCCCATGACGGTCGTCGTCGCCCTGCCCCCGCCGGTTCCGCTGGAGCCTGACGCCTTCGTCCGCATCCGGCGGCTCAGCCGCCCGCTGGAGTGGCTGTTCACGCTGCTGTTCGCGCTGGGCGCCGCCCTGTTGGCGATCGCCGTCGTGGCCGTGCTGACCTATGTCGGAACACGACTGCAGGTCCGCCCCGGCGGGATGCAGATCTATATCGAGGCGACGGTCCCGCCCGTGCCGCCCGGCTGGACCACCGTCGGCGCCCTGCCCTGGATTCAGAAGATCGCCCTGGCCCTGTCGGCCAGCGTGATGATGACCCCCGCCCTGGCGGTGTTGTGGGGGCTGCGGCGACTGTTTCGCCTCTACGGGTCCGGCGTCGTGCTGACCCAGGAGAACGCCCGCTGCATGGGCGGCATCGCCCTGTGGCTGATGGCCTACGCGGTCGCCCCGACGCTCGGCCATGTCCTGGTAACGCTGGCGGGTTTCGATGACGAAGGCTGGCTGAGGATCGACAGCGCCAAGGCCCTGGCCCTGGGATTGATCCTGTTCGTCGTGGCGCGGGTCATGGCCTGGGGCGCCGAGGTGCACGACGACGCCTCGCGGTTCGTGTGATGCCCATTATCGTGCGGCTGGACGTGATGATGGCGCGGCGCAAGGTGCGCTCGAACGTGCTGGCGCGCGCCATCGGCATCTCGGAGACCAACCTATCCCTGCTGAAATCGGGCAAGGTGCGGGGCCTGCGCTTCGCCACCCTGGACGCCATCTGCCGCTATCTGGACTGCAGCCCGGCCGACATTCTGGAATACGCGCCCGACGCCTCGGAAACGGATGACGACGTGCTTCGCAAGACCGGTACGGGCTGACTCGCCCGCCCCTTAACCTTGAGGCTTGCCGACCTCTTCGACAACCATGGGCGTGACGCCGGCGGGCGGCGGGGCGGTCACGCTGGGGACAGCGCCGCTTTCAAAGGCCTTCAGCCGCTCGTTGATGGCGGCGATTTCTTCCTTGCTGGCCTGACGACGGCCGCCCAGGCTGGCGATGCCGACGACGCGGGTCTGGCCCTCGATCTCAACCGTGCGCAGTTCGCCCGACCTAGCGCTCTCCAGCGCCGCTTCCACACTGTCGGCGGCCGTCGCCAGCAGGACGCGCGGTTTGGCGAACCGGACCTCGTCGATCGACGGCTCGCGGCCCGCGTATGCATTGACGAAGGCGGCCGTCTCACCGGCCGCGCCCTTCCAGCGATAGAAGATGTGCGCCCCGACCTGAGTGATCTTGGCCAGGGTCGGCGACCACCAGGGATGGACGTAGTCGGCGTGGTAGTGGGTGGCCGTGCCCACGCGCTCGGCCACATGACCGTTCAGGGCGCGCGCCGCGACCCGCTCGGCCCGGTCCCAGGCCCAGCGCACCGGACCGCGCGCCAGGGAGCCGTCACAGGTGAAGCTGAACTGGCAGCCCGTGGTCCGCTCAGCGCCCTGATAGACGACGCCGCAGACGCTGGCGGGATAGTTGGGATCGCGCACCCGGTTCAGCACCACCTGGGCCACGCCCTCCTGCCCCTCGGTCGGCTCCAGCGCCGCCTCGTAATAGACAGCCTGGGTCAGGCAGCGCAGGGCGCGCTGGCGCGACGCCTCGTCCGTCGGGCGGAAGACGAAGGGCAGCGCGGGCTGAAGCGCGCCGAAGGCGTTGGGCATTGCGGCGTTCAACTGCTGAGCGGCGACGCCGGCCACGCCCTGATCCAGACTGGGCTTGCCGCCGAGCGTCAGACTCTCCCAACCGGGAGTCAGGCCGTAAAGTTCAGGCAGCCCCAGAGCCGGGTCGTGACGACGCGCCACAGCCAGTTGGCCCGCGTCCATCCGCGCCATCACCGCCGCCAGGCCGTTCGGACCGAGATCCCCGCCGGTGGCGCGCGCCACCGCCTCGGCCGTCCGGTCGATGTCGGGGCGCGGCGTCGAACTGGCGGACATGGCCACGCCCATCGCCGCCAGGGTGACGGCCATGGCGGCGGGCGCCGCAGCCAGGGCGCGGCGTCCGGTCGTCTTCAGCGGCGTGAGGCGGCCCAGGGTCATGCGATGTCCGTATAGCGACGCCTGACTGCGCCGGAAACCGGCGATCTGCATGATCGCCCAATCCGGCGCTTTTCAGACGCCAAGATTACCGTTGCGTGAGATGGAACGGTAATCCCGCCGGCCCTTATCGCTCGCCGAGGCTCGAGCGCAGCATCCAGGCCGCCTTTTCGTGCGCGGCCAGACGCACCGTCATCAGGTCGACCGAGGCCTCGTCACCGACCTCATCGGCGGCGTCCAAAGCCGCGCGGGCGGTGGCGATGACGACGCCGTGGTCCTTGATCAGCTCCTTGAGCATGGCTGCGGAATCCTTCTCTGGATCGCCGTCCTTGATCGAGGTGAGATTGGCGAAGGCCGAAGCGCTCTGCGGCGCCAGTTCGCCCAGGGCGCGGATACGCTCGGCGATCTCGTCCAGCGCGGCCCAGATTTCGCGGTACTGTTCTTCCAGCAGATTGTGCAGGCTGAAGAACTCCGGCCCGCGCACGTTCCAGTGGTAGCCGTGCGTCTTCAGATAGAGGGCGTAGCTGTCAGCCAGGGCCTTGGACAGTTCGCGCGCGACGTCAGCGCGTTCCTTGGGCTTCAGACCGGTGTCGATGGCGTTCATGACGGCTCCTGTTGGCATTGCTGGGGAAGATCAGCCTTGCAGTTAGGTCGTCTGGCCCGCGTTCCAAGGGGCCGGCGACATCACTTCGCAGGAATCTTCGCCCCTGTAACGTCAGACCGGCATGAGCGTTGCCGCGCACTTGAAACCCTTCGATTTCAGCGATCACGGATTTTCTATTTCAGAAACAGACGTTTTTTATGAGAGCGTCACACGTCGCCAATCAGCGGAGTTTTATCATGGCTCGTTCGATCAAGACTATTGCGTGTGTGGCAGCCGTCATAAGCGCAGCTCTATCCACCGCAGCACTCGCCACGCCGTGGTCTGAACCCCTCTACGATTACATCTATTTCAGCGACGCAACCAAGACCGTTCAGGTCGGCTATCAGGCGGGCGTCTGCTACAACGGCTATGCTGGAGTGGCCGAGCATGCCGTGGGAACGGTGACGTCCCATTACGTGCTCGTTCGAACCGGCACCTGCACCAGCAACGGCACCATCTATCAGTGAGCCGCGCGTAAACGCCCCGGCCAGAGCCGGGGCGTCTTCAACCTAGCGCTTGCGCGCCTTGCGGGCGGCGTAGCGGGCGTCGCGAGCGGCCTTCTGCTCTTCCTTGGTCAACTGCTTGCGCTCCTTGCGGGCGGCGCGCTTGGCGGCGTCGACCTCTTCCTGGGCGGCCATCTCGGCGGCCAGGCGGGCGGCGTCCTTCTCGGCCTTCTCACGGCGCAGCTCGGCCTTGGCCAGTTCGTGCTGCTGGCGGATCGCCTCCTTCTCGGCGGCGCGCTTGGCGGCCAGCTTCTCGAACTCGGGGTCCTGAACCGTCGGCTTCGGCTTGAACCGGGCCAGCAGGGCTTGTTTGGCGTCTTTCTGGGCGGACAGGCGGTCGTTGAAGCCGGTGTTCTTGAGGTCGCGCATGCTGAGAGGCGGGTGTCCTTGATAGGGAATGGAAACGGCGAATAGGGCCGATCGCCGAAGCGACGGCCGCAAGACGGGGCGCAAAGCGCGTTTCGGCACGCTCGGCCCGGCGGGAGGGCAAAGCCGAATTTCGCGCCGAAATCAAGCTCTACAGCCCGATTTCATAGGATTTAGCGGCGACTGACGCCCTCCGACCGCGTTTCGCGGCCAAAGAGACGCGTCGTTACTGCGGCTTTTGAGCGTGGCCGACCGCAGCGCCCGCGGCGCCGCCAACGGCCGCTCCAACCGGGCCGCCGACCACGGCCCCTGCGACGGCTCCGGTCGCCGCCTTCTGTTCCACCGTGTGGCCGCAGCCCGACAGGGCCAGGGCTCCGGCGCCGGCCAGCGTCAGAACGAGCAGACGGGAAGCGATGCGGGTCATGGGGTCAACTCCTTGAAATAGCTCAGCTTGGAACGCGGAAATTACCGACTGGTTCCCATCTGAGGCACGACTCAGGCATCCAAGATGTCACACCCCCGCCAATAGCTTATTCATGCCCGCGCCTCGCACCGCACAATCTTTGTTCAACAGAATAATACGGTATTCCCAAGAATGTCTCAGGCGCATTTTCGTCATGATTTAAAACAATAAAAATAATGACTTTCTGGCAATTTCCCTATGCTGAAGAAATTACAATTCTAGCGAATCAGTCACATTGAGGCCATAAACCAATGGATAAAGGCCCGCCTTCGAGGGCCGGCGTTCAGTCGGCGTTCACCCGACCCGCTTGAAGCGCGACGCGTCCTTGTCGCCAGGGTTCGGGAACTACGGGGGCGGCATCCTCGCCCTGTTGTACAGGACTACGCCTTTGTCTCTCTCCTCGCAGACGCGCGCGCTGATGCACGCCGCCCGCTCATTCCGCCTGCGCCCGACGACGGCTGCGGCGGCGTTCGGCGGCGTCGTCGGCCTCGCTGTCGGAGGGGCCTATCTGGGCGGCCTGGCCGCCCAGGCCTCGACCGTGCGCAGTCAGGCCGAGCGCTTGCAGGGCGCCTATACCCAGGAAGCCCTGGCCGAAGCGGCCGGCGGCCTGGACGCCAGCGCCCTGGCCATCGCCCACCGCCACGATCCCTATTCCGTCGCCGGGTCCGCCCAGCGAGACCGCCAGGCCGAACTGTTGACCGCCCGGTTGGAGCAGCTTCAGGGCCAGGACGGCCTGCGCCGCGCCAACCTGCAGGCCGCCGGCGCGACCAAGATTTCCGCCGCCCGTCCCTTCCGCCTCGACGGCGCCCTGGACCAGTCGCGCGACCTCGAATGCCTGACCCAGGCCGTCTATTATGAAGCGCGCGGCGAGGGCCGCGACGGCATGAAGGCCGTGGCCCAGGTGGTGCTGAACCGCGCCCGCCACCCCGCCTTCCCCAAGACCGTCTGCGCCGTCGTCTATCAGGGCGCCAACCGGGGCTCAGGCTGCCAGTTCAGCTTCACCTGCAACGGCGCCATGCGCGGCGCCGTCAACCGCAGCGCCTGGAACCGCGCCCGCGAAGTGGCAACCAAGGGCCTGTCCGGCCAGGTCTTCAGCGCCGTCGGCAACGCCACCCACTTCCACACCACCGCCGTCTCGCCGTCGTGGCGCAACAATCTGATCCGCGTAAATCAGGTCGGCGACCATCTTTTCTATCGCTTCGGCGGTCGTTCGGGCGCCAGTCAGGCCTTCGCCTATAATCCGCGCCCCTCGGGCCCGGTCGAGCAGGCCCCGCGACTGGTTCAGGCCAGCCTCGACCCCGTCGAGGCCGCGCGCAATGTCTCGGGCGCGATCGCCTATACCGCCGTACTGGCGCGCGAAGCCGCCGTCGCCGGCGACAAGGCCCCGGCCGCCGCTCCCCCGGCTGCAGCCCCTGCGCCCGCCGCGCCGCGCACCACGGCCTCGCGCGGCGCCGAGCCCCAGCCTGTGACGATCAAGACCGCCGCCTTGACGCCCGCCCCTTCGACGGTTGCGGCGGGCGGAGCCTGACCGGCGTCACGCCTCGTCCAGGCCGATATCCAGTTGCATCACCGAATGGGTCAAGGCTCCCACGGAGATGACGTCCACGCCGGTCGCGGCGATGCCCGCGACCGTGCTCAGGTTCACCCCTCCCGACGCCTCCAGCACCACTGATCCGAAGGCGCTGTCTCGCACGCGCCGAACCGCCTCGGCCATGTCGTCCAGGCTGAAGTTGTCCAGCATGATGACGTCCGGCCGCTCAGGCAGGACCTCGTCCAGCTGATCCAGACCGTCGACCTCGACCTCGACCTTCATCAGGTGGGGTGCAAAGGCCCTGGCCCGGCGAACCGCCTCGCCCGCCCCGCCGCAGACGGCGACGTGGTTGTCCTTGATCAGGACGGCGTCATCCAGCCCGAAGCGATGGTTCAGCCCGCCGCCGCAGGCGACCGCGTGCTTCTCCAGCGCCCTTAGCCCCGGCGTGGTCTTGCGGGTGTCGGCGATGCGCGCCCTGGTCCCCTCGACCGCCTGCACATAGGTCCGCGTCAGGGTGGCGATGCCGCACATCCGGCCCAGCAGGTTCAGCGCCGTCCGCTCAGCCGCCAGCAAGGCGCGCGCATTGGCTTCAACGGCGATCAGCACAGCTCCGGCCTCGAACGCCTCGCCGTCGGCGACCGTCACCGTCACCGTCGCCAGCGGGTCCAGCGCGTGGACGGCGATCCGCACCACCGCACCACCCGCCATCACCCCGGCCTGGCGCGCTGAAAACACGGCGCTGAAGCGAGCGTCCTCGGGGATGCAGGCCTGCGCCGTCACATCGCCCGTGCGCCCCAGATCCTCGGCCAGCGCCATGCGCACCACGGGCTCAATCAACAGGTCCGGCAGGGTTCGGGTCACAGAAACGTCCTTCGTCATTCAGATCACGGCCGCCAGGGCGGCGAGCGTCGCCGCCTCGGCCTCTTCGTCGCGCGTGGGCGTCGTCGCCGCGCGCATCCGCGTGTGCTCGGCCCTCGGCAGGCTGTCGGGGAAGTCGCGGCGATAGTGGCCGCCCCGGCTCTCGCGCCGGTTCAGCGCCCCCTCGGCGACCAGCCGCGCCGCCGTCAGGCACGCCGCCGTCGGATGCGCCTTCGCCAGGTCGTCGATCAGGGCCAGCAGGGCCGTCAGCCCCACCTCGTCCCGCACCACGCCCGCATGGCGCGTCATGGCCGCGCGTAAGGTCGCCAGCGCCTCGGGCGGCAGATCCGTCATCGCCTGCACCGCCGCCAGCGGCCGCCGCTCGGGCTGGACCTCGGCCGCCGCCGCCCGGCCCGCGCGCCGCCCGAAGGCGCCCGCCTCCAGCAGGGAGTTGGACGCCAGCCGGTTGGCCCCATGCACCCCCGTCGCCGCGCACTCGCCGATGGCGAACAGGCCGGGGACGGTCGTGCGCCCCTCGTCGTCGGCGACGATCCCGCCCATGTGATAGTGAGCCGCCGCCGCCACGGGGATCGGGCTGACGCGCGGGTCCAGCCCCGCCCTCATGCAGGCGGCGAAAACAGCCGGAAACTCATGCGGGAAGGCCTCGCCTACCGCCCTGGTCGCATCGAGGAAGGAGCCGCTTCCAGCGACCCGCGCCGCGTGCACCGCCCGCGCCACGATGTCCCTCGGCGCCAGATCGGCGTCCGGATGATCGCCCAGCAGGAAGGCGCCGCCGCCATCGACCAGCCGCGCCCCTTCGCCGCGCAGGGCCTCGGTCGCCAGCGGCGCCGGGTCCAGCCCCACGTCGATGGCTGTGGGGTGGAACTGCACAAACTCGGGGTCCAGAATCTCGGCCCCGGCCTGATACGCCAGCGCCAGCCCCTCGCCGCGCAGGGCCGATGGATTGGTCGTCGCCTCGAACAGGCCGCCGACGCCGCCGGTGGCCAGTACCACCGCTGGCGCGAACACCTCGTCCAGACGGCCCCCGCGCCGCTCGATCACCGCACCGCGCACCCGGCCGTCGACGTCGCGGATCAGGCCGCGCAGCCGCCCGTCTTCCCAGATTTCAATGGCCTTCGTCGCCCGCGCGGCGGCGACCACGGCCGACAGTATGGCCCGGCCCGCACCGTCGCCGCCCACCCGCGCCACGCGCGGCAGGCTGTGCGCCGCCTCCAGACTGACGGAAAAGCCGCCGTCGTCATTGCGGTCGAACGGCGCGCCCAGCGCCGCCAGCCACTCGACGGTCTCGCGCCCGCGCATCGTAAGGGCGCGCGCCGCCTCGGCCTCGACCAGACCGGCGCCCGCGCCCTCGGTGTCCTTCGCGTGCAGGGCCGCGCTGTCCTGCGGCGACAGGGCCGCCGCCATCCCGCCCTGCGCCCACGCCGAGGAGCAGGCGTTCAGCAAGGGCTCGGGCGTGACCACCAGCACCTTGCCCTCCAAACCGAGCGCCCCGGCCGCCTCCAGCGCCGCCGACAGGCCCGCCAGCCCGCCGCCGATGATCAGAGGGCCGTCATGCCGGATGCGCGCCATTCGCCTAACGGCCTCCCACGCCGAAGAAGCGCAGGCCCATCTCCAGCGCCGGTTCGACCGCCCCGCCCGTCAGCGGCAGCAGGGCGCCGATCGCCGCCGCCGCGCAGACCACGGCCGTCAGCAGATACAGGGCCAGACTGCGTCCCGCCTCGGGCCAGCTCAACTGCCCCCACGCCGCGCGCCACACGCCGCGCTTCAGATGGCCGAACACCGCCAGCCCTAGAAAGACCGCCAGGATCAGCCGCCCCGTCGACAGCCCCCACCACACCGCCAACCCGCCGACGGCGAGCAGGGCGACCTGTTCCAGCCGCGGATGCACCCGCGTCAGCACCGGCCCCAGCGCCTTGGAGCCGTCCAGCGGCGGCGCAGGCAGCAGGTTCAGCAGATTGATCATGGCGATGAAGAAGGCGCCCATCAGCCATTCCGGCGACGTCATCGCCAGACCCACGGCCACGAAGGGGATCATGGCCAGCAGGCCGAACGCCGGCCCCGCCAGCGACACCAGCACCCCGTGCCATTCGCTCTTCGGCGCGCGCTGGCCCTTCGCCAGCCCGCCCAGGAAGGGGATGATGTAGATGCGCGCCGGACCCATGCCGACCCGGTTCATCGCCAGCACATGGCCGTATTCGTGCACGAACAGGCCGAACAGCACCGCCCCCGCCACGACCCAGCTGCCGGTCAGAAACCACAGGAACCCCGCCATCAACAGGGTCGAGACCACCGCCCATACGGGGTGTTGGCCCTTGTCCTCCTGCGGCGTGTCATGACGGGCGCTGTAGCGCGGCGTCTCGCGCGCAGGCGCCGTCTCTTCCGGCCGCGCATCCCAGGGTCCGGGTCTGCGGCCGCCGTGGGGAAGGGTGTTGTCTGTGTCGCTCATGGGTTCGAACTGGGCGCGCGACGACGGCCCCGCAACGGGCCGCGTCGCCGCAGGGCCATCAGATCAGCTCCACATCGACATGATGCCGCGCCTTGACCAGATCATAGCGCGCCGGCTTCGACGGCGGCGGCAGGTCGATCATCCGCTGCACCGCCAGGGCCGCCTTCTCCAGCATGTCCTCCGGCACTGTCACCTCGAACTGCATGTGCAGCAGGCAGTCGCGGATGTTCTCCAGCGTGATGCGCTTCATGTGCGGGCACAGGTTGCACGGGCCGACGAACTCCACTTCGGGCACGTCGCCCTTGATGTTCGACGCCATCGAGCATTCGGTGATCAGCACCACCCGCTTGGGCCGGCGCTGCTCGACATACTCCGTCATGGCGGCGGTCGACCCGGCGAAGTCGGCGGCGCGCAGGATTTCTTCGGGGCATTCCGGGTGGGCCAGCACCTCGGCGTCCGGCCAGGCGTCGCGCATGTCGGCTATGTCCTGCGTCGTGAAGCGCTTGTGCACCTCGCAGTGGCCCGCCCAGGCGATGATGCCTACCGTCGTCTGGGCCGCGACGTTGCGCGCCAGATATTCGTCGGGGATCAGGATGACCTTGTCGACGCCCCATTCCTTAGCCGCCCATTCGACGACCTGAACGGCGTTGGCGCTGGTGCAGCAGATGTCGGTCTCGGCCTTCACATCGGCTGTGGTGTTCACATAGGTGACGACCGGCAGGCCCGGATGCCGTTCCTTGATCAGGCGCACGTCCGCCCCCGTGATCGAGGACGCCAGCGAACAGCCCGCGCGCAGGTCGGGGATCAGCACCGTCTTGTCCGGCGACAGGATCTTGGACGTCTCGGCCATGAAGTGAACGCCCGCCTGAACGATCACCTTGGCGCTGGATCGCGCGGCCTCCTTGGCCAGCCCCAGGCTGTCGCCGACATAGTCGCCCACGCCGTGGAAAATCTCGGGCGTCATATAGTTGTGGGCCAGGATGACCGCGTCGCGCTCGCGTTTCAGCCGGTTGATCTCGCTGATCAGCCGCGCCTGTTCGGGCCATTCCAGCGGCGTGACGTGGTCCTTGACCTTCTCCCACACCGGGGCGGTTTCATCCGCCAGTTCCTTCGACAGACCGAAAGCGCCGTCCGCCATCGTCCCTACTCCCTCAACGGCCGTCTACGCGGCCCCGACTTATGCTCAAACTTAGCATAAGCAGGCGTAATGTAGGCCGTTCCGCACACGGCGCAAGGGAAATCGCCTCAGTCCTCGAGGGTGAACAGGGCGTGCAGCGGTACGCCCAGCGCCCGCGCCAGCGTCAGGGCCACCAGCACCGACGGGGTGAAGACCCCGTTCTCCACCGTGTTCACCGTCTTGCGCGACAGCCCGGCGCGGTCGGCCAGTTCCTGCTGCGTCAGACCCGCCGCCGTGCGCACGGCCTTCAGCTTCACGACCAGTCGCGGATCAGCCACCGGCGGCCCGCCGGTCCAACTGCCAGTAACGCAGCCCCGCCGCCGAGGCCGTGACGAACATCAGCCCCGGCATGGTCGCCACCGCCGCCTGCGGCTTCCAAAGGCCTAGGGCGAAGACCACAACCATACCCGCCAGAGCCACGCCCAAAGCCAGACTCAGCGACGAACGCCGGAATGACAGAGTGAGCTCGTCCTCCAGCAGTCGCTTCATCTTTCTGTCGCCGGGATTGTCGAGGCCCGCCACCACCAAGAGAATCGCCACGGCGCACAAAGGTCCCAGCCCCACCATCATCCAGTGCAGGGCTTCAGCCTGACGCCCGGCGATCGCCCAGGCGGCCTCGATGCTTTTCCAGGTCGGAAACAGAATGAGCAAAGGCGCATAGGCGCCCCAATAGGCCCGCTGGCTTTGCAGACTATCGCGATAACCGCCCCTGGCGTTCTCGACCCGGATGGTGTCGCCGTCAGGCAGGAAACGTCCCGCCAGAGAAAAGGAGGCGATGACGGCGCCCAGCCCCGCAAGGGCGAGCACGACTCCGACGAGCGCCATCCAGCCTTCGCCGCTCTTCGCAATGCCAACGCCCAGCACGCCCGCCGTCGCGCCAACCCCGCCGAGCGCCGCCACCATCTGCAAGCGCCGCACCCGACGCCGCTCTTTCGCCTTGGCTTGTTTCAGATCGTCGTCCATCGGCGCTTCCTGTGATACCTACAGGTTACATATCACCTATGGGTTACATGACAAACGCAATCGCCGTCGCTGACATTCCGAACAGGCGACGAAACGACCTACAGGTCGCGCATCTGCTTTTGCGCCGCGCTGAAATACTGCCAGCCGGTCCACAGGGTGACGATCGAGGCCAGCCAGATCAGGGCGTCCGAAAACAGCTGGAAGTGCGGCAGATAGTCGAACGGCAGACCCCAGCCGTCCCAGTTTCGGGCGAACAGCTGGCAGCCCAAGGCCACCATCTGCAGGGTCGTCTTCCACTTGGCGGCCAGGGTGACGGGCAGCTTGATGCGCCCGGCCATCGTCTCACGCAGGGCAGAGACGGCGAATTCACGGAACAGGATCAGGCCGCAGGGAATGATGATCTGCTGCACCGAGCCGCTGGTCAGAACGCCCAGCACGGCGCCGGTGACCAGGATCTTGTCGGCGATGGGGTCCAGGATGGCGCCCCAGCGCGTCTCGGCCTTCCAGCGGCGGGCCAGATAGCCGTCGATCCAGTCCGTTGAAGCGGCGATGACGAAGATCCAGAACCCCGTCCGATACATGGCGAACTGGTCGTCAGGGCTCAACCAGGCCGAGACGAAGGGGAAGCCGCTGGTCGCCCCCGCCAGCAGCAGGAACATGACGATCCCCGCGGCCAGTCGCAGGCTGGTCAGGATGTTGGGGATGGCTTTGTAGGCAGGGGCCATGACGTCTTCCGTTGCAACACGCCGGGTGTGCCATGGTTCGCGGCCAGAGGCGAGTGCGCCCTCAGTCCAGCCGCTCGAAGCGTCCCGGCCCCGTCAGCTTGGACAGAATGCCCAGCGCGATGCCGAAATGCAGGCCGCTGAGCTTCAGTTCGCCCGCCGCCTCCTTCTGCGCGATCCAGGGGAAGGTGCGCAGGTTGTCCAGCGACAGGCGCACGACGGCCTCCTCGGCGGCGCATTCGACCTGTTCGGCGGGCAGGGTCTCGACAGCGCGGCGCACGCTGGGGGCGGCCTGTTCGACCCAGGGAGCGACGAAGTCCTGACAGTTGGCGGGGGCGCCGTTCAGCATGGCGTTCACCCCGCCGCACGAGGCGTGGCCCATGACGACGATGTGCCGGACCTTCAGAACATTGACGCCGAACTCCAGCGCCGCCGAGACGCCGTGCAGCTTGCCGTCCGGCTCATAGGGCGGGACTAGATTGGCGACGTTGCGCACGACGAACAGCTCGCCCGGCGCCGTGTCAAAGATCAGGGCCGGATCGGCGCGGCTGTCGGAACAGGCCACGACCAGGGTGTGCGGCTTCTGGCCGTTGGCGGCCAGGGCCTCGTATTCGGCGTGTTCGGACGGCCACCTGTTCGCGCGGAAGCGATGGTAGCCCTTGGTCAGTTCGGCGATCATGAGATCGTTCCTAGACCCGCGACGCTTGGTCGCTCAACCCGGAATCTTCGTCTCTCATGACTTGTGAAAGAAGCCGCGGATGCGCTCGGCCAGGGCCTGGCTGACGCCATCCACCTTGGCCAGATCGGCGACCGAGGCGCGGCTGACGCCCTTGGCCGAGCCGAAGGCGTGCAGCAGGGCCTTCTTGCGCCCCGGCCCGACGCCGTCGATCTCGTCCAGCGGATTCTTCTTGATGTCCATCGAGCGGCGCTTGGCGTGGGCGCCGTTGGCGAAACGGTGCGCCTCGTCCCGCAGCCGTTGCAGATAGTAGAGCGCGGGGCTTTTCAGCGGCAGCATGAAGGGCGCCTTGCCCGGCATGAAGAACTTCTCCAGGCCTGCGTCGCGGTCCGGCCCCTTGGCCACGCCGACCACGGCGATGTCGTCGACGCCCAGATCGGCCATGACGGCCAGCACCTCGGCCAGTTGGCCCGCCCCGCCGTCGATCAGCAGCAGGTCGGGGCGCTCGACCGCCTCGCCGGCTTCCTCGTCCTTCACCAGCCGTCCGAAACGGCGGCGCATGACCTCGCGCATCATGCCGTAGTCGTCGCCGGGCGCCAGGTCTTCGCCCTTGATGTTGAACTTGCGGTACTGGCTCTTGCGGAAGCCCTCAGGCCCCGCGACGATCATGCCGCCGACGGCGTTGGTTCCCTGAATATGGGCGTTGTCATAGACCTCGATCCGCTCGGGCCGGGCGTCCAGGCCAAAGGCCTCGCAGACCTCGTCCAGAATCTTGGACTGGGCCGAGTTCTCGGCCAGCTTGCGGCCCAGCGCCTCGCGGGCGTTGGTCAGGGCGTGATCGACCAGACTGGCCTTGCCGCCGCGCTGGGGGCGGGCGATCTCGACCCGGTGTCCGGCCTTCATGCTGAAGGCTTCCTCCAGCAGCTCCAGCTCGTGCGGGCGGACGTTGGACAGGATCAGGCGCGGGACCGGCTTGTCCTCATAGAACTGCCCCAGGAAAGCGGCGAGGATTTCCGGGTCGCTGTCGCTCTTGTCCACGCGCGGGAAATAGGCGCGGCCGCCCCAGTTCTGGCCCGCCCGATAGAAGAAGACCTGGACGCAGGCCTGACCGCCCTCGGAATGCAGGGCGAAGACGTCGGCCTCGGCCACCCCGTCGGCGTTGATGCTGCTTTCCATCGAAATGGCCGACAGGGCGCGAATCCGGTCGCGCACGCGGGCGGCGGTCTCGAAGTCCAGGTCGTCCGACGCCGCCTGCATCTCCTGCGACAGACGGCCGATGACCGCGCGCGACTTGCCGCGCAGAAACTGTTCGGCCTCAGTGACCAGCTCGCCGTAGTCCTCAAGGCTGATCAGGCCGGTGCAGGGCGCCGAGCAGCGCTTGATCTGGTGCAGCATGCAGGGGCGGGTGCGGGTCTCGTAGACGCTGTCGGAACAGGACCGCAGCAGGAAGGCCTTCTGCAGCGTGTTCAACGTGTGGTTGACCGCCCAGGTCGAGGCGAAGGGACCGAAATAGTCGCCCGGAATCGTATGGGCGCCGCGATGCTTCCTGACCTGAGGCGCGCGGTGGTCGCGGCGGATCATCAGCTCGGCGAAGGACTTGTCGTCCCTCAGCACCACGTTGAAGCGCGGCTTCAACTTCTTGATGAAGTTGGATTCGAGCAGCAGGGCCTCGGTCTCGGAGGCGGTGACCACCAGCTCCATTGAGCGGGTCAGGCTGACCATCAGCCCGATGCGCTGGGTGTGGAATCGCCCTTGCGCATATTGAACCACCCGCTTCTTCAGCGACTTGGCCTTGCCGACATAGAGGCAGGCGCCGTCCTCGCCGTACATGCGATAGACGCCGGGCTTGTCGGGCGCGCGCCGGGCCTCGTCCGCGATCAGCTCGGCGGCCTGAAGCGGCAGGGCGTTCGCCTGCGAGACGGGCGTCTCCGGAATGTCTGGCGTCGGATCGGTCATCAGGCGGGATATAGGCTCAGCCGCGCCGGACCAGAAGCACCCCGCCGATCACCAACAGCACCCCGGCGATGCGGGTCAGGCTGATCGGTTGCTGCGGCACGCCCATGACGCCGAAATGATCGAGGATCAGGCTCAGCGCCAGCTGACCCGCCACCATCAGGGTGATGGTCAGCGCGACGCCGATCTTGGGCACGCCCCAGGCGGCCGCCACCACGAAGACGCAGCCGTAAAGCCCGCCCATCCAGGCCCAGGCAGGCAGGGCCTTCATCGCCTGCACGTCCGGCCGCGTCTGCAACGCCATCGCCAGCACGCCCAGCGCCACCGTCCCGACGAAGAAGGAGACGAAGGCCGCATTGACCGGCGAGCCCACCGCGCTGGCCAGCCGCGCATTGGTCGGCCCCTGCAGGGCGGTGGCGGCGCCGCCGATAATCATGGCCAGCAGGGCGAGGACGGGTAACTGCATCGGCTGTCTCACCAGTTCGGATCGGGCGCGGCGCCGCCGAAAATCTCGGCCAGTCGGGCGCGGGTGGCGCGGGTCGCATCCTCGGGCAGGGCGTCGGGGGAAAACCAGCCGATCTCGGCGATTTCGCCGTGACTGGTTCGCTCGGTCATGTCGAAGGCGTCGATGCGGAAAACCAGCACATGATCCCCCGGAAAGAAGCGCTCATTGGAATGAACCGACAGCAGGCGCGGCTCGCCCCTGACGATCAGCCCGGCCTCTTCGCGCAGTTCGCGGATGACGGCGGCTTGCGTCGTCTCGCCCTTGTCCACCCCGCCGCCGGGGAGCCACCAGCCCTCCAGATAGGTGTGTTTGACCAGCAGCACCCGGCCCTCGCCATCAACCGCCGCGCCGCGCACGCCCAGCGTCATGCCCCGGCTCAGCCGCGACCAGGCGAAGAACAAGGGCCGGGTGAAGGGTTCGATGCGGGTGCGCCAGTTCGCCATGCGCGAACGATAGGCCGCGGTCGGGCGGCTTGAACAGGGGCGCGCTTGCCCCTATTCGGGGACAAAATCAGGAGTTGCACCATGCTGGCCATCGCCACCATCTTCGTTTTCATCGCCGTCATCGCCGCCGTCAACTATTACGAGTTCGGCCGGGTTGACTGAGTCCGGGCGCGCGGACGCTCCTTCGACGGCTCAGTTCAATGGCGCTGCGCTGGTCACCGCCGCTTCGGGCCGGATCGGCGCGGTGCTGGCCAAGGCGGCCGCTCAGGCGGGCTATGACGTCGTCGTCCACTATCGATCCGACGCGGACGGCGCACAGGGCGTGGTTCAGGCGATCGAGGGCATGGGACGGCGCGCCATCGCCGTCCAGGCCGAGCTGACGGACCCCGACGCGCGCGCCGCCCTGATGGATCAGGCCTTCGCCTTCGGGCCGCTGCGGGTGCTGGTCAACAACGCCTCACTGTTCGTCTATGACCAGTTGCAGACCTTTCAGGAGGCGGATCTGCGCCTTCATCACGAGGTCAACGTCCTGGCGCCGCTGGCCCTGACCCGCGACTTCGCTGCGCGCCTGCCTGAGGCGGACGAAGGCGTGGTGGTCAATATGCTGGACTATAAGGTCACGGCCCCGAACCCCGACTTCTTCTCCTACACCGTCAGCCGCGTCGGCATCGCCCACATGACCGGCGCCCTGGCGCTGGCCCTGGCGCCGCGCATCCGCGTCTGCGGCATCGCGCCGGGTCTGACCCTGCCCTCCGCCGGCTGGCCTGAAGCCGACTATCAGGCCGGAGCCGAGGCCACGCCGCTGAAACGGCCCGTGACGGTCGAGGATCTGGCCGCCGCCCTGACCTTCATCCTGACGGCGCGCAGCCTGACCGGACAGAATCTGGTGGTCGACGCCGGGGCCGCCTTGACCCGCCGCGACCGCGATCTGGAGTTCGCCTGAGCCGTCAGCAGCGGCGTTGTTCGCCGCCACATGACCTTTATTTGCCGATAGGTTGGTGCTTTAGCTGCCGCCGTTCATCCTGAGACCCTCATGCCCGCTGTCCGTTTCACTCGCCGCTTCTCGATGGCGCACCGGCTGATCGCCGATGCGGGGTCGAAATGCGCCGTGCCGCATGGACACAATGAGTTCGTGACCGTGACGCTGGAGCCGATGGCCGAAATCGATTTCGGCGGCGCCAACTATGCGGCCTCCTTCGAGCGGCTGAAGGCGCGCTGGCACGGCTTCGTCGACCGCAGCCTGGACCACGCCTTCCAGCTGAACCGCGCCGACCCCCTGCTCGGCTGGTTCCAGCAGCATGAACCGCATCGGCTCAACCAGGTGCTGACGGTCGACGGCGACCCGACGACCGAGGCCCTGGTCATCGCCCTGTGGCGAAAGCTGGAAGCCATCCTGTCGGCCGAGGGCCTGCCCTTCCGCCTGGCCGAGCTGGCCATTGAGGAAACGCCGACCAACACCGTCCTGGCGCGCGGCCTGACCGAAGCCGAGCGGGCGTGGGCGCTGGGCGCCTGGTGCGACCGGGCCGATTTCAGCATCAATGATCTTCTGCCGCCGGAGACCTGGTCTTGAGCGCCGTCGTCACCCCCCTGCCCTCCGCCGAGCCGCGCCGCCTGGGCCTGAAGGTCATGGTGCGCGCCCTGAAGGTCGAAGCCTCCATCGGCTTCTACGACCACGAGCACGGACGCCTGCAGCCGCTGTCGGTCGACGTCGAACTGGACCTGGGCGCCGCCCCGGTCGAGCGGCTGGCCGATACGCTCGACTATGACGGCGTCGCCCGCATCGTGCGCGAGCTGGCGGCGGGGCCGCACATCGCCCTGATCGAAACCTTCGCCGAGCGCACGGCCGTCGCCTGCCTGGCCGATCCGCGCGTGCTGGGCGTCGTCGTGCGGGTCGAGAAGCCCGGCGCCATTCCCGATGCGGCGGCCGCCGCCTGCGAAGTCGCCTATTCGCGTTGAGGCTGGTTGCACGGGGCCGTTCGTCCCGCCATCATCTTCGCCCTGACAAGAGGTTCCGATGGTTCAGCCCGGCGATTACACCAGCAACAGCGGCGAGGCTTCGGCTGGGTTGACCGGCATCTATGCCGGCTATGCGCTGATCCTGCTGGCGGCGCCGACCTTCGGCGTGGCGGCGGCCATCGGCCTGTTGCGCGCATGGGGGCGCTCGGCGCCGGTCGACCCGATCCTGCGCAGTCACTTCATCTTTCAGCAGCGAACCCTGGTAGCGGCGGTGTGCGCCATCGTCGCCGGCGCGGTGCTGATCCTGGTCAACCTCGGCGTCTTCGTCCTGTTCATCATGGCCGTGTGGACCATCGTGCGCGGCGCCCTGGGGCTCAAGGACCTGCTGAACGGACGCCCCATCGCCGCGCCCCGTCGCCTCTTCTACTGAAAGGACCGCCCTTCATGAGCGATCAGAACCCGGCCGCCCCGATTGCGGGCCGCGACGGCGCCGTCGTGGCGTGGATTCTCTACATCCTGTCGATCCCCAGCGCGAACGTGCTGGTGCTGGTCGGACTTGTCCTGGCCTATGTGAATCGCGGCTCGGCGACGGGTCTGGCGGCTCAGCACGTCGAGGCCCAGATCAAGCTGTTCTGGTCCGTCTTCTGGATCAGCGCCATCCTGTGGGTGCTGGTGGCGATCAGCGCCGTGGCCTCGGCCTTCCTGATCGGCATTCCCTTCCTGCTGCTGTTCGGACTTCTTTTGCTGCTGGTGTCGATCTGGTTCACGGTGAAAAGCGTTCTGGGTCTGCTGGCCCTGTTGAACGATCGGCCGGCCTGATCTGACCCCTTCAGGAGGAACCTTTCGTGTCCGCCTTCAAAGACCACGCCGCCGACCACCGTTTCCAGCAGATGTTCGCCGACGTTGACGGGACCGAGCATCCCGTCTGGGCCGAATACGCCGTGCGCGGCCATGCCCGCGTCATCCTGCACGTCGAGGCCCACCCGGCCCTGCGCGGCACGGGCGCCGCCGGCCGCTTCATGCAGGCCCTGGCCGAACACGCCCGCGCCGAGAAACTGGCGCTGATCCCGCACTGCAGCTACGCCGTCGCCTGGCTGAAACGCCATCCCGAGTACGCAGACGTACTCGGTTCCTAGTCGGCCGCGGTCAGAAGGCTCCGCCTTGTGGCTGCTTCGCGCCGCCCTTCGGGTCAACCCGACGCGGCCTGACACTTCGCGCGCTCAAGCAGCGAGCCGCCGCGCGGCGAGCGGTAGCGCCCTTAGATCAAGGATGACTCTTGGCGACGATGGCCTTCATCGTCTCGGCCTTGGACGGCAGGTCAGCGACCAGGCGGGCGGCCAGTTCGCGGGCGCCGACCGGATAGGCGTCGCCCCCGTCGGCGATCTCCTTGGCCATGTCGGCGGCCTTGCACAGAGCGGCCTCAAGCGCCTCGACCTGTTCGATCGCCAGGGCGCGAGCCTCGGCCTGCAGGCGCTTGACCCGTTCAGCGGTGGTTTCGGGGGCGCGCATCAGGTCGTAGACCTCGGCTTCCGGCGAGGAGACCACGCGCAGAGCCGCGCGGGCGTCGGATTCATTGCTGGACTTGGTCATCGCATCATCTCCTGGCGGCACCATGCCTCATTTTCGCCCTAAGGTCGCATCCCATCTGCAGCCAAGCTGCAAGGACGGCGCCGGATGTTGCGCCAAGGCCGCATCAAGCGCGGAGGGGTTGCAACAGTTCCCCGCCTGTGACGCTCTTTGACAGTGTGGTCCAGCCGCGCTTTCCTGACTGTCGCACAGGGAGACGCTGATGACCCAGACCGTTCCGCCGCCCCGGCCTCCTCAGGGAGAGGAAGGCGAATGGACCCTGCTGCAAAGCCGGGTCGACCGCAATTTCTGGCAGTGGGACCGCCGCCACGAACCGTCAGCCCCGACCCTGACCCGATTCGTCATCGTCCGCCCGCCCGAGCGCCTCGACTACGACACCTTCGACGAGGCCGAGGCCATGTTCGAGGCGATGGAAGGCTGAGCGCTCAGTCTCCCTGCGTCTCTCCGCCCTGAACGATGCGCACCACGGCCAGGTCGGCGGTGACGTTGCCGAGGGTGCGGAAGATGTCGGGCACGACCTCGACGGCCAGCAGCAGGGGCAGCAGCTCCAGCGGCACGCCCATCGCGATGCAGATCGGGGCGATGGAGGCGAAGAAGCTGGCCTGACCGGGCAGGCCTACCGTGCCGATCGAGATCAGCACCGCCGTCAGCATGGCGGCGAAAAGCTGGCCCGCCGAAGGCTCCAGCCCGAACAGGTGGGCGCAGTAGATAGCGACACCCAGATTGGCGACCGGGCTGGTGATGCGGAACACCGCCACCGCCAGCGGCAGGACCAGACCCGCCGTCGCCCGTTTGACGCCCAGTTCGTCGACCGCCCGCTCGACCATGACCGGCAGGCTGGCTAGCGACGACTGGGTGGAAAAGGCCACCACCTGCGCGGGAGCCGCCGCCCGCGCGAACCGGCCCAGCGACACCCGGCCGAAGACGACGGCCAGCGGATAGAAGATCAGGCCGATGCCGATGCAGGCGATGGAGATCAGCGCTACATAATGCAGCAGCACCCCCGCTGCGCTGGCGCCCGCCGTCAGCCCCACCCCGATCGACAGGGCGAAGACGCCCAGCGGCGCGACGCTCAGCACCCAGCGGACGATGACGATCATCGTCTCGCCCACCGCCTCGAAGAAGGTGATCAGAGGCACGCGCAGCCGCTCGGGCAGTCCTGAGGCCGCAAAGCCGAAGAAGACGGCGAACACCACCATGCCCAGAATGGCGTCCTCGGCCGCCGCGCGGATCGGGTTGGACGGGGCGATGGTCTTCAGAAATTCGCTGAACGGCGCCCCGGCGCCAAGGCCCTCGGCGCCCTCCGGCTTGATGGCCAGCAGCAGGCGCGCGCCCTCCGGGTCGATCGGCCACAGGGCGTGCAGCCCATAGGCCGCCGCTACCGCATAAATCGTCGCAAAGACGATCAGCCCCCCGAACCAGGCCACCGCCTTCAGCGCCAGCCGCCCGGTCCGCGCCGCATCGGCGATGGAGGCGATGCCCGTCACCAGCAGGCTGAACACCAGCGGAATGATCGTCATCCTCAGCGCATTGAGCCACAGCTGGCCCAGCGCCTGGATGAAGTCCGCCGTCACATGCCCGCCCGGCAGGCCCCAGCGTTGCGCCGCCGCCCCAGCGACCAGGCCCAGCACAAGCGACAGCAACACAAGCGTGCTGAGAGAGGTCAGAAAGGAACGCGCCGATTTCATCCGACCACGCTAGCAGCCGCCGCGCCGGGCGCCAGCGGAAATCGGCGGAAGGCTCCCCTCCCCCTAATGCGGCGTGCCCGAGTTCGCCGGGTCCAGCGGCAGGCCCGCCGCCTGACGCGCCTTCATTACCCGCAGCCAGCCGTGCATGGCCTCTGAATCCAGCCCATGCATCATCAGCCGATAGCCCGCCTGCAACGTCGACAGCGCCACCAGCGGATGGCCGTTCTTGACGAAGGCCATGTGGTAGCTCGTGCCCAGAATACGGGCGATATAGATGGCCATCACCTCGTCCAGCTGCAACGAACTGGACGCCCGCACGAAATCGTCTCTGGGCAGCATCAGGGCGTAGATCGGGGTGTAGAACTCCACCGCCGTCTGCACGTCGACGAAGTTATGCCATTTGCGCGGAAACTCCTCGAACGGAGGAAACGCGTCCGAGATCATGGAGAAGTCGATCCGCTCGGGCGGCGTCAGCTCCCGTCCCTCGGCGCGCAGGGCGGCGTTCATCTCGATGACGAAGTTGAAGATGTTCAGGTCGTGCTGAAGGAACAGATCCGGCTCGATGTCCTTCAGCCGCGTGGGCGTCAGCGGCCACTTGGTCACCTTGTCGCCCACCCCCGCGTTCTCGCGCACGAAGGCAGTCAGTTCGGACCCGACGTGGAAGTGGCGCAGGATCACCCGATTGCCCTCGGGCGTCACAAAGGTCCGCAGGCCCCAGTGGATGGTCTTGTGCAGCAGGCCGTTCAGGTTCGGATATTTGGGCGAAATGACCCGCAGCACCTTCACCAGACAGAAGAACAGGAACACCAGCGGCCGCGCCATCGGAAACAGCCAGCGCCGCGACCGCGACCGCGCCCCCAGCAACAGGTCGCGCTTGGCCCCGTCGTCGATCGGCAGGCTGTGGTCCAGATACAGAGCCATCCACGGATCGGGATCCTTGGGGTCGAACCGCGCGGGGTCGAACGGATCCTCGTGCGGCTTGTAGTATCTCACGCCGCGATCTCCTCGATCTGCAGGGCGTAGAGGCGGGCCGTCACCTTGGCCGTGACGACAATGCGTTCGGCGATGAAGGGATCGGGCAGCACCATGCCCAGCATCTCCTCGAACTCCTTCATGTGCTCGGCGTCGTTGTCGCCGTGATACAGCAGGAAGCGCACCGCCTCGTCGGGCAGGGCCAGCCGCTCCTGCACCTTCAGGCCCCACGGCTTGGCCTTGATCGAGCCCAGCCCCTCGATGATGAACATGGCGCCCAGCAGGCCGAAGGGATCGGGCTTCGACGCCTCATGGAACATCCACGCCGACAGGGCCTCAGAGCCCACATTCTTCGGCGCCGACTGGATGTCCTCCAGCGCCCCGCCCGAGGCTGTGAAGTCGGCCTCCAGCAGGCGGAAGTCCCGATGCTCCGTCACCGCATGGCGCATCAGGGTCGAGCGTAGCTCCAGATGATCCTCGCCGATGTTCGACGCCGCCCGGCTCATCCACAGCGCCCCGTCCTTCACCTGCTGGCGCAGGTTGATCAGGAAGGCGTGGTAGTCGGCGACCTCGAACCGCCCCCGCGTCAGCTTGCGGATCAGCGGCGTCGCCTCCAGCCGCTGCTCGAAATCGGCGAAGACCACCGCCAGCTTCCGTAGGGTATCGGCCACCGTCGCCTCGGCCAGTTGTTCCGCCATCACACAATCTCCAGCATCATGAAGCCGATCATCGCCCGCCCGCTCTCGGGCACGATGCACAGCACCCTGTCTCCGCGCTTTCCGCGTCCCGACTTCAGGAAGGCGTCCAGCATGACCCAGATCGAGGCCGAGCCGACATTGCCGCTGTCGGCCAACGTCGTGAACCACTTCTCTTCGGGGATCATCGCGGCGGTGCTTTCCAGCAGGCCGACGATCTCCTGACGCAGCGACCGCGCGGAGTAATGGCACAGCAGATGGTCGACCTCATCCGGGACGATCCGCCCGGCATCGACCTTCTCCAGCCAGACGCCGATCCAGGCGCGGATGACGATCTTCAGCAGCTCGAAATCCTGCAACAGGGCCACCGCCCCCGCCGCATGGGCCGCCGCCGGGCCTGCGTGGCTCCAGGCGCTGGTCATGTCGGCGCGCGCCTGCGGCGTCGATCCGGCCCACATACAGGGATCAAAACGCCCGGCCAGCGACGTCATGTCGATCCACTCGACCTTCAGGCTCAGACCGTCAGGCTTCGGCCTCGGCTCCATCACCACGGCGCCCGCCCCGTCCGACAGGGTGAAGCGCAGGAAGTCCGCCTCGATCCGCGCTCGGCCCTTCTCGTCCACCAGCGCCGTGCCCTCATAGAAGGCGGGCCGGAACCATCGCGACGAAAACTCGCCGGCGCAGGCGGCGGCCACATCGGCCTCGCCCGCCCGCACGCTCAGCCACGCCCCCTTGGCCGCCATCAGGGCGCTGGCGCAGACCGACTGATAGCTGAACGCCTCCAGCGGCCCCGCGCCCAATTCGGCCTGAACCGCGCTGGCGTGGCCGGGCACCAGATAGTCGCCCTGCGTCGCCGCCGCGCCCAGATGCTGCAGATCGCCGAGGCTCAGCCCCGCCTCGTCCAGCGCCGCCCGCACCGCCCCGGCGCACATGGAGGCGTTGGAGTGCAGCGGTTGCCCGTCCGGCGTCAGGGCGTAATGCCGCCCCTCGATCCCGTTCCAGCGCAGGGCGCGCCGCCCCACGGCGGACGGCCGCCCGCCGATGCGGCCGATGAAGTCCTCCATCCGATCGTTGCCGATCCGCTCTCCAGGCAGCACAGCGCCGGTCCCGGTGATGAAGACGTCGCGAAGCATACTCATGGCGCGGACCTTGGCGACGCGCCCGGCGCCGCACAAGCCGGAAATCATCGGTTCAGGGACCTCTCTTTATCGGAATCGCCGATCCGCTCGCCCTAGCGTCACGCACGCGCAGGCATTACCTTGATGTTCATGGCCCGTTCTCCCGCGACACCGTCCCAGAAGCTGACCAAGCCCGTCCACACGCCCAATCCCGGTCTCAGCGAGGCGCCCGTCGTCTTCGACCACGGTCGTGCGCCCATGTTCGCGCCTGTGAGCGGCCCGCGCCTCACGCCGGAGGAGGCCCCCGCCGCCCCCGCCGACTGGGTCCCTCACCGCCCCGACCGGCCGACCAACAAGAAGCGCATCCCCTTCCGGCTGGAGACGAAATACCAGCCCGCCGGGGACCAGCCCTCGGCCATCGCCGAACTGGTCGCCCAGGCGGATGAGGGCGATCGCGAACAGGTGCTGCTGGGCGTCACCGGCTCGGGCAAGACCTTCACCATGGCCAAGGTGATCGAACAGACCCAGCGCCCGGCCCTGATCCTGGCCCACAACAAGACGCTGGCGGCCCAGCTCTATTCCGAGTTCAAGGCCTTCTTCCCCGACAACGCCGTCGAGTATTTCGTCAGCTATTACGACTATTACCAGCCCGAGGCCTACGTCCCGCGCACCGACACCTACATCGAGAAGGACTCGTCGATTAACGAGCAGATCGACCGGATGCGCCACGCCGCCACCCGCGCGATCCTGGAGCGGGACGACGTCATCGTCGTCGCCTCGGTCAGCTGCATCTACGGCATCGGCTCGGTCGAGACCTATACCGCCATGACCTTCGGCCTGAAGGTCGGCGACCAGATCGACGAGGCCAAGCTGCGCGCCGACCTGATCGCCCTGCAGTACAAGCGCAACGACGTCCATTTCGAGCGCGGCATGTTCCGCAAGCGCGGCGACACGCTGGAGATCTTCCCCGTCCACCTCGAGGACCGCGCCTGGCGCATCAGCCTGTTCGGCGACGAGATCGAGGCCATCGACGAGTTCGACCCCCTGACCGGCAAGAAGACCAATGCGCTGGACGAGGTCACCGTCTACGCCGCCAGCCACTACGTCACCCCGCGCCCGACGCTCAATCAGGCCGTCAACGGCATCAAGGCCGAGTTGAAGGAGACGCTCGACTGGATGGTCGAGAACGGCAAGCTGCTGGAGGCCCAGCGCCTCGAACAACGCACCCGCTTCGATCTGGAGATGATGGAGGCCACCGGCTCCTGCGCCGGCATCGAAAACTACAGCCGCTGGCTGACCGGCCGCGCGCCCGGCGAGCCGCCGCCCACCTTCTTCGAATACATCCCCGACAACGCCCTGCTGTTCGTGGATGAGAGCCACGTCACCGTGGGCCAGATCGGCGCCATGTATCGCGGCGACTACCGCCGCAAATCGACCCTGGCCGAATACGGCTTCCGCCTGCCCTCGGCCATCGACAACCGCCCGCTGAAGTTCGAGGAATGGGACGCCATGCGGCCCCAGACCGTCTTCGTCTCGGCCACCCCCGGCGCCTGGGAGCTGGACAAGACCGGCGGCGTCTTCACCGAACAGGTCATCCGCCCCACCGGTCTGATCGACCCCCCGGTCGAGATCCGTCCCGTCTCCGGCGCCACCCGCAACCAGGTCGACGACGTCATCGACGAGGTGAAGGCCACCGCCCGCGCGGGTTACCGCTCCCTGGTCACCACCCTGACCAAGAAGATGGCCGAGGACCTGACCGAATACATGCACGAGCAAGGGGTGCGCGTCCGCTACATGCACTCCGACGTCGACACCCTGGAACGGATCGAGATCCTGCGCGACCTGCGCCTGGGGTCGTTCGACTGCCTGATCGGCATCAACCTGCTGCGCGAGGGCCTCGACATCCCCGAGTGCGGCCTGGTCGCCATCCTCGACGCGGACAAGGAGGGCTTCCTGCGATCCGAGACCTCCCTGATCCAGACCATCGGCCGCGCAGCGCGCAACGTCGACGGCCGCGTCATCCTCTACGCCGACCGCATGACCGGCTCGATGGAGCGCGCCATCGCCGAGACCGACCGCCGCCGCGAGAAACAGCAGGCCTACAACCTCGAACACGGCATCACGCCCGAGACGGTCAAGCGCGACATCAAGGAGATCCTCGACAGCCCCTATGAATCCCGCGACCTGGACCGCCTGACCCGCCCCGGCGTCGCCGAGGAAGCCAAGCCCTTCGTCGGGTCCAACTTCCAGGCCGCGCTCAAGGATCTGGAAGGTCGGATGCGCGAAGCCGCCGCCAACCTCGAGTTCGAGGAAGCCGCCCGCCTGCGCGACGAGATCAAGAAGATGAAGCTCCTCGACCTCGAATTCGCCAACGAAGCCCTCACCGGCGCGGGCGAGGAGGTCGACAGGTCAGCCCCCAAACGCTGGCGCAGGGAAGCGGCGGCCGAAAAGGCCGAGGCGTTCAGGAAGGGGCGCTGACGCCCCTCCCCTTCACTCGCTTCAGTTCCCCTTGGCCCCCGAGGTGTGGGCCGGACCGCGGAAGACGGCGTTGAGGAACAGCGGCTTCAGCCCTTCCAGGAAGGCGCGCATGGTGACGTCCTGGGTGAAGGCGACGACCTGACCGCGACCGACTTCGGACGCCATCGCGACGGGCTTGTAGGCCAGCTGGCGGCGGTTCTCGGCCCACAGCTGGCCGGACGCCAGCACCTGATCCGGGCCGGCCAGACGCACGACGTTGGTCCCCTGATCGCGGGCCAGCGGCGTGTAGATGTCCGAGCCGCGCACCATGACGCTGAGGGTTGGGGCGACGCCCGCGCCCAGCCAGTGTTCATTATCGACCACGGCGCTGGCCAGAACGCCCGCGACCGGATCGGGGGCGCCGCCATGGTGGCCGGTCAGGGCCAGGTATTCGGCGTCAGTGGCGATCTCGCTGCCGCCGTCCTTCTTGTCCTTGTCGCCGTCGCCGGAGACGGCGCTTTCCCGGCGGCTGTCCAGCAGCTTGGAATCGGGATCGGTCAGCAGGCGGCTGGCCGAACCGACGCCGATCAGGACGCCGCCAGCTTGAACCCAGGCGCGCAGGTTGGCGACGCCGCTCTCGCCGAGGATCTGCTCATAGTTTCCGCCAGACGGCAGGATCAGCACCTGGTAGCGGGACAGGTCGGCGTTCGCCAGGCGGCGGGTGCGCACCGCCGTGACGGGCCAGCCGTACTCGCGCTCCAGCACATGGCGGATGGAGCCGGCGGACTCCGGCTCGGTCGGGTCGTCCCAGGCCATGGCGACGCGCGGGGCGGCGATGACGGTCGCCTTGTCCGAGCCGACGCTGGGACCGCTGGAGACCCACGACGTCGCCAGCGGCGTCACCTGGGCGCCGCTGCCTGCGGCCAGACGGCGGACGCGCTCGTCCAGGTCGGCGGGCGACCCGGCGCGCGGCACGATGAAGGTTCCGCCCGGATAGGCGCGGCCGTCCAGGGTGAAGGGCTCCTCGACAGAGCGGACCGGCAGCTTGTCGGTCAGGGCGGCGGTCAGGAAGCGCATCCCCGCCGTGCCCGGATGGATGGCGTAGCCATAGGTCGCGTCGCCCTGAGCCACGGCGGCCGGCCGGATCAGTTCCGGGCCGACAGCGGCCGTCTGCACCGACGGAGCGCCGGTGCAGCGCTGGCTCGGCACATTGAACAGCAGCGGCAGGGACCAGCCGGTCAGATCATAGATCTCATCGCCCAGACCGCGCGCGCGGCGAGCCTCCTGCTCGGCCAGGAATTTGGGGTCCAGCGGCACGTCCTTGGCCAGCAGGGTCTCGGCCATGCGGCGCTGGGGTTGGGACAGGTTCACGACGTAGTCGCCCGCCTGATAGGTCTGGCCGCAGGCGGAGAAGGCGGCGGTGGCGCGTCCGACCTCCAGCCCCGAACGGACCAGCAGGCCCGCCAGCTTGTCGGCGGCGGCCGGATCGGCGGCGGCGGAGCGCGACAGGACATAGGCGCCGCGTCCGCCCGAAATCCCGTCGCGGTGGAAGGCGTAAAAGTCGCTGAGCAGTTTTTCGCGGTCGCGGGCGGCGGTCTCGATGGTCGACAGGGTGGCGGTCAGATGGCCTTTGACCGTGTCGGCGTAGGTCAGCATCTCGCCCGACGACCGGCGCGCCAACAGACCGCGCGACGAGCCCTGCTCATAGGTCATGGAGACGGCGCCGAAATAGGCGGGCCAGCCGTCGCCGTAGCCGGGATAGAAGGCGTCGAAGGTCTCGCGCGTGAAATAGTCCAGTCCGGCCTGATCGAAGCGTCCGGCGGTGTTGCGGCCGAACCGTTCGCGCGCGTCGAGGATCGGCGGATAAATCCACGGGTTCAGCGGCTGGGCTTCGGGCGGGAAGAAGAAGCTGGAGTCGGTGCCCATCTCGTGGGAATCGACCACCACCTGCGGGCGCCATTCGCGGATGAGAGCCGAGTGCCCTTGCGTCTCCGGCTGGGACTGGATGAACCAGTCGCGGTTCAGGTCGAACAGATTGTGGTTGTAGCGGCCGGACGGCCAGGGCTCGGCCCGCTCGGCCGACAGGGGGTCGCCGTTGGGCTGGGCGCCGAGGCCCGCCTCGAAGCTGTTGATGAAGCGTTCGCGCCCGTCGGGGTTCTGGGTCGGGACGAAGACGACCACGACGTCCTCTAGCCACCCTTGAGCCTCGGCGTCGGCGGCGTCGGTCAGGCGGCGCGCGGCGGCCAAGGCGGCGTCGGCGGGGCTGATCTCATTGCCGTGGACTGAATAGGCCATCCAGACGATGGCGGGGGTGTCGTTGATCAGGGAGCGGGCCTGCTCGGGCGAGGTCTTGCGCGGGTCGGCCAGGGCGTTGGTCGCGGCCTTGATCGCGTCCAGCCGGGCGATGTTGCGCGGCGAGCCGACGGCGGCCCAGAACAGGGGGCGGCCTTCCCACGACTGGGCGTAGTCGCCCATGACCATGCGGTCGGGGTTGGCGGCGCGCAGCGCCTCGAAATAGCGGCGCACATCAGCCGAGCGGGTGATGCGCTCGCCGCTGTCATGGCCGACGACGGCCTGAAGCGCGGGCGGCGTCTGTTGCGCCAGGGCGGGCACGGCGACCAGGGCCAGGCTGAGCGCCAGCAAGGAACAGGCGGCGCGGCGACGATACGACATTTAGAATACTCCCCCTACAGACCGACGAACTTAGCCGTGCAGGCGCCGCGAAGGAAGCGGCCACGACAAAACCGCAGGATCATCGCGCGGCGCCGTCATGTCCGAAAACCGCGAGACAGGGCGGCGTCGAAGGCGCAGGGTGCGGCTATGGAAAACGCCCGCGACAGTCTGGATCAGGAGGCCTGCTATCGGGCGGTCCTGACGCGCGACCCGCGCTTCGACGGGCGCTTCTTCACCTGCGTGAAGTCCACCGGAATCTATTGTCGCCCGGTCTGCCCGGCGCGGACGCCCAAGCGTGAGAACATGCGCTTCGTCATCAGCGCGGCGGCGGCCGAGGAGGCGGGCTTTCGGGCCTGCCTGCGCTGTCGGCCCGAGACGGCGCCCGACATCTATGGCGGGCGCGGCATGGAGCCGCGCGGGGGCGCGTGGCGCGGCACCTCCAACACCGTCAGCCGAGCGCTGAACCTGATCGAGGCGGGCGCGCTGGATGAGGGCGACGTCGACACCCTGGCCGCGCGGCTGGGGGTGGGCGAGCGGCACCTGCGTCGCCTGTTCCGCCAGCATCTGGGCGCCGCCCCGGTCAGCGTGGCCCAGACGCGCCGCGTCCTGCTGGCCAAGGCCCTGATCCACCAGACCGACCTGCCAATGGCCGAGGTGGCGATGGCGTCCGGCTTCGGCAGCGTGCGACGATTCAATGAGACGTTTCAGGCCCTGTATGGACGTCCGCCGTCGGCGCTGAGGGTGCGGGCGGAGAGGCCATGGGACGGGGGCGTGCGGCTGAGCCTGCCTTATCGCCCGCCCTATGAGGTCGAGGCCATGCTGGCCGCACTGAAGGCGGACGGCGAGACGGTCGAGAACGGCGTCTGGCGCCGCGTCCTGAACCCCGCGACGGACGGGGCGATGGGCGAGGTCTCGGCCCGGTTCGAGGCGGGCGACCGGCTGGCGGTCACGGCGGCGCTAGATGATCTGAAGGCCCTGCCGGGGGTGCTGGCGCGGGTGCGGCGGCTGTTCGACCTGTCGGCGGACCCCGAGGCGATCCGGCGCGACCTGTCTATCGACCCCTTGCTGGCGCCGCTGGTGAAGACGCGGCCGGGTCTGCGTCTGCCGGGCCTCTGGCTGGATGAGGCGGCGGACATGGCCAGCGACCGGCTGGAAGACGATCGGTTGGCGGGGCGGGCCGAGAAATGGCGGCCCTGGCGGGCCTATGGCGTGCTGCACCTGCGCGAGGCGGGGATCGACGGTGCGGCGATCATGGAGAACGACGATGAAAAAGACGCAGCCAAAAACGCAGCCTGAAGCCTTCACCTTGGACCGCATCGCCACGCCGGTCGGCGAGGTGTTGCTGGTCACCGATGCGGACGGCGCGGTGCGCGCTTTCGACTTCACCGACTATGAGGCGCGGATGATGACGCTGCTGGCCCGTCATTACGGCGAGGTTCAACTGACGCCGGAACGGGCGCCGGAGGCGGTGCGGAACGCCGTCGCCGCCTATTTCGACGGCGATCTGACGGCGCTGGATGGGCTTGAGGTGAAGACCGGCGGCACGGACTTCCAGCGCGCGGTCTGGGCGGCGCTGCGGACCATTCCGGCGGGGCAGACCTGGAGCTACGGCCAACTGGCCCAGGCCATCGGCAAGCCCGCCGCCGTGCGGGCCGTGGGCCTGGCCAACGGCGCCAATCCGATCGGCGTCATCGTGCCCTGCCACCGAGTCGTCGGCGCCAATGGAACCCTGACCGGCTATGCGGGCGGGCTGGAGCGCAAGCGCTGGCTGTTAGCGCACGAAGCGTCGCAGGAGGGAACAGGACAGGGGGCGTTTGCGCTGGACTGACAGCGCCCTCCCTTTCGGCGCTCATTTCTGGAGTCTGATGATGAACCTGCCCAACGGGGCCCTGGTCGCCGTCGCCGACGGCGAGAAGCTGAGCCTGTTCCGCAACACCGGCCACAACCTCGACATCCAGCTCAAGCCGATGGCGACGCCCGAGATCCCCGAACGCCTGTCCGGAGCGCCGGGCCGCCGCTCCAGCGACGCCAATCCCGACAACGACACCCAGGCCGAGGACGGCTTCGCCATGGGCGTGGCCGAGGCGCTGAACCACATGGCCCTGACCAACAAGTTCGAGGCCTTGGCCGTCGTCGCCGCGCCCAAGACACTGGGCCAGTTGCGCAAGCATTGGCACAAGACGCTGGAAGGCCTGCTGGTCGGCGAAATTCCCAAGGCCCTGGCCGGCCGACCGGCCGAAGAGATCGCCGAGGCGATCAGCCGGGCGTAACCGTTCAGGCCGCCCCGTCCAGGAACAGGCGGCAGGCCGGGTTGTCGGTCTCGTCGACGTAGGGATACCCCAGCTCGTCCAGCGCGGCGCTCAGGGCCACCGCCTGGTCCGGCGGGACGCTGACGCCCGCCAGCACCCGGCCCGCGTCGTCGCCGTGGTTGCGATAGTGGAACAGGGTCAGCGCCCAGGCGGGCTGAAGGCTGTTGAGGAAGCGCAGGAAGGCGCCCGGCCGCTCGGGGAATTCGAAGCGCAGCAGCCGCTCGTGCGGCAGGCCGATGGTGCGCCCGCCGACCATGTGGCGGACGTGGAGCTTGGCGGTCTCGTTGTCGCTCATGTCGACGACGGAATAGCCGTCGGCGGTCAGGCGCCTGAGCAGGCTTTCGCGCTCGGCGGCGCCGTCGCGCAGGGCCACGCCGACGAAAATCTGGGCCGTGCCGTCGCCGGACCAGCGGTAGTTGAATTCGGTGATCGAGCGGCCGTCGAGGCTCTGCAGGAAGCGGTGATAATCCTCGCGCCGGTCGGGCATGGAGACGGCGAACAGGGCTTCGGCGCCCTCGCCGATCTCGGCCCGCTCGGCGACGTGGCGCAGGCGATCGAAGTTGACGTTGGCGCCCGAGTTGATCGCCACCAGCGCCCCCGATCCGGGGTTGCGCGCGGCCCACGCCTTCATCCCGGCAAGAGCCACGGCGCCTGACGGCTCGGCCACGGCGCGCACGTCGTCGAAGATGTCCTTCACCGCGGCGCAGACGGCGTCGGTGTCGACCAGCACGATCTCGTCCAGCAGGTCGCGGCACAGGCGGAAGGTCTCGTCGCCCGCGCGGCGCACGGCCACCCCGTCGGCGAACAGGCCGACCTGATCCAGATCGACGACGCGCCCGGCCTCGATGGCGCTCTTCATCGTCGGGGCCTCGGCCGGTTCGACGCCGATAAGGCGCGTCTCGGGGCGCAGGAAGCGGACGATGGCCGCCACCCCCGCCGCCAGCCCCCCGCCGCCGATAGGGATGAAAACGGCGTCGATGGGATCGGGGTGCTGGCGCAGGATCTCCAGCCCCACCGTGCCCTGCCCCGCGATGACGTCGGGGTCGTCGAACGGGTGGACGAAGGTCGCGCCGGTCTGCTTCTCCAACTCGCGGGCGTGGGCGTAGGCGTCGTCAAAGCTCTCGCCATGCAGCACGACCTGGCCGCCCAGCCCCTGAACCGCCGCCACCTTGATGCCCGGCGTGGTGGTCGGCATGACGATGGTCGCCGCCGCCCCGCGCTTCGCCGCCGCCAGCGCCACCCCCTGCGCGTGATTGCCCGCAGAGGCGCAGATGACGCCGCGCGCCAGCTCGGCCTCGCTGAGCGCCGCGATGCGGTTGTAGGCGCCGCGAATCTTGAACGAGAAGACCGGCTGCAGGTCCTCGCGCTTCAGCAGGGCGGGCCGCCCGATGCGCGCCGACAGCCGCTTCAGCGGATCGAGGGGGGTCTCCTCGGCCACGTCATAGACGCGGGCGGTCAGGATGCGGCGGACGGTGTCTTGCACGATGATCTCGGTCAGGCGTCAGAAAAAGAAACGAAGCGTGTGCCCGTCTAGGCCAGACCAAACCTTATGAGAACGAAAATTGCGCCCTTCCCTGCTGATCTAAAGCGTCTTCTCCAGAACCACGAAGGCCAAGTCACGCGTGCGGGGCAGGCCGAAGCGGGGGTCGTCCAGCGGGAAGGGGCGGGTTTCGCCGGTCAGGCGATAGCCGCGCCGTTCGTACCAGACGATCAGTTCGGCGCGCTGGCGGATGACGGTCATCTCCATGCGCGTGGCGGCGAAGCGGGCGGCGGCCTCGGCCTCGGCGGCCTCGATCAACAGACGGCCCAGACCGCCCGCCTGACGCGCCGGATCGACGGTCAGCAGGCCCAGATAGGCCAGACCCCGCCCCTGATCCGCGACCTGAACGCAGCCGATCAGGGCGCCGTCGACCTCGGCCAGCAGGATGATCCGCGAGGCGTCGGCGAGGATGTCGCGCAACTCCGCCTCGTCGGTGCGCTGGCCCTCCAGCAGGTCGGCCTCGTGGGTCCAGCCGGCCTTGGCGCTGTCGCCGCGATAGGCGCTTTCGATCAGGGCGCGCAGCGCCGGAACGTCGTCCGGCGCCGCAGGTCGAAAGACCGGGCCGTTCAACGGCGCGCCCGGCGCGGGGCGGCCTTGGGCGCATCCGCGCCCAGTTCGGCGATCAGGTGGTCCATGCCGTAGACGTCGCGCAGGGCCGTGGTCACGGCCTGGGTGGTGACGATGACGCTGCGGTTGACGTTGCGGTCATAGCCATAGGCGTTGCGCTGGGTCAGGACGGTGGAGTCGAAGTTGGCGCCGATGATCTCGCCCTTCGCATTCACCGCAGGCGAACCCGACGAGCCGCCGATGGTGTCGGACGAGACGGCCATATTCATCACCGCGTTCGGGTCGATGCGGTCCCTGGCGGCCAGCAGCTTGGGCGCGACGTTGAACGGCTCGGCGCCGGTCGCCCGATCCCACAGACCGGCGAAGGTGGTGAAGGCAGGGATGCGCTGGCCCGGCACGTCGGTCCCCTCGACCCGGCCGTAGGTCAGACGCAGGGTGCCGGTGGCGTCCGGATAGACGGCGTCGCCGAAGACAGCGAAGCGGGCGGCCGACAGCTGTTCCGAGGCGCGGTCGGTCGGCGCCTGCACCCGGTTCTCCCAGTCGGTGCGGACGGCGCGGGCGTCGGCGTCGATAGCCAGGACATACTGGATCAGAGGATCGGTCGAGGCCTGGACGGCGGGCAGGCCGCCTTCCCACAGGGCGCGCCGCACGGCCGGATCGGCCAGTTTGGTGCCTTCGACCAGACGGGCGGACAGGCCCTCGGGGCTCTCCTTGCCCAGCAGGGTGCGGACATGGGGGCTGTCGACGGTCAGCCATTCGCGCGTCTTGGACAGCCACCATTCCAGACGGACCTGCTCCAGCGCCGGATAGGTCGGGCGTGCGGCGAAGAGGCCGGACTGGACGCCCGGCAGGCGGCTGTCGGCGAACTCGGCTAGGCGCTGGTCGGACGGCTTGGCGCGCTCCTGCGCCCCGCGCACGATGGCTCGCGCCCACTGGAACAGGGGCGAGCCGCCCGCCACCGAGGTGGTGCCCATGCCGGTGCCGCCTTCCAGCAGGGCCATCGGGGCGTAGAGCTCGCGCGCGATCGGCTGGACGTCGGCCAGAACAGCCCACGGATCGCCAACGTCCGCCGACAGTTGCTCGTTCTCGGCCACGCGGCGGCGGAAGATGGTTTCCTGCCCGGCCAGCTGGTCCATGAAGGCCGGGTCGATCAGGGCCGCCATCCGGCCGCGCCCGCGCTTATAGGTGTTCTCGACGCCCGACAGCGGGTCCATGGCGATGAAGGCCTGATCGGCGCCCTCTTCCGAATAGCGGATCAGACGACCGCGCAGCTCGGACGCAATGAGTTGGTCCAGAGGCAGGACCACGTCGCGGATGGTCATCAGCTGGGCCTGCGTCAGCAGGCGCTGGGTCGAGCCGGGGTTGCCGGTGACGAAGACGGGCTCGCCCTCGGTCGGTTTGTTCGGATTCCAGGTGAAGTGGGTCGGGGTCGCGGCGGGCTTGCCGTCCTCATACAGGCGGATGAAGGCGGCATCGATGGCGAAGCGCGGGAAGGAGAAGTTGTCCAGATCGCCGCCGAAGGTCGCGGCGCGGTCCTCCGGCGCCCAGGCCAGACGCACGTCGGAATATTTGCGGAACTTGTAGAGCTTGAACTGGCCGCCGCGATACAGGCTGACGACCTGACAGCGGATCTTGGCGTCATCGCCGCAGGCCTCCGTTTCGATGCGGCCGGCCTCGGCCTCGCGCGCCTGAGTATAGGCCTGACCGTCCAGACCGACGCCCGCCTTCTGGACCCGCTCAGTGACGTCGGTGATGTCGGTCAGGATTTCCGCAGAGGCGCCGGGGCATTGCAGCTCTTCCTCGCGGCTCTTGGGGGTGAAGCCCGTTTCGTTATACTGAAGCTGGGGCGTCGACAGGTTGGCGACGCAGGACGAGACGCAGTGGTTGTTGGTCATCACCAGCCCCTCGGCCGAGATGACGCCCGCCGAACAGCCGCCGAACTTCACCGACGACAGGCGCACGCGGTCCAGCCAGGCCTGATCGATGTTCGTGCCCAGAGTCTGATTGGCGCGGGCGATGGGGAAGTTGTCATAGGTCCACATGCCCTCCTCCGCCCGAGCCGAAGAGGCGGCGGCGAAGGCCAGGACGGCGGCCGAGGCGAACAGCATGTGACGCATGAGAAGCTCCTGTTTCAGACTCCGGCGAGGAAAAAACAGAGTCTAATTCGTCTGAATAGTCTGAAATCGGCGGGAAGAAAGCTAGCAGGCCGATGCGTCAGACGGGGGCGTATTGTTTTCTCCCTCCCCTTTATGGGGAGGGCGGTTGAGCCCGACAGGGCGAAACCGGGTGGGGGCGGCGGGGCTGTTCAGGCGCTCGGCCAAAGCCGTGACTGGAGGCCGGGATCGCCCGGCCCTCCCCACCCGGTCGCTACGCGACCACCCTCCCCATAAAGGGGATGGAGAGGCGCGGCGTCGCTGGGACGCCGCGCACAGGCCTTAGCGACGCACGCCCAGTTCGCGCAGCAGGCGCGGCTGGTTGTAGACGTTGCGCAGGGCCTCGGTGACAGCGGCGGTCGAGACGCTGACCGTGCGGTTCAGCTCGCCGTCGTAGCCGAACGAGCCGCCCAGCGAGTGGATGTTGCCGTCGAAGGCCGCGCCGATCACTTCACCCTTGGCGTTGATCACCGGCGAGCCGGAGTTGCCGCCGATGATGTCGTTGGTCGAGACGAAGTCATAGACCACGTCCTTGTTGATCCGGTCCTTGGCGGCCAGGAAACGCTCGGAAGCGTTGAACGGCTCGGCGCCGGTCGCGCGCTCATACAGGCCGCCCATGTGGGTGAAGGACGGCACGGTGACGCCGCGATAGGTCCAGCCCTTCACCTGGCCGTAGGACAGACGCAAGGAGAAGGTCGCGTCCGGGTACAGGTTGTCGCCGTAGACGGCGAAGCGGGCCTGGGCGACCTTTTCGGCGGCGCGGGCGGTCGGGGCGTTGACCCCGGCGTCCCACTGGGTGCGGATGGCCTGTGCGGCATCGTCGTTGGCCAGGACGAAGGCGATCATCGGATCCCCCGAGGCGGCCAGCTGCTCCGGCGTCATGGCCAGGGCCTGCGCGCGATAGGCCGGGTCGATCAGGCGGCTCTGCACCAGGCGCGCGGCGATGGTTTCGGGGCTTTCAGCGCCCAGCATGGCCTTCACATCGGCGCTGTCGACCGTCAGGTATTCGCGGGTCTTCAGCATCCAGTGCGACAGCTGGATCTCCTCGACGCCGACCGGGATCGGGGCGTCCGAGGCCAGACGGCGGCCCAGGGCGGCGATGTCGCTGTCAGCATAGCCGGCGCGGCGTTCGGCGACGGGCTTGGCGCGTTCCTTCGACGCGCGGACGATGGCGCGGGCGTAGGAATACAGGGTCGAGCCGCCTCCCGCGTTCGCCTCAAGCTGGCGATAGGGCAGATAGAGGTCGCGGGCCGTCGCCTGCACCTTTTCCAGATCGGCCCACGGGTCGCCGATGCGCTCGGCCACGGCCGGGTCGGCGGCGACGCGCTGGCGCAGCTCGGCCTCTTCCTGCCGCTTCTTGGCCATGAAGGCGGGGTCCGTCAGGGCGCCCTGCTGGCCGTAGTAGACCTTGAAGCTGTTCTCCAGACCGAAGATGGGGTCGAGAGCGACCCGCTTCTCTTCCTCGCCCAGGGTCGAATATTCGACCAGACGGCCGCGCAGTTCGGCGCTCTGGATCAGGGTGATGGGGATCTGCTGATCGCGCAGGCGCTCCAGCTGGCTCATGGTCAGCAGGCGCGAGGTCGAGCCGGGGTTGCCCGCCACGAAGGTGGGCTCGCCGTCGGTCGGGGCGTTGGGGTTCCACTTCAGATGGTTGGGCGAAGCGACCGGCTTGCCGTCCTCATAGGCGCGCAGGAAGGCCGCATCGAGGGCGTAGCGCGGGAAGTTGAAGTTGTCCGGATCGCCGCCGAAGAAGGCCGCCTGGAACTCCGGCGCGAAGGCCAGACGCACGTCCTCATACTTGCGGAACTTGTACAGGGCGTATTTGCCGCCGCGATAGAAGCTGATGACCTGGCAGGTCAGCTTGCGGTCGTCGCCGCAGGCTTCCTTTTGAATCTTGTCGATCTCGGCCGAGCGGGCGGCGACGAAGGCCGCGCCTTCCAGACCCGAGCCAGCGCCCAGGACGCGGTCGGTGACGTCGGTGATGTCGGTCAGGACCTCGGCCGTCTGGCCGGGGCAGGTCTTCTCTTCCTCGCGCGTGGCGGGCATCCAGCCGTTTTTGACGTAGTCGTTCTGGGCCGTGGACAGGTCCTGGACGCAGGAGATGACGCAGTGGTGGTTGGTCAGGATCAGGCCTTCACCCGACACGAACGAGGCCGAGCAGCCCTGCAGGCGCACGGCGGCGTTGCGGACGCGGTCCAGCCAGGCCTGATCGATGCGCGTGCCGTACTTCTCATTGACCGTCTGGATCGGGAAGCTGTCGAAGGTCCACATCCCCTCGTCGGCGCGCGCGGCCGAGGCGGGGGCGTTGACCACCACGGCGGCCATGCCGAGGGCGGCCAGCGAGGCGGTGAAGGAAAGGGTGCGGCGAAGCGACATGGGCGTCTCCGTGAGGCGGGACACCACGCCCACGCCTTGCTGTCCGCCGTCACTAGACCCGCAAGGGCCGCGCCCTCAAGCCCCGTAACAAATCCGGCGCAGCCAGCCTTACCCCGATTTAACTTGGCCCAGCGCCCGCAGGCGGTCAGATAACAGCGCAAGTCAGGGGAATGAATACGCGTCATGTCGCTCGCGCTGTCCACGCTGCTCTTCGAGTGGCGCCGCTATATGGCCGCCGTCATGGCGCTGGCCCTTTCGGGGTTGCTGGTGCTGGCCATGACCGGGGTCTTCATCGGCATCGGCAAGGGATTCACCGCCGCCATCGAGCGCTCCAGCGCCGATATCTTCATCATGCAGCCGGGCGCCAAGGCCCTGTTCAGCGGGCCGATGGGCATGCCGCGACGCTTTGTCCCGCTGGCCTATAACCACCCCGAGGTGGTCGAGGTGAAGACCCTCGACATGTCGGGCGGCAATTTCCAGAACATCAAGAACGTCGACCCGACCGCCACGGCCGCCGACCGCGCCAAGCAGGGCGCGCCGCGCCAGAAGAGCGTGCTGGTCAACATCATCGACACGGCGCCCGGCTCGGTCACCATCCCGCGCGACTATTCCGAAGAACTGGTCGAGGCCCTGCGCCAGCCCTTCACCGTGGCGGTGGACGAGACGGCGCTGACGCCGCTAGGCGTCAAACTGGGCGACAAGGCCCTGTTCAACGGCCAGACCGTGACCGTGGTCGGCGTGCTGCGCGGCTATCCCAACATGATGCAGCCGACCATCGTCATGTCGCGCGACAGCCTGCGGATGCTGGGCCAGGCCTTTGAGGGGCCGCGCGTCGGCCCGCTGATGCTCAAGATCAAGGACCCGGCCCGCGCCGAGGTCGTGGTCGCCCAGCTGAACGCCATGGGCAACGGCCAGTGGAAGGCCTGGACCCGTCAGCAGCTGGCCGACGCCAACGCCGGCGCCATGTTCGAGGAAGGCATTCTGGTCATCATCATCGGCGGCTGCGTCGTGCTGGGGATCATCATCGGCGTGGCCATCACCTGGCAGACCCTGCGCGGCGCCATCATGGCCAACATCAAGGAGTTCGCCTCGCTGCGCGCCCTGGGCGTCGGCATGGGCAGCCTGCGCCGCATCGTCATGGAGCTTAGCTTCTGGGTCGGAATGGTGGGAGTCGGCGCGGCCATCCTGCTGACCTGGCTGCTGTCGCTGCTGGCCCTGTCCAACGCCGTCATCATCTCCATGCCGCCGATGCTGCTGATCATCGTCGGGGGCGGCCTGATCGCCATCTCCATGCTCTCGGGCCTGCTGTCGATGGGCATTCTGAAGAAGAGCCAACCTGCGGACCTGCTGCGATGAACACTATGGCTTCTGGGCACACCAAGGTTCACGGCAAGCACGGCGAGTTCGCCCTGGAAGCCAGGGGACTGGTCAAGCGGTTCAAGTCCGGCCGGTCCTATGTCGAGGTGCTGAAGGGCGTGGATTTCGACGCCCGCCACGGCGACCTGACCATGGTCATGGGGCCGTCGGGTTCGGGCAAGTCGACGCTGATCGCCGCCCTGTCCGGCCTGCTGCGGCCCGAGGAAGGGCGCGTCGACGCCCTGGACGTGGACGACCTGTGGAAACTGTCGGGCGGCAGGATCGACAAGTTCCGGCTGGATCACTGCGGCTTCATCTTCCAGGGCTTCAACCTGTTCCCGGCGCTCAGCGCCCTGCAGCAGGTGACGACGGTGCTGAAATATCAGGGCCTGTCGCCGGAGAAGGCCAAGAAGCGCGCCGCGCTCGCTCTCGAGGAGGTCGGCCTGGGCCATCGCCTGCATCAGCGCCCGGCCGCCCTGTCCGGCGGCGAGAAGCAGCGCGTCGCCATCGCCCGCGCCCTGGCCAAGGACCCGCAGATCCTGTTCGCCGATGAACCGACCTCGGCGCTGGACGGCGAGAACGGCCAGGTGGTCATCAGACTGCTGCGTCGGGCGGCCACCGAACACGGCGCAGCCGTCATCTGCGTGACCCACGACCCGCGCCTGGAAGCCTGGGCCGACCGGGTCATCCACATCGAAGACGGCGTGATCATCGACGATCAGCGCCGCACCCCCAATCCCGAAGCCATCCTGGCGTCGCACTGACCCCGATCCCCTTGAGGACCCCCATGCCCGCATTCCTGAAAAACAAATGGCTCTGGATCGGCCTGGCGCTGCTGGTCGCCGTCGTCATCGGCCTGAGCCTGATGCAGAAGGCCGGCGCCGCCAAGAAGGCCGAGCTGGCCGAGGCGGCCGAGAAGAAGGTGGAAAGCCCCTATTCGGCCATCGCCAACGGCAAGATCGACATCGAGGGCGGCATCATCCAGATCGCCGCGCGGCGCGGCGGCGTGGTGCGTGACGTCCTGGTTCAGGAAGGCGACCTGGTGAAGGCCGGTCAGATTCTGGCCCGTCAGGAAGACGACGAGCCGCGCCTGTCGCTGCAGACGGCGACCGCCGATCTGGCCCAGGCCGAAAGCCAGCTGCGCATGATCAATGTCGACATCGCCACGGCCCAGCGCGAGCACGACCGGCTGCAGAAACTGGTCGCCACCAACTTCGTCGCCGCCCAGCGCATGGATCAGGCCCGCGACGCCATCGCCCAGGCCCAGGCCCGCCTCGCCTCGCAACAGGCCGCCGTCCAGACCGCCCGCGCCCGCCGCGATCAGGCCGCCTATAATGTCGAGCTGACGGTGATCCGCTCGCCCGCCGACGGCCGCATCGTGCGCCGCTACGCCAACCCCGGCGCCGGCGCCTCGACCCTGAACGTGTCGAACATGTTCGACCTGGAGCCCGCCGCCCCGCGCATCGCCCGCGCCGAGATCGTCGAGGCCGACATCCCCAACGTCAGCGTCGATCAGGCCGTCGAGATCACCCCCGAAGGCGATCCGTCCAAGGTCTATGTCGGCAAGGTGCTGCGCCGCGCCGCCGTCTTCGGCGCCCGCAAACTGGCCTCGGACGACCCGTCGCAACGCACCGACGAGCGCGTGGTCGAGGTGGTGGTCGCCGTCGACGAGGCCCCGCTGCTGATCGGCCAGCGCGTGCTGGTCAAGTTCATGAAGCCGGGCGAGACGGCGGGCGCCAAGCGCGACAACGCCTCGACCGGCGTGCCCGCTACGCGCGCCATGAAGGCGCCCGCCCGGACGTAAGGGCGGATCGGGATGAAGACGGAAAAGGGGCCTCGCGCGGGGCCCCTTTTTTGTTGGCTGATCGCCCTCCTCCCCGCTCATCCCGGCGGACGCCGGGGTGAGCGGAAGAGAGGAACTCAGTTCCCCTTGAACTCCCCCGGCCGCTTTTCCAGCACCGCGCTCACGCCCTCGATGTGGTCGTCGGTCAGGTGGGCCAGGGCCTGCATGGCGGCGGACAGTTCCAGCATCTGATCGAAATTCATGTCGCGGCCCTGACGCAGCAGGCTCTTGGCCATGCGCAGGGCCTGGGGCGGCTGGGCGGCGATCTGGTCCGCCGTCTGCATCGCCTCGTCCATCAGCGTCTCATGGGCGACGACGCGGTTGACCAGGCCCCACTGCTCGGCCGTCGCCGCGTCGATCGAGCGGGCGGTGAACAGCAGTTCGGCGGCGCGGGCGTAGCCCACGTTGCGCGGCAACAGCCAGGAGCCGCCGTCGCCGGGAATAATGCCCAGCTTCATGAAGGGCACGCCGAAGCTGGCGCGCTCGGAAGCGATGCGGATGTCGCCCAGACCGGCGATGTCGCAGCCCAGCCCCATGGCCGGGCCGTTGACCGCGCTGATCAACGGCACCTCCAGCCCATAGAGGGCGCGCACGATGCGGTGGACGACCCGGCGATAGCGTTCGCGGATGGCGGCGCCCGAGCCCTCGAACAGGTCGCGGCGGTCCTTCATCGCCTTCAGGTCGCCGCCCGCCGAGAAGGCGCGTCCGGCCCCGGTCATCACCACGCAGCGGATCGAGGAGTCGGCGTTGACGGCGTCGCATGCGGCGGCGAAGGCCTCGCCGTCCTCAAGGTCCGGCAGGGCGTTCAGCCGGTCGGGCCGGTCCAGCGTCCAGACCATGACCGCGCCTTTGCGCTCTTCGACGATCAGACCCATGCCGCGTATCCTCTTTAACAATGCAGGCGTGGGTTTCGGCCAGGGCGCGCGACGATGGCAAGGGCGGAATTGAAAAACCCCGGTCGTTCTGACCGGGGCTTCTGGCTGGATCATCCAATCTCGCGACTACGCGCGCGGCCGTTTGATCGTTATGGGTACGAAGTTGGACGGGTGGCTGACCACGCGGTCGCCGGCGCCGTTCATCTGCTTCGTATTCACCAGCATCCCGCCGAACAGGGCGAAGGACATCATGGCGTGCTGGAGATTGCGCTCTTTGTTTTCGTTCATTTTTGGCGTCTCCTTTCGTTGAACGATGAAAGAAGACACGTCGTGCTTTTTGGGACTCTCACCCTGTCAGTCGTTTCGCGTCGAGGATGAATATAGCCGCCTGGCGCGAAAAGTCAAGAAATTATAGTCCGTTCCCGGACTCATTGTTGCGATACCGTCACGAACCATGTCCGCCACCCCCGCCTCCCCCCCGCCCCGCTCCATCGCCAGCCCCTGCGTTATGGTCTGCACCGTCGACGGCGCGTCGGGCCTGTGCCTGGGCTGTCTGCGAACGCTGCAGGAAATCGCGACCTGGAGCCGGATGACGGACGAGGGCCGCGCCGCCGTCATGGCCGACCTGCCGGGCCGCAAGAGCCGGATCGACCCCAGGCTGTTGGGCGAGTGAGCCGGGGCGATCAGCGGTCGGGCGTCAACCTTTCGTTCGCCACGTCGCTTCACCGCATGGGAAGACCCAGGCGGCATAGTCCGCTTCATGATCCGCTTTGACCCGCGCTCCGCTGTCGTTTTCGCCGCCGCCCTGGCGTCGGGCTGCGCCTGCATCGGCGCCCTGATGTGGTGGGAAGGCCCGGCTCAGGCCTACGCCGCCGTGGCGCTGAAGGAGGCGCCGTCGGTGACGCGCGCGGCCGACGGCCACTATTGGGCCGAGGCCACCGTCGAGGGACGGCCGATGCGGATGCTGGTCGACACCGGCGCCAGCGTGGTGACGCTGAGCCGCGCCGACGCCGAACGGCTGGGCGTGCGGCTGAAGGCTCACGACTTCAGCCATACGCTGAACACCGCCTCGGGCCAGGTTCCCGCCGCGCGGGTGCTGCTGACCTCCCTGTCGGTGGCGGGGGTGGAGATGACCTCCGTCGAGGCCCTGGTGATCGACCGCGACATGCCCGCGGCCCTGCTGGGGATGAGCTTTCTGGGCCGTCTGTCGGCCTTTGAGGCGCGGCCGGACGGGCTGATCCTGAGGGGCTGACGCCCCTCTCCCCCTTTCGTCATCCCGGAAGCGGCGCAGCCGTTATCCGGGACCGCTGCACACATCGACGGCGGCGTCCCGGGCGGTCACGGCTCTGCGCTTCGCTACGGCCGGGATGACGAGAATGGTCAGCGACGGGCGCCGAAAGGCACGACCTTGTTGTCCCGGTCATGACCGATATCGGCCAGCCCCAGATAGGGAATACCTGAGCGTACGCACCAGTGACGCACGATCTCCTCCGCCGTCAGGCCGAAGTCGGGGTCATTGGCCGTCACGTCGGACACGCGGCCCAGACGGATGCCCGCCACGCGGCGGATCGAGGCCTGGCCTGTCAGGTGGAACATCATCCGGTCGACGCGATAGAGGGCCTCAGACACCTCTTCCAGCATGACGACGTGGCCGGTCAGATCCGGCTCGATCGCCGTGCCGACCAGTTCGTTCAGGATGGTCAGGTTGAAGCCGACGGCCGGCCGGGGATCGCTCAGCAGGGAGGGCTCCAGCGAGGCCGGGTCGCCGCTCCGTAGCCAGTTAACCGCCCGAAGACCCGCGGCGTCATGACGCGACCCGTCCGAGGCCATCGGTCCGTGCGCCACATGGGGAAAGCCCGCGCGATACAGGGCCGCCAGCAGGCTGCCCGCGTCGGAATAGCCGAGATAACGCTTGGCGTAGGCGTGGGCCGTCAGTTCGGGGATCACCGCCTCGGCGATGCGGCAGGCGCCGTAACCCCCGCGCGCGAACCAGACGGCGTCGATGTCGGGGTCGTTGGCCGTATCGACAAAGGCGCGGGCGCGGGTGGCGTCGTCGCCGCCGAAATGGCCGTGGACGTCATGGAGGGCCGGGTGCAGCACCAGTTCGACCGCGCCGTCCGGCCACTGCGCCGCCGCCCACGCTCGGATCGCCTCGCCCCGCGCCGGATCGAGACGGGAGCTGGCGTTGACGACGCCGATTCGGAACGGTCTGGTCTGCATGGATGGGGTGGCCTCGGTCGCCTCACGTGCTAGTCAGGCCGCCGGACATTCCCCGGTTTCGAGCTCTGAAATCAAGCCGATGAACAAAGACTATTTCTTCTGCGGCGTCGGCGGCTCCGGCATGATGCCGCTGGCCATGATCGTTCAGGCGCAGGGGAACCGAATCTCAGGCTCTGATCGGGCGCTGGATCAGGGCCGCACGCCCGAGAAGTTCGACTGGCTGCGCGCCCACGGCGTCGCCCTGCATCCTCAGGACGGATCGGGCGTGGTCAGCGCCGATCAGGTGGTCGTCGCCACCGGCGCGGTCGAAGACACGGTGCCCGACATCGGCGCGGCCCGGCGTGTCGGCGCCGTCATCAAGACCCGGCCCCAATTGCTCAGCGAACTGTTCAACGCGGCCCCGACCTCGGTCGGCGTGGCGGGCACCAGCGGCAAGTCGACCATCACCGGCATGATCGCCTGGATTCTCGATCAGGCGGGGCGCGCGCCGACCGTGGTCAACGGCGCGGTGATGAAGAACTTCGCCAGCGCCGCGCAACCGTTCGCCAGCGCCCTGATCGGCAGTCCCGATCTTTTCGTGGCCGAGGTGGACGAGAGCGACGGCTCCATCGCCCGCTATGAGCCGACAGTGGCGGTCGTCTCCAACATCTCGCTGGACCACAAGTCGATGGAGGAGCTGCGCGACCTGTTCGGCGGCTTCGTCGGCCGGGCGACGACGGCGGTGCTGAACCTCGACAACCTTGAGACGGCCGCACTGGCGCAAGCACTGCCCGCCGGCAAGGCCATCACCTTCGCGCTGGGCGAGGAAGAGGCGGACCTGTCGGCGCATGATCTTCAGCCCCTGCCGACCGGCATGACGTTTGAGCTGCGCGTGCGTGGCGAGGCGACGCGGGCGGCAAGGCTGAACGTGCCGGGGGCGCACAATGTCGCCAATGCGCTGGCGGCGCTGGGGGCGGTCCGGGCGCTGGGCGTCGACATGGATCAGGCGGTCGCGGCGCTGGAGACCTTCAGCGGCATCCGGCGGCGGCTGGAGGTGGTGGGAACGCAGAACGGCGTCACCGTCATCGACGACTTCGCCCACAACCCGGACAAGATCGCCGCCACCCTTAAGACCCTGCACGCCTTCGACGGACGGCTGCTGATCCTGTTCCAGCCGCACGGCTTCGGCCCGCTGAAGCTGATGCAGCAGGCGTTCATCGAGGGCTTCGCCGGGCTGATGCGGCTCGACGACGTGCTGCTGATGCCCGAGCCGGTCTATTACGGCGGCACCACCGACCGCAGCGTCGGCAGCGAGGACATAGCGGCCGGCGTGCGCGCGGCCGGGCGTCAGGCGCAGGCGCTGGCGACCCGCGCCGACTGCGGCGACCGCATCGTGGACATGGCCCGTCCCGGCGACCGGGTCGTGGTCATGGGCGCGCGCGACGACAGTCTGTCGACCTTTGCGGCGGAGCTGCTGGCGCGCCTCTAACTGTCCGCCATCGGATCAACCGTCAAATTAGCCTTGCAAAACATTCATTTCCGGCAAATCGCCTGTTAAGCGCCCTGACCTAACCCTGCTCCGGCAAGACGCAGGAGACGGCTGGGAAATGGCCAGGATCGGAGACTTCGTGGACGCCTCGGCGCCGATGGCGCCCGACGCCCTGGGCGCAGAGGCGCTGGCCCGGTTCGAGGCTGAGCCCGAAACCCTGGTCATCGCCGTAGCCGACGCCGAGGGACGGCCCGTCGGCCTGATCGAGCGCAACGCCTTCACCCTGAAGCTGGCGGCCGAGTTCGGTCGCGCCCTCTATGTCCGGCGCCCGGTCTCAGCGCTGATGGACCCGGCGCCGATGGTGGTGGAGGCGGACGCCTCGGCCGACGTGCTGTTCCAATCGATGGACGCGGCCGGTCTGGGCGCCCTGCTGAAAGGATTCATCGTCGTCTCGCGCGGCCGCTATGTCGGGGTGGGCGCAGGGCTGCACGTGCTTCAGGCCGGGGTGGCGATCCACAAACGCCGCGCGGAGGCCATGGCCGAACTGGCCCAGAATCTGGTCCGCGCCGAGGCGGAGGCCCGCGCCTCCAGCCGCGCCAAGTCCGAGTTCCTGGCCGTGATGAGCCACGAGATCCGCACGCCCCTGAACGGGGTGCTGGGGGTGGCCGCCCTGATGGAGCGGCAACTGACTCAGGAAGCCCTGCGCCCGCACGTGCGCACCATTCTGGATTCGGGCGCCAGCCTGCTGCGGCTGCTGACCGATGCGCTGGACATGTCGCGGGCCGAGGCCGGGATGCTGACGCTGGAGCCCGCGCCGCTGGACCTGCAGTCGGTGGCGGCGGACCTGTCGGCCCTGTGGAGCCCGCGCGCCGAGGAGAAGGCGCTGGAACTGCAGGTCGAGGCGGAGCTGACGGCCGCGCGATGGGTCGTCGGCGATGAGATGCGGCTCAAACAGCTATTGAACAATCTGATCGGCAACGCCCTGAAGTTCACCGAGGCGGGCGTGGTGCGGGTGCGGCTGGCGACAGCGCTGCAAGACGGACAGGTGCGGCTGTCCGCGGCCGTCGACGACAGCGGCCCCGGCGTCAGCGACGAGGCGGCGCGCGCCATCTTCGAGCCGTTCAACACCGGCGAGGCGGGACGGCAGGGCGCGGGCGCGGGCCTCGGCCTAGCCATCTGCCGCCAGATCGTCGAACGGATGGAGGGGGTGCTGGCGGTCGAGCGTTCGCCCCAGGGCGGGGCGCGCTTCTGCTTCGACCTGCGCCTGCCGCTGGCCCAGGCCGACGGCCGCCGCGATGAGGACCGTCAGGCGGCGCCGACCTTCCATGACACCCTGCATGTGCTGGTGGTGGACGACCACGCCGCCAACCGCTTCGTCGCGGGCAAGGTGCTGGAGTTGTTCGGCTGCACCCATGAGACCGCCGAGAACGGTCGTCAGGCGGTCGAGCGCGCGGCGGCGGCGCCCTTCGACCTGATCCTGATGGATGTGAAAATGCCGGTGATGGACGGGGTGGCGGCGACGCGGGCGATCCGCGCCCTGCCCGGCCCTGCGAGCGCCCTGCCCATTCTGGCCCTGACCGCCAACGCCGATCCGCGCGACGAGGTCGTCTACCTGGCGGCGGGGATGGACGGGGTGGCGCAGAAGCCGATCCAGCCCGAGGCCCTGCTGAACGCGATCCGGCTTGTACTGTCGCGCGGCGAGGCGGCGCAGGCGGCCTGAGCGCGCCGAGGCGTCACACCTCGGACCAGCGGCGCAGAAGGTTGTGATAGACGCCGGTCAGTTCGATCACGGCCGCATCCTTGGGCCCCTTGTCGAGGTTGACGCGCTGGATCGCCACGTCGAGGCGGAACAGGGTCTCGCGATCGGCGTCGTCGCGGATCAGGCTCTGCAGCCACATGAAGCTGGAGACGCGGGCGCCGCGCGTGACCGGCGTCACCCGGTGCAGGCTCTTGGAGGGATAGAGGACCAGATCGCCCGCCGGCAGCTTGATCGACTGGGCGCCGTACATCTCCTCGATGATCAGTTCGCCGCCGTCATAGTCCTCTGGCTCGGACAGGAAGAGGGTGGCCGACAGGTCGCTGCGGATGCGACAGCCCTCGCGCTGGCGGATAGCGTTGTCGACGTGCGTGCCGAACTCGCCGCCGCCCTCATAGCGATTGAACAGCGGCGGAAAGATCGTGTGCGGCAGGGCGGCCGAGACGAACATCGGATTGGCGTTCAGCGCCTGGACCACCAGAGCCGACACCTCGCGCGCCGGGGCGCTGTCCTCGGGCAACTGCTGATTGCGCTTGGCCGTCGCCGACTGATGGCCCGACGTCATGTTGCCGTCGGCCCAGGGACCGGCGTCCAGCGTCTGGCGCAGCGCATGCACCTCGGCCTTGGTGAAGACTTCGGGGATGTGCAGCAGCATGGCTCTCTCACCGTCTGAAAACGCATCGGCCCCGCTGCTGGCGAAAGCGCGGGGCCGACATGATGACGCGAAACGCGGCCTCTTAGTAGCGGACGTTCAGCGTCAGGATGGCCTGACGCGCCGGCGCGACGTCGGCGTGGTGCACGCCGTTGGTGCGGATGATGTATTCCTCATCCCCGGCGTTCTGGACGTTCAGCTGCAGCGAGGCGCGCTCGTTGATGTCGTAGGAGGCGAACAGGTCGAACCGGGTGTATTCGGGCGCATAGACGCGATTGCCGCCACCGCCGGCCCCGCCCTGATTGCCGCCCCAGGATTTGGACACGTAGTAGACGCCGCCGCCCAGGCTCAGTTTCGGCAGGAGGCGATAGGTGGTGAACAGGCTGGCGCTGTGCTCGGGCGTATTGGCCAGGGCGTCGCCCAGATTGATGCTGTTATAGGCGCCGCGCACCAGTTCGGAGTCCATCCAGGTATAGCCGCCGAACACCTGCCACTTGTCGGTGATGTTGCCCGACACGCCCAGTTCCAGACCCTGCACCCTGGCCTCGCCCGCCTGCTCATAGCGGTCCGGCGCCACCAGAATGGCCGCGTTCTTGCGGGTCAGGTGGAACAGGGCGCCGCTGAGCGCCAGGCGATCACCGAACAGATTGGCCTTGGCGCCGATCTCGAAGCTCTCGGTTTCCTCAGGGTCGAGAACGGTGGCGACGAAGTTGGCGCTGCCGTTGGTCGTGCCCGTGTTCTGATCCCCGGCCGAGATGGTCGGCGGCGTCGAGGCGGTCGACCAGGAGGCGTAGACGCTGCTGTTCGCCGTCGGCTTGTAGACCAGGCCGACCTGATAGTTGACGAAGTCCCAGTCGCCGCGTGTGGCGGTGTAGATCGGCGCCGCAACCGTGCCCGAGGCGTTCAGCCCCTCAACCGAATAATCATCCCAGCGCAGGCCCAGGTTCAGGATCAGCCGGTCGTTCAGATGAATGGCGTCAAAGGCGTAAACGCCCACGGCGTCCGTGTCCGAACGGCTGACCAGACCGCGCGTTTTCGTGCCCGTCCACGGGTCGTTCGGATTGGGGGCGTAGACCGGGGTGCAGTCCAGACCCGTCAGCGGCGCCGGGCAGGCCGTGCCGGTCAGGGTGGTGACCGTATAGGAGGCGTTCTGGTTCTTCTCGCGCGACAGCTCCACGCCGACGTCGAAGTCGTGCTTGATGGAACCGGTCAGGAATGAGCCGTGCAGGTCGGTCACGTTGGCCAGGGTCTCGGCCGGGTTCCAGCGCGACTTCAGGCCCCGCTTCATCCACCAGACGCCGTCGATCAACTGGGCGTTTCCACCGTCGCCGGGGTTGGTGACGACGTAATCGTTCAGCGTCTGCGAATAGCGGGTGACGTTGCGCAGGGCCAGATTGTGGCTGAAGCGGTGCTCGATCTCCAGCGTCAGGCTGTCGACCGTATTATTCAGATAGTCGCGCGCCTTCAGGCCGTAGAAGCTGTCGTAGGGCACGTCCAGCACGCCCGAGGCGTCAGGACGCGGCGCGGTCGACCCGCCCAGCTTGGTGTAGAGCGGGACGCCGTAGTCAGGCAGTTGATTGCTGTCGAGGTGGTAGTAGCTGGCGGTGACGGTCGTCGGCGTGCCCAGACCCACGGCGATCGCGGCGCCGACGCCCCACTTGTCGAAGTCGGCGCCGTTGCGGCCCGGCACGTCGCCTTGCGAGGCCATGAGGTTCAGGCGCATGGCGGCGGTCGGCCCGACCTGCCAGTTGGCGTCCACCGTGCCGCGCAGATAATCGTCCGTACCGGCCCCGGCCGAGCCGTTGACGAAATTGGTCAGGCGCGGCGCCTTGGATGACAGATTGATGCTGCCGCCGCCCGAGCCCCGGCCCGAGTAGACGGAATCGGCGCCCTTGATGACCTCGACCTGCTCCAGGTTGAAGACCTCGCGCTGCTGGCCGCCGGTGTCGCGCACCCCGTCGACGAAGATGTTGTTGCCCGAGGCCTGACCCCGGATGAAGGGCCGGTCGGCCAGCGGCTGGCCGCCCTCGCCCGCGCCGAAGGTGATGCCCGGCGAGGTGCGCAGGATGTCCTGCAGCGAGGTGGCCGCCGTCTGTTCAATGATCTGCTGCGGGATCACGGTCACGGCGCGCGGCGTGTCGACCAGGGGGGCGACGAACTGCGGATCCTTCGGCTCGCGCTTCACGCGATGGCCGTTCACGTCCACCGTGCCCAGGTGGGTGGCGTCCTGGCTGATCACGCCATCGGCGGGCGCGGCTTCCTCGGCGGCCGCCGCCATCGCGGGCGCCGCGCACAGCATGCCGGCGGCGCTGGACGCGAACAGGAGCGCCTTGAGGGCGGCGGAGCGAGTGTCAGGGCGAGCGTCGGGGCGAGCGTCGGGGCGAGCGTCGGGGCGAGCGTCGGACATGGGGGAGGAACCGATCTATGATTGAGACCCGCTCGCATTAGCACCATTTCGGGGTGCGACAATCTGACTCCTGCGACTAAATCGCACTTGCGACTTCAATGTCACACGCAGGTCACGCCTGAGTCTTGGCCACCGCCTTGATCGAGACCGCAGGGTCGGCCAGCAGAACGTCGTCGACCGGCGCCCCTTTGCTGATCAGCAGACGCCCGCCCATGAAGTCGGCCGGGGCGTTGACCGCCTCCACCGCCACGATGCGCTCTCCCGCCAGATGGAAGACCGAGAAGGCGCCGCCGGCCGGATCGCCGCGCACCAGTTGGCGGTCGGCGCCGAAGGGCACGCCCGCGATCTGCAGTTTGACGTCATACTGGTCGGACCAGAACCACGGAACCTCCGGCGCCGGGGCCGCGCGGCCGACGATGGCCGAGGCCGCCTGCTTGGCCTGTTCAAGGGCGTTGGGCACGCTCTCCAGCCGGTGCATGACGCCGCCGTGGACCGGGATAGGCCGCCGCGTCACATCGCCGATGGCGTAGATGTTCGGGTCGCGGGTGCAGGCCGCCGCATCGACCACCACGCCGTTGTCGCAAGCCAGTCCGGCCGTGCGCGCCAGGGCCTCGCAAGCGAAGGCGCCGACGCCGACCAGCACCGCATCCGCCGCGATCAGTTCGCCGTCCGCCAGACGCACGCCCGCATCCTCAAACCCCGCGACCTCGGCGCCGGTCAGAATCTCGACGCCGTGCTTTTTGTGCAGGTCGGTGAAGAAGGCCGACAGGGGCTGAGAGGCCACGCGCGCCAGCACCCGGTCCATACGCTCGATCACCACCGCCTCGGCGCCCAGGGCGCGGGCCGAGGCCGCCGCCTCGAGCCCGACATAGCCGCCGCCGACCACCGCAAGCCGCCTGCCGGGCGCGAGGACCGCCTTCAGCCGTTCGGCGTCTTCGAGGGTGCGAAGCTCCAGCAGGTCGGGCCGGTCGGCGCCGGGAAGCGTCAGTTTGCGCGCCGTCGAGCCGGTGGCCAGGATCAGCGTGTCGTATGTTTCGACCGCCCCATCTGCGAAGGTCACGGTCTTGGCGCCTGCGTCGATGGCGGTCGCCGTGACGCCGGTGCGCAAGTCGATATTCTGCTCGGCGTAGAAACTCTCGGGGCGCAGCAACAGGTCTTCCAGACCCGCCTCCCCCTTCAGCCAGGCCTTGGACAGGGGCGGTCGCTGATAGGGCGGCGCCCTCTCCTGCCCCGCCAGGACGATCTCGCCCTCAAACCCATACTGCCTCAGCAGCGCCGCCGCCGAGCCCCCCGCGTGTCCCGCGCCGATGATCAGAACCTTGCTCATGACAGCGCAGATAGAGACGCCGGAAGCGAAGCGCCACCGCGTTTGGCGCCATTGCTGGGCCGATAGGCGGAAAACCGGTTGACCGTTCCATTGTTACAGCATAATGGAACGCGCCATGAGCACCGACGCCGCCAAGATCGCCCTGCTGGACGCCCTGCTCTCGCTGAAAACGCGGGAGGAGGCGGACGCGTTTCTGGCCGACCTATGCACCCCGGCCGAGCTGCGCGCCATGGCCGAGCGGTGGCAGGTGGCGCGGATGCTGGACGCCGGGGACAGAACCTATCGCGAGATCGCCGCCGAGGCGCCCGCCAGCCCGACCACCGTGGTGCGCGTCGCGCGCTCCCTGAAGGACATGCCGCACCAGGGCTATCGGCTGGTGCTGGACAGACTGAAAGCCTGAGTTGACATCATGAGCACGGTTCAGGGGCGGCTGCGCATCGCCGTCCAGAAATCCGGCCGCCTGGCCGAACGAAGCCTCGATCTGGTCCGCGATGCGGGCCTGCGCGTGGTGAAGGGCAACAACGACCTGCTGTATCGGATCGAGAACTATCCGATCGACCTGCTGCGGGTGCGCGACGACGACATCCCGACCTTTGTGGCGGACGGGGTCTGCGATCTGGGCATCGTCGGCGAGAATGTGCTGGAAGAGGTGAAGAACGGCGGGCCGAACGCGCAGGTCGTCATGCCTCTGGGCTTTGGCCGCTGCACGCTGAAGATCGCGACGCCGCCGGGGCTGGACTACGCCGGGCCGACGTCGCTGCAAGGCCTGCGGATCGCCACCTCCTATCCCAAGATCCTGCGGCGCTTTCTGGATGAGGCGGGCGTCGACGCCGACATCGTCACCATGCGCGGCGCCGTCGAGGTGGCCCCGCGGCTGAAGCTGGCCGCCGCCATCTGCGATCTGGTCTCGACCGGGGCCACGCTGGAGGCCAACGGCCTGAGCGCGCGCGAGACGGTGCTGGACAGTCAGGCGGTGCTGATCAAGGCGCCGACCGCGCCCGAAGCGGGTCTGCAGCACCTGCTGGACTCCATCGTCGAGCGGATGGCGGGCGTGGTGTCGTCGCAGGGGGCCAAATACGTGATGCTGAACGCGCCGCGCGCGGCGCTGGACCGGATCACCGCCCTGTTGCCCGGCGCAGGGTCGCCAACCGTCATGCCCCTGTCGGGCCGCGACGACGCCGTGGCCGTCCACGCCGTGTGTCAGGAGGCGGTCTTCTGGGAGACGCTGGAGAAACTGAAGGCCGAAGGGGCGTCGGCCATACTGGTCCTGCCCATCGAGAAGATGATGTGATGAAGCGTATCGACTGGAATCAACTCGACGCCGCCGGGCGCAAGGATGCGCTGGCCCGCCCGCAGCGTCGCACCGAGGGCTTCGTCACCAGCGTGGTGCGCGAAATCTTCGACGATGTGCAGGCGCGCGGCGGTGAGGCCGTGACCGACTGGGCGACACGGCTGGACGGCGCCGCGCCGCGCCGCATCGAGATCACTGAGGCCGCCGCCGCCAAGGCCCGTAATGACCTGCCGCCCGCCGCCGCCCGCGCCCTGCGGGTCGCCGCCGACAATGTGCGCGTCTTCCATCAGGCGACAAAACCCGAGGACACGCCCTTCATCGAGACGACGCCCGGCGTGAGGTCGAAGCTGGTCTGGCGGCCCATCGGCTCGGCGGGCCTCTATGTTCCGGGCGGGACGGCGCCATTGTTTTCATCGCTGCTGATGCTGGCCATTCCGGCGGGCGTGGCCGGGGTCGGGCGGCGCGTCGCCGTCACCCCGCCGTCGAAGGACGGCTCGGTCCACCCCGCCATGATCGCCGCCGCCGCCGAGGCGGGGCTGGACGAGCTGTGGCTGCTGGGCGGGGCGCAGGCCATCGCCGCCCTGACCTTCGGCGTCGAACTTGAAGATGGCGTCATTGCCCCCGTCGACAAGCTGTTCGGCCCCGGCAACGCCTATGTGGCCGAGGCCAAACGCTACGCCTCGGCCCTGCCCGGCGGCCCGGCCTGCGACCTGCCTGCGGGACCGTCGGAGTTGCTGGTCATCGCCGACCGCGACGCGGATTTCGAGATCGTCGCGGCGGACCTGCTGAGTCAGGCCGAGCATGACGCCGATGCGCAGGTCATCCTTGTCTCCGACAGCGGCACGGCCCTGAGCGAGATCATCGCCGAGGTCGAGCGTCAGGTCGAAAGCCTGCCCCGCGCCGCCATCGCCCGCGCGTCGCTGGCCGAGGCCCGCGCCATCCGCGTCCGCGACATGACCGAGGCGTGCGAGGTGGCGAACCTCTATGGCCCCGAACACCTGTCGATCCAGACGCAGGAAGCCGAGAAACTGGTCGAGCGGATCAGCGCGGCAGGCGCCGTCTTCGTCGGGCGCTGGGCGGCGGAAACGCTGGGCGACTATGCGGCGGGGCCGAGCCACGTCCTGCCGACCGACGGCGCGGCGCGGACGTTGGGCGGCGTGACCACCGCCAGCTTCATGACCGCCATGTCGGTGCAGACCGTCAGCGAACAGGGCGCCGCCGCACTGGCCCCCGTCGCCGCCGCACTGGCCCGCCTGGAGGGGCTGGAAGCCCACGCCAGAGCCGCCGATCTGAGGAGCGCGGGATGATACAGACTCTCTTCCTTCTCCCCTTGAGGGAGAAGGTGCGCGCCGGAGGCGCTCGGATGAGGGGTGTGCTGGCTTCGCCCTCCTCCGTCGCGTGTGTGGACACCGCCCCCTCATCCGTCTCGCTGCGCGAGCCACCTTCTCCCCCGAGGGGAGAAGGGTCATGACGCTGCCCGCGCCCTATCCGCCACTCGTCTCCGGCGGCGACGGTCTGGATCGCTATCCGGTCGAGCCTACCGCGCTGGCGGCCCGCATGGCCGCCCTTTACGGCGTCGGCGCCGATCAGGTTCTGCCGACGCGCGGGCTGACGCACGGGCTGGAGTTGGTCTGGCGCCTCGCTGCGCGCGACGGTCAGAAGGTGCAGGCGCCCGACGCCGCGCCCTATCAGGGACTGGCCGCCCTCTACGCCCGCCCGGCCGACGACGCCGACACCGCCGCTGTAATCATCCGCGCCCTCGGCTCGCCCGAGGCCGTGGCCGAGATGGCCGAGCGCGTCGCCCCCGCCCTGCTGGTCGTGGACGAGGGACTGGTCGAGTTCGCCGAGGCGCCGTCCGCTGTGGCGGTGGTGAAGGATCACGCCAATCTGATCGTGCTGCGCAGCCTGTCGCTGGCCTATGGGCTGGCCGGGGCGCGGGTCGGGGCGGCGGTCGCGCAGGCGCAGACGCTGGCGCGGCTGGCGGAGGTGCTGGAGCCCTACGCCCTACCCGAGGTTTCGGTGCGGCTGGCCATGCAGGCGCTGGACCCGTCGCGGATGATCGAGACGGCGTCGCGCATCGACGCCGTGCGCCGCGAGCGCGTCCGCGTCGCCGAGGCCCTGTCGCGCATCATGGCGCTGGAGGCCGGTGTAGGGCCGGTGATCATCGCCAAGCCCTCTGATCCGGCGGGCGTGGTCGAGGCGCTGCGTCGCTATGGTCTGGTCGCTGATCCGGCGGGCGAACGGGTGCGTCTGCCCATCTCGCTGAAGCCCGAGGTCAATGACCGCCTGCTGACCGCCCTGGGCGCCGCCAGCCCCGGCGCGCGCCGCAGTCGCGTCGGTCAGGCCATCCGCGACACGAAAGAGACCCGCATCGTCTGCGCCGTCGATCTGGACAGCGCAGGGCCGGTGAAGATCGAAACCGGCGTCGGCTTCTTCGACCACATGATCGAACAGGTGGCGGCGCACGGCGGATTCTCGATCCGCCTATCGTGCGAGGGCGACCTGCACATCGATCCGCACCACACGATCGAGGACTGCGCCATTGCGCTGGGTCAGGCGCTGAAACAGGCGCTGGGCGAGCGGCGCGGCATCGGCCGCTACGGCTTCGTCCTGCCGATGGACGAGGCCGAGGCATCCGTCTCCATCGACCTGTCGGGGCGGCCCTATCCGGTGTTCGAAGGGACGTTCGCCACGCCGATGCTGGGCGATTACCGCACCGATCTGACGGCGCACGTCGTGCGGTCTCTGGCCGAAAACCTGGGCGCAGCGATCCACGTCCGCGTCACCGGCGACGACGACCACCACAAGACCGAGGCCGTGTTCAAGGCGCTGGGCCGCGCCCTGCGTCAGGCGATCCGCGTCGAAGGCGATGTGGTGCCCAGCACAAAGGGCGTGCTGTGAACGTCACCCTGATCGGCTACGGCTCGGGCAATGTCGCCTCGGTGCGGTTCGCGCTGGAGCGGCTGGGCGCGCGGGTGCGGATCACCGACGATCCCGCCGATGTGGCCGAAGCCGAGCGGATTATCCTGCCCGGCGTCGGCGCAGCCGGTTACGCCATGCAGCGGCTGAAGACGCTGGGCCTGATCGAGCCGCTGCGGCGCTTCCCGCGCCCCTTGCTGGGCGTCTGTCTGGGCCAGCAGTTGCTGTTCGAGACGAGTGCGGAAGACGAGGATGCCGAGAACGGGGGCGCCGACCTGCTGGGTCTGATCCCCGGCCGGGTCGAGGCCATCCTGCCCGCCCCGTCGCGCCCCTCGCCGCACATGGGCTGGAGCCGCCTGACGATCCGCCGCGACGACCCGCTGCTGGACGGCGTCCAGTCCGGCGACTGGACCTATTTCGTCCACGGCTTTGTCTGCCCGGACGGCCCGGCGACCCTCGCCGCCGCCGATTACGGCATCGCTGTCCCCGCCGTAGTCAACAGCGCCAACCGCTGGGGTTGCCAGTTCCACCCGGAACGTTCGGCCGCCGCCGGGGCGCGTATTCTGAAGAACTTCCTGGAGTTGCCCGCGTGATCGTCTATCCCGCCATCGACCTGAAGGACGGCGTCTGCGTGCGGCTGATGCACGGGCGGTTCGATCAGGTGACCCGTTATGACGAGTCTCCGCCCGCACGCCTGGCCGCCTTTGCGGCAGAGGGCGCCGAATGGGTCCACGTGGTCGATCTCGACGGCGCCGAGACCGGACGCGCCATGCAGCACGGCCTGATCGGAGAACTGGCGACCAGCGTCGCGGTGAAGATCCAGTCTGGCGGCGGCGTGCGCTCCGAAGCCGATGTCGAGCGTCTGCTGGCGGCAGGCGTCAGCCGCGTCGTGGTCGGATCGCTGGCCGTGACGAAGTCGGACGAGGTGCTGGCCTGGCTGGACCGTTTCGGGTCCGAGCGCATCACCCTGGCGCTGGACGTGAAATATGAGGACGGCGTTCCGGTCCCGGCGCTGAAGGGCTGGACCCAGTCGGCGGGCGTTGATCTTTGGAGCGTGCTGGACCGCTATCCGTCCGACCTGCTGACCCATGTGCTGATGACCGATGTGGGTCGTGACGGCGCCCTGACCGGGCCGAACCTCGACCTGCTGGGCGAGGCGCGGGCGCGGCGGCCCGAGCTGAAGATACAAGCCTCGGGCGGGGTGGCGATGCTGGACGACCTGACCGCCGCGCGGGCCATCGGCTGCGACGGCGCCATCGTCGGGCGGGCCCTCTATGAGGGGCGGTTCACCGTGGTCGAAGCGCTGAAGGCGGTGTCTCAATGACCGCGAGACGCATCATCCCCTGCCTCGACGTCAAGGACGGCCGGGTAGTCAAGGGCGTGCGGTTCGAGGGCCATGTCGACATGGGCGACGCCGCCGAACTGGCCGCGCGCTATCGCGACCAAGGCGCCGACGAACTGGTCTTCTACGACATCACCGCCAGCCCTGAAGGACGCACGCTGGACTATGGCTGGGTGCAAGATATCGCCCGGCTGCTGGACATTCCCTTCTGCGTGGCGGGCGGCATCCGCACCGTGGAACAGGCGGCGCGCTGTCTCGACCACGGCGCCGACAAGGTGTCGATCAACTCGCCCGCGCTGGAGCGGCCCGAACTGATCCGCGAGATGGCTGCGCGGCTGGGGCGCCAGTGCGTCGTCGTCGGCGTCGACAGCGCCTTTCAGGACGGCGAATGGCGGGTGCATCAGTATACCGGCGATCCCAATGCGCGGCGCGGCGCCGGGCGGCTGACGATGGAGTGGATCGTTGAGGCGCAAGGGCTGGGCGCGGGCGAGATCGTGCTGAACTGCATCGATCAGGACGGGGTGCGCAAAGGGTATGACGTGGGCCAGCTGGCCGAGGCGCGCAGACGGCTGACCATTCCGCTGGTGGCGTCCGGCGGGGCGGGGGCGGTGGAGCATTTCCGCGAGGTGTTCGTGCAGGCGGACGTGTCGGGGGCCTTGGCGGCCAGCGTGTTTCACTCGGGCGCGATCGCCGTGCCGGAGTTGAAGCGTTATCTGGATCAGCAGGGCGTGGAGATGAGGATATGACGACGATCGGTTCCCTTCTCCCCTCGTGGGAGAAGGTGGGCGCCGGAGGCGCTCGGATGAGGGGGTTGTGTCAGCACGCGAGACGGCGGGAGATGAGGCAGACAGCCCCCTCATCCGTCTCGCTCCGCGAGCCACCTTCTCCCACGAGGGGAGAAGGAAGATGACATTCGACCTCTCCTCCATCGACTTCGCAAAAGGGAACGGCCTGATCCCGGCCGTGGTGCAGGACGCCGACACCCTTCAGGTGCTGACGCTGGCCTATATGGACGAAGCGGCGCTTCGCGAGACGCTGGACAGCGGACAGGCGACCTTCTTCTCGCGTTCGCGCGGCGGTCGGTGGTGCAAGGGCGAGACGTCAGGGGACTTTCTCAACGTCGTCTCGGTGACGCCCGACTGCGACGGCGACGCCGTGGTGGTGAAGGTGCGCCCGGTCGGAAACGCCTGCCACCTGAACCGCATCAGTTGCTTCGGCGAAGACGACGCACCGGGTCTGGGCCGCATCGGGCGGCTGGAGCGCACCATTCATGTCCGGGCTCAGGCCGATCCCAACGACAGCTGGACCGCGCGGCTGATGGCGCAGGGCCCCAAACGCGCGGCCCAGAAGGTCGGCGAAGAGGGCGTCGAGACGGCTCTGGCCGGGGCGGCGGGAGATAATGCGGAACTCGCCAGCGAGGCGGCGGATTTCATCTATCACCTGCTAGTGCTTCTCCATGCGCGTGACATGGTGTTCCAGGACGTGCTGGACGTTCTGACCCGGCGGGCGGAACCGGCTGAAGATCAAGGCTGACGGCCCGCCGTGCGGGTCGGCCTGAAGCGAAGGAGACCTGAATGGCGGCGCTGATACTGTTCGGAGGCGGGGGCGACCTCGCCATGCGGATGCTGCTGCCGTCGCTGTATTTCCTTGATCACGACGGCCTTCTGCCGGACGGGCTGAAGATCATCGCCGCCGCGCGCACCGAAGAGACGACTGAGGCCTATCTGGAGAAGGTGCGCGAGGCGGTGCAGCCCCGCGCCGAAGCTGACGGCGCCTGGAGCGAAGACAGCTGGCGGCGATTGACTGGGCGGCTGGAATACATGGCCGTAGACGCCACCGACGCCGAGAGTCTGAAGCCGTTGAAGGCCCGCGCTGGCGAGGGCGCGATCACAGCCTTTCTGGCGGTGTCGCCGTCGCTGTACGGCCGCATCGTCACGGCCATGAAGACGGCTGCTCTGGCCGGTCCCAACGACCGCATCGTGCTGGAAAAGCCGGTCGGGCGCGACCTGGAAAGCTTCCGCGAAATCGACGACGCCGTGGCCCACGCCTTTGACGAGCGGCAGGTGTTCCGCATCGATCACTACCTGGGCAAGGAGACGGTGCAGAACCTGATCGCCCTGCGCTTCGGCAACGCCATCTTCGAGCCGCTGTGGAACAATCTGACCATCGATCACGTGCAGATCACGGTCGGAGAAACGGTCGGCGTCGGCGATCGCTGGCCCTATTACGACGAATACGGCGCCCTGCGGGACATGGTGCAGAACCACATGCTGCAGCTGTTATGTCTGGTGGCGATGGAGCCGCCCAGCGACCTGGACCCCGACTCGGTGCGCAATGAGAAGGTGAAGGTGCTGCGCTCGCTGCGCCCCGTCATGGCTGAGGACGCCGAGCGCGTGACCGTACGCGGCCAGTATACGAGCGGAGAGGTCGAGGGCAGAGCGGTCGAGAGCTATGAAACCGAACGCGGCCAGCCGTCGGACACGGAGACCTTCGTCGCCATCCGCGCCGATATCGACAACTGGCGCTGGGCAGGCGTGCCCTTCTTCATGCGGACCGGCAAGCGGCTGGCCGAAAAGCGCACCGAGATCGTCATCCAGTTCAAGCCGGTGCCCCACTCCATCTTCGGCCACGGAGAGCGCGGGGACATCTATGACAACCGGCTGGTGATCGAGCTGCAGCCGGACGAGGACATCTCCCTGTCGGTGATGAACAAGAAGCCGGGGCTGGAGCAGCGGATGCAGCTTCAGCCGATCCAGATGAGTCTGTCGTGGGGGCAGCCAAAAAACACGAACGGGAAGGACGGCGCCCCGCCGCGTCGCCGCATCGCCTATGAGCGGCTGCTGCTGGACGCCCTGCATGGCGACTCCACCCTGTTCGTGCGGCGAGACGAGGCCGAGCAGGCCTGGAAATGGGTGGATGAGGTGGCGGACGCCTGGTCATGCCGCACATGTCGGCCGCTGGACTATGAAGCAGGAAGCTGGGGGCCGGAGGCGGCGGACGTGCTGCTGTCGCGCACGGGCAGGAAGTGGAACGTGAGATGAGAAACGCCAACGCCCTTCCTTCTCCCCTCGGGGGAGAAGGTGGCCTGCGAAGCAGGACGGATGAGGGGGCTGTGTCCGCCCGCTCGACCTTTGAGGTTGCGTCTGCATTCGGCGTCCCCCTCATCCGAGCCGCGCTGCGGCCCACCTTCTCCCCCGAGGGGATAAGGAGCGTGTCGACATGATCCAGAACTTTCCCACCCGCGAGGCATGGGCCGAGGCCGCCGCGGATCGGCTGGCCGCGGCGCTGGCGGAGGCGCTGGCCGCCGACGGGCGCGCCCTGTTCGCCGGATCGGGCGGATCGACGCCCTCGCCCATCTATGCGCAACTGGCTAAGGCCGATCTCGACTGGGCCAGGGTCGCGGCGACGCTGGTGGACGAGCGCTATGTGCCCGAGGCCTCGCCGGATTCGAACGCAGCCCTGCTGAAACGCGCCCTGCTGACCGGTCCAGCCGCCGTTGCGCGGTTCATTCCCCTATACAGTCCCGCCGTGACGGTGGATCGGGCGGCCGCCCTCGCCTCTCAGGCTCTGGCCGCCGAGGGTAGAGCCCTGGACGCCGTTCTGCTGGGCATGGGCGAGGACGGGCATATCTGTTCGATGTTTCCCGGCAGTCCGACGCTGACCACCCTGCTGACGCCGGGACTGAAACCCGCCATCTATGGCGTGCCCGCCGGGCGCGACGGCGCGGCGCCGCCGCAGGAGCGGTTGACGCTCAACCTGCCGTGGCTGACGGGGGCTCGATGCGTGGTGCTGGCCCTGACGGGCGCGAACAAGCGCGCCGTGTTCGAGCGTGAGGCGGCGGGCGATCCGGCCGTCAGCCCTGTCGCCGCCCTGATCGCGGCGAACGCTCCCCTTGAAGTGTTGTGGACGGAGGCCGGGTGATGGCGCTCAATCCTGTGGTGGCCGAGGTCACCGACCGCATCGTCGCACGCAGCCGACAGACCCGCGCCGACTATCTGCGCCGCATGGACGCGGGCTCCGCCTCGGGACCGGGGCGGGCCAAGCTGTCCTGCGCCAACTGGGCCCACGCCTTCGCCGCGCAGACCGTGGCCGACAAGCTGACGGCCATGACCGGCGCCCGGCCCAACCTCGGCGTCGTCACCGCCTATAACGACATGCTGTCGGCGCACCATCCGTTCGAGCGCTTCCCCGAGATCATCCGACAGGCCGCGCGCGAGGCGGGCGCCACGGCCCAGGTGGCGGGCGGCACCCCGGCCATGTGCGACGGCGTCACCCAGGGCCGCCCCGGCATGGAGCTGAGCCTGTTCAGTCGCGACGTCATCGCCATGTCGACGGGGGTGGCCCTGACCCACGACGCATTCGACGCGGCCCTGATGCTGGGCGTGTGCGACAAGATCGTGCCGGGCCTGTTCATGGGCGCTCTGGCGTTCGGCCACCTGCCCGTCGTCTTCGCCCCGGCCGGACCGATGCCCAGCGGCATCCCCAACGCCGAGAAGGCCCGCGTCCGGGCGGAATACGCGCAGGGGTTGATCGACCGCGCCGAACTGCTGAAGAGCGAGATCGCCTCCTATCATTCGCCCGGCACCTGCACCTTCTACGGCACGGCCAATTCCAACCAGATGATGATGGAGATCGCCGGCCTGCATATGCCGTCCACCGCCTTCGTCCACCCGGACACTGGCCTGCGCGACGCCCTGACGGCGGCGGCGGCCCAGCGGGCGATCGAGCTGGCGCGCGAAGGCAAAGGTCGCATGGCCGACGTCGTGTCGGAAAAGACCATCGTCAACATGATCGTGGCCCTGCTGGCCACCGGCGGATCGACCAACCACGCCATCCATCTGGTCGCCATGGCGCGGGCGGCGGGGGTGCTGATCGACTGGACCGACATGGATCAACTGTCCTCGGTCACGCCTCTGCTGGCGCGGGTCTATCCGAACGGGTCGGCCGATGTGAACGCCTTTCAGGCGGCGGGCGGGGTGGCCTTCATCACCCGCGAACTGGTCGAGGCGGGCAATCTGCACCCCGACGTGACGACCATCATGGGCCAAGGCCTTGAGCCCTATTTCAAGGAGCCTCGGCTGGAGGACGGCGAACTGATCTGGCGCGATACGGTGAAGGAGAGTCTGGACCTGACCATCCTGCGCCCCGCCTCGAACCCGTTCGACCGCGAAGGCGGGCTGCGGCTGGTGCAGGGCGACCTCGGCCGGGCGGTGATCAAGATCTCGGCGGTCAAGCCTGACAACCGCATCGTCGAGGCCCCCGCCGCCGTGTTCGAGACGCAGGAGGACGCGCTGCAGGCCTTCAAGGACGGGAAGCTGAACCGCGATGTCGTGGTGGTGCTGCGCTTTCAGGGGCCGCGCGCCAATGGGATGCCGGAGTTGCACAGCCTGTCGCCCGCGCTGGGCGTATTGCAGGACAAGGGCTTCAGGGTCGCCTTCGTCACCGACGGGCGCATGTCGGGCGCCAGCGGCAAGACGCCCGCCGCCATCCACGTCAGCCCCGAGGCGCTGGCGGGCGGGCCTCTGGCCCATGTGCGCGATGGCGATGTGATCCGGCTGGACCCCGAGGCGGGGGTGCTGACTACGGTCGCCGTCGGAGACCTGAGCGCGCGTCCAGCGGCGGTACGATCGCGCGCACACGCCGAAGGCTCGTCCTGGGGCTATGGCCGCGAGCTGTTCGGCGCCTTCCGCCAGGCGGTGTCCACGGCCGAGGAAGGCGCCAGCGTCTGTTTCACCGCCCCCATCGGCGCCGACGGCCACGACGACGGCCCGCCCGATCCGAACCTGGTCGATCGCGCGGTGGACGCCTGACGGAGGACTGCATGACGCAGGAAAACATGACTCCAGTCCCGCTTCTGGTCGGCGACGTCGGCGGCACCAACGCCCGCTTCGCCCTGGCCCGCACCGTCGAGGGCCGCACGGTGCTGGAGCATTTCGACAGCTTTCCCGCCCGCACCTATCCGACCTTTCTGGAGGGCGTGGCCGCCTATCTGGACGGATGCCCCGTTCGGCCTGCCGGGGGAGTGATCGCTGTGGCCGGGCCGGTCACGAACGGCGCCATCGACATGACCAACTCGCCCTGGCGCGTGTCGGAGCAGGAGCTGCAGACGCTGGGCCTCGATCCCGTGCGGCTGATCAACGACTTCGAGGCCCAGGCCTGGGGTGCGCCGGTCGTGCCGCCGGATCAGCTGGCGTCGCTCGGCGGGCCGGACGAGGGCGATCCCCACGCCGCCATCGCCGTGGTCGGGCCCGGCACGGGCTTCGGCGTATCGGCCCTGGCGCGCGACGCACAGGGGCGTGAGACCGCCCTGGCCAGCGAAGGCGGGCACGCCTGTTTCGCCCCCGGCGACGCGGTGGAGGACGAGGTGCTGCGCATCCTGCGACGCCGCTATGAACGGGTCTCGATCGAGCGGCTGATCTGCGGTCCCGGTCTGCTGAACCTGCATCGCGCCCTGGCCGAGATTGACGGCCGCGAGACCCATATCGACGACCCCGCCCAGATCACGGCCCAGGCGCTGGACGATCCGAACAGTGCATGCGGCGCCACCCTGGCCCGGTTCTGCGCCATGCTGGGCGCCGTGGCGGGCGACATCGCCCTGACCACCGGCGCGCGCGGCGGGGTCTATATCGCCGGGGGCATCGTCCCGCGCATCCTGCCCTTCATTAAGGTCAGCCCCTTCCGGCGCCGGTTCGAGCGCAAGGGGCGGTTTGAGGGCTATATGGCCGCCATACCGACGAAGGTGATCCTGCACGAACACGCCGCCCTGCTGGGGGCTGCGCGCGCAGGGTCGGCGCTGTCCGGCAAAATGATCACGGCCGCGTGAACCGAATTTGAAATACGGCGTTAATGGGGTTCATGAGTTCAGGAGATAGCAATTCCATGAAGAAGATCGCCCTCACCGCCGCCGCCCTGTTCGCCGTCGCCGGTCTCGTTGCCTGCAACCAAACCCCGGCTGAGCAAGCTGCGGACAGCCGCGCGGATGCGGTCGAAGCTCAAGGCGACGCCGCCGCCGACCAACTGAACGCCCAGGCCGACGCCACCGTCGCCCAGGCGCAGGCTCAGGCCGACGCCGTCAAGGCCGAAGCCGAACAGCAAGCCGACGCCATGAAGGCTCAAGCCGACAACGCCCAGCAGGCGGCCGGCGAGCGCGCCGACGCCATCAAGGACGCCGCCAAGCCCAACTAAGGTCCGGCGATACCCTTATAGAAAAGGCCCCCGCCGCGCCTGCGACGGGGGCCTTTTTGATGGTCTATTCGACCTTGCCCTTCTCGAAGCCGGTCCAGCAGTCGTCGTAGTCCAGCTGCATCAACGGCGTCTGTTCGGCCCATTGCGTCGTGCGGATCGGCATCCGCGTCTCGAACATGAAGGCCAGGGTGTTCTCGATCTTGTGCGGCTTGAGGTCGGCTTTCGTCGCACCGTCCCAGCTGGCCTGATCAGGGCCGTGGCCGCTCATGCGGTTGTGCAGCGAGGCGCCGCCCGGCGCGAACCCGCCCGCCTTGGCGTCGTATTCGCCGAAGATCAGCCCCATGAACTCGCTCATGACGTTCCTGTGGAACCACGGCGGACGGAAGGTGTCCTCGGCCACCATCCAGCGCGGCGGGAAGATGACGAAGTCACAGTTGGCCGTGCCGGGCGTGTCGCTGGGCGAGGTCAGGACGGTGAAGATCGACGGATCCGGGTGGTCGAAGCTGACCGTGCCGATGGTGTTGAACCGCGCCGTGTCATAGCGGCAGGGGGCGTAGTTGCCGTGCCAGGCGACCACGTCCAGCGGACTGTGATCGAAGGTGGTGGCCCACAGCTGGCCGCCGTATTTCTGAACGCACTGCGTCGGGCGATCCACGTCCTCGAACCAGGCGACGGGCGTCTCGAAATCGCGCGGATTGGCTAGGCCGTTCGAGCCGATGGGGCCGAGGTCCGGCAGGCGGAAGGGCGCGCCGTAGTTCTCGCAGACGTAGCCGCGCGCTTCACCGTCCACCTCGACGCGGAAGCGGACGCCGCGCGGGATGACGAGGATGTGGCCCGGCGCCGCCTCGATCACCCCCATCTCGGTGACGAAACGCTGCGTCCCCTGCTGCGGCACGATAAGCAGTTCGCCGTCGGCGGAATAGAAGACGCGGTCGACCATCGAGCGGTTGGCGACATAGAGGTGGACGCCCACCCCCGTGCCGGAATCGGCGCAACCGTTGCCGCCGTAGGTGGTCAGCCCCTCGACCCAGTCAGTCGGCTGGTCCGGCATGGGCAGCGGGTCCCAGCGCATCCGGTTGGGATTGGGCGGCGTCTCGGTGAAGGGGCCGGACCGCACCCGGCCCTGCTCAAACGGCTGATACGGCCCGTGCTGGGCCGAGGGCCGCAGGCGATACAGCCAGCTGCGCAGATTATGGTCGCGCGGGGCGGTGAAGGCCGTGCCCGACAGCTGTTCGGCATAGAGGCCCAGCGCCGGGCGCTGCGGCGAGTTGCGGCCCACCGGCAGGGCGCCGTCCACCGCCTCGGTGGCGAAGTGGTTGGCGAAGCCGCTCTGATAGGCGGGCGCGTTGGATCGCGTCATATCGTTTCTCCCTTGACGAGAGATGTAAGCGATCCGCATCGCAGCGTCACCCCGAGGGGGATGACTTTGCCCTGGATCAAACCCGCCCCGGCATCATCCGTGTGCGAACAGGGACGAAGACGGGCGGGCTCGGCCGTCAGTCCTCGTCCATCTTGAGCGCGGCGATGAAGGCTTCCTGCGGGATCTCCACCTTGCCGAACTGGCGCATCCGCTTCTTGCCCGCCTTCTGCTTCTCCAGCAGCTTCTTCTTGCGGGTGGCGTCGCCGCCGTAGCACTTGGACGTCACGTCCTTGCGCAGGGCGCGCACCGTCTCGCGGGCGATGATCTTGCCGCCGATGGCCGCCTGGATCGGGATGGTGAACATATGCGGAGGGATCAGCTCCTTCATCTTCTCGACCATGCCGCGGCCGCGCGTCTCGGCGCGGGCGCGGTGGACCAGCATCGACAGGGCGTCCACCGGCTCGGCGTTGACCAGGATCGACATCTTCACCAGGTCGCCGACCTTGTAGTCGGTGATCTCATAGTCGAACGAGGCGTAGCCCTTCGAGATCGACTTCAGCCGGTCGTAGAAGTCGAACACCACCTCGTTCAGCGGCAGCTCATAGACCACCAGAGCGCGGGCGCCGACGTAGGACAGTTCGATCTGGCTGCCGCGACGGTCCTGACACAGCTTGATCACCCCGCCGAGGTATTCGTCGGGGGTCAGGATGGTGGCCTTGATCCACGGCTCGCTGATCGTCTCGATCTGCATGACGTCCGGCAGGTCGGCCGGATTGTGCAGGTCCATCTCGGTCCCGTCGCGCAGGCCGATCTTGTAGACAACCGAAGGCGCCGTCGCGATCAGGTCCAGGTTGAACTCGCGGCTCAGGCGCTCCTGGATGATCTCCAGGTGCAGCAGTCCCAGGAAACCGCAGCGGAAGCCGAAGCCGAGGGCGGCTGAGGATTCCATCTCATAGGTGAAGCTGGCGTCGTTCAGGCGCAGCTTGCCGATGGCGGCGCGCAGGTCCTCGAAATCGGCGGCGTCGACCGGGAACAGGCCGCAGAAGACCACCGACTGGACTTCCTTGAAGCCCTTCAGCGGTTCGGCCGTGGGCTTCTTCTCGTCGGTGATGGTGTCGCCGACGGCGGCGTGAGCGACTTCCTTGATCTGGGCGGTGATGAAGCCGACCTCGCCGGGACCAAGCTGCTCGACCGGGGTGTTCTTGGGCAGGAAGACGCCGACGCGGTCAACCAGATGGGTCGAGCCGGTCTGCATCATCTTGACGCGCATCCCCGCCTTCAGCACGCCGTCGAAGACGCGCACCAGCAGCACCACGCCCAGATAGGGGTCGTACCAGGCGTCGACCAGCATGGCCTTCAGCGGGGCGTTGATGTCGCCCTTGGGCGCAGGCAGGCGCGCGACGATGCCTTCCAGCACATTCTCGATGCCCAGACCCGACTTGGCCGAGCATTCGATGGCGTCCGAGGCGTCCAGACCAATGACGTCCTCGATCTGGGCCTTGACCCGCTCCGGCTCGGCGGCGGGCAGGTCGATCTTGTTCAGGACCGGGACGATCTCGTGGTTGTTGTCGATGGCCTGATAGACGTTGGCCAGCGTCTGCGCCTCGACGCCCTGCGAGGCGTCCACCACCAGGATCGAGCCTTCACAGGCGGCCAGCGAGCGCGACACCTCATAAGCGAAGTCGACGTGGCCCGGCGTGTCCATCAGGTTCAGGACGTAGTCGAGCCCGTCCTTGGCCTTGTAGTTCAGGCGCACGGTCTGCGCCTTGATGGTGATGCCGCGCTCCTTCTCGATGTCCATGTTGTCGAGCACCTGCTCGGACATTTCGCGCGCGGTCAGGCCGCCCGTGAACTGGATCAGGCGGTCGGACAGGGTCGACTTGCCGTGGTCGATGTGGGCGACCACCGAGAAGTTGCGGATGCGTTCGATAGGGGGCGTCGTCATGGTCCGGCGCGCGTAGCACGGCGCGCGGCTTTGCGCCACGACGCTGACGCGCAAGGAGGCGAAGATCAGACCTCAGGGACGACCGGCGTCCTTCATCGCCGCTCAGGGGCGACGGAAAAACGCCGCCCGTCCCTGCATGAGGAACGGGCGGCGTCTCAGCCTTGGCGGGCGCTTGTTTAGCGCGCGCGGATGAAGGAGCGGATGTCGCTGGACAGCTTCTTCAGGTCGTCTTCACGCACGTACATCATGTGGCCGGCGTGGTAGTAGTGCCACTCGATGCGGCCATCGGTCGGGAAGCCTGGACGGTTCAGCGAATATTCGGCGCCGAAGAAGGGGGTGGCGAAGTCGTAGTACCCCTGCCCCACCCAGACGCGCAGGCCGCTGTTCTCACGCAGGGCGCGGCCGATATAGGGAGCCACATTCAGATACTCAGCCCCGCCGCGCCCGGCGGAAGGAAGGTTCCAGTCCCAGCCGCGCGTGCCGCCGATCGAGGAATAGACCACGTCGGGCGAATACTTCAGGCCTTCGCGCGCCCAGGCGTTCATGGCGGCGGTATAGGCGCCGTCGATGCCATAGAAGCTGGGGTCGTTGTCCGGCCGGTCGCCGGCATTGTCATAGTCGATGCCGGTGTAGCGGGTGTCCAGACGGCCGATGGTCAGGCCGCGATCGCGCAGCAGCTCCTTGTAGAAACGGCTGGGCGACAGGCGCAGGTTGGCGTTGCTCAGATAGGTCTGGGACACGCCGGTATAGCGCGACAACTGCGGCAGAATGGCCGCCCGCTCTTCCGCCGTCAGATCATTCCCCTTCAGCAGGGCGGTGGCGTAGGGGCCGATGGCCCAGGCGCGGGCCTCGGCGACGAACTCTTCCACCGTGGCAGGCTTGTTCGGCACCTTGTCGTGATACCAGGCCGTCGCCGCCATCGACGGCAGATTGGTGACGAAGCCCAATTCATTGCCCTGCGCATCGGCCGCCAGGCTGAAGTCCAGGATCGACGAGATCAGCAGGATGCCGTTGATCGAAACGTCAGTATAGCTGCCTTCCAGCTCATGGATCACCGCCGCCGAACGCGTGGTGCCATAGCTTTCGCCGCCGATGAATTTCGGCGCATTCCAGCGGCCATGCTCGTTCAGCCACAGGCGGATGAACTCGGCGATGGACTTGGCGTCCTTGGTCACGCCCCAGTAGTCGGCGGGGTCGGTCTTGCCCAGGGCGCGGCTGAAGCCGGTGCCGATCGGGTCGATGAAGACGATGTCGGTGACGTCCAGAAGGGAATCGACGTTGTCGATGATCGGGAACGGCGCGGCGCCGTCATCCTTGGCGTCGGAGGGCACGACCACGCGCTTAGGTCCGAAGGCGCCCATGTGCAACCACAGCGAGCCCGAGCCAGGACCGCCGTTCCACAGGAAGGTCACGGGACGGTTCGGATCGGTCGGGCCTTCCTTGATGTAGCTGTAGGAGACCATAGCCGCGAGCGGCTTGCCGTCCTTGTCCTTCAGATAGGTCTCTCCGGCGATGGCGCGGTAGGCGATGCGCTGCCCGCCGAAGACGCCGGTGTGGCGGGTCTCGGACATCACGGGCGGCGGAATGGCCGCCTCGCCACGTTCACGCGCCGCATCCGAACGCGCCCCGGCCGGCGCCGCGTCCTGAGCCATGACCGGCCCGGCCAGAGCGAGCGCCGACACCGCGGCGACAAGCAGTTTCTTCATCATCAACCCCCAATAAGCGTCACGGCTCCCCTCGAGAGCCAGGCGCGCAAACAAGCGTCGCCAATGGGGGATTGGGCGGCAAGCTACGCCGAATGTAAACCAAGGGCCCGCGCAGAAATCCCGGACAGATCGATGACGCCACGACCATTTGCCGAAGAAAAGGCGGCGCGCGCGGCCCCCCCCACCCCCCCGGACAGCAAGAGGCTGGAAGCTGGCGAACAGCTCGTCACACGCCGACAGAGGCAAGCCCGGCGCAAGTGGAACCGCCCTCGCGCCACGCATCCCAGATAACTGCTTGAAAAGAATGGTGGACGCGACAGGGATTGAACCTGTGACCCCTACGATGTCAACGCCGAGAATGCGTTGTTTTTCCAACGTTTTCTGAAGGTTTGGGGCTCAATTTAGGCCCCTTAATCCACCGCTGGGCAGGAGTTTCGTGGGCATATCCTGGGCGCTTGAACCCTGGGTTCTTTTACCGAAGACTGGCTTCGATCGTGTCCACGAAAGCGAGTTCGGCTGGGTCAAATACGCCATCTGCATCGACGATCCTTCGTAAGGATCGACGAAGGAGACGGTTGTCCGCCTGCGCAACACGTGTGAGCGATTTATAGAAGCTGACGTGGTCAGGGGTCAAAAGAGACAGGCGCTGTCGCAGTCGTAATTCGTCTAGGGGACCTTCTTCGTAGCGATCGAAAACATGCACCAACAGTTGGTCTTGTTCATCTGGATCGAAACGCCCGTCGGCGGCGCCTACCGCAGTCAGGATAGTCAGGTCATCAGCGCAGAGACGGAATGCTCGATCCTCATGCGCCTCAGGGCGAGCGAGCAGGGGGTGACTTAGGAAAAAGGCTTTGGGTTCAGTGTGGACCTCGCCCGTTGAGGCGTCGAACACTTCCTGAACTCGCTCCAGGGCAAACCGACGAACCCTCTTCCTCAGATGACAGAAGCAAAACAGCATCGGGCCGGTTTTACCGACCTCAACCTTTCGGACAGTGACGATGCGTTGAGAGATACGGCCTCCGGCATCCTCGTAGATGATATGAAAGACGAGCGGTGCGGTATCCGCGACGTCGATGTTCGCGTCCATCTCATCGCTATCGTCTACTATGGCAGAAGAACGTCGCCCACCCGTGGCCAAGAAGCGTGCGGCGGCAGCTTCCCGGCCTAAGGCGGCCTTGACCGTCACGAAGTGATCCAAGCCCAACCAGCTCATGCCGTTGCCCTCACGATCAGTTCGCCTTTTGCGCTAAAGATGCCACCTTTTTCCAGCTCGGTGATGCGCTGTTGAAGGACTTCGCGCAGCTGCGCGCTGGTTGACGCGAATCCAAAGGCTCGTGACGCAGCCATGATGAGATCGTCACGACCCGCTCCGAAGTTTGTATCTACGATTTCTAGGAGGGCGGCGTCGATTTCAGCCGAAGGCAGAGCTCCAGGCTTGCGAAGGCTAGACGACCCCACCTGCGAGCGGTCTCTTACGACTATGGCCTGACCGGGCACGGTGTAGAATGGTCCACCTTCAATCAGCCCGTGCTGCGCCGCTGCTGAGACAGCGCGTTCCACGGCGGCGCGAATCCGCGACCCCGCACGGCCAAGGCCCCATAAGATACGAATTCTGGCGATGATTTCATCAATGTGGACGGGGCCTTCGGCTTGCACGACTTTGACGACATAGGCCGCCATCTGGGCCAAGGGCGTCTCGTGAGGTTCGACGCTCCGGTTCACCTGAAAATCAGCTTCCGCATAAAGGCTGTGATGGTGCTCGAACGTCGAGCCCGTTTCCATCACTGCGGTGACGACATCCGTATGATCGTCAACCTGTTCGGCTTCGAATGACAGTGGCACTGCGCGGGCCGGACGATAGCCGTCCTCGTCGCGGGCAGCCCATTCGGCTCGTGCAGAAGCGATGGCATCTTCGATTTTCTTCAACTCAGCCTGCGGCCGCAGATACCAGTCAGCGCTCCATACACGGTGAATGATCCAACCATGGGATTCGAGCACCTGTTGGCGCAGCCGGTCACGGTCGCGAGCCGAACGAGAAGAGTGGAACTGAGCGCCGTCGCATTCGATGCCTAGAGTGAAGCGGCCGGGCTTGTCAGGGTCTGAAACCGCCAAATCGACACGGAATCCGGATGCGCCGATCTGACGTTTGACGTCATACCCCAGAGCCTGGAGGCGTTCGCAGACTTGGATTTCGAACTCGCTGTCGAAGTCCTTGCCAGTCACTTCGCCGAGGCCAAAGTTCCCGGTTTCCGCGAAGGTCAGGAACAGCTTAAGAGCGGCCACACCCCTGGAGCGAGATCGCTCCAGGTCGATGTCCGCGCCTGTGAAGTTACAGAAAACTTCGCACCGCATCTTGGCTCGAGAGATCAAGACGTTCAGCCGCCTTTCGCCGCCCTCACCACTCAACGGACCGAAGGCGTGGGCCAGGTAGCCAGTTTCCGTCTTGCCATAGCCGACGGAGATGAAGATCACGTCTCGCTCGTCGCCTTGGATGTTCTCCAGATTCTTGACGAAGAAGGGTTCGTGTGACGCCCCGCTGAAGAACTCCTCAACGTCAGGGTTGCCGCGACGAAGGAGTTCCAGTTCCTTGAGGACGGCCTGGCGCTGCGCCACCGAGAAGGTCGCAACGCCGAGAGTCTGTTCTGGGTGTTCCCGGGCATGCCGGATCACTGCTTCTGCGACCGCTTTCGCTTCTTTGGGGTTGGTGCGGGTGCCGCCCCGATCATAGGCGGTGTCCTTCATCAGATTGAATTTGAGCCCCATGCCAGCGACGGCGTCATAGGGGCTGGGCACGATGAAGAGTTTGTTCTCGTAGAACTCTTTGTTCGAAACTGCGATCAGTGACTGATGCTTCGAACGGTAGTGCCAACTGAGCATGCGGTGGGGCATGCCTTTGGCCAGGCAGAGTTCCAGTATGCTTTCAGCATCTTTCGCCTGAATGGTGACGCCGTCGTCTGTTTCCTCGCCATCGTCCTCACCGGTGAGCTTTTTGAAGAAGGCGGTCGGCGGAAGCTGACGCTCGTCTCCCACGACGACGATCTGGTTGACGCGTGCGATGGCGCCTAAGGAGTCGACAGGCTCGATTTGACTGGCTTCGTCCATGACCAGCAGGTCGAACTGGATGCCGCCAGGTTTCAGGAACTGGGCGACTGAAAGCGGGCTCATCATGAAGACAGGCTTCAACTGCTGAATCGCGGGGCCTGCCTCGTCCAAGAGGACGCGGATGGGCAGGTGCCTACGCTTCTTCGCCATTTCAGCGTTGAGCACGCCCAGCGGGCCTATGCCGCTGGCGCCGCGCGGACGGCCATCCGCATGGGCGGCGACAATCTGTTCTTGCGCGAGACTGATGCGCGCCTTGTCGAGTTGCCGGAAGGTCGCCACCCGATTGTTGTGATCGTCGCCATCGAACGCTCGCAGTTCGGGCCAAGTGGTGAACAACGCAACGCGCAGTACTTCTGCGTAGGCTTGTTCGAAGGCCGGACGGAGCGAATTGTGGTCAAGCGTTCCATCATGGAGCGCGTTGACCAGAGATTCTCCGCCAAGATCAGACAGTGCACGTGCTCGAGAAGCGAAGGCGACAAAGCGGCTCAGCCCCTCGAGGTCATCTATCCATTCCGCCAGACGGGCTTCCAGAGTCTCTAAATGAACTTCCGCTACAGCACTGACCTCAAACGCACGCCGCAGATCAAGCGCGAGCTCCGTGAAAATTTGTTGGAGAGCAGTCTCCAATTCCGGCAACGCCTCAGTCAGAGCGACGCGAGCGGATTCGATTGGTTTGATGTCTGCGGTTTCCGCTAGGCGACCCCAGGTCAGGCGCGGCAGGGCTTCGTGGTTGCGACGCCAAGTCAGTATGGCGTCCAACTGATCCCAATTTGATCGTTCGCTTTTCCAGGCGGTGCCGAATGCCGTTCCGGCGGCTTCAGCGGCGACGAAGGCGGTCTTGGCGTTCTGAGCGGCGATCATGCGATCGATAAAAGCCACACGCTCTGTCGGTGACTTTGGCAATTCGATCGTCAGATAGGAACGCAAAAGAGCGATCTGCGCGCGATATGCACCATCCAAGAAGCGCAGCAAGCTGGCCCCCTTGGTCACGACCGCCAATCGAACAGGAGCAAGGTCTGCCGTTCGGCCGGCGTCGTTGAAGACTTTTTCAGCATCTTCCCAGGCGCTGACGTAGGTTCGTCCCGCTTTGATAAGGTGCTGAAGCTTATCAAGGTCGCTCCATGAAGAGGAGGCCAACGCAGTTCGATCAAGGCCAGCGGGCAGTGGCGTGATGGACAGGAAGCTGGACGCGCGTTGTAGATCAGCCATCGTCTTGAGGATGGGTGCCGCAAGGCCTTCTGTTGCAACCTCGGCATGTCGCTTTGCATCCGCTAGGGACGCGGCGACTGCCTGAAGGCAGGTGCGGAGGGCTTGGCGCTGCGTCGGATCAAGGGCGTCACATTGTACGCCACGCCAGACATTGGCTGGAACAGGACCCAGGATACGTGATCGTTCCGCAACCTCAGCGACCATGGCGCGTCGAGTCGCGACGGCCTCGCGATCCCACTGATCGGCATTGGTAAGAGCGTAGCCAGAGGGCGCTGTTGTTTCCTGAGAACGCGCCAAGAAGCCGAGGATGGCTTGGGGAGTGAGGCCGCTCGGTTGCAGAGGTTTGTGCAGCCGCTTGGCGAAGGAATTCAGAGCGCCGCTGGTCTCACCCAACTTTTCGATCACGCTGAGATCACCGCGTGGGGGCCGGTGCTGCGCGTCTCGGGTACGCTTTAACTCTTCCAGGACTGTGCGCTTGTTCACCTTATTCGAATGCAATTCGAGCGTCAGGGGGCCGAGGCCAACCTGTCGGAGTCGTCTGTGAACGACGTCTAGGGCAGCCATTTTTTCGGCGACAAACAGGACCTTTTTGCCCCGAGCGACGGCTGCGGCGATGATGTTGGTGATGGTCTGGGATTTACCGGTGCCCGGCGGTCCCTTCACAACGATCGAGCGTCCGCCTGCGGCTTCAGCAATGGCGACCGTCTGTGAACTGTCCGCATCAACGACGTGGTGAAGTTCCAAGGGGCGTATGACGTCATCAATAGCGTCGGTGTCGCCAACGAGCGGCGTGCTTTCTGGGAAACCATCCCGTAGCAGTGCGCTGATCATTTCCCGGCTGTCTATGCCAGTTTGCTTGGGCCAATTGTCCGGGTCCAGGTCCCGGTACATGAGGAATTTCGAGAAGGAGAAGAAGCCCAGAACCATCGCATCGGGCAGCACCTCCCAGCGTTTCTGGTTCGAAATGGTTTCAGCGATCCGGGCGCAATATCCAGCCAGATCGACTTCATCTTCATCTGTGAAATCTTCGATCGTGAGAGCAAACTCAGCCTTCATTTTTGCTTGAAGGGTCAAGTTCGGCGACGGAGGTTCGTCTCTCCAGCGCAGTTTGAATTTGTCGGCCGCGCTGGTGCGTTCCAGCTTTACCGGCAGAAGCACCAGCGGGGCGTGGCGTGCAACGTCGGAGCTGTCGCTGTCGAACCAGCGCAGCAGGCCGATAGCCAAGTACAGGATGTTGACGCCCTGCTCCTGCTCCAGGGTCTGGGCGTCGTACCAGATATCGAACAGCCGCTTCTGAAGTCCTTCGGACGTCAGGCGGGTCTGAAGTCGGGTGTCGGTGTGACGGGCGGCGCGACCCTGTTCATCCACGTCGTCATTGCCCGGCTGGGGAATGCCGCCGGTGACGTCATCGTCCGGATCGAGGTCAGCACGATCCGCTTCACTGAGTTGGACGCCAGGCACAAAGCTAAAAGCTCTATTTGACGTCAGTAACCGGAATACCTCGGAAGACTTTTCGTCGACGATTTCGATCGCGCGGTTGTTCTTGGTTCGCAGCGGCGTGTTCAGTAGGCGGTTACGCGTAGACAGATCGAGCAGCGCATTGCGCTCTTTCAGCAGACGGTCGCGAATGGAGATAGTGACGTCGCCGTCAGCCATATCGAAGCCTTCCCCCAATTACGTGGCGTTCAACCCTATAATCATTCCGTAAGAGGATGCCAGATAGCGCAGATTTTTGAGTGAGATTGGGGTTTTTAAACGCCAGGTGGGGGTGCGGCTGGGGGTGAACCCCCCAGCCCCAGCCGCACCCCCTAAAACGGGCAAATGAGTCACCCTTCAGGGGTTTCGTGACTCGAAGATATTTCCCGTGTAAAATCAACCACTTACAAAAACGTGACTGTGATTTCCGCCAGAATCCATCCGATATTTTACAATTCCCGGCCCAAAAGGCCCGATCCGAGTCACGAATCTCGGCCGAAAACCTCAATGTTTTCAACAAACGCCCGAATTCGCCCCGCCGCCCGGCTCCGAATTTCGTGACTGCCCCATTCTTGCCTTATTTGATCCTGATCCGCCCTGGACCCCCGCTTCAGACCGGCGACCCGCCGCCCCCACCTTACGAAAACCGCCCCATCCCCAGAGTCATCTTTGAGGGGTTTCGTGACAGCGGATTCCCCGCCCCGCCTGGACCGCAGCGGGTTTCTTTACGCCGCCAAACGCCCCGTCGCCGTCAACCGTTCTGCGGCGTAATCGTTCTCTTCGCAATTGCGAAAGTGGTGCAGAGCTTATTCGATCACCGGCATGCCCTTGAAGATCGCCGGCGACGGCGGCGGGCCGTCGGTCCAGTGCCAGGTCTCGCGGGTGCGCATGAGCTCCTGCGTGACCTGGGCGGGGACGGCTGGGATGTCGACCGGCGTCGGGGCGTAGGTGCCCGACGGCGCCAGGTTCAATCGGAAGCGGTGAGGGAAGCCGCCGAAGCGCACTTCGATGACCATGTCGCGAACCATGCCGTCGGGGATGACGATCTGTTCGGCCAGGATGGCGCCGCCATGGGCCGTGCCCGGATCGATGGTCGTCGTCTCCAGCATGGTCCGCCCCAGGGTGGAGATGGTCTGGCGTAGGCGCCGCTGGATGTGGTCGTGCGACGCCTGCAATTGCCCCGAGGCGCTGCGATAGGCGATGTCGTGGCGGCGCGGATGGTCCTCCATCTCCTGAAGGGTGAGAAAGTACTCCACTGCCGCGTCGGCCCAGGCCAGGTTCATCTCGCGCTCGGCGGTCGTGCGCGCGCTGTGGCGTAGATAGTCGAAGTCCTGGACGCTGTAGGGTTGTCCATCCAGATAGAGGCGCACGTCCTCTGAGCCGATGTTGATCGGATAGCCGGAGGTGTTGAAGGCGGCGATCGAGAAGTAGAACTTCTGGGTGTCGTTGTAGCGGACCGGCAGCAGCATGATCGCCCCGGACGGCCCGTTCGACACCATCAAGGCGTTGCCGCGTGAGAAGCGCACGCCCACGCCGTGATCGGCCGTGGGGATCATCCGCACCTCCGGCGGCGGCGTGGTGGCGCAGCCGGCCAGTGCAGCCATGGCTGCGACGACTGCAGCCTTAGGAAGCATCGACTTCATCCCCATGATCGCCCTCTCCGTCAGAACTGAACCGGCGTGCCGGCGATGCGGCCGCAGAACTGGTTCCAGGCGCCTTCGAAGTAGGCGGCGTTCAGTTCCTCGCCGCCGTCGATCATGGCTGTGGCGTTCCCTGTCGTTCCAACGCCGGCTTCGAACCGCTGAAAGCCCGACATGCCGCCATAGGCGTTTCGGCCGTTCACCTCGCCGCAGAACATGGTCGAGCCGTTGGAGTGCTCGATGCGGCGTACATTCCGGAACTGGGCGGACGACGGATCACGCAGTTTGTTCGTGACCGCCTGGCGCGCGGCCGTGCGAATGCGCGTCGGGGTCCAGTTTACGGGCGGCGTGCGGGCGCGTTGGGCTTCCACGCAAGCCGCATAGGCGCCGCTGGCGATGTTCCGCATCCGCGCCATCACAGCATTGGGGCTGCCGGGCGGGTAGCCGCCATTCGTGGAGCAGGCGTCGGCTTGTGCAGATGCGGCACCTCCGAACGCCATGACCGCGGTCAGAACCGAAATGGCGAAGACGACCTTCTTCATCAGAACCCTCCAGATTTAATCTGTAGGATATATCCCGTGGTTTAACGAGCGGTGAAGCTGTCGCTTGCCGCCATGAACGGACGGGCGCTGGTGGCGTGGAATCTCAAGAAGCTGCGGACTGAGCGCGGCATTTCGCAGGAGCGCTTGGCTGCTGACGCGGGTATAGATCGCGCCTACCTGAGCGAGATCGAGCGCCAGTTGGGCAATGCGTCGGTCGATCTGCTGGATCGACTCGCGGGCGTACTGGGGGTGTCCGTTTCGGCGTTTTTCGTTCTACCTGAGCAGGGGGAGGCTGAGCCGCGATCCCTACCAAGCGGCCGCCACCCGAAGTCCTAGGGCTGCTCCTGACTCATTGCAGTCGTCCATGGCGTCCGCTTTCGGGGCCGAGCAACACGCTGTGGGCGCGGCTTTCTACGGCTTTTTTCCAAGCGGATTTTTACGCTGCTTAAGCTCTAGTATGGATGTGTGATGGCTGGCCGAATCCCCGAACTGGTTCCCGACAAATGGCGCGCGGTTATCAACCCTTGGATCCGCGATGAGGAGCTGGCGCGCGCGCTGATCCTTCGGTCGGCGATCCTGTGGAGCTACAGTCACGTCGAACAGAAGCTGACGGATATCGTTGTCCGCTGCTCGCACGAAGCCGCATATCGAGATGTATCCGCCAACCCTCCATCGACCAGTGCGAAGCGGGTGAAGTTTCTACGGGCAGTACTGAACATCCCCGGTCCGCTGTACCCGTTCCGGAACCTCGGGACCGCGATTCTGGATCGCTACGACTCAAGTCGCCCAATCCGCAACCGGATGGCTCACGCAGACATGGAGGTCTATTCCGACTGGGGCGGCAAGGAGGTCGTTTTCGACGAGATTGTCGTCAGCGGTGGCGAGATTTCTCATCATCGCAGTCGCTATTCGCCTGGACGCTTAGAAGCTGAAGCGCGGCGCGCTGCGCGATTCAGCAAAGCCGTGCAGCGAGTCCACTACGCGATGGTCGGGAACGATCCCGTTAGCGGGCCGGAAGGCGAGCCAATCTCAGTTCTGTCCCGATGACCGATGCAGTCCAGCCCCATCCTTCCTTCCCGCAGCCGCCATCCGCGGAGGTGTCCCTGTGGCGTTATATGGACTACCCGCGCTTCCAATGGATGGTTGAACAGGAACGCCTCTTCATCCCTACGGCAAATAATCTTGGCGACCCGCTTGAGGGGACGACGCCTCAGGCCGATGTCGACAGATGGGATCGGGAGCTGGCCGAGGCGGATTCGGACGACCGCCGCAAAACGATCCTGCATAACCGAAGCTTCCTCGCACATTTCGCAGAGGCCTTCCGCAGCCGCTACTACGTTAGTTGCTGGCACATGAACGCTTTCGAGAACAATGTCATGTGGGGTGCATACACTCGCACGACGGAAGCGGTCGCCATTCGGACCACGTTCGCCAATCTGAAGAAGAACTTACCACCCTTCGCTCTCACAGGAATCGTCCGCTACCTCGACTACAGCTCGCAGCCCCTCCCGGACCGAACAAACATGTTCGAGTGGATCATGCACAAAGAGGCGCTGTATGCAGGCGAGTGCGAGGTCAGGGCGGTGATCTTCCCGCCTCACGATGAAGAGCACGGGTTGGCAGATTTCAATGCCCACCACTACACCAAGGCGGAGGATCCGGAGTTTCGCCTTTTTGCGCCGCCCATCAATCTGTCGGAGATCATCCAGCAAGTGATAGTGCACCCGGAGGCCGCGCCGGAGTTCCGGGAGCACGTCGAAGCCCTTTGCTCAAGCAAGAGTCTCCCAGTGCCGACCCAAAGCCGTCGCCACCGCACGCCAGTATTCTAGGCGGGTTTTATTGCAGTTGCTAAGGTGCCGCCACGAATAACCCACAGCGATCATGACAGATAGTCGGCTGATAAGCGGGAATCTGGAATGAACGGTGCCACGCTGAAATAGATCGTCGTCCCTTCCTGTGGTGAGGCTTCAATCTTTGCGATAGCGGCGTTGACGCGATCGCATTGTTCGCTGTCGAGATAGAAGCGATGGTTATCCAAGAACAATCGCGAGGAGTGAAAATCCTCACGGGTTGAGCGTTCGAGTTCTTCGATATTCTTATCGATCAGCGCCCGCGGAACGCGCGGTAACAACAACGGCACCACGTCGACCGTGCGATCGTCTGAGACAACGATCGCCATGCGAGCTGCTTGACTGTTTAGAGCGTAGCGGACGGCCGAATTGAAGCGGGCTCCGCGCGCCGGTGTGCACTCGTCTCGCGCCGGGCCATCAAGTACCACCCCAATCGCGAAACAGATGCCGTTCGGATCAACTAGAATGCCGCCATCGATCCGACACGCGTGTTCGAATGCCTCGGGCGTGAGCTGGGTCGGCGCAATCGGCGTCGCCTGATGGCGTAAGCGTGCGGCCTCGATCTCGGCGTCTTCGGCGACGATCAACTGGCTCCCGCCGGCGCGACGACTCTGGAGGACGAACAGACTCCATAGGCGATCGACATCAACACAGTCTGACTCCTTGAAGAGCCGCCGCACATTGTCGGAGAAACGTTCGGGCGCTAGCGCCTCGTGCGGCAGCTGAGGGCGACCAAACTGGGTACGCAGAAGAAGCTGCTCGCCGCTGCGAATCTCCCAGTCATAGTGACCATGAAAGTCGACGGAGAGTGCTAGGTTGTCTAGCGAGCCGTGGCTGATGCGGCCCACGCCTAGCACCTCTCGAACCGTGGCAATCATCGCCGCGTCGCCGGACGCCATTTCCAGGATCTTGCGGCACCAACGGGCTTCTTTGAGGCCGACGGGTTCGTCGAGCTTGAACAGGAAGTCGGCAGTGTCGACCTTGGGCTTCATAAAGACCAAGCGGCCAACGCCGCCGTTGCCTTCATAGCGGAGCGCGGAAATGTCGTTCAAACGCTCAAAAAGGTCGGTCCCGCCATGATAGTCACAAATTTGGGCGCTGACCGCACGCAGGAAACTCGACGCGCCGCGACGCGCAATTTCCTCAGGACTGAGAAGATCTTCCCCTAGTGCACGGCCAGGATCCGGCCGCTGGAGGCGCTCGCTTGCGGTGGCCAGCAGTTGGCTGACACAGGCTCGAAAGAAGCCGACGTCGTGCTTTTCTCCATAGACGTCGGCCAACACCAGTTCAGGGTGACGTTCGAACGCGACCTTGGGGACGCGCAGCACGACGGCGACGAGATAGTCGTTCACGCGCTGGGGAAAGCCCACGAAACTGACCACGCCCTGCTCGTCATCGTGCGGCGCCAGCCTAGCGCGCACTTGATCAATGATCACCTTCGCGCGGATGATCCTGGGCTTGTCGGCCATTCGTGCCGCGTCACCGTAGAATATCTCCTGCATCGGGTGATGAGGGATCGCCGCCTCGACAACTGTCTCAAGGCTCTCGAAGGTCTCGATCGGCACGGGACCGAACTCAGGATCGATGCAGACGGGGTCTTCCCGGCTAGCCTCGGGCGCGCGCACGCCCACAAGAAGGACCTCAGCTTCGCAAGGCGCGGCGATCTCGGCCAGGACCTTGCGGGCTAAGCTTTGGACGCCTTTACGGAAGTGCTCCTGGTAGGCCCACATCCAGTAGCGAAGGGTCGACCGGGTCACTGGTCGTTCCAGTAGGCCACTACCGCGTCGAGATAAGTCTGCAGATGCTGGGCCCGCCAGGTGACCGGCGAGGTTGGATGAAGCAACATGTATTGCTCGTTGGCGCAGAGCAGCTTGTCGCGGTCGCAGGCCAGCAGCCAGTTGATCGCCCGACTGATCGTATCGACGTAGTTCCCACCGAACTTGTCGTTAGGTACGTTGTAGAGCATGCCCTCGAGAAAATAGGACGGCGCGACTCCGGCCGCGAGATACCCATTGTCGACCATGGCGTTGCGCATGTTCTTGAGGATGCGCACGCAGGGCTTGAACCAGCCGTTAGTGGCCTGGTGCTTGGCCGTGGCGTTGGCCTTGTGTTGCTTGGGATAGTTGATGATCCGCGTGCCATCGCGGGTCCAGAAGCAGATGCCGTCAGTGTAGGTCTGATTGTAGAAACTCTTGTACGACCGATAGCGACGAAACTGCACGGCAGCGACGACGTCGGCGTCACGGCGGGCACCGCGCGCGGCGATGGCGATGGCCTTGTTGCCGACGTTTACGTCGGGATCGAAGCGCTTGACGAGTTGCACCAACACGTCACGCTTGAAGTCGTTGTAGTCATAGGTCGCCGAGGACCAAGCCGCCTCGAAAGCCGCCTTATCCGCCGGCGGAAGCTCCTCGGCGTCATGATAGTAGACACTGTCGGTGATGATGACGCAGTCAACGTCGCTGTCAGCGTAGATGTTGGTGTCGTTGCCGTACGAGCCCTGCAGAAATATCTCGAAGGACTTAGTGGCATATGGCGCATCGGGTGACATCAGGGCCTGACGCACCGTCTCGTAGGTGGCAGAGGAGGACTGGATCGCACCCTGTTTCGACCAGGTTTCGAGTTGGGCTTCGCTGATCGCCAAGGGCTTATTCCTTCAGGATGCGCAGAATCTCGGCCTCGCGCGTCGCGTAGGAGGCCGCGCCCCGCTGGCGCAGGGTATTTAGTTTGTTCATGTCGTGCTCGAAGAGGTCGGTGGCCATCTCGGGCTGGGCGAAGGTGTCATCCACACGCACCGCGATAATTGATTTAAAGAGCACCGCGCGCAGCTGCTCCATCGAGTGGGTGTTGATCTCCAGCGTCTTTTGCAAGAGCTGGACGCTGAGCAGATACTTGGCCAGGCGCATCTTGCTGAATATGGGCGGCTTGGGCGCGGGGTAATTGCCGACGCCTACACTCAGGACCCTTAGGCGATCGAGGCCTATGCCGAGCGCCGCGTTGGCGTCGGCGATCGCGTAGAGCGTGGGATTGTTGGCGCAGTAGCCGCCATCGACCAGTTCGACGAGGTCACCGGCAGCGGTCGTGACAGTCTTTCGCTCGAAAAACGGATAGGCCGAGCAAGAGGCCTGGACGGCCTCTCTGATGGGCACGCCAAAGCCCGGAACGAAGCTGGCCTTGCGCCCATGAGCTTGAGCTGCGTCACCCTTGAAGATCATCGGCGTTTCGGCCTGCCAGCGGCACGCGACAACGCCGATACCGGTCTTGACGGCGTCAAAGCCCAACTCGCCATAGACCGTCGTGGCCAACGTGGCCAAGGCTCGGGTCTTAGCCTTGGCGGCCTTCGGTTTCATGATCGAAGGCACATGCTCGCAGTAGAGTGCGTGAATTTCGTCGACCGATTTCCCAAGCGCGATAAGGCTCGCGATGATCGAGCCGGTGCTGGTGCCAAACACCAGGTCGAAGACCTCGCAGAGCGGCTTGCCGGCGGCGGCCTCAACCTCGCGCAGGACGCCCAGGGTGTAGAAGCCCTTCGCGCCGCCGCCATCCAGGGAGAGGATGCGGAAGGGGGTTTGATCGTCGGCCATAAGCTTAGCTTTAACATGAGCGATTAAATCCACCAGCCGTGTAACCTGCTGATTTGATCTGAAGCTCTGTGGTGCCGGACCGTAGCGCACATCGATTTCGTGAGCACATGTGAATAGTAGAGCGGGAGCCCGCGGGCGAAGTTCTCCTCCAGCGGACTAAGGGGCCGCTTTCCGGATCGAGGCCAACTTCCGCTTATGGCGCTCAGTGGAAATCCCGCGATCCCGGCAGGATGCGCACGTCGCGCGGATGTCGGTGCGGCGGATGGCGCGGCGGTTGCGGGTGGGCGATGATGTCGGCGCGGGCCAACTGCACGTTAGTTTCGTGGTCTTCTGACAGGCGGGACAGCTCGGCGCTGCGGTCGATGACGCGGCGGGCGACGACGTGGACGACGCCCTCTGGGCTTTTCTCGACCACGCCTTCGACCTGCATCAGACGGGCGCCCATGATCTCGCGCCGGAACTGGTCCAGCATCCGCGCCCACAGGACCACGTTGGTGATGCCGGTCTCGTCCTCCAGGGTGACGAAGACGGCGTTGCCCTTGCCGGGCCGCTGACGCACCAGAACCACGCCCGCGACCTGCACCAGGGATCCGCCGCGCTTGGCTTCGGTGGCGGCGCAGGTCAGCACCCGCTCGGCGGCGAAGACGGGGCGCAGTATGGCCATGGGGTGGGCTTTCAGCGACAGGCGTGCGGTCTGGTAGTCGGCGGCGACATGTTCGCCCAGCGGCATCAGGGGTAGATGGGCGTCGGGCTCGTTCCCCAGTTCGCGGGCGCCGCGCTCGCGCGCCTCGGCAGCGGCGAACAGGGGCAGGGGATCGTCGTTGGGCAACCGGCGCACCGCCCACAGGGCCTGGCGACGGTCCTGCCCCAGGGAACGGAAGGCGTCGGCGTCGGCCAGCTTGCGCATGGCGGCGGCGGGCAGTTCAGCGCGCCGGGCCAGGGTTTCGACATCGGCGAAGGGAGCCTCGGCCCGCGCTGCCGACAGGGCCTTGGCCCAGTCCTCCTTGAAGCTGTCGATCTGGCGCAGACCCAGACGCAGGACGGGCGCGCTCGCCGGCCCCTCCAGGCTGTTGTCCCAGTCGCTGTGCGAGACGTCGATGGGGCGCACCTCGACCCCGCCGACCTCCTGCGCCTCGCGCACGATCTGGGCCGGGGCGTAGAAACCCATGGGCTGGCTGTTCAGCAGGGCGCAGGCGAAGGCCGCCGGGTGGCGGTGCTTGATCCAGGAAGAGACATAGACCAGCCGGGCGAAACTGGCGGCGTGGCTCTCGGGAAAGCCGTAGGAGCCGAATCCCTTGATCTGCTCGAAGCAGCGCCGCGCGAAGTCAGGATCATAGCCGCGCGCGATCATCCGCCCGACCATGCGGTCTTCGTAGGTGTGCAGGGTCCCGTCGCCCCGGAACGTGCCCATGGCCTTGCGCAGGCCGTTGGCTTCAGCGTCCGTGAACCGGGCGGCGACCATGGCGACCTTCATGGCCTGTTCCTGGAACAGGGGCACGCCCAGGGTTCGGTCCAACACCTGCTCCAGCTCGTCAGGCGGACCATAGAGGCGGCCGGGCGGGGGATAGTGAACCTTCTCCACGCCGTTGCGACGGCGCAGGTAGGGATGGACCATGTCGCCCTGGATCGGGCCAGGGCGGACGATGGCGACCTGGATCACCAGATCGTAGAACTCGCGCGGTTTCAGACGCGGCAGCATGTTGATCTGGGCGCGGCTCTCGACCTGGAAGACGCCGATGGACTGGCCCCGGCACAGCATGTCGTAGACCTCCGCCTCCTCCGGCGGGACGGAGGCGAGGTCGTGCTCGACGCCCGAATGGGCCTTCATCAGGTCGAGCGCTTTTCGGATGCAGGTCAGCATGCCCAGGGCCAGGACATCGACCTTCATCAGGCCGAGGGCGTCGATGTCGTCCTTGTCCCATTCGATGAAGGTGCGGTCCGGCATGGCGGCGTTGCCGATGGGGACGGTCTCGTCCAATCGCCCCTGTGTCAGGACGAAGCCCCCGACATGCTGGGACAGGTGGCGCGGAAAGCCCAGCAGGCGCGTCGCCATGCGCACGGCGCGATCGACCATGGGATTGGCGGCGTCCAGACCGGCCTGCTCGATCTGGCGGCCGCTGATCTCCGATCCCCAACTGCCCCACTGGGTCGAGGCCAGGCGGGCTGTGACGTCTTCGGTCAGGCCCAGGACCTTGCCGACCTCGCGGATGGCGCTGCGGGGACGATAGCGGATGACGGTGGCGGCGATGCCGGCGCGATGCCGGCCATAGCGATCATAGACGTACTGGATGATCTCCTCGCGCCGCTCATGCTCGAAGTCCACGTCGATGTCGGGCGGCTCGTCGCGGTTCGAGGACAGGAAACGCTCGAACAACAGGTCGTGGCGGGCCGGATCGACGCTGGTGATCCCCAGGACGTAGCAGACGGCCGAATTGGCGGCCGATCCGCGCCCCTGGCACAGGATGCCCTTGTCTTCAGCCGTGCGGACGATGTCGTGGATGGTCAGGAAGTAGGGGGCCAGGCTGCGCTCGGCGATGAACTCCAACTCTCGTTTGAGTAAGGCCGCAACCTTAGGTGGTTCCCCGTCGGGATAGCGGACGAGGGTGCGACGTCGGACCAGCTCTTCCAGCCAGCTCTGGGGCTCCCACTCCGGCGGCACGGGCTCCTCAGGGTATTCATACTTCAGGTCGCTTAGATCGAAGGTCGCGCGCGACAGGAAGGCGGTCGTCTCGGTCACCGCCTCGGGCGCGTCTTTGAACAGATGGGCCATTTCATCCACGGGCTTCAGCCAGCGTTCGGCGTTGGCCTCCAGCCGGCGGCCAGCGATTTCGATGGTCGCGCCTTCGCGGATGCAGGTCAGGACGTCCTGCAGGTCGCGGTCATCGGGAGCGGCGTAGAGGACGTCGTTGAGCGCCAGCAGGGGAACGCCCGCTCGTTCCGCCATGGCCTTGAGCCGGGCCAGCCGGCGCCGGTCGTCGCCGCGCCTGTGCAGGGCGGCGCCCAGCCAGACCGCGCCCGGCGCCGCCGCGTTCATGCGGGCCAGCACGTCCTCCAGTCCCGTCAGCCGGTCCGGCGGGACGAGGATCAGCAGCAGGTCCTCCGGATCGGCCAGCAGGTCGCGCAGGCCGATCTCGCACTCGCCCTTCCTGGCGCGGCGGTTGCCCAGGGTCAGCAGGCGCGTCAGCCGGCCCCAACCCGCCCGCGTCTCCGGATAGACGATGACGTCGGGCGTCCCGTCGTTGAAGACCAGTCGCGCCCCGGTCAGTAGGCGAAAATCCGCCGCGCGTTGTTTCATCGCCTCCGACAGGGCCGGATCGTTCAGCGGGTCCTCGATGAAGGCGACCTCGCCGGGACTGCCGCCTTCTCGCACCTTGTCCGGCGGGGCCAGACCTTCGACCCGCAGTTCCTTCAGCGCGCTCCAGGCCCGCACCACGCCCGCCACGGTGTTGCGATCGGCCAACCCCAGCCCGGCATGGCCGCGCAGGATCGCCGTCAACACCAGGTCCTTGGGATGCGAGGCGCCGCGCAGGAAGGAGAAGTTGCTGGCCGTCGCCAGTTCGGCATAGGCGCCGCAGGGGTCCAGTCTGTTCATGCGAACAGGCCGTGGATGAACCAGCGCGGCTCGGGCGTCTCGCCATAGAGGCCCTGGCGAAACAGCCAGAAGCGGCGGCCGTCCCGGTCCTCGACCCGGTAGTAGTCGCGGGTGCGCTGGTTCGGCGCGCGCCACCACTCGCCGCTGATCCGCTCGGGCCCTTCGGCGCGCGTCACCTCGTGCAGGACGCGGCGCCAGCGGAACTTCAGCGGATAGCCGTCCGGCACCTCGGCCAGGGTCTCGACCGGCTGGGGCGGGTCGAACATCTGCAGCGGCCGCAAGGGCGGATCGTCGGGATCGAGGTCGGGCCAGGTCTCATCCCCATGACGGGCAGAGGCCGGAACTAACCGCGCGGCGCGTTCGGGAATGTGCGAAGCGAAGGGCTCGAAGCGCAGCACGGCCTCCGGCCCCAGCCGCGCGGTCAGCCGATCGACCAGACGGCTGAAGGCTTCCTGGCCCGGCGTCTCGCGCTCCAGGCCCTGCTGGGTCGGCGCCAAAGCCTGGGTCCAAGGGACGGACATCCTCATCTGGTCGAAGCCGAAGCCGGGGTCCAGCGGGGCGGTCAGGGCCGCCATCCGTTCCCGAAACAGGCGCAGGGTCGCGGGCGCGTCACGGGTCGGACGACCGGTGCGGACGACGATGCGGCGCACCTCGCCGTCGACGCGATAGAATCCGGCTTCGAAGGCGCGGCCGCCCAGACCGGTCTGATCAAGCCGGTCCATGGCCTCGATCAACAGGTCGGACAGGACGCGTTCGATGTCTTCGGGCGCCGAGATCGGCTCGAAGAAGACGCGGTCAACGACCACGGGGGCGGGCGGGCGATGCGGGGTGATGCGCATGTCCTCGTCGCCCAGAACCCGCGCCAGTCGGGTCGGGAAGTCGGCGCCGAAGCGGGCGGCCAGGGGCGCCCGAGGCCGGTCGTCCAGATCGCCCAGCCGCTTCAGGCCCAGGCGACGCAGGGCCTCGTCCTCCTTGTCCGAAAGCTCCAGGGCGGCGACCGGCAGGCGGCGCGCGGCGGCGCGATCCTGGCCGGGTTCGAACCGGCCGCCGGTGCCGAAGCGGGCCAGGGCGCGCGCGACCTGGGGCGTTCCAGCCAGGGCGCACCGGATTTTGAGTCCGGCGCGTTCCGCCCGCGCTTGGACCGTCCGCATCAGGTCCGCTTCGCCGCCGAGCAGGTGGGCGCAGCCAGTCACATCCAGCATCAGACCGTGCGGCGGGTCCAGCGCGATCATGGGGGTGAAGCGACCGAAATCCTCCAGCACCCGCCCCAGCAGGGCATCGTCGAGGTCCGGTCGATGGGCGACGACGCGCAGGGCGGGGGTCCGCGCCCGTGCGTCGGCCAGGGCCAGGCCAGGGGTCAGTCCCGCCCGCGCCGCCGCCGGATCGACGGCCGCCAGCCGTAACGCGCCCTTGATCTTCTCGGCCAAGACAACGGGCGGCGCACTTTCAGGCGGCGCGTTGTCCCGCTGCTCCTGACGCCGCAGTCGGTCGCTGGGCAGCCAGGGAAACCAGACCGCCAGATAGCGGCGCGGGCGGGCGGAAGGTTCGCTGTTCACGATCCCACTCCATGATCCAGGTTCCGGTCGCCCCGCCGCCGCGCCGCCGCAGCAGGGTCGCCGAAAAAGACGGCCGTCCCGGCGCCCCGCCTTCCAGAGGTTCTGAAGCGCAGGACGCCACCGACCAGCGGGTTTCGGCGGCGCTGGGGCAGGGGTCTGCGCCTGCTCGCGCCAGAAACAGCGTCGCGCCTCCGGTTTCGGCCGCCAGCGCCAAGCGCCGGCTGGCCGTCAGGCTGAAGGCCTTGGCCTCGCCCCAGGCGCTCAGCAGGACAGCGCCGATGGCGGGACTGCGCAGCGCCTCTTCGCCCACGGCCAGCAGGGACTGCACGTCGCGCGTCCGCACCAGCAACAGGTCGCGCGGCGACAGGCCCATCTCATGCAGGCCCGGACCGTGCGGCCGTCCCGCCTCCTGGGCCATCATCTCATGCAGGCCCCAGACGATGGGCCGCCCCGCCGCCGCCCGCAGCGCCATGCTCAGCCCGAAGGCGTTGACCGCCGCCGCGTCGGCAGGGGCGGCGGCATAAAGATCATGCAGAACGCCGGTAGCCAACGGCGCGAAGGCGTCGTCGCCTCCCGGGCGCACGCCCGCGCCGACGCGACGACCACCGGCCCGATCCAGGGCCTCCAGGCGCGTCTTCAGCGCCGCCAGAGCGTCAGGCTGAGAATGAATGTTCCGCATATGTTCTTATATGCGCGCCAACCCCCTGGGGGAGTCAAGCGAAGCGGGAGACAAGGCTCAATACGGTCACTGACAACGACCGATTCTGGCGTTTAGTTGGCCTCAATCCCCACTTCGACGTCGCGCAAACGCGGGCGTGTCTGAAGCCTCCAGCCGAACGCCCGCCCCGACCACTTCGTCTGCGGGCAGAAACACCACCCCCAAGTTTTGAAGCACTGTGACCAACAAGTTGGCGTTGGCCCGGTTGATGGGCGCGAAGTCGTTCGTCGCTTCGGCGCGCTTGATGGTGTTTACGGCCAGGCCGGTGCGCTCCGACAGGTCCAGAACCGACAGATTCAGAAGGCCTCGGGCGCCGCGTAGTTGGGCTCCTGTAGGGTGGTTGGAGGAGCGTGCTCGAGGTGTCTTCATAATTAAATTTGACTCTTTAGACTCATTTTGAATTTATGGACTCATTATCAACGTGGAGTCTTATCTGTCCATGAAGAACCAATTCGAATTGAATTGTCCCATTCATGGGGCGCAGTTGAAGCGCGCGAAATGTCGGCGCTGCAACGCCCTCTATATGAGCGCCTACATGCGCCAGCGACGTCGCCGCGATCCGGTGGCGGCCTTGCTGGAACGGGCGCGGGAAAGGGCGGCGCGCCTGGGCCTGCCGTTCAATCTGCACTGTCGCGACGTGGTGGTGCCGCCGGTTTGCCCTGTGCTGGGCGTGCCGCTGGCGGCAGGTTCCGAACGGTCGAGCGGATCGCCTTCGCTGGACCGCGTTAGGCCTGCCCAAGGCTATGTACGCGGGAATGTTCGCGTGATCAGCGACCGGGCTAATCGCCTCAAGGGTGCCTGTACGCAGGAGCAGGCCAGGGAGCGCGCTCGGTCAGCGCCTCCGCCGCGTCGGCATGATCTGGAAAAGATCGCGGCCTATATCGAACGGGAGGAACTTTTGGCGGAGGTGCGCCGGAAGGCCGCGCAAGGCGGTCGTGCAGGCACCGAATGGGAGAAGGTGGCGATCTTTCTGGACAAGGCCTTCGTCGCTGCGGACTGGCTGCGGAAAGATCAGAAGACGTGATCTGTTGATGTTCGCATGTCATTCCTTAACAAAAACAACGAGATAAGTGATTTTTCTTGTTGCGATCGGAACGCCGTTCGGTATATATGGGCGGCGACGACAAATGACGCCCGTCGGGGTGTCTGTCCCGGTATCCCGCCGGTCGCCTCTAGCGATTGTCGTCTTTGACGATCGAGTTCGCTGTTTTGTCCCATGTAGAGCGTTATCTTCACGACCGCAGGTCTGACGCCATCACGTCTTCGACCCCGCTTCGCCTGACTGTGGCGGCGCGTCTCGCCTTTCCTGACGGCTCCGTCTCGGCGCGCACCTTGCGGCTGGAGGCCAGCCGTGGACGCCTGATCATCGAACGGATCGGCAACAAGGATTTCACCACTCTGGCCGCCATCGAAGCGATGAGGGAACTGTGCCGCGTCCCGCCCAACCCCCGCGCCTCTATCTGCGCGAACGAAAGGGCCGAGAGGCCCGCTATGTCATCCTCGACCGTGGACGTGAAATCGGCACGGGCTTTGGCGAGTCGGACCAGCGAGGCGCTGAAGAGGCGTTCGGCCGCTATCTAGCCGATAAGCACCGGCCCGATTTCGGCGATGGACATCCGTCTAAGGTCGCCGTCGCCGACGCGCTGACCTATTATCTGGAGTCCCTGCGGGACGATCATTCCGGTCCCGAGCCCTATCATGTCGACCGTCTGCTGGAGGGTTTGGGGGACCTGACCTGCGACGCGATCAACATCGACGCCTGCCGGAAGTACGTGAAGGCGAGAACCGGTGGCGCCCATGGGCGCAGACCGGTGGTGGAGGCCACCGCCCGGCGTGAACTCGAGACCTTGGCGGCGGCGCTGAACCTGCTCCATCGCCATGGAAAACTGGATCGGCCGATCCCGATCGCGAAGCCGGATGCGGGGCAGCCCAATGAGCGTTGGCTCACGCGGATGGAAGCGGCGCGGCTTCTGCGCGGGGCATTGGGGTATGAGGCGGTCGGCGTTGACGATCAGGGCGGCGTCGAGGCGTGGCGTCGTGTCGCCGAGCCCAACTATCATGTGGCCCGTTTCATTCTGATCGCCCTCTATACGGCGACGCGCCATTCGGCCGTTTTGGCCCTGCGCTGGACGCGGAGCCCGACAGCGGGCTCGGTCGATTTGGTCACGGAAACCATCCATCGTCGGGGCACTGCGGAACGGGAAACGCGGAAGCGTCGGCCGCCCTGTCCGATCCCGCATCGGCTGATGCCGCACCTGCGGCGATGGCGTCGGCTGACGATCCATGGCCCGTGCGAATACGAAGGGGAAATCATCCAGCGTCAACGCAGCGGCTTTGAAAGCGCCAAGGAGCGGGCGGGCCTGGGGGCGGACGTGACGCCGCACACGCTGAAGCACACCTGCATCACCTGGCTGCTTCAGAAGGGGGTTCCGACCTGGCAGGTCGCCGGCTTCACCGGCACCAGCGAAGGGCTGATCACCAGGGTCTATGGGCATCACAGCCCGAACTACATGGAAGAGGCGCGCTCAGCGATCGGTCGGCGATGACCTGGGCGGGGAGCATTACATGGGCGTTTCCTGGGCAGGACGACTTCCCGAGTGGGGAGCGGTTCCGAAAAGCCTAAGGAAAAGAATGGTGGACGCGACAGGGATTGAACCTGTGACCCCTACGATGTCAACGTAGTGCTCTCCCGCTGAGCTACGCGTCCGCCTGTTCTGCGGCCCCTCGGCGGTTGGGCCGGTGGGCGGGAAGGCGGCGTCTATAACCCGCAGTTTGCGCAGGCTGCAAGGGGGTTTGGCGCCTTTGTTCGACTTTTCTTTCGCTTAGGCCGCGATCATGCGTTCGACCTCGTTCACCAGGTCGCGCAGGTGGACGGGTTTGGAGAGAACCTTGGCCTGGGGCGAGGCCTGGGCGGCGCTGAGGGCGACGGCGGCGAAGCCGGTGATGAACATGATGCGCAGGCCCGGCTGGCGGGCGGCGGCGACACGGGCGACCTCGATCCCGTCGGCGCCCGGCATGACGATGTCGGTCAGCAGCAGGTCGTAGGGGCCCTGGTCCAGAGCGTCGATGGCGTCGTCGCCGTTCTCGCAGGCCACGACCTCATGGTCGGCCCGCTCGAGCGCGCGGGTCAGGAAGCCGCGAAGGGAGTTGTCGTCTTCGGCCAGAAGAATGCGCGCCATGATCGAGTCTAAACCGTTGGAAATCAGCCGACAGCCTAGGCAGACCGGGTAAACCGGCGATGAAGAGGAAGGGCGACCTCGCCAGACGCGCCTTTGCGCGCGAAGCAGGCTATGGGCGAAGCATGGATGCGCCTCAGTCGCCCTTCTGGATCGTTCCGGCCGACGCCGGGCGCGCGGCGCCGCTGGTGTTCGCCTCGCCGCATTCGGGGGACGTCTATCCGGAGGACATGAAGACCGCCGCCTCTGTCCGCGCCGTCCGCAGCGCAGAGGACGCCGCCGTGGATCAATTGATCGACTGCGGGCCGAAGGAGGGCGCCGCCGTGATCGCCGCGCGGTTCGGCCGGGCCTATGTCGATCTGAACAGAGCGCCGGACGAGTGGGATCCGGCCCTGATCATCGACGCGGACGAGGCGCCCGCCACCGCCAAGGCTCTGGCCGGATACGGCGTGGTGGCGCGTCTGGCGGGAGACGGGACGCCTCTGTACGACCGACGCCTGACCAAGAGCGAGGCCGAGGCGCGCGTGGCGCAGGTCCATGCCCCCTATCACGCGGCCCTGACGCAGATGATGCAGGCGACGCGATCCCGCGTCGGGCGGGCGGTGCTGGTCGACTGGCACTCCATGCCTGCGCGGGCGACAGGCGGCGCGGTCGACGTGGTGCTGGGCGACCGGCATGGGACCAGTTGCGACGTGGCGTTGACGCGGCGGCTGCGACGGCTGTTCGAAGCGCAGGGGCTGACGGTCGGGCTGAACCGGCCCTATGCGGGCGGCTATGCGACCCAGCGGTGGGGACGGCCGGACGAGGGCTTTGAGGCCATTCAGGTGGAACTGAGCCGGGGCCTTTACTGGGACGAGGCCGCCTGGGCCCCCTCCCCCGGCTGGAACCGCTGCCGCTCGGCCCTGCGGCGAGTAATCGCCGAACTGTGCGCCGACTGGCGCGCCTGACGGCGGGATGCGGGACAAAAAAAGAGCCGCGCCAAAAGGCGCGGCTTTGGAAAGTCTATAGGGAGGAAACGCCCAGGAAGGGCAAGACGCCCGAAAGCGTCGAAAGCAAAGTTAGTTTGCAGCGCACAAAAAAACAAGGCCCGATTCAACCTTATACAATCACGGGATGTTACGGAGTTCAGCGCCTACGGCAGAGGCCGGACCGCAATGCGGGGCGGCGTCGATTTCGCACCTGCAATATAACCTAGCCTCGCTCCAGCAGGCGCCGGGCCTGCCGGATGGCGCCGGCGGCGGGCGAGGCCAGTTGGCGCCAGGCCAGCAGGGCGAACACCGACACGGCGCCCAGCAGCAGCCACAGCGGCCCGAACAGCCAGGCGGCGGCGGCCAGGGCGAAATAATAGCCGCGCACGCCCTGATTGAAGTTGGTCAGGGCGGGATTGAGCACCCGCGCCACGGCCCGGCCATAGGCGACGCGGTCGGCCTCTTCATGGATTTCCGGCGCCGCACCGATCAGGGCGACAGTGTAGTTCAGCTGGCGCAGCGCCCAGATGAAGTCGAGGAAGCCGCGCGCCAGGCACAGCAGCACCAGAGCCAGCTTGGCCTCCATCAGGCGCGGCGTGACGGCCTCGGCGCCGACGGCGGCGAAACCGCGCAGGGCCGCCTCCCCTCCGAACAGCACGCCCGCCACGGCGGCGATCAGCAGCAGATTGGTTGAGGCGAAGAAGGAGCCCGAGTTGATCGAATGGCCCAGCAGCTGGCTGTCGATCAGCCGCATCTCGCGGTGGGTCATGGCGCGCATCCAGGCGTCGCGCACAGACAGCATGTCCACGTTGAGCGAGCCGCTGCGTCGCGCTGTCAGACGCATCAGCGGGCCATAGCCCAACCAGGCGATGACGAAGACGAACAGGGCGATCCAATCGAACAGACTCATGCCTGATTGACGCCACGTCGGCCCGCGCAAGGCAAGCGTGATCGCCGCGACGCTTGCCGTAAAGGCGCGCAAAGCTTATCACGCGCGTCAATTCCCCCCGTTCGCACCTGCAACAAGAGCGTACCATGAACATCGACGCCATCCCGGTCGGCCCCAACGCGCCGTGGGACATCAACGTCATCATCGAAATCCCGCAGGGCGGCCTGCCGGTGAAGTATGAGATGGACAAGGACTCCGGCGCCCTGTTCGTCGACCGCTTCCTGCACACCGCCATGTACTATCCGGGCAACTACGGTTTCGTGCCGCACACCCTGTCGGACGACGGCGACCCCTGCGACGTGATCGTGCTGAATCCGACGCCGGTGGTGCCGGGCTGCGTCATCCGCTCGCGCCCGATCGGCGTGCTGAAGATGGTCGATGAAGCCGGCGGCGACGAAAAGATCCTGGCCGTGCCGGTCGACAAGCTGAACCCTTATTACACCGAGGTCTCCAGCTACCGTCAGCTGCCCGCCATCCTGATCGAGCAGATCGAGCACTTCTTCACCCGCTACAAGGATCTGGAAAAGGGCAAGTCGGTCAAGGTCAACGGCTGGGGCGACGCGGGCGAAGCCGCAGAGCTGATCGCCGCCGGCATGGCCGCTCACCAGGCCAAGCTGGCCGCCAAGCACGAAGCCGCCGCCTGATCGGCGCGCGTGTCTGAAAATGAAGAGGCCCCGCTGGAAACGGCGGGGCCTCTTTTTTGGGCGCTATCGCTCGCCGCGCGGCGGCTCGCTGCTTAAGCGCAATATAGGCGCGACCTTCTCCCTCCCCTTCATGGGGAGGGTGGTCGGAGCGAAGCGGAGACCGGGTGGGGAGGGCCAGGCGACCCTGGCCTCGGCGCTTGAATGACCCGGCCGCCCCCACCCGGCTTCGCCTTTCAGGCTCAGCCACCCTCCCCATGAAGGGGAGGGAGAGCCGTTTTACCTCTCCCTGAACGCCGCAATCGCTTCGACCGTCCGGCGCACCTGGGCCTCGATGCCCGCCCAGTCCTTCGCCTCGATGGCGGCCTTGGTGATCAGCTTGGACCCCATGCCCGCCGCGACGATGCCCGCGCCGAACCATTCGCGGATGGAGGCTTCGTCCGGGTCGACCCCGCCGGTCGGCATGATCTTGGTCCACGGCATCGGCCCCAGCACCGCCTTGACGAAGTCCGCCCCGCCGACCGAGGCGCCGGGGAACAGCTTGACGATCTCGCAGCCCAGACCTTGCGCCTCGGAGATATCGCGCACCGAGCCGCAGCCGGGCGAATAGGCCACCATCCGGCGGTTGCAGACCTGCGCCACCTCAGGAACCAGACAGGGGCTGACCACGAAGCGCGCGCCCGACGCCAGATATAGGGCCGCCGTCGCCGCATCCAGGATCGAGCCGACGCCCAGCAGGATATCCGGGTCCGTCCGCGCGAATTCCTTCGACAGGGCGGTGAACGTCTCCCACGCGAAGTCGCCGCGATTGGTGAACTCCACCGCCCTTGCGCCGCCGCGCGCGCAGGCCCGGATCACTTCGGCGCAGACCTCGGCGTCGGGGTGGTAGAAGACGGGCACCACCCCTTGCGTCTCGATGGCGGTCAGCACGGCGAGGCGGTCGTGACGCATGAAAACTCCTTACGACCTGACGGATCGAAGCCTATTCGGCGGTCGCCAGTTCCACCAGACGCTTGACCATCGGGCTGTTCGGATCGGCCAGAGGGTCCAGCACGGTGAAGTGGTCAGCGCCGTCCACGATCTCGACATGGGTGTCGGCGCCCTTGCCGCCCCAGGCGGCGGCCATCTCTCGGCTCTGGCGAACGAATTCGTTGCTCTCGGCCCCGCCGACCCAGCAATCCAGCGTCGTGCCGCCCGGCGTCGCCCCGTTCGGCGCGGGCCAGTGGATCGGCGACAGGGCGCGCGCGACCGGCGCGTCCAGCTTCAGCGCCTCGTTCAGCGAGGTGTGGACCAACGGCTCCAGATCGAACACGCCCGAGATGGCCAGCGCCGCCCGCGCCCGGCCTTCGGACAACATGCCCGCCGCCATATGGCCGCCAACCGAATGGCCGAACACCAGCGGCCGCTTGCCGCTGCGGGCGCGGACGAACTCTGTCGCCTCGCGCATCTGGCTGATGATCTTGCCGACCGTGACGCCCGGCGCCAGATCATAGCCCGGCACGGCGACGCTGATCCCATGCTCCAGCAGGGCGGGCGCTGCCCAGGCGAACCAGCCCCGGTCCAGCGCCTGCCAATAGCCGCCGTGCATGAAGACGGCGACCGGGGCGCCGGGCCCGGCGTCGAACCACTCCATCTTCTGGCGCTCGGACGGGCCGTATTCGAGGGTTTCAGGCCGTCGGGCGTCGATCACCCGCAGCGAATCCTTGCGCCAGCGATCCAGAATGGCGGGGTGGCCCGGCACGCGGGCGCGATTGTTATAGGCCGCCTCATAGGCCGCAGCCCGTTCTACTTGCGTCGCCTCGGGCGACAAAGCCTTACCCATGTCGTCTCCATCCGCTAGAGACCTCCGCTTGAACGGGAGGCTTGAAGGCCATGATGACCGCCATTTTCGTCTTCATCAAATGCGAGTTGGGCTACGCCAACGATGTTGCGGCCGATCTGGTCGATAATGTCGAGAATGTGAGCGAGGTCTATTCGACATCGGGCCAGCACGACCTTCTGGCCAAGTTCCAGCTGCCGAAGGACGCCGACATCGGCACCTTCGTGACCAAGCAGGTGCAGACGCGCCCGCACATCCGCGACACCTTCACGGTCATCACCTTCTCGCCCTTCCTGCCCAGCAAGCGCGCCTGAGGCGAAGCGGCTGTTTTCGGCCGATCGGACGCCGCGCGGGCCTGGGCGCCGAACATGAACAATCGTTCATGTAACCATGTGCCGCGTTGCGGGACGCATTTACGCGGCTAAGGTCCGTCCCAACATGATCCGTTGGGGACTGACCACCATGCGCCTTGCCGCCTCTTCCGTAGCCCTCGCCGCCCTTCTGGCCGTGAGCACGCCCGTTCTGGCCGCGCCCGTCGCGACCGCCGTCGCGACTGCCGCCGCTGCAACCCAGGCCCAATCTCAGGCCCAGCCTCTGCGCGGCGCGCCGGTGTCTGAGCTGATCGCCCGCGTCGATATTCCGTGGCAGCGCTTTCAGCTGGAGAACGGCCTGACCGTTCTGGTGCACGAGGACCGCAAGGCGCCCGTGGTGGCGGTGTCGGTCTGGTACAACGTCGGCTCCAAGGATGAACCCAAGGGGTCGACCGGCTTCGCCCACCTGTTCGAGCACCTGATGTTCGGCGGGTCGGAGAACTCGCCTTCCAGCCACATCCAGACGATGAACGCAGCGGGCGCCACGGGCCTGAACGGCACGACCTGGTTCGACCGCACCAACTATTTCCAGACGGTGCCGACCCCGGCGCTGGAGTACACGCTTTATCTGGAATCCGACCGCATGGGCTATCTGCTGGGTCAGGTCAGCCAGGAGGTGCTGGATCTGCAGCGCGGCGTCGTCCAGAACGAAAAGCGCCAGGGCGACAACCAGCCCTACGGCATGACCTATTACGCCACGCTGGAAGCCCTGTTCCCCGAGGGGCACCCCTATCGCCACTCGACCATCGGCTCGATGGACGATCTGGACGCCGCCAGCATGGAGACGGTGCGCGACTGGTTCCGCCAGAACTACGGCCCGAACAACGCCGTCCTGGTCCTGTCAGGCGACATCAATGAAGCCAAGGCCCGCGAGCTGACCGAGAAATATTTCGGCTCCATCGCACGCGGCCCGGTCAACACCCCGGCGGCGGCCCCCGTGCCGACGCTGGCGGCGCCGGTCGAACAGGTGCTGCACGACCGCGTGGCCCAGACCCGCATCAGCCGCACCTGGGCCGTGCCGGGCCTGGGCGATCCGGACTCCGTGCCGCTGAGCGTCGGCGCCTCGGTGCTGGGCGGCCTGGCCAGCTCGCGTCTGGACAACGTCCTGGTGCGCGACGAGCAGACGGCCTCGGGCGTGTCGGCCGGTAATCAGGTGTTCCAGCGCGTCGGCATGTTCAGCTATTCCGCCATGGTCAAGCCGGGGGCCGACGCCGACGCCGTGGCCAGGCGCATGGACGAGGTGCTGGCCGACCTGATCGCCAACGGCCCGACCCAGGACGAGATCGACCGGGTGGTCACGCGCTACGCCTCGCAGCGCATCCAGGGGCTGGAAATGGCCAACGGCAAGGCCTCGGTCCTGGCCGAGGGGCAGCTGTATTCGAACGATCCCGACTTCTACAAAAAGGAGCTGGCGGCCTATGCGGCGGTGACCCCGGCCCAGGTCCAGGCGGCCATGAGCAAATGGCTGAGCCGCCCCGTCTACAGCCAGATCGTCATGCCGGGCGAGCGTGAGGCCTATGCCGAAGCCGCCGCCGCGCCGTCGGGCGCGACCCCGACGCCGGCCGAGCCGATCCAGCGCGTCGCCCGCGACGCCGCCCCCGCCATCGGCCAGGTGTCCAACGTCGTCTTCCCGGCGGTGGAGCGCGCCGCCCTGTCGAACGGCGTCGAGATCGTCTACGCCCGCTCGACCACAGTGCCGGTGACACGCGTGGCGCTGGAGTTCGACGCCGGGGTCGCCGCCGACCGCGCCGACCGTCTGGGCGCCCATACCCTGATGCTGAACGTCATGCAGGAAGGCACGACGACGCGCGATTCCAAGGCCCTGGCCGAGGCGCAGGAACGTCTGGGCGCCAGCGTCTCCGTCGGCTCCTCGATGGACCGTACGGTGGCCAATCTGTCGGCTGTGACGACCAATCTGCAGCCCTCGCTGGCCCTGCTGTCGGACGTGGTGCGCAACCCCGCCTTCGCCCCGGCCGAGATCGAGCGCCTGCGCGCCACCCGTCTGGCGGGCCTGGCCAATGAGAAGACGCAGCCGGGCGCCATCGCCGGCCGCGCCCTGCCGCCGCTGATCTATGGCGAGAACCACCCCTATGGCCGCTCCTTCAGCGGCACGGGCGACGAGGCGGTGATCCGCAGCCTGTCGCGCGACGACCTGATGGCCGAACACGCCCGCTGGATCCGCCCGGACAACGCCAAACTGTTCGTGGTGTCTGACCTGCCGCTGGCCGAACTGAAGCCGCAGCTGGAAGCCGCTTTCGGGAACTGGCGCGCGCCGTCGACGGCCAAGGGGACCAAGGCGTTCGACGCCGCCCTGCCCCAGACCTCGGCCCGCATCGTCCTGATCGACCGTCCGCAGTCGCCGCAGTCGCTGATCTATGGCGGTCAGGTGCTGCCGGTGTCGGGCACGGACGATCTGCTGACCCTGACCACGGCCAATACGGTCCTGGGCGCCGACTTCCTGTCGCGCATCAACGCCGATCTGCGCGAGACCAAGGGCTGGTCCTACGGGGTGCGCGGCAACGTCAGCACCCTGCAGCACCGCTCGCCCTACATCGTCAACGCCCCGGTGCAGGCCAACCGCACCGGCGAGTCCATCGCCGCCCTGATCGGTCAGTACGAGCGTTTCCTGGGCGCCGACGGCGTGACGGCGGCCGAGCGCGAGCGCACCGTTCTGGGCGACACGCGCGGTCTGTCGGGCAGCTATGAGACCTCGTTCCAGGTGTTGGGCGCCCTGCGCTCGAACGCCCTGTACGGCCGCCCGGACAACTATCAGGAGACGCTGGCGGGCCGCATCAACGCCCTGACGGCCGAGCAGATGGACGCCGCCGCCCGCGCCGCGATCAAGCCCGACAGCTTCGTCTGGGTGGTGGTCGGCGACGCCTCGGTGGTCAAGCCGCAGTTGGACGCCCTGGGCCTGCCGGTCGAGGTGCGCGCCGCCGAGACGCCGAAGCCGGCCCAGTAAGCCGCTTCGATCCAGACCTGAACGAGACGGCCGGCGGGGCGACCCGCCGGCCGTTTTGCTTTGCGGTTGACCCGAAAGGCCGTGGAGGCGAGCCTTCCCGTCGTCTACTGCCTTCAGCCGGAGCCTTCATGCCGACCGACGCCCTGATCCCTTCCGCCCGCGCTCCGCGCCTGGCCGTGCTGATCGACGGCGAGAACGCCTCGGCCCGCATCGCCGAGGCCCTGTTCACCGAAATCGCTACGCTGGGCGAGGCTTCGGCGCGGCGCATCTATGGCGACGCGGCCAGTCCGGCGCTGCGCGGCTGGATCGACGTCCTGCCGCGCTGGGCGATCCAGTGGCAGCAGAATTTCCAGAACACCAAGGGCAAGAACTCGGGCGACATCGCCCTGGTCATCGACGCGATGGACCTGCTGCATTCGGGACGGTTTGACGGCTTCTGCCTGGTGTCGTCGGACAGCGACTTCACCCGGTTGGCGGCGCGCATCCGCGAGCAGGGCGTCCCGGTCTACGGCTTCGGCGAGCAGAAGACGCCCGAGAGCTTCCGTCAGGCCTGCACCCGCTTCATCTATACCGAGAACCTGACGGTCCCGTCGCCCGAGACCAATGACGAGGCCGCGGCGACGCCCCCCGCCCCCGCTCGCCGCAAACCGTCCGAAGCCGGGCGTCTGATCGCCAAGGCCATCGCCGATATGGACGAAGACGGCGACGGCTGGGTGGCGATGGGCGGCATCGGCAGCCGCCTTCGCAACGCCTATCCCGATTTCGACCAGCGCACCTATGGTCACGCCAAGTTGTCCGAACTGATCCGCGCCGCCGGTCGGTTCGATGTCGAGGTCGGCCCCGGAGGCGTCATGCGGGTGCGGGTTAAACCCCGTCAGGTCTAAGCGGAGCCGTTGAAAGAACGACGTTGTAAGTTGTCGGAGTTACGCTCATACTCGCGCCTGAATGCTCATGGAGGCTTCGCCATGCTGATTTCGACCATCGCCGTACTGATTGTCAGCGCTGCGCCGATGCAGAGCGACGACACCGCCGCAACCGAGCGCCGCCAGCCCATCACGTCCAATTCCCCCACGCGGGCCATTTCCGCGCGATCGCCGACGGTGGCCAACGTCCCCACCCGTACGGTCTGCGGCTGGGAGCGGGCCATGGGCAGCACCATCCAGCAACGCGTCTGCCGCAAGGTGCCTTTGAACAGCAGCCAGCGCGAACAGATGTCGTCTGACGTGATACGTGAAATGCAAGGCTCGCGCTGGGGCGAGCTTCCCGTGCCGCGCTCTCCTGGCGGTCGACCTGTGGGCTGACGCTTAACGCAGGCAAAAGGTGTTCCTCATGTTCACGCCTCTTCTTTTCAGTCTGATCCTGTCCACATCGACCACCACGCCTGTTCATGCCCAATCGGCAGCCGCCATGCCCGTAGGCGCCTGGGTGCGCGATCGCTCGGCGCCGCGTCCTGGAGATGAAGTCCGCGAAGATTGCTATCGCGGCCAAATGACGGGCTCCAACATACGACAAGACGTCTGTCGATTGGCGAGCGCGAAACGCTTGCCCAAACGCGCCATCCGTCCCTGAGCCTTTCTAGGCGGCAATCATCATCCTAGGACGTCTCGCCCTCTTCCCCCCGGCGCGGCATGGTCTATGTGTGGCGCATGGCCGCCGCAGAGACCCCCGTAGAGACCTTTAAACGCGCCCTGTCGCACGCGGCGCGGGCGCTGGCCGAACAGGCCGAGCTGGAGGTGCGCTTCGGTTCGGACGGACCGAGGCTGACGGGCGGGGTCCTGACCCTGCCGCACCCGCCGCGCGATCCGCGCGGGCCCGAAAGCGCGGCCCTGCGCGGTCAGGCCGACCGGCTGGCCCTGCGCCTGGCCAATCATGACGCAGCCCTGGACGCCCGCCTGCGTCCGAACGACATCAACGCCGCAGAGGTGTTCGACGCCGTCGAACAGGCCCGCGTCGAGGCCGTCGGCGCGCGCGAACTGAGGGGCGTGCGGCGCAATCTGGACTCGGCGCTGCTGACCCGGCTGGAGAAGTCGGGCGCCCTGCGCGCCGAGGCGGAGCAGGTGCCGGTGGCTGAGGCCGCCGCCCTTCTGCTGCGCGAGCGGATGACGGGCGAGCCCGCGCCCGACGGCGCCCGGACCATGCTGGACCGGGTCCGCGCCGAGTTGGAGGCCAAGGCGGGCGCCGAACTGGACGCCCTGGCGGCGTCGGGCGACGATCAGGCGGCCTTCGGCGCGCGGTTGAAAGACCTTCTGCGCGCGCTGGACCTGGACCCCGGCGACGCCGATGGCGGCGATTCGGAGGAAGACGGCGAGGACGACGCCGAAAAGCCGGATCAAGACCAGGCTGAACCGGACGAACAGGAAGAACAGGACGGCGGCGACGGCGGCGAGTCGTTGGACGGCTCGGCCGACGATCAGTCCGCCGACGATGATCGTCAGGCCCGCCCCGATGGCACGCCGGGCGAACCGGACGGCGAAGGACAGGAAGACGCCCCTGAACTGAGCGAGGGCGAGCGCCCCAACCATCAGCAGACCCAGGACGACGGCCGGGCGGTCGAGGTCTATCACGCCTTCACCACCGCATTCGACGAGGTCATCGACGCGGCCGAACTGTGCGATCCGATGGAACTGGACCGGCTGCGCGCCCTGCTGGACGCCCAGTTGTCGACTCTGGGCAGCGTGGTCTCGCGCCTGGCCAACAAGCTGCAACGGCGTCTGCTGGCCCAGCAGAACCGCAGCTGGATGTTCGACCTTGAGGAAGGGATGCTGGACACGGCGCGCCTGACCCGCGTGATCACCGACCCGACCAGCCCCCTGTCGTTCAAGATGGAGAGCGAAAGCCCGTTCCGCGATACGGTCGTGACCCTGGTGCTGGACAACTCGGGTTCGATGCGCGGGCGGCCGATCATGGTGGCGGCGGTCTGCGCCGACATCCTGGCGCGGACGCTGGAGCGGTGCGGCGTCAAGGTCGAGATTCTAGGCTTCACAACTCGCGCCTGGAAGGGCGGACAGAGCCGCGAGGCCTGGATCAGCGCGGGCAAGCCCGCCAACCCCGGCCGCCTGAACGACCTGCGCCACATCATCTACAAGAGCGCCGACGCGCCCTGGCGCCGGTCCAAGAAGAACCTGGGCCTGATGATGCGCGAGGGCCTGCTGAAGGAAAACATCGACGGCGAGGCGCTGGAATGGGCGCACGACCGCCTGCTGGCCCGGCCCGAGGCGCGGCAGATCATGATGGTCATCTCGGACGGTTCGCCGGTCGATGATTCCACCCAGTCGGCCAATGCGGCCCTCTATCTGGACAAGCACCTGCGCCAGGTGATCGAGAAGATCGAAACGCGCAGCCCGGTCGAACTGCTGGCCATCGGCATCGGCCACGACGTAACCCGCTGGTATCGCCGGGCCCTGACCATCGTCGATGTGGAGCAGTTGGCGGGCGCCATGACCGAGAAGCTGGCCGAACTGTTCGAGGCCGAACCCAAGACCGTCAGCGCCAGGACGGGGCGGCCCTCGCACAAGCGCGCGGCGTGAACCGGCGCCTCTATGTCGCCGCCCTGATCTCTCTCGCCCTGGCCGCCTGCGCCGGGGCGGCGGCGACATCCCATCCCTGGACGCCCGAGGCGACAGCCGACGGCTGGTCGCCCGCAGGCGGTTCGACCCGGCAGGTCGGTCTGGGTTGGCCGGGCGGCGCCAGGCTGGCCAAGGGCGTGCGCTATGCGGGCGGGGTGCAGTTGATCGCGGCGCCCGCCTCCACCCTGCACGGCCTGTCGGACCTGAAGCTGACGGGCGACGGCGGTTTCGTCGCCGTGTCCGACACCGGCGACCTGGTGCGCGGGCGGCTGGAGCTAGATGCAGACGGCAAGCTGGCCGGGCTGCATGACCTGCGAGTGCGGCGCCTGACGCTGACCGACGGCGAACCGATCGCCGAAAAGCGCATGGGCGACGCCGAAGGGCTGGCCCTGACCGAAGACGGCGAAGTGCTGGTCAGCTTCGAGCGCGAGCACCGCATCTGGAGCTACGGCCCTCTGGACGCCCTGCGCGCCCGACCGCGGGCGCAGCCGCACCCGGCAGCGGACTTTCCCCTGAACGAAGGCATGGAGGGGCTGGCGGCCGCCCCCGGCGGCTGGCGCGTCGGGGGCGAAGGCGGCGGCGTGTGGGACTGCTCGACGCAAGGCTGTCGCGTCGTGACCCGGCCGAGCCCGCCCGCCGACAGCTGGCGGTTGACGGGACTGGATCGCGATCCGGGCGGAGACGGCTGGTTCGCGGTCCAGCGGTCGTGGCGGCCCCCCTTCGACGTGCGCGCCCGCGTGCGCCGCATGGCTGCGGACGGGACGCTGGGGCCGGTGCTGATCGAGCTGAAGCTGCCGGGGCTGACGGACAATTTCGAGGGCGTCGCCGCCGAGGCGAGGGGCGAAAACGTGCGCCTCTACATCCTGTCCGACGACAACGCCAACCCTGCGCAGAAGACGCTATTGCTGGCCTTCGACGTCGAGTTATCCTTCTCCCTCAAGGGGAGAAGGACCATTCCTGTTTGACCTCTTCGTCTGTTTCGTGCGCCAGCCGCGTCGCGCGCTCGGTCGCGAACCGTTCCGGCGACAGACGCGCCAGCGCCCAGATCGCCGCGCCGCGCACCACGGGGGCGGGATCGTCCAGCAGGGCCTCAACCTGCGCAATCAGCAGGGCGTCCCCGGAATTGCCCGCCGCATAGAGGGCGTTGCGGATGAAGCGGTCGCGGCCGATGCGCTTGACCGGGCTCTTGGTGAACAGGGCGCGGAACGCGGGGTCGTCCAGCGCCAGCAGGTCCGTCAGCGGCGGCGACTTCAGCGCATCGCGCGCCTGCAGCCGGGCCTCCCACGCGCTTTGCGCAAACTTGTTCCACGGACAGGCGGCCAGACAGTCGTCGCAGCCATAGATGCGGTTGCCCGTGGCGATGCGGAACTCGCGCGGCCAGGCGCCCGCATACTCGATCGTCAGATAGGAGATGCAGCGTCGGGCGTCGATCTGGAACGGCGCCGGAAAAGCCTTGGTCGGACAGGCGTCCAGACAGGCGGTGCAGCGGCCGCAGTGCTCGGTCTCGGCCTCGTCCGGCTCGATTTCGGCGGCGGTCAGGATCGTGCCCAGAAACAGCCAGTTTCCGTGGGTGCGGCTGAGCAGGTTGGTGTGCTTGCCCTGCCAACCCAGGCCTGCGCGCTGGGCCAGCGGCTTCTCCATCAGGGGGGCTGTGTCGACGAAGACCTTGACCTCCTGCTTGAGCCGCGCAGCGATCTGACCGGCGAGGATCTTCAGCCGCCCCTTGATCACCTCATGATAGTCGTCGCCGCGCGCATAGACCGAGATATAGCCCGCCGACGCCTCCTCCAGCTCAGGCCGAGGATCTTCGTCGGGGCCGTAGTTCATGCCCAGGACGATGGCGGTCCGGGCGCCCTCCCACATGGCGGTGGGGTGGGCGCGGCGCTCCAGCGTCGTCTCCATCCAGCCCATGTCGCCGTGGCGGCCGGCATCGACGAAGTGGGCCAGACGTTCGCCCGCGCTCCACGGCTCGCTGGCCGAGGCGAAGCGGCACACGCCGAAGCCCAGCTCGGCGGCGCGCTGTCGGATGAAGATGCGGGGATCGGCCGCCATGAGGGCGCTTTAGCCCTCCCGGCCCTCAGAAGTCGAGGTCGGCGTACCAGGGCGCGGGGTGGACGCCGGGGAAGCGGTCGCCCAGCAGGGGGCGGAAACAGGGGCGCGACTTCAGCTTGGAGTACCACAGCTTCAGCGAGGGCCAGGACGCCCAGGCGATCTCGCCGAAATAGTCCAGCACCGACAGATGGCCCGCCGCGATCAGGTCGGCCTGACTGAGACGGCGACCCGCCAGCCATTCGCGGCCGGCCGCCAGCGGCTCCAGAACCGTCAGGTGGCCCTTCAGGAATTCGCGGCCCTCGCGCAGCATCCGGGCGTCGGGCGGCCCCATGCGCAGCAACGGCTTCTCCATCCGCTCATGCAGCAGGACGGCGTCGACCTCATCGGTGAAACGGCGGCTGAACCAGGTCGCCAGACGGCGCGCCTCGGCCCGCTCGGCCATGTCGGACGGCAGCAGGAAATCGCCCTTGGCGCGGTCTTCCAGCCAGCCGAGGATGGCGTCCTGTTCGCACAGGGTCAGGCCCCTACCCTTCTCGGTCACGCTCAGGACCGGCGGCATGCCCGACGGATTCAGCTCGAACAGCGGGCAGTCGCCCTCCCACGGCCGGACCGGCTCCTCGGCGTACTCGACCTTGGCCTCGCCCAGCGCCAGCCGCGCCGTGCGCGAAGCCGGATGAAAGGCGAAATGATACAGGACGGCGGGCGTGGACATCGTCCGCCTTCAATGCGCCCGCGCCCGTTAAGGCTCCGTTTACCGCGCGCGATTGCCGCAGGGCCTCAGGACCAGGGGCCGACCCGTTTCGAGGGCGCGTCCGGGGCGTCGCGCTGATCCGGTTGGGGGGCGTTGGGTTCAGCCTTGACCGGCCCAGGTCCCGTCGGCCGCGCCGAGGCCAAGGGGCCGCCGTGCGGTTCGGCGGCGCCGCGCGGATCGGCGTGGATCATGATGTCGGCGTGAGGAAACGCCTTCAGCACCCGTTTCTCCGCGTCCAGGGTGATATCGTGCGCGGCCTTCAGGCTGAGATCAGGGTCCAGATCGACATGCATCTGCACCATCAGCGCCTGGCCGGTCATGCGGGTGCGCAGTTGGTGGACGTTGGCGATGCGGGCGTCCTCGGTCACCGCCGCGACGATGGCGGCGCGGTTCTCGTCCGAAGCGGCGCGGTCCAGCAGGTGATCGGCTGCGCCCCTCAACAGATTCAGCGCCCCCCAGGCCAGCCAGACCGCGACCACCAGACCCGCCGCCGCGTCCAGTCCAGGCGCCTTGAGCAGGGAGCCGGAGACCACGCCGATCAGCACCACGACGTTGGAGGCCAGGTCGGCGGCGTAGTGGGCGCGATCGCCCGCCACCGCCAGGGAGCCGGTCTTCTTCACCGCCTGCGTCTGCATCCACACCAGGGCGGACGTTATGGCGATGGACAGGACGACCACGCCGATCGCCCAGCCGCCCGAGGTGACGGGGCGCGGGTCGAAGATGCGCTGCACCGCCTCCCAGCCGATGAAGACGCTGGACGCCAGCACCATGCCCGCCTGCACCAGAGAGGCCAGCCCCTCCGCCTTGCCGTGGCCATAGCGGTGCGCGTCGTCCGGCGGCAGGGCCGCCCAACGCACGGCGAAGAAGGTCGCCAGCGACGCGATCAGGTCCAGCGTCGAATCCGCCAGACTGGCCAGGATGGAGACCGAGCCGGACGCCCCCAGGGCGAAGGCCTTCATGACGATCAGCAGAACCGCCGTCGCCACCGACAAGGTGGTGATCCGGCGGGTGGTCTCATTTGCGGCGTCGAGGGGGGAGACGGTCATTTCCTCGCCCTTGTCGCCCAAAACCGCGCCCGCGCCAATGGCGGCGAGCAGGCCGGGGCGCTATGGAAGGGCGGACGCGACGCCGCAGGGCGCGGCGCGCCTGACCCCCGGACCTGAAAACCGAGACGGAGCATTCATGGCGGACTGGCTGACGGCGATCCTTCTGGGTCTGGTCGAAGGATTGACCGAGTTCATTCCGGTGTCCTCCACCGGTCATCTGCTGCTGCTGGGGCATTTCCTCGGCTTTGAGAGCACCGGCAAGACGTTCGAGATCGTCATCCAGCTGGGCGCCCTGCTGGCCATCATCAGCATCTATTTCAGACGGCTGTGGACGCTGGCGACGCGCTGGCCGTTCGATGCCGAGGCGCGACGCTTTCTGATCGGCCTGCTGGTCGCCTTCCTTCCCGCCGTGGTGATCGGCTTTCTGGCCTATGGCTTCATCAAGACGGTGCTGTTCGAGACGCCGCTGATCATCTGCATCGCCCTGATCGTCGGCGGGGTGCTGCTGCTGTGGCTGGACCGGATGAACAAGATCCCGGCCTATCTGGACGCGGATCGCTATCCGTTCCGGGTCTATTTCCTGATCGGCCTGTTCCAGTGTCTGGCCATGATCCCCGGCGTCTCGCGCTCGGGCGCCACCATCGCCGGGGGGCTGCTGCTGGGGACGGACAAGCGGTCGGCGGCCGAGTTCAGCTTCTTCCTGGCCCTGCCGACGATGGGGGCGGCGGTGGCCTATGACCTGTTCAAGAACCGCGACGTTCTGGACTTCAGCGATCTGGGCCTGATCGCCATCGGCTTCGTCGCCGCCTTCATCTCGGCCCTGGCCGTGGTGCGTTTCCTGCTCGACTTCGTGTCCAAGCGCGGCTTCGGCCCCTTCGCCTGGTGGCGGATCGCGGTCGGCGTCGTCGGCATCATCGGCCTGGCGGCGACGGGGGCGCTGTAAGGCCATCGCCCAGCGCACAGCAAAAACCCCTCGGGACGCCGGTCCCGAGGGGTTTTTCTTGAGCCGTCCCTGAGATCAGGCGGCGGGATTTTCAGCGTATTGGCCGCCAGCGCGATAGCGCCACAGATAGGCCGGGGCGATGGCCTCGAGGCCCGAAGCCTCGACGCCTAGGTCGGCCAGACCCTTGGCGCCCGCCGCCACGACGTTGTCGCTCTCCAGCAGCACGACCTGATCCTTGGTCAGGGCCGGCGCCAGACCGATCATGGCCGGGATCTGGGCCAGCGAGCCGATCAGGCGCGCGACCGGGAAGGGCAGCGGCAGCAGGATGTTGCTGCGGTTCGTCTCGCGCAGGATGAACTTCAGGATGTCCTCGAAGGTCCAGACCGACGGACCGCCCAGCTCATAGGTCTCGCCCACAGTCTCGGGGGCGAGGGTGGCGCGGGCGATGGCCTCGGCGGCGTCGGCGACATAGACCGGCTGGAACTTCGTCTGGCCGCCGCCGATCAGCGGCAGGACCGGCGACCAGGTCGCCATGGCGGCGAAGCGGTTCAGGAACTGGTCGCCCGAGCCGAAGACGATCGACGGACGCACGATCACAGCGCCGGGGAAGGCGGCGCGCACGGCGACCTCGGCCTCGCCCTTGGTGCGGGCGTAGTCGGCCTTGCCGTTGGCGTCGGCGCCGAGGGCCGAGATGTGGGTCAGGCGCTGGACGCCCGCCGCCGCCGCAGCCTCGGCGACGTTGGTCGCGCCCTCGACGTGCAGGGTCTGGAACTTGCGGCCGCCGGTCTCGAACAGGATGCCCACCAGATTGATGACGGCGTCGGCGCCGCGCACGGCCTCGGCGACGGCCGCCTTGTCGGTGATGTCGCAGCGGACGACCTGAACCTGGCCGACGTCGCCGGCCATGTGCAGCACGGGCGCGCTCTTGGCGTTGCGCGCCGCGACGCGCACGCGCCAGCCGCGACGGGCCAGGGCGCGCACGACCTGGGTCCCGATGAAGCCCGAGCCTCCGAATACAGTGACCAGACCGGGGGCGAAATCAGCCATCTCAGACGCTCCAAACGCCAAGCCCCGGCCGCAGACCCGGCCGGAGATAAAATCCTATGCGCGGGGCTTAACCGAAGCGGCCCCGCCCCGCAACGAGAAGGGCGGGATTCCGTCTGATCAATCGGCCCCCTCAGTCCGCCCCCTCAATCCGCCCGGTGGACGATCTGTCCGTCGACCACCGTCAGCACGGCCCGGCCCTTGGGAATGTCGGCGGCGGGGACGGTCATCAGGTCGATGTCGAAGGCGGTGAAGTCGCCGCGCTTGCCGACCTCGATGGTGCCCAGCTCATTCTCGCGGAAGCTGGCGTAGGCGGGCCACAGGGTGAACATCTTCAGCGCCGTCGCCCGGTCCACCGCCTCGTCCGGGCGCCAGTCCGGTCCCTGGAAGCCGTTCAGGTCGCGGCGCGCCACGGCGGCGTAGAACTCGATCAGCGGGTCGCCGCGCTCGACCGGCGCGTCCGAGCCGCCGACCACGATCACGCCGCGTTCCACCAGCGTATGCCAGGCGTAGGCCCCGTCCAGCCGCGCGTCGCCCAGACGCTCGGCGGCGAAATGCAGGTCGCCGATGGCATGGCTGGGCTGCATGGAGGCGATGATCGGCAGGTCGTTGAAATAGTGATAGTCGCGCGGCCGGATGATCTGGGCGTGCTCGATGCGCCAGCGCGGGTCGGCAAGCTTCCACTCGGCCTTGGGCGTCGAGCGCAGGGCCTCTTCATACCAGGCGGCGACGTCGTGATTGCCCTGATCGCCGATGGCGTGGGTGGCGATCTGGATGCCGGTCCGCAGCGCCTCCTGATACAGCGGCATGACCTCTTCGCGCGAAGCCAGCATCAGGCCGGACGTGTCGGGCCGATCTGAATAGGGCTCGAACAGCTTGGCCCCGCGCGAACCCAGGGCGCCGTCGGCGTAGAATTTGATCGCCCGGGTGATGATGCGCCCGTCGCCCGCGTCGCGCGGCCCGCCCGCCATCAGGGCGCGCGCGTCGCCCATGTCGATGCTGTTATAGACCCGCAGGGGCGCCTCGCCCGCCTCGGCCATCGCCTCCAGCAGCGGCACGTCCTTCCACGGCGCGCTCATGAAGTGGACGCCGGTCCAGCCGTAGCGGGCGTAGACGTTGAACCCGGCGCGATAGGCCTCACGCGTCGCCGTTGCATCGGCCTCGGGCGCCAGGCCTTCGAGCAGGGTCATGGCCCCGTCGACCAGCAGGCCGGTCGGCTGTCCGTCCGCATCCTTGAGAATCTCGCCGCCCGAAGGGGTCGGCGTCGTCGCATCGATCCCGGCCGCGGCCAGGGCCGCGCTGGACACCGCCCGCGCATGGCCGTCGGCCCGGCTCAGCACCACCACCCGCCCCGGCGCGGCGGCGTCCAGATCGGCGGCGGTCAGGAAGCGCTTCTCGGGCCAGTGGGTCTCGATCCAGCCGCGCCCGACGATGACGCCCTCAGGGTGGGCCTCGGCCCAGGCGCTGAGTCTTTGCATGGCCTCGACGACCGAGGCCGAGCCTTCCAGGTTCAGCGTCATCTCGCGCCAGCCGATGCCGTCCAGATGGGCGTGGCCGTCGGTGAAGCCGGGAAACAGCGTCGCCCCTTTCAGATCGACCGCCTCCAGCCCCTCGGCCGAAGGCGCGCCGTCCGCTGGACCGACATAGGCGATGCGCCCGTCGCGCACGACCACGACCTCGGCGGTCGGCTGAGCCTCAACGCCGGTATGGATGGTCCCGCCCCGGATCAACAGGTTCTGGGCGTAGGCTGCGGGCGCTGCGGCCAGCAACAGCACAACCGCCAGCGGCAGGGTCGTCTTCAGGGTTCGGATCATCAGCGCCTCCAGTCGCGGCGCAGGGGAGCCTCAGCCGAGCTTGGCGTCAAGCGATCCAGTGTCGCCTCCGTCATCCTCCGGCGGAGCGAAGCGACGACCGGGGGACCCAGCGGCGCGCGTGAGCGCGAAAAATCCACGCGCGCCGTTTGCCTCGAAGATCGCCTTCGGCGCCGCTGGGTCCCCCGATCTGCGCCGCTACGCGGCTTGTCGGAGGATGACGGAAGTGGAAGGCCTCTTACGGCCGCCCCACCACCTGATCGACGGAGTTGCTCGTCACCGGGTGATACAGCGGTCGCGCTTCGGCGTAGATGCGCGTGGCGATGGGGCGGCCCCAGTCGCCTTCGGCCCACAGGGTCTGGAACAGCGGCAGGACGAATTTGCGCCGCCCCTGACTGGTCAGGAAGCGTTCGGCCGTCGCCACCGCGGGCTCATAACGGTTGGCCAGGGCCGCCTGCAGCCAGGCGAAGGTCAGTTCGGCGTTGCCTTCGCTGTCCAGCTTCAGCGTGCTTTCCAGATCGGCCAACTGCGCCGGAGTCAGCCAGTCGGCGCCCGCCACGAGGCCTTGCGGCCGCCACGACAGGAAGCGCAGGCGCTGCTGGGTGTTCCAGTCCTTCCACGGCGCGGCCGAGGCCGGGCCCTTGGCGACATAGAAGGCCTCGGCCGCCGCGTCCACGGCTTCGAAGGCGTGCGACACCGGCGCCTGGGCGTTGGACGGCAGGCCCGGCTGATAGATCCAGTTCTCCAGCTGAAGCTCGGCTTCCAGACGGGCGTCGCCCTTGACCAGATTCTCGCGGATGTCCTTCAGGAAGCCCACGTCGGTCATCGGCTGGAAGGCGTGGCGGTCGAAATAGCCGCGCAGCCAGGCGTCGAACGTCTCGCGCCCGACGATGCGCTCGATGGTGCGCAGGAAGGCGGCGCCCTTGTCATAGGGAATGCCCGACAGGCCGTCGTCCGGGTCGCGCCCGGTCAGGTCCAGATGCAGGCGGGTGTCGCCCGGATCGGTGACGGCGATCTCGGCGACCAGATCGTTCCAGGCCAGGGCCTGCTCCTGCAGGGCGCGCTCGCGGCCGTACAGCGCCTCCATGATGCGGTTCTCGAAATAGGTGGTCGTGCCCTCGTTCAGCCAGATGTCGGCCCATGTGGCGTTGGTCACCAGATTGCCCGACCAGGAGTGGGCCAGTTCGTGCGCCACCAGCGACACCAGCGACCGGTCGCCGGCGATGATGGTCGGGGTGGCGAAGGTCAGGCGCGGGTTCTCCATCCCGCCGAACGGGAAGCTGGGCGGCAGCACCAGCAGGTCATACCGGCCCCAGCGATAGGGGCCGTACAGGGCCTCGGCCGCATCGACCATCTGGGCCGTCGGCTCCAGCTCCCATTGCGCGGCCTGCAATCGGCTCGGCTCGGTCCAGACGCCGGTGCGTCCGTCGAAGGCGGCGAAGGCCAGATCGCCTGCTCCGATGGCGATCAGATAGGGCGGGATGGGCTGATCCAGCTTGAAGCGCCAGGCCTTCATGCCTGCGCCCGCCGCCTCGCCGTTCGGGGTCAGATGCTCGGCGGACATGACCACGGTGAGGTCTGACGGCGCCACGATGCGCGCGCTGTAGGTCTGGCGGATGCCGGGGCTGTCCTGGGTCGGAATCCAGGTGCGGGTCAGGATCGCCTGCCCCTGGCTGAACAGATAGGGTTTCTGGCCGCCCGCCGTCTGCTGCGGGCTGAGCCATTGCAGGGCCGAGGCGTCTGGGCGGGTGGCATAGGCGACGACGATCTTCTGCCCCTCATCGCCCTGGAAGGCGGGGAGGCGCACGCTGAGAGGCTGTCCCTTGATCGGGTCCGCGGCGCCCAGGCTCCATTCCAGCGGACGGCCTTGAGCGTCGGTCACGCCCTTGATGTCCAGCATCTTGGCGTCCAGCACCACCTCGGTCGCGCCGGGACGGCCGGTCACGTCCAGCGTGGCCTTGCCCGACAGGGTCTTGGCGGCGAAGTCGGCGGTCAGGTCCAGGTCGACGTGCGTCACCCGCGCCTCGGCCGGACGGGCCCAGGAGTGCGGGTCGTTGACGTAAGCGGTCGCCGGGACTGACGCGGCGGGAACCAGAGGCGTCATCGGCACGGCGTCTCCGGTCGTGGCGCAGGCGCCCAGGAATGTGGCGAGGGCGGCGGCTATAGCGAGGGCGGAAACCCGCCCGACCAGCTTCAGGGTCATCGAACGCTCCGTATTCAGATGCGCCCGAAGAGGCTCCCTCACGCTCGAAAGATCAAGTCTCGGCTGCAACCGGCGGCAGATGGCGGGCCTTGAACAGCCGTCCCTGCTCGGCCGCCAGAACCAGCGCCAGAGCCGCCACGCCCAGCAGGGCGAAGCCGACCGTCATCGGCACCGTCGTGCCGTCGAACTGCTGGCCGATGGCGAAACCCAGCAGGGCGCCGCCGATGGAGGAGATAAAGCCCTGGGCCGAGGAGGCCGTGCCGGCGATATGACCCATCGGCTCCATCGCCATCGCGCCGAAATTGCCGGCGATGAAGCCGAAGCAGAACATCTTGCAGGCCTGCATGACGGCGAACATCCACAAGCTGTCATAGCCCAGCCAGGCGATGAGGGCGTGCAGGGCGCTGAAGCCGATGAAGCCGAACAGGGCGGCGTGGGCGATCAGGCGCGAGCCCAGCTTCTCGACCAGACGCGCGTTCAGGATCGAGGCCACGGCGATGCCCGCCGCCACCAGGGCGAAGACCACCGGGAACAGGCCGGGCGCCTTGAACACGTCGAAGAAGATCTGCTGCGAGGAGTTGATGAAGCCGAACAGCGCCCCGCTGATGACCGTCATGGCCAGGGTGTAACCCATGCCATGACGGCTGGTGAAGGCGAAGCGGAAGGCGGCGGCGATCCGGCTGACGTCGATCGGCATCCGGTCTTCGGCGTGCAGGGTCTCGGGCAGACGCAGGGCCGCCCAGATGAGGAAGGCCCCGCCCGACAGGGCGAAGACGCCGAAGATCCATGGCCAGGGCGCCACCAGCATGACGAGTTGCCCCATCGCGGGCGCAATGATCGGCACGCCCAGAAAGACCAGGAAGCTGAGCGACATGACGCGCGCCATCGTCCGTCCGACATAGCGGTCGCGCACGATGGAAACCGCCAGCACCCGCGTCGCCGCCGCGCCGATCCCCATGCCGATCCGCGACAGGATCAGCATGTCGAACGTATGGGCGAAGGCCGCCAGAATGCTGAAGACGACATAGATGCCGATGCCCGCAAACAGGACCGGGCGCCGCCCATAGCGGTCCGACAGCGGCCCATAGAACAGCTGAGCCACGCCGAAGCCGAGCAGATAGGCGGTGATCACCCATTGACGGCTGTTTTCATTGGTCACGCCCAGATCCTCGCCGATGTGGGGCAAGGCCGGCAGCATGGCGTCGATCGCCAGGGCGTTCAGCGCCATCATCACAGCGATCAGGCAGACGAATTCAGCGAAGCCCGGCCCCTTGAAGGGCGCCGGCGGGGCCTCGATCACGGAGGACGGGGTCGGGGCTCTGTTCATCAGGTCCAGATGCGGCCTGCGTCAGGCTGACGCAAGCCCGAAGCGATGAAGTTTTTGCACCGCAGCAAATACGGCGAGACGTACTCCCCCCTTTTCGTCGCTCATTCCACGCACGCCGGGATGAGTGGGATTAGAATCGAAACCTACGCCTTCACCTTGATCCGCGCCGTCACCGACATGCCGGGCGACAGCCGCTCCACCCCCTCCTGCCCCGGATCAACGGCGATGCGGACGGGGATGCGCTGGGCCACCTTGGTGAAGTTGCCGGTGGCGTTGTCGGGGCGGATGACGCTGAACTCGGAGCCGGTCGCGGGCGAGATGCGCTCGACCTTGCCCGTCAGAACGCGTCCGCCCAGGGCGTCGACGGTGATCTCGACCGGCTGGCCGACGCGCACGTCGCGCATCTGCGTCTCCTTCATATTGGCCGTGACCCAGACCACGTCGGGGACCAGCGCCATGAACTGCGTGCCGACCGCCGCCTGCTGGCCCTGGCGCACCGTCACCTCGCCCAGCCGTCCGTCGCGCGGAGCCTCGATGCGGGTATTGTCGAGATCGATCTGCGCCAGACGCACCTGGGCGCGGGCGTTTTCGACGGCGGCCTCCAGCGAGCCCTTGCCGACCACGGCCGAGGTGACGCCGGTCTGGGCCACGTCCTCGGCGGCGCGGGCCTGCGCCAACTGGGCCTCGGCGGCGCGCAGGGCGTTCTGGGCTGTGTCGACCTGGGCCTGGGCGACCCAGCCGCCCTCGAACAGGGCGCCAACCCGCGTGGCGTCGGCGCGGGCCTTGGTCACAGCCGACTGGGCGGCGGCGATCGAGGCGCGGGTCTGGGCCACCGATCCGCGCGCCGAAGCCTGGCTCTGGGCCGAGTTGGCCAGCGCGGCCTCGGCCGAATGCAGGGAGGCCTGCGCCTGCTCCAGCCGCTGGCGATAGATGCGGTCATCGATGGTCGCCAGAAGCTGGCCCTGCTTCACTGTCTGGAAGTCCTGCACCTCGACCGAGGTGACATAGCCGCTGACCTGGGGGCTGATGATGGTCACCTGACCGCGGACATAGGCGTTGTCCGTCGTCTGCGGCCCGCCCGAGAAGGGCGGCAGGCCCCAGGCGTGCAGGATCAGGCCGATCCCCACCAGCGCCATGGCGATCAAGGCCACGCTCCACATCACGCGGCGGCCGCTGGACGGCGTCGGGGCGGCAGGGGACGGCCCAGACGGAGGGGGCGCAGGAGGCGCGGCGGGAGCGGACGGCGGAGGGGCGGCATCAGTCATGATCTGGTCCGGTTCAATCGACAGCCGTCGCGACGGAGGCGGCGGCGTCGGAGGCTTGCGTCTTGGCCCGGCGGGCGGCGCGGCGCGCCTCCAGCTTGGGCCGATAGTGGTTCAGGGCGACCCAGGCGGCGCCGATCGCGGCAGCCCCCGAGATCAGCAGGAAGACGTCGTTGTAGGCCAGCACCTGGGCCTGCTGGCTGACCTGCTGCTGCAGCAGGCCCAGGGCCGCGCCCTGACGCTGGGCCGCGTCGCCGATGACGTGGGCGTAGGCGCCGCCCAGTTGCTGCAAGCGCAGCACGGTCTGGGGATCGCCCAGGCCGATGCTCTCAGACAGTTGGCTGGAGTGAAACTTCTCGCGCAGGGTCTGGATCGTGCCGACCAGGGCAGAGCCCATCAGTCCGCCGACGTTCTGGCCGATCGAAAACAGCACGATGAAGCTGACCATGTTCTTGCCCCCGCCCTGCAGCACCTTGCCGAAGCCCAGGATCATCGTCGGGCCGATGAAGAAGGCGGCGGCGAAGGCCAGAAGCGCCTGGCTGAAATAGAGCTGGGTCGGGCGCGTCAGCACGGTGGCGTGGCTGTCGATGAAGGCGCCGACGGCGATCATGACCAGGGCGATCGAGATCGGCTTCCACAGCTTCATCGGATTGAGGGTGAAGGCGCTGACCAGGGTCCCCGCCGCCGTGGCGGCCAGCATGACCAGGAACAGGCCCTGCATCTGCTGCGGGACCAGTCCCATCTGCTGCAGAAAGCCTACCGCGCCGGTCGTCTGTTCCGACAGGACGATCCGCACCAGCAGGATGGCCAGCAGCAGCCGCACCAGGTCGCGGCCCGCCAGCCACTTGAGGTCGATCAGCGGATTGGTCCGATTGTATTCGATCAGCACGGCGGCGGTCAGCAGCACGATCGCCCCTGCCAGAGCCCAGCCGATCCACGCCGCCTCGGTCCACCAGACGATGCGGCCCAGCCCCAGAACGGCCGTCAGCAGGGCCACGCCCGGCGCGAACAGGGCGAAGGTGACGAAGTCCAGAGTCTCGAACACCCGCACCCGCTGCGACGGCGGCATCTTCAGGGCGAAGACGGCGGGCAGGGCGACCAGCACCAGCCCCAGTTCGAACATGTAGAAGGCCCGCCATTGATCAAGGTCCAGCAGGCGCGTCACCCCCAGCCGCGCCAGGGGAATGGCCAGGCTGGACAGGCCGACGCCAATGATGATGCCCTTCAGCCGATGTTGCGCTGGAAAGGCCTGGATGATGTAGAGAATGCCCAGGGTCGACATCCCCGCCGCCGCCATCCCGGCCACGCCGCGCACGACCAGGGTCGAGCCGTAGTCTTCCAGAAACAGATGCGCCGCCGCCGTGGCCAGGAAGACGACCAGGATGATCTCGGTGAACAGGCGCAGGCCGTACTGCATGCGGAACTTGACCAGAAGCAGGTTCATGCAGGCGTTGGTCATGACGAAGACCACGGGCAGCCAGGCCGCCTCCGTCGTGGTCACGCCCAGCGCCCCGGCCAGTTGCGGCAGGTCGGCCGTCACGGCGGCGTTGCCCAGGCTTCCGGTCAGGGCCACCAGCACCCCGACGAAGGCGTAGGCCAGCCGCCAGGGCGTCGTATGATCCGGCGTCGCGGGCGAGCCGGGCAGAACCGGCCGCTCGTGCGGCTGCAGGGTGGCGAGATAATCCTCCCACGGCAGGTCCCAGTGACGGCGGCTCATGCGGCCTCGCAGCGCGGCCGCACCGCGTCCAGCACCAGGGCCAGGGACCGCAGGCTGAGCGCCTCGCGCGCCTTCGCCGGCGCTGTCCGCGACGGGGCGCCCAGCATCAGGGCCAGGACTCGGATATCCTCGACGCTCAGGTCCGGCCGCACCCGCCCAGACGCCTGGGACACGGCCAGAGCCTCGGCGCCGGCCGCCTTCAACCCCTGCCGGATCGGGGCCAGGGCCTCGTCCTTCAGATCGCGGATCGCGCTGGACAGACCCGCGCTGTCCAGCATCAGCCTGGTCATCTGCTCCAGGAACCAGATGAAGACGTCGGGGTCATCCAGCCGCGCGCGGGTGCGTCTCGCCAGACCGTCGATCTGCTTCAGGAAGACCGCCAGGGCCAGTTCGGAGCGGTCGGCGAAGTTTCGATACAGGGTCGCCCGCCCGACCCCCGCCTGCTCGGCGATCAGGTGCAGCGGCGCATCCAGTCCATCGCGCGCAAAGGCGGCCTCCGCCGCCAGAAGCAGCTTCTCACGACGTTCTGCGGCGTCTTGTCGCAACGGACGGGTCATGGCGCGCTAAGTGGACACTTGTGTCCGGTTATTCAAGAGGCAATCCCCCCTTGAATGCGCAAGTCGCGCGCAAGCTGCGCCGCGAGAACGCTCTGGCGACGGATCAAACTGACGGATTTTCTGGGGAACCAGCTCAGAGGCCGGTGGTGCCGGTGGTCGGACTCGAACCGACACTCCTTGCGGAACCGGATTTTGAGTCCGGCGCGTCTACCAATTCCACCACACCGGCACGGCCTGGCTCAAGGCGGCGCAATCTAGCGACGGCTGAGGTCGCGTCAATCGATGAAGCGCAGCCGTCGCCAGTTTTTATCGCGTCCCTCAGACGGGAGCCACCGTCTGCTCGATGGCGCCGAAAAGGGTGCGGTTCTTGTCGTCCAGCATTTCGATGCGAACGGTGTCGCCGTGTTTGAGGAAAGGAGTCTTGGCAGCGCCGGTCTGGATGGTCTCGACGGTGCGGATTTCGGCGATGCAGCTGTAGCCCAGGCCGCCTTCGGACACCGGCTTGCCGGGGCCGCCGTCGGCGTCCTTGTTCGACACCGTGCCCGAGCCGATGACCGTCCCGGCGCCTAAGGAGCGCGTCTTGGCCAGGTGGGCGATCAGGGTCCCGAAGTCGAAGGTCATGTCGACGCCCGCATCGGCGCGGCCGAAATCCTGACCGTTGATCTGAACCAGCAGGGCGCCCGACAGCTTGCCGTCGTTCCAATGCTCGCCCAGGGCGTCCGGGGTGACGAAGACCGGCGACAGGGCGCTGGCGGGCTTGGACTGGACGAAGCCGAAGCCCTTGGACAGTTCGCCGGGGATCAGGCCGCGAAGCGAGACATCGTTGACCAGTCCGACCAGACGGATCGAGGCCAAGGCCTCTTCGCGGCTGGCGCCGAGAGGGACGTCACCGGTGACGACCACGATCTCGGCCTCCAGGTCGCAGCCCCAGGCCTCGTCCTTCAGCGGGATGGCGTCGCGCGGCGACAGGAAGCCGTCGGAGCCGCCCTGATACATCAGCGGATCGGTCCAGAAGCTCTCGGGCATCTCGGCCCCACGCGCTTTGCGCACCAGTTCGACGTGGTTCACATAGGCCGAGCCGTCGGCCCACTGATAGGCGCGCGGCAGGGGGGCGGCGGCCTCGTGCTCGCGGAAACGGCCGCGCGGCACGGCTTCGTGCTCAAGGCTTTCGGCCAGGGCGCGCAGCAGCGGCTCGCACCGCTCCCAGTCGTCCAGCGCCGCCTGCAGCGTCGGCGCGATCAGGAAGGCGTCCGTGAACCAGTTCAGGTCGTTGGAGACGACGACGAGGCGGCCGTCACGGCCGTGCTTGAGCGAGGCGAGTTTCATGAGCTGAAGCTAATCCGAAGCAGGGGCGGAGGGAAGTCTGCGCGAGGGCGGCAGGCGCCTCACACGGTCTGAGCGCCCGGCGGGCTGATGACGGCGCGCGCCTCGGCGCCGGTGCGTTTGGCCGGGTCGCGGACCTCGACCTCGATGATGATGGCGCCGACGGGGTCATGCGCCCACAGATAGCGGCGCTCGACCTCGACCTCGCGGCCGGACGGGGCCATGCCCTCATAGGTGTCGCCCCAGGGGGTGATCGCCTTCATCTCGACCCAGCGCAGGGCGCAGGCCGCGTCCAGTTCCTCAAGCGCCATTTCCGACAGTTCGTCGGCGTGGGGTTCGGGCGTTTCAGGGCTTACAGCCATCGACGGACCTTCTGGCGATAGGCGGCGTATTCAGCGCCGAAACGGGCGGACAGATAGCGCTCCTCGCGGGCGATGACGAAGCGGTCGACCACGATCAGGCAGGGGATCAACAGGCCCAGCGCAATCGGGCTGTCCATCGCGATCGCCAGTCCCAGATAGGTGATGGCGAACCCCAGATAGATGGGGTTGCGGCTGAAGCGGTAAAGGCCGCCGGTGGCTAGAACCGTCGTCGGCTTCCACGGTTCGGGCGGGGTGCCCAGGCGGCGGAAATAGCCCGCCGCCGCCCCGTCCAGCAGCAGGCCGCCCAGGATCAGCACGAGAGCGAGGCCGCGCCGAACCTCAGTCGCAAGGCCAAGCGACGGCTCGCCCAGCCACTGGCCCAACCCCCAGCCGCCGAACAGGAAGGCGAAATAGATCGCGGGCGGCGGCACGACGACGCCCGAATGATCGCCCCTACCCGGCTTCATGGGCGTCAACGCGCGGCTTCTTCGTCGCCGTAGATGGCGACGCGCGCGGGCGAGGTCGAGGACACCGCGCCGCGATACATGCCCGAGGTGTTCATCGAGAAGGCGTGGACGCCGTCTTTGCCCATGACGATGACGCCGCCGTCGCCGCCGATGGAGCCGACCTCGGCGATCTCGGCGTCGGCCGCCTGTTGCACGGAGGCGCCAGTCGCGGTGCGGCTGCAGATGTCGCGGGCCACGGTGGCGCGGATGAAGTATTCGCCCGAGCCCGTCGCCGAGACGGCGCAGCCGTCGGCGTTGGAGGCGTAGGTCCCGGCGCCGATAACCGGCACGTCGCCGACCCGGCCCCAGCGCTTGGCCGTCATGCCGCCGGTCGAGGTGGCGGCGGCCAGGCGGCCCTGGCTGTCCATCGCCACGGCGCCGACCGTGCCGAACTTGCGCTCGTCCAGCGGAGCTTCATGCAGGTTGAAGGCCAGGGGCGCGGCCGGACCCAGACGGTCCGGTTCGGCCAGAGCGCCTTCGGGGCGCGGCGGCAGCGGCTGGCCAGCGTCGCGCAAGGCCTTCAGCAGGGCCTGCCAGCGGCTTTCGGTGAAGAAGAAGCCGGGGCCGACCTCTTCCAGACCCGCCGAGCGGGCGAAGGTCTCGGCGCCCTCGCCGATCAGCATGACGTGGGGTGACTTCTCCATCACCGCGCGGGCGGCGGCGATGGGGTGGCGGGTGCGGGTCAGGCCTGCGACGGCGCCCGCGTTCAGGTCCGTCCCGTCCATGACGGCGGCGTCCAGTTCGTTCTTGCCCGCCGAGGTGAAGACGGCGCCGCGCCCGGCGTTGAACAGGGGGTTGTCCTCCATCGCCTCGACGGCGGCCTGAACCGCGTCCAGCGAGGAGCCGCCGCGCGCCAGCACGGCCGAACCGGCGTCCAGCGCCGCCTGCAAGCCCGCGCGATAGGCCGCGTCGCGCTCGGGGCTCAGTTGGGCGCGCTCGATCACGCCCGCGCCGCCGTGGATGGCCAGCGACCAGGTCGGCGCCTCCTGAGCGAGGGCAGGCGCGGCCAGGACGGCGGCGGCCGCAGCAGCGGCGAAGGCGATGGACTTCATTTCAGGCTCCCCAATGTACTGTCTGATCCCCATGCAATGGGGAGGCGGGCAAAGCTAGGCCTTGTGGTGCAGGCGACGCCAGAGCCGGTGGGCCAGGATCGGGGCGAAGCCGCAGACGAGGGCGGCGATCAGCACCATCCAGAACCCGCCCCCCAGCCAGTATTCGCCCGCGAGCGCCCCGGCCCCGGCCGCCAGAAGCGGGCCGAGCCAGGGCAGCCAGTGCGGCGGTCGGAACCGCATTCAGGCGTCGACCTTGATGACGCCGCGACGGATCTGGTCCAGCTCGATCGAATCGAACAGGGCCTGGAAGTTGCCGTTGCCGAAGCCTTCATTGCCCTTGCGCTGGATGATCTCGAAGAAGATCGGGCCGAAGGTGTCCTGGGTGAAGATCTGCAACAGCAGGCCTTCCTCGTCCGAACCGTCGATCAGGATGCGGTTCTTGCGCATCCGCTCCACGTCCTCGCCGTGGCCCGGCAGGCGTTTGTCGATCAGTTCGAAATAGGTCTCGATGGTGTCCTGGAAGTCGACGCCGCGCGCGCGCATGGCTTCGACCGTCTCGAAGATGTTCTCGGTCGTCAGGGCGATGTGCTGGATGCCTTCGCCGTTGTAGCGGCGGATGAATTCCTCGATCTGGGAATTCTCGTCCTGGCTCTCGTTCAACGGGATGCGGATGGCGCGGTCGGGCGCGATCATGGCCTGGGAGAACAGGCCGGTCGCCTTGCCCTTGATGTCGAAATACTTCTGCTCCTCGAAGTTGAACACCGAGTTGTAGAAGCCCGACCAGGTGCGCATCTCGCCGCGACGGACGTTGTGGGTCAGGTGGTCCAGAATCTCCAGACCGACGCTGTTTCTGCGCTCGGCCTCTTCCCAGCCCTCGATCTCGTCCCAGGCGTCATAGAGGGAGCCGGTCTCGCCATACTGGTCGATGACATAGAGCAGGCTGCCGCCGATGCCCTGCAGCACATAGGGGTAGTCGTTGGCCAGCGCCCCGCCGTGCACGCCCTCGGCGGCGCGGGCGCCGCGCGCCAGCGCGCCTTCATAGGCGGCCTTGGCGTCGGTCACGCGGAAGGCCATGCCGTTGGCCGAGGGTCCGTGGTCGCGAGCGAAGTCCGCCGCCTGCGCTTTCGGCGTTCGATGGACCAGCATGGTGATGTCGCCCTGCTTCAGGCGCACCACGTCATTGGCCGGGTTCACGTGCGTAGGAGTGAAGCCCATCAGCTCCAGACGCGAAATCATCGCCTCGGGCTCGGGGCTGGTGAATTCGACGAACTCGAAGCCGTCGACGCCGAGGGGGTTTTCCTGGTCGAGTTTGGCGGCGTCCTGCATGACGCGTCTCCTCTCTCTTATGGTTTGGCGCGGCCGGGGCCGTCATGGCGCGGCCGCTGATTGGGGCGGAACCTACTGGCGGGGCGGCATGGGGCGCAAGGCGGGTTTCAGCGGAAAGGGCGCACGTTCCAGTGTCGCAGCCGCGGCCTGACCTCTCGCCCGCATCGGCGCAGCCTGCTATCGGGCAGAACGACAAGAGGCGGGGGCCTCGATCAGGACGCCTGAATGCTGCGCAAGCTCTACGACTGGGTCTTCTCTCTGGCCCGCCATCGTCACGCCACCCGATCGCTGGCCGTCGTCTCCTTCGCCGAAAGCTCCTTCTTCCCGATTCCGCCGGATGTGATGCTGGCGCCGATGGTGCTGGCCAAGCCCGAGCGCGCCTATTTCTACGCGGCGGTCTGCACCATCGCCTCGGTGCTGGGCGGCCTTTTGGGTTACGCCATCGGCTATTTTCTGGAGCCGGTGGGCCTGCAGATGCTGGCCTGGCTGGGCAAGGCCGATACGTTCGAGGCGTCCAAGGCCCTGTTCCAGCAGCACGGCGCCTGGGTCATCCTGATCAAGGGCCTGACGCCCATCCCCTTCAAGCTGATCACCATCGCCTCGGGCATCTTCCAGTTCAATCTGGCGCTGTTCATCGCCCTGTGCGTCGTGACGCGGGGCGCCCGCTTCTTCCTGGTCGCCTTCGTGCTCAAGCGCTGGGGGCCGCCGATGCTGGCGATCGTCGAAAAGCGGCTGGCCCTGTTCACCGTGCTGTTTCTTGTGCTGCTGGTCGGCGCCTTCTTTATAGTCAAGCTTATCGGACACTGATCGACGCCGCCCCCGGCACGGTTTATGAGAGGCGCCCGGTTCCTGTGAGGCGCACATGAGCGCGATCTACAAATTGCTGACCCGCTGGTGGACGGCCTTCGCCCTGGCCGCCGCCCTGGCCATGCTGGGCGCCGCCCATGCGTTCGAGCGGTTCGGCGGAATGCCGCCGTGCAGCCTGTGTCTGAAGCAACGCGAGGTCTATTGGGCCGCCGTCGCCATCGCCGGAGCCGCGACCTTCTGGGCCCTGTTCAGCCGGGCCAGCCGGGGCACGCCGCGCATCGCCTCTTTCCTGCTGGCCGTCGTCTTTCTGACGGGGGCGGTCACGGCGGGTTATCATGCCGGAGGCGAGCTGAAGTGGTGGAACCTGCCCGCCACCTGCATGGCCGCGCCTTCGACCTCGATCGACCTGTCGGCGCTGACGGCGCTGCTCGACGGCACGGGCGGCAGCACGGCCTTCGTCTCCTGCGGCGACGTGCCGTGGAGTTTTGCGGGCCTGTCGATGGCGGGCTGGAACTTTGTCATCTCCCTGGCGCTGGCTATCATCAGCCTGCTGGCGGCGAAACGTCCCAAGGACGCGCGCGCGCCCAAGAGCTAAGAAGGGGCGTCATGACCCAATCCGCCGAAGACATCGCCGCCGCCCGCCGCATTCCCCTGCCGCGCCCCGGCGTGGGTCAGGACAAGGCGCGCCTGGCCGAAATCCTGCGCGTCGATCATGCGGGCGAGTTCGCCGCGGTCCACATCTACCGCGCCCAGCGCGCCGTGCTGGAAGGCCGCAAGGGCAAGGACGCCATCACCGCCGACCTGACCGAGATGGAGGGGCATGAGGCCGTCCACCTGGCCCGCTTCGAGACCCTGCTGAACGAGAACCGGGTGCGCCCGACGGCCATGATCCCGCTGTGGAAGCTGGCGGCCACGGCGCTGGGCGCCGGAACGGCCCTGATCTCGGAAAAAGCCGCCCACGCCTGCACCGAGGCGGTCGAGAGCGTCATCGAGAAACACTATGCCGACCAGATCGAGGAAATCCGCGACCGCGATCCCGAGCTGGCCGCCGAACTGACCAAGTTCCGCGAAGAGGAACTGGCCCACCACGACCACGCCATCGAGCACGGCAGCCGCGAAGCGCCCGCCTATCGCCTGCTCAGCAGCGTCATCAAGGTCGGTTGCAAAGCCGCCATCAAGATCAGCGAACGCATCTAGAGCCCTTCTCCCTCCCCTTTATGGGGAGGGTGGTCGCGTAGCGACCGGGTGGGGAGGACTTGGTGATCCCGGCCTCCGCGCCTGCACAGCCTTGCCGCCCCCACCCGGTTTCGCCCTGCGGGCTCAACCACCCTCCCCATGAAGGGGAGGGAGAGGCATCGGCGCTTGGCTTACCCCATCGCCGAGCCGACGCCGCGCCCGCCGCCGGGGACCGGCGCGACGTCCAGCAGCTTGAGGCGGAACACCAGCACGGCGTTGCCGGGGATCATCGGCGGGCCGCCCATCTCGCCGTAGCCCAGCTCGGGCGGCAGGAAGAGAATCCACTCGTCCCCCGGTTTCATCATCTGCAGGGCCTCGGTCCAGCCGGGCACCACCCCCTCGGGCGAGAAGACAGCCGGGGCGCCGCGCTTGAACGAGCTGTCGAACACCGTGCCGTCGGTCAGCGTGCCTTCATAGTCGACCTTGACCAGATCGTTGCGGTCGGGGCTGACGCCGCCCGCCGGACCTGAGGCCACGACCTTGTACTGCAGGCCGGACGGAAGGGTCTGGACGCCTTCTTCGGAGGCGTTCTGTTTCATGAAGGCGGCGGATTCGGCGGCGTTCTTCGCCAGGTCCTCGGGCGCGGCGGCCGGGCGGCCGCAGGCGGCCAGGGCCAGCAGGGCGGTCGCGGCGAGGGCGGCGGCGGCCGGGCGTTTAGCCCATGCGAAGTTCATAACCCTGGTCCTTCAAGGCAGCGCCGATTTCCTCGGCATGACGGGCGTCGCGGGTCTCGACCATGATGTCGAACTCGGCGCCCTTGGCGGGCACGTCCAGCGCCAGCCGATTGTGCACGACGTCGATGATGTTGCCGCCCAGACCGCCGATCACGGCGGCCATGGCCGACAGCATGCCGGGGCGGTCGTCGCCCAGGATGCGATAGACGATCAGCCGCTTCTCGCGGACCATTTCGCGGTTCAGCACCACGGCCAGCATGCGGGCGTCGATGTTGCCGCCGGTCAGTTCGACGCCGATCTTCATGCCCTTGAAGCGTTCGGGGTTGGCCAGGATGGCGGCCAGGCCGCCCGCCCCCGCGCCCTCGGCCACGGTCTTCTCCAGCGTCGCCAGCAGGGCCACGCCCTTTTCGAAATCAGCCTCCTCGCAGACGAAGACCTCGTCGATCAGGCTGTCGGCCAAGGCGAAGGGGATCTCGCCCACGGCCTTGATGGCGATGCCCTCGGCGATGGTCTGGCCGCTGCATTTGGCGGGCTCGCCGCGACGGCGCGCGGTGAAGGACGGATAGCGGGCGGCCTCAACGCCGAAGATCTTGATGTCCGGCTTGACCGCCTTGGCGGCGATGGCGCTGCCCGCGATCAGGCCGCCGCCGCCGATGGGAATGATCAGGGCGTCCAGGTCCGGCGCGTCCTCAATGAACTCCAGGCCGCAGACCCCCTGCCCCGCCACAATGCCCTCATCGTCGAAGGCCGAGACGAAGACATAGCCGTGCTCGGCCTTCAACCGTTTGGCCTCCTCGGTCGAGGCCGAGAAGTCGAGTCCGTGGATGACGACATTGGCGCCGTGGGCGCGGGTGCCGTCCACCTTCACGAAGGGAGTGCCCTCGGGCATGACGATGGTCACGGGCACGCCCAGACGGCCGCCGTGATAGGCCAGGGCCTGGGCGTGGTTGCCCGCCGAGGCGGCGACGACGCCGCGTTTCTTCTCGTCCGGGGTCAGCTGCAGCAGCCGGTTCAGGGCGCCGCGCTCCTTGAAGCTGCCGGTGAAGTGCAGATTGTCGAACTTGATCCAGATCTCGGCGCCGGTCAGTTGCGACAGGCGGCGCGAGTAACGGACGGGCGTGCGGTCGACCTGGCCGGCGATACGCTGCTGCGCCGCCCGGATGTCGTCGATGGTGACGGTCATGAAGTCCCTAAATTCAGTGTGGCCGGCCTCTGTCGTCCGGTCTCCGGCGCCTCTTGTGGAACAGGCTGCGGCGGCGGGCAACCTTGACTCACCCCTGCGACGGGGCTCATGCCGGAACACGCCTGATCGAGTAAAGCCGGAGCCGACCCACGATGACCGACCGTCCCTCGAACGCGCGCCGCTCGCGCCGGATCGCCCTCGCCGCCGTGGCGGTCGCCGGACTGACGCTGGCCGCCTGCGCCACCACGCCGATGGGCGGCGGGACCACCGGCCCGGCCGTCTTCAGCGCCGACGACTTCGCCTGGTCGGCGCGCGCCGGTCAGGCCTCGATCAACGGCCGTGTCGAATTCATTCAGGACGGCCGCGCCTTCCAGTGCGTCGGCAATGTCGGCCTGATCCCCGACACCCCCTACACCCGCGCCCGGATGCAGCGCCTGTACGGCTCGACCGAACGCGCCGCCGTGCCCGCCGCCGTGGTGCGCGCCCGCTCGGCCGGGGAACAGGGCGCCGACTATCGCTCGTTCGAGCGGGCCGAAGCCTGTACGGATAACGGCTTCCGCTTCACCGGCCTGCCCGACGGCGGCTGGTTCCTGATCTCGCCGGTCAAGGCGGGAGACGAGATCGTGGTGGTTATGCGCCGGGTTCAGACGCGCGGCGGGCGCGCCATCAGCGTCAACCTTGGCCATTGACAATACTGACGAATTACGAAAGCTGATCGCTGTTCGCCATCCTTTGGCCGTATGAGGCCGCTCTCTGAACCGTCCGCTACAGGACAGTCGGGAGCGTATTCTTGTCCCAGCATAACATCGTGGGCTCCGAGGCCTTCAGCAATCGACAGTATGTGCTGATCACGCACGTCAGATCGAGCGGCTCCCGCCGTCGGCGCGCGCGCGCCATGACCGCCTATGTTGTCGTGGCCGTCCTGGCCCTGTCGGCGGGCGCGGCGGCGGCGGCCTTCGCCCTGGGGCCCTTCCTGGTGCGGGCGCCGCAGACCGAGGCGCTCTCCGCCGCTCCGGCATCAAACCAGCCGACGCCCAGCCTGCCGACGCCGCCCGCCGCCTGATCCCCCCCTCTTCTCGTCCGTCTTCTCATCCGCCTGTTGCGTCAGCGTGTCCCATCAGCACGCTTGCAAGTGCGAGTGATTATTACTATTCGCCATTCCTCTTGATTGAGGCATGGAATGACGAGCTTGAAGACCGGCGCCGCGAGCACACTGGCCCTGCTGACCGTGATCGGCGGCTGGGCGACGACGGCGCAGGCGCAGGAAACCAACGTCGCCACGGTTGACGATGTCGTCGTCACGGCCTCGACCCGCGCCCAACGCATTGAGCAGGCGCCCGCCACCATCACCGTCGTCTCGGCCCAGCAGCTGGAAAGCCGCGCCTATGTCGATCTGTTCGACGCCGTGCGCGATGTCGAGGGCGTGTCGGTCAGCGGCGGCTCGAACTTTCAGGACATCTTCATCCGGGGCCTGCCGGGCGCCTATACGCTGACGCTGGTGGACGGACGGCGCCAGTCGACGCGCGACGCCCGGGTCAACGGCAACGGCGGTCTGGAGCAGAGCTTCACCCCGCCCGTCTCGGCCATCGAACGGATCGAGGTGGTGCGCGGGCCGATGTCGTCGCTGTACGGCTCGGACGCCATTGGCGGCGTCATCAACATCATCACCCGCAAGGTGCCGGACCGCTGGGGCGGGACGATCTCGGCGGACTATGTGGCGCAGGAAGGCGGCGACAGCGGCGACTGGAGCCAGGGTCAGTTCTACCTGGCCGGGCCGATCGTCGGCGGCAAGCTGGGCGCCCAGATCTGGGGCCGGGTCTATGACCGCGCCGAGGACGACATCTTCAACGCTCCCAGCAGCACCGGCGTCATGGGGTCCGAGGAACACAGCCTGACCGGCCGTCTGGCCTGGACGCCCACGCCCGATCACGAAGTCCTGCTGCAGGCCGATACGACGCGGATCGAACGGTCCAGCACGGCGGGCAAGACGCTAGCCGCCAACGGCCGCAGCACCCGGAACGACCACAGCCGCGACAGCGCCTCCCTGTCGTGGAACGGGAACTGGAGTTGGGGGACCAGCGCCCTGTCGCTGATGCGCGAAGAGTCGTCGCGTGAGATTTTCACCGCCGACGCGACCGGGGCGATGGTGCGCAATCCACGCGCGCCGGAACTGACCAATACGGTGCTGGACGCCCTGTTCAACCTGCCGCTGCAGGGCTCGCGTCTGGGGGATCACAACCTGGTCTTCGGCGGCCAGTGGATCGAGAACAGCCTGAAGGACATCAATCCGGGCGCGCGCGACAATGTGGCCAGGACCTTCGAGGTCTGGCAGCGCGCCCTGTTCATCGAGGATGAATGGACGCTGACGCCGGAACTGGCGCTGACGCTGGGCCTGCGGGTCGACGACCACAAACGCTACGGCGATCACTGGAGCCCGCGCGCCTACGCCGTCTGGACGCCCAGCGAGACGCTGACGATCAAGGGCGGCGTCTCGACCGGCTTCCGCGCGCCGGAAATCCGCGCCGTGGCCGACGGCTACGCCTATGAAACAGGCGGCGCCAACTGCAACTATGGGGCGGGCCTGTGCGGCGTCATCATCGGCGACCCGAACCTGAAGCCGGAAAGCAGCGTCAACTATGAGGTCAGCGCCCTGTGGCGGCCGATCCCGACGCTGGCGCTGAACGCCACGGTGTTCCGCACCGACTTCAAGGACAAGATCGCCGATGACCGCGTGTGCGGTCCGGACGTCAACAACAACGGCGTCTGCGACGTGCCGGATGAAGTCATGCGCTGGGATCAGGACCCGCTGTATCAGCTCTATTACTGGTACAATATCAACGACGCCCGCATTCAGGGCGTCGAGCTGGGCGGCAGCTGGCAGGCGACCGATCAGCTGACGCTGAAGGCGGGCTATACCTATACGGACTCGGCCCAGAAGGGCGGGCTGTACGACGGCCTGCCGCTGTCGCGCACGCCCGAGCACATGGCCAATCTGCGCGCCGACTACGCCGCGACGGACCGGCTGAACCTGTGGGCGGCGGCCTCCTATCACGGCGAAGAGATCAATGCCGGCCTGCGCGTCGGCATCAATGGCGAGCCGGTGCTGGACGGGCCGCGTCAGGTCGGCCGCCGCTATCCCGACTACGCCCTGGCCGACATCGGCGCCAACTGGCGGGTGCGCGACGACGTGACGCTGAAGGTCGGCGTCTACAATCTGACGGACAAGGTGCTGAATGTCGCCGATTACGACTTCCAGGGCGACGGCCGTCGCTATTGGATGGGCGTCAGCTGGGACTTCTGAGGATGGGGCCGATGGCCGAATTCAAACCGGGCCGTCGCGCCCTTCTGCTGGGCGCCGCCGCCCTGATGGCCGCCGGCGCCGGGGCCTGCACGCGACGTGAAGAGACGGGGGCCTCGTCCCTGCTGACCGATCTGCGCGACCGGCCCGTCGCCATTACCCCGCCGGTGACGAAGCTTTCGATCGACGACAGCCGCTTCCTGATCGCCCTGTCGCTGATCCATCCCGATCCGGTCAGTCTGCTGGCGGCCTGGGCGGGCGACGTGAACCGGCTCAGCCCCGAAATCTACGCCGCCTATCTGGAAAAGTCCCCGGCGCTGGCCAGCCTGCCCAGGACGCCCAGTTCGGCCGCCGCCTTCAACGTCGAGGCGGTGCTGGGCGCCCAGCCCCAGGTCGCCCTGGTGTCGCTGGATTCCGGCCCGACCGACGCCCAGACGGCGCAGCTGGAGCAGGCGGGCGTGCGCGTCGCCTATATCGACTTCTTCCAGCACCCGTTCCAGAATCAGCCCCGCAGCCTGAGCCTGCTGGGGTCCATGATCGGCCGCGAGGAGCAGGCGCAGGCCTATAACGCCTTCCGCGCCGCCAAGCTGAAAACCATCTCCGACCGTGTGGCCGGGCTGAAGGACGAGCAGAAGCCGACCGTCTTCCTTGAGGCCCACGCGGGCAACGGACCGGACTGCTGCAACTCGGTCGGCGCCGGGAATATCGGCGACTATCTGACCTTCGTCGGCGCCCGCAACATCGGGGCCGAGGTGCTGAAACAGCCGTCCGGCAAGCTGAACCTGGAGTTCGTGGTCGAGCGCGATCCCGACATCTACATCGCCACCGGCGGCCCGCACCTGGAGAAGACCGGCGGCTTCGTCGTCGGCCCGAAATACGACGCAGAGACCTCGCGCGCCTCGCTGCGCCGCGTGGCCGGGCGGCGCGGCCTGTCGACCCTGAAGGCGGTGCGCGAGGGCAAGGTGCACGGCCTGTCGCACCAGTTGATCAACTCGCCCATCGACATCGTCGCCACCGAGGTTCTGGCCAAGTGGATTCAGCCCGAACTGTTCGCCGATCTGGACCCGCGCGCGACGCTGGACACGATCAACAAGGACTTCCTGGCCGTGCCCTATCGCGGGGACTACTGGACCGATCTGGTCCCGGCCGCCTGATGTTCTGCCCCCTGATTTCACCCCGGAGAACCGCCATGACCATCCTGCGCAACGGCCTTGTCACCGCCGCCGCCTTCGCCGCCCTGACGATGGCCTCGACCGCCTCGGCCCAGACGATCGAGAAGACCGTCAAGGTCGCCCCCGGCGGCCTGTATGAGATCGTCTTCAACCCGGCCGACAACGACCTCTATGTCGCCGCCGTCGGCCCGCGCGGCGCCAATCAGGCCCAGATCGTTCGCCTGCAGGGCCAGAGCCTGGCGCCGGAGTCCTCGGTCGACGTCTCGGCCAATCCGCTCTACGGCCTGAACCTGAACACCCGCACCCAGGTCCTGTACGGCACCGACACCCGCGCGGGCGCCGTCACGGCCATCAACGCCCGCACGGGCGAAGTCATCTCCACCATCCGCAACGGCGACGAAGAAGGCGCTCACGTCCGCCAGGTCGTCGTCGATGAGGCGAACAACAAGGTCTATGTCAGCGTCGTCGGCGGCGAGGCGGATGACGCCGCCAAGCCGAACCTGGTCTGGGTCATCGACGGCGCGACCAATAAGGTCGAGCGGGCCATTCCCGTCGCGATCGGCGCTTTGACCGGCGCGGCCTTAGATCCGGCGACCAACCGCCTCTACGTCACGGGCATGAGCAGCAATGAAGTCGCCGCCATCGACCTGGCCACCGGCGAGACGGTCGGCAAATGGCCGTCGCACGGCGATTCCGCCATCAACGTCGCCGTCGATTCCGAAGGCCGCCGCCTGTTCGTCGCCAACCAGAAGTCGGGCGAACTGACGGTGCTGAACGCCGACACCGGCGCCCTGATCCACAAAGCCGCCACCGGCGCGGGCGCCCTGAGCGTCGCCTACAACGGCGCGGTCAAGCAGATCTACGTCGCCAACCGTCAGGCGGGCACGGTGACGGTGCTGGATTCGGACACCTATGAAATGAAGGCCAACCTGGAAACCGGGACCTTCCCCCAGACCATCGCCATCGATCGCGCGACCAACGCCGTCTACGTCTCGAACAAGGCGCGCGGCCTGCCGCGCAACGCCCCGGCCGGCACGCCGGTCCCGGTCGACCCGACCGGCGACGTGGTGACGCTGATCCGTCCGTAGTCCCGATCAGGACCGAATAAGAAAAGGCCCGGCCGCCAATGCAGCCGGGCCTTTTTCATGGGTTGGATAGAAGCGACGATCAGTGCGCCAGCACGTCGTCGATCATGACCTGCAGCACGCCGCGATCGCAGCGCTGGACGCGGGCCGAGACGCGATAGACCTCGGCCAGAATGGCGGGCGTGACGGCTTCGTCGGGCGTCCCGAAGGCGACCAGCCGCCCCTTGGCCATGACGGCGATCCGGTCCGAGACGCGCGCCGCCGCCTGCAGGTCATGCAGCACGATCATCACCGTCATGCCCCGCTCGGCCGCCGCTTCACGCGCCAGGTCCAGCACGCGCAATTGATAGTGCAGGTCGAGCGCGCTGGTCGGTTCGTCCAGCAGCAGCAGGCGCGGCTCGCGCGCCAGGGCCTGGGCCAGGCCCGCCAGCTGTTTCTGGCCGCCTGACAGCCGGTCCAGCCGCTGCCCGGCCAGAGCCTCGGCGCCGATGCGTTGCAGCACCTCATAGGCGCGCTCGACTGCCTGTTGGTCGGTGAAGCTTGCGCCGCCCAGCGGCGTGGCGCGGATCGAGGCGACCACCGTCTCCAGCACCGTCAGGGCCACGCCCTGCGGCAGGGTCTGGGGCATGTAGGTGACGCGCTTGGCCCGGTCGGCCAGCGACAGGCCGGTCAGCTCGGCGTCATCCAGCCGGATCGCCCCCTTGGCCGGAATCAGACCAGCAAGAGCCCGCAGGAAGGTGCTTTTGCCCGCGCCGTTCGGGCCGACCACGGACACCACCTCGCCGGGGCTGAGCGGCGGCAGGCTGAGGCCCTCGACGATGGGGCGGCCGCCATAGCCGGCGCTGAGGTTCTGGATGTCCAGCCCGGTCATGCGCGTCCCCCGTTGCGGAAGATCAGCACCAGGAAGACCGGCACCCCGATCACGGCGGTGACGATGCCGACCGGCATCAGCACGCCAGGCACGATGATCTTGGACGCCGCCGAGGCCAGCGACATGATGACCGCCCCGGACAGGATGCTGGCGGGCAGGAAGAAGCGGTGATCCTCGCCGACCAGCAGGCGGGCGATGTGCGGCCCGACCAGACCGATGAAGCCGATGGCGCCGACGAAGGCCACGGCCGTCGCCGACAGCAGGCTGACCCGCAGCAGGGACAGGAAACGCAGACGCTTCACGTCGACGCCGAAGCTCATGGCCCGGTCCTCGCCGAGGCGAAGCGCCGTCAGGCCGCGCGAGGACAACAGGGAAAAGGGCGCGACCACCGCCAGCACCAGGCCCAGCGCCCCGACATTTCCCCAGGTGGCGCGCGACAGCGATCCCATCGTCCAGAACACCAGCTGCTGCAGCGCCTCGGCCGAGGACAGGAACTGCACCAACGCCGTCAGGGCGTTGAAGGCGAAGACCAGGGCGATGCCGAACAGGACGATGTTCTCGACGCCCGAGCCCTTCATCCGCGCCAGCGCCTGAAGCGCCAGCACCGAGCCGAAGGCGAAGACGAAGGCGTTCAGCGGCACCAGCCAGTCGGCGCCGATGAAGCTGGCCCCTACCCCCAGCACGATAGCCAGCGAAGCGCCGAAGGAGGCGGCCGAGGACACGCCCAGCGTAAAGGGACTGGCCAGCGGATTGTTCAGCACCGTCTGCATCTCGGCGCCCGCCAGGGCCAGGGCGGCGCCGACCATCATCGCCATCAGGGCGTAGGGCAGGCGCACCTGCCAGACGATGGCCTGCTGGGCCGTGGTCAGGCTGGACGGGTCGAATACGCCCTGAAGCACGGTCAGGGGAGACATGGAGGACGGCCCCGTCACCACGTCCAGCAGCAGACTGCACAGGGCCAGAACCGCAAGCCCGCCGATGGCGACAAACCGCAAGCGCACGTCGCGCCCATAGGCCGCAATCGCGTCCGGCGTTCGGCTGGGCGTTGCGCTAGACGCCGCTTTCGACGCGGCAGGTTCAAGACTCGCCAACAGCACACTCCATTCAGCGACTGCGTCGCAATACATCTCAGGGCCGAGATGGGCTAGGGTGAAGCCATGGATTCCGCCCCTTGCGTCTTTTCGCCGTCCGCCCCGCCCCTGTCCGGCGGGTGCCGCGCCTTGAGCCTGGCCGCCGAAAGCGACGCGCCCGGCCTGAGCCTGTGGCTGAGCGCGCCCGAGGGCGAGCCCCCTGCTGAGGGCTGGCCCCTGCTGATCGTGCTGGAGGGCGAGGCCTATTTCACCGCCGCCGCCGAGTGCGCGCGCCGCCTGGCACGCCGCCCGCAGAAGACCCGCGTGGGGCCGATGATGGTGATCGGCGTCGCCCTGGCGCCCGGCGCCGAACGGCTGGGCGCCTTCGCCTTCGTTCCTGGCGCCGACAAGGGCGGGCGGACAGTCGCGCCGCACGGCCCCGACCTGCTGCGCCGTCTGATCGAAGACGTCCTGCCGCTGGCGGTCCGGCACGGCGCCGACCCGGCGCGCGCCGCCCTGATGGGCCATTCCATGTCGGGTCAGTTCGTATTGGAAGCGCGCACGCGCTCGGCCCCCTTCGCCCGCTTCGTCGCCATCAGCCCGTCGATCTGGTGGAATCCGGCCGTCATCAAGGCTCAACCGCCGCAGACCCTAAGCGGCCTGTTCCTGGCCGTCGGCGCCGAAGAAGAGGCCCCCGGCCTGCCCGGCCCGCATCTGGCGCGGCGCATGGTCTCCAACCTGCGCGATCTGGCGACAGCCAACGGGGCGACCCTGTCGGTCCTGGCCGACGAGGACCACGGCTCTGCGCCCTTCGCCAGCCTGCCTGCAGTTCTGCGTTTCGTCGCCCGTTCCTGAGATCGCCGCAACGAACTTGCGCCCTCAAGGCCAAAAGCGCATGAAATCCGCCCCGCCCCCTCGCCTTATCGAGAAATCGCCGTGTCCGACGAAAAGCCTATCGCCACCCTGCCTGAAGGCCAGCCCGTCGGCCGCGTCATCGCCATGCCCGCCGACACCAATCCCGAGGGCGACATCTTCGGCGGCTGGCTTCTGGCCCAGATGGACCTGGCCGGGGCGACCCCGGCGTTCGAGCGCGCAGGCGGCCGCTGCGCCACCGTGGCGCTGGACGGCATGGTGTTTCACCAGCCGGTGTCGGTCGGCGACGAGGTGTCCACCTACGCCAAGATCATCCGCGTCGGCCGCACCTCGATCCGCGTTCATGTCGAGGCATGGAAGCGGGCGCGCGGCCAGGCTGAAGCCCTGTCGGTCCGCGTGACCGAGGGCGTCTTCACCTATGTGGCCATCGACCAGGACCGCAAGCCGCGCGAAGTGCCGCCTGCCTGAAGACGTTCTCAAGTCCCAGCGCGACAGTCGGAAATTCTTGACCTTCGGGGGTTGCGGCCCTACCTCCCCCGCATGGCCATTCGTCGTATCCTGACTATCGATAACGCCGCCGACTTGGCGATCCTGAAGACCGTCGCCGCACCCGTCGAGGGCGGCGTCAGCGACGCCGTGCGCGCCCTGATGGATGACATGCTGGAAACGATGTACGACGCACCGGGCATCGGTCTGGCCGCACCGCAGATCGGCGAATTGACCCGCGTGGTCGTCATGGACCTGGGCGACAAGCCGGTCGAGGGCGCCGCTGACGAGCCGCAGACCGAGGAAGAGGCGCTGGAGCGCCGCAATCCGCGCTTCTTCGTCAATCCGGAGATCCTGTGGGTGTCGGAGGAGATGTTCTCCTACGAAGAGGGCTGCCTGTCGGTGCCGACCTATTACGACGCGGTCGAGCGTCCGGCCCGCGTGCGCGTCCGCTACATGAACTATCAGGGCGAGACGATCGAAGAAGAGATCGAGGGCCTCTACGCCGTCTGCTTCCAGCACGAACTGGATCACCTGAACGGCGTCCTGTTCATCGACCACCTGTCGCGGCTGCGTCGCGACCGCGCGGTCGCCAAGGTCAAGAAACACGCGAGGATGGCCGCCTGATGTCCCGCAAGACCCGCATCATAGACCAGCGCGGCCGTCGCCGCCTGACGCGCAATGAAAAGGTCGGCGTCGCCAGCGTCGCGACCCTGCTGGCCGTCGCCGCCGTCGGCGTGGTGGCGGGCCTGATCGTCGATCGCCTGCTCGATTTCGACGACGCGCTGGACGCGGGCGGCGAGTGGGACGAGGGCGGCGGCGTCTATACCCGCTGGATGTAATCGGCCTCACGGTCTAAAGGCCTGCCCATGCGCCTAGCCTTCATGGGAACCCCCGACTTCGCCGTGCCGTCTCTGGCCGAGTTGATCGCCTCGGGGCACGAGATCGTCGCCGTCTATTCGCAACCGCCGCGCCCCAAGGGCCGGGGCCAGAAGCTGACGCCGTCGCCGGTTCACGCCTTCGCCGAGGCCATGGGCCTGCCGGTCTTCACGCCGGAGAGCATGAAGGCGGCCGAGGCCATCGAAGTCTTCAAGAGCCTGGATCTCGACGCCGCCTGCGTCGTCGCCTACGGCCAGATCCTCAAGCCCGAGGTGCTGGAGGCGCCGCGCCTGGGCTGCTTCAACCTGCACGGGTCGCTGCTGCCGCGCTGGCGCGGAGCCGCCCCGATCCAGCGCGCCATCATGGCGGGCGATCGCCAGACCGGCGCCCAGATCATGCGGATGAGCGAAGGACTGGACGAAGGCGCCATCATCCTGTCGGAACTGATGGACATCCACGCCGACGACACGGCCGCCAGCCTCAGCGACCGCATGGCCCATGTCGGCGCCGCCCTGTGGCCGCGCGCCCTGGCGGCCATCGAGCGCGGCGGCTTCACTGAGACGCAGCAAGTGGGCGAGCCGACCTACGCCAAAAAGATCACTACGGCCGAGGCCCGCATCGACTGGACGCGCCCGGCCGCCGAGGTGGACGCCCACATCCGCGGCCTGTCGCCCTTCCCCGGCGCCTGGTTCGAGGTCGAGGCTGGCGGCGAGTCGGTTCGCATCAAGGCGCTGATGTCGGTGCTGGCTGAAGGCGAAGGCCCGGCCGGTCAGGTGATGGACAACGGCCTGACGATCGCCTGCGGAACCGGCGCCGTGCGCCTGACCCGCGTGCAACGTCCCGGCAAGGCGGCGCAGGCCGCCGACGAGATGCTGCGCGGCTACCCCATCCCCGCCGGAGTGGTTCTGGCTGGGCCGCGTCGGGTCGAGAAGGCGGAGCATTCTGATCGCGGCACCCAAGGATAATGCCCCGGTATCGGTTCACAGTTGAGTACGACGGCTCGGCTTACAACGGCTTTCAGGCCCAGACCGACCAGCCGACCGTCCAGGGCGCCATTGAGACGGCCATCGCCGCCTTCACCGGCCAGAGGGTGCGTATCGCCGCCGCCGGTCGCACCGACACGGGCGTCCACGCCACGGGCCAGACCTGCCATGTCGATCTGGAACGCGACTGGCCCGCGCAGACGGTGATGAACGCCCTGAACGCCCATCTGGTGAAAGAGGCGGTCGCGGTTTTGGACTGCACGCCGGTCAGCGACGACTGGCACGCTCGCTTCACCGCGACCGGGCGCAAATACCTGTACCGCATCCTGAACCGGCCGGGCCGCCCGGCGCTGGAGCGCGGCCGGGTCTGGCACGTCAGGAAGCCGCTGGACGCCGAGGCCATGCACGCCGCCGCCCAACATCTGATCGGCCTGCACGACTTCACCACCTTCCGCGACGCCGCCTGTCAGGCGGCCAGCCCGGTCAAGACGCTGGACGTCGCCCGCGTCGCCCGCGTCGGTGAAGAGGTGCATCTGGTGTTCGAGGCGCGCAGCTTCCTGCATCGTCAGGTGCGCTCAATGGCGGGCAGCATCGCCGAAGTGGGTCTGGGCCGCTGGAGTCCCGCCGATCTGGCCGAGGCGCTGGCGGCGAAAGACCGCGCCCGCTGCGGCCCGGTGGCGCCGTCAGACGGCTTGTATCTGACGGGCGTCACCTATGAAGCTGAAGCCTAGCGCTTGAACAGACCGCCCAGGGCGCCGCCGAGACCGCCCGGCAGGTTGTTCAAAAGACCGCCCAACATGTCGTCAGCGCCGGCGGCCGTACCGTTCGGCGTCAGGCGGTCGATCACCTGCGGCAGCAGGGTCGCCAGCGTCGCGCTGGCCTGTTCCGGCGAAACGCCCAGCTTTCTGGCGAAGTCGGCGATAGGGCCGGACCCAAGCACGGCGGCGATCTGCTCGGCGCTGATCGCGGCGTTGCCGCCCTTGCCGATCCATGAGGCCGCCACATCGCCCAGACCGTTCTGACCGAACTTTTCCGTCAGGCCCGCCACGCCGCCCTGGCTTTTCAGCAGATCGGCCACGCCCCCGGCAGCGCCGTCACCCAGACCGCCCAGGATATTGTCCAGAAGTCCCATGCTCATTCCTCCGATTGAAGCGTCAGCATAGCGGAGATCTTTGGCGGATTTGCCGCCGAAACGTAAAACAAGGCGTCAGGCGACTGGAAGCGGAAAGCCTGCAGGTCAGTTCTTGGCGCGTTCAGAGCCTGAGGTGACGGCCTGACCGGCGGCGGACAGGTCGCGGCCGATGCCCGACACCGTGTTGCAGGCGGCGGTGGTCAGGGCTGCGGCGATGACGCCCAGAACGATGAGCTTGCGCATGATGAAATCCCCGTGAATCGATAGAGCGCTTCAACGTGAAGCTTGGCCATAAGGTTGCATGGCCAATCCATCCTGCAATCTGCTAACGGCGAACGTATGACGCAAGCTCCTGACACCGCCGCCCGCCGTCTGGTCGACACCCTGGTGATGAACGGGGTCGACAAGGTCTTCTGCGTGCCGGGCGAGAGCTATCTGGCCGTGCTCGACGCCCTGGCTGACGTCCAGGACAAGATCGAGGTCATCGTCTGCCGTCATGAGGCGGGCGCCGCCAACATGGCCGAGGCCTATGGCAAGCTGACGGGCCGTCCCGGCGTCTGCATGGTCACGCGCGGACCGGGCGCGACCCACGCCAGCATCGGCGTGCATACGGCGCATCAGGATTCGACGCCGATGATCCTGTTCGTCGGCCAGATCGCCCTGACCGACCGAGGGCGCGGCGCCTTTCAGGAGGTCGATTACCGCGAGGTCTTCGGCGGACTGGCCAAGTGGGCGACCGAGATCGAAAGCCCCCAGCGCACCGTCGAAGTGGTCGAGCGCGCCTTCGCCACGGCCCAGCAGGGCCGCATGGGTCCGGTCGTCGTCGCCCTGCCCGAAGACATCCTGCACGAGAACGGCGGCCCCGCCCCGGTCCGTCCGGTCGTCCCGGCAAAAGCCGCGCTGGATCCGGCCTTCGTCGAACAGGTGCGCGAACGCCTGAGCCGCGCCGAGCGTCCCATGCTGATCCTGGGCGGTTCAGGCTGGAGCGATGAAGCGACCGACGCGATTTCAGGCTGGGCCGAACGGCTGGGGCTGCCGGTCGCCCTGTCCTTCCGCCGCAAGGATCTGATCCGCAACGATCACCCCGCCTATGCGGGCGACCTCGGCCTTGGCCCGAACCCGAAGCTGGTCACGCGGGTCAAGGAGGCCGACCTGCTGCTGGTCATCGGCGCGCGCATGGGCGAGAATCCGACACAGGGCTACACCCTGCTGGACCGGACGAAGACGGCGCAGACCCTGATCCACATCCATCCGGGACCGGAAGAACTGGGCCGCGTCTGGGCGCCCGCCCTGTCGGCGGCGGCGGACAATTCTCTGGCGGCGCTGGCCCTGTCGGCCATCGAGCCGGGCCGCGCCTGGACCGGACAGAGCGCGACGGCCCATGCCGACTTCCTCGCCTTCTCCTCGCCCATCGAGGTTGAGAGCGCAGTCAACATGAGCGAGGTCATCGCCCATCTGGCCGACGCCCTGCCCGAGGACGCCGTCATCACCAACGGCGCAGGCAATTTCGCCGCCTGGCTGCACCGCTTCCACCGCCATCAGGCGCGCCGCACCCAGTTGGCCCCGACCTCAGGCGCCATGGGCTATGGCTATCCGGCGGCGCTGGGGGCCAAGGCGGTCCATCCGTCGCGCGAAGTAGTCTGCATCGCCGGCGATGGCGACTTCATGATGAGCGCCAATGAGATGGCCACCGCCGCCCAGTACGGCCTCGGCGTCGTCGTGGTGGTCGTGGACAATGGGACCTTCGGCACCATCCGCATGCACCAGGAGCGGGAATACCCGGCCCGCGTCATCGCCACCGAGCTGAAGAACCCCGACTTCGTGAAATACGCCGAGGCCTTCGGCGCTTTCGCCGTGCGCTGCGAGACGACCGGCGACTTCCCGACGGCCCTGGCGACGGCGCGCGAGGCGGCGGCAGGCGGCCGTCCGGCGCTGGTCCACCTGATCACCGACGCCGAACAGATCGCGCCGGGGCGGACGATCACGCAGCTGCGCGCGAGCTGACCCTCTCCCGCCGGGAGAGGGCGATGCCTTAGCCGCTTGCGTCCCGCCACGCTTCGCGAAAGAGTGCGCCCTTATTGTACCGAGGGGGTCTTTCTCATGCGTCGTCTTCTGATTTCATCCGCCGCCGTGCTGGCGCTCTGCGCCGCCGCGCCCGCCGCCATGGCCGAAGGAGCGGCGCCCGCCGCCGCCGCCCAGGCCCAGAGCGAGGACGCGCGGCTCAACGCCTTCTTCGAACAGGCCTTCGAGGCGCGCGTGGCGCTGAGCCCCCAGCGCATGACCTCGCTGGGCCGCAAGACCGACTATGACAAGCTGGACGACGTGTCCGACGCCGCCGCCGAGCGCGCGCTGGCCCTGCAGGAAGCCCAGCTGGCCCAGATGAAGGCCCAGTTCGACCCGGCCAAGCTGAGCGAGCAGAGCCGCCTGTCCTGGCGTCTGTTCGAGCACGGCGTGCAGCAGGCGCGCCTGTCGAACCAATGGCGCGACTGGGGCTTCCAGTTCGCCGCCAACGGCAATCCGACGACCAGCCTGCCGGTCTTCCTGATCAACAACCACCGCATCGCCAGCGTGTCCGACGCCGAGGCCTATGTCGCCCGCCTGAACGCCGCCGAGCGCTATATGGGCCAGGTGGCCGACACCTTGACCGCGCGCGCCGGCAAGGGCGTGGTGTCGCCGCGCTTCGTCTTCGAGCCCTCGATCGACAACACCCGCGCGGTGATCGCCGGCGCGCCGTTCGACGGCGGCGACGACAACCCGGTCTGGGCCGACTTCCAGAAGAAGATCGCCGCCCTGGACGCCGATCAGGCGACCAAGGACCGGCTGCTGGCCTCGGCCCGCACGGCCCTGACCGGTCCCTACAAGCGCGGCTTCGACACGGTTCTGGCGGCGCTGGACAAGGTGCAGACCCAGGCCGACAGCGACGCGGGCGTGTGGCGCCTGCCGCAGGGCGAGGCCTATTACAACGCGCGCCTGCAGCTCTCGACCACCACCGACCTGACCGCCGACCAGATCCACCAGATCGGCCTGGACGAGGTCGCCCGCATCCAGCGCGACATGGAGACGATCAAGGCCCAGGTCGGCTTCACCGGCACGCTGCAGGAGTTCTTCCACTTCCTGAAGACGGACCCGCAGTTCCAGTATCCGAACACGCCCGAGGGCAAGGAAGCCTATCTGACCGACGCCCGCGCCTTCGTGGCCCAGGTGATGGCCGTGGCGCCGCAGTGGTTCTCCAACCTGCCCAAGGCGCCGCTGGAGGTCCGCGCGGTCGAGCCGTTCCGTGAGGCCACCGCCTCCATCGCCTTCTACAACTCGCCCGCGCCCGACGGTTCGCGACCCGGCATCTACTACGTCAACCTGTCGGACATGACCCAGGTGCTGAAGCCCCAGATCGAAGGCATCAGCTATCACGAGGGCGCGCCGGGCCACCACTTCCAGATCGCCTATGCCCAGGAGATCGAAGGCCTGCCGAGCTTCCGCCGCTTCGGCGGCTACGGCGCCTATTCGGAAGGGTGGGGCCTGTATTCCGAGCGCCTGGGCAAGGAGATGGGCTTCTATCAGGACCCCTACTCCGACTTCGGCCGTCTCTCGACCGAGCTGTGGCGCGCGGTGCGTCTGGTGACCGACACCGGCCTGCACGCCAAGCGCTGGAGCCGTGAACAGGCGATGGACTATTTCCGCCAGAACTCCCTGCTGTCCGAGCGCGACATCCAGAAGGAGGTCGAGCGCTACATCACCAACCCGGGCCAGGCGACCAGCTACAAGATCGGCGAGTTGAAGATCGAAGAGCTGCGCGCCAAGGCCGAGGCCACGCTGGGCGACCGCTTCGACATCAAGGACTTCCACACTGTCGTCCTGGGATCGGGCGCCGTGCCGCTGGACGTGCTGGGCGACCTGGTCGACGCCTGGATCGCCAAAGGCGGCGGCAAGCCGGCCTAAGTCTTCCAAACGCGAGTCCCTCTCCCGATGGGAGAGGGATTGAGCGCACGATAGCGTCAGCGATCGTTCTTGCGCGAAAGGGTGAGGGTTCTCGGCCAAAGTCGGCCGAAGGCCGTCGAGCCACGGCTTACGCCGACTGAGAAGGCAAGCCCCTCACCCTTTCGCCTGCGCCAATCGCTTCGCTCTTGGAGGCTCAAGCCCTCTCCCGCCGGGAGAGGGAGCGGGCGTCGACTGCAGTCGGAGTCGGATTTTTCCCACTTTCTGGTGTATGAGCCGCCGCCATGCCCTTTACCGCCACCGTCCTGACCATGTTCCCCGAGGCCTTTCCCGGACCGCTGGGGGTGTCGCTGATCGGCACCGCCTGGCGCGAGAAGGGACTGTGGGACCTGCAGACGCTGGACATTCGCGCGTTTTCCGAAGATAAGCGCGGCTTCCTGGACGACACCCCTGCGGGTGGCGGTCCCGGTCAGGTGCTGAAAGCGGACGTGGTGGCCAGGGCTCTCGACAGCCTGGAAGGCCCGCCTAGGCCGCTTTTGTACATGAGCGCACGCGGTCGACCCCTGACGCAGGCGCGGGTTACGGAATGGGCCAAGGCGGACGGCATCGTCGTCCTGTGCGGCCGTTTCGAGGGGGTGGACCAGCGGGTGCTCGACGCCCGGGGATTCGAGGAGGTCTCCGTCGGGGACGCGGTGCTCGCCGGCGGCGAGGCGGCGGCCATGGTGGCGATCGAGGCGTGCGTCCGGTTGGTTCCGGGGGTTCTGGGTGCGGCGGAAAGCCTGTCCACCGAGAGCTTCGAGGACGACCTGCTTGAGCATCCGCAGTACACTAGGCCGCGGACGTTCGAGGGCCACGACATCCCGGAAGTCCTGTTGTCAGGCGATCACAAAAAGATCGCCAGGTGGCGTCAGGAACAAAGGGAAAGAACGACGCGGGAGCGGCGCCCGGATCTCTGGGAGCGGCATCTCGCCAACTTACAGGTAAAGAGCAAACAAGCTCCGGAGAAATAACATGAACATCGTCCAGCAACTCGCTGCCGAAGAAAAAGCCCGCCTGCTCGAAGGCAAGAGCATCCCCGAATTCCAGCCGGGCGACACCCTGCGCGTCAACGTGCGCATCAAGGAAGGCGAGCGCGAACGCATCCAGGCGTTCGAAGGCGTCTGCATCGCCCGTGACGGCGGCGGCGTGAACGAGACCTTCACGGTCCGCAAGATTTCGTTCGGCGAAGGCGTGGAGCGCCGCTTCCCGATCCTGTCGCCGAACGTCGACTCCATCGAAGTGAAGCGTCGCGGCGTCGTCCGTCGCGCCAAGCTGTATTACCTGCGCGACCGTCGCGGCAAGTCGGCCCGGATCGCCGAGCGCCAGACGGCCCGCAAGGTCGCCGTCCCGGCCGCCGGCACGACCGAGAAGGCCGGCGACGAGGCCTGATTTCAGGCTTCGGCTTCGCGCTGAAGATCAAAAGCCCCGGCGGAAACGCCGGGGCTTTTTAGTGCGCTACCGCTCGCCGCGCGGCGGCTCGCTGCTTGAGCGTGGTTTAAGTGCGCTATCGCTCGCCGCGCGGCGGCTCGCTGCTTGAGCGCGTTCTGTCGTCCGCGAGACTGTGTTTCAGTGCGCTGAGTTGATCATATCCTGCGCAGACTTCGCCATAGGCGCGGCGGATGCTCTCCTTGGTCGTAGCCGACAGGGCCTCGTCCGCCAGCGCCCGCTCGAACCGGCTTTTCAACTGATCCTCGCCGTTTTCGACCGTATCGATCATGGAGACCTCGCTGCGCAGCAGGGCGTGGCTGATATCGCTGAAGGCGCGCTGGGCCTTGGCCAGGATGGAGCCGTCCTCATCGGAGGAACCGCCGCGCTCGCGCACCGCCGCCTTGAGTTCTTCGGCCAGACGGCGACGCTCGGACGCCCGCGCCTCGAACCAGTGGCGATAGGCGCCGTCAGCTGTTTCGACCGCAGCTTCATGATAGCCGTCGGCGCTGTCGATCAGCCCCTCGATCAGACTGTTGAGGACCTTGATGTCGTGACTGTTGCCGCTCATCGGAAACCTTCTTGGCCGTTTCACAGGTTCAATCCCTGCCAGCAGCGAAGGTTGCCGATCTGCCCGCGCTCTACAGCTTGGTGCGCAGCGACCAGAGTTCAGGGAAGCAGCGGCGCTTCAGCGTCTCGACCAGATAGCCCACGCCATCGGTGCCCCCCGTGCCCTGACGACGGCCGATGATGCGCTCGACCGTGACCACATGCTTGTGCCGCCAGGTCAGCAGGGCGTCGTCCAGATCGACCAGCTTCTCGGCCAGTTGGTACAGGGGCCACCAGCGCTCGGTGTCGCGATACACCTCCAGCCAGGCGGCCTCGACGCCCTCGTCGGCCTCATAGGACTGGCTGACGTCGCGGTTCAGCACGGCGTCGGGCACCGGCAGGCCCGCGCGGGCCAGCTGACGCAGGGCGTCGTCATAGAGGCTGGGCGATTCCAGCGCCGCCTTCAGCGCCGCATGGGCGTCGGGGCGTTCGACGTGGAAGCGCAGGAACCGAGGGTCCTTCAGACCCAGCATGGTCTCCAGACGGCGGAACTGATCGCTCTGGAACCCCGAGCTGGCGCCCAGGTCGCCCCGGAATTTCAAATAGTCGGCGGGCGTCATGGTGGCCAGGATGTCCCAGCTCTGGGTCATCACCGACTGGATGCGGCTGACGCGGGCCAGACTCTTGTAGGCGGGCACCAGATCGCCGGCGCGCACCAGCGTCTGCGCCAGGGCCACCTCGTGCAGGATCTGCTTGAGCCACAGTTCCTTGGTCTGGTGGATGATGACGAAGAGCATCTCGTCATGCTGGTCGGAGCGCGGCTTCTGGGCGGACAGGATGTCGTCAAGCGCCAGATAGCCGGCGTAGGTCACGCCCTGCGGCTCGTGCTTGGCCGTGTCGATGGCCCGATCCCGAATATTGGGTCCGCGAATGTCGTTTGCGTCGGTCATGAACCAGCTATCGCCCGATCAGCCGGGCGGGGCCAGACCCTTTTTCGACGCGGCCGCGACCTGGGGTTAGTTGGCCGCGCGGTCGTCGGCGATGGCGTTGGCGGCCATCTGGCGGCCGTTGGCGAAGGCGTCGCGGGCGCCGTTGTAGATGAAGCCGTAGGTCGGATAGACGGTGGTGCCCAGATCGTTGATCGGGTTGTACCAGACCTTCACCCGGCTCCAGTCGCCAGAGGAGGAGACGTCGACGACGGTGACGTTTTCCTCAACCTTGCCGCGGCTGCCGCCCCAGTTGGCGTGGGTGACACGGATCACCCGGTCGGTCAGGACGTCGGAGACGACGGCGACGTGGCCGGCGCTCATCCGGCCGTGGGGCTGGAACACCAGGACCGAGCCGGTCTCAGGGGCATTGCCGGTGCGGAACTTGCTGACGGCCTGACGCCACCAGGTCCAGGCGTCGCCGAAAATCTGAATCCCCGAGAACATGCGCGCGAAGGTGACGCACTGCCAGTAGGGGTCGCCGGCCTGGGCCGGGGTGGTGCTGAAGGCGAAGAAGCCAAGGGTCGCCGCAAGGGCGGCGGCTGTGAGCCGTTTCATCATCTGGCGTGCTCCCGACTGAACGCGGACAAGCCTTAGACGATAGGGTCAGAATGTTGAAGAACTGTTTCCGACTGTTTCCCCCGTCGATCCACAGATGATCGACGCCGTTTCGCCCATCCGCGCAGGAAACTGCGGGCCGGGCGCTCGATCAGCCGATGAACAATCGCAGCGGCGACAATCAGTCCGGCGATGATCGCCAGCCACAACACCAAGGGAAGCTGCTTGTCTTCAGCGCCGGTCAGACGGGCGACGACATTGACCGCCAGTATCTGCCACGGGGCGCACAACATATAGACGGCGTAACTGATCTCGCCGAGATAGACGGCGGGCGCCGATCCCAGAACGCCCGCCTTGTCTGCGGGAATGCTGGCCAGGGTCAGGATCAGCAGGCCGCCCGACAGGACGGTGATCCCGTCCCAGCTCAACAGGGCGGCGCTGAGCGCCATCACGACCGCCGCCGCCGCAGCCAGAAGGCCCGCGCGCGGCAGGGGCGCCCGGCGATAGACCAGATAAAGGGCGCAGCCATAGGCGAAGCAGGGCACGATCCGCAGCGCCCCCCATTTGAACGTCGCCTCTGTCAGGCGATAACCCGCGACGCGCTCGAAGCCGACATAGAGCGCCGCCAGAAACAGGGCCGCCGCCCCCGTCGCCACCCACGGCCGGTTTCGCAGCTTCCATGCGGCGGCGGCGAAGAGCGGGAAGGTCAGATAGGCGAACCACTCGGCCGAAATCGACCAGGACGGATGGTTCCAGCCCGCCTCGCCGGCGAAGCCCCAGGCGTGGAGCATCAGCAGATTGGGCAGAAGGGTCTTCCAGCTTAGGATGCCGGAATCGATCGCCATCCCCGCCGCCGTCGCCGCCAGCCCCAGGGCCATGACCCCGAACAGGGTGAACAGGTGCAGCGGATAGATCCGCGCGATGCGCGCCCACAGGAAGCCCCTGTAGCCGAACCGCTTCTCACCGAAGGCCTGCAGGTAGACGTGGCTGAGGATGAAGCCCGACAGGACGAAGAAGAGTTCGACCCCCAGATAACCCTTGGCCGCCAGGGCGGGCATGCCGCCGACCGCCAGATTGGGCCACATCAGATAGACCACGACCCACAGGGCCGCGAGAAACCTGAGCGAAGTCAGGGGACGGATGTCGATCGGCGTCGCTAAGGGCGTCATGGGACCATCCTGGCCGGTGAACCGACCGGGGACAGCCCGGCCGCGCTGAGGGGATCAGTGCAAGCCCGGCGCCAGCTTGACCTTACTCGACGCGGCCGCTTTCACCCGCTCGCTCGATCGCGGCCGTGGCGGCGGCGCAGCCGGTCAGGGTCTCGCCTCCGATCTCGACCTTGGCGGTCAGGGGATAGGTCCGGTCGCTCATGCCGTCCGAACAGTCGGTCGCCGTCAGGGTGACGGTCAGATCAGCGCCCGCTTCAGTCTTCGTCGTCCAGCTGACGAGGTTGCCCTGAAGCGTCGGGCCGGGATTGGCGGCCCTCTGCTCCGGCCGGTCGACGCCGGAATAGATCAGGCCCTGCGGCGTGATCTCCACGGCCCAGAAGGGCTCGGTACCCAGCACGCGCACCGGCTGGTCCAGATCGACGCCCGCCAGGGCGCGAGGCTCGGCCTTGGCGGCTTCAGGCGCTTTTTGGGCAGGCTGGGAGCAGGCGGCGAGGACCAGCGACAGGGCGGCGGCGGAGAAGGCGGCAGGCAGGAATGCGGCGCGCATGGGCGATCCTTTCTGAGGTTCGCCTGCCAAAGTCAGGGTTTGCCGCCGCCCCGTCAAGACAGGCGCCAAAGCGGCGCGGCTGGGTTAATGTGGCGTCATGCCGATTCGTCCCGCACCAGCCACAGACTCAGGCGCCGCCTTCACGGCCTGCGAGTTCTTTGCGGGCGGCGGGCTGGCGGGGCTGGGGCTGCATCTGGGCGGCGCCGGTTTCCGCACTGTTCTGGCCAATGACATCGACGCAGCCAAGGCTCGCGCTTTTCGCGCCAACCACCCGGACACGCCGCTGATCCACGACGATATCTGGACGGTGACGCCCGATCAGGTTCCCGGCGCGCCGGACCTGTGCTGGGCCTCCTCGCCGTGTCAGGACGTCAGTCTGGCGGGCGCCCGCGGCGGGCTGAAGGCGCAGCGATCGGGCGCCTTCTGGGGCTTCTGGAAGCTGATGCAGGGGCTGGACGCCGAGGGTCGGGCGCCGCGCCTCATCGTGCTGGAAAACGTGGTCGGCCTGCTGACCTCGGGCGAGGGACAGGACTTCGCCGCCGTATGCGGGGCGATGGTCGAGGCTGGTTACACGGTCGGGGCGCTGGAGCTGGACGCGGAACTGTGGCTGCCTCAGTCGCGCCCGCGCCTGTTCATCATCGCCATGCGGGGGATCGAGGGGCCGCGTCTGAAAGGCCCCGCCCTGCCCTTCCACTCGCCGCGCCTGACCGCCGCCTGGGCGCGGCTGCCGGCGCCCCTGAAGGCGAACTGGGCCTGGTGGCGGCTGGACACGCCGCCGCGCCGCAACCTCGATCTGGCGGCGGTGCTTGAGCCTGACGTTCCCTGTTTCAACGAGGCGGAGGCGCAGACCCTGCTGGCCATGCTGTCGCCGCTGCACCGGGCGCGGCTGGAGGCGATCCAGGCCTCGGGCGAGCGGCGCGTGGGCGCCGCCTTCCGCCGGGTGCGGACCAAGGACGGGCAGAAGCTGCAACGGCTGGAGCTGCGCTTCGACGGGCTGGCGGGCTGTCTGCGCACGCCGTCGGGCGGATCGTCGCGGCAATATGTGGTCATCGTTGAAGACGGCCGGGTCGCCCTGCGCCGCCTGACCGGGCGCGAGGCGGCGCGGCTGATGGGGGTGGACGAGGCCTATCGCCTGCCCGCCAGCGAAAGCGCGGCGCTGAAGCTCATGGGCGACGCCGTGGCCGTGCCCGTCGTCGCGGCCCTGACACGCGGCCTGTTCCTGCCCGCCCTGACCGACAGCGCCGAAGCCGCAGCCTGAACCGTCAGTAATAGAGCTCTTCGTCCTTACGGTCCTCGGAGCCCTCGATGCCGGGGTCCAGATGGTTGTCGACCCGATCGTCCCAGCCGTCGCGATCCGAGCGGAAGGCCAGAGCCATCAACCCCCAGGCCAGGCCGACCGTGCCCAACACGCCCAACCCCATGGCGATCCAGCCGTGCAGGCTCATCTCGCCGCCGCCGATCAGACGCCAATAGGCCGCCAGCCCAAGCGTGCTGACGGCCGAGATGGCGACGGCGAGAACCAGCGACCGCAGAAGCCGGAACAGCCGCCCGCCTCTGGAGGTCTTTGTCATGGTTCAGCTCAGCGCTGGACCCACTGGCCCTGGGCGTTCTTGTACCATTGGCCCGAGCTGATGCGCGGCAGCAACTGGGTCTCGAACATCCGGGCCCCGGCCACTTCGGCCGTGGTGCCGGCGTCGGCGGCGCTGCGGGCGTAGGCCTGGCGACGACCGGCGTTGGTGGCGCTGATGGCGGCCTGGGTGTCGCCGTCGACCGAGGTGCGCACGCCGACATAGCCGTCGGCCTGCTCGCCCGCCGCACCTGCGGCCTTGGCCTGATCGACCAGAGCCTTCTGCGAGGCGGTCTGGGCCACGGCGGCGCCGGCGGCGACGCCCAGGGCGGCCACAGCGGCCACGGCGACGAAGAGTTTGCGATTAGTCATGTCAAAGCCCCCTTTCGTATCAGAACAGGTTGGGGTTTTCGCGGAGCAGGTTCTGCAGTTCCTGGTCCAGCTTGATGCGGATATCGGCGTCGAGCTTGGCGTAGATTTGCAGCGGCTCGCTGAACTTGATGTTCACCGTAGGCGCGCATGCGGCCAGGCTGACGGCGCTGAGGCCGAGCGCAGCGACGATCTGACGCTTGCTGATCATGAGGCCGATCTCCGAAGGCGGCGTTGGAAGTCACCGCCATATAACGCTGCGGCGAGTGAACGGGTTCTGAACAAAGCGGAGCCGCCGATCAAGGCTGCTCATCCGTCGTCAGCACGGGCGTTTCGCCGCGCCGGGCGTATTCAAGCAGATCCGAGACGATCTGATTGGCGTTCCACGTCGTGTCCAGCGTCAGGTCGATCGGCGTATCGGACGGCAGATTCAGCTTCTTGTTCATGAAGTCGCGGCGGATCAGCTCCATGAAGGTCAGACGCAGTTGTTCGCGCTCGGGCGGATCGTGGCGGCCGTTGATGCGGAAGCGGACGCCCAGACGCCCCTCGTCCAGACTGTTGACCTCGGCGGTCAGGTCGCTGATCGCCAGGTCCTGCATGGCCTGATAGGCCAGATCCTGCATGGTGTTGGGCGGCAGATCGGCAGAGTTCGCGCCTCCACCCGCGCCGAGATCGTCGAACACCTCGGGCTGGATCGACAGGCGGCCGGGCCGCACCCCGTTCAGCACGCCGCCGACGATGCGCCAGCCCGCCTTGGGGTCATAGGTGAAGGGCAGACGGCCGGACACCACGGCGTCCAGTTCCGCCTTGTCCTGAAGATTGGCGCTCTTCAGCAGCTCGTTCAGCTGCACGCCCTCGACCACGATCACCCCGCCCCAGCCCTCGCCGGGCGTCAGCGGCAGGGACAGGGGCTCGACGCTGATGCGCCCGCCCGCCGCCTGAATCCGCCCTCCGCCGATGGTCAGGGCTTTTTCGTCCAGACCGAACGTCAGCTGGAAATCGGTCAGCGGCGTCACCGTCTGCACGCGGTCGGCGGTCAGCTTCTGATCCGGCGCGGTGATCAGGGGCGTCAGACTGGTGAACTCCACCTGCCCCTTCAGACCCTGAACCTTGCCCGCCGGGCTGGTGAAATCCAGATCCGGCACGGTCAGAACGCCGGAACTGGTCGCCCCCTCGGCGGTCCAGTCGAACCGCCCCTCGAACCCGGCCGAACCCTCGACCGGCGACTTCACATAGTCGGCGACCAGCGGGCTGAGGTCGTCGGGCTGAAGCCCATGCTCGGTGAAGATCAGATTGGGTGCGGAAATCGCCGCCCCGCCCGCCTGAAGGCGCCCGTCGTGGCGCAGGTCGATGCGGCCGACTTCATGGCCCAGTCGACTGAGATCGAAACCGGCGGTCCAGACCTCATCGGCGAGTTGCGCCTCGCCCTCGGCCTGAAGCGGAAGGAAGCGGGCCGGATCGGCGACGTCGGACGCCTGGGCCTTGGAGATCGCGGCTCGCATCGACAGCCCCCTGGCGGCGCCGTCGACGGCCAGAGAGCCTTCCGCTTCGGAAAACCGCATCTCAAGAAACGGCGCCGTCGCCGCTACATCGGCCAGACGCGCCCGCGCGCGCCAGGCGCCGCCCTGGGCCGTGATCAGCGGCTCGTCGCCAGGGCATACCCGGCCCGAGATCGCCTCGACCGAGTTCTCGCCCAGGTCCAGCTTGCCGACCGTCAGCGGGATGCAGTCGTCAGCCGTATAGGTCAGCCGCCCGCCCGACGAAGCCAGTTCGCCCTGGGTGCTGAAGGCGATGTCGCGCGCCGGGCCGAAGTCCAGTCCGGCCCGTCCCTTGAGGCGCGCCGCAAAGCCGCCGCGCGTCAGACGCCACTCGATCCCTTCAAAGCGGGCTTCCGGCAGGCCGCCGCCGCGCGTGGAGGTCAGGCTCAGCGCCCCGCCCCCATTAGGCCCCTCGCCCGAGGCGAACAGAGGCTTGCGGTGCGCCTCCAGCCGCAGTTCGCCGCCGTTGGCCGGGCGCGCCGTGATCGGCTGCGGCAGGCTCAGTTCCAGTCCGGCGTTGTCGCTGGCCAGGCGGATGCGCGGCGCGTTCAGGGCGAAGTCGCCCAGGGCGCGCTTCAACTCAGCCATTTCCGGCAGGTCGTCCGCCGTCGGCGCGCCCATAGAGGTCACGGCGGCATGATCGACCTTGAGCGCGCCCTGAACATCGATGCGGGTCACGGCGTCGCGCACGATATCCACATCCAGCGCGCCGTTGGCGCTACGCAGGTTGAAGTCCTTGGCGCGCACTGAGCGCGCCTGAAGCGTCACTGGGCCCTGCACCTCCAGCGCATCGCCGTGGCCGCCCGCGCGCAGGCTGGCCGAGGTCAGGTTCAGCCCCTCCAGCCGCGTGTCGCCCACCCGGCCCGAACCGGCGCTGAGGCGCGCAGGCGTCGTCAGCCGCCACTGCGCTTGCCCCGCATCGACGCCGCCGGACACCGACAGATCGGCGTCCGTCAGACGAAGGTCCAACGCGTTCGCCTGTAGCCCCTCGCCGGCGACAGCGGCCGCCGTGGCCGTCGCCTGCCCCTTGCCCGTCAGCGCGTATTTGTTGAGCCAGCCCGAGACCTGACCGTCGAACCTGAGGTCGGCGACGATCGTGCGCGCCCTGACCCCGGCGCCGCCCGCAGCATCCGCCGCGAACCGGCCCGTCAGGGCGACGCGCCCGTCGCCGCGCCGCGTCTTCATGTCCGGATAAGGCAGGTCGCCTTTCAGATGCAGGACGGCGCCCTCGCCGCTAGCCTGATCCCCAGCTGCAAACCGTTCCGCCTGAAGATCAAGCGCGATCGCCAGCCGATCGCCGGTCGTCGTCGCCTCGACCACGCCGCCCAGACCGCGCGCCTCGATCCCGCCGCTCTTGAGCGAGGCCGCAGGCATACGGCCCGACAGACGCATCAGCTTGCCGTTGTCGATGCGCGCGTCGGCCAGCAGATTAACCGGCCCGTATTCCGTGTCGATGCGCGCCTGACCGCTTTCGACGATGACGAGGGGCGCGCGCGAATCCGGCTTGGGCGGCTTGCCGGTGAACTCTTCGACCAGAGGGTCCAGACTGCCCAGAGACAGCTTGCCGTCCTTCCACGCCGCGCGGACGATCGGCCGAACCAGCCGCACCCGACTGGGCGTCACGCCCAGCCCGGCTTTCGACCAGGGCAGGCCCACGGCGTAATCGACCTCGACCCGCTCGACCTTGAAATCAGGATTGCGGGGATCGCCGATGGAGATCCTGCCGACGAAGCCGTTGACCTCCAACCGCTCGACGTCGACGTCGGCGTCTATGCCCTTGCGCTCCAGCCAGCCGACCAGCAGTTCGCGCGCCGCCGCCCGGCGGTTCAGGTAGAGCGCCGCCGCCAGCACCAGCAGCACCATCAGGGCGACCCCGGCGCCCTTCATCAGGGCGCGCACAGGAGAAGGCTTGCGAGGTCGCTCGCGCGGCGAGGAAGGATCGGCGTCTTCGGTCAAGGTCGCGGGACGATCATCATCTAACGGTTAAAGGCGACAACGCCACAAAATGCGCCACGATGACAGTCGTTGCCTTGCGACAACTATACCGTGTCATCATCGCCACTACACGACGATCAGACCCTAAAAATGGCGAAGATTCACGACAAGACCGCAGCGAACGTCGAAATACTTCATCAATCCCCCGCCAAGTTAACCGAATGTAACCTGACCGCTTCCCAACATGGATCAGGCGGGCTATACGGCTCGCTTCACTGTCGGTCGGGGACGTCCGGCGTGACCTAATTTCGACTGGTCTGGCGCAGCACGCGTCGTCGATTCGCCGGGGACCCATGGCTCAGTTCGATCCTCGCCGCCAGCCTGTTCGGCTTGCGCCGCACCTGCTGACCACCTGCGCCGCCGTTGGCATCGCCCTGCTTGCGGGTCGAGGGTTTGAACAGGTGAAGGCCGAGGAGGTTCCTCCTCTGACGGCGGAACAGATCGAATTCCTGGAAGCCCAGGCCTACGCCGCCGCCGCCGCTCCGGCCGGCATGACCACCCCCGAAGCCATTCCCGTGCAGATTCGTCGCGGCGAGACGTTCGAACAGGCCGTGCGCCGCACCGGCGTCGGCGCCGAGGAAGCCCGCGCCGTGGCCGACACCGTCGCCAGCGCCTTCGACCTCAAGGACCTGCGCGCCGGCCTGCGTTTTGAAACCGCCGTGTCCAAGCCGCGCGGCGGCATGGGCGACGCCCGCCTGATCGGCCTGACCATGCGCACCGGCCCGGCCAGCCAGCTGACCGTGTCGCGCAGCTTCGACGGCGCGCTTCGCCTGCGCTCGCTCGACGAGAAGGTGACCGAGGAAACCGTCGTCGCCAACGACAAGGTTCAGCGCTCCCTGTCCGCCAGCGCCCGTGAACTAGGCGCGACCTCGGCCGTGGTGCGCCGCGCCAGCCAGCTGTTCGCCCACAAGTTCGACATGCAGCGCGACGTGCGCGCCGCCGACGAATTCACCCTCGTCTTCGACCGCAAGGTCACCGAATCGGGCCGCACCGTCGAGACCGGCGAACTCCTCTATGCGGAGCTGAAGGGCCACGCCTTCTATCGCTTCCAGCCCGCCGGCTCGAAGACGGCTCAGTATTTCGACGCCACCGGCAAGAATACGCGCACCGCCATGATGCGCACGCCGCTGCAGAACTTCCGCCGTGTCAGCTCCAACTTCGGCGTCCGCACCCACCCGATCTCGGGCTATCGCAAGATGCACCAGGGGATGGACTTCGCCGCATCGACCGGCACCCCGGTCGTGGCCCCCGCCGACGGCGTGGTGGTCGAGGCCCGTCGTTGGGGCGGCTACGGCAACTGGCTGCGCATCCGCCACGCCAACGGTCTGGAAAGCGGCTACGGCCACCTGTCGCGCTACGCCTCGGGCATGCGCGCGGGCCAGCGCGTGACCCAGGGCCAGGTCGTCGCCTATGTCGGTTCGACCGGCGCCTCGACCGGACCGCACCTGCACTATGAAATCTGGCGCAACGGCCAGCGGATCAATCCCTCGGGCATCAAGACCCAGGAAGGCACCGTTCTGGCAGGCGCCGACCTGAACGCCTTCCGCGCCGAGAAGGCCCGCATCGACCGCATCATCGCCGCCGGAGGCCAGCGCCGCCCCACCGCCGTGCAACAGGCCGCCAACGGCCTGCGTCCCGCCGAAGGCTGATACCGGACCATAGACGCGCCTCACCCGACCAGTTGCGGCGCGCCTTCCTGATTCGGACACCGCATGCCGTGGACCCACAGGTCCGCCTCGCCCAGACGCACGCCCAGAAGCTCCAGCAGGGGCTGAACCACCCCGTCCAGAACGGGGCCTAGCGGCGTCAACAGCCCCCGGACGGTCCCCAACAGTTCGCTGACCGGCAAACTTATCAGCCCCCCCAGCAACTCGACCTTCAGGTCCAGTTTCGTCAGCAGGCTCACGATCACCCCCTGGCCGAACTGTTTCGAGCCCACCGTCCTGGGTTCGCCCGCGCCGATATCGGCAGCGGTGAAGCGGACCTGGCGCCAATCAGGGTCGGCCGCCTCTATGTCCGCCCGACCGGTCACATTCGCCACCTTGAGACCGAGAAGCCCCAGGACCGACACCAGAGGCGCAGGCGTGACGTTCAGTTTCGACTTGAAGTCGCGCAGTTTGGTCTTGTCGACGGCGCCGATCGCCGCCCGCGCCACGCCTGGCTTGACCTCCAGCGTCACGCCGGGCCCTGGGCCGCAGTCGATCTGCTTCAGCCGCGCCTCCGCGCTCGCCGCTTCGATCAGGACAGGAAGTTTGATCGCGGTGAGATCCGACAGGGCCTTGGCGGTCGTCGCCTCAAGATAAATCCGCGTCTGCACCGTGCGGATGATCGGCTCGTCCTTGTTGGTCACCGTCAGCCATGGCGACCGGTTGGGTCGCTCGCCGATGGCCAGCATGACATCCAGGTCGGCGATGCCGAGCCGCGCGCCCACATCCAGCGCCAACTGGCGTTCCTTGTTCGCCGTTTGCAGGGTCGCCATCAGCAGGTCAAAGACAGACACCTGGGCGTTCAACCGCTCACGCAATCCCTGACGGGCGTCGGCCTCCACGCCGATCAGGTCGCCGAGCTTCAAACGGGCGTCCGCGGGCGCGCCCGCCAGCTTGCTCAGCGCGCTGCTGGGCCCCGAGCCTGCAATCCGCTCCAGCACGCGCAGGACACGCCCCGTCTCGACCTCTTGCTTCAGCAGGGCGTCATAGTCCCCCGCCGTCACCCCCAGGTCCGCCGCCAGCGCGTCCGAGAACTGCAACAGGCTGACCTGGGCGTCGAGCAGGCTTCTGTAATCCATCAGGGTCAGCGACACGCGGCCTCCCAAGAGGCCCGACAACAGACTGTTGGCCAGCCCCCCATCAACCGACCCCAGCCGCGACCCAATCGAGAACATGGCTGTCGGCGCGCCGCCGGGCCGCGCGGCCGTCGCCTGTTTGGTGACCGACACCGCATCACGCCCCAGAACGACGCGGCCAAAGAACAAGGGGGCGGGCGCCGTCGCCGTCACCTGCGCCGCGCTGACCTGCCCTGCGGCCGCGACGAACCTCTGAGACGGCTTCAGCCTGGGGTCCGGCGTATAGACGCCAGTCTGCACGCTCAGGGTCGCGATATCCGCCAGATTGGCCCGCGCCGTCGCCTCCGCCGCCGCTTCGGCGTGCTGAAGCGAGCCCGCGGCGGCCAGCGCCGACAGATCGACTGCGCCTTGCAACTCCCGCCCCTTCAGGACCACCATTCCCACATCGACCGCCAGGGCGGCGCTGACGCAGATCAGCGCGCCGGCGGCCGCCGACATGATCGCCACCCCCCCGCGCCGGTTTCGTCCCAGACGGGCGATCAGATTGCGTACAGTCTTCGACCCAGCCATCTCAGACCTCATTGATCTGAATGACGGCGGCGCGACGGATGACCTTGGGCGGCGACACCGTCAGCGGGGCCAGAGCCATCAGAGGGTGATGACCGGCGTCATAGGCCACCACGACGCGGAAAAACCGACCGTCAACGCTGGTCTCGACGGTAGCGTCCACGCTCCTCAGTCCCAGGTTGCGCAGATGTCCCGCGACCCCATCACGGGCCAACTGCTCCCGTTCGACTGCATCTAGCCCCGCGACCGCCGCGCGCGCGCCCTCCGACACCGCCGCCTGAACAGAATGGGCCATCCACAACCAGCCGCCGTAGACGATCATGCCGACGACCAGCAGCAGGAAGAAGGGACCGACGATAGCGAACTCGATCGCCGCCGCGCCTCTACGCCTGCCCACTACACCAGAACCACACGCCTTCTGCATCGTCGCGCTCCTGACTGAGCAGCGATCATGCGAAACACAACTTAAAGGAGAATGTAGGCGCTGAACAACTCGCGCGCCCTACCGCTGCGTCGGAGCTCTGCGTGCTGGAGAAAGCGCTGGCGAAGTGTTGGAGCGGGTAGCGAGAATCGAACTCGCGACATTCAGCTTGGGAAGCTGACGTTCTACCTCTGAACTATACCCGCATCGCCTAGGCGAGCGCGGAAGATATAGGGCGCGGAGCAAAAGAAAAGGCCCGGCGAACCGGGCCCCTGATTTTTCTCAGATCAGGCGACGAGCCTAGTCGCGCACTTCCTCGACCTTGACGCCGCGCTTGGCCAGCATGGTCTGGACGCTGTCGGCGCCTGCCAGATGGCCCGCGCCCACCGAGATGAAGGCCGTGCCTGAACCTTCGAGCAGGGTCATGATCTGCTGGGTCCAGTCGGCGTTGCGGCGCGTCAGCATGACGTCGTACATCTCGGGAGACTGGTCCTTCATCTCCCGGCCGATCAGGGCGTCAAGGCCATCAACGTCGCCGGTCGACCAGGCGCCGACCATGCGACCCAGGAACTCGGGCGCCTGATCGAACTCCTTCAGGCCGGAGCGCAGCATGGCCAGTTGCGCCTCTTCGGACATGTCGGCGATCAAGCCGATCTGCTGCGACATGGTCTCAAAGCCCTTGATCGGCTTGCCGGTGGCGGCGGCGCGGGCGTGCAGCACCTGATCCCCGCCGTTCTGCGGCAGATAACCTGCCTTGCTGATGCTGGCGATCGCCAGTTGCAGGGCCGCGAACCAGGGGCGCAAGGGATCCAGGGCGGCCCCCGTGGAGCCGACCTGGCGTGCGGCGGCGTCGAGGTCGGCCAGTTCTTCAGCCGTCAGCAGGCTGGACAGGGGGCGGTCGGGCGACACGCCCTTGGCCTGAAAGATCGGCACGGCGCCGGCCACATCGTTCAGATCGGCGATTTCAAACCAGTATTCGTCGGCGCTGACGAAGGCCCGCTCCAGCCTGGCGCTGCCCCAAGGCGTCTCGGGCTTCAGCACATGGACGGTGCCGAACAGATAGAGGGTCGAGTCCTCGTCCTTCACCACCCACAGGCGCGGACCCGATCCGGCCGGAGCGGCCACCACCGCGGCGGGATCGACGGCGGCGGGCGCCGCCTGGGCGAAAGCGGGCGTGGTCGGCGCCAGCAGGGCGGCAGCCAGAACTGCGGTCGAGGCGGCGACGGAAACGGAGGCGCGGCTCCAAAGGCGGCGGATCATGGTCAGACTCCCAAGGGGTCGCAGAAAAAGCGGATGGCGCGTCAGCCCTCTTCGTCGATGAAGATGGACTCGATGGGCATTTCAAACAGCCGGGCGATCTTGAAGGCCAGCGGCAGGGACGGGTCATAGCGGCCGGTTTCGAGCGCATTCACCGTCTGGCGCGACACGCCCAGTTCCTGCGCCAGGTGCGCCTGGCTCCAGTCGCGCTCGGCGCGCAATACCTTGAGGCGGTTCTTCACGGCGTCCTCCTCAACGGCGTCCCAGCCACCACCAGGCCCAGGCCAGGCCGTAGCCGGCGAGCTGGAACAGCAGAATGGCCATCATGCCGTTCAACAGCAGCTCCGGCGGCGTCTCGCCCGCCCATTGAGGCAGGACGACTTCGTCCCGGCGCAGCGACAGGGCCATCAGCAGCACCGCGCCGACCGCCATGCCGCTGGTTCCGCCCCAGAACCAGGCCCATTTGTGAGCCTCACGCGCAGCCTCATCGAGATGACGCCACCACCAGACGCAGATCGACAGCGCCGCCGCCATCACCAGACTCAGCATCACAGCGGTCATGGCGAACCCGGCCACGCCGGGCTGTTCGGACAGGATGACGCCCAGGACGCCGCCGATCAGGCCCAGCCCCAGGGAGACCGCGAACACCAGCAGGGCGCCGCGAACTCCCAGCGGTTTGAATGATTTGAACGACATCAGCGCTCTCAAGCAGAAACAGACAAGTTTGTTTGTCAGTCCCAGCGCGGAACGTCAAGCGTGTTTGTCACATTCCGACGTCACTCCGGGGCGTTCAGTAACTCCGGACGGCTGAGGGCGCGGGGGGATTGTTCGACCGCATTCAGTTCGGGCAGCTCCTTGCCTTCGTGGTCGACCTTCAGGTCCTCGAAGCGGCGCGCAGAGACCATGACCTGACTCTCCAGCGAGCCGACGAACTGGTTGTAGCGAGAAACGGCCGCATCCAGCGCCTTGCCGACCGAAGCCGCGTGGCCCCCCATGACCGACAGCCGCTTGTAGAGCTCCTTGCCCAGCCTGGCGACGTCCTCGGCGTTCTTCGCCTGCTCCTCGGCGCGCCAGCCATAGGCGACCGCCTTGCACAGGGCGAACAGGGTGGTGGGCGTGACGATGACCACGCGCGAGGCCATCGCCGTGGTCATCAGGTCCGGCTCATGATCCAGCGCGGCGGCCAGGAAGGCATCGCCGGGCACGAACATGGCGACAAAATCGGGGCTTGGTTTGAACTGGTCCTGATAGGCCTTGGATGACAGCTGACGCACATGGGTCTTCATGCTGGCGGCGGTGCGCAGCGACATGGCGCGGGCCTGGGCCTCCTCGTCGCCGTCCGCCTCGTCGGCGAAGGCCAGCGACACCTTGGCGTCGATGACGAACATGCCGCCGCCGGGCAGTTTGACGATGAAGTCCGGGCGCTGCTGGCGGCCCTCATCGGTGGCCGAAGAGTTCTGCTCCTCAAAGTCGAAGCGGCCCGCCATGCCTGCGGCTTCCAGCACATTGCGGCAGGTCTGCTCCCCCCAGCGGCCGCGACGGCCGGTGTTGCCCTTCAGCGCCTCGGTCAGGCGCCGCGCCTCGTCGCGGGTGGCGGTGGAGGCGGCCATCAACAGGCTGAGCTGCTCCTTCAGCCCGCCGTTCTCGTCGGCGCGCTGTTTTTCCAGCGCCGTGACGTGCTGCTGAAACTTGGCGAGGGTTTCCGAGACCGGCTTGAGCTGGGCCTCCATCCGTTCGCGCGCGACGCGGTCCTGGGCCTGGAAGGTCTCGGTGGCGCGGGCGACCAGCTTGGTCGCCACCGCCTCGGCCGACTGCGAGGCCTGGGCCTTGAGGAACTCGGCCATGGAGTCGCGGCTCTCCTCCATCAGCTCCAGCCGGGCGTCGGCGGCGTCCAGCGCGCCGCGCGCCTTCTGCCAGCCCATATAGGCCCAGAGGAAACCGCCGCCCGCCATGAGCGCGACGACCAGCAGGATGAGTTCGAGCGTGTTCATGCTCCGTTCCTAGCGGGAGTCGGAGCCCGTTGGAAGTTACCCCTCCCGATCGGAGCGGCTTCAGGCTGGGCGTCGCGCGCGCAGGGCCTGGATGATGGTGCCGTCGTCCAGCCAGTCCAGCTCGCCGCCGACGGGGACCCCGCGCGCCAGGGACGTGACCTGCACCCCTGCCGCCGACAGGCGCTCGGCCAAATAGTGGGCCGTGGTCTGGCCGTCGACCGTGGCGGGCAGGGCCAGAACGACCTCCCTCGCCTCGCCGCCCCCCATCTCGCCGCCTTTGACGCGGCCGATCAGTTCGGCGATGCGCAGCTGTTCGGGGCCGACGCCGTCCAGCGCCGACAGCAGGCCGCCCAGCACATGATACTTGCCGCGAAAGGCGCCCGAACGCTCCATGGCCCACAAAGCGCCGGCCTCTTCGACCACGCAGATCAGGGCGTTGTCGCGGGTCTGGTCCGAACAGACCGAGCAGGGATCGCGCGTGTCGGGCGAGCCGCAGACCGAACAGTTGACGACCTTTGCCGCCGTCTCGGCCAGAGACGCCGCCAGCGGGACCAGCAGCTGCTCGCGCCGCTTCAACAGGGCCAGCGCCGCGCGCCGGGCGGAGCGCGGCCCCATGCCCGGCAGCTTGGCCAGCAGGCTGATGAGCCGTTCGATTTCCGGCCCCGCGGAAGCGGCCATCAGAAGAGTTTCGGCATTCCGGGGATGTTCATCCCGGCCATGGGGCCGGCGGCCTCGCGCATCAGGGCGTTGTTGACCTCGTCCAGCTTGCGCTTGGCGTCGGCGTGGGCCGCGACGATCAGGTCGGCCAGAATCTCGCCCTCGCCGGGGGCTATCAGGCTGTCGTCGATCTTCACCGAGGTGATTTCGCCGGGGCCTTTCAGGGCGATGGTCACAAGACCGCCGCCCGACGTGCCCTCGGCGGTGGATTCGGCCATTTTAGCCTGGGCGTCCTGCAGCTTCTGCTGCATCGCCTGGGCCTGTTGCATCAGGGCGTTGAGATCTTTCATGCCCCTTAGATAGGGCCAAGCGCCGCGCGGCTCCAGACCCAGGCGAAGAAAGCGTCCGCCCGCCTCTGTAGATATTTCGCAGAAAATCATCGGCCGATCCCTTGACGCCTTCGCCGCCTCTCCCTAATTAGCCACACTTGAAGTTACCAATCAGTTTCTGGAGAAGCCGTAATGGCCTTTGACGCCCTTTCCACCCGTGACGTTCCGGTCGCCGACGCCGTTCTGGCCCAACTGTTCACCGAAGCGCGTACGCGCAACGGCTGGAGCGACCGGCCGGTGTCCGAAGAGCTGATCCGCAAGCTGTACGACCTGACCAAGTTCGGCCCGACGGCGGTCAACATGACCCCGGCCCGTTTCGTCTTCGTCACCTCGCCGGAAGCCAAGGCGCGTCTGTCCGTGCACATGGCCGAGGGCAACCGGGCCAAGACCCTGGCCGCGCCGGTCAACCTGATCATCGCCCAGGACATCGACTTCCACGACACCCTGCCCAAGCTGTTTCCGCATGCCCAGGGCGTCCGCGACTGGTTCCTGGACGAGGCCGGCCGACGCGAGGCCGCCTTCCGCAACGCCTCGCTGCAGGGCGGCTATCTGACCATCGCCGCGCGGGCGCTGGGTCTGGATGTCGGTCCGATGTCAGGCTTCGACCCGGCAGGCGTGAAGGCCGAGTTCTTCCCCGACGGCAATGTCGAGCCGAACTTCATCATGAACCTGGGCTATGGCACGGACGAGAACCTGTTCCCGCGCTCGCCCCGCCTCGACTTCGAGGAAGCCGCGCAGATCCTGTAACGCCCCTCCTCCCCATCGACTGGGGCGGAAACTATCAGTCGTCGTCGCCCGCCTCGCCGTCCTCGGGGATGGCGGGCATCTCGACGGCCGGGGCCAGGGTGACGATCTCCTTGATCTCGGCGCCGGGGAAGGCCTGCATGATCGACACGACGAAGGGGTCCGCCTCGACCGCCGCGCGGCGGGCGATGCGGGCCTTTTTCTCGACCTCGATCAGGGTCTCGCCGCCGCCCTGGCCGTTGGCGGCGATCAGCCAGGTGCGGCCGGTCCATTCCTTCAGCCGACCCGCCAGACGCCGCGCCAGATCGTGGGGCGAGCCTTCGGCCGGTTCATAGGTGATGGCGCCGGGGCGGAAGCTGACGACGCGGACGTAGCGCTCCACGTCCATCTGCAGGGTGATCTCGCGCTTCTCGCCAATCAGGGCGACCACGGCCTCGAAGCTCTGCGGATCGGGCAGGGCGGGCGCCGCCATCGGCCGCGCCGCCAGCATGGCCGAGGCGCCGCCGCCTCCCCCGCCTGAGCTCCCGCCGCGAGGGCCGCCAGCCCCGCCGCCGGGCACGCCGCCCGACTGGATCGCCTTCAGCGCCTCTTCGGGACCGGGCAGGTCCGCGGCGTAGGCCAACCGCACGATGGCCATTTCCACCGCATCGGCGGGATTGGGCGCGCGCCGCACCTCGTCCAGCGCCTTCAGCAGCATCTGCCACGTCCGCGACAGCGTCCCGGCCGAAATGGCCGCGCCCAGCGCCGCCAGCTTCTGCGCCTGATCGCCGGGCAGGCGGGTGGCGTTCGGCCCCAGCATCTTGGCGACCGAGGCCGCATGGCAGTGCTCCAGCAGGTCATTGGCCACCTGCACCGGATCGGCGCCGTAGCCGTACAGGGTGCGGAAGGTCGTCAGCGCCTCGGCTGTCTTGCCCGCCATCGTCTGTTCGAACAGGGCGATGGTCTGGGTGCGGTCGGCTAGACCCAGCATGTCGCGCACCGTGGCCGTCTCGACCACCGCGCCGCGCTCGGCCTGAACCAGCGCCTGATCCAGCAGGCTGAGGCCGTCGCGCACCGAGCCCTCGGCCGCGCGGGAAATCAGCGCCAGCGCCTCCTGCTCGATCTTCATGCCCTCGCGCTCGGCGACGCGGCCCAGATGCCCGACCAGAACCTCAGGCTCGACCCGGCGCAGGTCGAAACGCTGGCAGCGGCTCAGGATCGTCACCGGCACCTTGCGGATCTCGGTGGTGGCGAAGATGAATTTGGCGTGGGGCGGCGGCTCTTCCAGCGTCTTCAGCAGGGCGTTGAACGCCTGCGTCGACAGCATGTGGACCTCGTCCAGCACATAGACCTTGTAGCGGGCCTCGACCGGCGCGTAGCGGACGCTCTCTAGAATGTCGCGGATGTCGTTGACGCCGGTGTGGCTGGCGGCGTCCATCTCCATCACGTCCATGTGCTGGCCCGCCATGATGGCAGCGTCGTGCCGCCCGTGAGCGGTCAGGGCCAGGGACGGCTTGTCGATTGTCTCGGTTTCGTTGTTGAGCGCGCGGGCCAGCAGGCGAGCGGTCGTCGTCTTGCCGACGCCCCGCACCCCGGTCAGCATGAAGGCGTGGGCGATCCGCCCGGTGGCGAAGGCGTTGGTCAGGGTGCGGACCATCGCCTCTTGGCCGATCAGGTCCTCGAACGCGCGCGGGCGATATTTGCGGGCCAGGACGGTGTAAGCCTCGTCCTGCGCTGGCGGCGCCTCGGCCGCCGCAGGGGCGGGCGCAGGCGCGGGCTCCGCCTTCGGTTCAGGAGCCGGTTCAGGCGCCGGTTCGGCCGCCGCGACAGGCGGCGGGGCGCCGAACATGTCGTCGGTGTTGGGGTCGCGCTCCTCGACTTCGGGCGCGTCTTCCTCCCACGGAGGACCATCGAGACTGTGATCGGCGTCGCTCATGGTCCTGTCTTAGCGCGAAGGGGGGCTGTCGCGCACCCCCTCGCGCCAGAGAGAGACTCAGAGATCGGTGGGCAGTTGGCCGCCGTTGTCGCGGATCTTCTGGATCACCTGCTTGTGCAGCCAGATGTTCATGCTGGCGCTGTCTGACTTGTCCCCAGTGTAGCCCAGTTCGTCGGCCAGCTCCTTGCGCTCGGCCAGCGAGGACTCCATGCCCACCAGCTTCATCAGGTCGACGATGGAGGTGCGCCAGTTCAGCTTCTGCGCGCGCTGCTCGTTCATGAAGTCCAGGATGCCGGCGACATCGACCTCGGGCGCGGGCTGGGGCGCGACGGCGGCTGCGGTGGGGGACGGCGCCGGAGTCGGGGCCGACGCTTCGGGGGCGGGGGCCGCGGGCGTCGCCTCCTTCTTCTTGAAGACGCCGCCGAGAATCTTGCCGAGAATGCTCATTCGCCTGCTCCTGAAAGGGATGAAGCCCTTTCAGCGAATGAGGCGCGCGCCGGTTCCGTGAAGCTTAGACGACGGGGTAGATGCAAACGATAGCGCGCTCAAACAGCGAGGCTTCGCGAGCCGAGCGATAGCGCACTAAACATGACGCACAAAAAAAAGCGCTCAAGTCGTGAGCGCCCGCGGCGCGAACATAGCGCCCTAAAATAGGGTAGAGACCGCGACCCGAAGGGGAATTCGTTGTGGCTGCTGCCTTCCGGCCCTGACCAGATTGGCGAAGCCTTCGCCCGCGATCTCCGAGAGGGGATATGAAGGCGGACGGCGCGGGAATCAAGCCCTCCCCTGTACGCGCCGTCGGGGCTATGAAGCGACATGCCCTATCGCAACGCCTTTTCCGGCAATCCCCTCGACCGCTCCGGCGACCTTCGCAACGACGCCGCCTGGCTGGCCGAGCAGGAAGCCAATCCCGAAGCCCTGGCCATGATCCTGTGGGAGGGGCGGCCGCTGATCGAAACCCATGAGGGCGCCGAGCGGCTGGTCTGGCTGTCGCTGGGCCATGCGCGCGATCTGGCGCGCGACCGCGACGTCTTTCTGGGCCTGTGGAAGGGGGCGCCGGTCTTCGCCGCAGAGTTCGAGGGCTCGATCGACCCGACCAGCGGTCCCGCCGGAGGCCTGGGCCGCTTTGTCGAAATGCGCGAGGCGGCGGTCGTCCTGCCCGAAGCCGACGCCGCCATCGCCGCCACAGCCAAGAGCCTGTTCGACTGGCGCCGTCGTCACGGCTTCTGCGCCGCCTGCGGCAAGGCGTCGGATCAGGCCTCCGGCGGCTGGAAGCGCGTCTGCCCGGCTTGCGGGACCGAGCATTTCCCGCGCGTCGACCCGGTCGTCATCATGCTGCCGGTCTACAAGGGCGGCGCCGAGCCGGTTTGCCTGCTGGGCCGCCAGGCGGCCTGGCCCGCCGGTCGGATGTCGGCTCTGGCGGGCTTCATGGAGCCGGGCGAAGCGATCGAGGAAGCCTGCGCCCGCGAGGTGATGGAGGAGGCCGGGCTGACGGTCTGCGACGTGCGCTACCACTCCAGCCAGCCCTGGCCCTTCCCGGCCCAGCTGATGATCGGCCTGATCGCTGAGGTCACGACCGACGAGGCCGCCCCCGACCAGACCGAGCTTGAGGCCGTCGCCTGGCTGACCAAGGCCGAGGCGCGCGCCGTTCTGGACGAGACGCACCCGACCATCCACGCCCCACCGCCCTACGCCATCGCGCGACGGCTGCTGGAAACCTGGGCGGCGGAATAAAGCCCTTCTCCCCTTGTGGGAGAAGGACAGCAGGGTCACGCCAGCGCTCGCGCCGCCTCCAGGTCGGCTGGATTGTCCACCGACAGCGGCGCCTCGTCGATCACTGAGGCCCAGATCTGCAGGCCCATCTCCAGGGCGCGCAGTTGCTCCAGCTTCTCGCGCTTCTCCAGCGGCGACGGCGGGGCGGCGCAGAAGCGGGTCAGGGCCTGGCGGCGATAGCCGTAGATGCCGACGTGGCGCCAGACGGAACCCTCGCCGTAGAGTGTCGAACGGGTGAAGTAGAGGGCGCGGCCGCTGGTCCCGTTCTCCGGCAGGGCCAGCACCGCCTTGACCACATCGGGATTGGCGCGGTCCGACACATCCGCCTCGGCCGCGACCAGGGTGGCGATGTCGCAGGCTGATTCGCGCGCCAGCAGCTCGGCGCAGGCCTGAGCCAGCCCCGGCGAGGCGAAGGGCATGTCGCCCTGAATGTTGATGACCACCTCATGCACGCCGTCAGGATCGACCGCCTGGGCCGCCGCCAGAATGCGGTCCGAACCGCTGGGCAGGTCGGGATCGGTCAGCACCGCCTCCCCGCCCGCCGCCTGAACCGCCGCGACGATTTCAGGGTCGCCCGCCGCCACGGCGACGCGGAAGCCGGACAGGCTGGCCTGCTCCCAGGCGCGCACGATCATGGGTTTGCCGCCGATGTCGGCCAGGGGCTTGCCGGGCAAACGGGTCGCAGCCATGCGAGCGGGTATCATTATCAGGGGTTTCATGGTCGCCAAGCGCCTTGAAAACGCCCGGAAACGTCCGGGCCGGTTGCGAAGGTCGCGCTAGCGTGTAAGAGACGCCCACGCAAGAATATGCCTGAGCGCCGCTCTGCGGTCGGGGGGCTCATCTAGAGACGGGATGCGACGACGCGGAATGAGCGGCGATCTGAAGTGGAACAAGATTATGGGCGCGTGCCTGGGCACCGCCTTTGCGATCCTGGTGGTCCAGCAGGTTTCGGGCATGGTCTACCACACCAAGCAGCCCGAAAAGATGGGCTATTTCGTCGACGCGCCGGATGAATCGGCTGCAGGCGCGGCTGAAGAAGTTCTGCCGATCGACTGGGGCACGGTCCTGCCGACCGCCGACCTGGCCGCCGGCGAGGCTGCCTTCGCGCGCTGCCAGGCCTGTCACACCGTGAACTCGGGCGGGGCCGACGGCATCGGCCCCAATCTGTTCGCCGTGGTCGGCGGCCCCGCCATGCACCGCGCGGGCTTCGCCTATTCGGACGCCATGTCCAAGCACAAGGCCGAGGCTCCGACCTGGAACTACGACGAGCTGGATCACTTCATCAACGCGCCGGGCCGCTATGTGCCGGGCACCAAGATGTCGTTCGCCGGCATCCGTGATGAGCAGACCCGCATCAACCTGATCGCCTGGCTGCGCACGCAGGGCTCGGGCGGCTACGCCATCCCGGCGCCGGACCCCGCACGCCAACCGGGCGCCGCCGCACCGGCCGAGGGCGAGGCCCCGGCTGCTGAAGGCGACGCCGCGACCGAAGCCGGTTCGGCTCCGGCTGACGCCCCCGCCGCCGACGCGCCTGCGACCCAGGCGACGAACCCGGCGCCGCAAGCCTGAGGGTAACCGACTGTAGATGACGGAAAGGCGGCCTTCGGGCCGCCTTTCTTCGTTTCGGGGATCAGGTTGAGGTTCAGACTCGGCGGAAGATCGCGGAGGCGAAGCCGTCGGCGGCCAGCCGCGCCTCGACCTCGGCGAAGGTCTCGATCACTACGCCGCCGCGCGCGCCGGTCGAATGGATGATGCGTTCGGCGTCGATCATCATGGCGGAATGGCCGGTCCAGTCGCCCTCGGCCGAGGACAGCCAGATCACCAGATCGCCGCGCTGGGCGTCGTTTCGAGACACGGCGCGACCCAGCTCGGCCTGATCGGCCGCACGACGCGGACCGGGCAGGCCGCAGGCCAGAAGCGCCTGCTGCACCAGACCGGAACAGTCCGTTTCGATCGACGAACGGGCGCCCAAAGAGTGAGGTCGCCCCAGCAGACGCTCGGCCACGGCGACCAGATCGCGCTCGAAGGCGCCGACAGATTCGAGATCAGTCTCGGCCAGCCCGTGCGCGTCTTCGCCGATCAGGGCGTTGAGCGGCAGTTTTGCGCAAACCGAGGCTACGCGGCGGCTCGCCAGAGGCGCGCCGGGCGCCAGAGCATCCAGCGAGACCCAGCCCACGACGCCGTCACGACGCGCGCGGCCCCAGGCGCGATCCTCGCGACGCTCCAGCACGTCGAAGACCTCGCCGAACAGCAACTGGTCGATGCGCTGGCCGTCGTCGGCGACGATATCGGCGAGCGGCAGGCGGCAATGAAAGGGGTCGGTCCGGCGATAGGCCTCAGCCCGCATCAGCCCTTCCAGCGCCTGTTCGGCCAGCACCACACGGTCCCCATCCCGCAGGATCAGGGGCGCGCCAGGCGGCAGAAGGGCCAGAACATCGGTCAAGCGGCGGTCTCTGGGCGGCTCGGAGAAATCGAACCGCCGACCCTAGGCGCCGATCCCAAAGGGGGCGTTAACAGCCTTGGCTATTTGACGAATTTGTCGCTGAGGTAGCGGAAGCAGGCGCGGATGGCCTGCGCTTCCCCGCCCTCGGGCCAGCCGGGCCGGGCGCGCGGATTCCAGGCGAAGACGTCCATGTGCGCCCAGCTTCCCGTCGTCGGGGCGAACTTCTGCAGGAACAGGGCTGCCGTCACCGAGCCGGCCTGGGCCCAGGCGGCGGAATCGTTACGCACGTCGGCGATCTCGCTGTCCAGCGAGGCGCGATAACCCGCCCACAGCGGCATCCGCCACAGGGGGTCGCCCACGGCGCGACCGGCGCTGAGCACGCCTTCGGCCAGGGCGTCGTCGTCGGTGTAGAGCGGCGGCAGTTCGGGCCCCAGGGCGATGCGCGCCGCCCCGGTCAGGGTGGCGAAGTCCAGCGTCAGATCCGGCTGGTGCTCGCCCGCCCGCGTCAGGACGTCGGCCAGGATCAGCCGCCCTTCAGCGTCGGTGTTGCCGATCTCGATAGTCAGGCCCTTGCGGCTATTGAGGATATCGCCCGGCCGGAAGGCGTCGGCCGACACCGCGTTCTCGACCGCCGCGACCAGCACCACCAGCCGCATGGGCAGACCGGCCTGCATGATTAGGCACCCCAGCGCCAGGGCGTGGGCGGCGCCGCCCATGTCCTTCTTCATATTGCGCATCCCGGCGGCGGGCTTCAGGTCCAGACCGCCGGTGTCGAACACCACCCCCTTGCCGACCAGGGCCACCAGCGGCAAGTCCGCCCGGTCCAGATTCCAGCCGATCTCCAGCACACGCGGCGCGCGGTGCGCGGCGGCGGCGCGGCCGACGGCGTGGACGGCCGGGTAGTTGTCTTCCAGCAGGGCGTCGCCGGTCGTGACGGTCAGGCTGGCGCCCGCGCCCTCGGCGATCTCGCGCGCGATGGTTTCGAGTTGCAGCGGCCCCATGTCGGCGGCGGGGGTGTCGACCATCTCGCGCGTCAGGGCGCAGGCGGCGGCGATGTTCAGCGTCGCCGTCAGATCGAGGCCGTCCGGCGCGACCAGACGGGCGCGGCCGCGCTCCGGCCGGGCCTTGTAGCGGTCGAACAGATAGCCGCCGAGCGAAAAGGCCAGGGCCGCCGAATACGCCGCCTCGCCCTCGACGCCCTCCAGCCGCCAGTCGCCGGCGGGAAGGCGCGTCGACAGGCCGCGCGCCGTCATGGGATCAAAGGCCTCGCCCGCCCCGAACAGAGCCTGCTCCGGCGCGCCGTCGGCGCCCGGCACGACCAGCAGCTGGCCCGCCTTACCGGTGAAGCCGTTGGCCTCGGCCCAGGCGGCGATGCGCCCCTCCAGCGCCGCGCCTGCTGCGACGATGCGAACCGGGCGCGCGGTCTCGGCGGCGGCGATCAACAGTTCGGACTGAGGGGACATAGGGCGACCTTTCCGACGCTTAACGTCGATTAACCAAACCTTGACCCGTAGGCGCGACCCTAGGGGCTGAACCGCCACGGACCCCTTCCATGTCGCGCAACGCCGCCCTCGCCGCAACCGTCAGCCTGACGCTTCTGGCCCTCGCCGCCCCGGCCCTGAGCCAGACTGAGCTCGCCGTCCGCGCCCCTGCCGACGCCGTGACGCGCGCGGGCTATGACCGCGCCGACGCCCTCAGCCGTTCGGTCTTCTGGACCAATGAGCAGCAGCTCAACCCGATGGACCCCGTCGCTGGGGTCAAGCTGTCGCAGGCCCTGCGCGAACTGGGCCAGTTCGACCGCGCCGCCGAGACGGCCCAGGGAGTGCTGGTCGTCCAGCCCGCCAATATCGAGGCCATGCTGGAGGTCGGGCGCGCCCACATCGCGCGCGGTCAGGCCTTCTACGGCATCGCCGCGCTGGAGCAGGCGAAGGCGGCGGCGCCGCGCGACTGGCGGCCCCTGTCGCTTCTGGGCGTGGCCTACCAGCAGGTGCGCCGCCCCGACGACGCCAAGGCCGCCTGGAACGAGGCCCTGCGCCTGTCGCCCGACAACGCCGACGTCCTGACCAACGCCGCCATCGCCCGCATCGGCGAGGGGGATGCGCCCTCGGCCGAAATCCTCCTGCGCCGCGCCGCCGCCCAGCCGGGCGCCGGGCTGCAGGTGCGCCAGAACCTGGCCCTGGCGCTGGGCCTGCAGGGCAAGACCGCCGAGGCCGAAGCCATCCTGCGCCGCGACCTGCCGCCCGAGGCCGCCGACCAGAACCTGCGCTGGCTGGCCGCGCGGATGCAGCCGGGGCAGAGCGCAACACCTGCCGTCGCCGAAACGTCGCCGACCGCGCGCACATGGTCGTCGTTGCAAGGCGGGTAGAACGCGACTTTCTCCCTCCCCTTCATGGGGAGGGTGGCTGAGCCCGTAAGGGCGAAGTCGGGTGGGGGCGGCGAAGCTATTCAAGCGCCGCGTCCATGACCCAGCCCTCCCCACCCGGTCGCTGCGCGACCACCCTCCCCATGAAGGGGAGGGAGAAGCCTTGCGTCTCTTCACCTTCCGCCCGTGAACGCCTATCTTCATACCGTGATCGACGACCTCTACAGCGCGCGCATCCTGTCGCTGGCGGCCAACCTGCCGCACAGCGGGCGCCTGCCTGCGCCCGAAGGCTCGGCCGAGCGGGTCGCCAAGCTGTGCGGGTCGAAGGCGACGGTCGACGTGACGCTGGACGCCGACGGCCGCGTCAGCGGCTTCGCCCAGACGGTCAAAGCCTGCGCCCTGGGTCAGGCGGCGGCGGGCGTGGTCGGCGAGGTCATCCTCGGCGCTTCGGTTCATGAGATCGAGGCTGCGCGCGACGCCATGTCGGACATGCTGAAATCCGGCTGCGACGGCCCTGAGGGGCGCTTCGAGGGTCTGCGGGTGCTAAAGCAGGTCGCCGACTATCCGGCCCGCCACGCCTCGACCATGGTGGCGCTGGAAGCCACGCTGGACGCCGTGAAGCAGGCCCAAGAGAATCGGGCATTGGAAAAACACCACAGCGATACGCGAACTCGTCTCGCCGGCGCGGCCTGAACGGCGCGTCGGTTGATCCCCCTGCTGTGAAGAGGGATAAGCGCGACGAACCCGCAACAGAGCCCCCGGCGAAGGGACCGATGTCTCTCTACGAACGCAGCGTCCGCGCGGCCCATCGGGGCTATAAGCTGACGCTGTCCCCCCTGATCGGCCAGCAGTGCCGGTTCATGCCGACCTGTTCGGATTACGGGCGCGACGCCCTGATCCGCCACGGTCCGGTGCGGGGGGGATGGCTCACCGTGCGGCGCCTCTGTAAATGCCATCCCTTCGGCGGTTCGGGCTATGATCCCGTTCCGCCCGCCAAGACCGAAAAAGAACGACCGTCATGATCGAACTGAAATTCCCCGACGGCGCCGTGCGTCAGTATCCGGCCGGCTCGACGGGCCGCGACGTGGCCGCCGCCATCTCGCCCTCGCTGGCCAAGAAGGCGGCCCTGGTCGTCTGGAACGGCGAGCAGCGCGACCTGGACCGCGTTATCGACGGGAACGGCGACTTCCGCCTGCTGATGCGCGACGATCCCGAGGCGCTGGAGACCATCCGTCACGACGCCGCCCACGTGCTGGCCCAGGCGGTGCAGGAACTCTTCCCCGGCACTCAGGTGACGATCGGCCCGGCCATCGAGGACGGCTTCTACTACGACTTCGCCCGCGACGAGCCTTTCTCGACCGACGACTTCCCGAAGATCGAGAAGAAGATGGCCGAGATCATCGACCGGGGCGCCCCGCTGGAGCGTCAGGTCTGGAACCGCGACGAGGCCATCGCCCACTTCGAGACGCTCGGCGAAACCTATAAGGCCGAACTGATCCGCGACCTGCCCGAGAGCGAGACGATCACCGTCTACAAGCAGGGCGAATGGGCCGACCTGTGCCGCGGGCCGCACTTCCCGACGACCAAGTTCGTGGGCAAGGCCTTCAAGCTGACCAAGCTGGCAGGCGCCTATTGGCGCGGCGATTCCAGCCGCGCCCAGCTGCAGCGCATCTACGGCACGGCCTGGGCGACCAAGGAAGACCTGGACGCCTATCTGCTGCGCATCGAAGAGGCCGAGAAGCGCGACCACCGCAAGCTGGGCCGCGCCATGGAGCTCTTCCACATGCAGGAAGAGGGCCGGGGCATGGTCTTCTGGCACCCCAAGGGCTGGGTGCTGTGGCGCGTGCTGGAAGCCTATATGCGCCGCCGTCTGGACGCCGCCGGATACGTCGAGGTCAAGACGCCCCAGGTGCTGGACCGCAAGTTCTGGGAGGACTCGGGCCACTGGGACAAGTACCGCGCCAATATGTTCGTCTGCGAAACGGTCGAGGGCGAGACACTCAGCCTCAAGCCGATGAACTGCCCCGGCCACGTGCAGATCTTCGATCAGGGCCAGCGGTCCTATCGCGAACTGCCGCTGCGCATGGCCGAGTTCGGCGCCTGCCACCGCTATGAGCCGTCCGGCTCGCTGCACGGCCTGATGCGGGTGCGCGGCTTTACGCAGGACGACGCCCACATCTTCTGCCGCGAGGACCAGATCGTCGAGGAGACGGCCGAATTCATCAAGCTGGCCTATTCGGTCCACGCCGACCTGGGCATGGAGACCAAATACATCAGCCTTGGCACCCGCCCCGAGCTGCGCGCCGGCACCGAGGAATTCTGGGACAAGGCCGAGGCCCAGATGCTGGAAGCCGCCCGCGCCGCCGGAACCGAGCCGGTCGTCACCGAGGGCGACGGCGCCTTCTACGCGCCCAAGCTGGACTTCATCGTCAAGGACGCCATCGGCCGCGAATGGACCTGCGGCACGATCCAGCTGGACTATGTGCTACCCGAGCGTCTGGATGCGACCTACATCGCCGAGGACGGTCAGAAGCACCGCCCGGTCATGCTGCACCGCGCGATCCTGGGCTCGTTCGAGCGCTTCATCGGCATCATGATCGAGAACTACGCCGGGGCCTTCCCGCTGTGGCTGGCGCCGACGCAGGCCGTGGTGGCGACCATCACCTCTGACGCCGACGGCTATGCCGAAGAGGTTCTGGCCAAGTTCCGGGCGGCGGGTCTGCGCACCGAGATCGACCTGCGCAACGAGAAGATCAACTACAAGATCCGCGAACACTCGGTCGCCAAGGTGCCCGCCATCGCCGTGGTCGGCCGCAAGGAGGCCGAGGAAGGCAAGGTCGCCATCCGCCGCTTCGGCTCGCAGGCCCAGACCATCGTCACGGTCGAGGAAGCCATCGCCATGCTGACCGACGAGGCGCTGGCGCCCGACCTGAAGCGCATCCGCGACGGCGTGGCGTAAAACGAAGCGCGCCTCTCCTCCCCACTGCGTGGGGAGGGGGACCGCGAAGCGGTGGAGGGGCTTAGCGACGGCGGAACCAAGCAGCCCCTCCGTCTCGTCGGCTACGCCGCCGATCCACCTCCCCACTGCGTGGGGAGGAGATGGTCGCGTCGGGTCGAGAAGGCGGAGCCTTCTGACCGCGACCCAGCATCAAGCGACCTTCTCCCCTCGCCCGTCTCGGGCCATAAGCCTGTCATGGCCACCACCCTCTACATCGACGCCGACGCCTGCCCCGTGAAGGAGGAGGTGTACCGCGTGGCCCGCCGCTGCGGCCTGAAGGTCTTCGTGGTGTCCAACGCCTGGATCAACACCCCGCGCGAGCCGCTGATCGCACAGGTCGTCGTCGACGCCGGGCCGGACGTAGCCGACGACTGGATCGCCGAGCGCGCCAAGCGCGGCGACATTGTCATCACCGCCGACATTCCGCTGGCCGACCGGGTGTTGAAATCGGGCGCGCAGGCGCTGAAGTCGAACGGCCAGCCGTTCACGGCCGACTCCATCGGCTCGGCCCTGGCCGGGCGGATGATCGGCGAGCATCTGCGCTCCATGGGCGTGCCGACCAGCGGGCCGCCGCCCTTCTCGGCCGCCGACCGCTCGCGCTTCCTGCAGGCGCTGGACGCCGCCGTGGTGCGGGCGCGCCGGGAGGCGTCATGAGCCGCATTCCTGAAGATGAGCTAGAGTTCCGCTTCTTCCGCGCGGGCGGACCGGGCGGCCAGAACGTCAACAAGGTCTCGACCGCGGTGCAGATGCGGTTCGACGTCAAGAACTCGCCCAGCCTGACCGAGCCGGTGAAGGCGCGGCTGATGAAGCTGGCGGGCAGCCGCCTGACGCTGGACGGGGTGATCGTCATCAGCGCCGTGCGCTTCCGCACCCAGGAACGCAACCGCGCCGACGCCATCGAACGGCTGGAGGCCATGGTGGCCGAAGCCTCGATCAAGCCGGTCTATCGCGTGCCGACCCGCCCGACGCGGGCGTCCAAGGAGCGTCGGTTGCAGGCCAAATCCAGCCGATCGTCGATCAAGAGCGGACGCGGCAAGCCGTCGCTGGATTGAAGGCGCCGCCCGTCAGTCCTGGGCCGGACGGAACAGCAGGGCGGCGATCAGATCGTCTCCGTTGAAGCCGATGATCCAGTCCGTGGCCTGTTTGTCGAACACGACGCGGAAGACGTCGGCGCCGTTCTGTTGATCCAGGTGCGAAATCGACTTCAGCGGGCCGAACTGCTGGATCAGGGGCGCCACCGCGCCGGACTGGGCGCGGATCTGCTCGGCCAGATCGGGGGTGAACACCGTATAGTCGATCTGACCGGCCTGCATGGCGGCGATGACGGCGCGCAGGGCCTCTTCTGAACGGGCGATATCAGGCGCGGTCGCCGTGGTCGCAGGCGCGGGCGGCGCGGCTTGCGGGCGAGCCGAAGCAGCATCGCCCTCGAAGGCTTCAGGCAGGGTGGCCGCCGCCGCGCCCGAGCCTGTCGTGGGGCCTGTCGTGGGGCCGGTTGCGGGCCGGGCGGGCGCCTGTTGCGCCAGGGCGGGGGCGGCCAGCAGGGTCGCGCCCATCAGGGCGGCGGTCAGAGAAAAGGTCTTCATGCGCAGGCTCCGAAGAAACGTCAGGCGACGATCATCGGCCAAAGCGTCAGCACCAAGGCGGCGACCGACGCACAGACGGCGACGGTGACGGCGGCGACCACCCAGGGCCGCGTTCCGGCCTTCTCGATCACCAACGTCTGAGACGGCGGCGGGTTCTGCACCAGACGCGACAGGGCTTTCAGCGTGGCGACGGCTTCCTCCATCGCCTCCTTGGCCTGGTTCGCGGGCCCCAGTTCGCGGCGAATCCAGCGCTCGACCACAGGCTTGGCCGCGTCCCACAGGTCGTGATCGGGGTTGAGGCGGCGCGCCACCCCCTCGACCGACACCATGGTCTTCTGCAGCAGCACCAGCTCGGGCCGCATATGCATGTCGAACAGGGCGGTGATCTCGAACAGCTGGCCCAGCAGACGCCCCATCGACACCTGGCTGGCCTGACGGCCGATCACCGGTTCGCCCACCGCGCGCAGGGCCTGGGCGAAGGTGTCGACCGAATGATGCGGCGGGACATAGCCAGCCTCGAAGTGAACTCGGCTGATGCGGTCGTAGTCGCGGCTGATGAAGCCCCACAGGATCTCGGCCAGATAGCGGCGCTCGGCCGGGCCCAGCCGCCCGACGATGCCGAAGTCGATGGCCGTCAGTTGCGCGGGCGCGTCGGCAAACAGATTGCCCTCGTGCAGGTCGGCGTGGAAGACGCCGTGGTCCAGCGCCTGCACCAGAAAGGCGCGCACCACCTTGTCGGCCAGCGCATCCTTGTCGAGGCCCGGCAGCTCGACCAGCGCCGGGTCCGTCATCGGCAGCCCCTGCGCCCATTCCAGGGTCAGCACCCGCTTGCCCACCCCGTCCCAGACCACGGCGGGCGCGGACATATAGCCGTCCTTGGCCATGACCTCGGCCAGTTCGGAGGCCGCCGCCGCCTCCAGCCTCATATCCAGTTCCAACTGCAAGGACTGGGCGATGATCTCGACGAAGGCGCGCGGCTCCAGCCGACGGGCGGGCTCGACGAAGCGGTCGACCAGCTTGGCGCCCAGACGCATGGCGTCCAGCCCCTGGGCTACGCGGCGCTCGACGCCGGGACGCAGCACCTTGACCGCCACCTTGCGCCCATCGGCCAGCCAGGCCGGGTGCGCCTGAGCCAGCGACGCGGCGCCCATCGGCTCGCTCAGATCAATGAACAGGCTCTCGGCGGGACGACCCAGCGATCGCTCGATCTCGCGCCTGGCCTCTTCCAGCGGGAAGGGCGGCAGCTTGTCCTTCAGACGCCCCAGATCCTGGGCGAACTGCAGGCCGAAGATGTCGGCGCGGGTGGCCAGCACCTGCCCCAGCTTGATGGCGACGGGACCGAGGTGCTCGAAGGCTTCACCGACGCGCTGGCCGGGCCGCCCGGCGCGATGTTTGCGGCTGGCGAACATCTGGATCAGGCGGGCGAACGGACGCCCCCAGGCGGGCAACAGGGGGTTGGCCTCGCGCGGGATCAGGGCGTCGTGGCGCGCCAGCACCCAGCCCCAGCGGACCATGCGGAAGGCCGCGCCCACCGGATGGCGGACCGGCTGGGCCTGAGGCGTCGGCGGCGGGGCGTTGAAGGTCAGCCGGCTCAGATCGCCCACCCGTGGTGGATGGCGGCGATCCCGCCCGACAGATTGGTGACGCTGACGCGGCTGAAGCCCGCCTCCTCGATCATCCGCTTGAAGGTCTGTTGATCGGGGAAGCGGCGGATGCTCTCGACCAGATACTGGTAGGAATCACGATCCTTGGCGACCAGCTGGCCGATGCGCGGAATGGCGTGGAAGGACCAGGCGTCATAGGCCTTCCTCAGCGCGCCGGTCGTGGGACGCGAGAACTCCAGACAGATGAAGCGTCCGCCCGGCTTGAGCGCGCGGCGCGCCTCGCGCAGGGCCTGCGGAATGTCGGCCACGTTGCGGATGCCGAAGCTGATCGAATAGGCGTCTATCGAGGCGTCGGGCAGCGGCAGATGCATGGCGTCGCCGACGCCCCAGGCCATCTCGGGCTCGCCGCCCTTGGCCACGCCGTTCAGGATCATCTCGGCATTGTAGTCCATGACGATGACGGTGGCGTCCTCGCCGCCGCGCCGTTCCTGCGCCGCGCGGGCCATCTTCGAATAGCGGCGAGCCATGTCGCCGGTGCCCCCAGCCATGTCCAGCACCACCTCGCCCGGCCGGACGTTCAGCTTGGCCGCCGTGGCGTCCTTCCAGATGCGGTGGACGCCTGCGCTCATCAGGTCGTTCATCAGGTCGTAGTTGGAGGCGACGGAGTTGAACACGCCGCGCACCATCTGCACCTTTTCCCTGGCGTCCACGTCGCGGAAGCCGAAGGAGGAGGTCTTGCCGGAAGCGTCGGAGGAGGGATCGGCCTGGGTCATGGATGCGGGTGTAACGCCTCCCGCCGCCGCCGTCATCCGGGGAAGCGTCGCATCTGACGCAGGCTGGCGGCTTGTCGCGCCTCGGGGGCCGCGATACGCCTGACGAAAGCATAAGGAGACGCTCATGACCGCCGCCCTCGACGTGACCGAAGTTCTGGCGGGCCTGCCCGACTGGCGCCGCGCCGACGATCCGCGCCCGGCCATCGCGCGCACCCTGCGCTTCGCCGATTTCAACGCCGCCTTCGGCTTCATGACCCGCGTCGCCCTGCTGGCCGACAAGGTCGACCATCATCCGGAGTGGTCGAACGTCTACAACCGCGTCGAGGTGCTGCTGACCACCCATGACGCAGACGGGGTGACGGAACGCGACGTGGCGATGGCCCGCTTCATCGACGAAGCGGTCAAGGGGCTGGTCGAGTAATGGCCCCCCCTCACGGACGCGTCGCAGGCAAGGCGGCCCTGATCACCGGCGCCGCTGGCGGGCTGGGCCAGGCGATGGCGCGGATGCTGGTCCGCGAGGGCGCGAAAGTGGCGCTCAGCGATCTGGACCTGAACGGCGCGCGGGCGCTGGCCGAGGCGATCAACGCCGACCACCCCGGCATGGCGTTCGCCTATGAGCACGACGTCACGCGCGAGGACGACTGGGTCCGCGTGGTGGGCGCGGCGGTCGAGGACATGGGCGGTCTGTCGATTCTGGTGAACAACGCCGGGATTGGCGGCCAGTTGCTGTGGGCCGAGCAGGACACGCTGGAGAACTGGCGCCGGGTTCAGGCGATCAACCTGGAATCCGTCATGCTGGGCTGCAAACACGCCATGGCGCCGCTGAGGGCGTCGGGCGCGGGGTCCATTGTCAACATCTCATCCATCGCGGGACTGGCGGCGGCGCCGGGCATGGGCGCCTATAACGCCACCAAGGCGGCGGTCTGGCTCTACACCAAGACGGTGGCGTTGGAGGCGGCCAAGGCAGGCTGGAACGTGCGCGCCAACTCGGTGCATCCGGTCTTCATCAAGACGCCGATCCTCGATCCCTTCGTCGCCATGGCCGGCGGGAACGAGGCGAGCGCGCACGAAAAGCTGGCGCGCGGCATTCCGCTGAAACGGATCGGCGAGCCGGACGATGTGGCGTACTGCGTGCTGTATCTCGCGTCAGATGAATCGAAGTTCGTAACCGGCGCCGAGTTCAAGATCGACGGCGGACTGACAGCGCAGTAGCGCTCGGGCCTACAAACCCGCTCATCCCGGCGGACGCCGGGACCCAGTTCTTTGGCTTCAAGCTGGACATTGGAAACCGCTGTGCGCGGAGTTCTCACTGGGTCCCGGCGGACGCCGGGATGAGCGGAAGTCGGGAGCAATGAAAAAGGGCGCCGCGGTCTCCCGCAGCGCCCTTCCGTCTTCAGGCCTTGAAACCCTAGTTGCCGTAGGCGGGCGGCATGGCGCCCTCGCCGCCAGTGCGGTAGCGGTCACGCAGCAACAGGTTGCGGGCCTGCAGCGGCTGCTCCACCCCGTCGATCAACACGGCTGACGGCTGGCTCAGCGGCTCCAGCGGATCGCCCGACCAGACCACGACGTCGCCCGCCGCCCCGGCCTTCAACTCGCCGAACTGGCCGTCGAAGCCGAAGATGCGGGCCGGGTTGACCGTGATCGCCTGGATGGCCGCCGCGAAGGGCAGGCCGTGCGAGACGGCGTTGCCCGCATTGTAGCGGATGTCGCGGGCGCGGTGGGCCGAGCCTTCGTTGCCCTTGATGGCGATGACGACGCCCGCCGCGTTCAGCGCCGCCGCGTTCTGCATCCGCGCCGCCCGCATCTCGAAGTTGGCGGGCAGGTTGGTGATCGGGTGCAGCAGGACCGGCACGTTCGCCGCCGCGATCTCATCGGCCACCAGCCAGCCTTCGGCGGCGCCGTCCATGATGATCTTGATCCCTTCCTCGCGCGCCAGACGCAGCACCTGCTGGATGTCCGAGGCGCGGTTGACGGTGACGATCAGCGGCATACGCCCCTCGGCCACCGGGATCAGGGCCTCCATATCGGCGCGCGACAGCGACAGGGCGCGCATGTCTGCCCGCTCATAGGCCGCCTTGTTACGGGCGTAGGTCCGCACCTCGGCCAGGGTCTCCTTGAACAGGACGAACTCGGCGCCGCGCGCGCCGCCCGCCACCGCCTTGCCGGCCTCGCCGAAGGGCGCGACCATGGCCACGCGTGGCTTCACTAGGATGTCGGCGCCGCCTAGTTTGATGACCGCCGCCTGGCCCGCGAACAGGCCCGGCGTCTGGAAGCCGCCCGCGCCCGCCCCGGCAAAGTCGGAATCGTCATGGCTGTGGCCGCCGCCCGAGCCGCCGTGCTGCGGCGTGACGACGGCGCGCGTGACGCCGCCCAGACGCGCGACCGGCAGGGTGAAGGACCACGGATCCAGCCCATAGGACAGATCGAAGGCCGCCGTCAGGGTGTTGGCGCGGTTGGCCAGGTCGTTGGAACCGCGCACCGAACCGACCTCAGTGCCGCCGAGACCGGAATCCACGGCAACGAAGCCCGGCGTCACCACCTTGCCGCGCGCGTCGATGACCCGCAGACCGGCCGGGGCCGCGCCGGTTCCGACTGAAACGACCTTGCCGTTACGGATGACGACGGTGCCGTTCTCGATCACCGAGGTCCCAGTCAGCACCTGACCGCCGGTGATGGCCACGTCCTGGGCCAGAGCGGGGCTGGTCAGTGCGAAGGCTGCGACTGCGCCCGCAAGCAGAGTTTTGATACGCATGGTTCAGCGGGCTCCCTGGGCGACGCCGGCGGCGGACAGGCCGAAGCCGGGCTGGCCCAGTTCGAAATCGGACACGGGCTGGAAGGCGGGGTTCTGGCGATCAAACGCCAGGCCGCCGTCGATGAAGACCTGATCCGCGCGGGCGTAGATCGAGAAGGGATCGGCGCTCCAGATCACCACATCAGCGCGCTTGCCGCTCTCCAGCGAGCCGGTCTCCTTGTCGATGCCGATGGATTTGGCCGCATTCAGCGTGATCCAGCCGATAGCGTGTTCTTCAGAGATGTTCATCCCGGCGCGACGACCGGCCGACAGGGCGGCGGCGGCTTCCTGGTTCAGGCGCTGGATCAGTTCGGCGTCGTCCGAGTGGATGACGGCGCACGAGCCCTCGGGCGCGTCGGTCAGGGCGGCGTTCTCCTCGATGCCGTCCAGAGCCTCCATCTTGAAGCCCCACCAGCCGGTCCACATGGCGGCGCAGACGCCTTCGCGCGCCAGCAGGGGGGCGATCTTGTAGGCCTCGACCGCGTGGTGGAAGGTGGTGACCTTGTAGCCGAACTCCTTGGCCACATCGAGCATCACGGCCATTTCGTCGGCGCGATAGCAGTGGTTCTGGACCAGGATCGAGCCGTCCAGCACGCCCGCCAGGGTCTCAAGCTGCAGGTTACGGGTCGGGGGCGCGCCCTGACCGTCCTCGCGCCACTTGTCCCACTTGGCCTTGTAGTCGCGGGCGGCGATGAAGCCGGCGCGATAGCCCGCGACATTGCCCATGCCGGTGGCGGGCGACTGATTGCGGCCGCCGTAGACGCGCGAAGGGTTCTCGCCGCAGGCCATCTTCAGGCCGTAGGGGGCGTTGGGGAACTTCATCCCCTGCATCGTCACCGAGGGGACGTTGCGCAAAGTCACGCCGCGACCGCCGAACAGATTGGCCGATCCGGGCAGGATCTGCACAGTCGTCACGCCGCCCGCGCGGGCGGTGTTGAAGCCCGGATCCTGAGGCCAGATCGAGTGCTCGGACCAGACCTGGGCGGTGTTGGGGTTGGTGGCCTCGTTGCCGTCGCTCATCCCCTGCACGCCGGGCGAGGGATAGACGCCCAGGTGGCTGTGAATGTCGATGATGCCAGGCGTGACGAAGCGGCCCCGCGCGTCAACCACCTGGTGCCCCGCCGGGACCGGAGTGTCCGCGCCGCCGACAGCGGCGATGCGGCCGTCGGTGACGACGACGACGCCGCCCTCGATCTTCTGGCCCGCGCCGGTCAACACCGTGGCGCCGACGATGGCCATGTTCTGGCGCGGCAGACCGCGATAGGTCGAGGGATAGGGGTCCTGATTGGCCCAGCCGTCCAGACCCGGCGCCATCGTGCGGTCCCTGGACGACGAAGTCGAAGCGGTCTGCGTCTTGGGCGACGCCTCGCCGGTCGTGGCGCAGGCCGACAGGCTGAGCGCGCCGAGCGCGCAGGTGAGGACAGCGAGGCTTGGACCCCGCAGGCGACTGAACAACATGGGCGAGCCCCCTCGCGCCCGCGAACGGCGGGCAAACAATGGCGCGTATACAATCGCCTGTTTCCGTCAGGGTAAAGCTCTAAAAGCGGTTGCTCGCGGCAAAGTCAGCGCGGCGCTCAATCGGCAGGCAAGCGCGCGCGGACCTCCGCGTCGGTCAGGCCGTCGACCTCGATCATCTTCAGCCGCGACTGGCCGCCGCGCGCCAGGGTCACGTCGCGCTTGGGCACGCCCAGCGCCTTGGCCAAGAAAGCGGTCAGGGCGGCGTTGGCCTCGCCCTCGACCGGCTGGGCGCGAACGCGGACCTTCAGCACCGGACGGCCGTCCGGGTCGACATCCCAGCCGTCGATGCGATCGGCCGATGCGCGCGGGGTCAGCTTGACGGGAATGCGGGCGATCATGGGACTTGTTTGGCCCAAGGAGAGGAAAGGTCCAAATTTTCGTCATTCTCCGGCAAGCCGCGCAGCGGCGCAGACCGGGGAACCCAGCGGCGCCCGGAGGGCGAAACTCCACGCGCCGCGCCTGCAGTAAAGATCGCCTTTGGCGCCGCTGGGTCCCCCGGTCTCGCTCCGCTCGCCGGAGGATGACGAAAGATAAGGCGCGCCAAAAAAGAAAACGCGCCGGACGATCCCTCGCCCGGCGCGCTTCCAACTCAGCGTGACGCTCGCCCTTAGCCCAGAGCGGCCATCAGTTCCGGCACGGCGGTCTTGTAGTCGGCGACCCAGCCGTAGTCGGCGACCTGGAAGATCGGGGCGTCGGCGTCCTTGTTGATGGCGACGATCACCTTGGAGTCCTTCATCCCGGCCAGGTGCTGGATGGCGCCCGAGATGCCGATGGCGATGTACAGGCCCGGCGCCACGACCTTGCCGGTCTGCCCGACCTGATAGTCGTTGGGAGCGTAGCCCGCGTCGACCGCCGCGCGCGAGGCGCCGACAGCGGCGCCCAGCTTGTCGGCCAGGGGGTCCATGATGGCGGCGAACTCTTCGGCCGAGCCCAGGGCGCGGCCGCCCGAGACGACGATCTTGGCGGCGCCCAGTTCGGGGCGGTCCGACTTGACCATTTCTTCCGAGACGAAGGCGGTCTTGGGCGCTTCGCCCGCTGCGACGCTCTCGACCGGGGCCGAACCGCCTTCAGCGGCGGCGGCGAAGGCCGTCGGGCGCACGGTGATGACCTTCTTGGCGTCGGCCGACTGCACCGTCTCCAGCGCATTGCCCGCATAGATCGGACGCACGAAGGTGTCGGCCGAGACGACCTCGACGATGTCCGAAATCGGCGCCGTATCCAGCTTGGCCGCGATGCGCGGAGCGAAGTTCTTACCGTCGGTGTTGGCCGGGGTCAGGATGGCGTCGTAGTTTCCGGCCAGCGGCAGGACGGTGGCCTCGACGGCCTCGGCCAGACCGTGAGCAACGGCGTCGCCCTCGGCCAGCAGGACCTTGCGCACGCCCGAAATCTTGGCGGCGGCGTCAGCCACGGCCTTGGCGTCCTTGCCCAGCACCAGAACGTCCACGTCGGACGACAACGCCAGGGCGGCCGTCACGGTCTTGTTGGTGGTGTCGCGAACGGCCGAGCCGTCGTGGTCGGCGATGACGAGAACGGCCATTACAGAACCCCTGCGTCTTTGAGCTTGGAAACCAGTTCGGCCGCATCGGCGACCTTGACGCCCGCCGAACGCTTCGGCGGCTCCGTCACCTTCAGCACCTTGAGGCGGTCGGCCGTGTCGACGCCGTAGTCGGCGACCGCCTTCATGGCGATCTCCTTCTTCTTGGCCTTCATGATGTTCGGCAGCGACGCATAGCGCGGCGTGTTCAGGCGCAGATCGACCGAGACCACGGCGGGAAGTTCCGCCGAGACGGTCTGCAGGCCGCCGTCGACTTCACGCGTGACCACAGCCTTGCCGCCGTCGATCGCCAGCTTGCCGGCGAAGGTGGCCTGCGGCCAGTCCAGCAGGGCGGCCAGCATCTGGCCCACCGCATTGTTGTCGCCGTCGATCGACTGCTTGCCCAGCAGGACCAGGTCCGGCTTTTCTTCGTCCACCACGGCCTTCAGCACCTTGGCGACGGCCAGCGGCTCCAGGTCCGTATCCGACTGCACCAGGACGCCGCGATCAGCGCCCATGGCCAGGGCGGTGCGGATGGTTTCCTGAGCCTGGGTCACGCCGATGGAGACGACGACGATTTCCGTCGCCGTGCCTGCGGCATGGTGTTCCTTGCCTTCCTTCAGACGCACGGCCTCTTCGACGGCGATTTCGTCGAAGGGGTTCATGCTCATTTTGACGTTGGCAAGGTCGACGCCGGTCTGGTCCGCTTTCACGCGCGCCTTGACGTTGGAGTCGATCACCCGTTTCACCGGGACGAGTACCTTCATGAGACTATCCGCTTGGTCACCGAAATATCGGCCGAGGGATTGGACCGACGAGGCCGACCTGTCAACGTAACGCTACGTGAAGTGCGGTCGTGTCGCGGACGCATTTTTGATCTATTGAGACCGGCATGAAACGCTTCCTGACGATCCGTCGCCTCAGCTTTATCTTCTTCAGCCTGTTTGCGGTGACGCTGGCGGGGCTGTTCGTCCTGCAGCGTTTCTGGGTCGATCCGGGCGATCGCTGTACGGCCAAGGGCTATTGGTACGACATGGAGACGCGCATCTGCGCCCAGCCCGTCTACATTCCCGACATCACCAAACGGCCCGAAGGCATGACGCGCGCCGAGGCCTCGGCCGAGGCCAACCGCGACCTGGTCAAGCTGGAAGACCAGATCGCCGCCGACAAGCGCGCCCGCGCCGCCGCCACCGAAGCCGAGCGCGAGCGGGTCAAGGCGCTTCAGGGGCGCTAAGGCCCCCTGCTCTTCAGGCTTCGCTCAGCCTCAGCGCGTCGCGCCGGGGCGCCAAAGCACGTCGCCCGCGCCATTGGCGTTAGCGCGGCGGGCAGCGACGAACAGATGGTCCGACAGGCGGTTCAGATAGCGGACCGCGTCCGGATTCACCGTCTCGCCGCTTTCCACCAGCCGTACGGCGTCGCGCTCGGCCCGACGGCACACGGTGCGCGCCAGATGCAGATGCGCCGACAGCGGCGAGCCGCCTGACAGGATGAAGCTGTCCAACGGCTTGAGACAGCCGTTCATCCAGTCGATCTCGCTTTCCAGACGCTCGACCTGAGAGGCGATGATGCGCAGGGCCTCCCATTTCGGCGCAGGCTCCAGCGGGGTGGCCAGGTCGGCGCCCAGGTCGAACAGCTCGTTCTGGATGCGGCCCAGCATGGCGTCGATGCGGTCGTTCTGGCCGCTGTTCAGACGCGCCACGCCGATGACGGCGTTCAGCTCGTCCACCGTCCCATAGGCCTCGACCCGCAGATCGGTCTTGGACACCGGCGCGCCCGAGGCCAGCCGCGTCTGACCGGCGTCGCCGGTGCGAGTGTAGATCTTGTTCAGCGTCACCATGACGCGCCCTCCCTGTTTTTCGTCGGCGCCGGCCTCAGCCCGCGTGCGTGCGCTTCAGCCACATGCCGATCATCAACAGCAGCACCGCCACCGCCTGCAGAGCCACTCGCCACCGCATCAGCTTGTTGGACCGAGCGCCCGCGCCCTCGCCCCCGCGCTGCATGTTGTACAGGCCCAGGCCCAGGGTGATCGCGACAGCGGCCACGGCGATCAGGATCAGGATGTCGATGATGTCCATGACCGCCTCTTTAGGCCCGAGCGCATTTGCGCGCCAGTCGTGTCGGAAGCACGGCGCAAATGCGACCTATTCGCACACCCCCATTGCCAAGAAAGTTCGAACGCTGTTGAGAAGCGTTCTCATTTCTTAAGGCTCCGCTCCAATGTCCTCCTTCCGCTCGTCCCGCCGCTCGTCCCTGCTGGCGGCCACCGCCCTGATCTCCGTCGGGGCAGCGGCGCCCGCCCTGGCTGACGAAGCTGCGGACGTCCTGGAGCAGAGCCATCAGGTGGCCGACGTGGTCGTCACCGCCTCGGGCTTCGAGCAACGCATCGAACAGGCTCCGGCTTCGATCAGCGTCATCCCGCGCGCCGAAATCGAAGAGATCCGCGCCGTCTCCATCGCCGAAATCCTGGCCAATGTAGAAGGCGTCGACACGGGCGCCGCCGTGGGCAAGACCGGCGGCCAGACCATCAACATTCGCGGCATGGGCTCGGACTACACCCTGATCCTGATCGACGGCCGCCGCCAGAACACGGCCGGCAGCGTCACGCCCAACGGCTTCGGCGAGACTTCGTCCAGCTTCATGCCGCCCGTGGCCGCCATCGAGCGCGTCGAAGTGGTGCGCGGGCCGGTCTCGACCCTCTATGGCTCCGACGCCATGGGCGGGGTGGTCAACATCATCACCCGCAAGGTCGGCGATCGCTGGCTGGGCGCGGTCACCGGCCACTACACCCTTCAGGGAGACGACGACTTCGGCGCCATCTGGGGCGGCGACTTCTACGCCAGTGGACCTCTGGTCGCCGACCGGGTCGGCCTGGCCCTGCGCGGCGCCTATTCCGAGCGCGAACAATCCAGCCTGACCTATGAGAATGTCAACGGCGTGGAGACGCCGGTCAGCGGCTTCGGACGCAGTTCGACCGCGAATGAAATCTGGTCGCTGGGCGCGCGCCTGTCGCTGAACCTGCACCCGGATCACGACCTGTGGTTCGACTATGACACCGCCAACCAGTGGTACGACAACACCAACGGCCAGATGGGCACGGCCACCACCGCCGGCGGCTACGACAAATTCCTGGAGTTCAACCGCGACCAATTCGTCATCGCTCACAACTGGCGCCTGCCGTTCGGGGTGCTGGAGTCCAACTATTCGGTGGGCACGACCGAGACGGTCGGACGGATCATCCCCAACGGCGTCGCCGGCGCCGGCGGCCCGCGCACCCTGGAGAGCGAGAACCGCATCTTCGACACCAAGCTGTTCTCGCAATGGCGCAACCACAGCTTCACCGTCGGCGGCCAGTACTGGGAAGCCGAGATGGTCGACGGCGTCGCCCCCACCCGGTTCGAGCACACCCAGTGGGCGATCTTCGCCGAGGACGAATGGCGCTTCACCGACACCCTGGCCCTGACGCTGGGCGCCCGCCATGACGACCACTCGACCTTCGGTTCGCACTTCAGCCCGCGCGCCTATGTCGTGTGGAACGCCACGGCCAACTGGACCCTGAAGGGTGGGGTCAGCCAGGGCTTCAAGACTCCGCGCCTGGAACAACTGGCCGAAGGCATCAACGGCTTCGGCGCCCAGGGCCGCCTGCCGCTGCTGGGTTCGCCCGGCTTGAAGCCCGAGACCTCGACCTCGACCGAGTTGGCGGTCTTCTACGACAACCGCGACAATTTCCGCGCCAGCATGACGCTTTTCCACAATGCCTTTGACGACAAGATCGCCTCGGGTCCCCAGGTCGCCAACTGCTTGTTCGGCCTGGATCAGGCCCAGTATGACGCGGGCGGCTATCCGACCACGGGCTGCTATGACGTCGGCTTCTTCACCCCCTATATCGCCACCGTCGCGGGCTTCGGCCAGTCGGTGAACATCGATGAGGCCGAGACCCAGGGCGTCGAACTGTCGGCTCGCTGGCGCGCTGCCCCCGACTGGACCCTTCAGGCCAACTACACCTATACCGAAAGCGAACAGAAGTCGGGCGCCTCGGCCGGTCTGCCCCTGACCGACACGCCCGAGCACATGCTGAACGCCAATGTCCGCTGGAACGCCACCGACCGGCTGAACCTGTGGGTGCGCGGCGAATACCGCTCGGAACGCTATCGCGGCGCCGGCCCGGCCCAGGACGCTTGGGGCGACTACGCCGCCTACGAACTGTTCCACCTGGGCGGATCGTATGAGGTCAACGACCGGCTGACAGTCAATGCAACGATCTACAACCTATTCGACAAGGACTTCGTCAGCCTGCTGCCCTACGGCACGCCGGTCGCCTATACGCCGGAATACGCCAACAACCAGGAGCCGCGTCGTCTGTGGGTGTCGGTGACGACGACCTTCTGATCCCCTTTTCAGTTTCCTCCCCGACTGACCGGGCCGCCTCCTGCTGGAAGCGGCCCGTTTTTTTTCGCGCTCCAAACTAAGCCGTTGGTCACCTTTGGCGGGCACAATGTCGCCATGACCGACCGCGCCATCCGCAATCTTGAACACCTGCGCCGCACCGCCTCGACGGCGCGGGTGCTGAACCTGCTCAAGGTCTATGACGAACACGGCGACACCGAGGACTGGGCCGAGCGGCCGATGTTCCGCACGCCGGCGCTGAACCGCGCCCTGATCATCAAGCACCGCCTGCGCCGCAATGAGACCGACGCCTTTCCGGGCCGTCGCCAGGTGGCGACCAAGATCGTGGTGCCGATCGACAGCACCGACCTGAAGACAGGCGGCCGCTTCATCTTCGTCAATCAGATCGGCTTTGAACGCGCCATGCATGAAGCGTTTGGCGTCGACGCCGATCATCCGGACCTGAAAACCCTGCGGCTGATGGACCGGCTGCCGTCGCTGGACCCCTTCCTGCTGCGCGAGCAGCTTCGGCGGGGCAGTGTGGATGCGGCGGCCTGTTATTTCGCCCTCAGCGAGGCCGACCTGGAGCGGATGCTGGAGTTCGTCCAGAGCGAGATCGAGCCGCTGGTCACCCTCAGCGTCGGCGACGGCGTGGTCGCCGCAGGCTCCACCGCGCGGATGGCGGCCAAGATCCTGTCCAACGCGCCCGGCGACAGGCTGGAGGCCCTGCGCCTGACGCTGAAGCTGGAGCCCGAGCAGTATCAGGAGGGCGTCTTCTGCTGGAAGGGCTTCCTCTATTACAAATGGGCGCTCAGCAGCCTGATGGCCGATATCGTCAACGTCGCCGACGAGGTGGTGACGGTGCAGGCCGTCGGCCCCAGCGACCGGGCCGCCGCCGAATATATTCAGCGCGGACGCGGCGTCCTGCGCGCGCGGATCATGAAGACCTGCGACGAGGTCAGCCGGACGCTCCGCTATTACGACGACGCCTATGCGGCCCTGACGCGCGAGGGCAATCCGGTGGCGTTCAGGGACTTCCTGCTGGAGGCGCCCGCCATGTTCACCCGGCTGGGCGACCAGCTGGGGGCGGTGCAGCACATCGTCAGCTTCTGGCGCTTCCGCTTCAACCCCAAGGCGCCGCCGGTCGGGGTGGACGAACTGATCGACATCTTCATGGACTTCGAGACCGGCCTGATGGGACGCGGACCGGACGAGTTCGATCCGCGCGATATCGCCGCGTGACAAAGAAAACCCCGCGCCGTCGACAGCGCGGGGTTCTGTTTTCAGACCTGAAGCCGGTCCTTAGTAGCGGTAGTGTTCCGGCTTGAACGGGCCTTCGACCGGCACGTTGATATAATCGGCCTGTTCCTGGTTCAGCGTCGTCAGCTTGGCGCCCAGCTTGGCCAGATGCAGGAAGGCGACCTTCTCGTCCAGGTGCTTGGGCAGGGTGTAGACCTTGTTCTCGTACCTGGCGGCGTTGGTCCACAGTTCGATCTGGGCCAGCGTCTGGTTGGTGAAGGACGCCGACATCACGAAGGACGGGTGTCCCGTGGCGTTGCCCAGGTTCACGAGGCGGCCTTCCGACAGCAGTATGATCTTCTTGCCGTCCGGGAACTCGACGTGGTGGACCTGATCCTTGATCTTGTCCCACTTGAAGTTCTTCAGGCCCGCGACCTGAATCTCAGAGTCGAAGTGGCCGATGTTGCAGACGATGGCGTTGTTGCGCATGGCGCGCATGTGCTCGACGCGGATGACGTCCTTGTTGCCCGTGGTGGTGACGAAGATGTCGGCCTTGTCGGCGACGTCTTCGAGCGTCTGGACCTCATAGCCTTCCATCGCCGCCTGCAGGGCGCAGATCGGGTCGATCTCGGTGACGATCACGCGGGCGCCGCCGTTGCGCAGGCTGGCCGCCGAGCCCTTGCCCACGTCGCCGTAGCCGCACACCACCGCCACCTTGCCCGACAGCATGACGTCGGTGCCGCGACGGATGGCGTCGACCAGCGATTCACGACAGCCGTACAGGTTGTCGAACTTGGACTTGGTGACGCTGTCGTTGACGTTGATGGCGGGGAACGGCAGTTCGCCGCGCTCGGCCATCTGATACAGGCGGTGGACGCCCGTGGTCGTCTCTTCCGACACGCCGCCGATGGCGTCGCGGATGGCCGAGTAGAAGCCCGGCTTCTCCTTCAGATAACGCTTCATGACCGAGAAGAGGGCTTCCTCTTCCTCGTTCTGCGGGTTGTCGAGGACGGAGGCGTCCTTCTCGGCCTTCGGCCCCAGCACGCACAGCAGGGTGGCGTCGCCCCCGTCGTCGAGGATCAGGTTCGGGTAGCCGCCATCGGCCCATTCAAAGATCTTGTGGGCGTATTCCCAATACTCGACCAGATTCTCGCCCTTGAAGGCGAAGACCGGCGTGCCCGACGCGGCGATGGCGGCGGCGGCGTGGTCCTGGGTCGAGAAGATGTTGCACGAGGCCCAGCGCACTTCGGCGCCCAGGGCTTCCAGCGTCTGGATCAGCACCGCCGTCTGGATGGTCATGTGCAGGGAGCCGGCGATGCGGGCGCCCTTCAGAGGCTGGGACGCGCCGTATTCGTCGCGCAGCGCCATCAGGCCCGGCATCTCGGTTTCGGCGATGGCGATTTCCTTGTTGCCGAAGTCGGCCAGGGAAATGTCGCGGACGATGTAGTCGGTCATGCTGAAATGTCTTTCGGCCACTGTCGGAGATTGTCGCCGCTATAGCGCGACGCGGCGGGTGGAGCAATCAAGACATAAGGATGTCTTTATATGAACCACGCCAAGGCGCTGACGCCTCGGCCTCCCACAGCGATTTGAGCCTGCTCATTAAGGGAATCTACGCATCCGCGGCTTAACCCGGCCAATACCCTCTTGGTGACAAGGGGTATTAAGGGCCCTCCCTCCGCCCTGCCGTTGCAGTGAGTATTGCGTCATGGCTTCCCACGAGATCGACCGCCGCATGAACTTCATGGGCCTGGGTCGGCCGTCCGCCGGTTACAGCGCCGTTTCGGGCGTGCTGCGCAAGAACGCGCCTGTGGCCCTGGCCGCCTTCTACGACAAGGTGCGCGCCGAACCTGAGATGCGCCGCTTCTTCCGCGACGAAAGGCACATCAGCGCCGCCAGCAACGCCCAGCAGCGCCACTGGGACGCCATCATCGACGGCCGGGCCGACGAGGACTACGCCGCCTCGGTGCGCACCATCGGCCGGGTTCACGCCCGCATCGGTCTGGAGCCTCGCTGGTATATCGGCGGCTACAGCGTGATCCTGGCCCACCTGACCCGCGCCATCGTCGAGCGGCCCAGAAAGCTGTTCGCCAATCGCCGCGAACATGACCGCATCACCGCCGAGGCCGTGGCCGAACTGAACCAGCGGGTCATGCTGGACATGGATCTGGCCATCTCCATCTACCTCGACGCCCTGCAGGAAGAGCGCGACCGCGTCCAGGCCGAACACGACGCCGCCGAAGCGCGACAGGCCGAAGTGGTGCGTGCGCTTGGCGCCGCCCTGCACAGCCTGGCCGACAACGACCTGTCGGTGACGCTGCCGAACGTCTTCCCCGAGGAATACCGCTCGCTGCAGAACGACTTCCATGCCGCGACCCGCGCCCTGCGCACCGCCGTGCGCGCCGTGGCCGACAGCGTCGAAAGCCTGAGCGCCGGCTCCAGCCAGTTGGCCGTCGCCTCCGAGGACCTGGCCAGCCGCACCGAGCGTCAGGCCGCCAATCTGGAGCGCACCGTCAACGAAGCCGACGCCATCGCCCGCGAAGTGGCCTCCACCGCCGACGGGGCCCGCCAGACCGCCGAGGCCCTGGCCGCCGCCCGCACCGATGTCGAACACACGACCCAGGTGGTCGGCGACGCGGTTTCCGCCATCCACGCCATAGCGGAATCCTCTGCCGAGATCGCTCGCTTCACCAGCCTGATCGACGAGATCGCCTTCCAGACCAATCTGCTGGCGCTCAACGCCGGGGTCGAGGCAGCCCGCGCGGGCGACGCCGGGCGCGGCTTCGCCGTCGTGGCCCAGGAAGTGCGCGCCCTGGCCCAGCGCTCGTCCGAAGCCTCGGGCGAGATCCGCACCCTGATCGCAACCTCCTCGGCCCAGGTGGCGCGAGGGGTCGATCTGGTCGAGCGCACCGGCGCGGCGCTTGAGCGCATCGGCGCCAAAGTCACGGCCGTCGACGGCCTGGCGGGCGGCATCGCCGGCTCGGCTCAGGAACAGGCCGAGGGCCTGGCCCGCGTCCGCCGCGCCATGGGCGAAATGGACGACATCACCCAGCAGAACGCCGCCATGACCGAGGAAGCGACCGCCGCCGCCCGTCAACTGGCCAATGAAGCCGTCAGCCTGAACCAGCAGGTCGGCCGCTTCCGACTGGACCGTTCGATCGCAAGCATGGCCGGTCCGCGCCTGGTCGCCTGACGGTCGCTTCGCGCAACGTCGTGCGGCCAAGACAGGCTTGGCGGATCGGCCGCAAGTCGTTTAAGCCGTCGCCTCATGGCTGACGACGCTTCGATCCGACCCGCCCGCGATCTCTCGATCCCCCGCCACGATTGGACGCTGGAGGAGGTCGAGGCCCTGTTCGCCCGCCCCTTCATGGAGCTGGTGTTCGAGGCTGCGACCGTGCACCGCCGCACCTTTAATCCGAACGAGGTGCAGAAATCCCAGCTGCTGTCGGTCAAGACCGGCGGGTGCGCCGAGAACTGCGGCTACTGCTCCCAGTCGGCCAGCTTCAAGACCGGGCTGAAGGCCGAGAAGCTGATGGAACCGACCGCCGTCATCGCCGAGGCCATGGCGGCCAAGGCGGGCGGAGCCAGCCGCTTCTGCATGGGCGCCGCCTGGCGCGAGCTGAAGGACCGCGACACGCCCAAGCTGGCGGCCATGATCTCGGGCGTGAAGGCCCTGGGTCTGGAGACCTGCGCCACCCTGGGGATGCTCAACGCCGATCAGGCGAAACAGCTGAAGGAGGCGGGCCTCGACTACTACAACCACAACCTCGACACCGGGCCTGAGTATTACGCCGAGGTGGTGACGACCCGCTCCTATCAGGACCGACTTGAGACGCTTCAACACGTCCGCGACGCCGGGATGTCGACCTGCTGTGGCGGCATCGTCGGCATGGGCGAGAAGCGCCGTGATCGCGCGGGCCTGCTGCACGCCCTGGCGACCCTGCCCGTCCACCCCGACAGCCTGCCGGTCAACGCCCTGGTCCCCGTCGGCGGCACGCCGCTCGGCGAGCGCGTGCTGAAGGAAGGCGAGATCGACCCGATCGAGTTCGTCCGCACCGTCGCCGTCGCCCGTCTGGTCTGCCCCCGGTCGATGGTGCGCCTGTCGGCCGGTCGCGAGGGCATGACGCCGGAGATGCAGGCCCTGTGCTTCCTGGCGGGCGCCAACTCCATCTTCGTCGGCGGCAAACTGCTGACCACGCCGAACCCGGAAGAGGACGACGACGCCAGGCTGTTCGCCCTGCTGGATCTGAAGCCCATGCCGTTGAGGGTCGAGGCGCGGGCCTAGACGCCCTCGGCGCGGCGCCAGCGCGCCACCAGCCACAGGTGCAGGGCGTGCGCCACCACCCAGGCCACGCCCATAAGGCTCAGAACGCCGAAGTAAAGGCCAAGACCCCGCCCCGCTTCGCCCAGCAGCGGCAACAAGGCCGTGGGAAACAGAGTGATCGCCGCCAGGGTCGGCGTAAAGGCGAGAGCCAGGTCACGCGGCGCGCGCCACGTCGGCCGCCCGTCAAAGCCCCACTGCATCGGCAGGCGCGCCGAACGCGGCAGTCCTCTTGCAGCCTGTCGGGACATGGCCGCCAACACGGTGACGAAAGCTGCAGCCATGATCAATGCGAACGCCGTCATATCGGCAGACGATCACGACACCTATCCGCGATCAACACAGGAACCAGCTGCGCGCCCTATTTGCTCATCCAGGGCCGCGCCGCACCGCTCTTGATACGCGCGGCCTGGTCGCGCTGGAAACGTCCGCCGCGCGGCGGCTTGGGCCGTGCATCGAGAGCCGCCTTCTTGAGCCGCAAAGCCCTCTGAACGGGCGTTTCGCCGGGAACAGCGTCCGCAGGTTCGGCGGCAGGGGCGTGATCGTCGTCAGTGCTCATGCCCGACCTGTAGCACGGCAGCGCGTTCAGGGCTGAGATTTTGCACCGTCTTCAGGGCTCGCGTCGCGCAATCATTTCGCCTCGCGTCATCACAGCGGCGACAGCCTCCGTCTGAGCTGACACCGAAGCCCGCTGCGCGCGCGAGCCGTAAAGCGCCGACAGATAAGAACGGTCCCATTCCGTCAATCCGGCCGGATCGCTCCCCGAAAACAGGTTCAAAACCGTATCAAACCCCATGGTGTCAGCGCCGGCGTCGATCTGCGCCAGGCTGATCATCGAGACGTAGTCGGCCAGTTGCGTCGTATTGACGGACCCGATCTGATCCATGTCGATGATGACGATCACCTTGAACAGCGTCTCCACCAAAGCCGTGTTCAGGCGGGCGGCGCCCTCTCGCCTCTGAATAATCGGAGCGGCTCCTATCGCACAGTCATGCGGCTTGCACCCGATTACGGAAGCCAGTTGAGGATCGATCTGTACCCCTGACCGGTCCCCCGGCACCCTGACGCCGCGCTGCCCCGTGTCTGGATCGGTCGGGATGCTCAGCGACCACCAGCGCACAGGTCGTTCGTCCGAGAGGAAGGCGTGGAACGCTGCCCGCCCACGATCCCAGCCTGTCACATTTTGACGGAAGAGTTTGGGATTCGCTTGGTTCAGACCCTGAGCCGTCGCCCGGCCGTCTTCGGCGAAAACGACGACAAGGTTGCTCTCGCAGCCTGGATTCCCGGTCCGAAGTCCCAGCTCGGCCGCAGTCTGGCTCACGCGATCGATGATCGCTTGGGCGGCCTCGCGCTCCAGATTGACCACCCCAGGGCATATCGGACCGCGCCATTGCGCCAGCGGGCGGCCCGGAGACGGCGCCGCCACCCGACCGACGAAGTCACGCACAGCCTCAGGCGTCGCCCGGCCCTGTACCGTGACTTCCGGCAGGACCGTGACGTCAGGCTGCGCCTGCGCCAAGGCCGTTGAGGTCAGCCCCGATAACGCCAGCGCGGCCCATAGGGCGCCCATACGCAATCTGCTCACTTCCCAGACCTCCTGCTGACAAGAACGTCGATACTCTAGTCGACATCACGCCGTTAGCCTAGCCGAAGAAGCCGCCCCCTGCCCTAACGCCCCGGTCGCCGGGTCATCGCGGAGGCGGGGGCCAACTGCAGGCCGCGCGCCTCAAGTCCCGCCGTCCAGCGGGCGGCGGCTTCGACGGTGACGGGGTAGGAGAAGCCGGTTCCCAGCGCAGCGCCATTGGTCTTGGCCGCGGCCTCCAGGGCGTTGAACTGGCGCAGGATGGCGGCGGGGGTCTGTTCCTCGTCGATGACGCGGTCGGCGCTGGCGCGGGCGAAGGCGCCGGGGCGGCGGCGCATGGAGCCGTCGTCGAGGAAGGCCAGGCCGCGCTGACGCAGATTGGTCATCAGGGCCGTCACGCCCTCGTCCGAGGTCGCGAAGCGGTCGCCCAGATAGTTGGTCACGCCGAAATAGCCGGTGGCGCGCGCCAGCAGCCAATCTAGCTTGACCGCCACATCGTCGGCCCCGCCGCTCGACAGCAGGGTGTAGGGGCCGGGATCGTTGTCGGGATAGCCGGTCGGCTCCATCGGCAGTTCGATCATCACCTCATGGCCGTGGGCGCGAGCCATGTCGATCCAGGTCTGAAGACCTTCGGCGTAGGGCACGAAGGAGAGCGTCACCTCGGCCGGCAGACGTTCGATCGCCGCGCGGGTGGTGGCGGTGTTGAGGCCGAGGCCGCCGACGACGAGGGCCACCATCGGCTTACCGTTCGAGCGGAAAGGCCGGGCGTAGGCCTGAGCCGGGACGCGGCCATCGGCGGCGATGCGCGGCAGGGGACCGTTCGGGCCGGGCTGGAACAGGCCCGCGATCGGCGCCTTGGGCAGGGGGTTGGACGGAGCGCGCACCGGCGCGCTGAAGCCCTGCCCCGAGGCCACGCTGGCGCCGTCCGGCAGGGTGATGAGGGCCTCGCCCATCATCCCCGCGCCCTCTTCGCCCATCAGGGCCGGGTCGATGGGGCCGAGGTCCTGATAGATGTCCAGACCGCTGAAGCCGAAGGCCTCGGCGCCGGTTGGGGCGGCAGCGGCGGCGGCGGGCCGCTCCAGCACCGCGCTGGCCGTCGGTGCGCCGGCGCGCGGATCGCCCAGAACGGCGACGAACAGGGCGGCGGCGCCGATGACGAAGGCTCCCGCCGCGCCCGCCGCGACCGGCGGCTTCTTCAAGGCGTTGAAGACCGGGTCCATAGCGACGCGCGACCGGGGCTCCGGCGGCGCGCCTGCGGCGGCGGCGAGGGCGGACTGGCGCTTGGCGAACATGGTCAGGGCGACGGCTCAGGCTTGCAGGCGCCGCACAGACGCGGCGCCCCTCAGCCTCAGTTAAGCCCTGCGCCGGTTAAGAAAGCCTAACGGCGCATTCACCACGTTCGAGCGCCGCGCCTCAGTCGCTCTTCGGCTCGTTCCCCGGCGTGATTTCCGGCGCGCGCTGCGGCGCCGGGGGGTCTTTCGGCTCGACCGTGACCTTGGGCGTGTCGGCCTCGGCCGTCTCGACTTTTTCCTGCCCCGGCTCGGTGATGACGATCCCCTCGGGCGCAGCGGCCAGCTTGGTCAGGTCGCCGCCGGCGCGCAGCACGTCCAGCGCCCGCTCCAGCTGATAGTCCTTGTCCTTGGCGTAGTCGGCGCCCGGCGCCTCGCGCGGGGTGTGCGGCCCCTTGCGTTCGGCCCCGATGGAGGAGTCCAGCGCCGTCGAATAGGCCGCCTCGGAATAAATGAAGCTGGAGCGCGAAACGATGCGCGCCTCGGCCTCGGAACGGGCCACCTCCAGATCCGGCTCGATGCCGATCTTCTGGATCGAGCGCCCCGAGGGCGTGTAATAGCGCGCCGTGGTGATCGACAGGGCGCCGTCGCGCCCGCCGCGCAGCGGGATCACCGTCTGCACCGATCCCTTGCCGAAGCTGGTCAGGCCGACCACCGTCGCCCGCTCCTGATCCTTCAGGGCGCCCGCCACGATTTCCGACGCCGAGGCCGAGCCGTAGTTGATCAGCACCACGACAGGCAGGCCGCCGGTCAGGTCGCCCGGCTTGGCGGCGTAGCGTTCGATGTCCTCGGGCTTGCGGCCGCGCTGGCTGACGATCTCGCCGCGCTCCAGGAAGGCGTCCGACACGTCGATGGCCGCCGTCAGCAGGCCGCCGCCGTTGTTGCGCAGGTCCAGCACATAACCCTTCAGGCCCGGCTTCTCGCGCTTCAGCCGCTCGATCGTCTCGGTCAGTTCGCGGCCGGTGTTCTCGTTAAAGGTCGAGATGCGCAGATAGCCGAAATCGCCTTCCAGACGGCCGGTGACGGATTCGACCTTGATGACCTCGCGCGTCAGCACGACCTCGCGCGGCTCTTCGCCATCGCGCAGGAAGGTTATGGTGACGCTGGTGCCGGTGGCGCCGCGCAGCTTGTCCGAGACCTCGGAGACGCTGAGACCAGCCGCGTTCTGACCATTGACGGCGCTGATGACGTCGCCCGCCTGGACCCCGGCGCGACCGGCCGGGCTGTCGTCCATCGGCGAGATGACCTTCACCAGCCCGCCTTCGGAGGTGATCGTCAGGCCGACGCCGGAATACTCGCCCGATGTGCGCTCGCGCAGATCGCCGAACGCCTTGGCGGGCATGTAGTTGGAGTGCGGGTCGAGCGCCGTCATCATCCCCTGCAGGGCGGCTTCGATCAGCTTCTTGTTGTCGACAGGGACGACATAGGCCTGCTCGACGATGCCCAGGACGTCGCCGAACAGCTCCAGCATCCGGAAGGTCTCGTTGCGCGGAGTCTGGCTGGCGACGGCCGCGGCCGATCCGCCCAGCGCCAGGGCGGCGGCGCCCACGAGAAGCAGTTTACGCATTCGGTCTCTTTCCATCGGATCCGCTTTCGGCTCCGGTCGTCCAGGGCGGCGCGAGCGCCGCAAAGGCGCGCGCGACAGTTGCGTCGATACAATCAGCGTCCGCGCCGATTTGAAAGGAATTTCGCGCGGTTGATCCTACTGCAGCCACGGCGCCGGATCGATGGGCCGTTCCTGGCGGCGCAGTTCGAAATAGGCTTCGCCGTCCTCGCCGGTGCGGCCCAGGGGCTGGCCGTCGGCCACGCGCTGGCCGGTCTCGACTTCCATACGGTCAAGCCCCGCGATCACGGCGCGCCAGCCGGGGCCCAGGTCCAGGATCACCACCTCGCCCCACTCCTTGAGCGGCCCGGCATAGGCGACACGGCCCGCCGCAGGGGCGCCGACCGCTTCATGGCTGGAGCGCCAGCTCCAACCGGCCGAGCGGCCGCCGAAGCGTTGCGAGGGCGTCCCCGCGATAGGGGGCGTCAGGCGGCTACGGCCTGCAGGCAGGCGGGCGGCGGGCGCCTCTTCGGGCGCCTCCGCCACCTGCGGCGTCTGCCCGCCCAGTTCGCGGATACGGGCTTCCAGCGCCTTGGTCGCGCGCTCGGCCCGCGCCGCCTCGGCCCGCAGCACCGAACGCAGGGCGGTCTTGCGCGCCGTCAGCCCCTCGATTTCGGCGCGCCGGTCGTTCTGGGCGCTCTCGACGGTGAACAGGCGCTCGCTGGACAGGGCGGCGAGACGACGGATGCGGCCGATCTCGGCCTGACGCTCGACCAGGGTTTCGGCGCGTTTCTGCAGGTCGGGCGTGATGGCGCGGATCAGGATGGAGGCGCGCACCGTATCCACGGCCTGATCGGCCGGGATCAGCAGAGGCGGCGGCGGCTTGCGGCTCATCATCTGCAGAGCGGACAGCAGCCGACCCTGAGCCGCGCGTTCACGCGACAGGGCGGCGACCAGGGCGGCCTCGCGCTCGGCCAGTTCCTTCAGCCGGGCGCGCTGGGCCTCCAACTGCACGTCGTCCTCGGCCTCGGCCCGACGCAGTTCGCGCAACTGTCGGTCCAGGTCGACGATCTCCTCGGCGGCGGCGGCGGCCTCGGCGCGCAGGCGGCGGGCGCGGGCGGTCTCGTCGCGATACTCGGCCTGAAGCCGGGTCAGTTCGGGGTTGGTCTGGGCCGCGCGCTGGCTGGCCGCAGGCCCGGCCAGGGCCAGCAGCAGGCTGGAAGAGGTCAGAAGAAGAACGGCCCCGCGTCGCATCAGTCGCGATGATAGGGCGAACCGGCCAGAATGGTCACGGCCCGATAGATCTGCTCGGCCAGCATGGCGCGGGCCAGGGCGTGTGGCCAGGTCTGCGGCCCGAAGGCGAGAGTCGAACGGGCGGCGCGGCGCACGCTCTCGTCCAGACCGTCTGCCCCGCCGATAACGAAGACCAGACGCCGCTCGCCCTGATCGCGCAGGGCGGCCACATGGTCGGCGAAGGCGCGCGAGGAATAGGTCCGCCCCCGTTCGTCGCAGGCGATCAGATGCGCGCCCTCGGCGGCGGCCAGCAGCAGTTCAGCCTCGGGCGTCTTGCCGGACTTCTTCGGCTCAAGGTCGATAAGTTCGAGCGGGCCCAGACCCAGCGCCCGCCCCGACAGGGTGGCGCGCCGGGCGTAGTCGTCGGCCAGAGCCGCCTCGGGACCGCGGCCCGGCTTGCCGATGGCCGCGATCGCCAGCTTCATGAGGTCAGCCCGTTTTCAGAAAAAGATCAGCCGCGGACGGGGCCGCCGCGGTGGGCGCTGTCGACCGCCCAGATCTTCTCGATGTTGTAGAAGGTGCGCACTTCGGGGCGGAACAGGTGGACGATGACGTCGCCCGCATCCAGCAGCACCCAGTCGCAGTGCGGCAGACCCTCGACCTTCACCTTGCCCAGCCCCTGCTCCTTGAACAGGCGCAGAAGGTGATCGGCGATGGCGCCGACGTGGCGATGCGAACGGCCCGACGCGACGATCATGGCGTCGGTCATTGGGCTCTTGCCGCGCAGGTCGATCAGGACGATGTCCTGAGCCTTGTCGTCGTCGAGTTTGGCGAGAATGGCCTGTTCCAGCTCGGTCGCGCCGACCGGCAGGGGCTGGCGCTCGCCGCTACTGGGGCCGTCCTCGGCCTGACCGTCTTCGGAATGGACGGAATCCATCAGGTCCATTTCGTGCGCCGCGTTCGAAACGGCGTCTTGCGCATCGTGCGCGGTCGAGGGGGTCAGCGGAGGGCTCCAAGGCGATTTACTAAAAGCCCAGTCTAGCACGCCCGGCGCGAAAGGTCACCCGGCTGGCGGCGACTCTTCGCCCCGCGCGGTTCGCGCAGCCCGGATCGCGGTCGAGGAGCGATGATTCAGCGGCGCCGACAGATAGGTCCAGGCGGGCGCCTCGAGGCTGGGCAGCAGCCCGGCCTGGGCCATCGGCACGCGATAGCGGGCGAAACGCACCGCGGCCGGCGCCGTGCGGCTGTCCAGCAGACTGCCGGGCCGGGCGATCACCGCCACGGGCATCAGCCGCATGATGTCGGTCCAACCGCGCCAGCGATGGAAGTCCGCCAGATTGTCAGACCCCATCAGCCAGACGAACTGAACCCCCGGATGGCGCGCGACGATGGCGCGCAGGGTGTCGACGGTCCAGCGCGTGCCGGCTCTGGTCTCGAAATCCGACACGATCATCGCCGGGCCGACCGTCGCGGCCGCCGCCTGCGCCGAGGCCATCCGCTCGGCCAGGGGGGCGGTTTCATGGGCGGACTTCAGCGGGTTTTGCGGCGAGACCAGCCAGACCACCCGGTCCAGCCCCAGTCTCTGCATGGCCGTGGCCGCCACATGGGCGTGGCCATCATGGGCCGGATTGAACGAGCCGCCGAACAGGCCGACCTTCATCCCCGGTGCCAGATCCAGCCCGTCGCGCAGGGCGCCTCGGCGAAGACCGGAGCCTTTCGGCGCAGGACCGGCGTGGAAGAAGGACAAGGGCGTCGTCTCTTGCGGCGGCGGCGAACAGATGAGCGCGGCCGGAACGCCTTATGCTCACCTGCGCCCTAACACGGCCGAACGCGCCTGTCTCGCTCCGCGAACGGACTGAGCGGCGCAAGGGCGATTTGGCCTCGCCCTAGAATTCCTTCCAGCTCGATCCCGGATCGCGCTCGCCCGGCTGGGCCAGTTGCTGGCCCCAGGTCAGCATCATGAAGGCCTTGTGGCTGCGGATCTTGTACTGGCCGATCATCGGGGTGACGGCGCCCAGCGGCATGCCCGTGCGCGCGTCGTAGAGGAAGCCGGAAAACTCGGCCACGCCCATGCGATCGCGGTTGGAATAGATCGACAGTTCGGGCAGGGAGACGACGTTCAGGCTCTCATTGATCGGCACCCGCATGTCGGGAATCCCGACCACGCGGCGCAATTGGTCCAGCGACAGGGCGCCGGCGCGCACCTCGAAGATGGCGTCCGCTTCGCCGCGCTCGCGCACGATGGCGTAGCCAGCTTCCGACAGGGCGGCGCGGATGGCGCTCAGCGCATAGCGGGCGTTCTCAGCCTGGAAATAGGTCTCGTCGACGAAGACGCGCGCGCCCTGCGGGATCGGCAGTGTCAGGCCCTCGACCGCGCGGTCGGCCGCCCGGTTGACCAGCAGCATATCGGTGGCCGTCCGCGCCGGATTGGTCTCGGTCACCATGGCGCAGGCGCCCAGACTCAAGACCGCCAGCCCGAGGATCAGCCGCGCCGAAACGCTCACCAGGCGCCCACGTTCGGCATGGAGGCCCAAGGCTCGGCCGGAGCCAGACGCTCGCCCGCCTGCAGCAGTTCGATCGAAATGCCGTCCGGCGAGCGGACAAAGGCCATATGGCCGTCGCGCGGCGGGCGGTTAATGATGACGCCGCCGTCCATCAGCCGCTGGCAGGCGGCGTAGATGTCGTCGACCTGAAAGGCCAGGTGGCCGAAGTTGCGGCCGCCGTCGTAATCCTGATCGTCCCAGTTGTAGGTCAGTTCGACCTCGGGCGATTTCTCGGCCTCGGCGCGGGCCTTGTCGGCCGGCGCGGCCAGATAGACCAGGGTGAAGCGCCCGGCCTCATAATCGGCGCGGCGCGTCTCTTCCAGACCCAGCAGGTCGCGGTAGAAACGCATCGAGGCGTCCAGATCCTTCACCCGGACCATAGTATGCAGATAACGCATGGCGCGACCGGCCTCAGTGCGCCTCGGGCGGGCGGGCCGCCGGGTCGAGGTACTCGCTCTCGGGGTGCGGATGATCCGACAGCACAAACCGACGGTCGCAGTACCCGCACTCGATCGAGTTATCCTCGCCCATGTCCATGTAGACGAGCGGGTGGCCCAGGGCCCCGCCGCCGCCGTCGCAGGCGACGCGCTTGGTCGAGACCACGATCTCTTCGGGCGGAGGAATGACGGCGTCGAGATGGCGGGGAGGCATGATCCGGTCCGGTCTGGAAAGGCTTTGCGCCGTTCCTAGGCGGACCGGACCGTCAGGTCAAACGTCCGAAGCGGCGGGCTTGCGGCCCATCACCCGATCGAACAGGGCCTTGCGCTTCTTGAACAGGGTCAGGCCCAGGCAGCCCGCGCCGACCCACAGGCCGATCTCACCGATGACAGCAGCGACGGCGGCGATGATCGCCGCCTGCGTCATAGGCAGATAATCCAGCTTCCCCGCCAGCAGAGCGAGAGTGAAACCGGCGTAGCCGACGACACAGAACCCCATGGCGATGAAGCCGATCAGGCGGGTGCGGGTCATGGCTTTATGGGGAGCGATGGCGGTGGTCATGGCGTGTCCTCATCCAAGGGAAGTTGTCTTTATGACAAGCAAGCTAGACACCCTTACGCGTGTCGTCAAGCAACTTTTACATATCGTCTCGCAGCCTTGTCTTCTCCATCGCAACGACGCCTTGGCGAACGGCGCCGCGCCCCCTACCTATGCGGTCCGCTCATCCCTGCCCGAGTTGAAGTCCGCGCCATGACCCAAGCCCCCGCCCTGCCCGTCAACGCCATCGAGGTCAGGGGGCTGAAAAAGACCTACAAGGGCTCGCGCAAGTCGCCGCCGAAGACGGCCCTGCGCGGCGTCGATCTGACGGTTCCGCGCGGCTCCATGTTCGGCCTGCTGGGACCGAACGGCGCAGGCAAGTCGACCCTGATCAACATCATCGCCGGGGTGGTGAACAAATCCGAGGGCACGGTCCGCATCTGGGATCGCGACATCGACCATGAGGCGCGCGACGCCCGCTCGGCGCTCGGCGTGGTGCCGCAGGAGATCGTCGCCGACGTCTTCTTCACCCCGCGCGAGGCGCTGGAAGTTCAAGCCGGTTTCTATGGCGTGCCGGCGAACGAGCGCCGCTCGGATGAACTGTTGGCGGCGCTGGGCCTGTCGGACAAGGCCAACGCCTATGTCCGCGCCCTGTCCGGCGGCATGAAGCGGCGCCTGATGGTGGCCAAGGCCCTGGTCCACAATCCGCCGGTCCTGATCCTGGACGAACCGACAGCGGGCGTGGACGTCGAGCTGCGCCGCCAGCTGTGGGACTATGTCCGCAAGATCAACGAGGAGGGGGTGACGGTGATCCTGACCACCCACTACCTCGAAGAGGCGCAGGAGCTATGCGACACCATCGCCATCATCAACCGGGGCGAGGTCGTGGCCTGCGAGCCGACGCAGCAGCTCTTGAAGCGGCTGGACACCCGCAACGTCGTGGTCACGCCCGAGACGGCGCCCGAGACCCTGCCCGCCCTGAACGGCTTTGCGGTCGCCCCGCGCGCCAACGGGGCCTTCGTCGTTACCTACCGGACGGGCGAATCCAGTGTCGAGCAGGTGCTGGCGGCCGTCCGCGCAGCGGGCGTAACCATCAAGGACATCGCCACCGAGGATCCGGATCTGGAAGACGTCTTCCTGGCCATGACCTACGGCGACACTACCCGCCCCGATCCGACGCAGGACTAAGGCGCGGGCGTCGCGACCCTGCCGTCAGGCGACCATCACCGTGCCCAGCAGCAGCTTCGCTCCCGCCCTGCCCAGAATGGCGTCCGTCGCATGCTGCAAGGCGAGAACCAGCCATTCGACATCAGGCGGCGCGTCCGGCAGCAGCCGCTCTGCGGCGATGCGGACCACCTCATTATAGACGGCGCTGAGACGCGGCTGGGACAGGCGCGCCCGCTCCATCAGGGCGCTGTCGGCGATGTCGAGCCCTATCTCGACCGTCATGACCCCGCGCCGCCCGTCGCGGCGTAGAACGGTCGCCGTGGCCGTGGGCAGGGACAGATAGCCGCCCTTGCCGCCGCCGCTTTTCTCAGGCGAAGCGTGGGCGACGCCCGCCCATGCGAGACCGCTCAGAGTCAGGCCGATCAGTTGACGTCTGTCCATGACGCCACCCTAGACGCGCTCCCTTTCCCGGACGTTGACGCCTAGCCCCCGGCATGGCGGGGGCGTATGCGAAGGAGCATGAGCATCGACCTGTCCCTCTATCGCCCCAACGTCGGGGTCGTCCTGTTCAACCCGGCCGGCCAGGTCTGGTTCGGCCGCCGCGCCGACACGCCCGAGCCGTGGAACTGGCAGTTCCCGCAAGGCGGCGTCGATGACGGCGAGGACCTGGAAGCCGCCGCCCGCCGCGAGCTTCATGAGGAGACGGGCGTCCGCTCCATCGCTCTTCTGGGCCGCACGACCGAGTGGATTCCCTATGACTTCCCGCAAGGGCTGCCGAGCCCGAAAAGTTGGAGGGGCTGGAAAGGCCAGCGGCAGCAGTGGTTCGCCTTCCGCCTGACCGGCGCCGACAACGAGATCGACCTGAACGGCCACGGCGAGCCCGAATTCGACGCCTGGCGCTGGGGGCGGCTGGAAGAGGCGCCCGGCCTGATCGTGCCGTTCAAGCGGCCGGTCTATGAGCAGGTGGTGCGGGCGTTCGGAGAGTGGGCCTCCTGACGCTCCCTTCCCCATCGAGGGGGAGGGCTTGAGATACGAACAAAACAAAAGGCCCCCCGCTAGAGCGAGGGGCCTTTGATCGTTTCAGCCGCGCGAACCTTAGTTCGCGGTCAGTTCCGAAGCCTCTTCGGCCAGGATGGTCAGGCCTTCGCCGTTGACGTCGGCGAAACCGCCCTTGACCTCGAAGCGGCGGCGCTGGGCGCCGTCATAGACGGTCACCACGCCTTCGCGCAGGGTGGTCATGAAGGGCGCGTGGCCCGGCAGGACGCCGAAGTCGCCCTCGACGCCCGGCGCATCGACCTGATCGACCGAACCGGCGAAGACTTCGCGTTCCGGGGCGACGAGGGAGAAGTTCAGCTTACCGGCCATGACTTAGGCTTCCGCAGCCATCTTGGCGGCCTTCTCGACGGCCTCTTCGATGGCGCCGACCATGTAGAAGGCGGCTTCCGGCAGGTGGTCGTATTCGCCGTCGCAGATCGCCTTGAACGAGCGGATGGTGTCGGCCAGTTCGACGAACTTGCCCGGCGAGCCGGTGAACTGCTCGGCCACGAAGAAGGGCTGCGACAGGAAGCGGCTGATCTTACGGGCGCGCGACACGACCAGCTTGTCGTCTTCCGACAGCTCGTCCATGCCCAGGATGGCGATGATGTCCTTCAGCGCCTTGTACTGCTGCAGGATTTCCTGAACGCGACGGGCGACCTGATAGTGCTCTTCGCCGATGACCAGCGGGTCCATGATCCGCGAGGTGGAGTCCAGCGGGTCCACGGCCGGAAAGATGGCCTGGGCGGCGATGTCGCGGTTCAGAACCGTGGTCGCGTCCAGGTGGGCGAACGAGGCGGCGGGCGCCGGGTCGGTCAGGTCGTCGGCCGGGACGTAGATGGCCTGAATCGAGGTGATCGAGCCCTTCTTGGTCGAGGTGATGCGCTCCTGCAGGTTGCCCATCTCGGTGGCCAGCGTCGGCTGATAGCCCACGGCCGAGGGAATGCGGCCCAGCAGAGCCGACATTTCCGAACCAGCCTGGGTGAAGCGGAAGATATTGTCGATGAACAGCAGGACGTCCTTGCCCTCTTCATCGCGGAAGTATTCGGCCTGGGCCAGGCCGGTCAGGGCCACGCGGGCGCGGGCGCCGGGAGGCTCGTTCATCTGGCCGTAGACCAGGGCGCACTTGGAGCCTTCGCCGCCGCCGGCGACGTTCACGTTCGACTCGATCATCTCGTGATACAGGTCGTTGCCTTCGCGGGTGCGCTCGCCCACGCCGGCCAGAACCGAATAACCGCCGTACGCCTTGGCGATGTTGTTGATCAGTTCCTGCATGGTCACGGTCTTGCCGACGCCGGCGCCGCCGAACAGGCCGGTCTTGCCGCCCTTGGTGTAGGGGCAGATCAGGTCGATGACCTTGATGCCCGTGACCAGGATTTCCGACGAGGTCGACTGCTCTTCGAACGAAGGCGCCTCGCGGTGGATCGGGCGGAACTCGGAGGTCTTGATCGGGCCGGCTTCGTCGATCGGCTGGCCGACGACGTTCATGATGCGGCCGAGGGTGCCGGGGCCGACCGGAGCCATGATCGACTTGCCGGTGTCGACGACGGCCTGGCCGCGCGTCAGACCTTCGGTCGTGTCCATGGCGATGGTGCGGACCATGTTCTCACCCAGGTGCTGGGCGACTTCCAGGACCAGGGTGAAGGGCTCGCCCGTCTTCTGGTCGACGTTCTGGGTTTCCAGAGCGTTCAGGATACCCGGCAGGTGGCCGTCGAACTCAACGTCGACGACGGCGCCGATGACCTGGGCGATCTTGCCCTGGCCCGCGACGGCGGCGGGAGCGGCAGCCGGAGCGGCCTTCTTGGGAGCGGCCGGCTTCTTGGCGGCGGGTTTCTTCGGGGCGGTGGTGTCGGTCATCGGTGCTTGTCCGTGTCGAATGTCAGCTGTGTCGGGATCAGAGCGCTTCAGCGCCGGCGATGATCTCGATCAGCTCGGTGGTGATCTGAGCCTGGCGGGAACGGTTGTACTGCAGCGTCAGGGCGCTGATGAGGTCGCCCGCGTTGCGCGTGGCATTGTCCATCGCAGCCATCTGGGCGCCGAAGAAGCCGGCCTGGTTTTCCAGAAGGGCGGCCAGGATCTGCGTCGTCAGGTTGCGCGGCAGCAGGGTCTCGAGGATGTCCTCTTCCGACGGCTCATACTCATAGAGCGCGCCGGCGTCGGCCGAGGCGTCGGCGTCGACTTCGGCCGGGGCCAGCTGACGCGACGACGGGACCTGAGAGATCACCGACTTGAACTGGCTGTAGAAGAGGGTGACCTTGTCGGCCTCGTCCGCCTCGAACTTCTGCGCCAGCAGTTCGGCGATCGGCTGGGCCGAGTGCAGGCCCACCGTCTTGTGCTCGCTCAGTTCGAAGGTCTTGACGACCCGGTCGCCGAACAGGCGGGTCAGTTGGTCGCGCGACTTGCGGCCGACAGCCACGATCTCGACCGTCTTGCCGTTGGCGATCAGGCTGTTGATGTGGTCCCGCGCGGCGCGGATGACATTGGTCGAGAAACCGCCCGCCAGACCCTTGTCGGCCGTGGCGACGACGACCAGGTGCTTCTGGTCGGCGCCGGTTCCGGTCATCAGGCGCGGGCCGTCGTCGCCGACGCCCGCCGCCAGGTTGGCGATGACCGAGGCCATCCGCGACGCATAGGGGCGGGCGTTCTCCGCCTGCTCCTGGGCGCGCTTCAGCTTGGCCGCGGCGACCATCTGCATGGCTTTCGTGATCTTCTGCGTCGCTTTGACGCTTCCGATCCGATCGCGCATTTCCTTGAGGCTAGCCATCCGGCTCTGCTCTTCCTTTGACTACAGGGCCGAACGATCAGGCGAAGGTCTTGGCGAAGGCCGCCAGGATGTCCTTCAGCTCGGCTTCCAGCTCGGGCGTCAGGGCCTTCTTGGTGCGGATGCCTTCCAGCAGCGAGGCGTGGTTGGCGTGAACGCGGGCCAGCAGTTCGCTCTCGAAGCGGCCGACGTCCGAAACAGCGATGCCGTCCAGATAACCGCGCGTGCCGGCGTAGATCGACACGACCTGCTCTTCGACGGCCAGCGGCGAGTACTGCGGCTGCTTCAGCAGCTCGGTCAGGCGGGCGCCGCGGGCCAGCAGGCGCTGGGTCGAGACGTCCAGGTCCGAACCGAACTTCGCGAAGGCGGCCATTTCACGATACTGGGCCAGCTCGCCCTTAATCGAACCGGCGACCTGCTTCATGGCCTTGATCTGAGCCGAGGAGCCGACGCGCGACACCGAGATGCCGACGTTCACGGCCGGACGGATGCCCTGATAGAACAGGTCCGATTCCAGGAAGATCTGGCCGTCGGTGATCGAAATCACATTGGTCGGGATGTAGGCCGACACGTCGTTGGCCTGGGTTTCGATGATCGGCAGGGCGGTCAGCGAGCCCGAACCGTAGTCCTCGTTCAGCTTGGCCGAACGCTCCAGCAGGCGGCTGTGCAGGTAGAAGACGTCGCCCGGATAGGCTTCACGGCCCGGCGGACGGCGCAGCAGCAGAGACATCTGGCGGTAGGCCACGGCCTGCTTGGACAGGTCGTCATAGATGATCAGGCCGTGCATGCCGTTGTCACGGAAATACTCGCCCATGGCGGTGCCGGCGAACGGGGCCAGGAACTGCAGCGGGGCCGGTTCCGACGCCGTGGCGGCCACGACGATGGTGTATTCCAGCGCGCCCGACTCTTCGAGGGTCTTGACGATCTGGGCCACGGTCGAACGCTTTTGGCCGATAGCGACGTAGATGCAGTACAGCTTGGCGGACTCGTCGTCCGACTTGTTGACCGTCTTCTGGTTCAGGATGGTGTCGATGGCGACGGCGGTCTTGCCGACCTGACGGTCGCCGATGATCAGCTCGCGCTGGCCGCGGCCGACCGGGATCAGGGTGTCGATCGCCTTCATGCCCGTCTGCATCGGCTCGTGAACCGATTTACGCGGGATGATGCCGGGGGCCTTCACGTCGACGCGGCGACGCTCGGTGAACTGGATCGGACCCTTGCCGTCGATCGGCTCGCCCAGCGGGTTGACGACGCGGCCCAGCAGACCCTTGCCGACCGGCACGTCCACGATTTCGCCCAGGCGGCGCACGTCGTCGCCCTCGGCGATGGCGGCGTCCGCGCCGAAGATCACGGCGCCCACGTTGTCGCGCTCCAGGTTCAGGGCCATGCCCTTCACGCCGGCCTTGGTGAACTCGACCATTTCACCCGCCTGGACGTTGTCCAGGCCGTGGATGCGCGCGATGCCGTCGCCGACCGACAGCACCTGGCCGACGTCGGAAACGTCGGCTTCCACGCCGAAGTTGGCGATCTGCGACTTGAGGATGGCCGAGATTTCGGCGGCGCGGATATCCATGATTGGCTCTTTCGGCTTTCGTCTTCGGTGCGGGCCCGCTGGCCCGGCTTAAACTGAAATTCGGGGCTTAGGCGCGCTTCAGCGCAAAGGTCATCTGGTCGAGCTTGGTCTTCAGCGAGGCGTCGAACAGCTTCGAGCCCACCTTGACCTTGAGGCCGCCCAGGATCGACGGATCGACGCGGGCGGTCAGTTCGGGGTCGCGGCCCAGGGCGGCGCGCAGCTCGCCCTGGATCTTCTTGGTCTGGGCGGCGCTCAGGGCCACGGCCGAGACCACCTCGGCGGCCACCACGCCCGTCTTCTTGGCGTACAGCGCTTCGAAGGCGGCGATCACGCCCGGCAGGTCCGCCGCGCGGCCGTTCTGGCCCAGCAGACCCAGGAAGTTGCGCGTCGTGGCCGTGAACTGCGCCTTGTCGGCGATGGCCGCCAGACCCTTGGCCTGATCATCCGAAGAGATCAGCGGCGAGGTCGCCAGACGGCGCAGGTCGGCGCTGTCGATCCAGGCCGCCTTGAGCGAAGCCAGATCGGCGCGCACGGCGTCCAGCGCCCCCGTCTCATCCGCCAGGTCGAACAGCGCCTGTGCATACCGTCCGCCGACTTCCGTCGTCCTGAAATCGTCCGCCACTTATATTGGTCCGCGTCTGAAGCGATTGTCGCAAGACCGGCCGCAGTCGCCTGCGCCAGCCAAGGGCCTGATATGCTTTGAGAAAGCACGCTGGGGACGCATCTTTCGATACGCCCTTCGCTAAAGCCGCGCGGCTGATACCATGCAAGGCCGCAAGCCGCAACCAAGGGGCGCGGAACGATAACGCCGCACCCGCGCTCTCTTTGGTCGAAGATGAACCGGTCCAGCTGGAACCTCCAACCGAGCCTGCGACGATGACGACGCTTCAGATCGCTTGATGCGTGCTCACGCTCCCGTTACCGGAAAAGTCTTAACCTCCATCAGGAACCCCGATGCTTGAGAGCATAACCCCGCTGTTGACCGATCCTGCCGCCTGGGCGGCCCTTGTGACCCTGGTGGTCATGGAGGTGGTGCTGGGGATCGACAACCTGATCTTCATTTCGATCCTGTCGAACAAACTGCCGCCCGAGCACCGCCAGCGCACGCGCCGCATCGGCATCGGCCTGGCCCTCATCATGCGCCTGGGCCTGCTGGCCACCATCGGCTGGATCGTCGGCCTGACCACGCCCGTGTTCGACCTGGGCTTCCACGGCGAGACCTTCGACACCTCCTTCTCCTGGCGCGACCTTATCCTGATCGCAGGCGGTCTCTTCCTGCTGTGGAAGGCCACCAAGGAGATCCACCACGCCGTCGACACCACCCCGTCGAACGACATGCTGGAGAAGAACAAGAAGGACGTCGTCATCAACAACGTCGGCGCAGCCATCTTCCAGATCATCATTCTGGACCTGGTCTTCTCGGTCGACTCCATCCTGACGGCCGTGGGCATGACCGAGCACGTGCCGATCATGATGGTGGCCGTCATCGCCGCCGTGACCGTCATGCTGCTGGCGGCCGATCCTCTGGCCGACTTCATCGACAAGAACCCGACCGTGGTCATGCTGGCCCTGGGCTTCCTGCTGATGATCGGCGCGGTGCTGATCGCCGACGGCTTCGGCGTCCATGTGCCCAAGGGCTATATCTATGCGGCCATGGCCTTCTCGGCCCTGGTCGAGGGTCTGAACATGTGGTCGCGCAACGCCAAAATCAGAAAGACTCAGGCCGAGGAGGCCGCCAGAGCCGCCCTCAACAAGGCCGAAACCGCCGAGCCCGGCGTCTAAACGTGCGTATCGGGCCGGTCCTGGCGATGCTTCTGCTGGCGCTTCCCGCGTCCGCGGCGGCGCAGACGCCGGGGCCGGCCCCGGCTTCTCCCTCCGCTCAGCCCGCGCCCACGCCGGTTTCGGTCTACGGCTATGAGGTGGTGCGGACATTCCCTCACGACCCGACCGCCTTCACCCAGGGCCTGGTCATCCGCGACGGCGTGCTGATCGAGAGCACCGGCCGCAATCCGTCCAGCGTGCGCCGCGTGCGGCTGGAGGACGGCGTCGTGCTTCAGAGTCGCGAACTCGATCCCGAGTATTTCGGCGAAGGCCTGACCGAGAAGGACGGCCGCGTCTTCTCACTCTCATGGGTCAACGGCGTCGGCTTCATCTGGGCGACGGACGACCTGAAGCCCGTCTCCCGCTTCGCCTATGCGGGGGAAGGCTGGGGGCTGACCCACGACGGCACGCGGCTGATCCTGTCCGACGGATCGGCGACCCTGCGGTTTCTCGACTTCGAAACCCAGGCCGAGACGGGGCGTATCGCCGTCACCCTGAACGGCCGCCCGCTGCGCAAGCTCAACGAGCTGGAATGGATCGACGGCGAGGTCTGGGCCAACGTCTGGCAGACCGATTACATCGTCCGCATCGACCCGGCGTCCGGGCGGGTGGTCGGCGTCATCGACCTGACCGGTGTGCTGCCGAGGGACCAGATCAAGGATCCGCTCGACGACGTGCTGAACGGCATCGCCTGGGACGCCCAGAACCGCCGCCTGTTCGTCACCGGCAAGAACTGGCCCAGCCTGTTCGAGATCAGGCTGACCGGGCCTAGATAGGGCGGCCCTCTTCCGCTCATCCCGGCGGACGCCGGGATCCAGTCCTTTGGCTGCAAACGACCGCGCCTGAGGCTCTCACTGGGCCCCGGCGTCCGCCGGGGTGAGCGGATTAAAAGCGCGCTCAAGCAGCGAGCCGCCGCGCGGCGAGCGATAGCGCCCCTTAAAAAGAGCGCCCTACAAAAAGCTATAAGGGTCCACGTCCACGGTCAGCCGCACCGAGGCCGGAACCTTCACCCGCGCCAACCAGGCGCGCAGGAAGGCCTGCAGGTTCACATCTCGATCGGCCCGCACCAGCAGCCGCTTCCTGCGCCGCCCGCGCACCAGGGCCAGGGGCGCGTCGGCGGGGCCATAGACCTCCAGCCGTTCAGCGTTGGGGATGGCCTCGGCCAGATCGCGGGCGACCTTCTCGACCGCCATGGCGTTCTCGCTGGACAGGATCAGCGCCGCCAGACGCCCGTGCGGCGGCAGGGAGGCGGCCTCGCGCTCGGCCATCTCGGCCTCGACGAAGGCGTCGCGGTCGCCCGCCGCCAGCGCCTGCAGCACCGGATGCTCGGGCGTCCAGGTCTGCAGCAGGGCGCGGCCCGGCCGATCCGCCCTGCCCGCCCGGCCCGTAGCCTGGGCCAGCAGTTGATAGGTGCGCTCGGCCGCGCGCAGGTCGCCGCCGCGAAGCCCCAAGTCCGCGTCCACCACCCCGACCAGAGTCAGTCGCGGGAAGTTGTGGCCTTTCGCCGCAGCCTGGGTGGCGACCAGAATGTCGATCTCGCCGTCGGCCATGCTCTGTATCAGGGCGCGGGCCGACTTGCCGTCCGGCACCGTGTCCGAGCTGAAGACGGCCGTGCGCGCCTGAGGGAAGAGCTGGCGCACCTCCTCCTCGACCCGCTCGACCCCCGGCCCGACGGGCACCAGGGAATCCTCGGCCCCGCATGACGGGCAGACCTTGGGCTTGGGCATGGAGAAGCCGGTCAGATGGCAGACCAGCCGCCCGGTGTAGCGATGCTCGACCAGCCAAGAATCTGTGTCCGGAGCCGTCAGGCGATGTCCGCACGACCGGCACAGCACCACCGGGGCATAGCCGCGCCGATTGAGGAACAGCAGGCTCTGCTCGCCCCGCGCCAGGGTCTCGCCGATGGCCTCGCGTAACGGTTGGGACAGCCAGGTCTGCGGGTCCGGCGGGCATTCGCGCAGGTCGATCAGGCCGATCTCGGGCAGCACCGCCGCGCCGTGCCTCGCCGCCAGCTTTAGCCAGCGGTACCGCCCCTGATGGGCGTTCCACAGCGTCTCCAGCGACGGGGTGGCCGAGGCCAGCACCACCGTCGCCCCCTCGATCCGCGCCCGCGCGACGGCCAGGTCGCGGCCGTGATAGACCAGCCCCTCTTCCTGCTTGAAAGAGCCGTCGTGCTCCTCGTCCACCACGATCAGGCGCAGGTTGGCGTAGGGCAGGAACAGGGCCGAGCGGGCGCCGACGACGATGTTGCAACGCCCGGCGATCACCGCCTCCCACGCCTGTCGGCGACGCGGCGGGGCGACGCCGGAATGCCATTCCGCCGGGGCGACGCCGAAGCGGGCGGTGATGCGCTCGATCACCGCCTGGGTCAGGGCGATCTCGGGCAACAGGATCAGCACCTGCGCCGTCGAATCGGCCCGCAGCGCCTGCGCCGCCGCCTCCAGATAGGCCTCCGTCTTGCCCGAGCCTGTCACCCCGTCCAGCAGGAAGGGGGCGAAGCCGCCCGCCGCCACGGCCTCGGCGATGGCGGCCGCAGACGCCGCCTGATCGGGGTTCAGGCTCGCGGGCGCATGGTCGGGGTCGGGCGGGTCGAAGGCGGCGACGGCCTCGACCTCGAACGCCTCCAGCACGCCTTCATCGACCAGCCCCTTGACCACGCCGGACGAAACGCCGGCCGCGCGGGCCAGATCGGGGCCGGACATGGAGCGCGCGCCCAGAGCCTCCAGCACCGCCGTGCGCGCCGCTGTTGGACGTGCCGGACTGCGCCCCTCGACGCGCCGCACCCGCCGCTCGGGCCGGGGCCGGGGCGCGCGCAGGCCCTTCAGCGCCGTCGCCGCCATCTCGCCGGGCGGGCTGAGCGTCCAACGCGCCGCCCATTCGACGAAGTCGAGCGTGCGTTCCGGCAGGCGCGGATCGTCCAGCACCTGCTCGACCGCCTTCAGCCGCCGATTGGAGCCGGTCGTCTCGAACACCTCGGCCACCACGCCCCGGATCAGGCGCGGGCCCAGCGGCACGGCGACCTGATCGCCGCGCGCGACCGTCAGCGCCTCGGGGACTTCGTAGTCGAAGGCTTCCGGCACCGGCAGGGGAATGAGGACGGAGGCGACTTTCACCTGTGCTCCCGAAGGGGTAGAACCCCGGACATGAAACTCTTCCTCGACACCGCCGACGTCGCCGTCATCAAGGACCTGCTGCCCACCGGGATGGTGGACGGCGTCACCACCAATCCTAGCCTGATCGCCAAGTCGGGTCGCAACATCGCCGAGGTCATCGCCGAAATCTGCGCCCTGGTCGAGGGGCCGATCTCGGCCGAGGCCGTGGCCACCGATTTCGAGACCATGGTCAAGGAGGGCGACAAGCTGGCCTCCATCGCCCCCAACGTCGTGGTCAAGCTGCCGCTGACGTGGGACGGCCTGCGCGCCACCCGCGCCTTCGCCGACAAGGGGATCAAGACCAACGTCACCCTGTGCTTCTCGGCGGCCCAGGCCATGCTGGCGGCCAAGGCGGGCGCGACCTTCATCTCGCCCTTCGTAGGTCGTCTGGACGATGTCGGCGCCGATGGCGTGGGCCTGCTGGAAGACATCCGCACCCTGTACGACATCCACGACTTCAGCACCGAAATCCTGGCCGCCTCGGTGCGTAACGCAGACCATGTGACCGCCGCCGCCCTGGCCGGCGCCGACGCCTCGACCATCCCGGCTGACGTTTTCAAGGCCCTGGTCAAGCACCCGTTAACCGACAAAGGGTTGGATGCGTTTCTGGCGGACTGGGGCAAGACCGGTCAGTCCATTTTGTAATTTTTGACCCGATGAGAGGTCCCGCTTGAGCACTTCCCTGGACCTCTCTGCCGACCCGGCGAGCAGCCTGCACTGGCCGCAGGTGCGCGCCTGGCTGGAAGATCACGCCGAACACCTGCTGGACGACCGGGCCCTGCTGGAAGAGCTGGGCCTGACCGCCAGCGGCCGCAACGTCGTCGACTTCGGCCGCGCCGCCCTGGCGCGGCTGGAGGCCGTCGCCCAACGCGAGGCCGGCGCGCGCAAGCTGATCGAAGAGATCGCCCGCGCCAACTTCGCCGCCCAGACCCAGACCCACGTCGCCGCCCTCGACCTGATGGAGGCCCAGACCCACGCCGAACTGGCGCGCCATCTGGACGCCGTGGCGCAGGGCCGGTTCGGTCTGGCGGGCGCCGCCGTGGCGATCGAGAAGCCGGGCGCCGTCCCCTTCGGCTGGAAGGCGCTGGAGCCGGGCCGCGTCGACGCCCTGCTGGGCGAGGACGGCCTGCACTGGCTCGGCCCCAACTTCACCGGCCTCAGCCTGTTCGGCCCTTCCGAAGGTGAGGTCGCCTCGGTGGCGCTGGTGCGGATGAGCCTGAACGCCCCCGGCGATGAGGCGCCGCGCGCAGCCCTGTGCGCCTTCGGTTCGGGCGAGGACGACGGCTTCACCCCCGCCATGGGTTGTGAACTGGTGGCCTTCGTCGCCCGCGTCGTCGAACGCATGGCCGAGCGATGGCCGCTGGAAGCCTGACCTCGCAGGACGCTCTGGCCGCCTGGCTGGAGCATCTGGCCCATGAGCGACGCCTTTCGCCGCGCACGCTGGAGGCCTATGGCCACATCGGGCGGCTGTACCTGGCCTTTCTGGAGCGCCATCGCGGCGGGCCGCAGAGCGCGACTGATCTTGGCTCAGTCACGGCGGCCGAGGCACGCGCCCATCTGGCCGAGCGCCGCAGCGGGGATCGCCCGCTGAACGCCCGCTCGCTCAGCCAGACGCTGGCCGCCATCCGGGGCTTTCATGCCTTTCTCGACCGGCGCCTGGGCGTGGCGACGCCGCAGCTGGCCCTGGTGCGCGGGCCGAAGGTCAAGCCGTCCCTGCCCCGCCCGGTCACTGAGGATCAGGCCAAGGGCCTGCTGCACGAACCCGAGGCTGATCCCGACATGGAGCCGTGGGAGGCCGCGCGCGACCGCGCCGTCCTGACCCTGCTCTACGGCTGCGGCCTGCGGATTTCGGAGGCCCTGTCGCTGAAGCGGTCTGACGCCCCCCTGCCCGACAGCCTTCGCATCACCGGCAAGGGCGACAAGACGCGGATGGTCCCCGTCCTGCCGCAGGTGCGCGAGGCGACGGACGCCTATCTGGCGCTGCAGCCCTTCGTCATCGACGCCGATCAGGCCCTGTTCCGCGCACGGCGCGGCGGTCCCTTGAGCGCCCGCCATGTGCAGGCGACGGTGCAACGGCTGCGCGGACGGCTGGGCCTGCCCGCCTCGGCCACGCCCCATGCGCTGAGGCACAGCTTCGCCACCCATCTGCTGGGGGCGGGCGCCGACCTGCGTTCGATTCAGGAACTGCTCGGCCACGCCAGCCTGTCGACGACGCAGAAATACACCCAGGTCGACGCCGCCCGCCTGCTGGCGGCCTACGCCCAAGCCCACCCGCGCGGGTGACAGTCTGAAGGCGGACTGTTCAGCGCTTCGAAAAGGCGCCAGTTTCCTCCTTGGGGATCGATCGCGGAACGGGAGTTCACGCGCGTGCGCAGACCGATTCTCGTTCCCGAGTCTGATCGCCTCACGTCCAGCCGTCGAGCGGCCCTGACCCTGCTGGCCCAGACCTTGCTAGCCCAGACCTTGCTAGCCCAGACCGGGCTTCTGCTGGCCGCGCCCGCCTGGCCGCAGGAAGCGGCGGGTCCGGCGCCGCCGCCCGACGCCGAGGCGCGTCTGCTGACGAACCTTCTGACGCGCATCGGGGTCGAGGTCGATCTGAACGGGCGCAAGGCGCTGTTCGTCATCGACACGGGCGCGGAACGCAGCGCGGTCTCCGACCGGTTGGCGCAAGCGCTGGACCTTTCCCCCGGCCCGCCCGTCCTGGTGCACGGCATCACCGCCGCCCAGATGACGCCGACCGTACGCCTGCCGCATCTGGCCTTTTCCGGGCGGCGTTTCACCGACCTGGTCCTGCCGGTCTTTCCCTCTGGACTGCTGGGCGCCGACGGCCTTCTGGGACTGGACGTGCTGTCGCGCTTTCGGCTGACGCTGGACCTGCGGCGGCGGCGCGTCATGCTGGCGGCCTCGGGCGCGGACGTCGTGCGGCGCGACCTGTCCTTCGGCGGGCGGGCCAGCCGCGTGGGCCAGGACATCACCGATGTCCGCTCGGGGCGCTTCAGCCAGTTGATCCTGACTCAGGTCGCCGCTGACGGCGTTCCGGCCGTCGCCTTCATCGACAGCGGCGCCCAGTATTCGATCGGCAATCACGCGCTCATGCGGGCGCTGGATTCGCGGCTGGGCCGAGTCGAGCGCCCCTTGTTGCGCGTCTATGGCGTGATCGGCCAATCCTTGCTGGTGCGGTCCGGCGAAGTGGCTGATCTAAGGCTGGCGCGGCGCGATCTGGGGCCGACGCCCCTGCTGTTCGGCGATCTTCACGCCTTTCGTATCCTGAATCTGATCGAACGCCCCGCCCTGTTGCTGGGCGCAGACATCCTGACCCGGTTCAGCCAGGTGACGCTGGATTATGGGCGCGGGGCCGTGACCCTGGGCGGCCTGGTGCGGCGGCCCGCCGCCGTTCCCGGCCTCAGATCGCCCTGACCGCTCCGCCGTCCACCCGAATCAGCGAGCCGGTCACATAGCCCGCCAGCGGACTGGCCAGAAAGGCGGCGACGGCGCCGAACTCTTCAGTCGTGCCGATGCGCCCGACTGGAATGGTCTTGACCGATTCCGCGCGGGCCTCGTCAGGTTCGACGCCGGTGGCGGCGGCGCGGGCGGCGTCCAGCCGCTCAATCCGCGGCGTGTCGATCCTGCCCGGCAGCAGGGTGTTGACCGTCACCCCATTGGCCGCGACCTCGCCCGCCAGCGTCTTGGCCCAGGCCGCCACAGAGGCGCGCAGGGTGTTGGACACGCCCAGCGTCCCGATCGGCTCGATCACGCTGGTCGAGGCGACGTTCAGCACCCGGCCCCAGCCCATCGACCGCATCCCCGGCATCACCCGATCGGTCAGACGGAAGACCGACAGCACCATGGCCTCGAACTGCTCGCGCCACAGCGCAGGGTCCAGCCCCGCCACGCCCGACGGCGGCGGCCCGCCGGTGTTGTTCAACAGGATATGGATCGGCCCGCCCAGTCCTTCCTCGGCGACGTCCACCGCATTGAGCAGGGCGTCGTGATCGGCCAGATCGGCGGGCGCGATGATCGCCCGGCCCGGCCCCATGGCGTTCAGGTCATCGGCCACGGCCTGCAGCTTGACCGCATCGCGCGACAGGAGCGCCACATGCACGCCCTCGGCCACAAGGGCCGTCGCCACCGCGCGGCCAAGTCCGCTGGAGCCGCCGCAGATCAGGGCGCGCTTGCCGGTGAGTTGAAGGTCCATGCTGTTTCCCCTGCTTCAAGAAGCTTTGGCCGCTGACATGGGCGCAGGCGCGGCCGATTGCGAGGCCCGTCGACCAAAGTCGCGGGAGAGAGAGAAGGAAACTAGCGCAGCACCTCATCCGAGCTGACCAGCCGCACGTCGTGCATCTGATTCAGATAGGCTTCGTAGTAGCCCTTGTGAGAAGCGCCGACGATGGTCAGCATCCGCGTGCCTGGATAACGTCCCAGCACGTCGCGCATATTGGCGACCATGCGCAGATTGCGCGTCTCCCAGTAGCCGAGATAGCGACGCCCGAACGCCTGCGGCGAGGGCTCCACATGGGTCGCGCCGAAATCCGAACGATAGACGACCATCTGCGTGTCCGGCGTGTTGTAGTCGCGATAGATGTTCAGCACGCCGTCCGGGCGCTCCAGGTCGACATACAGCCGCTGGTCTGCGTCCCTGCGCGCCTGGACATAGGGATTGTCCCACGCCGCCATGATCGCCTTGGCCTGCGCCTCTTCCTCATCAGGCCGGGTTGCGGAGTCCGCCGTGTGATCATCGACCGCCCACAGCCGCTCATGCCCCAGCCGCGCCGCCAGTACGGCCGCGACCAGGTCGACCTCGTTCTTCCGGGTCATCCGGCGGTCCAGGGCAGCCGCCATTTCCACCGTCAGGCTGTCGCCCGCCACCCGCTCCGCGGCGGGCAGACGAAGCCATTGCACCGAGGCGGAACCCGGCTCTCCCGCCGCGAGGAAGAGCGCCGCCAGACGTCGCCGATCGGCCGCCGTCGGCGCCTTGGGCCAGGCCTCCAGCAGACGCTCGACCTCGGCGTTGGCCGTCGGCACGTCCATGCCCAGCGCCCAGCCCTCAGCGGACGGATCAAAGCAGTAGGCCTCAACCGATTCCGCATAGCGGGACGGATAGCGCCGCATGAAGTCGCACTGCAGACCCGACAGGTTTTCGACGGCGATGGCGGTCGGCCGCCAGGCCTCCAGTCGAGTCAGCAGCGGCTGAAGCTGTTCGGCGCGGAAGCTGTCCGGCAGGTCGGACAGGTGCGGCGAACCCAACACCAAAACCTCATTGAAGGCGCCCGCCGGTGGGCCTTTCAACTGGTCCGGATGAAAGGTGGGGCGATAGTCCTGCGCCGTGGCGACAGAGCCGATCATCGCCCAGGTCGCCGCCGTCAATCCGATCGCCAGACGCATCATTTCACCTTCGCTCCCGTTGTTGCGCGGGAAAACTGAAGGCAGGCTCAGGCGCCGACAAGTTAAGTTTCAGCAACGAAAAACGGCGCGCCCCATGCAGGACGCGCCGTTCTGATTTCAGCCGGAAAACCCGGAAAGGCTTACGCCTGCATCGTCCAGCCTTCGACGCCCATGGCCGCCTGACGGAAGGCTTCCGAGCGGGTCGGGTGCGGGTGGCAGGTGCGGGCCACGTCTTCCGAGGCGCCGCCGAAGGCCATCGTCATGCAGGCTTCGCCGATCAGCTCGCCCGCCTGCGGGCCATAGATGTGGACGCCGAGAACCTTGTCCGTCGCGGCGTCGGCCAGAACCTTCACGAATCCTTCGGTCTCGTGGTTGATCTTGGCGCGGCTGTTGGCGGCGAAGGGGAATTTACCCTTCTTGTAGTTGACGCCCGCGGCCTTCAGCGCCTCTTCGGTCTTGCCGACCCAGGCCACTTCCGGGCCGGTGTAGATGACCGACGGCACCAGGTCATAGTCGACGTGGCCCGGCTTGCCCGCGATCAGCTCGATCACGGCCACGGCGTCTTCCTCGGCCTTGTGGGCCAGCATCGGGCCGTGCGTCACGTCGCCGATGACCCAGACGCCCGGCGCCGAGGTCTTGAAGTGATCGTTGGCGATGAAACCGCGCTGATCCGGCGTGACGCCGACCGTCTCCAGCCCCAGACCGGCGGTGTAGGGGCGGCGGCCGATGGCGACCAGCACCACGTCGCCCTTCAGGGTTTCGGCCTCGCCGCCTTTGGCCGGTTCGAGGGTCAGCTCGACGCCGTCCTTGGAGGTCTTGGCGCCGGTGACCTTGGTGCCCATGCGGAAGGTCATGCCCTGCTTGGTCAGGCCGCGCTGGAAGGCGGTGGCGACTTCGCCGTCCATGCCCGCGCCGACCTTGTCGAGGAACTCCACGACCGTGACCTGGGCGCCCAGACGACGCCAGACCGAGCCGAGCTCAAGGCCGATGACGCCCGCGCCGATGACAATCAGATGCTTGGGAACCTTGGGCAGGAACAGGGCGCCGGTGCTGTCGATGACCTTGCCGTCCTCGAAATCGACGCCCGGCAGCGGGGTCGGCTCGGAGCCGGTGGCGATGACGATGTTCTTGGTGTCGAGAACGGTCTTGGCGCCGCCCTCGGCTTCGACCTCGACCTTGCCCTGACCCGCGATGCGGCCGAAGCCCTTCACCACGTCGACCTTGTTCTTCTTCATCAGGAATTCGATGCCCTTGGTCAGGGCCTCGACGCTGTCGTCCTTGGCCTTGTGCATCTGGGCCAGGTTCAGCTTGGGCTTCACATCGATGCCGATGCCGGCGAATTCGTTATTGGCGGCCTCATACAGTTCCGAGGCGTGCAGCAGGGCCTTCGACGGCATGCAGCCGACATTCAGGCAGGTGCCGCCCAGCGTGGAGCGCTTTTCGACCAGGGCGGCCTTCAGGCCCAGTTGTCCGGCGCGGATGGCGGCGTTGTAGCCGCCCGGCCCGCCCCCGATGATCACCACGTCGTAGGTCTGGGAAGCGGCGTCGGCCATGAGGTCCTCTGACTTGTTCGGGCGCCGGGCAGGCGCTGAAAAAAGAAGCGGCGCGGACACTAGCGCCAGCCCCGGCGGGGTCAACCGCCACGGTCCATATAGGCCCTGATCCCGGCGGGGGCCATGCCGAGAGAAGCAAAAGGCCGGGCGTCGCCGCCCGGCCTTCCGTTTTCAGCCGCTATGGACCGATCAGTATTTGAAGCGCACGCCCATGAAGACGTTGTAGCCGAACTTCTCATACTCATAGGTCCGCTCGCGCGAGCCGTAGTAGCGGACGCCCGCCGAGTCGGTCAGGTTCTTGGCCTCGCCGAACACCTCGACCCCATTGCCGAAGTCGTAGGAGGCGGTGAAGTCCAGCTGGCCGCGCCCCTCGACCCACAGGTCCATGCCGGGATTCTCAGCGTCGATCGCTTCCAGATAGTCGCCGCGATGGGTGTAGGACACCCGCGCGCTGAGGCCGCTGCGCTCATAGAAGAGGGCCAGATTATAGGTGGCGTCCGACTGGCCCGGCAGGGTGAAGCGGTCGCGCCCGCCATAGGTCCGGCTGGTTTTGATCTCGGCGTCCGTCAGGGTGTAGTTGGCGAAGACGCCAAAGCCCGACGCCCAGCCCGGCAGGAAGTCGAAGGTCTGCTGCCAGTTGAACTCAATGCCCATCAGGTGGCCGTCCGGCGCATTGAGCGCCTCCGTGATGGTCGCTACTCCCGTCGGCGACGGCTCATAGGGCGCGCCGTCGGTCACCAGGGTGAAGCGGTAGTTCGACAGGTCCTTGTAGAAGGCGTTGGCCGAGACCACGCCCAGCGGCCGCAGATAGTATTCCAGTCCCGCGTCGATGTTGTTCGACAGGGTCGGCTTCAGGTCGGGATTGCCGCGCGACACGGTGGTGCGGCCGCTGTCGGTGGTATCCAGAACGCGCGGCACGATGTCGGTATAGTCCGGCCGCGAAATGGCCCGCGTCAGGGCGAAGCGGCCGACCAGTTGCTCGCTGAAGCTGTGGCGCAGCGTCAGGTTGGGGAAGAAGTCGGTCTGGTCGCGCTGAACCGTCACCCTCACCGGGTCGCCTGACGCCGGGACGTTGAGCGCCGAGCCCTCGAAGTCCGTCTTCTCGACCCGCAGACCGACCAGGACATTGGTCGCGCCGACGTCAAAGCGCGCCTGGCCATAGGCCGCCAGCACATCTTCATTGGCGGTGTAGTCGGCCGTGATCGACTGGGGGATTCGGCGCACGTCCGCGGCCGGATCGGGATTGGTCGACGCCGCGCGAACACGCTCGAAATAATCCGCTATCTGACCGTGATCCAGCTTGTAGCCGAGGCGGTAGTCATAGTTCTGCGACTCGCGGCCCGACAGCAGCGGCCCCATGTCGCCGGGGCTGACAGCGGCGTTGCGGTCGCGGAAACGCTCTTCGTCGGCCGCCACGTCGCGGGTGCTGTATTTGGCGCCGAACTTCAGCGTGACTTCGCGGCTGCCGATAACGGCAGGCAGCTCATAATTGGTCTTGAAAGCCACATCTTCCTGCGTCGTCGCATTCGAGCGGAAGCTGTTCTCGCGGAAGCTGTAGTTGGCGGCGTTCAGATAATAGCCGTTCGGGTCGGCGAAGGCCGAATAGGTCGGCTGATAATGGTCGCTCGTGTCATAGCTCAGAGTCTGCGATCCTGAGCGGAAGACCAGTTCGTCACGATGCGGATAGGTCTGCTCGCTCTTGGCCCACGACAGGGCCGCATCCCACACGGCGCCGTTGCCGAAGGTGCGCTCGACGCCGGTGTTCAGGGTGGTGATCTGGTTGTTCTGCGTGCGGTGACGCAGCGCCTTGTAGATGCGCGCGCCGGTGAAGGTCGCCGCATGATCGGTCGCGCCCGCCTGGATCTTGCCGTCCGAATAGCCGAACCGCAGCGTGTCGCGGTATTCGTCGTCCTCGAACTCGGCGTATGAACCTCGCACCCAGGCGCGCAGATTGTCGCCGGGGCGCCATTCCAGGGCGCCGGTCAGGGCCTGACGCGTGCGTTTGGTCTCATAGTCCTTGAACAGCGTCTCTTCGATCAGATAACGGCCGGAATCTTCGTCATAGACCCAGGCGTTCTCCACGTTGTCGGGGCGACGGTTGGTCTCCGAATAGCTGAGCGACAGCAGGGCGCCGAAGGTCTGGTCCGGGCCGAAAACGTCGGAGATCGTCGCGCCCGCCCGCGTGTCCGAGCCGCCATAATCGTTATAGCTGCCGCCTGCATAGCCGCTGATCGCCAGACGGCGCTTGTCGAAGGGGGAGCGGGTCTTGATCTCGACCGCACCGGCGATGGAGTCGGCGTCCTGAGACGGGATCAGGGTCTTGGAGACCTCGACGCTCGACACGATGTCGCTGGGCAGGGTGTCCAGGTCGACGGCGCGCGTCGTCGGGCTGACCGCCGGAATGGCGACGCCGTCGACGGACACGGCCGTAAAGGAAGACGGCGCCCCGCGCACGTTGATATAGCGGCCCTCGCCCTGGTCGCGCTGAATGGCGACGCCCTGCACCCGCTGCAGCGATTCCGCCACGTTCGGATCGGGATAGCGGCCGATGGCGTCGGCCGACAGGACGTTGACCGTGCCGTCGGCGTTCTTCTGCTGGTTCAGCGAGCGAGCCACGCCGTCGGTGATGACGCCGTTGACCACGACGTCGGCCACAGCGACCGCATCGCCGGATCCCATCATGACGGTGACCGAGGTCAGGCGGCCCGGCGCGGCGGCGACGGTCTGCGTCGCGGTCGGCAGGCCGATGTAGCGCGCCTCCAGCGTCACCTGACCGGAAACCCCGCCCAGATTGAACTCGCCCTGGCTGTTGCTGACCGCGCGGCGTCCGCTGGCGCGATCGATGATCTCGACGCCCGGCAGCGGCGAGCCGTCGGCGCTGACGACGCGCCCGATCAGACCGTCGCCCGCCACAGCCGCCACGGCGGCCGGGGCCGCGTCGACATCAGCCGCCACATCAGCAGCCTGAGCGGTCACGGCGAAAATAAGCGGCAGGCTCGCCGCGCTGAGAAGAAGTCCGAGCTTCATGTGCTTGTCCCCGACGCCCGGCGCCGCATTTGGCGCTCCGGTTCTGGCGGGGAGGGCTAATGCGCAGCGGCGACGCGGCAGCGACGGTTTGACGAAAAGGAATCTGCGCGCGGAACACGGAACCGCGACAGTTGATCCCGGCCCGGACCATTCTCTATCAGTCGTCGCCAAATCGCGTCAGCGACGGCGGTCAGTCCTTATGACTGCTGACCGCCTCCCCCAAGGGCGGGAGATTGAAGGCGTCTACTCCCGCCACTCCCGCCGCCTGAGCCGCCAGCATTAAGGCGTCTGCGCCGCCAGCGTCGCTAGACAACAGAAAGGGCCGTCCCTTTCCTCGTTCAAAGACAGCGCCTGACCAGAAGAAACGGCCCTGCCTGACGCGACGGAAGTCAGACCATACCATCCGCTCCACGCGTCCCGTGATCCACCGTACAGACACTCCGAACTCGTCGAAGCGGGCCAGCACCCCTATCTGAGTTCCGACGAGCAGCACGCCGGATCCAAGGAAACACACGACGAGAGCAAGCCACCAAGCCAACTGCCCGTTCGCGGACAAGTCGCTCCCGAATGCACCCAACGACAGAATGAAAGAACCAAAGGCTATGCTGACAACGCCAAGGCCAAAAACTTGAGACGATCCCCGGATTTCACCTGGGCGCACGCGACGAAGCAATCTGAAACCCCAGGCGCTCAAACCGATGGCGCTCAGAATAAAACCCGTCACGCCCAGCTTGATCAAATGAACGGGGATATTCTCAAGATTCACCGCCTGCCCCTTTTAAAGGATGCCAACGTCGACCAGGGCGCCGGAAAGATCAATGACCGCCAAAACGAAAATCGGGGCCGGCGGTCTTCCCGCTGGCCCCGGATTTCATACTCGACTGGAGCGGGCGAGGCGATTCGAACGCCCGACCCTCACCTTGGCAAGGTGATGCTCTACCCCTGAGCTACGCCCGCACTCCGTTGGGAGCGATGTGCTGCTCCCCGTCGAGGAAGGGGCGTATAGCGGACCGGCTTCGGATCGCGCAAGCCCCTTTTTCGATTTTCGTCCAATCCGTCGATTTTTTTCGAATAGCCCTGAAACTTCACACGAAAACGGCCCCCGAAACGCCCGCATGGACGCCACGGAGGCCGCTTTAAAACACAGCCGTCAGCCCCTTATGCGCCCTGCCCGCTCAAGCAGCGAGCCGCCGCGCGGCGAGCGATAGCGGCCTTCCGCGCCTCGCCTTAGCGAGGCGCGAGGCGGATCGCCCCGTCCAGACGGATGCACTCGCCGTTGATGTAGGTGTTCTCGGCCAGATGCAGGGCCAGGGCGGCGTAGTCGGCCGGCGTGCCCAGGCGCTTGGGGAAGGGAATCATGGCGGCCAGTGCGTCCTGCACCTTCTGATCCATGCCCGCCATCATCGGCGTCCACATGATGCCCGGCAGGATGGTGTTGACCCGCACGCCCTCGTTCATCAGATCGCGCGCCACCGGCAGGGTCATGGCGTAGACGCCGCCCTTGGACGCCGAATAGGCCGCCTGGCCGATCTGGCCGTCCTGGGCCGCGACCGAGGCGGTGTTGACGATCAGGCCGCGCTCGCCATCTTCCATCGGCTCCAGCGTGACCATGCCCGCCGCCGACTGCGACAGGACGCGGAAGGTCCCGAACAGGTTGATCGAGACGGTGCGCTCGAACTGGGCCATGTCGTGGGCGCGGATCTCGCCGGTGTCGCGCTGGCGGCTGACGGTCTTCTGGCCCGTGGCGATGCCGGCGCAGTTAACAGTCAGACGCTCCTGTCCGTGAGCGGCGCGGGCCTTCTCGAACCCGGCCTTGACGCTGTCGTCGGAGGTCACGTCGACCTTGCAGAAGACGCCGCCGATCTCCTGGGCGATGACCTCGCCGCGCTCTTCGTTCAGGTCGAACAGGGCGACCTTGACGCCCTTGGCCGCCAGGGCGCGCGCCGTACCTTCGCCGAGGCCCGAAGCCCCGCCCGTCACCACCGCCGCGATCGAAGCGTCGAGTTTCATGGAAGTCGTCCTATATTCGATTGAACCGAGTGCTCGTGCGAGGATTTAGCGGCCATGACCGCAAAGACCAACGGGGTGTCGCCCAATGACGCCATCAATCCTGAGAAAGCCTTGGTTCCCGCCGTGCAGAAGGTGAACGAGATGCGCGTGCGCAAGGGCTTCTGGCCCAAGATGCGGCGCACCGCCGCCCGCATCCCCTTCGCCCAGCAGGCGGTCGCCGCCTGGTACGCGGCCCAGGATCCAAAGACACCGCTGGCGGCCAAGGGTCTGATCCTGGGCGCGCTGGCCTATTTCGTCATGCCGGTGGACGCCATTCCCGACGTCTTCGTCGGCATCGGCTTCACCGACGACGCTGCGGTGATCGCGGCGGTGCTAGCGACGCTCGGCGCCCATCTGAAGCCGCGCCACCACGATCAGGCGGCGCAGGCGCTGAAACGGCTGCGAGAGGACGAAGAATAGACCGCTTCCTTCTCCCTCCCCTTCATGGGGAGGGAGAGCGTTGGCGCCTCAATCCCCGACCTTCACCACGACCTTGCCGACAGCCGTGCGGTCGCTGAGCGCCTGAATGGCCTCATGGGCGCGTTCCAGCGGGAAGGTGCGGCTGACGCGCGGTTTGATCTTGCCCTCGGCGTAGAGCTGCATCAGTTCGGCCATGTTCGCGGCATGAGCCTTGGGATCGCGGGCGACGGCCGCGCCCCAGAAGACGCCGACCACCGACACCGACTTCAGCAAGGTCAGGTTCAGCGGTAGCGACGGAATCCCCGCCGGGAAGCCCACCACCAGATAGCGGCCGTTCCAGTCCATCGCGCGCAGGGCCGGTTCGGCGTAGTCGCCGCCGACGCCATCGAACACCACATCGGCGCCGTCGCGGCCGGTGGACAGCTTGAACTCGCCCGACAGCGCCTTCTGGGCCGCCTTGTCTATCGGGCCGGAAGGGTAGATCAGGCCATTGTCGGCCCCCAGCTCCAGCGCGAACTCTACCTTGTCGTTGGTCGAGGCGGCTGCGACCACGCGCGCGCCCATCGCCTTGCCCAGCTCGACGGCGGCGGCGCCGACGCCCCCTGCCGCGCCCAGCACCAGCAGGGTCTCGCCCGGCTGCAGCTGCGCCCGGTCCTTCAGGGCGTAGTAGCTGGTGCCATAGGTCATGATGAAGGCGGCGGCGGTCTCATAGTCCATGCTGTCGGGAATGGGGATCAGGGTCTCGGCCCTGACCTTCAGCCGCTCGACCATGCCGCCCCAGCCGGGCACGGCGACGACGCGGTCGCCCCGGAACACGCCCTTCACCCCCTCGCCGACGGCGTCGACCACGCCCGCGACCTCGGCCCCCGGCGCGAAGGGACGCTCGGGCCTGAACTGGTATTTGTCGGCGATGATCAGGGCGTCGGGATAGTTGACGCCCACGGCCTTGACCTCGATCACCACCTCGCCCGGTCCGGGCGTGGGGTCCATGACCTCCTCGACGACGAGCGTTTCCGGGCCGCCGGGGGCCTTGGACAGGACTGCGCGCATAGGAACTCTTTTCAGCTATCCCCCGTCGACCGTGGCGCCGACACGCCGGTGACGCTAATCAGCCTGCGGCCCGATGCAAAGAGGCCGAATGGGTTCTGAGGAGACGATCATGGCGAAACCCGCCCTCATCCTTCACGGCGGCGCCGGCGCCCGACGCGAGCGCAACTACGACGCCGAGGTCGCCAACATGCGCGAGGTGGTCGAGGCGATGAAGGCGCGGCTGGACGCCGGAGCCTCGGCGCTGGACGCAGCCGTCGAGGCGGTCGTCATGCTGGAAGATTCCGGCCTCTATGTCGCCGGACGCGGCGCCTCGCCCAATCTGGCGGGCGAATATGAGCTGGACGCCAGCCTGATGGACGGCGCGACCGGCAAGGCCGGGGCCGTCGCCGCCCTGCAGGGATTCCGCAACCCGGTCGTCGCCGCCCGCGCGGTGATGGATCGCACGCCCCACGTCATGCTGGCCGGGAACGGCGCCGCCCGCTTCGCCGCCGAACAGGGCCTGACGCGCGTGGAGGACCCCGCCGCCTGGTTCACCGGCGCCGGCAAGGGCGAGGACAACCACCCGCCCAGCATGTTGAGCCACGGCACCGTCGGCTGCTGCGTGCTGGACAGCCAAGGCCGCCTGGCCGCCGCCACCTCGACGGCGGGCGTGTTCGGCAAGATGCCGGGCCGCGTCGGGGACACTCCCATTCCCGCCGCCGGAACCTGGGCCGACGAGCACGCCGCCGTCTCCTGCACAGGCCAGGGCGAGTATTTCATCCGCGTCGCCGCCGCCGCACGCACCGCCTTCGGCGTCGCCGCCGGGCAGTCGCTGGCCCAGGCCTCTCAGAGCGTGGTCGACCGCATCGGCGCCCTGGGCGGCGACGGCGGCCTGATCGCCCTGGACCGGGAGGGGAACATCGCCGCCCCCTACAACAGCCAGGGCATGAAGCGCGCCTGGCTGGGGACCGACGGCGCGATCGGGGTCGAGGTGTTCGGGGGATAAACAGCCTGCTTCCGCCCATCTTCAACAGAAGCTGACGTCTCGCCCTGGCTATAGGCGCCCCCTTGGGAACCATAAGCTTTGCCGGGCGCTTGGCCCCCATGCTGACGACCAAGATGAACCCGCGCGTCTTCTGGGGAGCCAGCGCCATCGCGGGAGGGCTTCTGCTGCTCGCCCTGATGGCGCCCGCTACTTCCGACCTTCTGTTCGGGCGCGCCCAGGCCTGGGTCATCGACACCTTCGGCTGGTTCTACGTGGCCTCGGTGGCGGGCTTCCTGCTGTTTGTGACGGTGCTGGCGGTCGGGCCGACCGGACGGCTGAAGCTGGGGCCGGACGACGCCGAGCCGGACTTTCCCTATGTCTCCTGGCTGGCCATGCTGTTCGCTGCGGGCATGGGCATCGGCCTGATGTATTTCGCCGTGGCCGAGCCGGTTCAGCACTACATCGCCCCGCCCGAGGCCCAGCCCGGCACGCTGAACGCCGCGCGCGAGGCCATGGTCATCACCTATACCCACTGGGGCGTGCATGCCTGGGCCATCTACGCCGTGGTCGGCCTCAGCCTGGGCTATTTCGCGCACCGGAAGGGTCTGCCCCTGACCATGCGGTCAAGTCTCTATCCCCTATTGGGCAAGCGGGTGAATGGTTGGCTGGGCGATGCGGTCGACATCTTCGCCATCTGCGGCACTCTGTTCGGCATCGCCACCTCCCTGGGGCTGGGCGTCGCCCAGATGAACTCAGGTCTCAACTACGTCTTCGGGGTGTCCAGCACTGTGGTGATGCAGGTCTCCCTGATCGCAGTGGTCATGGGCGCAGCGACGATTTCAGTGCTGACAGGCGTAGACAAGGGCGTGCGGCGCCTGTCGGAGTTGAACCTGGTGCTGGCCATCTGCCTGATGCTGTTCGTGCTGGTCACGGGGCCGACGCTGTTCCTTCTGCGGGCCTATGTGCAGAATTTCGGCCTCTATCTGGATCATTTCTTCGTCCGCACCTTCACCCTCTACGCCTATGAGCCGCGCGCCTGGATGGCGGACTGGACCCTGTTCTACTGGGCCTGGTGGATCGCCTGGTCGCCGTTCGTGGGCATGTTCATCGCCCGTATCTCGCGCGGGCGGACCGTTCGGGAATTCCTGATCGGCGTGCTGCTGGTGCCGTCGGCCTTCACCTTCCTGTGGATGACGGTTTTCGGCAACACCGCCATGAGCCTGGATCTGGGCGGGGCGGCGGGGGCGATCTCGGACGCCGTTCAGGCGGACCTGTCGACGGCCCTGTTCCGCTTCCTGGAGTATCTGCCGGGCACGGCTATCACATCGGTTCTGGCCATCGCCCTGGTCGCCGTCTTCTTCGTCACTTCGGCGGATTCAGGCTCTCTGGTGATAGACACCCTGGCCTCGGGCGGCGCCGAGGACACCCCGCGTTGGCAACGCATCTACTGGTGCGTGCTGCAGGGGCTGGCGGCCGCCCTGCTGCTGCTGGCCGGCGGGCTCGGCGCCCTGCAGGCGGCGACACTGGTGGCGGCCCTACCCTTCGCCGTCATCATGATCCTGGCCTGCTTCGGCCTGGCGCGGCAGATGAACGCCGACCTGAGGGGCGAGGCCGTCGAGACCGAGGCGGCGCCGCTGCGCGAACAGCTCAAGCGCATCCTGGCCCCCGCCAGCCGCCGCGATATCGATCGCCAGATCGCCCGCCACGGCGCCCCGGCGCTGGAAGAGGTGCGCGCCGCCGTGGCCGCCGAGGGACTGGAGAACAGCGAAGTGCAGAGCGACGACAACGGCGTCTGGCTGAGGGTCGAGCACGCCAACGGGCGGGACTTCCTGTATCGACTGGGCGCCCGGTCGCGACCTCGTCCAGCCCTGACCGCGCTGGAGGCGCCCGAAAGCCGCCGCGCCCTGGAATGGCGGCTCAGCGCCGTGACCGGCGACGGCACGCGCCCGCGCGACGTGACCGGCTTCACCCGCGCCCAGATCGTGGAGGACGTGCTGGAGCACCTGCAAAGGTGGCGACTGGCCGCCTAGGTCAGACTCCCCCTTGGCCCGGCGGACCGGCGGCGTTAGCGTCGCCGTTCAGTCTTCGGGAGCGTTCTTGATGTCCATCCGCCTGTCGCGCCGAGCGGCGCTGATCTCTTCCGCCGTCGCCGCCACGGGCGCGGCCCTGCCCGCGAGCAGCTGGGCCCAGACCAGCGCCGATACGCGCTCCGACGAGGAGATCGCCGCCGCCGCCGACGCCTGGGTGCAGCGCTGCATGGCCGCCTGGCCGGAGCAGCCCGCCGTGTCGCTGGCTCTGGTCCGGTACGGCAGGACGGTGCTGGCCAAGGGCTATGGCGTGCGCCGTCAGGGCAAGGCCGAACCGGCCGACGAACACACCCTGTTCGCCATCGCGTCGAACTCCAAGAACGTCACCGCCGCCTGCCTGGCCATTCTGGTCGACGAGGGCAAGGTGAAGTGGGATGAGCCGATCCGCACCTATCTGCCGGGCTTCACCCTGTCCGACCCGCTGGTGAGCGAACAGATCACCGTGCGCGACACGCTGAGCCATCGCGCCGGTTTCGGCCTGGGCGCCGGCGACCTGCTGTTCTGGCCCAACAGCGACCGGACGCGCGCGCAGGTGTTGGCCCAGGCCGCCTTCGTGCCGATCAAGGACGGCTTTCGCGAAGGCTATAACTACTGCAACCTGATGTTCGTGGTCGCGGGCGCCGTGATCGAAAAGGTGTCGGGCCTGTCGTGGGAGGACTTCGTCCAGACCCGCATCTTCGACAAGGTCGGCATGAGCGAGAGCGTGCCCCTGGCCCGCCTGGCCGACCCGGCGAAGTCCGCCCTGCCCCACGGCCGCGTCGGGCCGCCCCTGCGCTATCAGGGGCCGATGACCCAGATCGCGGATTCCATCGTCGAGGTGTGGAACTGGGATTCGGCGGCAGCGGCGGGCGGCATCTGCGCCAGCGCCCATGACTGGGCCAAATGGATCGCCGTGCGCCTGAACGACGGCAAGCTGGCCGACGGCTCGCGCCTGTTCTCCGAAGACGCCGCGCGGGAGATGTACAAGCCAAACATCGTGGTCTCCTCGTCCAACGGACCGACGGCGGCCCTGCCCAATCGGGCCGTGGCCTCGACCTACGCCATGGGGTTGCAGGTTCAGGACTATCGCGGCGAGCGGCTGGCGACGCACGGCGGCGGCTCGCCCGGCGGCATCTCGGCCACGGTGCTGATCCCCGGCCGCAAGATCGGCTTTTCCGTCTTCACCAACGCCGAAGAAAGCTTCCTCTTGCGCGCCCTGCGCTCCGGCCTGTCCGACATCGCCATGAACAAGGTCGACGTCGACTGGATCGCCGATTCCAAACGCATCGAGGCCGAGGGGATCGAGAAATCGCTGAAGGCCGCCGTCGAGATCGACGCAAAACAGGCGGCGGGCGCGCCGCCCTCCATGCCGCTGGAGGCCTATGCCGGAACCTGGCGCGATCCCTGGTACGGCGACATCGTCATCGAGCCGAAGACCGAGGGGCGCGGCCGCAACCGCAAGTCCGGCCTGTGGCTGCGCTTCACCCACACCCCGGCGCTGCAGGGCTGGCTGGAGCCCTATGACGGCGAGACCTTCCGCACCCGCTTCCCCGACAAGCGCGAAGAAGACGCCTTCGTCACCTTCAGCATCGCCACGGCCAAGCCCGCGACCGCCACGATCAAGGGCGTCTCGCCGGATATCGACTTCAGCTACGACTACCAGGACCTGCGGTTGACGCGGGCGTGATGGAAGCAAAAGGGGCGGTCCTCACGGGCCGCCCCTTCTTCATTTCATCGCCACAACCGGATCAGCGCGCCGGCGGGCGCTGACCGGCTTCCAGGATCGGCATTCCGGCTTCGGTGGGGATGTAGATGGTCTGGCGGCCGTCCTTGCCGGCCGTCTCCTGCAGCATGTTGATATAGGACCAGCGCAGATAGGCCTCCGGCCCGCCAAGCGCCTCAGCCATGATGCGGTTGGCTTCATTGGCGCCCTTGGCGCGCTCGATCTCGGCGGCGGCGGTCAGTTTGGCCGAGTCCAGGGCGGCCTGGGCCTCCAGCACGCGGATGCGGCGGTTCTGCACCGCCTCCTCATAGGCCGCGCGGCCGGCCATCTGCTTGGAATAGACGTTGTAGGTCGGAAAGCCGATCAGCACGATCGCCAGGACGGCGACGATGCCGACGATGGATCCAAGGGTGAGGCCGACGCCGCGCATGGGCTTGTCCTGAAGTTAAAGCAAAAGAGACGCGCAAGGTGGCGGCGAGAGCCGCCTGCGGTCAAGCATCATGACGACGCCGATCAGCGTCGGCGCGTCGGCGTTGTGGCAGGGGCCGGAACCAGCTCCAGAATGTCGAGATTGGACTCATTGGCCGGCCAGGGCGTCACCAGCCGCCAGCGGCTTTCGCCGATCCGCTCCAGCACCGAGACCATGTCGCGCTCAGGCCGCTGGCCATAGGTGCGCGCCGCCGGCTCCGACGCCAGGGCCATCGAGCCGAGGAAGACCATTTCACGATCATTTTCAGGGAACAGCAGGCCCGCCTGGCGTTGCGAGCCGCTGAGCTTGGTCAGCTTCAGCCCCAGGGCGGTGTTCTCGATACGGCAGGCGAACCAGCCGTAGACGACATAACCCAGACCGCCATCGCCGCCCTGAGAGCCTAGCTTGACCGTCCGGCAGCGATAGGCCCCCTCAGGCGGAGTCACGCCCGCCCGCGTCGCGGCCGGGTCGATCAGGTCGCCCAGCGACGCCAGGTCGCCCGAACCCGTCTGACGCCTGGACTGTTCCAAAGCCAACGACCAGGCGGCGCCCCGGCGTTGATAACGATCACGATCGGCGGCGGTGATGACGCCGCGCCAGTCCGCCAGAACGGCGCCCGTCGGCGCATCCGGCGCGGCCGGAATGGAAGGGGGCGGCGGCGGGGGAGGCGGCGGCGGCGGCGGGGTCGTGGCGCACGCGGCGAGCACAGCCGACAGCGACAGCGTGATCAAGCCGGTGCGGACATGGGCTGGCCGGCAGAAACGGATCGGCGAGCGCTGCATAGCGGGTTTCCCTTACGAACGGGATCGAAAGCCCCATTTCTCTAGGAAGCCGTCGCGGCCCTCCGCGTCAACCCTGAGGCGCGACTTATGACGCGGCGCGCATCGCGTGCGTTCCGCCGAGGGTGCGCGTCAACGCCTGCGCCAACCCCGCCACCGAGACCGGGCGGTGCAGCACCTCGGCCACGCCCCTGACCCGGAAAACCTCGTGATCCGAACTGACGCCCAACACAGGGGTGGAGCGCATCGCCGGGTCCGTCCGCAGGTCCGTCAGGAAGGCCGCGCCGCCATCCGCCGCCAGATCCAGATCGAGCACCACTGCGTCCGGCCGCAGGTCGCGCGCCATCGCCGCGCCCTTGGCCGCGCAGTCCGCGACATGAAGCTGCAAGCCGCCGAAATCCTGCACCAGGCGTCGCATCAGGGCGACAACGGCCTTGTCCCTGGCGACATACAGGATCACGCCGTGCGGCAGCCGCGACAGCTCCGGCAACAGGCGATCCGCATTCGGCGCCGCATCCGCCGAAGCCGCGTCGGCGGCGGGCAGGCTGATGATGAAGGCGGCGCCCTGTCCCTCGGCGCTGACGCCTTCAAGACGCCCTTGCATGGCTTGCAACTGGGTCCTGGCTGCGGCCAGTCCAGGCCAGGATGAGCGGGTCCCCTCTTCGCCCGCGACGGCGATGGCGTGGGCGGCGAGCGGCTGGAACAGCGTTTCAAGCTGAGCCGACGATAGACCGGGACCGTTATCGCGAACCGTCACCTGGAGCTCGCCGCCAAGACGGCGCGCCTGGATCGCCACAGAGCCGCCGGGGTCGCTGCGGCGTACCGCGCCCGCGATCACATCGGCGAAGACGCGCATCAGGCGTTCAGGATCCGCCATCGCGGTCAGCCCGGCCTGAGGCTCCGGCAGGACCAGCGACACCTTGGCCGCCTCTGCATCCTGCAGCAGGGGCAGACAGGCGCGGTGCGCCAGCAACAGGGGATCGACGCGTTGAAGCTGGCCCGTCGCCGGCCGTTCGGCCTCGGCCAGTGCGCTCATGCCCTCCACCAGCGTCAGCAGGCGCATCGCCGCTTCGCCGATGCGCTCGGCCGCCTGCCGTTGGCGATGGCTGAGCGGCTCGCCCCCTGCGTTTAGCCGCAGCAGGTCCGAAAAGCCCAGCACGCCCTCCAGCGGCGTGCGCATCTGACGACTGACGACGCGGATCAGATCGGCATGTCGACGACGGCCCTGAAAGGCGTCTTCCTCGGCGCGCAGGCGCGCCGCATCGGACTGCGTCAGAGCGGCCTCGAGCTCGGCGACGCGGCGACGGGCGCCGTCCAGCTGGCCGTCATGAAGACGCTGGACCGCGCCGATGCGTCGATGCGCCCGGAAAGACAGCCGGACCCCGGCGACGCCTGTCGCCAGACAGAGAGCGACTACAAAGACGAATAATTCCATCAGCCTTCCTCCCAGAGCGGGAAGAGTGGCCACCAAAGGTTGTATTTGTCTGTAGGCGCAACCCTAACGGGTGAAACAGCCTCAGCCTTCTTCGTCCGGGGCGACTGCATCGGCCTTGCGGCGGGTGCGACGCTTGGGCGCGGGGGCCGGTTCATCCTCGGCGGAGGCCGCTTCTTCGGCCGTGATCGGCCGCGTCAGAAAGCCCGGCAGGGCGGCGGCGTCATCGGTCGGTTGAGCCGCATCGTCCTCGGCCGCACGCGCACGTCGCGGAGCGCGAGGCGCGCGGGGGGCGCGCTCGACCGGCGCTTCTTCTACCACGGCAGGCGCCTCGGCGCTCTCTATCGGCTGGTCGTCGCCCGGGGCCGAATCTTCGCCAGAGGCTGCGGCGTCGCCTTCGCCTTCATTGTTCTCAAAGCGGCGGTTGCGCTCCTCACGCCGGCGCTCCCAGCGCTCCCGGCGCGTTTCGCGGCGGCCGCCCTCGCGGCTTTCGCCGTCAGCCCCGTTGTCTGATCCTTCGCGGTCACGGTCGCGGTTGGCCTCGCGCTCGGCTCGCTCCGCCTGGCGGCGCGCCTCATCTTCTACACGACGCTCCTCGGCTTGCTGAGCGGCGATGATCGCGGCGGCCTGAGCGCCCGATTCGTCCTCGAAATCGATGTCGAACCCCTGGCCAGCCAGTTCGCGCTGGGCGATCTCGCTGACCGGGCGCTGCGGCTGAAGCGCGCGCAGGACGCGGAAATAGTGTTCGGCGTGCTGGGTGTAGTTCTCGGCCAGAACGCGGTCGCCCGCGGCCGCGGCGTCGCGCGCCAGCTGCATATAGCGTTCGTAGACGGTCTGGGCGTTGCCCCGGACCTTGATGTTCTCGGGACCTTGCGAATCCCATGAACGGTTCGGATTGGTGGCGTTGGCGTTATTGCCGCCGCCGGGCTTCCTGTTGCGTCCGCGCTGACGCTTCATGCCCTTGAAATCTCTCATCGGAGCTTACCGTGCTGGTGCGGGCCGCCGTCGAAGAAGACGGGCGGGACCCTGTTCGTCGTTCCGTTCGTTCGGGGCCTATCCCCGGTGCGAGCTGTTCGGAAAACCGTGCGTCCCCCGTGGTCCGCCGCGTCCGTCTGAGGGGCGCGACCGTCACTGGACCCAGACGCGCTTAAGCGAGCAAACCTGCCCGAAAAGGATGCGTTTGGATGGGAACAACACGGACTTAGCGCGCGGCGCGCCGCTTTCCAAGGGTTTTTATTGCCGCGCCCTACTGAACCGGGCCTTCGACCTCGGGGATGGGGCCGACGCGCGGGTCGGGGCCGTTGGTCACCACGCGGTCGCGGTCCGCCAGGTCCTTGACGACCTTGACGTCAGCGAAGCCCGCCGCCTCGAACAGGGCCTTGACCGCCTCGCCCTGATCCCAGCCGATCTCGACGGCGAAGACCCCTTCCGGGCGCAGGATGCGGGCGATCTCGGGCGCCAGGTCGCGATAGGGCTGCAAACCATCCGGGCCGCCGTCCAGCGCCAGATGCGGGTCGTGCTCGCGCACTTCAGGGTCCAGGGCGGCGATGTCGCCGGTCGGGATATAGGGCGGGTTGGACACCACCAGATCGAAGCTGGCGTCGGCGAAGCCCGCCGCCCAGTCCGTGCGCATGAAGGTGCAGCGGTTGTTCAGGTCCAGATTGGCCGCGTTCTCACGCGCCACGGCGACGGCCTCGGTCGAGATGTCGGTGCCGACGCCGCGCGCGCCGCGCCGCTCGGCCAGCGCCGCCAGCAGGATGGCGCCCGACCCCGTGCCCAGGTCGGCCATTTCAAACGCCGCATAGGGCGGGAAGGCGCGGACGATGACGTCCACCACCGTCTCGGTGTCCGGGCGCGGGCTGAGCACGTCGGGGGTGACGTTCAGCATGATCTTCCAGAACCCCTTGCGGCCCAGGATGCGCGACACCGGCTCGCGGCGCAGGCGGCGGTCGACCATGGCGTCCAGCGCGCGGGTTTGCTCTTCGCTGAGGACGCGATAGGGATCGTTCAGGATGTCGACACGCCCCGCCCCGGTCGCCGCTTCCAGCAGCAGGCGGGCGTCGATGGAGGGGCTGTCGACGCCGGCGGCCTTGAGGCGGGCCTGCGCGCCCTTCCAGGCGGTCAGCAGGGTCGGTTGGGTGTTCTGATCGGGCATTCCCGGTGATTGGGGTCTGCGGCGCGTGATTTCAAGACGGAACGGCATGGCAGCGTAGCCGTTGAGGGGCGAATGGGGATGAACGACCTGCTCAAATCGAACCGCCGCCGTTCCGGACGGCGCCCGTCCCGCCCCTCGGCGAAGGGCGCTGGCGGACTGTTGCGCTACCTGGCCGCTGCGGCCGGCGGACTGGCGACCGGGGCGACCGCGGCCCACCTGCTCTATACGCAGGGCTATCGCTTCGGCCTTGAGCTGCGGCCGCCGCGCCCGGAAGCCCTGCCCCCGCCCGATCCAACGCCCGAGGATTATGACGCCAAGGAGCCAGGACGCGGGCGTCTGGCCCAGCGGCCGTCGCAGATTCCACACAAGGGCTGGGTCGATATTCTGTGGCGCACGGTCATGGGCTATTTCGGCGACCGCGTCGGCTTCGTCGCCGGGGGCGTGACCTTCTTCATGCTGCTGGCCCTGTTCCCGACGCTCGGCGCCTTCGTCACCATCTACGGCCTGTTCGCCGATCCGGCCGACGCCTGGAGGCAGCTCAGCTTCCTCTATGAGGTGCTGCCCGCCAATGTGGCCCAGTTCCTGGGCGCTGAGATGACGCGGCTGGCGGGCAATTCGACCGGCCAGCTGACCTTCACCCTGGTCTGGACCCTGCTGCTCACGCTGTGGGCGGCCAACGGGGGCGTCAAGACGCTCTTCTACGGATTGAACCTCGCCTATCATGAGGTCGAGCGGCGCAACATCGTGGTCTACAACCTGATGTGCATGGGCTTCACCGTCTCGGCGATGGCGGCCGTGCTGCTGAGTTCGGCCCTGGTGGTCGGCGTGCCGGTGGTGCTGGCGGTCTTCGGGCTTCAGGACGAATGGGCCTATCTGGCGCCGCTGCGCTGGCCCCTGCTGTTCTTCGGCTATGTGGGGGCGCTGGCCCTGATCTATCGGCTGGGGCCGAGCCGGGCGCGGGCGCGCTGGCGCTGGCTGACGCCGGGCGCCCTGTTCGCGGCGATCATGAGCCTGCTGGTCTCCTTCCTGTTCAGCTGGTTCCTGACGAACTTCGTGCGCACCGATTCCTACGGCCCGCTGGCGGCGGCCATGGGTTTTCTGCTGTGGACCTGGTTCTCTGTGCAGGTGATCCTGATGGGCGCGCGTCTGAACGCCGAGATCGAACATCAGACGGCTCAGGACACCACCATCGGCGCTTCGCTGCCCATCGGCGAGCGAGGGGCGGTGATGGCCGATTCCGTCGGCGCCCGGCGCGGCAACCCCGCCGCCCTGACCTATACGCTGAAATACGCCGAGAGCCTGGGCGACCGGGTGCTGAAGCGAAGCGCCCGCAAGAAACGGCGCTGAAGCCGGAGCCTTAAGCGAACTCGGCTTCCAGATCGGCCAGGCGAGCGGCCTGATCCTCGGCGATCAGGGCGTCCAGCAAAGGGGCGAGGTCGCCTTCCAGAATCTGCGGCAGGCTGTGCAGGGTCAGGCCGATGCGGTGATCGGTCACGCGTCCTTGCGGGAAGTTGTAGGTGCGGATGCGCTCGGACCGGTCGCCCGAGCCGACCTGGGACTTGCGCGCGTCGGAACGGGCGGCGTCCTTGGCCTGACGTTGCATGTCGTACAGGCGGATGCGCAGGTTCTTCATCGCCTTGTCGCGGTTCACGTGCTGCGACTTTTCCGACGAGGTGGCGACGATGCCGGTGGGCAGGTGGGTGATGCGCACCGCCGAGTCGGTCTTATTGACGTGCTGGCCGCCCGAGCCGGACGCGCGGAAGGTGTCGATGCGGATATCCTTGTCGAGAATCTCGATCTCGACGTCCTCGACCTCTGGCAGGACAGCGACGGTCGCCGCCGAAGTGTGAATGCGACCGCCCGCCTCGGTCGTCGGCACGCGCTGGACGCGGTGGACCCCGCTTTCGAACTTCAGGCGGCCGAAGACGCCCTCGCCGCTGACGGTGGCGATGATTTCCTTGAAGCCGCCCGCGTCGCCCTCGGTCGCGCTGTCGATCTCGACCCGCCAGCCCCGCGTGGAGGCGTAGCGCGAATACATGCGGAACAGGTCGCCCGCGAACAGGGCCGCCTCGTCCCCGCCCGTGCCGGCGCGAACTTCCAGCACGGCCGAGGCGTTTTCATCGGCGTCGCGCGGCGCCAGCAGCAGGGCGACCTCACGCTCCAGTTCCGGCAGGCGCTCGATCAGGGCGTCCAGTTCATCGGCGGCCAGGGCGGCCATTTCCGGGTCGGCGGCCATGGCCTTCAGGTCCTCGACCTCGGCGCGGGCGCGGGCCAGGGCCTGAACCGCATCGGCCACCGGCTTGAGCTCGGCGTGCTCTTTGGACAGGCGCACGATCTCGGCGCCGTCCGTGACGGCGCCCATGCGGGCCTCCACCTGATGGAAGCGGTCGAGCACCTGATCGAGCCGGGCCTGGGGCAGTCGCAACGGCGTGTCCTTGCAGAGAAAAGCGAGGGCGGAGCCTTACCCGCGACGCCGCGCCCTGTCGATAAAAACGCCTCTACACGCGCTTATGGAGCGATTGTGAACAGCCGTCACAAGCCCGTCAGCCCGGTTTCTTCGCACCTGCAAACACCCTAGCTCCACCTTGGATTTATCGGGCTGAAACGGAATTGGAGACAGGGCATGACACATCAGAAGCCTCCCGAAGGGCTTTCGACGGGCATTACGCCGGGCGCCGATGTCGCGCGCCTGTGCGCGCTCTACGACGGGCTGCTGACGCCGGACGGCCCTTCCATAAGCCCCGCCGCCGAACAGGAATTGAAGGCCCTGGCCAAGATCTTCGATCTGGACGCCGAGCGGCCCGCCGCCGAACTGTGGCCCTATGTCCGCGCAGTCCTGGTGCGGCAGGCGCCGCCGGAAACAACGGCGTCCTCCGCGCCGGTCGAGCCCCGCACCGTCCTGTTGGTTGAGGACGACGCCGACGCCGCCGCCGACCTGACCGAGGCGCTGGACGCCGCCGGACATCGCGTGGTCGGCCCTTTCCACAGCGCCGAAGCGGCTGAGGCGGCGACCGCCCTGCACGCCATCGACCTGGCCCTGCTGGACATCAATCTGTCGGGCGAGGCGACGGGAGTCGACCTGGCGCGCAAGCTGAGATCGCGCTGGGGCATGCCGGTCATCTTCCTGTCGGGCGACGTCACCGCGGCGGCCCAGAACGCCGAGCTGGCCGCCGCCATGGTGATCAAACCCTACAGCGGGCGCGACGTGCTGGACGCCATCGCCCGGCTGGAGGGCGCCTGACGCCCGGCAGGGCCGTTCGCGCAGGCCATTGCCAGACCGGCCGCGACCTGCGCCTGATGGTCCGTAATCCCCGGCTGAGGCGCTGAATGGAAACCTTCTTCCTGTTTCTGCTGGTCGGCGTCCTGGCCCAGGCGGTCGATGGGGCGCTCGGCATGGCCTATGGCGTCATCTCGTCATCCGTACTTCTGGCGCTGGGGGTGCCCCCGGCCACGGCATCGGCCAGCGTTCACGCCGCCGAAGTCTTCACCACCGCCGCCTCGGCTGGCAGCCACGCCTGGCACAAGAACGTCGAATGGCGACTGATGGCGCCGCTGGCCGTCGCCGGGGTGATCGGCGGAGTGCTGGGCGCCTATGTGCTGACCGGGCTGGAAGCGGCCGTGATCAAGCCCTTCATCGTCGCCTATCTGGCCCTGATCGGGGTGTGGATTCTGTGGCGGGCCGGGCACGATATTCCCCACCGCCGCCTGCCGGCCTGGATCACCGGGCCGCTGGGACTGGTCGGCGGCTTTCTGGACGCGATCGGCGGCGGAGGCTGGGGGCCGACCGTCTCCTCGACCCTGGTCGGCGCCGGGCACGAGCCGCGCAAGGCCATCGGCACGGTCAACACCGCCGAGTTCTTCCTGACCGTCGCCATCTCGGCCACCTTCGTATGGGCCCTGGTCACCGGCCATTGGGAAGAGGCGGGCGCCCTGCGCAATCACGCCGCCGCCGTGGGCGGGCTGGTCGTCGGCGGGCTGATCGCCGCGCCCTTCGCCGGCCTGATCGTCAAGAAGGTGCCGCGCAAGGTGCTGACCTATGCCGTCGGCGGGTTGCTGATCCTGCTGGCGGCCTTCCAGGGCTACCACCTGCTGACCTAACGCCGATCATTGACAGCGGGTCGCGCGGCTGGCCGACTGCCCCCTCGACAGGTCGGGGGCGACGAATGCGTGCTGGATTGATGATCATCTTCGCGGGAACGCTAGTGTGCGGCTGCGCCTCGACCCAGACGATCCCTCCGCACATCGAACAGATCGACCGGCCCGCCCTCGGCGCCGTCGTCGACATCGAACTGGGCGAGGCGGCGGTCGCGACAGGACGGCGTCGCAGCCTGCCGGGTCTGGCGCTGGCCAATGAGCTGAGCTGGGGCGATGGGGTGCTGCGAAAGCGCTTCACCGTCGCGCCCGGTCGGCTGGCTGGCCGCCAGAGCGACGCGCGCCACATCTATTATTTCTCAGACCGAATGACGGCCCGCGATCCGCTGTTCGGAACGGCGCCCTACGCCTCCGGCGGGCTGTGCCGCGCCAAGGACGGCTCAGGCCCGGTGCGCGGCTTCATCACGCCGGGCCAGTGCGTCCTGACCTGGAACGCGACGCCTCAGGTGCGCGACGTTCGCGTCGAGGAGGCCGACGACGGGGCGCAGCGCCGCGAGCTGATCTACCACGGCCGCACCGAAGGCAAGGTGCGCTTCCTTTATCGCGAGACGACCGGAGAAGGCGCGGACCAGACCCAGACCATAGACTACGACCTGGGCGACAGCGCGGTGATCGGCTTTCGCGGCGCGCGGCTGGAGGTTCTGGAAGCCGACAACACTCGTCTGCGCTACCGTCTTCTCGCCTCGTTCGACGCGGACGACTGAACCTCAGACCGGATAGGTGTCGATGAAGCTGGGCCGCGTCTCCAGCGCCGCCTGCAGGGCGACCAGGTTCGGGCGCCCGGTCTTCCAGTCATAGTCCGGATGGCGGAAGCCGATCCAGGTGACGGCGACGCCCGCCGTTAGCACGCCCATGTCCAGCGCCCCGGCGTCCGGCGCGGCGGCCTCCAGCGCGTCCAGGGCGCGGCCCATGTTGACGGTCCAGCGCTCGATCCAGGACGCCGAGCGCTCCTGTTCCGGCCGGCGCTTCTCCAGCACCAGTTTGACGCCCATCTCCAGCGCCGCGTTGCCCAGCGTCTCCAGCCGTTTCACGCGCAGACGCTCCGCGCCCTCGGCGGGCAGCAGGCGCAATCCGGAGCCCATCATGTCCAGATATTCGGCGATCACCGGGCTGTCGTTCAGCGGCAGGCCGTCCTCGGCGATCAGGGTCGGGACCTGAACCACCGGATTGGTCGACAGCAGCTCCGGCGCATTGCCATAGGGATCGACGACGATCTCCTCGATGCGGTCAGCCAGACCCTTCTCACGGGCGACGATGCGCACCTTGCGCGCGAAGGGCGAGGGAGTGGTGATGTAGAGCTTCATGCTTCAGCCGTTGAGATCAGGAATTTCGGTCCGCCATCGGCGATGGAGGCGCCACGCAGCGCTTGTCGCGGAACAGGGCCCATTCCTCGCACTGGCGCCCGTCGTCAAAGACGCAGACTCCGTATTCGCCGCCCTCGGCGTTGCGGCGGATATCAAGCCTCCCGCCTTCGCTGCGGCAATGGACGGAGGCGGGATTGGCCATGCCTATGGCCTGGGGTTTCGAAGGACCGGCTGTGTTCACCGGATCACAGGCCCCCGTCGCGAGCAAGATCGCCGCCCCGATCATGCTCTTCGGAACTGTCGTTTTCAGCATCATCCTCTCCCCTCCCGTGCGCCCTATTCCGCCGCCTTGCGAGCCGCGTCCAATTCGGCCGCCTTGGCTTCAACCTGGGCGACGATCTCGTCGATCATGCCGTCGTTGGCCTGTTTGTGGGCGATCTTGCCGTTCAGATAGACCATGCCCGCCCCCTTGCCGCCGCCGGTGAAACCGACGTCGGTATAGAGGGCCTCGCCCGGCCCGTTGACGACGCAGCCGATGATCGACAGCGACATGGCCGTCGAGATGTGCGCCAGTCGTTCTTCCAGGATCCCCACCGTCTCGATGACGTTGAAGCCCTGACGCGCGCAGGACGGGCAGGCGATGATGTTCACGCCCCGATGGCGCAGGCCCAGCGACTTCAGGATGTCGAAGCCGACCTTGATCTCCTCGACCGGATCGGCGGCCAGGGAGACGCGGATGGTGTCGCCGATGCCCGACCAAAGCATGTTCCCCATGCCGATGGCGGATTTAATCGTGCCGGTGCGCAGCGGGCCCGCCTCAGTCACGCCCAGGTGCAGGGGGCAGTCGATGGCGTCGGCCAGCTGCTGATAGGCGGCGACCGTCAGGAAGGGGTCGGACGCCTTCACCGAAATCTTGAACTCGTGGAAGTCGAGGTCCTGCAGGATGCGGGCGTGGTTCAGCGCGCTTTCCACCATCGCATCCGGACAGGGCTCGCCGTATTTTTCCAGCAGGTCCTTCTCCAGCGACCCGGCGTTGACGCCGATGCGCATGGAGCAGCCGTGGTCGCGGGCGGCCTGAACGACCTCCTTGACCCGCTCGATCGAGCCGATGTTTCCGGGGTTGATGCGCAGGCAGGCGGCGCCCGCCTGAGCCGCTTCTATCCCTCGGCGGTAATGGAAATGGATATCCGCCACCAGCGGCAGGCGGGCCTCGCGCGCGATAGTGCTGAAAGCCGCCGTCGACTCTTCGTCCGGGCAGGAGACGCGGACGATGTCGGCCCCGGCTTCTTCCAGCTGGCGGATCTGTTCCAGCGTCGCCGCCGCATCGGCGGTCGGCGTATTGGTCATCGACTGGACGCTGATCGGCGCGCCCCCGCCGACGGGAACGGAGCCGACCATGATCTGGCGGCTCTTGCGGCGCTCGATGTGGCGCCAGGGGCGGACGTGGCCGAGTTCGGAACTGTGGTCGCTCATGACGCCGTACACATAGGACAGGAAGGACGGCAAAACCACGACAGAGGACGAAAGATCGTCGTCGTAGTCAAAGGATCAGATCAGGCAGCGGGCGGCTGGGCGGCCGGCGCATCGACAGGCTGATACGGCTGCGGTCCCGGCGCCGTCGCAGCAGCGGCGGCCGCAGCGGCCTGGGCGGCGCGGGCGCGCGCCTCGACGGCGGCGGCGGCGCGCGCCTCGGATTCACGCGCGGCCGCCTGAGCGCGATTGTTCAGCGTGCCCAGCGGCGACTGGGGCGCGGGAAGGACGCCGCCATGCTCGCCGTTCAGATAGATGTCGAACGCCTCCGGATCGGGCGTGTCGATGGTCGCCGACAGGCCGGGCGGCGCCCGCCAGGCCTCGCCCGCCGCCAACTGGCGCGCGAACAGGATACGGCCGTCGCCCTGACGGATGACCAGGATGGCAGGCTTGCGGGCCTGAAGCGTGACCTGCGACACCGTGGCCGAGGCGCCGTAGATGGCGCCGCGCGGGTTGAAGGCGGCCTGCACCGGCGGTGCGGGCGGCGGGGCGGCGTTGGGGTCATCCGGGTCGATCCCGGTCAACTGGGCCTCCAGCCCCGGCGTGATGTACATGGCCGGCGTGGTCTGATCCGGCGGAGCGGCTCGGGGCGCGCCGAGGTAGAGGGCGCGGTCGCGCTGGCGGTCGGCCTGCTCGGCCCAGTCCTTGGGCACGGCGACCAGATCCGACGGGTGCGGCGCCTCGATGCGGTTCAGGCGCTGAAACACGTTCCAGCCGATCACCACCGCCAGAAAGGCGCCGATGACGCCCAGGATCTTGGGCGAGTTCTGACGCATCTGCTGCAGGGCGGCGCCCGTTGGCGGCTGCAGCGGCACGGCCGCATCGGGATATTCCTGCTTGAACCGCTCGACCGCGTTCAGCTCGTCCAAACCCAGGGCGCCGGCGTAGGCGCGCACATAGCCCATCGAGAAGATGCGCGACGGCAGGGCGGCGTACTCGGCCTGCTCCAGCGCTGTCAGGAAACGCGGATGCACCCGCGTCATGGTCGACAGCTGGGCCATCGACAGGCCCGACGCCAGGCGCGCGGCGCGCAGGGAGGCGCCCAGGGAATCATCCGAGGGATCTTCCGGCGCCGGCGGGGGCGTCGGCTCAGGGGTCTGATCCAGCGTCGCGTCGGCGTCGAAGTCGAACGCGGCTTGCCGATCCTGGTCCATAGGGTCGGGGTTCCGTCACGCCAGGCGCCCGTGCGCCCGTCATCCCCGCTTAGACGAGGCGGGGAGCGCGGGCAACGCGGGAAAGCGGCGCAGCTTTCCTAGACTTCCACGTTCAGCTTGCGCGCCAGCGCCTCGATCTCGCCGCGCACTGATCCGGCTGAGGAGCCGAGCAGGATGTTCATCCCCCGTCGCGCCGCGTTGAGATCCGCCGACAGGATCATGCGCTTGACCGGCCCCACCCCGCCCGCCGGGGCGGACAAGCGGCTGTAGCCCAAGGTGATCAGGGCGAAGGCCTCAAGCGGGCGTCCCGCCAGCTCGCCGCAGACGGAGACCGGCGTGGCGCTGTCGGCGCATTTCTGTTGAATCTCGGCCAGGGCGCGCAGGAAGGGCGGCGACAGGGCGTCATAGCGTTCGGACACCCGCGGGTTCGTCCGATCGGCGGCGAACATATACTGCATCAGGTCATTTGTGCCGATCGAGACGAAGTCGGTCAGCGGCAGTAGGGCGTCCAGGTGCCACAGCAGGCTGGGGCATTCGATCATGGCCCCGACGCGCAGCAGGGACGGCAGCGGGCGACCGCGACGCCGCGCCCAGTCGCATTCGATGTCGACCAGTTCGCGCGCGGCCCTGAACTCGTCCACCGTGGCGATCATCGGGAACATGACGCGCAGTTCGCGCCCGGCGGCGGCGGTCAGCAGGGCGCGCAGCTGCATCCTCAGCAGAGCCGGACGATCCAGCCCCAGACGGATGGCGCGCCGCCCCAGCGCCGGGTTCTCTTCGCGCTCATTGTCCAGATAGGGCAGCACCTTGTCGCCGCCGATATCGAGGGTGCGGAAGGTGACCGGCCGGTCGCCCGCTGCATCCAGCACGAGTTTGTAGAGCGCCGTCTGCGAGTCCAGGCGCGGCAGTTCGTCCGAGACCATGAACTGGAACTCAGTGCGGAACAGTCCGATGCCCTCGGCGCCCGTCGCGTCCAGATTCTCCAGATCCACCGCCAGACCGGCGTTGGTCAGCAGCATGATGCGCTTGCCGTCCTTGGTCACCGCGGGGGTGTCGCGCAGCTGATCGAACTCGGCGCGTTGCTGGGCGCGCACGGCCATCCGGCTCTCGACCGCCGCCAGCATGTCCGGACGGGGGCGCAGGTAAGCCTCGCCCGTCTCGCCGTCGACGATGACCTGATCGCCCTCGGTCAGGCGGTCGCGCAGGCCCTGCAGGCGGCCGACGCAGGGAATTTGCAGGGCGCGGGCGACGATGGCCGCGTGAGCGGCGGCCGAGCCTTCTTCCAGCAGCAGACCGCGCAGCTTGTCGCGCGGGTATTCCAGCAGGTCCGCCGGCCCCAGATTCTTGGCCACCAGAATGGCGTCGTCGGGCAGGTCGCGCTGGCCCGGATGGTCGCCCGCCATCAGCCGCAGCAGGCGGTTGGCCAGATCCTCGAAGTCGTGCAACCGCTCGCGGATATAGGGATCGCGGGCGTTGGCGAAGCGGGCGCGGTGTTCGTTGCGGACGCGGTCGACGGCGGCCTCCGCGGTTAGGCCAGAACGCACCGCCTCTTCCAGCGACCGGTTCCAGCCCCGGTCGTCGGCGAACATCCGATAGGTCTCCAGCACCTCATAGGGGGTTCCGCCCAGCTTGCCCTGACTGCCTTCCAGCAGGGCGTCGATGCTGGTGCGCAAACCGTCCAGCGCCGCCTTGAGCCGGACTTCCTCGGCGACCGGATCGTCGGCCAGAAGCTGTTCGGGCGCGATCGGCGCCTCGTGCAGCACGGCCCGACCGAACGACAGGCCTTCGGCGAACTTCTGTCCCCGCAGCCGTTCGGGCCGATGGGGCGCCACCTCGACGTCGCGCAGCTCCTCCAGCGCCAGCAATTCGCCCGAGGCCACCGTCTCGGCCAGGACCATGGCGATGGTCTGGATGTCCTCGATCTCTTCCTCGTCATAGCGACGGGCGACGCGGTTCTGGACGACCAGGACGCCGATGGCCCGGCCGCCGCGCAGCAGGGGCGCGCCGAGGAAGGCGTGATAGGGGTCTTCGCCCGTTTCCGGCCGATAGGAGAAGCTGGGGTGCGACTGGGCGTCAGACAGGCTCAGCGGTTCGGCCGTGCGGGCCACCTCGCCGACCAGACCCTCGCCGGGACGCAGACGGGTATTGTGGACGGCCTCGGGGTTCAGCCCCTCGGTGGCGAACAGTTCCAGCTCGCCCGAGGCGCGCCGCAGATAGATGGAGCAGACCTCGGCCACCATAGAGCGGGCGATGATGCGCACCACCATGTTCAGCCGGTTCTGGGCGGGCGCGCCGCCCCCCGGCCCGGCCAGGGCCTCGCGGATCTGGCGCAACAGGAGCCGTGGCCCCCTCGCCGTCACTGCTGCGCCCTTGACCATAGTCTCTCCCGCCTTGCCGCCCTCTGGCTTTCAGTTCCCAGATAGGACGGCCCTTCCGTTATCCTAGTCTTCCGCGTCCAGTCCGTAGGCGGCGTGCAGCGCCCGGACCGCCAGCTCTGCATAGTCCGAATCGATCAGAACGCTGATCTTGATTTCCGAGGTCGAGATAGCCTGGAACTTCACGCCCTTGTCGGCCAGGGCGCGGAACATGGTCTGGGCCACGCCTGCGTGGCTTCGCATGCCGACGCCGATAACCGAGACCTTGGCCACGTCGTCATCGACGCGCAGCTCCTCAAAGCCGATATCGGCCTTGGCCGCCATCATCAGGTCGGCGGCGCGGCGCGCGTCGCGACGACCGGTCGTGAAGGTCAGGTTGACCGCGCCTTCGGTGCGGGCCTGGCTCTGCACGATCATGTCGACATTGACCTCGGCCTCGGCCAGGCGGGTGAAGACGTCGGCCGGGGCGTCCGTCCGGTCCGACAGGCCCAACAGCGTGATCCGGGCTTCGTCCCGGCTCATGGTCACGCCGGAAACGATGCGCTTTTCCACGATCTCATCCTCGTCGCAAATCAGGGTGCCGGCGTGTTGCGGCAGGTTTCCGTTTTCATCCGGTTCAATGAAGCTGGACAGGACACGCACCGGCACGCGCTTGTGCATGGCCAGCTCGACAGAGCGGGTCTGCAGCACCTTGGCGCCCAAAGACGCCATCTCCAGCATTTCTTCGTAGGACACCTTCTCCAGACGCCGCGCGCGGCTCTGGATGCGCGGGTCGGTCGTATAGACGCCGTCCACGTCGGTGTAGATGTCGCACGGCGCGCCGAGCGCCGCCGCCACCGCTACGGCCGACGTGTCCGAGCCGCCCCGGCCCAGGGTGGTGATGCGCCCGTCGCGGGTCACCCCCTGAAAACCCGGCACGATGGCGATCTCGCCCGCGTCGATGGCGGAGCCCAGCACATCGCCCGGCACGTCCTCGATGCGCGCGCGGCCGTGGGCGTCGTCGGTCAGGATCGGAATCTGCCAGCCCATCCAGCTGCGCGCCTTGAAGCCCATGTTGCGCAGGGTCAGGGCCAGAAGGCCCGAGGTCACCTGCTCGCCCGAGGCGACCACCACGTCATATTCGTCGTCAGACAGGGCCCCGTCGCCGTACAGGCCCGGCGCCGCCGCGCCCACGCCGTCGGTCCAGGCGACCAGCTCATTGGTCTTGCCCGCCATGGCCGAAACGACCACGGCCACGCCCTTGCCTCTGGAGGCCTCGGCGGCGACGATGCGCGCCGCGCGACGGATGCGTTCCAGGTCGGCCATGGACGTGCCGCCGAACTTCATCACCAACCGGTTCGTGTCGGCCCGCGTCATCCCTGCGCCTGATCCCCCTGCTTGCATGGCGGGCGAAGGCGGTCCATGCCTGAGCCCATGCCCGCTTCTAACGACAGCCTCGATCCGCGCAAACCCCAAAGCGAAGAGGGTTTTTCACCCTTTGCTACCGATCGTGCCGAAGGGCCGAGCATTGATCCTGCCGATGTTGCGCGCTTTTCGGCCCAGGCGGCGGAGTGGTGGGACCCCAAAGGCCCCTTCGCGCCCCTGCATCGCTTCAATCCGGCGCGGCTGAAATTCGTGCGCGACCGGGTCGCCGAGCATTTCGACCGCGACGTAAAGGCGCGCGCGCCGTTCGACGGCCTCAGCCTGATCGACATCGGCTGCGGCGGCGGCCTGATCGCCGAGCCGATGCGGCGCATGGGCTTTGAGGTCACGGCCATCGACGCCTCGTCCGAGAACATCGGCACCGCCCGCGCCCACGCCGAACAGGTCGGCTTGGACATCGCCTATCGCGCCGCCACGGTGGAGCAGATGGTCGAAGCGGGCGCCGGGCCGTTCGACGTGGTGCTGACCATGGAAGTCATCGAGCACGTCGCCGATCCAGAGGCCTTCATTCGCGCCTGCTCGAAACTCATCAAGCCGGGCGGCATGATGATCGTCGCCACCCTGAACCGCACGCTGAAGGGGCTGCTGCTGGGCAAGGTCGCGGCGGAATATGTGCTGCGCTGGGTCCCGGCGGGCACCCACGACTGGCGCCAGTTCCTCAAGCCCGACGAACTGCGCGCCATGCTGGACGGCGAACCCCTGACCGTCACCGGCCCCTATGGTCTGGCCTATGATCCGCTGAATGATCGCTGGAGCGAGGGCGACGACGTGGGCATCAACTACATGATGATGGCGACCCGCGACGCATGATCGGCCCGCGCCGCATCGTCCTGACCGGCGGTCCCGGCTCGGGCAAGACGACGCTGCTAGAGGCCCTGTCGGCGGCGGGCCATGCGACTTCGCCAGAGGCCGGGCGCGCTATCATCCGCCGCCAGCAGGCCATCGACGGCGAGGCCCTGCCGTGGAAGGACCGCGCCCTGTTCGCCGAACTGATGCTGGACCGGGAGCTTGAGGCCCACGCCCGCGTAGGGGGCGCAGACGGGCCCGTCTTCTTCGATCGCGGCGTGCCGGACGTGGTCGGCTATCTGACCCTGTGCGGCCTGCCGGCGCCGGCCCATGTGGAGCGGGCGGCGCAGGATATCCGCTATGACCGGCGCGTCTTCATCGCTCCAGTCTGGCCCGAGATCTTCGGCCAGGACGCCGAGCGCAGACAGGATCTGGACGAGGCCCGCCGCACCTTCGACGCCATGGCCGAGACCTATCCGCGCTTCGGCTATCAACTGATCGAACTGCCCAGGGCGCCCGTCGCCGAGCGCCTGGCCTTCGTGCTGAAGTCGCTTACAGCGGCCTGACCATATAGCGGGCGTCGTCGCCGTAGCTCGCCAGCTTCTCGGCCATGCCCGGCGGGTTCTGGATCTCGAAGCCGTTGCGCGCCCAGAAGCTTGATGCGTCGTTGACCGCGACCAGCGCCACCGACGGCCAGCCCGCCGCCCTAGCCTGGTCGGCCAGACGCTCGACCACGGGCCGGGTGTGGCCGCCGCCGCGCGTGTCGGGGTGCAGGGCCAGATCGTGCAGATAAACCACCTCGGCCTCGGCGGGGATGGCGTCGATCAGCACGTTCAGCGCCGGGGCGGCGTTCAGCACCCACGGATAGGCCACCAGATAGCCCATGATCGATCCGTCATCGGCGGCGAGCACGAAGCAGCCCTCGGGGTACAACTGCAGACGGTTGGCGAAGCAGGCGCGCTCTTCCGGATGGTCGGGGAAGGACAGCTGGGCCACCGCGACCACGCCGTCGAGGTCGTCCGGCGTCATGGCCCGCCAGGTCAGAGGGGACAGCGGGCGTTCAGCTCCGCCCTGTTGAATCGCCATTGCACGCTCCGGTTCTCGTCGTCGTCCGCCCCTTCGATCCGGGCGGTCAGTATCTCCCCCAAAGGGCCGTCGGGGCGTTCATAGATGATGCGGTGCGGAAAGTCGTTGTCCGGATTGGCGAAAACCGCCCGCTGCGGGCCGCTGTCGATCAGACGGAAGGAGGTCGCGGGCGCCCCGTCGGGCTGGGCGAAATAGGCCAGGCCGCCGTCCTTCATGGGAGCGATGCGCGCGCTCTCGAAGCCGCTGCGGCCATTGCGCACAGTCACCGAGTGGCCGACGATCAGCCCCGCGCGCGGGTCGCTCCAGGTCTCGGACGCCTCGCGCCCGCCGGAGCAGTCCAGCCAATAGCCCGCCAGCCACGACAGGTCGGGCGCAGGCGCGGCGGTCTGCAACAGGGCGGCGGCCAGCAGGCTGGAAACGGACATGGGTTCTTCCCTCCACAAGGACGGAGGAAGGTTACGCCGCCCTCACGGCGCAGGCTTGTAGGAATGCGACGCCAGCCGTCGCGCCAACTCTGCCTGTTCGCGCGCCCAGGCAGTGGCGGTGCAGCCCAGGAAGCGACGGAAGTCGCGCGCCATCTGCGGCTGGTCGAAATAGCCTGCGGCCAGACCCGCCTCCAGCCAGGACGCGGCGTCGGCCTCCTCGCCCATCGCATGATCGAAGATGCGGCGGAAACGGAAGACCGAGCGCAGGGTGCGCGGCGCCACGCCGACGCGATCGCGGAACCGGCGTTGCAGGGCGCGGCGCTCGGCGGGCCTCAAAGGCGCCCCCTCAAGATCGCTCTCGGCGGCGGCGACCTGGGCGCGAACGGCAGGGTCAATGCGCCAATCGCTCGCTCCGCGCTGATTCTCCAGCCAGGCGCCCAGTGCGGCGGCCTGCCCCGCCGGATCGCCCGGCGGCGCCGTGAAACCGTCCAGCCGGGCCACGAGGTCCAGCCGTTGGTCCGTCGCCTCGATCAGGGGGCGGCCGAGAAACTCCCGCGCGCCGTCCGGCTCGAACTTGGCGGCGACGATCTCGACCGGCCCCACCGGACGAATGGCCATGGGCCGGGTCATCTGACCGGCGAAGATCACCGACGGCTGAAGGCGGAAAACGCCGTCGGCGTCCTGTTCCTCATAGGGGGCGGCCAGATCGACCACCAGCTCGGGACAGCCGTCCGGCGCGATACGCTGCACCCCGCCGCTGGGGCAGGGCGAGGCGTAGGTCCACAGCAGACGCACGAAAGGCCGCAAGGCGTCGGGCGGAGCGAATTCCTCGTACCGCTCCCCCTGCCCCATCTGCGATCAGTTCGCCTTCTTGGGGTCGGGCGGCAGGCTGGGCAGGGGGGCGCAGGGCACGCCGTCGTCCTTCAGCTTCTTCACCTCGGCGGGGGTGGCCTCGCCGTAAATCTCGCGCTTCTCGCTGCGGCCTTCGTGGATGTCTCGGGCCTCGCGGGCGAAGGCGTCGCCGACGTAGTCGAAGTTCTGCTCGACATGATCGCGCACCTCGCGGGCGGCCTGCATCATCATCGACTGCATCTGCTTCAGAGCTTCAGGTTTCAGGGCGTCGGGCGAGGGCGCGGTCTTCTTCGTGCCGGAGACGGCCGGGGCCATGATCTGCTTTCTCACGGCCGTCGAGCCGCAAAAGGGGCATTCGACCAAGCCGCGCGCCGCCTGATCGTCATAGTCGGACGAGGAGCCGAACCAGGCCTCGAAGCCGTGGTCTTGGTCACAGGAGAGGGCGTAACGGATCATAGGGGCAGGTCGAAGTCGCGGTCATGGCGCAGGGCGGGGACGGAGGCGCGCGCCTTCTCAACCGCCTGAAGGTCCAGCCGGGCGTGCAGGACGCCTAGTTCATCATGGTCGAGGCGGGCGATGACCTCGCCCCACGGGCCGACGACCAGGGAGCGGCCCCAGGTCTGGCGGCCGTCCTCATGCGTCCCGCCCTGGGCTGGCGCCAGCACGAAGGCGCCTGTCTCGATGGCGCGCGCGCGCAGCAAGGTCTCCCAGTGCGCCTCGCCGGTCGGGCGGGTGAAGGCGGCGGGAACAGCGATCAGGCTCGCGCCCGCCTTGGCCAGGGCGCGGTGCAGGTGCGGGAACCGCAGATCGTAGCAGATGGTCAGGCCCAGACCGCCCCAAGGGGTATCGGCGACCACCGCCGCCTCGCCCGGCCTGATCGAGGCGCTTTCGCGATAGGTCTCGCCGCCCGGCAGGTCGACGTCGAAGACATGCAGCTTGTCATAGCGCGCCGTGATCGCCCCGCCGGGGTCGATCAGCAGTGACCGGTTGGCGGCGCGCGGGTCGCCTTCCACGCCAGAGCGCACAATGGCCGAGCCGACCAGCAGCCAGACGCCGAGTTCTGCGGCCAGAGCCTGAAGCCCCAGGACGGCGGGATCGGCGCCCTCGTCCGACAGGGCGGCGTCGCGCAAAGCCCGGCGCTGTTCGAGGAAATTGGTCCCCTCGGGCGTCAGGATCAGTTGCGCGCCCCCGGCCGCCGCCTGACGGATCAGGGGCTCGACATGCGCCAGCCCCGCGGCCGCCGTCGCCGGCGTCCGCGTCTGGATCAGCGCCATGTCGAGCGTGTCGGTCATTTAAGCCGCCAGCAGGGCGTCCAGCTCGCCCTTGCGGTCCAGGGCGTGGATGTCGTCCGAGCCGCCGACGTGTTTTCCGTCGATGAAAATCTGCGGGAAGGTGGCGGCGCCGCCCGAGCGCTCGACCATCTCGGCCTTCTTCTCCGGGTCGTTGGAGGCGACGATGTTGGTATAGGCCGCGCCCTTGCGGTCCAGCAGGGCCATGGCGCGGATGCAGTAGGGGCAGCCGGGTTTTGTGTAGAGAACGACTTCGGCCAAGGGGAGCTCCTGAAGGCTGAGGGGAAGACTTCCCTTCACTTAAGCGGTTCGCGCGCGTTTTTCACCCTCGCGATGACGGCCAGGTCCACGGCGCGCGCTCCCGCCTCCAGCAAGACCCGCGCGCAGGCCTCGGCCGTGGCGCCCGTGGTCAGCACGTCGTCGATCAGAAGCAGGCGCCGCCCCTTGATGCGTCGCCGCCCGGCCTCGGTCACGGCGAAGGCCGCCTTGACGTTCAGCTGCCGTCCGCGCGCGGACTTGCCGCCCTGGCTGGCGGTCGGCAGGGGGCGGATCAGGGCGTCAGGCAGATAGTCGAGCCGCGCCGCGCGGGCCAGCGGCCGGGCGATCTCGGCGGCCTGATTGAAGCGGCGCGACAACAGGCGGGCGCGGTGCAGGGGCACGGGGACCACGGCGTCCGCCGTCTCGATCAGGGGCGCCGCCGCGCGGCTGATCCAGCGGGCGAACAGGGGGGCGAACTGCTGCTGGTCGCCGTGCTTGAACTTCAGGATGATCCCGCGCGACGCCTCGTCATAGACGCAGGCCGCCCGCGCCCGGTCAAAGGCGTAGGGGCTGACCGCGCAGGCCGCGCACCGATCCGCCGCGAAGTCACCGCCATCGTATTCGAACGCCGCGCCGCAGCCATCGCAGACCGGCGCCTCCAGAAAACCCACCCGGCTCCAGGCGTCGGGCGACAGGCCCGCCGACGCCGCCGCCTCGCGGCTGTCGTGAGCGAGCGGCGGCAGCAAAATATCCAGCAGACCCCGACCCGCATCGCGCGCGCCGGATGCTAAAGGCCTCCCGACGCCTTTCAATCGACCTCGCCAGCCCCCATCCTGAACCGACATGAGCGCCCCCTCTCCCTCCTCCGGTCCCCCGATCATCTTCGACGCCGCCCGCCGCGCCGCGCGTCTGAGCCGCGCCGAGCGACGCTTCCCCGACGCCGATTTCCTGCATCTGCGCGCCGCCGACAATGCGGTGAACAGCCTCGAAGTGATCCTGCGCGAGTTTCAAACGCCCGTCGACCTGTCGCCCCACCCCGGCGTCTTCGCCCGCGCCCTGGCCGACAGCCCGGCGCGCGAACGGGTGGCTGAGGTCCGCGCCGTCGGCTCGACGGCCGAACGCGCCGCGCCCGGCGCGGGGCCGCTGGGGCTGGAAGACGGATCGGCCGACCTGATCGTCAACCTGCTGGGCCTGCACTGGGCCAACGACCTGCCCGGCGCGCTGAGCCAGATCCGCCGGGCGCTGAAGCCGGACGGTCTGTTCGTCGCCAGCCTGTTCGGGGCGGCGACGCTGAAGGAGTTGCGGAGCGTGCTGACCGAGGCGGAGCTGGAGGTCAATGGCGGCGCCCAGGCGCGCGTCTCGCCCTTCGCCGACGGTTTCGACGGGGCGGCCCTGCTGCAACGGGCCGGGTTCGCCCTGCCGGTGACGGACGTGGACCGGGTGACCGTGCGCTATGGCGACCCCTTCGCCCTGATGCGCGACCTGCGGGCGATGGGCGAGACCAATGTGCTGGCCGGGCCCATTCGACCGCTGAGCCGCGCCGTGCTGGCTCGCGCGGCCCAGCTCTACGCCGAGCGCCACGCCGAGGCGGACGGACGCATCCCCGCCACCTTCGAAATGGTTCACCTGGCCGGGTGGGCGCCGCACGAGAGCCAACAGAAGCCCGCCAAGCGCGGCTCGGCAAAGACGCGTCTGGCCGATGCGTTGGGCGTCAGGGAGCAGACCGGCGAGGAAGGCTGACCGTCAGCTTCCGGCGGCGAGCACGAACTGGCTGACCTTGCCGTAAATCACTTCCATCCGCCCGGAGAAGGCGCCGAGCGCGGCCAGAACCACCATGCCGATCAGGCCGCAGATCAGGCCGTATTCGACAGCGGTGGCGCCGCCTTCGTCGCGGAGCAGCCGGTGGATGAAACCCTTCACGCCCGGCCTCCCCTGTCGTCGGCCCGTCAGAGCAGATCGCGCAACCAGGCGATCAGCGGTTCATCGGCCGGAGGCATGGGATAGGCCGACAGCTTGTCCGGCTTCACCCAGGCCAGGCCCGCATGCTCGCGCGCCTCGACCACGCCGGACCAGCGCCGGCACAGATACAGTGGCATCAACAGGTGAAACGATTCGTAAGCGTGACTGGTAAACACGAAGGGGGCCAGGCAGGCCTCCTTCACGTCGATGCCCAGTTCTTCCTTCAGCTCGCGGATCAGGGCCGTCTCGGGCCGTTCGCCCGGCTCGACCTTGCCGCCGGGGAATTCCCACAAACCCGCCAACTGCTTGCCCTCGGAACGTTTGGCGATCAGCACCCGGCCGTCCGGATCGATCAGGGCGACGGCGACGACGAGGACGGTGGGAACGGCGGGCGTCTCGCTCACGAGCGGTAGTCTCCGTTGATCTCGATGTAGCGCTTGGTCAGGTCGCAGGTCCAGACGGTGGCCGAGGCGCGCCCCGAGCCGACATGGACGGTGATGTCGATCTCGTCGTTCTTCATATAGGCGCTCATGAGCGCCTCGTCGTAGTCAGGCGACGGCGCGCCGTCGACGGCGGCGATGTGGGGACCGAAGCGGATGGCCAGACGGTCGCGGTCGACCGCCTCCTCCGTCTTGCCCACAGCCATGACGATGCGGCCCCAGTTGGCGTCCTCGCCCGCGATGGCGGTCTTGACCAGCGGGCTGTCGGCGATCGACTTGGCCAGTTTGCGCGCCGAGGCGGGCGAAGCGGCGCCCTCGACCGTCACCTTGACGAACTTGGTCGCGCCCTCGCCGTCCTTGACCAGTTGGTGAGCCAGATCCAGCATGACGGCGTCCAGCGCGGCCGAGAATTCCTTCAGGCGGCGGTCGCCGACGCGGCCGATGCGCGGCGCGCCGGACGCGCCCGTGGCGAACAGCAGCGCCGTGTCATTGGTGGAGGTGTCGCCGTCTACGGTGACGCTGTTGAAGGTAGTGCGGACGTGCAGGTTCAACAGCGCCTTCAGCACCGGCGGGGCGATGTCGGCGTCGGTGACGATAAAGGCCAGCATGGTCGCCATGTCCGGCGCGATCATGCCCGAGCCCTTGGCGATACCGGCGATGCGGACCTTGACGCCCTCGATCTCGCACTCGGCATAAGACCCCTTGGGGAAGGTGTCCGTGGTCATGATGCCCAGACCGGCCCTGGCCCAGTTGTCGGCTTTCAAACCGGCCTGAACCTCGGGCAGGCGGGCGGTGATCTTCTTGTCATCCAGCACCACGCCGATGACGCCGGTCGAGGCCAGCATGACGTCCCGCTGGCGGCAACCGAAGCGTTTGGCGAACTCCGACGCCGTGCGACGCGCCGCATCGGCGCCCGCCTTGCCGGTGAAGGCGTTGGCGCAGCCGGCGTTGACGATCAGCGCCCGAACCTCTTCGCCGCCCTTGTCGGCGTCCAGCTGGCGCTTGCACCAGTCGACGGGGGCCGAGCCGACCTTGTGCCGGGTGAAGACGCCCGCGCACGACGCGCCTTCGGGAAAGTGAAAGACCACCAGATCGTCGCGCTCATGCTTGTAGAAGCCCGCGCGCGCGGTCGCGATCTCGACCCCGCCGATCGGCGCAATGGTCGGAAAGGGCACGGCCAGCGGCGAGATCATCAGGCCCGGCTTGCCCGGCGCCGAGGCCTTGGACGGCGTCGAGCCGGCCGACTGTGCCGCACGCTTCAGGGCCGAGGCCAACGGGTCCAGCGCCTTTTCGATGGCGGTTTCGATCTTCTTGCCGGTCGAGGCGGACTTGGACGGCGGCTGGCTCATGGGGCGTTTCCGGCGGGGGGAGGAACGGTGACTTTATCGACGGGCGCAGCGACGGCGACGGCGGGCGGCGGCGCCTTCGCGTCATTCAGGCTGATTTCGACCTCGGCCTTGCCGCGAAGTTGCTCCAGCAACTGGCGCACGCCTTCATAGGTCAGATATCGGACAATCTGCGGCCGGGCCTGCTCCAGCGTCGGCGGCGTCTCGACGCGTCGGTCCTCGACCTTGAGCACGGCCCAGCCGGTTTCGGTCTGGATCGGGCCGACGACCTGACCCGGCGTCTTGCCCTGCAGGGCCGTCGCATAGGCCCCCGGCAGAACGTCCAGCGTCGAATAGCCCAGATCGCCGCCGGAATAGCGTGTGGCGTCGTCGATGGAGCGTTGAGCGGCTACGGCCTCGAACGCCGCCCCCTGCCCCAGCACGCCCAGCACGGCGTCGGCCTGCTCCTTGGTCGGCGCCAGGATCAGCCGCACGCGGACTTCTTCGGTGGCGCGCGCCAGACGCTGCTGCTCGGCGTAGAGGCGTTCGACCGCCTGTTCCGAAACAGCGCCGGAGACCACCTTTTCCACCAGCATGTCGCCCAGAATGCGTTCGCGCACGGCCTGCAGGCGACGCTGGGCGGCCGGGCTGGAATCCAGTCCGCGACGCTCGGCCTCGGCGGCCAGAAGCTTCTGATCCACCACCTCGTCCATCACCCGGCGGAACAGTTCGGAGGAGACATCGAGAGGATCGTCCTCGCCGATCAGCCCTTGCGCCACCGCCTCGCGCCGCACGTCCGAGGCCCAGACGGCGCGGTCGTTGACCTTGGCCACCACCCGGTCGTTCTTTTCCGGCGCAGCCTCGTCGCCGCCCCGCCCACAGGCGGCCACGCCCATCGCCAGCCCGACGGCGACGACCAGAAACAGGCTTGTGAGGGGACGCCGCGCTCGCATCGGACGCTCCGGGCAAGGGTCTGGGGACAGGTCGCCGGGGCGACCGTTCGCGCCTGCGCGGCGCTGCCTTAAAAAGGCCCTCGCGTTGACAGGGGTAAGGGCGGTGCTTAAGTCCCGCCTGCGCCCAAGTCGAGGGATTTTCGATCGTATGCGCGGCCCTTCGCGCGCCCTGACTGCAGGGAAGGCCTGGGGCTGGCGTGATCGCGGCCTCCCGACCGGGCGAAACCTGTCTTTCTCAGAGCCTTCAGCCGCTCGACCGCCTGACCCGGATCGCCCATGCTCGGCTTCGCCAAGAAACTTCTCGGTTCCTCCAACGACCGCAAGGTCAAGGCCTTCCAGGCCCAGGTCCAGAAGATCAACGCCCTTGAACCCAAGTTCGAGGCCTTCTCTGACGACGAACTGCGCATGATGACGCAGACCTTCCGGGATCGCGTCGAAGCCGGCGAAAGCCTGGACAAGCTGCAGAACGAGGCCTTCGCCGTCGTCCGCGAAGCCTCCAAGCGCGTGCTGGGCCAGCGTCAGTACGACGTGCAGATGGCCGGCGGCATGATCCTGCACGAAGGCGGCATCGCCGAGATGCGGACCGGCGAAGGCAAGACCCTGGTGGCCGTGGCCCCGGTCTATCTGAACGCCCTGGCGGGCAAGGGCGTCCACGTCGTCACCGTCAACGACTACCTGGCCCGGCGCGACGCCGAGACCATGGGCAAGGTCTACCGCTTCCTGGGCCTCGAGGTCGGCGTCATCGTCAACGGCCTGTCGCAGGGTCAGCGCCAGATGGCCTATCAGGCCGACATCACCTACGGCACCAATAACGAGTTCGGCTTCGACTATCTGCGCGACAATCTGGTTTACGACCGTCGCGAGATGGTGCAGCGCGGCCACCACTTCGCCATCGTCGACGAAGTCGACTCCATCCTGATCGACGAGGCGCGCACGCCGCTGATCATCTCGGGCCCGACCGAGGACCGCTCGGACCTCTACAAGATCGTCGACGCCCTGGTGAAGGAACTGGTCAAGGACAAGGACACCTACGACCTCGACGAGAAGCAGCGCCAGGCCCTGCTGACCGAGCTGGGCTCGGAACGCATGGAGCAGGTGCTGGAGGAAGGCGGCCACTTCGCCGAGGACACCGTCGACCTGTACGACCCAGCCAACGTCAGCCTGGTCCACCACGTCAACCAGGCCCTGCGCGCCAACACCCTTTATCAGCGCGACAAGGACTACATCATCAAGGACGGCGAGATCGTCCTGATCGACGAATTCACCGGCCGCATGATGACCGGCCGTCGTCTGTCCGAAGGTCTTCACCAGGCCATCGAGGCCAAGGAAGACGTCAAGATCATGCCCGAGAACCAGACCCTGGCCTCGGTGACGATTCAGAACTATTTCCGCCTCTACGAAAAGCTGTCCGGCATGACCGGCACCGCCGCGACCGAGGCCCAGGAATTCCTCGACATCTACAAGATGGACGTCCTGGAAGTGCCGACCAACCGTCCGATCCTGCGCAAGGACTACGACGACGAGGTCTACCGCACCTTCGCCGAGAAGAACCGCGCCATCGCCGCCCAGATCGCCGACTGCTATGTCCGCGGCCAGCCGATCCTGGTCGGCACGGTGTCGATCGAAAAGTCCGAAGAACTGTCCGACCTGCTGAAAACCTACGACTATCAGGTCGAGGTTTCGCGCAAGGTGAAGCCCGAATACGAAGGCCGCGAGAAGGAAGCCCAGAAGGTCGGCGACCTGGCCTATGACGTCGAATACGTCACCGGCCGCGGCATCCCGCACAATGTCCTGAACGCGCGCCAGCACGAGCAGGAAGCCTACATCGTCGCTGAAGCGGGCCTGCCGCACGCGGTGACCATCGCCACCAACATGGCCGGCCGCGGCACCGACATCCAGCTGGGCGGCAACCTGGACATGCGTATCCAGCGCTGGGTTCAGGAACAGCGCAACATGGCGATGGAAGTCCCGCCCGAGGCGCTGGCCGACAAGGAAACCGAGTTCAAGGCCGAGATCGCCGCCGCCCGGGAAAAGGCCCTGCTCGCCGGGGGCCTGTTCGTTCTGGGCACAGAGCGCCACGAAAGCCGCCGCATCGACAACCAGCTGCGCGGCCGGACAGGCCGTCAGGGCGACCCCGGCACCTCGAAATTCTACCTGTCGTGTGAAGACGACCTGCTGCGCATCTTCGCCGGCGACCGCCTGGACGCCATCATGCGCCAGTTCGGCGTGGCCGAGGGCGAGGCCATCAGCCACCCCTGGCTGAACCGCGCCGTCGAGACGGCCCAGAAGCGCGTCGAAGCCCGCAACTACGACATGCGCAAGAACGTGCTGAAGTACGACGACGTCGTGAACGACCAGCGCAAGGCCGTGTTCGAACAGCGCCAGGAGTTCATGGACTCCACCGACCTGTCGGAACTGGTCGCCGATTTCCGCAGCGACGTGATCAACGACCTGGTCGAACGCTATATGCCGCCCAAGGCCTATGCCGAGCAGTGGGACATCGACGGTCTGGACGAGAAGGTCCGCTCGACGCTGGGCCTGGAACTGCCGCTGCATGACTGGGCCGCCGAAGAAGGCGTCTCCAACGAAGAGATCGAAGAGCGCATCACCGTCGCCGCCGACGCCCGCGCCGCCGAGCGTCTGGAGCTGATCGGCGCCGATCAAACGCGCGGCCTCGAAAAGCAGTTCATGCTGCAGATGATCGACATGCAGTGGCGCGAGCACCTGGTCCATCTGGACCACCTGCGCGGCGTCATCGGCCTGCGCGGTTACGGCCAGCGCGACCCGCTGAACGAATACAAGACCGAAGCCTTCAACCTGTTCGAGACGCTGCTGCACGACCTGCGCCACAACGTCACGCGCTGGCTCATGACGGTCGAGTTCCAGTTCCAGGCGCCGCCGGCGATGGAAATGCCCGAGTTCCAGGAAATCCACCTGAATCCCGGCACCGGCGAGAACGAAATGGCCAACCCGATGGCCCAGAACCCGGAAGGCATGCTGACCGGCGATGATCGTTCGAAATTGCCGGTCGAGGCCCTACCCGCCGACTGGGAGCGCACCAGCCGCAACGCCGACTGTCCCTGCGGCTCGGGCCGCAAGTTCAAGCACTGCCACGGCAGTTTGATTTAAGGGCGCGCTGACGCGCGCGGCGCTACGCTCGCGACGCGGTCGCTCGCTGCTTGAGCGCCGAAGGCTGAGTTGAGAGAGGCGGGTTCGCGCAGGCGGCCCGCCTTTTTCTTTGGCCCGTGACGCGGCCCATCATGCGCGTTAGCCTGCCCTCATGAACTACAAGCCCCTGTTCTCGCGCGCGCTCGGTCTTGATCCCGAGCGCCTGCATTTCGCCGCCCACAGCCACCATCTGTGGCCTGACGCCAGTTTCGACGGCCAGGTCCGGGCCTGGGCCGAGGCCAACCGTTTCGCCGATCGCAAATGGGACCTGATCTTCGGCGAGGTCATCCCCGAGGCTCAGGGACACGTCGCGCGCGAGCTAAGCCTGCCCTCTCCCGACAGCCTGATTTTCGCACCAAACACCCATGAGATCCTGCTGCGCATCGTCTCAGCGGTCGACAAGGCGCCCGTGCGCATCCTGGCCACCGACGGCGAGTTCCACTCCTTCCGCCGCCAGTCGGAGCGCTGGGAAGAGGCCGGTCAGGCCGTCGTCACCCGCGTGCCCCTGGCCCCGTTCGAGACCTTCGCCGAGCGGTTCGTCGCGGCGGCGCAAGCGGGCGGGCACGATCTGATCTTCGTCAGCCAGGTCTTCTTCCGTACCGGCGGCCTGTTCGATCGCATCGCCGAACTGGCGGAACTGGCCGACCCGGCGGGGCCGTGGGTCGTCGTGGACGGCTATCACGGCTTCATGGCGACGCCGACCGAACTGTCGACTGTGGCGGACAAGATCTTCTATCTGGCTGGCGGCTATAAGTACGCCATGGCGGGTGAAGGCGCCTGCTTCCTGCACGCCCCGCCCGGCTTCGGGCCGCGCCCCGTCGTGACCGGCTGGTTCGCCGAGTTCGGCCATCTGGAAGGCCCGCCCGGCGGCGTTCAGTACCGCACCGACGGCGGCCGGTTCTGGGGCGCCACCTTCGACGCCAGCGCCCTTTACCGTTTCAACGCCGTGCGCGCGATGCTGGATCAGCACGGCCTGACCACAGCGATGATCGCCGACCACGCGCGCGGCCTTCAGGCGCGGTTCCAGGCGGCGATTGAAGGCGGAGAAGCGGGCGGCCTGTCACAGGCCGACATCCTGAACCCGGTCGACGGCGAGGCTCCCCGCGCCCGCTTCCTGGCCCTTCGCCACGCCGACGCTCCGCGCTGGAAGACGGCCCTGCAGGAGATGAACGTCATCGCTGATGTGCGCGACGACGTCATCCGCTTCGGCTTCAGCCTGTATCAGAGCGAGGAAGACGTGGAGCGGCTGATCCACGCCTGCGCCCGGCTGGACTAAATCTTAGAAGAACAAGCTGTCGGCGTCGCGGCGAGCCTCGGGCGGATCGGTACGGCGCGGCTGACGCTCGCGGCGGGGCGCCGGAGCTGAGGCAGGCGGCGTCGCCCGCGCGGCCGGTGCGGAAGTCGCCGGCGCCGGATCGCCCGGCAGTCGTGGCGTCGGGGTCGCGCGTGGGGTCGGCGCGGCGGCTGCTGGCGGCGGGGGCGCGCTCGCCTCGGCTTTCGGCGGCGGGCCCAGCGTCGGATATTTCGGTGCAGGCGGCAGGCGCGGGCGGCGCGCGGGCGGCGGCGCAGCCGGGGCGGTCAGCACGGCTTCCGCGTCAGGCGACGGGGCCTCAAGCGACGGGGCCTCAAGCGCCTGACGCGCCTGGGTTCGCGCGCGGGGACTGTCGCACCGGCACAGAACCAGATCCTCGCCCTCGCGCCACAGGATCAGCGGTCGGCGCGGCGGCTCGGCCCAGCGTTGGGCCAGGCGAGCCAGATCCTTCTCCAGCGCCTCATCGGCGCCGGCCGGGATGGCGCGGACCTCATGCCCCTGCGCCTCCCATAGCGGCGCCGTCTGCGCCAGCCAGCCCCGCCCCGCGCCGTCCGGGTCGTAGACATAGACGGGTGTCAGGCCGAAGGCCGCCGGACCCGCCGCCTGCTCCAGCCGCGCCTCCAGCCCTTCAGGCGGCGTCAGGCGCTGAAGATCGTGCCGCGCCACGCCCAGCCACCAGGCTGCCAGAACCACGCCGAGCAACAGCAGACCCAGCACGACGCCGATCAGCATCCCGAGCAGCAGGCGCGGCCAGTCCGTATGAGAGGATGAGTTCAGGGCGGCGGAGGTCATCGCCGCCAAGGCCTAGCACCGAATGGCGCGGCTGTCAGACCGCCAGATCCAGCAGGGCGTCGCGCGTCAGCTCGACATGGGTCATGGGGAACAGGTGGCCGCCGTCCGCCACGGTCTCGACCTCGACATTCGGGCGGCGCGACGACGGCGCAACGGCGCACAAGGCCCCTGTCTCAGCCTTGAGAATCCGCACGGCGCCCGGATAGCTCGCCAGAGCCCGCCAGGGATCGTGCGCCTGTGCGGCGTAGTTGGACGCCTCCCAGGCCGGAGCGCAGGCCAGCTCCAGCCCGCGATCCGTCTCGACGAGACCGTCGGCCAGATAGTCGGCCAGCATCATGTCCGGCCAGCCCTTAAAAGCGCCGCGTCCACGATAGGCGCTCATCGCCTGCTCGCGACTGTCGAACAGGGCGCGGCGGCGCAGGGTGTTGGCGACGATGGGGAAGCGCTGGGACAGCAGACCTGCGAGCGGCAGGTTCATCGCCCACACCATCTCGCGACGCCAGATGACAGGGTCCAGCAGCAACAGACGCGAGACCCGATCTGGACGCTCGGCGGCGGCCATCAGGCCGCTGGTCCCGCCGATGGAATGGCCGGCCAGGGCGACGGGCGGGCCGTCGATCGCCTCCAGAAGGCAGATCAGGTCGTCGCGATGATCCTTCCAGCTGCGGCGGCCGTCGGGAAGAGCGGGCAGACGGGTCCGGCCGTGACCGCGCAGGTCCGGCGCCCAGATGCGCAGCGCGCCCGACAGCGGCTGTAGCAGGGAGCGGTAGGTCAGGGCGTTGAAGCCGTTGGCGTGGACGAAGATCAGGTCGACCGGCCGCTTGGGATCGCCGAAGTCCAGCACGGCCATGTCGCCCGCGCCCCAACGATTGTCGATCGGCACGCTGATCCGGCGCGGCGCCGACAGGGCCGAGGCGTCCATCGCGTTCAGGCCGCCACGCGGCAGGCGCCGCACCGGCCGTGGCCTTCGATCGTGGTGCGCTCGATCTCATAGCCGGCGTTCGCCGCCGCCTGGGCGATCACATCGGCGCCGCGGACCGCCACCTCTTCGGTGGCGCCGCAGCAGTCGCAGATCAGGAAGGCCGCCGCATGGCCGCCTGGCGCGCAGGCGTCGGCCGTGCAGGCGACGTAGGCGCTGATGGAGGCGATGCGGTGGGCCAGACCTCGCTTCTCAAGGAACTCAAGGGCGCGATAGACGGTCGGCGGCTTGGCCGCCTGACCATCGACGCCATAGCGGGCGATCAGGTCATAGGCCTTGACCGGCTCGGCGGCCGACAGCAGCAGTTCAAGCACGCGGCGGCGCGGGGCGGTCATACGGTCGCCATCGGCCGAAAACCGCGCCTCGACGGCGGCGATCGCCCGTTCGACCTCGGCGGCGCCGGGTCGGCTGTCGATATGATCATGATCGCAGGCGTCGCCCATGAGCTAAGAGCTAGGGGGTCCTGAGCCGCGCCGCAACCGGGACCGCGCGCCGCAGGCTCGATCGGGGCTCATTGTGGCCAAACAGCGGCGTTTGCGGCGGCCCCGGCCTTGGGCTAGAAGAACCGTCCTTTCTGTTCAGAAGACCCTATTTCATGACCGACGCGACCCAAGCGAACAGCCCCCTGTCGGGCACTGTCCTGTTCTATTCCCAGCCCGAGCCGCTGTCGGCTGACGTGCACGGCAAGCTGGGCGTGACGCCCGCGGACAAGCCCTACGCCTTCGTGGCCCAGACCCACGTCGTGCCGCTGACGGTGACGGAGTTCGCCCCGGCCGCCCTGTCCTATCCGATCATCTTCGTCGGCGACGCCAAGCAGCCGGTCGCCGCCATGGGCCTGAACCAGGCCGAGAACCTGTTCATCGAGAACGGCGACTTCCGCCCCGACGCCTATATCCCGGCCTATGTCCGCCGCTACCCCTTCGTCTTCGCCAATGACGAAGAGCAGAAGCGCATGGTGCTGTGCATCGACCGCGCCGCCCCCTTCGTGGTCGAAGGCGGCGAGACGCCCCTGTTCGAAAACGGCCAGCCCAGCGGCTACGTCAACTTCGGCATGGAGTTCTGCAACAACTTCGAGCAGGAGCGCGCACGCACCGAGTCCTTCGTCAACCTTCTGAAGGAACTGGACCTGTTCGAGGTGCGTGAAGCCACCTTCACCCCGCGCAACGCCGACGGCTCGCCCGGCGCGCCTCAAAAGATCGCCGAATACTTCGCCGTGTCGGAAGACAAGCTGAAGGCCCTGCCGGTCGAGAAGCTGGCCGAACTGCGCGACAACGGCGCCCTGGGCCAGATCTACGCCCATCTGGTGTCGCTGCTGGGCTGGGACCGTCTGATCGCCATGGCCCTGACCCGCTCCGCCTCGCAGCCGGCCGCCGCCAACGCTTGATTAAGAGCCTAACGCGCGTTCGCGCTGCTTGAGGCTTCTTTGAAGCGGGCCTAACGCGCATTCGCGCTGCTTGAGGCCCGGATAAAGCGATGAAATGAAGACGCCCCGCCAGGCTGCTGGCGGGGCGTTTTTCGTCCATGCCACATGGAGAAGGGTTTAGCGGCGGGCCACGAGGGCGCGGGTCAGGCAGGAGAAGACCAGTCGGCCCGCCTCGTCCAGAATGTCCTGCTGGGCGATGACCACGCCCTTTTCGTCGCCGACCGGGTCCTTGCCCATCACCGTCAGCCGTCCGCGCAGCAACTCGCCCGCAGGAGGATTACGCAGGAAGCGCAGGCCATCCACCGCCAGGGTCTTGGACCCCGCCCAGCCGCCCATGCGGTCGGCGGACAGGCGGCTCCACAGGGCGTAGACCATGGCCTCGGGCGCGCCATAGGCGACGTCCCACCCCGGCAGGAAGCGTTCGGCGAACAGGTCCAGCGCCGCCGCATCGACGGCGCAGGCGCCCAGCGGTATGACCTGGCCGATCTCGAGATCCTCGAAATGGACGTGCAGCGGTTCGGTCATGCGCGGTTCTTCCTCGCTCAGGCCGCCGGCTCCTCCGACACCCGGACCATCAGCTTGCCGTCATGGTCGCCGGTGAACAAGCGATTCAACGAGCCGACCGCCCCTTCCAGGCCGTCGTCGACGTGCACCTTCCACTGGATCTTGCCGTCGGCCAGCCACGGGCCCATTTCGGCGACCATTTCCTTGGCGCGGTGGGCGTAGTCGAGGACCAGGAAACCCTGCACGTCCAGACGGTGGGTGATGATGCGCGAGAAATTGGGCGAAGGCGGCATCCGCGTGGCGTTATAGGCCGAGATCAGGCCGCAGACGGCCATGCGGCCGTGGACCTTCAGCCGGTTCCAGACGGCGATCATGATGTCGCCGCCGACGTTCTCGAAATTGAGGTCGATCCCGTCGGGCGCCAGGCGGTCCAGGGCGTCGCCCACATCCTCGTTCTTGTAATCGACGGCGCCGTCGAAACCGAGCTCTTCGGTCAGCCAGCGGCATTTCTCGGCGCCGCCGGCGATGCCGATGACGCGGCAGCCGCGCTGCTTGGCCACCTGTCCGGCGATGGAGCCGACCGCGCCCGCCGCCGCCGAGATGACCAGGGTCTCGCCCGCCTTGGCTTTCAGCACGTCGGTGACGCCGAAATAGGCCGTCATGCCGGTCATCCCCAGGACGGAGAGATTGGCCGTCAGCGGCAGGCCCGGCGCGCGGTGGACCGGGCGCAGCCCCGCCTCGGGCACGACGGCGTAATCGGCCCAGGCGCCGGACAGAGGCGTGACCAGATCGCCTTCCTTGAACCGCTCGCCGCGTGACTGCTCGACCACCCCCAGCGTCAGCCCGCGCATGACGTCGCCCAACCCCACCGGCGGCAGATAGCCTTCGGAATCATTCATCCACGTGCGGTTCGTCGGGTCGATCGACAGATAGATCGTGCGGACCAGGACCTCTCCGTCCTTCAGGTCGGGCACGACGCTTTCGGCCAGTTCCAGATCACCGTCCTGAATCAGCCCATGCGGTCGGCGACGCAGGATCCACTGTCGGTTGCGCAAGCTCATCAGTCTGTCTCCCATCAGGGTTTTCTTTCAGAACCCATAGTGGCGCCTCTTGCCCGCAGAGCAAGCCGGCGAACGGCGACGCCTGATCATCAGGCAAAAAAGAAGGCGGACCCTTTTTTGGGATCCGCCAGGAGTCGCATCATCGAGAATGAGGCGAGAGCAAAGACCGACCATGCGGTCGGCGGGGGAATCGCTCTCGGCGATCAGATAACGGCGCACAGGCGAGTCAGTTCCCCTCGTCGAATCCGCCTGAACCCGCCGGATTGAATTGGAGCGGAACGGCCGGGCGCCCGCGACGTTCGCCTTGGGACCGCCAATAAGACGAATAGACAAGGACGCGAGCCGATGACGCATCAAGACCCGCACTCCCACTCCGCCGACGCCGTGGAAACCCATCACGCCGTCGAGGCCCAGTATGTACGCCAGGGCCGGGGCGGACGGCGCATCCTCATGCTGCTGATCATATCGGCGGGGGCGGCCGCTGTGTTGCTGCTCGGCCTCTGGGCGGTGAACAACGCCAGCCTGCGTCAAACCGCCGAGGAAGCCAGCATGACGCCTGAGGCGCCGCCCGTCGTGGACACCGACCGGGCCGCCCGCAGCGCCGGCCCGGAGGCGACGCCGCCGCCGGTCGACGCTTCTCCCGCCGCCTGAGCTTCCGCCCGGCGAAAAAGGGCCCCGCCGCAGCGGAGCCCTTCAAAGGCGTCGGGGGGCGCCGCCCTGGCTCAGGCGGCCGCCTTCTGGCGCGAGGGATGGAAGAAGAGCGCCTGGCTGATCGCCGCCTTCACCGTTTCCGGCTGGAACGGCTTGGTGATCAGGAAGGTCGGCTCGGGCCTTTCGCCGGTCAGCAGCCGCTCAGGGAAGGCGGTGATGAAGATGACCGGCACGTCGAACTTGCGCAGGATATCCTTGACCGCGTCGATGCCCGAAGACCCGTCCGCCAGTTGGATATCGGCCAGAACCAGCCCCGGCGCATGCCGCGAAACCGCGTCCACGGCCTCATCGTGAGTGGTGGCGGTGCCGGTGACGCGGTGGCCCAGCTCCTTCACCAGGCTTTCGATGTCGGCCGAGATGATCGCCTCGTCTTCGATGATCAGCACGTCGGTGGCCAGTTCGGCGTCGATGTCGGACTGGGCCTCGGAGATCAGGCGCTCGACCGTGCGCGGATCGACGGCCAGGATCTGGGCGGCCTCGGACGGCGTAAAGCCCTCCAGCGCCGTTAGCAGGAAGGCCTGACGCGACTGAGGCGCAATGCGCAGCAGGCGACGCGATGCATCATCGCCTTCGGACGCTCCGCCGCTTTCCAGCTGGGCCCCGGTACTGGACCAGATGGTGTGAAAGACGTGATAGAGCGCCACCCGCGGCGTCATGTCGGCGGGCAGTTGCCGCTCGCCCGCCGCCAGCGCCTCAAGCGCGACGCGGACATAGTTGTCGCCCGTGCTCTGATCGCCCGTCAGGGCGCGAGCGTAACGGCGAACATAGGGCAGATGCGGCGCAAGTCTGGCCAGAAGACTCATATGTATTTCCCCGACGGCGCCCGTCTCCACTGATGAGACAGGCTTAGAGGACGACAACGTACCAGACACGCCACGGTTCCGTGAGCGTCGCCCAGCTTGAGCATAAAACCGCAACGGCGTAGGAACTCTATTGGCGAGGCGGCGTTCTGCGTCTCTATGAACGACTTCATAAGGCTTGGGCGGCGGCCGACACTCCATGATCGAACCTAAGGACAACCCCGCGCGTAAAAGCGGGTCAACCTCGAACGAACGCGATCTCGAAGAGGTCCGTCTGCGTCAGCAAGCCATCGGCGTGAAGCTGCGCCATATGTTCGACGAAGTCGTCAACGAGCCGGTGCCGGACGAATTTCTGGAAATCCTTCGCCGCGCCGATCAGGGCGCATCCGCCAAGGAGGGGCAGTGACCACCACAACCCCCGCCGCCCGGCCCTCGTCATCAGACGACAACGCGTTCAAAGCTGAACTCGTCACCCTGATCCCCCACCTGCGGGCCTTCGCCCGGACCCTGACCGGCGACCCGACGGCCGCCGATGACCTGGCCCAGGAAGCCATGATGAAGGCGTGGGACGCCCGCGCCAGCTATCAGATGGGCACCAATATGAAGGCCTGGACCTTCATGATCCTGCGCAACCAGTTCTATTCTGAAAAGCGCCGCTCGTGGCGCCAGACCCAACTGGACCAGGAAGCCGCGGAGCGCACCCTGATCGCCGTCGACGACCCCGAAGCGCCCGTGGCCCTGGACGAACTGCGTCAGGCGCTGAAATCCCTGCCGGAAGAGCAGCGCGAAGCCCTGATCCTGGTGGGCGCCGGGGGCTTCGCCTATGAAGAAGCCGCTGAAATCTGCCAGTGCGCCGTCGGCACGGTGAAGAGCCGGGTGTCGCGCGCGCGCAAGGCGCTGCAGGCCACGCTGGAGCGCGGCGGCTATGCGCGTGACGGCCAATCGGCGGGCGATGCCATGCGCTCGATTCTGGCCGACGCGGACAGACTAAGCGGCGCCGGGCGCAAATAGCGGTGCGGGTCGGCCGGGTCCTGGGCCGAAAGCTCGGGCGCCGCAGCGTCCAGGGCATCCGATTCCGCCTGGGCCTGGCTATGGCGCTGGGTCTGCTGCCTATCCTGCTGCTCGGCGTGATCCAGACCGAGGCGGAGTTCCGCAAACAGGAGCAGGAACGACGCATCGACCTGCAGCTGGCGGCCGAACGCAGCGCCTCCGACGCCAAGGCCCGGATCAACTCAACCGTCGTGCTGCTTCAGGCCCTGACGCCTGAAGGGGTCGGCTTCTTCTGCGAAGCGCGCCTGACCGCCCTCGCCGCCCGGATGGACGGAATTACAAGCTTGGCGCGCTACAGCGCGACAGGCGCTCCCGTCTGCGCGTCACGCAACGCCGGTCAGGCGCAAGAGGACGAAAGCGTCCTGGGTCAGGTCTGGCATCAGCGCCTGAGCGAGGGTGAGGACGTTGTGATGCAGCGCTCGGCCGACGGAGAATCCCTGATCGTCGCCGTCCGTTGGGAGCGCCCGATGGGCGCCTTTCAAGGCGCGCTGGCGGCGAGAGTTCCCTTTCGCGTGCTCCAGCCGGACATCCGCGACCCCGCCTTGCCCCCTGGTTCCCAGGCGGCGCTGACGGATGGAGCCGGAAACATTCTGATCGCCACCGACCCCGCGCCCTTCGCCTTGAAACGCGCGCGCCAGGCTGAAGGCTGGACCGAACGGGCGCGCGACGGCGCCGCCGTCATGTTCGAAGCGCGCGACGCCCAGGGACGACGCCATGTCTATGGAGGCGCGCCCCTGGCTGGACAGGACGTCTTCGTCCTGCTGTCGGCTCCGGCGCCGGGACTGCTGTCCTGGGCGCGGCTGAACCCGTTCGGCACCCTTTTGCTGCCTCTGGCGGCATGGCTGACCGCGTTTGCGGCCGTCATGTTGCTGTCCGAGCGGATCGTGGTGCGCTGGCTCGACTATCTGGAGCGGGTGGCCGCCATCTATGCGCGGGGTCGTTTCTCCATTCGCCCTGTCCAGGCCGAGCACGCCCCGGCCGAAATCCGCACCCTGGCCCGCACCCTGGGTCATCTAGGCGAGACCATCACCCGTCGCGACAAGGACATTCTGGACGCGCTGGAGGAGAAGGACGCCCTGCTGCGCGAAATCCACCACCGGGTGAAAAACAATCTGCAGATCATCTCGTCCCTGCTGTCGATGCAGCAGCGGGCGGTGACCGACCCCGGAGCACGCTCAGCCCTGGGCGACACGCGACAGCGCATCACCGCCCTGGCCCAGATCTATCGCGTCCTCTACCAGAGCGAGGACATCCGCGAGGCCGACGCCGACACCTTCCTGCGCGAGTTGGTCGGTCAGTTGATCGCAGGCGAGGCGGTGCGCGGCCCGCTGGTGACCACCTCCATCGAGGCCGATCCGCTGATCATCGACCCCGACAAGCTGGCGCCCCTGGCCCTGTGGCTGGTCGAGGCCGTTTCTAACGCCCAGAAACACGCCTTCGCTGGCCGCGGCGGCGAACTGAAGGTGCGCTTCAAAGTCAATGGCGACACTAGCGTATTAGAAGTTGAGGATGACGGCCCCGGCCTGGATGACGCCATTGAGGCGGGCGTCGGCCGCACCCTGATGATGGCCTTCGCCAAACAACTGCGCGGCGAGGCCCGGATCGTTCCCGCGCCCGGCGGCGGCTCGATCGCACGGCTGACCTTCGTCACCCCCGAAGCCCGCGAAGCCGCCCATGTCCGAGAGGTCGCAGCCTTCCGTCTCAGCGGAACCGCACCCCAAGCGTAGCGTTGTATGGAGGACGGGCGCGGAGCCCGAACCAACAGGAGCCTCCTATGCGCAAACTCATCATTCTGGCCGTCGCTGCTGCAGCTTTGACCACCGCCGCCTGCAACACCATTCAGGGCGTCGGCAAAGACACCCAGGCCGCCGGCCAGGCGGTCGAAGGCGCTGCTCGCGACGCCAAGAACTAAAGGTCCCCGCCCGGATCGGGCGAACCCTTTTTCAGCCCCGCGGACGTTTCTGTCCGCGGGGTTTTATTTTTCTCTGGTGCAGCATGACCCGCTTGTTTAGCGTCCGCTCGCCCCACGTCGGGGCCAGGACACTGAAAGAAAAATGCGCGTCGGCTCCCCCCGAGAAACCAAGACCAATGAACACCGCGTCGGCCTGACGCCGGCCGCCGCCGGCGAATACGTCGCCCACGGCCATACCGTCCTGATCGAGACGGGCGCCGGTCTGGGCGCGGGCTTCACCGACGCCGATTATGTGAAGGCAGGCGCGCGCATCGCCCCCGACGCCGCCGCCGTCTTCGCCGACAGCGACATGATCGTGAAGGTCAAGGAGCTTCAGCCCGCCGAGTTCGCCCTGCTGAAGCCGGAACACATCCTTTTCACCTATCTGCATCTGGCGCCCGATCCCGAGCAGACGAAGGCCCTGCTGGCCTCGGGCTGCGCCGCCATCGCCTATGAGACGGTGACCGACCGCAACGGCGGCCTGCCGTTGCTGGCGCCCATGTCCGAGGTGGCGGGGCGCATAGGCGTCTTCTCGGCGGCTGAAACCCTGCTGAAGCACAAGGGCGGCATGGGCCTGCTGTTCTGCGGCGTGCCGGGCGTGGCGCCCGCGCGGGTGCTGGTGCTGGGCGGCGGCGTCGTGGGGCTGAACGCCGCGCGCATGGCCGTGGGTCTGGGCGCCGAGGTCGTGGTTCTGGAACGGTCGATCCCCCGGATGCGCCATATCGACGAAGTGACTGGCGGGCGCGTCATCACCCGCTATTCCTCGCTGCACGCCATCGAGGAAGAACTGCCGAAGGCCGATGTGGTGATCGGCGCCGTCCTGACGCCGGGCGCCGAGGCCCCGACTCTTGTTCGCCGCGACCAACTGGCGTCGATGAAGAAGGACAGCGTCCTGATCGACGTCGCTATCGATCAGGGCGGCTGTTTCGAGACCTCGCGCCCGACGACCCACGATGATCCGACCTATGTGGTCGACGGCGTCATCCACTACTGCGTCGGCAATATGCCCGGCGCCGTGCCGCGCACCAGCTCCGAAGCCCTGAACAACGCCACCCTGCCCTATGGTCTGGCCTTGGCCGATCAGGGGCTGGACGCTCTGCGCGCCGATCCGCATCTGGCCCATGGCCTGAACGTGCTGAAAGGCCAGATCACCCACCCCGCCGTCGGCAAGGCGCTGGGAATGGCGTGGAGCGACCCCTTCGGCGTCTGGGCCAAAGGCTGAAGACACAGCTAAGATCGCACCCGCCTGTAATTCGTCGCGCTTCTGGGCCATAAGGCGCCCATGAAGTTCCTCGATCAGGCCAAGATCTATATTCGCTCCGGCAACGGCGGCGCGGGCTCCGTCTCGTTCCGCCGCGAAAAGTTCATTCCCAACGGCGGGCCGGACGGCGGCGACGGCGGCAAGGGCGGCGACGTCTGGGTCGAAGCGGCCGACGGGCTGAACACCCTGATCGACTTCCGCTACCAACAGCATTTCAAGGCCCAGACCGGCCACCACGGCCAGGGCCGCCAGATGCACGGCGCCAAGGGCGAGGACGTGGTCCTGCGCGTCCCCGTCGGCACCCAGGTGCTGGACGAGGACAAGGAGACGGTGCTCGTCGACCTTGATGAGGCGGGCATGAAGGTGAAGCTGCTGTCCGGCGGCAACGGCGGCTGGGGCAACACCCGCTTCAAGGGGCCGGTCAATCAGGCGCCGCGCCACGCCAACCCCGGCCAGGACGGCCAGGAGCGCTGGATCTGGCTGCGGCTGAAGTTGATCGCCGACATTGGTCTGGCGGGCCTGCCCAATGCGGGCAAGTCGACCTTCCTGTCGGCCGTCTCGGCGGCGCGGCCCAAGGTGGCGGACTATCCCTTCACCACTCTGACGCCGAACCTGGGCATGGTGGACCTGAGCCCGTCGGAACGCTTCGTCATCGCCGACATCCCCGGCCTGATCGAAGGCGCCAGCGAGGGCGCGGGGCTGGGCACTCGCTTCCTGGGCCACGTCGAGCGCTCGGCCAGCCTGATCCACCTGATCGACGGCACGCAGGACGATGTGGTCGAGGCCTATCGCATCATCCGCGGCGAGTTGGAGGCCTATGGCGAGGGTCTGGCCGACAAGACCGAGATTCTGGCCCTGAACAAGATCGACGCCCTGACGCCCGAAGCCCGCGAGGAAAAGGCGGCGGCGCTGGAGACGGTCGCGGGCCGACGCCCCATGCTGGTGTCCGGCGTCTCGGGCGAGGGCGTCACCGACCTGCTGCGCGCCGCCTGGGCGGAGGTCAAGCTGACCCGCGGCGAGGTCACCGACGAGGGCGAGGACGTCATTCCCGAAACGCCGGGCGGCTGGCAGCCCTAATCCGTCACATGGCCGGATGACGGGGGCGTCGCCGCCCCCTATGTTCGCGCCATGACCGACGCGCCCGCCGAAATCCCCGCCCGCCCCCTCACTCAAGACGGGCCGCCCCTGCGGCTGTGGATGATCGACGCCTCGGCCTACATCTTCCGCGCCTACCACGCCCTGCCGCCGCTGACGCGCAAGTCGGACGGCCTGCCCGTGGGGGCGGTGCAGGGCTACTGCAACATGCTGTGGAAGCTGCTGAAGGACATGAAGGGCGAGGACGGCCCGACGCATCTGGTCGCCGTCTTCGACCATTCGGAGAAGACCTTCCGCAACGACCTTTACGACCAGTACAAGGCCCACCGTCCCCCGGCGCCCGAAGATCTGGTGCCTCAGTTCCCGCTGGTGCGCGAGGCGACCAAGGCCTTTGGCGTCCACTGCGTCGAGATGGTCGGATACGAAGCCGACGACCTGATCGCCACCTATGCCTGCAAGGCGCGCGACGCGGGCGGCGAGGCGGTGATCGTCAGTTCCGACAAGGACCTGATGCAGCTGATCGGCGACGGCGTGGTCATGTACGACCCGATGAAGGACCGTCGTCTTGAAGAAGAGGCCGTGTTCGAGAAGTTCGGCGTCACGCCCGACAAGGTGGTCGAGGTCCAGGCCCTGATCGGCGACAGCGTCGACAACGTGCCCGGCGCCCCCGGCATCGGCCCCAAGACGGCGGCCCAGCTGATCCACGAATACGGCGATCTGGACACCCTGCTGGCCCGCGCGGGCGAGATCAAACAGCCCAAGCGCCGCGAGACGCTGATCAATTTCGCCGATCAGATCCGCCTGTCGCGTGAACTGGTCAAGCTGGACTGCGAGGCGCCGATCCCCGAACCGATCGACGACTTCATCATCCGCGACCCGGACCCCGAAACACTGTCGGCCTTCCTGGAGATGATGGAGTTCCGCTCGCTGGCCCGCCGCGTCGGCGACGGCAAGGCGCCGCAGAAGGAAGGCTCCGCCTTCACGCGCCAGCCGACCGCGCCGGTCGCCACGCCGCGCTATGGCCAGACCGAAGTCGCCACCCCGGCCGAAATCCACGCCATCGACCACGACCGCTATGAGTGCGTACAGACGCTGGAAGACCTCGACCGCTGGATCGCGCGGGCCCGCGCGGCGGGGGTGGTCGGCTTCGACACCGAGACGGACGCCCTGTCCTCGACCCACGCCGGGCTGTGCGGCGTATCGCTGGCGGTCGGCCCGAACGAGGCCTGCTACATCCCCCTGACGCACGAACATGAGCCGACCGGCGACGGCGGCCTGGACTTCGGGGACGGCGGGGACGCCCGTCCGCCCCTGCAGCAAATCGACAAACCGACGGCCCTGGCCCGGCTGAAGGAGCTGCTGGAAGACCCGTCAGTGCTGAAGGTCGGCCAGAACATCAAATACGACCTCGCCGTCATGGCCCGGCGCGGCGTGCGCGTCGCCCCGATCGACGATGTGATGCTGATCTCCTACGTGCTGGAAGGCGGTCTGCACGGCCACGGCATGGACGAACTGGCGCGCCTGCACCTCGGCCACGAACCGATGACCTTCAAGAGCGTGGCGGGGACCGGCAAGAGCCAGAAAAGCTTCAAGCACGTCGAGCTGAAGTCGGCCGTCTGCTACGCCGCCGAGGACGCTGACGTGACCCTGCGCCTGCACCGCCTGCTGAAGCCGCGTCTGGCGGCCGAGGGCCTGTCAAGCGTCTATGAGTCGCTGGAGCGCGGCATGCCCGCCGTCCTGGCCGACATGGAGCGGGCCGGCGTTCGCGTCGACCCGGACCGGCTGCGCTCCCTGTCCTCGACTTTCGGCCAGCGCATGGCCGAGCTGGAGGAGGAGGCGCACAAGCTGGCCGGTCGCCCGTTCAACGTCGGCAGCCCGCGCCAGATCGGCGAGATCCTGTTCGGCGAGATGAACCTGCCCGGCGGCAAGAAGACCGCCAGCGGCCAGTGGGGCACCGACGCCAGCGTGCTGGAGGAGCTGGCTCAGACGCAACCCCTGCCCCGCACCATCCTGGACTGGCGCCAGCTGTCCAAGCTGAAGGGCACCTATACCGACGCCCTGGTGGCGGCGATGGACCCGCAGACGAACCGGGTCCACACCTCCTATCAGCTGGCGGCGGCGACGACGGGGCGTCTGGCCTCATCCGACCCCAACCTGCAGAACATCCCGATCCGCACCGAGACCGGCCGCCAGATCCGCCAGGCCTTCATCGCTTCGCCGGGCCATGTGCTGATCAGCGCCGACTACAGCCAGATCGAGCTGCGCCTGCTGGCCCACATCGGCGACATTCCCGAGCTGAAGCGCGCCTTCAAGAGCGGTCTGGACATCCACGCGGCGACCGCATCCGAAATGTTCGGCGTCCCGGTCGAGGGCATGCCCAGCGAGACGCGCCGCCGCGCCAAGGCCATCAACTTCGGCATCATCTACGGCATCAGCGCCTTCGGCCTGGCCGCCCAGCTGGGCATCGATCAGGGCGAGGCCGGAGCCTACATCAAGACCTATTTCGAGCGCTTCCCCGGCATCCGCGACTACATGGACAGGACCAAGGCGCTGGTGAAGGAGCAGGGCTTCGTCACCACCGTCTTCGGGCGGCGCATCCACATCCCGGCCATCCACTCCAAGTCCGGCGCCGAGCGCCAGTTCGGCGAGCGCGCCGCCATCAACGCCCCGATCCAGGGCGCGGCCGCCGACATCATCCGCCGCGCCATGATCCGTATGCCCGGCGCCCTGGCTGATGCCGGTTTGCAAACCCGCATGCTGCTGCAGGTCCACGACGAACTGGTGTTCGAGGCCCCCGAGGCCGAGGCCGACCGCGCCATCGCCGTCATCCGCCGCATCATGGAAGGCGCCGCCCTGCCTGTCGTCGATCTCAGCGTGCCCCTGGACGTCGAGGCCAAGGCAGCCCCGAACTGGGACGGCGCGCACTAAACCCCTTCTTCAAGCAAGGATCACGACATGAGCCTGGACCCCGAAATCCGCGACAACGAAGAAGCCAAGCGTTACGAGCTGGACATCGACGGCGAGACCGCGGTGGTCATCTACAACCCCGTCGCGGGCGGCCGCCTGATCACCGAAACCCTCGTGCCCATCCCGCTGGAGGGGCGTGGCATCGCCAGACGGATGGCCAAGCACGTCCTGGCCGATCTGAAGTCGAAAGACCTGCTGATCCTGCCGACCTGCACCTTCTTCTCCAGCTATCTGAAGAAGCACCCGGAATACGCCGATCAGGTGCATCCGACCTATCGGGCCATGCTGGGCCTCTGACGGTCGCTTCGCGCGCCTTCCCCTGCTAGGGCGAGGCGATGAAGTCTTCAGATATCGACGTCCTGATCGTCGGCGCCGGCGCGGCCGGCATGATGTGCGCCATCGAGGCGGGCAAGCGCGGCCGCCGCGTGCGCGTGATCGACCACGCCCGCGCGCCCGGCGAGAAAATCCGCATCTCGGGCGGCGGGCGCTGCAACTTCACCAATCTGGGGACGAGCGGTGCCAACTTCCTGGGCGAGAACCCGCGCTTCGCCCTGTCGGCCCTGCGGCGCTTCACCCAGCACGACTTCATCAAGATGGTCGATCGCCATGGCGTCGCCTGGCATGAGAAAACCCTGGGCCAGCTGTTCTGCGACGACAGCGCCAAGCTGATCATCCGCATGCTGACGGATGAGATGAAGGCGACGGGCGTCATCCTGTCGCTGGGCCTCGGCGTCAAAGCGGTGGAGCGCGCGGGCGAGCGGTTTCAGATCGATCTGGACGACGGATCGCGCGTGACGGCGGCGTCGCTGGTCGTGGCGAGCGGCGGCAAGTCCATTCCCAAGATGGGGGCCACCGGCTGGGGCTATGAGGTCGCGCGCCGCTTCGGCCTGCGCGTCACCGACACCCGGCCCGCCCTGGTTCCCCTGACGTTCGAGCCGGGGCTGCTGGAGCAACTCAAGCCGCTAGCGGGCGTGTCGGTGGACGCCGTGGTCCGCCACAAGGCGCCCAAGGATGCGGGTCCCGGCCGCCCGGCCAAGGAAACCGTCTTCCGCGAGGGCCTGCTGTTCACCCATCGCGGCCTGTCGGGGCCGTCGATCCTGCAGATCAGCTCCTACTGGCGCGAGGGCGAGGCGATCACTGTCGATCTGGCTCCCGACCGCGACGCAGCGGCCGAAATTCTGGCCGCCAAGAGCGAGAACGGCAAGCAGGCCGTGCACACCGCCGTCGGCCGCGTCGTGCCGCGCCGTCTGGCCGAAGCCCTGTGTGCGCGCGAAAACCTGTCGGGCAAACTGGCCGAGGTCGGCGACAAGAAACTGCGCGCCCTGGCCGAGGCGGTCAACGCCTGGACAGTCAAGCCGGTCGGCTCGGAAGGCTATCGCACCGCCGAGGTGACGCTGGGCGGGATCGACACCGCCGCCCTCGATCAACAGACGATGGAGGCTAAGACGGTCCCCGGCCTGTTCTTCATCGGCGAGGTCGCGGACGTGACCGGCTGGCTGGGCGGCTACAACTTCCAGTGGGCCTGGTCGTCAGGCTGGGCGGCGGGCCAACACTGCTGATCGAGTAAGGCCTCAGGCCGCCAGTCCGGCCGCCTGCATCAGGGGACGCAGGGCCTGAACCGCCTGCGGCTCGGCGCTGAGGGCGGCGCGGACGTCGGGGGCGCGCATCAGGCGCAGCGCCTCGGCGCGGGCGCGCTCCGCGACCGGTCCGCTCGGCCCCGTCTCCCCCGCCGCCAGACGCAGAAGGACCGCCAGCTTTTGCGGGACCGGAGCAGGCGCGCGGGCCAGTTGAGCCGTGAGCCGGGCATCGGCCTCGATCGAACCTCCGACGGCCCCGAGGGCCTCCACCACGCCCTGCGTCTCGCGCTCGGACAATCCAGCCTTGCGCACGCCGCGCTGAAGCTCGGCCAAGGCCATCAGCCGCTGTCCCGGCGGCGTCGCGCCGGGCGTCCGGGCCCGCATTTCCGTCTCGAAACGCAGGGAGGCGACACAGGCGTCCAGCCAGCGCGCGGCCGCCCGCTTATTGGCGCCGCCGGTGACGTTTTCACACAGACGCGTCAGCCGCTCGGCTTCCGACAGGACGCTGGCGCAATCCTTGACATAGGCGGCGACGAAATCGGCCGCGACCAGCCCTTTCGACCGCTCGATGAAGGCGGTCTGCACCTCTTCCAGCGTCAGCAGCCGCCCCGCCGTGGCCGTCAGCGCCATCGCCAGGACGCGCAGGATCTCGATCTCGCCGACCGCGTCGCCGGGCCGCAGGCGGCGCTGGCTCATCAGTTCGCGCAGCACCATGCGCGCCAGAGAGGCGGCCAGCAGGGGAAACTCGCCCGCCGCCAGCCGCTCGCCCAGACGCCGCACCGGCCCCTCGATCGGCGGGGCCAGAAGGCTGAGGCGCGCGTCCTGCGCCAGGACGGCGTCCACTTCGCGCGGGGCGGCCATGCGCACCACCGCCGCCAGGCTGGCGCCCTGATCCAATCCCGGCCCCAGCACCTGGGCTAGGCCGTGACGGGAGCCCAGAAGCTCGCACAGAATCTGCTCCACCGGCACCAGCACCAGGGCGCGCGGAGCGCCTTCGGTCGGCGCGTGATCACAGATATCCATCAGCCGCTCGACCCGCGCCCGCGCGCCGGGCAGGCCGCGCAGGGCGCCCGCCACCGCTCCGCCCATGATAAAGGCCCGGTCCGCCGCGCCCTGAAGCGCCAAGGCCGTCGCCGCGACCCGCCGATCCTCAAAGCTGGGAAATTGCTTCTTGCGCCCGGTCGTCAGCAGCCGCTCAATCGCCTGTTCGGCCAGGCGCTGATAGTGGCGCATCAGGTCGTGCACCGACTGGCCGGGGATGGCCTGCGCCTCGGGCACGGCGATCTTCTGAATCGCGTGCTGAAGCTCGACGCCGGACGCCTCCAGCCGCTCGGCCAGATCGGGACGGTGCAGCAGTTCAAAGGCCGTCGCGCCCTGACGGTTGAGCCAGTCCTCCAGCACCCGGCCGATGGTCTCGCGCGCATGGGGGGCGTACAGGTCGCCGACGCCGCGACAGGCCGGGCCGCGCTGATCGACGGCGGGCGGGCGCTTGCGCGACAGTTCCGGCGCGCCGCGCGTCAGGATGATGACGCTGGCGAACTCCATCGTCTCGGGGTCCAGCGTCTCCTTGGTGACGCGCACGGCGACCGCCTCGCGATCCCGCAGCAGGTCCTCGGCGGCGTCGACGGCCTGACGACGATCCTCCACCGCCTGATGCAGGGACCAGTCGGCCGGCGCCGTGCGGCGGATATAGATTTCGTAATGAACAGGACCGGCCATGACGCCCTTCGCAAGCACAGACGCCTATCCTGCGCCCCCAAGCTTAAGGTCGGGTTTCGCTTTTGACTCCGGTGGTTGAAAGCCGCGACGACGCGCTCCATTTTGTGTGAACGTAAAGTCACCACGATCGAGTAGAACAGTTACGCTTGCCGTGCGTTGTGCAGACGACGGCGGACCGGACGTTCCCCGCCCGCACTAAGGAGAAGCCCTTGGCCAACATCACTCTGGTCGACGACGACGAGAACATCGTCGCCTCCGTCTCCCTGGCTCTGGAAAGCCACGGCCACACGGTGACCGCCTATCACGACGGCGCCTCGGGCCTGGAAGCGCTGGAGACGACCCCGCCTGACCTGGCGATCCTGGACGTGAAGATGCCGCGCATGGACGGCATGGAAGTGCTGCGCCGCCTGCGCCAGACCTCCGCCCTGCCGGTCATCATGCTGACGTCGAAGGACGAGGAGATCGACGAGATCCTCGGCTTCAACCTCGGCGCCGACGACTATATCCACAAACCCTTCAGCCAGCGTCTGCTGATCGAACGGGTGAAGGCCCTGCTGCGCCGCGCCGGCGTCGAAGGCCTGGACCCCATCGACCCGGCCGCCGCCGAAGCCGGCAAGGCGATCAAGCGCGGCAAGCTGTCGATGGACCCGGCGCGCCACGAATCGACCTGGGACGGCAAGCCGGTGAAGCTGACCGTCACCGAGTTCCTGCTGCTTCAGGCCCTGGCCCAGCGCCCCGGTTTCGTGAAGAGCCGCGACAACCTGATGGACGCCGCCTATGACGATCAGGTCTATGTCGACGACCGCACCATCGACAGCCATGTGAAACGGATGCGAAAGAAGTTCCGCATGGTCGACCCTGAGTTCGACGCTATCGAGACCCTGTATGGCGTCGGATACCGCTACCGCGAGAGCTGAACCTGAAACCGTCCGGGCGCGGCGCCGATTCCGCTTCGGCGGATCGCGCCTGGGCGGATTCATCCTGGCCCTCAATCTTCTCAGCCTGCTGATCCTGTTCGGCGGCGCCCTGCTGCTGAACGAATGGCGGCGGGGGCTGATCGAGGCGCGTCAGGAATCCCTCGGCGTCCAGGCCGAGCTTCTGTCCAACGTTCTGGGCGAACTGGGCATCACCCAGGGCGATCCCTATCCCATGCTGGATGATCGAGCGGCCGCCCTGTGGCTGCGCGACAATTTCATCCCGGCGGGCCAGCGCGCCCGCCTGTTCGACGTCGACGGCATCGAGGTGTCCGACTCCTACCGGGTCAGCGACACCATTCCGGGCGCCCCCCTGCCCCCCGCCCATCCGGCCGGGACGGCCCTGGCCTCCGACGAGCCCTCGCCGCGCGAGAAAGCGCGTCTGGCCCGCGCCAACGCCGAACTGTCGGCCGAGGTCGAGCGCGCGCTTACGGGCGCCCCCCAAGCGTCCCTGCGCCGCAATGAGGAAGGCGAGCGCGTCGTCTCCGTCTCCCTGCCTGTGCGCCATGTGCAGCAGGTTCTGGGCGTGCTGACGCTGGAGGCCGGCGACGTCAACGCCACCCTGGACGCCCAGCGCCGCGCCCTGATGCCGTTCGCCCTGGTCGCTCTGGCGGTGAACCTGCTGGCGTCCCTGGTGCTGCACCTGTTCGTGGCCCGGCCGGTCATGCGGCTGTCGGCGGCGGCGGATCAGGTGCGTCTGCAACGCGCCCGCGCCATCTCCCTGCCCGACCTGGAAGACCGCAAGGACGAGATCGGCGATCTGGCGCGCGCGCTGGAATCGATGACCGACACCCTGTCGACCCGGATGGACGCCATCGAACGCTTCGCCGCCGATGTGTCGCACGAAATCAAGAACCCGCTGACGTCGATCCGTTCGGCGCTGGAGACCCTGCCTCTGGTCAAGACCGAGGAGCAGCGCGCGCGCCTGACCAATCTGCTGCAACAGGACGTCCGACGTCTGGACCGTCTGATCACCGACATCTCCAACGCCTCGCGCCTGGACGCCGAACTGTCGCGCGACCGACCACGCGCCATCGACCTGAACGAACTGCTGGGCGACATCATCGGCGTCTATGAGGCCGGTCGAAAACCCGATGAGCCGATCGTTCGCTTTACGGCAGCGACCGACAACGCCCGCGTCATGGGCCGCGACGTGCCGCTGGGTCAGGTGTTCCGCAATCTGATCGACAACGCCCGCTCGTTCAGCCCGGCTGACGGCGAGGTGCGCGTCAGCCTGTCTCGCGACGACAGCCAGCCCGATCTGCCGCTGCGTATCCGCATCGACGACGACGGCCCCGGCGTTCCCGCCGAGAATCTGGAGACGGTGTTCGAGCGCTTCTACACCTCGCGGCCCAAGGGCACGGCCTTCGGCGCCAACTCGGGGCTGGGCCTGTCCATCGTGCGCCAGATCGTCGACGCCCACGGCGGCCGGGTCCGCGCCGAGAACCGCAAGGGCGAAGACGGCGCCGTGCTGGGGGCCCGCTTCGAAGTCAGCCTGCCCGCCGTCGGCAAGCGCGCATGACCCCCGCCCGCCAGCCCGTCCACGCCAGCGTCGTCGCCGCCTGCACGTCGCAGGGTTGGCGCGGCGTGCTGATTCAGGGACCGTCGGGCTCAGGCAAGAGCGACCTGGCGCTGCGGCTGATGCAGGACGGGTGGCGGCTGGTCGGCGACGACTGGGTGGATGTCTTCGCCTGTCGCGGCGCCCTGTACGCGGCCGCGCCCGACACCATCGCCGGCCGGATGGAGGTGCGCGGCGTCGGCATCATCACCCGGCCTTTCCGCCCCTCGACGCGCCTGGCCCTCGCCCTGCGCCTGACGCGAGAGCCGGTCGAGCGTCTGCCGCAGCCGACCTGGCGGACCATAGAGGGCGTGTCCCTGCCTCAGCTTGATCTGGACCCGCGACCGGCCTCGGCGGCGGCCGTCGCAACGGCCGCCCTTCAAGCTGTTTCCGCGATGGCGCCGCCCGCTCTTTGATCCGCGCCGCGATTGCCCTATGAAATGAGGCTTGTCGCTCGCGCAGGCGAGCAGGGGATGTCTTTGGTGAAGCCTATATGATCGGGCTGGTGATCGTCACCCACGGGGGCCTGGCCTCTGAATTCCTGTCGGCGATGGAGCATGTGGTGGGGCCGCAGCGCGGCGTAGCCGCCATCTGCATCGGCCCCGAAGACGACATGGAGCGGCGCCGCCGCGACATCGTCGACGCCGCCGCCGCCGTCGACGAGGGCGAGGGCGTGATCCTGCTGACCGACATGTTCGGCGGCACCCCGTCCAATCTGGCCATCTCGGTCATGGAGCAGACCGGCGCCGAGGTGATCGCCGGGCTGAACCTGCCCATGCTGATCAAACTGGCCAGCGTACGCGGCCGCGAAAGCCTTGAGGCCTGCGTGGCCCATGCTCAGGACGCCGGGCGCAAATATATCTCGGTCGCCTCCTGGGTCCTGGCGGGCGAAAAATGACCGACACGGCCGATCCAGCCGCCATCGCGACGGCGACCCTGAACATCTGCAACCAGCGCGGTCTGCACGCCCGCGCCTCGGCCAAATTCGTCAAGCTGGCCTCGGAATTCGAATCCGAGATTCAGGTCACGCGCGACGGGGTGAGCGTGGACGCCCGCTCGATCATGGGCCTGTTGATGCTGGGGGCGGGGATCGGTTGCGACGTTGAGGTGAAGGCCGAGGGGCGCGACGCCCCGGAGGCCGTGGCCGCCCTTACCGATCTTGTGGCGCGTCGCTTCGACGAGGATCAGTAATCACGTCCGGCGGCGTCCGGACCACGCCCGCGCACTCGCCTTCCAGCGGCACCCTGACGCCGTCGCCTGACCGATCCGTGCGGTCGCGGAACAGAGCCGCACGGGCCAGAATGATCAGCGTCACCGGCGTCGTCGCCGTGAAGAAGACCGCCGCGAGCAGTTCCACCGGCATGAACCGCCCCTCGGCCCCGGTGAAATAGACGACCGAGCCGCACAAGACCGCGAACATGCCCAGCGTCGCCCCCAGAGTCGGGGCATGAACCCGCTCATAGAAGGTCTGCAGCCGCACAAGACCAAGCGCGCCGATGAAGGTCAGCCCGGCGCCGAACAGCACCAGCCCCGCCGCCAGCAGGGCCGCCCAGGCCGGGACATTGGCCGGAAAGCCGCTCATTCGATCACCTCGCCGCGCATCAGAAATTTGGCCAGAGCGACCGAAGAGGTGAAGCCCAGCATGCCGATGATCACGGCCGCATAGAAATACTGCTGGGTTCCCGTCCGCACGCCAAAGGCGACGATCAGCAGCATCCCGGCCTGATAAAGGGTGTCCAGTCCCAGGATGCGGTCCTGGGCGCGCGGACCCTTGGCGATGCGCCACACCCCGATCAGGGCCGCGCCCGCCAGAAACAGCTGCGCCACGACCAGCGCCCAGTAGAAGACGGCGCCGCTCATTCGAAAATCTCCATCAGACGGCGCTCATAACGATTCTTGATGCGCTCCGCCCAGTCGTCCCCATCCTGAAGGTCGAGGATGTGAAGCAGGAGCACGCCGGTCGCGTCCTCATACTCCACCCAGATCGTGCCCGGGGTGCTGGTGATGACCACCGCCAGGACCGCCAAGCCATAGCGATCACGCATCTCCAGCGGAATGTGAACAAAGCCCGAGACGCGTTTGTCGCCCGACGGGTTCAGACCCAGTACGACCAGCGCCACCTCCCAGTTGGAACGGATGATGTCGCGCGTGACGACCACGGCGAAGCTCAGCAAAGTCAGCGGCTTTCTTAGCCGCACCGGCTCGACATCCAGCACGCGCATGATCTGAGGCGCCGCAAGGGCCATCAACAGGGCCAGAGCCAGGGACGGCGGCGCCGTCGAGCCGCTGAGCAGCAGCGAGGCCCCGAACAGTCCCAGCGACAGTATGGGGTGAGGCAGAACCGCCCGGATCATGCGCCGCCTCCCAGCACTGCGCGGATATAGGCGTCAGGCCGCACCAGCCAATCGGCGGTGTGGTCGGCGTAGGTAAAGCCCGCCTCGCCAAAAACCGCCAGGAACAGGCAGGCCGCCAGCAGGCCCGCAATCGCCACGCCCTCGGCGGCGCCGACGACGATCGCCGGCTCAGCGTCGTCATCGCGCGCCCACAGCGCCGCCATGCCCAGCCGCGTCAGACCAATCAGCGCGCCCAGAGAGGCCAAGGACAGGGCCGCGATCACTCCGTAACCGGCCCAGCCGCCAAGACCCGACAGGGCCTCCATCATGGCCAGTTTGCCGATGAAGCCCGCCAGGGGCGGCAGGCCGGCGATCATCAGGGTCGAGATCAGGAAGGCTCCGCCCAAAGCCGCCACCGCCGCGGGAATGACCAGACCCGGCTCATTGCGTTCTTCGTCGTCAAAGGGATCGAAATATTCATCGTCGAAGACGGCGCGGCCCGAGCGGGCGCCCAGGTCCTGGCCTCTGTTCAGCACCTCGGCCAGCATGAAAAGGGCGCCGCAGGCCAGGGTCGAGCCGACCAGATAGAAAACCGCCCCCCCCAAGACGTCGGCGTTACCGGTCCCGACCGCCGCCAGCACCGTACCCGAAGAGACGATGACGGCGTAGGCCGCCGCGATCGACAGGTCGCGCGCCGCGATCATGCCTGCCGTGCCGAAGCCGATGGTCGCCAGCCCGCCCAGCAGGATCCACAACTGGCCGAACCCGGCCGAGTCGCCGCTGTCGGGCGCGAACAGCAGGAAGCTGAGACGGATGATCACATAGGCGCCGACCTTGGACAGGATGGCGAAGACGGCCGCCGCCGGCGCGCTGGCCGCCGAATAGGTGGTGGTCAGCCAGAAGCCGAGCGGCCACATGGCGCATTTGGTCAGGAAGGCCACGCCCAGCACGGCCGCCCCGACGTGGAACAGGCCCCGGTCCGCGGCGGCGATCTGGGGGATGCGCACAGCCAGATCGGCCATGTTGAGGGTGCCGGTCACGCCGTAGATCAGGCTGACCCCGATCAGGAACAGCATGGAGGCCGTCAGGTTGACGGCGATATAGGCCAGCCCGGCGCGAATCCGCGCCTCGCCCGAACCATGCAGGGCCAGGCCGTAGGAAGCCGCCAGCATGATCTCGAAGAAGACGAAGAGGTTGAACAGGTCGCCGGTCAGGAAGGCCCCGTTGACGCCCATGACCAGCAGCAGGAACAGGGCGTGGAAACGCGGCCCGGCCCTGTCCCATCGCGCCAGGGCGAAGATCATTGAACAGGCGCCCAGCACGCTGGTCAGGGCCACCATCAGCGTCGACAGACGATCCGCCACCAGGACGATGCCGAACGGCGCCGGCCAGTCGCCCAGTTGATAGACGCGGGCGGTGTCGCCGCCGCCCGCCGCGCCGGTCGCGCTTTCATGCAGCAGGGCCAGGGCCATGACCAGGATGGCGGCCATGGCGAACAGGCTGAGGCCGCCCTTCAGCAGACGGCGCCGCTCGTCAAACAGCAGCATGGCCGCGGCGATGACCATGGGCAGAACAATCGGCCCGATGATCAGATGTTCCTGCCAATCGGTCATTCGGGCGTCTCCTGGCCGTCGACATGGTCGCTGCCCGTCTCGCCGCGCGAGGCCAGCAGCACGACCAGGAACAGGGCCGTCAGGGCGAAGCTGATGACGATGGCCGTCAGCACCAGCGCCTGAGGCGTCGGGTCGGCGTAGAGGGCCGGATCCTCGGCGCCCTTGCTGGTGAAGGCCGCCGCGCCCGAACGCAGCCGCCCCATGGAGAAGATGAACAGATTAACGGCATAGGAGACCAGCGACAGGCCGATGACGACCTGAAAGGTGCGCGGGCGCAGCATCAGCCACACCCCCGAGGCGGTCAGCACGCCGATGGCCAGGGCCAGGACGATCTGGGTCATTGCGCCCCTCCCTTCTGCTCGGCCTCTGCCTCAGCCTCGGCTTCCTCGATGCGCGCGCGGCGCAGCGACTGGTGAGCCAGGGCGACCAGCACCAGAACGGTGGCGCCGACCACCAGCACCACCACGCCCAGGTCGAACAGCACGGCGCTGGCCAGCGGCACGCGGCCCAGCAGCGGCAGGTCGGCGTATTGGAAATAGGAGGTCAGGAACGGCTGGTCGAAAATCCAGCCCACGGCGCCGCTGATCGCGGCGATCAACAGACCGACGCCGATCCAGATGATCGGGCGGATCTCAAGCCGCTCCTCCACCCAGCGGGCGCCAGACGCCATATATTGCAGGATGAAGGCGATCGACAGCGCAACCCCTGCAGCGAAGCCCCCGCCCGGCAGGTCGTGCCCGCGCAGAAACAGATGCACGGCCAACAGAATGATGAAGGGGAAGAGCCAGCGCATCACCACGCCGGGGATCAGCATGGTGTCGCTGAGGGTGTCGCCCTCGCTGCGGCCTTCGCGGGCGCGGTCAGACGCATCCTGGACGCGTTTCTGCATCGGCTGGGACAGGCTGTCGCTGGCCGGGCGGAAGCGGCGCAGCAGGGCCAGCACCGTCAGGCCGACGACGCCCAGGACGGTGATCTCGCCAAAGGTGTCAAAGGCCCGGAAGTCCACCAGGATGACATTGACGACGTTGCGGCCGCCCGCCTCCTCATAGGCCTTCTCGACGAAGAAGCGCGACACCCCCTCGACCGGCGGCCGCACCATGACGGCCCAGGAGATCAGAGCCACGCCCGCCCCGGCGAAGATGGCGATGCCTCGATCCAGCCGACGACGCCAGCGCGCACGGCGCTTCTCGGACTCGGGCACATGGATCTCGGCCAGCCGCTTGGGCAGCCAGCGCAGGCCCAGCAGCAGCAGCACCGTGGTCACCACCTCGACCACCAGCTGGGTCAGGGCCAGATCCGGCGCCGACAGCCAGACGAAGGTCAGACAACTGGCCAGCCCCGCCCCGCCCATCAGGATGACGGCGGCGAGGCGATGGTATTTGGCCTGCCAGGCCGCGGCCAGGGCGCAGGCTCCCCCAGCCAGCCACAGGGCGGCGAAGGCCAGGTTGTGCGCCTGGGGTACGCGGAACTCGGGCCAGGTGAGGACGAAACCGCCCGCCGCCGCCACAACCGCCGAAAGCAGGGCTGTCAGCAGGATCAGGCGCAGCTGCGGCTGCAGGCGCTGCGCGCCCAGGTGGCGCACGATCCACTGCGACAGGTCCATCAGCATGACCTGGGAGCGCTCGAACAGATAACCGCCGTTGAGCCGCTTCATGCCCCAGGGTCCGCCGCGCGGATTGGCGTTCAGCGCCTTGCCGAAGACGACATAGAGGCCGATGCCGCCCGCCATGGCGATAACGCTGAGCAACAGCGGCAGATTGAAGCCGTGCCACAGGGCCAGGCTGTAATAGGGCAGGTCGAAGCCGAGCATGGTCACGGCCGCGCTGCGCAGAAAGGGCCCCACGGTGACCGCCGGGAAGACCCCTACCAGCAGACACAGGGCCACCAGCACCTCGACCGGGCGCCGCATCCAGCCGGGCGGTTCATGCGGGACACGGTCCAGCTCTGTCGGCGGCGGGCCGAAGAAGGTCGTGTGAATGAAGCGAAGCGAATAGAGCACGCTGAAGGCGCTCGCCAGGGTCGCCAGCACCGGCAGGGCCTGGTTCAACGCCGAGGTCTGGGTGCTGGCCAGGGCCTCGGCCAGGAACATCTCCTTGGACAGAAAACCGTTCAGCAGGGGCACGCCCGCCATGGCGGCGGCGGCGACCATGGCCAGGGTGGCGGTGATCGGCATGAAGCGGATCAGACCGCTGAGCTTGCGCATGTCGCGCGACCCGGCCTCGTGGTCGATGATGCCCGCCGCCATGAACAGCGAAGCCTTGAAGGTGGCGTGGTTGATGGTGTGGAAGATGGCGGCGATGGCCCCCAGGTCCGACCCCAGGCCCAGCAGCAGACAGATCAGGCCCAAGTGGCTGATGGTCGAATAGGCCAGCAGGCCCTTCAGGTCGTGCTGGAAGATGGCGCACCAGGCGCCGACCAGCAGGGTCGTCAGCCCCAGGCCGCCGACCACGAAATACCACATCTCGGTCTCGCCGAAGACGGGCCAGAACCGCATCAGCAAGAAGACGCCCGCCTTCACCATCGTCGCCGAATGCAGATAAGCGCTGACCGGCGTCGGCGCCGCCATCGCGCGCGGCAGCCAGATATGGAAGGGGAACTGGGCGCTCTTGGTCAGGGCCCCGATCAGGATCAGACCCAGGGCGACCGGATAGAGGGGGCTGGCCAGGATGACGTCGCGCGCGGCGATGACGGCGTCCAGCTCATAGCTGCCGACGATGCGGCCGATCAGGATCATGCCGACGAGCAGGGCCACCCCGCCCGTGGCGGTGATGGTCAGCGCCATCCGGGCGCCCTCGCGCGCCGAAGCGTTCTGGTGCCAGTAGCCGATCAACAGGAAGGAAAAGAGGCTGGTCAGCTCCCAGAAGACAACCAGTTGGATCAGATTGCCCGACAGCACCACGCCCTGCATGGCGCCCATGAAGGCCAGCAGGAAGGAAAAGAAGCGCGGCACCGGATCCTTCGGCGACATGTAGTAGCGCGCATACAGCACCACGAGGGCGCCGATCCCCAGGATCAGCGCGCTGAACACCCAGGACAGGCCGTCCAGGCGAATGGTGAAATTCACCCCCAGGGACGGCAGCCACGCCAGCGTCAGCTTCAACACCTCGCCGTCCTGGAATCGGGGCCAGAGCACCGCCAGACAGCCGACGCTGATCAGGGCGATGATCCACGACAGAGCAGCCGCAGAGGTCCGCGCGTGACGCGGCAGCCCCGAGGCGATCATGGCCCCGACGAAGGGCAGGACGAGTATAATTAGCAGGAGGAAGCTGGCGGGCACGGGCGTGTCGATCATCTCCGATAGGTTGTGGGACGGCGCTGCGGAGGACGCCCCACGCGCCTCACCGTTCTGCCAGACTTTTTCCTAAGGGAAATGACGCCCTTGCGTCAAAGCGACGAGTTGGCGCGATTGTGACCGTAGCAGGAACGGTTTAGCGCCCGCCGAACCGCAGCGCCGCCCCTTCAGCCGCGCCCCTGCCCTGCCCTGGCGATCAGACGCCTGTTATCGCTCCGTCTGCGCGAATCACCACGACCTGCTTCAGTGCGCTGACCTCGAACGGCTTGGCGAACAGGGTCGAGACCTGCATCAGCGCCGCCTCGGCCCGATCCTCGGTCAGGGTCAGCAGAATGAAGCCCTTGGCCGACTGGTCGCAGAAGCGCACCTCGTCATTGGCCTGCATCAGGGCCGCGCCGAGAGGGAAGCCGCCGATGGCGTCGCCGATCGAGGGGCTGGAGATCGCGCTGGTCCCGAACTCGATCGCACGACGCGCGCCGCCCGCGTCCTTCAGTTCATTGACCCAGAAGGCGTGGCTGTCGCCGGACAGGACGATGGGGTGCACCCCCGCCTCGGCGAAGGCCGCGTAGAGGCGCTCGCGGCCAGCCGGATAGCCGTCCCAGGCGTCGAGGTTGAACGGCAACCCCATCTTGAACAGGAACAGGGCCTGTTCGAACTGGTCGCGATAAGCCTCGGGAATCCGGGCCATCAGGCCCTGAACCTCGGCCTCGGTCAGGGTGCGCGACACGTCGGGCCCGGCCACGCGCGCCATGACGACCTGATTGCCCAGCACCTGCCACGGCCGCCCCCTGGCCTTTGACGCGGACAGTTCGCGCTTGAGCCAGTCGCGCTGCTGGGCGCCCATCAGATCGCGCACGGGATCGTTCAGCTTGGCGCGAAAGGCGTCCAGGTCCAGCACCGGCTCGCCGTCCGGACCGTCTTTGGCGGTCAGATCCTTGGCGTAGTCCAGCGGCTCGGTGCGGCCGGTCAGTCGCGTCTCGACCATCATCAGGCTGGCCAGGTCGCCGAAGTGAAAGCTGCGGTGGATCGCCTCCTTCAGCGCGCCGGGCTCAGCCTCGCGGATCGGCATCCACTCGTAATAGGCCTTCAGCGCCGCCGCCTTGCGCTGTGCGAAGTCGCCTTCGGTCTCGGGTTGATGATTCTCGGCGCCGTGCATCCAGGCGTCATTGGCCGTCTCGTGATCGTCCCAGACGCAGATGAAAGGGGCGCGGGCGTGAGCGGCCTGAAGGTCGGGGTCGGTCTTGTACTGGGCGTGACGCAGCCGATAGTCGGCCAAGGTGACGATCTCATGCGGCGGCTGCGGCTCGCGACCCAGCTTCGCCCCCGTCGCCATGCCATAGGCGTCGTCTTCCGCCCCATATTCATATATGTAGTCGCCCAGATGGACCACGGCGTCCAATGACGGCAGGGCGGCGATGGCCTCATAGGCGTTGAACAGTCCGCCGGGGTGCAGTTGACATGACGCCACCGCCAGATTGACTGGCGCCACGCCGTCCGCCGCCAGCGTCCGGGTCCGGCCCAAAGGCGACTGCGTCTCGCCGACAGCGAAATCGTAACGATAATCCCGGCCCGGCTTCAGCCCGGCCGCATCCACCTTGACCGTATAGTCGCGTTCCGGCCCCGTCATGACGCGGCCCGTGGCGACCACGCGGGCGCCCTCGCCTTCCAACACGCGCCAGACGACCGACACCGGCCCGGCCTGCCCAACCTCGGGCGTCACCCGCGTCCACAGGATGACCCGATCCGTCGCTGGATCGCCCGATGCGACGCCGTGGACGAAGGCGACGGCGACGTCTTCGCCCGAGGGAAGCGTGGCGCAACCGGCCGCCGCCCCCGCCCCGAACAGGCCCAGCAGGCCGCGACGGTTCATGCTCATCTTCGCGGCCCTCAGTAGCGCAGGGTGAAGGCGACGCCGTAGCTGGCCCCGCGCCCGGCGATGAAGGTCGGCAGGCCCAGCGCATCGCCGGTATTGCCCGCATCCTTGATGTATTTCTCATCCAGGATGTTGTCGCCGAAGGCCTCGACGCCCCAGTTCCCGCTCGACGGGGCGTAGCGCACCCGCAGGTTCAGCAGGCCATAGCCGTCCTGATACTCGTCCTGGATCAGGTCGGGCACGAAGTTGCCGGTCTGCAGGTCCGGGCGGTCGTTGTCGTCGTCGAAGAAGACCTTGGACTGCCACGTATAGGTCGGCTGGACCTCGAACGCCCCGCCTTCGACCGGCAGGCGCCAGGTCGCACCGATCGAAGCCATGTGATCCGGCGACAGGCGGAAGCGGTTGCCCTTGCGCGCACCGCTGTCGAAGCGCGAGTGGTTGTAGCCATAAGTGGCGAACAGGTCGAACGTCGGCGCTACGGCGAAGGCCGCCTGACCTTCAAAGCCATAGGCGCTGGCCTCGCCCGCATTGATGGTGACGAAGCGGGTCCCGTCCTGCTCGGTCGTCTGGAAGTTGTCATAGGCGTAGTGGAAGACCGCCGCATCCAGACGCAGGCGCCGATCCATCAGCGCCGTCTTATAGCCGACCTCGAAGCTGTCGACCGTTTCGGCAGCGACCACCTCGAACTGGGGCGCGCCCAGCGGAGCCGAGGGGCCGCGCACTTCCAGCACCTCCGGGCGACGGCCGCGCGCATAGTTGGCGTACAGGCTGGCGTCTTCCGACAGGGCGTAACGAGCGTTCAACCGCCAGGTGAAGCCGTCGTCCTTGTGATCCGCGTCGATACGGTTCCCATTGCCCGCCGTCGGCTGGCTGGTGATGCCGAACAGAGGAACCATCGTCTCGGGCAGTTGGCCGTACATCGGGTTGGCCAGCGCCGCCAGCAGGGCCGGAACCTGTGCGGGCGGCACGGCCCCCTGCGCCACGGCCAGCAGGCCGCCCAGCGTCGAGCGCCCGTTCAGCACGGCGGCGGAATAGCCCGTCGTCTTGTCGTCGGTGGTCCAGCGCAGGCCGCCCGCGACCTCCAGCCGGTCCGTGACCTGCACCGTCACATCCCCGAACACGTCCCACGAGGTCAACTCGCCGAAGTTGGTCGAGGTCTCGATATGGGCCGACTTCAGATTATCGGCGATCGGGCCGGCCAGTGCGCCTCCGCCCAGCGGCGTCAGCATCTGCGCCAGAGCCAGCCGCGCCAGCGTCGGATAGGCCGCCATCGGCAGGGTGTTGCGCCCCACGTCCGTCGGGCTCCCGTCCAGCAGGCCGGCCAGTTGCACCAGCGCCAGACGTTCGTCGAACTGGGTCGGCATCCGCTGGAAGCCTTCCTCGCGGAACCACCCGGCGCCGACGAAGCCGCTGACGCGCCCGCCGTTGTCGTAGTTCAGGCGCAGTTCCTGGCTCCACTGCTTGCCGTGGGCGTGCTCGGCCGCCGTCAACAGCGGCAGAGACAGGCCGTCCGGGTCGAAAACCTCGGTCGAGTCGAAGGTGCGGTAGGCCGTGGTCGAGTTCAGCGTCAGCGACGGCGACAGCCGCCATTTGGCCAGCCCCGTCACGCCCCACACTTCCCGATCCAGTCCCAGACCCACGCCGCCGTCGAAGTCGGCGCCCGGCGTCAGGGCCGCGCCCTCCCACGGATCACGCCCGCCCAGCACGGCGCCGGTGTTCGGGTCGGCCGGGTTATAGGCGATGGACTTGAATGACGTCGCCGAGGCGTCATCGACCTGATAGTTGGCGATCAGGTCGAACGACAGGTCTTCGGTCGGCGCCCAGGCGCCTGACAGGCGCACGGCCTTCGTCTCGATGGAGTTGTAGTTCTCGCCGCCCAGCAGGTTCTCGACCGTGCCGTCGCGTGTCTTCATCCGCGTGGCCAAACGCAGTGCGCCCGTCTCGCCCAGCGGGGCGTTCACAAAGCCCTCGACCGAACGATAATCCATGTCCCCCGCCTCGATGCGGGCGGCGGCGCCGTACTGGCCGGGGCGGGCGCGATTCTGCACCAGATTCACCGCGCCGATCAGGGCGCCGCGACCATACAGGGTCGACTGCGGCCCCTTGGCCACCTCGATACGCTCCATGTCGAACAGTTCGACATAGGAACCGCGCGACTTCGAAATCGACACCCCGTCCTGATAGACGGACACGCGCGGCTCGGCCGTGGCGGCGCCCGAGTCCGAGGTGATGCCGCGCATCACAAAGCCCGGATTGTTCGGCGACTGGTTCTGCACCAGGAAGCCCGGCACGAAGGCCGACAACTGATCGAACTCCTGCACGCCCAGGCTTTCCAGGAAGGAACCGCTGTAGGCCGTCAGGGCGAAGGGCACCTCGATCGGATCCTGGGCGCGCAGCTGGGCGGTCACGACGATGTCGTCCACGGCGGTCGTCGCTTCGGCAGGCGATGCGGTCTGGGCGTGCGCGACCCCAGCCGCCATCAAACCAGCGACGGCGACGCCCGCCAGAAATCCCCGCTTGAGACTGATCGGCTTCATGATCCTACCCCTTGAGAAAGCGGGACAGACCTAGAGGCGCGCAATGTCGTAGACGCGACGGCGCCGTCACGGCGCGATGAAGCTGCGGCGGCGGTTAGGCGAAACTCCTTCGCCCCACGGCCTATTCCCGCCGTCCGATCGCCCGGCGATCCGCAGCCTCGGGCGAACGCAAGTCGTCGCCGCGCATTCCATCTGACAATGGAGGATGACATGGCCGCTCGCCCGACCTGGCAAGGACATCTGAAACTGTCGCTCGTCACCTGTCCGGTGGCGCTCTACACCGCGACGACCAGCGCCGCCGACGTGCGCTTTCACCTGATCAATCCGGACACCCACAACCGCATCCGCATGGTGCCGACCGACCCCGACGCCGGGCCGGTGGAGCGCAGCCATCTGGTGCGCGGCTATGAGGTGTCGAAGGACGAATACGTGCTGTTCGACGACGCCGACTTCGACAAGGTGCGGCTGGACAGCACCAAGACCATCGCCATCGACAAGTTCGTGGACGAGGCCGACATCGACCGTCTGTACTGGGACGATCCCTTCTTCGTCGTCCCGGAAAAGGGCGCGGGCGTCGAGGCCTTCGCCGTGATCCGCGACGCGATGCAGAAGCAGGGCAAGGTGGCGCTGGGCCAGCTTGTCCTGCGCGGCAAGGAGCGCCAGCTGGCGCTGGAGGTGCGCGGCAAGGGCCTGCTGGCCTACACCCTGCGCGCCCATGACGAGGTGCGCGACGCCGACGACTATTTCGACGACATCCCCAAGGTGAAGGCCGACGCCGACATGGTCGAGATCGCCGCCCGCATCATCGCCCAGAAGGAAGCCGACTTCGACCCCACCGCCTTCAAGGATCGCTATGACGACGCCCTGCGCGAGATGATCAAGTCCAAGACCAGGGGCGGCAAGGGTCTGGTCGACGTGGCCGAGCCGGACGACACCAACGTCATCGACCTGATGGCGGCGCTGAAGAACAGTCTGAAGGGTTCGGCCGGCGGCGCGCGCAAACCGGCGGCGAAGAAGCCCGCCGCCAAGTCGGCGCCGCGCAAGAAGACCGCCTGAGGGTCAGTCCACGCCCATCTTTCGCAGGGCGGGCCTCAGGCTGACGGCGCCGTCGCGGAAATCGGCCCATGCGTCGGGCCGCTCAAGCAACTCGGGCCAGACCCACAGATTGTAGTCGGCCGGGTTCAGCCCCGGCTTCACCTGATCCCACGACAGGGGAAAGGCGATCCCCGCCCCCGGCCGGGCGCGCGGCGACCAGGGCGCCACGGCGGTCGCCATCCGGCCGTTGCGCAGATAGTCGATGAAGATCTTTCCGCCCCGCGCCTTCTTGGCCAGGGTGGTGGTGAAACGGTCCGGCGCCTCGGACTTGATGGCCTCGGACACGGCCTTGGCGAAGGCCTTGTTCTGATCCCAGCTCACCCTCGAACGCCCGTCGGCGCGGATCGGGACGACCAGATGCAGCCCCTTGCCGCCCGTCGTCTTGACGAAGGGATTGAGGCGCAACGCCTCCAGCTTCGCCCTCACCACGAGAGAAGCGGCGATCACGTCGTCGAAGTCCAGCCCCACGTCGGGGTCCAGATCGAAGGTGATCTGGTCAGGCGTCTCCGGATCGCCCGGCTTGCACCCCCAGGGATGCAGCTCCAGCCCGCCGGATTGGGCGATGGCCGCCAAACCGCCGACATCGACGACGGCGACGTAGGGCGTGCGCGCCTTGACGTCGATCAGCTTGAGCCGCGGGTTCGACCCGGCCATGGCGTGACGCTGGAAGAAGGTCTCGCCCTCTATGCCGTCCGGAGCGCGGATGATGGAGACGGGCCGGTCCGCCACATGGGCCAGCAGCCGCTCGGCCGCCCCCTCGTAATAACGCGCCAGTTCGGCCTTGGTGATCGGCGGGCGCCCATCAGCGCCGGGCCACAGCACCTTGTCTGGGCTGGAGATGGCGACGCCCGCCACCGTGACCTTGCCGCTCTTGCGCGGCGCCTGCGACGCGGCAGGCGCCTGCGACGCGGCAGGCGCCTGCGGCGCGTCCGTGACGTCCTCGGCGGCCTTGTCGTCGCGCAAGCCCTTGAACGCCGCCTGCCGCAAGACGCCGGACTCGGTGTAGCCGCCGTGCTCGATTTCGGCGACCAGCCTCGGCTTCACCCAATGGATGTCTTTGCCGCCCTTGGGCGCGCCGGGACCGACGAAGCGGCTCCTGTCCGCCGCCTCGGTCTGCAGTGCGGGCATGAGCAGCCGCGTGGCCGTCTCGCCGAAACCCGTCCCGACCCGGCCGAGGTATTTAAGCCCGCCCTTCTCGCGCACCCCGACCAGCAGCGAGCGGAACCGGCTGCCGCCTTCCGACGACCAGCCGCCGATGACGACCTCATCGCGGCCCCGGCATTTGGACTTCACCCAGCTTGACGACCGACCCGCGTGATAGGGCGCCTCCAGCTTCTTGGAGATGACGCCTTCCAGATGCATCCGGCAGGCGCTTTCCAGCACCGCCTGCCCCGTCGAGGCGAAATGCTCGACGTAGCGCAGACGCGCGGCGCCCTTCGCGCCGATGCGGTCGATGTAGGCCTGCAGCCGCGCCTTGCGGTGCGACAGCGGCAGCCTGCGCAGATCCTCCGCCCCCTCGAACAACAGGTCGAAGGCGAAGTAGACGAGCCGGCCCGTCTCTCCCTCCGATATCGCCGCCTGAAGGGCGCTGAAGTCCGGCATATGATCATCATCGAGCGCGCATAGTTCGCCATCGATCACCGCATCGGGCCAGCCCGCCGCATCCGCCGCTAACTCGGGAAACCGGTCGCTCCAGTCCAGACCCTTGCGGGTCCGCAGCACCGCCTGGCCGCCGCCGACTCCGATCTGCAACCGATAGCCGTCGAACTTGATCTCATGCGCCCAGCCCGCCGCCGAGGGCGGATGGTCGACCGCCCTGCACAGCTGAATCGGGACAAAGGCGTGCGGCTGCTTCGCCTTGGACGCCGCCCTGGACGGCGCAGGCTTCGGCGGCGCCTTGCGGCGGGTCGGCTTGGAGGATGTCCATTGCGCGTCGCCCTCAGCGATCTGAGCCAGGGAGCGGCCGCTTGTCACCGAGGCGTCGATCTGCGCGAGGGCGTCGCCTTCGCCGGCGACGGCGTGCTCGTCCTTCTCCTTCAGCAGCAGCCAGTTGTTGCGCTTGGAGGGCTTGCCCCGGTCGCTCTTCAGCCGGATCAGCGCCCATTTGCCTTTCAGCCGCTCGCCATGAAGGATCATCTTGATCTGGCCGCGCGCCCAGGCCGCCTCAAGGTCCGGCTCCTGCGGCTCCCAGGTTCCGACATCCCACAGTTGCACCGTACCCGCGCCGTAGTTGCCCGCCGGGATCGTCCCCTCGAACCCGCCGTAGTCCAGCGGATGATCCTCGACCTCAACGGCCAGCCGCTTGACCGCCGGGTCGCGCGACGGGGCCTTGGTCACGGCCCAGGACTTCAGCACACCGTCCGCCTCGATACGGAAGTCGTAGTGCAGCCGCGTCGCCGCATGGCGCTGGATCACGAAACGCCGCGCGTCCTTGTTCCCGGTTCGCCGAGCGCCCTTGGGTTCCGGCGTCTGCTCGAAACGCCGCTTGGCCTGATAGGTCTTCAGTTCGCCGCGCATGGACGCTTAATCCGTCCGCGTGAAAACCGTTGCGATGCGACAGCGGCCGCACCCGGCCTGACGTCAGCCGAAGCGTTCGATCCGCAGGGCGTCGGTACAGTCGGGCGCAGGCCGGCCCAGCGCCATCTGCTCGATGATTTCCGCCGTTCGCGCCGCCGTCGTCAGGCCCAGGTGCTGGTGGCCGAAGGCGTAATGCACCTGAGGGTGAGCGTTCAGCCGTCCGATGGCGGGCAGATAGTCCGGCAGGGTCGGCCGGGGACCGCACCACCGGTCAGGCTGCGCCGAAAAGGCCACGCCCAGCTCGCGCAGATGCACCTCGATGCTGCGCCATTTTCGCGGATCGGGCCGGGCAGAAGGGGCGCCGAACTCGACATGGCTGGAGGCGCGCAGGCCTCCGTCGAATCGGGCGACCGCCAGGGCCCGGTCCTCGAACACGGTCAGAGGCAGGTCGTCAGGCCAGTCATGCTGGGCCGACTGCACCGAATAGCCCCGCTCGCCGATCAAGGGGACGCGGACACCCAACGGCGTCATCAGACGCTCCGACCAGGCCCCGGCCGCGACGACGACGCGATCAGCGTCGATGACTGTTCCGTCCGACAGGGCGACCTCGGCGGCGTCGGCCACCGGCCGGACGGCGGTCGCATCGGCGTGGATCGTCTGCCCGCCTTTGGCGGAGAAGGCGGCCAGCAGGGCGTCGCGCACCGCCTGCGGTTCGCTGACCTGGCCGGTGCCGGTGAACCGGATTCCGCCTGCCGGGCGTTGACGCAGGACGGCGTCATAGGCGGCCAGTTCCTCAGCCTCCATCACGCGGAAGCGCGCCCCGCCCGTGCGCGCGGCGCTCCAGCCGGCCAGCCCGCGCCGGGCCGCTTCAGGCGTGGACCAGACCACAGAATGGCCGGTCGCCCGGATCAGTCCGTCTGGCGCCTCGGCCAAGGCGGCCAGACGCATCCAGGCGCCGACCGGATCATCCAGCAGATGCGCCAGAACCTCGGCGCCGTGAGCGACCGCCGCCGGGCGGGACGCCGCCAGAAACCGCAGCGCCCATGGCCCCCACAAGGACGTATCGCGCGCACGAAAGTCCAGCGGCCCGCCAAAAGCGAACAGCCGCCCCACGGCGCCCTTGAGCGTCGCGGGCGAGGGCATGGGCTCGCATTGCTCGGCGGCGATATGGCCGATGTTGCCGAAGGAGGCGCCGCGTCGCGGGTCGCCCCGGTCGATCAGCGCGGTCTCAAAACCCGCCGCCTGAAGCCGAAGCGCCGTCGCCGCCCCGACCAGTCCCCCGCCGACGACGGCCCAGCGCCGGGCTGGCGTCATGCCGCCGCGCCCTCTGCGAACGGGTCGTCCAGACTGTGCGACGGCTCGGTGAACCAGACCGGCCCGGCCTCGGTCATGTAGAAATGGTCTTCGAGGCGCACGCCATACCGGCCGGGAATGACCAGCATCGGCTCGTTCGAGAAGCACATGCCGGGCGCCAGCGGCGTAACATCGCCGCGCACCAGATTGGGCGCTTCGTGAATGTCCAGGCCGATGCCGTGGCCGGTGCGGTGGGGCAGGCCCGGCAGCCGGTAATCAGGGCCATAGCCGAGGCCGGTCAGATAATCGCGCGCGGCGGCGTCCACGCTGGCGCAGGTTGCTCCCACGGCGGCGGCGGCGAAGGCGCGGGCCTGCGCCTCCTTCTCATGCGTCCAGACGCGGCGGAAGTCCTCCGTCGGCTGGCCGAAGACATAGGTGCGCGTGATGTCCGAGTGATAGCCGTCCACCAGGGTCCCGGTGTCGATCAGCACCACATCATCCACCGCCAGGGCGCGGTCGCCCTCGCCCCCGTGCGGCAGGCAGGTGTCGTCGCCGAAGGAGACCAGGCAGAACCAGGAGCCGCCCTCACCGCCAAGCGCGCGATGTTCGGCGTCGATGAAGGCCTTGACCTCGGACGTCAGGACGCCCGCTTTCAGCCAGTGGCGGGTGCGGCGCTGGACTTCCAGCGTGATGGCCTTGGCGCGGGTCAGAAGAGCGATCTCGGCCGCCGATTTGATGCTGCGCTGGGCGACGATCAGCGGGCCGCCGTCCGTGACGCGATCGGCCCCCAGAACGCGGCTGAGGCCCAGCCAGATAAAGGCCGCCGCCTGATCGTCGATCGCCAGCACGCCGCCCTCGGGAAGGCTGGCCGCCGCCAGCGCATAGGGGCTTTCTTCCTCTTCCCAGGTCAGGATGTCGCCCGCGACCGCGTCCGCCGTCAGCCCGGCCACCTTGTCCAGCTCAAACCGGGGACAGATGTACTGGACCCGGCCATCGGCATGGATCAGCGCGCCCGTCAGCCGCTCGGACGGATGCCAGTCCAGCCCCGTATAATAGCGCAGCGACGCCGTAGGCCCGACCAGCAGGGCCGCCAGTCCCTTAGCTTTCAATCGCGCGGCCAAGGCGGCGACGCGGTCCTGTCGTTCGGCGACGGTGATGGACGGGGCGCTGGGCGGAAGAAAGGTCATGGAACGAATGTATATTGTATCTGATTTATAGTCATGTTTTCTTTCATCCCTCGGATCGCTCGTAAAGGGCGGCGAGGACCTCGGGGGAGGGAAACATTATGATTATAGCCGTTCTGTTGACGGCGCTGGCGCTGCTGGCTGCTTTTTACGCCGTCCAACTGGTCCGCACCGCCAAGGCGCGCGGCGCGCTGAAGCCCAAGGCCGAAGGCATAGCCATCGGCGCGGTCGCCAACTTCTTCGATGCGCTGGGCATCGGCTCCTTTGCCCCGACCACGGCCTGGCTGCGGTTCCGTAAACTGGTGCCGGACAGCTTTCTTCCGGCCGTGCTGAACGCCGGACACTGCCTGCCGACGGTCATGCAGGGGCTGGTCTTCATGAAGCTGATCCAGGTCGACCCGGTGCTGCTGATCGCCTGTATCGGCGCCTCCATCCTGGGCGCGGTGATCGGCGCGCCCATCGTGTTGCGCCTGCCGGTGCGCGCCGTTCAGATGGTGGTCGGCGCGGCCCTGCTGATCGCAGCCGCCCTTTACGCCATGACCAATCTGAACCTGATGCCCGCAGGGGGCGAAGCGCTCTCCCTGGACGGAAACATGTTCCTGATCGCCGTCGTGGCCCATGTGCTCATGGGCGCCCTGATGAGCTTCGGCATCGGGCTTTATGCGCCTTCGCTGATCATGCTCAGCCTGATGGGCATGAACCCCACGGCGGCCTTCCCGATCATGATGGGCGCCTGCGCCTTCCTGATGCCGGTGTCGAGCCTGCGCTTCATCAAGAGCCAGCGCATCGATCTGCGGCTGGTGCTGGGCATGGCCATCGGGGGGATACCGGCAGTGCTGCTGGCCGCCTTCGTCATCACCTCCCTGCCGCTGACCGTCCTGCGCTGGGGCGTGGTAGTGGTGGTGCTCTACGCCGCCGTCAATCTGTTGATGACCGCCCTGAAGACCCGTCAGGCGCCCGTTCCGGCCGAACAGGGCTGAAGTTTCGGGCAAGGCTAAGACTGGAGGCAAGGCTGGCGATCAGCCTTGCCCGTCGCCCTGTGCGAACTCTTCACGTAGATCGGACAGGGTGTGCTGCAGGTGGTCGGCCACCAGACGGCGCACCGTAGCGGCGTCACGGGCCAGCCACGCCTGCAGGATGTCCTGATGCTCGGCCTCGGCCGTCAGATGGCGCCCCTTGTGCTCAAGGTGCTTGCGCACATAGCGGTCGGCCATGACATGAAGGCGGGTCGTAATTTCTGTCGTCAGGGCGCGCTTGCCCGGCTGCACCAGGGCAATGTGGAAAGCGCGGTTCAGGGGGCCGACCGTCGGCATGCCCTCAGCCGCCGCCGCATTCAGCTGCGCCAGCACCCGCCGGGCCTCGTCCTGCCGGGCCTCATCAGCGACAAGGCAGGCCTCGGCCGCCGCCTCCGGCTCCAGCTTGAGGCGCAGTTCGTAAATTTCCTCGGCCTCGGCCGCGCTCATGCCGCGCACGAAGAAGCCCCGGTTGGCGTGCGACACCACCAGCCCGTCCTGCTCCAGCCGGACAAGGGCTTCACGCAGGGGAATCTTTGAGACGTTCAGGTCCGCCGCCAGGGCGTCCTGACGGATCGGCACGTCCGGCGCGATCGCGCCTGAGAGGATCATGTCGCGCACCACCTCCATCAGGCGGTCGGACAGGGTGCGGACTTCAAGCGGAGATGCGGCCATGCGGTTCATCGAGTCGAAAAGGCTGGGCCGGTCGCCCGACCCAGCCATAACGCGCGCCGAACGCAATTACGACGCGCAAGTCGCTCAGACGACCTGGAAGCCCGCCCAGAAGGGATCCTTGCGGTCCACCCAGATGGTGTTGAAGCCGGTGGCGACGGCCGAACCCTCGATCGAGGGCACGATCGCCTTGTAGTCGCCCACCGTGGTCTCGGCTTCGACGCGGCCGATGAACCGGCTGCAGATGTAGCTTTCGTGGACGAAGGCGTCGCCGACCTTCAGCCGCCCCTTGGCGTGCAGATGAGCCAGCCGCGCCGAGGTGCCGGTGCCGCAGGGACTGCGGTCGATGGCCTTGTCGCCGTAAAAGACAGCGTTGCGGCCGTCGGCGCCCTCACCCTTGGGCTTGTCGGCCCACAGCACGTGGCTGACCCCGTTGATCGAGGGTTCGTCCGGGTGCACCGGGTGGAAGGCCGCGCGCACCCGTTCGCGCACCAGACCGCTCAGTTCGATGATGCGGCTGGCGCCCAGATCGTCCAGGCCCGTGTAGGCGCCCTGCGGCTCGACGATGGCGTAGTAGTTGCCGCCGTAGGACACGTCGACGCTCAGCGGGCCAAGGCCCGGCACGTCGATCTCGATGCCTTCCGCCGCCAGATAGGCGGGGACATTGCGGATGCGCACCGCGGTGACCTTGTCGCCCTCAGTCTCATAGGCGATGTCCAGAACGCCCGCCGGGACCTCGATCTTCAGACGCCCCGGCGTGCGCGGCCGGATCAGGCCGTGCTCCAGCCCGAAGGTGATCATGCCGATCGTCCCGTGGCCGCACATGGGCAGGCAGCCGCTGGTCTCGATGAACAGGATGCCCGCGTCCGCATCCGGCAGGGTCGGCGGATACAGGAAGCCGCCGCTCATCATGTCGTGGCCGCGCGGCTCGAAACACAAGGAGGTGCGGATCCAGTCGTAACGGCTCAGGAAGTCGAGCCGACGCTCGGCCATGCTGGCCCCTGACAACAGGGGCGCGCCGCCGGCGACCAGGCGAACCGGGTTGCCGGCGGTATGACCGTCGATGCAGAAAAAGACGTCGCGCATCTGGGCTCCGGATCAGGTGATCTTGATGGCCTTGCCCGAGCCGATCGGGCGCGTTTCCGCCGCCTTTTCGACCATGGCGATGACCTCGGCGCGGCGGGCGCCGGCCAGCGGCATGCGCGGCATCCGGACCCGTTCGTTGCCGCGACCCATGATCATCTCGGACAGTTTGATCGACTGCACCAGATCCGCAACCGAATCCAGGTGAAGCAGCGGCATGAACCAGCGATAGATCTCAAGGGCGCGGGCGATGTCGCCGGCTTGGACCGCCTTGACCAGGGCCACCGACTCTTCGGGGAAGGCGTTGGTCAGACCCGAGACCCAGCCCTTGGCGCCCAGAATCATGCCTTCCAGAGCCACATCGTCCAGGCCGACCATGACCGAATATCGGTCGCCCAGCTCGTTGAAGATGTCGGTGATGCGACGCGAATCCGGGGCGCTTTCCTTCAGGGCGACGATGTTCGGCACGTCCGACAGACGGCGCAGATCGTCGTTGTTCAGCGTCTGACGATACATCAGCGGGTTGTTGTACAGCATGTTCGGCAGGCCGCTGGCGGCCGCCACGGCGCGGAAATGCGCCTCAAGCTCGGCTGCGGTGGGCACATAGACCATGGCCGGAAGCACCATCAGGGCGTCCACGCCGATGTCCTCGGCGTCCTTGGCATAGGCCTCGGCGCGCGCCGTGGTCAGTTCGCTGACGCCGGTGATGATCGGCACGCGATTATCGACGACTTCGACCGCCGCCTTGAGGACAGCGCGCTTTTCTTCAGGCTCAAGCGAGTTGTTCTCGCCGACCGTGCCCATGACGATGATGGCGTCGACGCCATCACGGATCAGGCCGTCCAGAACCTTCTGGGTGGAGTCGAAATCGACCCCCAGGCTCTCATTGAACTGCGTGGTGGCCGCCGGGATCACCCCGGTCCAATCCAACTTCATTCCCGCCATTTGCTGCTCCTCCCGAGCTGGCTAATTTCGTATACGTTATATGATTAGGCCGGAAGCGATGATCGATCAAGGCCCTGAAGGACCTTTAAAAATCCGCTCTCACGCCTGCTGGTCGGCCTGGCCGCCTCGCGTCAGAATCCAAGGGCCATGATCTGGTCGTACAGGACCTTGGGAGTGCGCACGCCGGTGACCAGACTGCGCGCACGGGCTTCATAACGGCGCTGCGACGGCAGGCGCGCGCCCTGGTCGGCGAAGGCGGCGAACAGGGCCTCGGCCCGCGCAGCGTTCGCCTCGGCGTCGCCGCCGCCCATCAGGCCGGGATCGAAGGCCAGGATCAGTTCGCCATGCATGGGCGCCGCCTTGGCGCCGTCATCAAAGGCCATCGATTCGCGGCTGGTCAGATCGCCGATCAACGGGCCCGCCATCAGTTCGATCATGGTCGACAGGGCCGAGCCCTTATGCCCGCCGAAGGTCAGCATGGCGCCGTCCAGAGCGGCGCGCGCATTCGTCGTCGGCCGCCCCTCGGCGTCGACGCCCCAGCCCTCGGGGATCGGCTTGCCGGCGATGTCGTGCAACGCCATGTCCCCGCGCGCGATGGCGCTGGTGGCGAAGTCGAAGACATAAGGGTTAGGCCCCGGACGCGGCCAGCCGAAGGCGATCGGATTGGTGCCCAACAGGCCCCGCCGGCCGCCCGCCGGCGCCACCCACGAATGGCTGGGGGTCATGGCCAGGGCCGCCACGCCCATACTGGTCAGTTGTTCGATCTCGGGCCACAGGGCCGAGAAATGGAAGCAGTTGTTGATGACCAGCGCAGCCACCCCGACCTCCTTGGCCTTCTGCGCCAGCAAGGGCGCCGCCCGCTCAAAGGCCAGAAGGGAATAGGCGTAACGGGCGTCGGCGCGCACCAGGGCGGGCGAGGCGTCGGTGATGACCGGCTCGGCGTCCAGCGACATCTTGCCCGAGCGGATGGTCATCACACAGCCGGGGAGACGATAAAGCCCGTGCGAGGCGCACTCGTCCCGCTCGCCCGCCGTGATGGCCCGCGCCACCGCCTCGGCGTGCGGAACGGACAGTCCCGCCCCCGTCAGCACCCGTCGCGACAGGGCGAACACCTCGTCGATCGACAAGGCGACCGTTTCCTGGGCCTCAAACACGCTCATATCGCTCTCCCGCAGCACAATCGTATACGATATGGACGCGAGCAAAAACTTCAAGCCGTTTGGCGTCCGTTTTTTAGAGCGCGTCGCGGGCCACGGTCAGATCAGTCAGGAAACGGGTCCGCTCCTCGGCGCGTCGCGCCGCATCGGGCAGGCGCAGCAGGTAGGACGGGTGAACCGTCAGCAGCACGCGCGCGCCGTCCTTGGTCGTGAGAACGCGACCACGTTCGACCTGAACGGCGGGCTTTCGTCCCAGCACCGCCAGCCCCGCCGTCGCGCCCAGAGCCAGGATCAGCTGCGGCCTGACGAGGCGCCGTTCATGGTTCAGCCACCAGCGGCAGGCCTGGACTTCGCCCGCATTGGGCGTCTTGTGCAGACGGCGCTTGCCGCGCGGCTCGTGCTTGAAATGCTTGACCGCATTGGTGAGGTAGAGGTCGCGACGATCCAGCCCCGCCTCTTCAAACGCCGCATCCAGAAGACGCCCGGCGGGGCCGACGAAGGGCCGACCGGCCAGGTCCTCCTGATCGCCCGGCTGTTCGCCGACCACCATCAGAGCCGCGCGCCTCGGCCCCTCGCCGCAGACGCCCTGGGTGGCGTCGCGCCACAATGGGCAGCGGCGGCAGCCCTGAACGCCGCGCGCCAGCTCGTCCAGACTGTCGGGGACCAGATCATCCGTCGCCGCGCGATCCACCACCGGCGCGCGAACACTCTGGAACCTGTCATTGGGCGTGGGCGTAGGCTGGTTCACCATGGCATCCGTGCGAACCGACGCGGCGGCGGTCAGTTCCGGGATCAGCCCGGCCTCCGGCAGGTTTTTCCAGTAACGCTTGGGCATTTCCGACCGCATCGCCTGAGGCCGCAGCCGCGCCGGATTGAAGGTCGAGGCGTAGTAGGTGCGCCAGAAATCCTCCACCGCGTCCTCGGCGGGCGCCTGCGATTGATCGGCGGGCGGGCCGAAAGTCAGGAGCGTTCCGTCCCAGTGCGCCGCCCGGTCCGGCGTCAGGATCGACCACCGCATGGTGCTGAACCGGCGCGCGAAGAAGGGGGCCGTCGCCTGCAGCACCCGATGCGCCGGCTCGAACCACGCCACCCAGCGCTCGCCCGCTTCGTCTTGCGTCTGTCGAAAGCGCACGAAGGCCTTCATCTTGTGGGCGGCGCGGCGCACCGCCTTCACCCGATCCGCCGCCTCGGCCACGTCGCGGTCGGACAGGACGGCCATCAGGTTCGGCTGATCCTTCAGCCGCCACAGCAGGCGATACATCAGGTCGAAGCGATCCTCGGACCGATGCTGGATCAGTTGCGCCGCCGCGTCCAGAAAGGCGCGCGGCGCCGTGAAGGCGCCTTCGACCTCAGGCAGGGCGCCGCCCTCATCGAACAGGCCGCCCGCAGTCGCGCCCACGACGAACTTCACCCGGCCGGGCTCCTCGCCCGCCAGCCGCAGGCGCCGCGCCGCCTTGCGCCAGCCGTCGAAATCCAGCGGGTCGGACAGGACCGCCGTGCGCATCAGAACAGGCTCAACTGCTCAGGCTTGCGCTGGGGCGCCAGGCGCGCGCGCAGATCGGCCGCGTCCGTCAGGCCGCCGGGCGTCCAGTCCAGCGCCGTGATCCACGGCCGCACCGCCTCGATCGACCGCGTCAGCCGACCGACGTCCTCAAGCCGCAAGGTGCGATGCCGCCGCACCGACAGGATGCGGTCCACCGCCTTCACCCCCAGGCCCGGCACCCGCAGCAGGGTCTCGCGCGCCGCCCGGTTGACGTCGACGGGGAAAGCCTCGCGGCGCCGCAGAGCCCAGGCCAGCTTGGGATCGACGGCCAGATCCAGCATGCCGTCGTCGGTCCCCTCGCCGATCTCGGGCGCGGTGAAGCCGTAGAACCGCATCAGCCAGTCGGCCTGATAGAGCCTGTGTTCGCGCATCAGCGGCGGCTTGGTCGGCGGCAGCAGGCTGGAGCCGTCGGGAATGGGGCTGAAGGCGGAATAATAGACCCGACGCAGGCCATAGCCGCCGTAAAGGGCGGCGCTGCGGGCCATGATCTCCGTGTCCGGCGCGCCGTCGGCGCCAACGATCAACTGGGTCGACTGACCGGCCGGGGCGAAGGCGGGCGGGCGCTTGCGGCCCCGCTTTTCGGGCTTGGCCTCTTCCAGTTTCAGCCGCACCTGCCCCATCGCCCTGCGGATGGTCCGCGCGTCCTTTTCGGGCGCCAGACGGCCCAGAGCCTCGTCGCGGGGCAGTTCGATATTGGCGGACAGTCGGTCGGCATAGAAGCCCGCCAGTTCCACCAGCCGCGCATCCGCCTCCGGGATCAGCTTCAGGTGGATATAGCCGCGAAAGTCATGATCCTCGCGCAGGCGCCGCGCGACCTCGACCAGTTGCTCCATCGTATAGTCGCCGTTGCGGATCACGCCCGACGACAGGAACAGCCCCTCGATATAGTTGCGCTTATAGAAGGCCAGGGTCAGGTCCACGACCTCCTGCACCGTGAAGCGCGCCCGCTCGACGTTGGACGACACCCGATTGATGCAATAGGCGCAGTCGTAGATGCAGAAGTTGGTCAGCAGGATCTTCAGCAGGCTGACGCACCGTCCATCCGGCGTATAGGCGTGGCAGATGCCCATGCCCTCGGTCGAGCCGATCCCGCGCCCGCCCAGGGAATCCCGCTTCGTCGTGCCGGACGAGGCGCAGGAAGCGTCATATTTCGCTGCGTCCGCCAGAACCGCCAGCTTTCGTCGAAGATCGATCTGAGCCATTTGTTCATGATATGTTCTGTCGCAGAACACGTCCAGCTTGGCCGAAAGGCTTTCGCAGCGGGACAGGACATAACCGGCGAGGCAGGGACGGCCGGCGCGTCTGCGCTCGGCCGTCGGAGGGCTCAGTCGTTTCCGCTCAACCTGTGCTCATCAAACAGGCAGACGGCGTCATAGCGGGGACGCGCCGCTTCGCACAGGACGGCGACAGAGCGGGCGTCCGGTTTCACCCCGTGGTCGATCCAGCCCATCAAGGCCTCGAAAACCGCGACATATTCCGGCGGGCTGAGGGCGCTGTGTTCGGCTTCATCGGTGAAGGTCTGGACCAGCAGGTCGGCACGGCCCGCCGCCGCCACACGGTCGCGATAGGCGTCCTGATGCCAGACGAAGGCTGTGGGATCGTCCTTGCCGTGGATGGTGACGGTCGGGGCGACGATCATGCCTGACAGGTCCGCATCATAGGCCAGACGCGCCACCGCCATCGGATCGGCGGCGAACCGCTCGACCCCCGCATTCAGCGCCGCATCGTCGTGCGAGCCCTGATAGACCGTCCGGCTGTTGTCGAACGGGTTGAGGCCGTCCAGGCGTTTCTGCACCAGATCCTGGAACAGGAAGGTGCCCCAGGCCAGATGCGACACCAGCTGCCCTTCGCCGATCCCCACAACGTTGAGAATGTCGGCCAGACGCTGCTTCTGCTCGGGCGAGCGCTCCGCCTCGGGCAGGCCGACGCCGGTGCAGGTCTTGACCCGCTGCGCCAGCTGGGCGCGGGTCAGGCGAGCGCCCTCGGGCAGACCCTGCCAGACCGGGTACTGCGCCTCGTCGGGCGCCGGATGGTTCTGGCAGTAATATTGATATACCGCACGCAGATCGGCGCGGAACCTGTAGGCCTCGGTCCCGCCCGCCAGCACCCCGCTGGTCAGGACCACGCCGTCCCAGACCACCTGGCCTTCGGCGTCGCGCGCATAGAGTTCGGCCGCCTTGGCTGCGACATTGCCGCCCCAGGACTGGCCGTGAAGAATGGTGCGGCGGGGCCGACCGAAGGCGTCCCAGAAAATCTGGCGCAGGTCGTCGGTGTCCTCGGCCGCCATGCGCACGCCGTAGCCGCCCCGGCGATAGGTCGACCCCGCCCAGGCGAAGCCCTCCTTCACCGTCATGGAGAAGCGCTCCAGATCTTCCAGCGGATCATCGGCCTTGGGGGCGGCCGTGCGCGGCCCGCCGTGGGCGTGGACGATCAGCGAACCGTTCCAGTTCTCCGGCACGGCGATCCAGTAGTAACCGCCCTTGGCCGCCCGCCCCGACCAGCAGTGCGCCTGTTGAGGAAGAAAATCGGGACAGACGGCCGGGACGGGCGCCGGCGACGGGGTCGCCGGCGCATCCTGGGCGGCGGCGAAGGGCGCGCCGGTCAGCGTGACGGCGGAAGCCGCCGCCAGCATCGAAAACAGACGCATCCCTCTCGCCTCCTCAGATCAGAACGACTTGGTCGCCGTGACGTACCAGTAACGGCCCCACGGGCTGTGAACCGTGCCGCGATAGCCGTTGTCGGCCAGCGACGGACCTGTGTCCGTCAGATCCCGCACGCCCAGACGCACGCGGGTCTCGGCCGGGAATTCATAGTCCACATAGGCGTTGACCGTCTGGCGGGCGTCAACGACCCACGGATCGCCCGAGGCGCCCAGCAGGCCGGGCTGCTGGAAGTCGCTGATGTACTGGGTCGTCATCCCTGCGCGCCAGGGGCCCTTGCGCCACGTCAGGCTGGCGTTGAGGCGCCATTCGGGACGCCCGTTCTGCCCCACCAGTTGCGAGGAGTCCGGCAGGGTCGTGCCCGCATTGATCGTTCCGGCTTCGCGGGCGGCGTACAGCTCATTGACGATGTCGCCCGGATCGCGCGTGAATTCGTCCAGCTTGCTGGCGTTCACATTGACGATGAAGGTGCCGTACTTGGTGCGACGCAGCGACCAGTTCATGGCCAGGTCCAGGCCGCTGACGGTCTGGGGCTGAAGGTTGATGAAGCGGTCGTTGATCGAGACCACCTCGCCCACCGGGGTCAGGCCCGTGCCCTGGAACAGCAGGATGTCCTCGGGCGTCGGCGCGCGACGGTTGACCAGCGGATTGGAGCCGCCCTCGACGCGGTTCAGATAGTCCAGCGCCAGCGCCGTCTGGGCGCCCAGAAGGCCGACGATCTTCTCCTGCTCGATCCGCCACTTGTCGATGGTGAAGGTGAAGGCGCCGAAACGCTCGGGGATGAACGACGGCTGCAGCACCAGGCCGTAGGAGGTGTTGGTGCTCTCTTCCGGCTCCAGGTCCGGGTTGCCCGCCACCAGCAGAGAGGCGCCCGAGGTGTTCTGCGCGCACTGGGAGAAGTTGCTGATACGGCCGGCGCGCAGGTCAGCCTCGCAGCGGACATAGTCCGTGCCGCTGGCCAGGCGGGCGTATTCCGTGGCGTGGGTCTGCTCCAGGTTCGGCGCGCGGAAGCCCTGCGAATAGGAGCCGCGGACCCGCACGCCCGGAACCACGTCCCAGGCTGCGGCGATCTTCGGCTTGGCCACCGAGCCGAAGTCGGAATAGTGCTCGTACCGGCCCGCCAGCTGCACATCCAATTGATAGACCAGAGGAATGTTCATCTCGGGCGAGACCACCGGCACGGCGAACTCGACGTAGGTCGAGAAGACCTCGCGGCTGCCCGAGGTGTCGGGGTTGGGGCTGACGGCCGAGACGTTGGACAGGTTGGTCTCGCCGCTGACCATATCGGTGAAGGTGAAGGTCCCGTCCAGGTTGGCGTCGCGGTCGTCCTTCTGGGTCTCGCGGCGCGCCTCGACGCCGAAGGCCATGCCGACCGGCCCGCCCGGCAGTTGGAACAGATCGCCGCGCGACAGCTTGAAGTCCGCCATGGTCAGGGTCGTGCGCGACACCCGGCGCAGGTCGAAGACGATGGCGTCGATCGCCGCCTGAGAGCTGGGCGAGCAGTCGCCGTAGCTGGTGGTGGCGACGCAGCCCCCGCTGAAGGGGTTGTAGGCGTCGGGCGTCGACAGGGCCAACTGCTTCTGCAGGGCCGTCATATTGACGTTGGGCGAGACGTCCTTGGCCTCGGCCTCGGAGTAGACGACCGCCGTCTCCCAGTTGAAGCCGCGCCACTCGCCGCGCAGCCCGCCCAGCAGGCGGGCCTGATAGTTGTCGACCTTCACCACCTGGAAGCCGGTGTCGACGAAGCGGTAGTTGGTCATCAGAACCGGCAGGCCCTCAGCCGGAACCCCGGTCAGACCCGGCAGGCGGTTCGGATTGAGCGTGCCGTCGGCGAAGGTCATGGGGCCGAACGGGTTGTAGTAGTTGCTGGCCGGAATCCAGATCTGGTTCAGGTTGACCACCGGCGGCTGCACGGCGCGGCTGTGAGCGCTGTAATAGCCGACCTCGCCGAAGGCCTCGACGCTGTCGGTCAGGTCGTAACGTCCCGTCAGGAACAGGTTCAGCCGCTCGACCGACGGACGGACCGTCGTCTCATGCCGGGTGTCGTACCGCATGTCGCGGTTGGTCGTGTTGAAGTTGTGGTTGCCGCTGGACAGGCAGATGTCGCCGCCCATGTCCACGCCGCAGCCGAAGCTGGACGGCTGGAAGCGGAAGGCTCCGGCGGTGTTGGTCACCGCCACGCCGTTCGAGCGGATCACCGGTCGCGAGCCGACCGACAGGCGCGCCCACGGCGTGTGCGACGAGCGGCCGTCCAGCGACTGGACGTCAGCGAAATCGGGATGGTCGGCGAACAGCGGACGCAGGTCGTCCGAGCGGGTGAAGTCCTGATCCGACGCCCACAGGGCGGTGCGCTGGGCGTAGTTTGCGAACAGGGAGACGTTGCCGCGATCAAAGTTCTTGCCCGTGAACAGGTTGAACTCGGTGTCGCGCATCTGCGTGCCCTCGGCCCCGCCATAGCGGGCGCTGACCGTCAGGCCGTCGATGTTGTCGCGCAGGACGGTGTTGACCACGCCCGCCACCGCGTCCGCGCCATAGATGGCGGCGGCGCCGTCCAGCAGGACTTCCAGCCTCTCCAGCCCCGACACGGGGATGGCGTTGGAGTTGTAGCTCAGCACCGGCACCGTGCCGGTGTCCGACGTGCCTTGGCTGGTCGGGTGCTGGACCAGACGACGACCGTTCAGCAGCACCAGGGTGTTGCCCACGCCCAGCGAGCGCAGGTTGACCGAGTTCACATCGCCGCGCGCCGAGTTCGAGGTCTGGGGGTTATTGGCGGAATCGAACAGGACGTCGCCCATCTGGGGGATGGTGCGCATCAGTTCGTCGCCGGTCGTGGCGCCGGTGGCCTCGATCTGCTCGCGATCAGCCACCACCACCGGCAGGGCCGCCGTGGTGCGCGCGCCGCGGATGTTGGTGCCGACGACGACGATGTCCTCCACCTGGGTGGGCTCGGCGGGCAGGGCCTCCTGGGCCAGAGCGGCCCCGGCGAACAGGACGGTCGATGCGGTCGTCGCCATCAGGGCGATCTTGGATGGGTTTCTCATGTCTCTCTCCCAGTCGCCGTGTGCGGCGATCATGTCGTTGAGGTCGTGGTTCAGGGTCAGTCGTCGGCCAGCACCAGGTCGTCGCCCGGTCCGGCGGCGGGATCAGGGGCGGCGGCCAGGGGCTGAGGCCCGCCGTCCAGCGCGGCCTTCAGCGCATCGCGGTCCAGTTCGCCCTCCCAGCGGGCGACGACGATGGTGGCCACCGCGTTGCCGATGAAGTTGGTCAGGGCGCGGCATTCGCTCATGAAGCGGTCGATGCCCAGGATCAGGGCCATGCCCGCCACCGGCACCGAAGGCACCACCGACAGGGTGGCCGCCAGGGTGATGAAGCCCGCGCCGGTGATCCCGGCCGCCCCCTTGGACGACAGCATGGCCACCAGCAGCAGCAGGATCTGATCCTGCAGGCTCAGGTCGATGTTCAGCGCCTGGGCGATGAACAGGGCCGCCATCGTCATGTAGATGTTGGTGCCGTCCAGATTGAACGAATAGCCGGTCGGCACGACCAGGCCGACCACCGACTTGGCGGCGCCCGCCCGCTCCATCTTGGAGATCAGGCTGGGCAGAGCGGCCTCGGAACTGGAGGTGCCCAGCACCAGCAGCAGCTCTTCTTTCAGATAGCGGATCAGCTTCAGGATGTTGAAGCCGTTGGCGATGGCGACCAGGCCCAGCACCCCGACCACGAAGATGGCGGACGTCAGGTAAAAGGTGGCGATCAGGGCGAACAGGTTCGCGACCGAGGCGATGCCGTAGGCGCCGATGGTGAAGGCGAAGGCCCCGAAGGCGCCGATCGGCGCGGCCTTCATCAGAATGGCGACCAGTTTGAAGAAGGCCGCGCTGACCGACTCCAGGAAGGTCATCACCGGCTTGCCCAGATCGCCGATCATGGCCAGGGCGATGCCGAACAGGATGGAGACGAACAGGACCTGCAGGATGTTGCCGGTCGAGAAGGCGCTGACCACCGTGTCGGGAATAATGCCCGTCAGGAAGCCGACGATGGTGCTTTCATGCGCCGCCTGGGCGTATTGAGCCACCGCGCCCTTATCCAGGGTGGCCGGATCGATGTTCAGGCCGTGGCCCGGACGCACGACATTAGCGATGATCAGGCCGACGATCAGCGCCAGGGTCGAGAAGACCAGGAAATAGCCAAAGGCCTTGGCCGCCACCCGGCCGACGCGGCCGATGTCGCGCATCCCGGCGATGCCGGTGACGATGGTCAGGAAGATCACCGGCGCGATCACCATCTTCACCAGCTTGATGAAGGCGTCGCCCAGCGGCTTCAGGCTTTCGCCTACGTTCGGCCAGAAGTGGCCGATGGCGCCGCCCAGCACGATGGCGACCAGCACCTGGAAATAGAGATGCTGATAGAAGGGGCGGCGAACGACCGCCGCCGTCTGTGACGCGATGGGGGACAAAGAAGGTCGCTCCTCATGGCGAGCATACGGCTCGCGGATTTCCTCTCGGCGCGATCTTCGCCACGCTTCGACCTCAGTGTGGCCACGACATAGACGAGAGAAAACGCCTGCCCCAGTTTGGTACAATCTATTGTTTTTTATAAACTTACTACAGAAGCACGATCTAGACGGTACCAATATGTGCGATTTATCGCCCTGATCTCTGGCCCATAAGTGCGGAATATCGCACACTTAAGGCATGAACCGCGCCATGCCGCCTGCTCCCGATGATCGACCTGACCGGCGACAGATCGGCCTGTGGGTCGCCCTGACGCTCGGCTGGCTGATCGCGGCGACAGCGGGCGCCTATGGGCTGGGCGAAACCGCGCGCAAGGAGGCTTCGGCCGAGCTGGCGCGTCAGTCCGAAGCCGCAGCCGCCCTGCACGCCGCCGTCCTGCGCAGCGAACTGGAGAAATACCGCGCCCTGGCGCCGGCCATGGCGACCGACGCCGATGTCGCCCGGCTGCTGACGACCCCGCATTTCGACGCAAAACCGCTGAATGAGCGGCTGGAGGCGCTATCCGATCAGATCCGCGCCTCGGCCATCTACGTCATCGGCGCGGATGGCGTGACCCGCGCCGCCAGCAACTGGAACCATCCGGTCAGCTTCGTCGGCTCCGACTACAGTTTTCGGCCCTATTTCATCAAGGCGATGCGCGACGGCTCGGCCGAGTTCTTCGCCTTAGGCACGGTCAGCGGCAAGCCAGGCCTGTTCCTGGCGCGGCGCGTCGTCAATGCGGGCCGCCCCATCGGGGTCGTGGTGGTCAAGGTCGAGTTCGACGCCCTGGAGGCCGAATGGCGCGCCTCGGGCGAGCCCGCCTATGTGGTCGATCCGGGCGGGGTGGTGCTGATCACCAGCATCCCGAGCTGGCGGTTCCGGACCCTGCGGCCGATGGACGCCGAAAGCCGCCGCCTGACGCTGGCGGACCAGACCCTGGCCGACGGCGCCCTGGCGCCCCTGCCCTTCCGCACGCCGCAGGACGGCGCGACCCGGCTGGTCGAGGCGCCGCTGGAGGGCGCCGATCGCCAGTGGATGCACGCCCGCATCGACACCATGACGCCGGGCTGGACGCTGCACCTGCTGACCCCCGACCGGGGCGTCATAGAGACGAACGTCGCCAACGCCCGGACCCTGGCCGCCCTGATCGCCACGCTCCTTTTCGGCGTCGCCGCCGTGCTGCTGCGCCGTCGCCAGCAGGCCGCAACGCGGCAGCGCGCCGCCGAGGCGGCCCGGCTGGAACTGGAGCGCCGCATCGAAGAGCGGACCCACGACCTGCGTCAGGCCAACATCGCCCTGAACCGCCAGATCGACGAGCGGATGCGCGCCGAGGCCAGCCGCGAGGCTCTGCGCGACGAACTGGTGCAGGCGGGCAAGCTGGCGGCCCTGGGCCAGATCGCCGCTGGCGTGGCCCATGAGATCAACCAGCCCGTCGCCGCCATCCGCACCCAGGCCGAGACCGCCTCAGCCTATCTGCAGCGTGAGCAGGGCGCCAAGGCCGCGCGGGCTCTGGGCCGCATCGGCGATCTGACCGCCCGCATCGGCGCCATCACACAGGAGTTGCGGGCCTTCTCACGCAAGGCCGAGCCGCAATTGGGCACGGTGTCGCTGAACGAGGCGATTGACGGCGCCCTGCTGCTGCTGGGCGGACGACTGCGCCAGGGCGGCGTCCGCCTGACGCGTCCGCGTGGCGGGAATCTGCTGGTCGTCGCCGACCGTTTCCGCCTGGAGCAGGTCATCGTCAATCTGATGCAGAACGCCGCCGAGGCGCTGGAGGGCCGGGCCGACGGCCAGATCACCCTGACGATGGAGCGGGTCGCAGACCATATCGAACTGCGCGTCGCCGACAACGGCCCCGGCGTGGCCGACGACATCCGCGACCAGCTCTTCACCCCCTTTGTGACCAGCAAGGCCAATGGTCTGGGGCTGGGTCTGGTCATCTGCCGCGACATCGTGGCCGGGTTCGGGGGCGAGTTGGACCTGCGTCCGGCCACCCTCGGCGCCGCCTTCGTCATCAGCCTGAAAGCCGCGTGATGGAGGCGCGCGTCATGGAGTTCCCGCGTCTTGAGACCGTCGCCCTGATCGAGGACGACGACGACTTCCGCAACGCCCTGACCGAAAGGATGGAGGTCGAAGGCCTGAGCGTGCGCGCCTATCGTTCCGCCGAGGCGGCGCTGGCGGAGATCGACGCCGATTTCCCCGGCGTGGTGGTGACCGACCTGCGGATGCCGGGGCTGGACGGCCGCCAAGCGCTCAACCGGCTTCAGGCCCTTGATCCCGCCCTGCCCGTCATCCTGATCACCGGGCACGGCGACGTGGCCGAGGCGGTCGCCGCCATGCACGGCGGGGCCTATGACTTCGTCGCCAAGCCCTTCGCCTTTGAGCGCCTGTCCGAAAGCCTGACGCGCGCGCTGGAAAAGCGCGCCCTGGTGCTGGACAACCGACGCTTGACCGCCCTGTCGTCCGAGGCGGGACTGGAGTTGCCGCTGCTGGGCGACAGCCCGGCGATCCGCTCGCTGCGCGCCACCATCGCCCAGATCGCCGACGCCCGCATGGACGTGCTGATCGAGGGCGAGACCGGCGTGGGCAAGGAGGCTGTGGCCCGCGCCCTGCACAACGGCGGCCGCCGCAGACTGCATCCCTTCGTGGCGGTCAACTGCGGCGCCCTGCCGGACGGACTGATCGAGAGCGAGCTGTTCGGCCATGAACTGGGCGCCTTCGCCGGAGCCTTGCGTCGGCGCGTCGGCCACGTCGAGCGCGCACACGGCGGGTCGCTGTTTCTGGACGCCGTCGAAAGCATGCCGACCGCCGCCCAGGTCAAGATGCTGCGCGTGCTGGAAGAGCGCGAAATCCACCCGATCGGCGCGTCAGAACCCCGCACCGTCGACATTCGCGTGCTGGCCTCTGCGACGGGGGATCTCGATCAGGCCCTCGTCAGCGGCCGACTTCGCGAAGAACTTTACTATCGGCTGAATGTCGTGCGCCTGCGCGTGCCGCCTCTGCGCGAACGCCGCGACGACATCCCCCTGCTGTTCGCCAGCCTGGTGGCGCGCGCCCCGGTGGGCCCCGGCGCCGAACCGCCCGTCATCACGGACGCAGTCCGCTCCCGCCTGCTGGAACACCCCTGGCCGGGCAACATCCGAGAGTTGTCACACTTCGCCCAACGCTTCGCCCTTGGCCTTGAAGGCCGCGAAGACCAAGCCGCCGGCGCCGCGCGCGGCCTTGTCGACCGCGTCGCTGATTTCGAAAAACGCATACTGCAGGACACGCTTGAAGCCCTGGGCGGCAACGTCAGCGAGGCGCTGGCGCAACTGAAGATTCCCCGCAAGACCCTCTACGACAAGCTGAAACGCCACAACCTGAAGCCGGCCGATTTTCGCAGGAGCTGAGCATGCTGCACCATCGGTTCGCGCCCGCCCGCGACAGACTTGGCCTCTGCGTTACCGCGCCTCATTCGAAGCCACCTATTGAAGAACAACGATCTCCAGGTCAGGAATTTTGCATCCGTCAGGCGCCGCTGACGCCTTGCGTAGATTTTAGCAAGGCAACTCGGCGCTTCTGAGCGGAACCCAACAGCAGAAAACCCCCGCAGCTTACGCTTTGGGGGTTTATTTTTTCTTGGGTGCGGGAGCATCCCCGCCCTGCCGCTATTTCTCGAGGTCGGTGCGTCGAGCCGCACGATGATCAGTCTGATGAGCTTGGGCCTGTCGCGGGTAACCGCCAGCCGGCTAGCGGACGAAACCCTTGAGCAGGATCTGGAGCCGGGAGCCGCGCGCCAGTGGCTCGGTGCCCTGGATCTCAACAAGGTCAACATTTCACGAATCCTTGCGGATGATGTGAGGCGCACGATCGCTCAGGGTGGCTAGTTCGAAGCGGCACATGCAGGCCGGCACTTACCTTGGGGTGGTCGCCACAGACGTCCGGAACGGCGTCTATGTCATCTCGATCGGCGGGGCGTCTGCGAGGTGATGTTCATTGGGGCGGAATTTGTCCAACCGCATACGTCATACCTGCACAGCTTGCGGGCGATCGGCGATGATCGAAACGTCAACGCGCTCAAGGACTTCGAGCATTTCCTCCTCGACGAATTCTGGGCAAGTTCGGCGAGGAGGCCCTAGTGGACAAATATACGCCGGGCGTGAAGGCCGCATCGACCACCAATACGGTGCCGAATGGAATGCTCCGTTTGATAATCGCGGGAAACAATATCTCTGGAGTATCCGGCAGACGGAGAAAAACGCCTTGTTCAAGTACTACGAGGACGAATAGCGTTGGAACGGAAGCACAAGAGCTCGCTCGGGGGGGCTGCGCCGCCGCCCGGACCTCGTCGATTTCCCTGCGCATGAGGGTCGGGCCCAAGCCCGCAGCCGTGCCGCTTTCGATGAAATGCTGCCCAGCACGTCGTCGATCCGATAGTGCCGGCCTACTGCCTAATCTGCCCGAGGCAAGCATTCCTCGGGCAGAGCCGTAACAACGCTTCTTACTGCTCGCCCTCCCGCGGACTGCAGTGAACTGCCCAACGTTTCCGACGACTAGTAGATTGGGATCTGGAAGTGGATTTCCCAGCGTCCAAAGTACGCGATGGAAACCTCAAGCCTCAAGCCTCAAAATAAATCATTGCCACAATGAGCCCATAATTATTGTCAGGTCGCCAACAACCAGTCACTCTTAGAGGTGGAATATCGACGAAATAGGTGAGATGCCCGTGGAGCTTTTTCGGCCAGAGGCTTTGACCCACGCGGAGCGCCGAATCACGGGGACGGTAGTCCTAAAGTCTGCCTTTCCGTCGCAAGTTCTAGCTTGGCTTCTCTGCGGCATCGTGTTCGCCGGTTCTTTCGCGGCGGCAAATCTCGGCGTCGCTCGAAAGGAGACTGTGACCGGCTGGCTATCGCCCAGTAAAGGATTGGTCACGATGACGGCCCCGGGCGGCGGCGTCGTCCAGGAAATACATGTGGTGGAGAGCGACCTCGTCCGCGCCGGCTCACCGATTGCGACGCTTCGTCTTTCCCCTGCGACGGCGAGCGGCGACAGCTACCAATTTCTTGCAGAGAGCTTTGCCCTCCGTCAGCGATCGGCGGCCGCCGAGACCGCTGCAGCCATCGCCGCGCTGGAAGCAGAGCGAGTTCACCTTGACCAGCGGGTCGCTGCGCTTGAGGAAGAACAGGTGGAGAGCCGCCAACGTGTCTTTCTGCAAGAGCAGCGATTAATGATGGCGAGGGCTGAGGTCGAGCGAGCGCGCCCTATTGCTGAGCGCGGCTTTCTGCCCGGCCGAGAGCTAGAGGCGCGAAGGTCGGCCGCTTTGCAGGCGGAGCAAACACTATCGGAGATGAGAACCGCAGTTCTCGCGGGCGAGCGGCAAATTAAGGAAACGCAGAGTCGTCTACGCGCTATTCCCAATGAGCTACGTGCAGCTCGGGCTGCTGCGGAGCGGGAGCGCGCAAGCTTGAACCAGGAAGCTGTGATGTCGGAGGTGCAGGCCACCTATCAGGTCGTCGCCAGCGTGGCAGGGCGTATTGGCGCCCTCACCGTAAGCCAAGGACAATCGATTCCCCCTGGTGCGAGCATAGGCGTGCTGACCCCGCCAGGAGGGGGCTTAGTCGCAGAGTTGTATGCGCCCTCTCGCGCGGCCGGCTTCATAGAGGAGGGGCAGGAGGTCCGGATCATGTATCGGGCATTTCCCTTTCAGAAGTTCGGCACGGGCAAGGGGCGTGTCGTGTCGGTCTCTGATACTGTAATTGCCCCTTCCGACGTCCCGATCCAAGGGTTGAGGCTTGAGGAGTCCGTGTTCCGAATTCGCGTCCAACTCAAGGAGTCACATGTGAATGCCTACGGCCGTCAAATGCCGCTGCAGCCCGGCATGCTTGTCGATGCCGACGTGATCGCCGACCGTCGAACTCTTGTCGAATGGCTTTTCGATCCGCTCTACGCTGCAGGGCGTCGGTAATGGACCTCCAGGTTCTAAACTTCTCCGGCCAGCGACGACTGCCGGACATCCGTGCGGCCGAGGCCGCCGAATGCGGCTTGGCATGTCTGGCCATGGTCGCGCGATACCATGGGCATGACATCGACCTAAACGGACTCCGTCAGCGGTTCCCGCTTTCGATCGCCGGTTCGACCCTTTCCGGCCTCATCAAGATCGCGGATCATCTCCAGCTGACCTCTCGCCCATTGCGTATGGAGGTGGAGCATCTCCGGGATCTCCAGACCCCAGCGATACTGCATTGGGACATGAATCACTTCGTTGCCCTGCGTAAGATCAGTAGACGAGGGGCGACGATCCACGACCCTACGCGCGGCGTGATACATCTCAGCAACGTTGAACTATCTAAGCACTTCACAGGGATTGCGCTGGAGCTTGCTCCTACGGCGGACTTTCGCGCAATCCACGCTCGAGAAGGACTTAGGCTGCAAAGCCTTTGGCAGAGAACGGAAGGTTTCGGCTCCGCTATCGCCCAGGTTCTGGGACTTTCGATGGCCCTCCAGGTTGTCATGTTCGCCCTGCCCTTTCAGCTACAGCTCGTTATTGATGAAGGCGTGATGCGTTCGGATATCGGGCTGTTGGGCATTCTGGCCCTGGCTTTCGGCGGACTTGTCGTTGTTCAAGCGATCGTAGAAATTACGCGCGCTTGGTTGCTACAAGTATTCAGCCAGATGTTGAGCTTTCAAATGGTGGGCAACGTCGTCCGGCATCTGATGCGTATACCTTCTGAGTGGTTTGAAAAACGTCATGTGGGGGACATCCTTTCGAGAGTGGCTTCGGCCAACGCAATTCAGGACATTCTGACCAAGGGCGTTATCACCGCACTGATCGACGGTCTGATGGCGATCACTTCGATCATCATTCTCTTCATTTACTCCCCCACTCTTGCGGTCACCGTTTTGGCAGCAGTCACCCTCAGTGCCGGTGTCGCGCTGGTTCTGTTCCCAATCATGCGAGCCAGGAACGAGACGCAGATCGTTGAGAGGGCTAGGGAGCAATCGCACCTGATGGAGACCATTCGGGCTGCGACAACCATCAAACTGATGGGACGCGAAGCTGACCGGGAGGGAGCTTGGCGAAATCTCTTCGCCAATACCGTTAACGCTGGGATTTCGGTTGGCAAATACCAAATTACGCTAACGACAGTACAGGGCGCCATCACAGGCTTGCAAACGGTTCTGGTTGTCTACCTAGGTGCCCGCCAGATTATAGCAGCCGATGGCTTTTCCATAGGGATGCTTGTCGCTTTCCTATCATTCCGCCAGACGTTTACTGATCGAACCAACGCACTTATTAATCAGATGGTCCAGTTCAAGTTAATAGGGCTCCATCTTGACCGCTTATCGGACATCGTCTGCGCGGAGCGGGAGGTAGATGAAGGGGACGCTCAGGAACTAGGATCAGCCAGCAATGGGGCTCTATCATTGCGAGGCGTAACGTTCCGCTACGGCGCAACCGATCGAACTGTTCTTGAGGACTTGAACCTTGATGTCTGTCCGGGTGAGTTCCTCGCGATCACCGGGCCTTCCGGAGGAGGTAAATCTACCCTTCTGAAGATCATGCTTGGACTTCGGACCCCGACCCAAGGCGAAGTCACCCTAGGGGGGCACCGCGCTTCGCAGGCGCTTTGGCGAGCGTGGCGCAACCAAGTGGGCTTGGTGGCCCAGGATGATCGGCTGTTGTCGGGCAGCATCGCGGATAATATCGCCTTCTTCGATCCTAACATGGACATGAGGCGGGTCCATGAGGCGGCGGCCGCCGCTCAAGTACGCGACGAGATCATGGCGATGCCGATGCAATTCCGGTCGTTGGTCGGGGACATGGGATCGGTGCTGTCAGGCGGGCAAAAGCAGCGCGTGCTGCTTGCCCGAGCACTCTATCGGGACCCTAAAATATTGATACTTGACGAGGGCACCGCCAACCTCGATCTGGAAACGGAAGAGATTGTCGCCGACCTCATCGCGAGCATGAACAGCACGAGGATCGTAGTAGCGCACCGGCCGGCCCTTCTACGACGCGCCGATCGCATCCTCCATCTGGAGCACGGGCAATTGCGTCCCGACCACCACAGCCTCGACGACAATCATCCTCTCGTCACGAGGGCCGGCGGCTAGGCAGGGAGCTCCCATCCGAAATGACGGATACCAGTAAACGCTTTGGAAGAAGATGGTCCACATGGGCCGCCTTGGCGGCTGCGGGATCATCTGTCGCTATTCATGGCGGCCTTCTTCTGATCGCTAGCTCCGATAACGGCAGCTCCATGACTGCGGGAAGTGCTTCGAGCTTGGCCATTATTCCACTGATGATCGAACCGCGCCCGCAAATCCATCGGCCGGGAGGCGAATTTAGAAGCCAGCGCATGCGCACGCCAGAGACCGTAACGGAAGGCTTAGACGAAGAGGGGCCTGTTGAGCCCATGCCTGGACCGCGGCCGACGCTTCCGTCCAGTCCCGGCCGGCAGAGCGACGCTGACGTGGAGGGCGACTTTCGCTCCCGGATTGCGCAAAGTCTCAGGCGGCGGCTTACGGATTGCGCCTCACCCATTCTAACGCCGGATGATGCCAAAGATTGCGAGAACGCCGAGGGGTTTGTAGCCCAACGAGAGTCGAGAATTACCGATACCGGGAACCCTCGAAGAGATGAAATGTTCGCAAAACAAGGCGCGGCGGCGCTGAAGAATTATAACCTGCATCGATCGCCAGTATCCATGCCCGACAACACTGGCTGTGTTAATCTCGGGCCCGTGGAGGATTGCGGCGTCACGGTAGAAATCGAACTCTTTTCTAGCACCCGAGGCGTGTTGCCGAACTTGCGCCCCAACTAGGTATTCATTTGTGGCGCGGGCTGACGACGACGCAGCATAGGTGCGCCCCTCATCGCGCGTCCGAGAGAAGCAACCCGCGACGGCCAAGCCTCTTCGAAAGCTTGGATTACAACGGATCCATCATCTCGACTCGATACAAGTCCTAACTTGGACTTGGACTTGGACTTTTTTCTCTTTGTCTCGGACTCGTATCCAGCAGGAGAGCCCCCCGGCGGTGAGCGTCTGTTGGGCGCTCATCATAGACATCGCTAGCCCCAGGGGGAATCAAACCCATGCCGCAGACCCGCTGATACATTCTCAGCTCTCGGACACGCCGCAGAACGCTCGACATAGAGAGTTCATTAGAGGCCTTGGCCCGGTTAAAGGTGAAATTCTCGTCCTCGGATATGAGGAAGCGAGCGAAAGGCTCCAGAACCAGGGAGGTGGGTGAGAACTCCTCCTGCCAAAGAAATTGGCCTGATTCATTCACTTCAAAGAACACCCACCCCTTTTCGGAATTAAAGGCGAGATCAAACGTTCCGAAACGAATACCTAAGTCGTGCATCACTCCCTTCAGCCGGTGTAGGAGATCATCCGGAATGGTGGTGTCCTCGAGATCGTAAATAAACGCCTTCCCCATCCGCCAGTCCATCTGGTCGTCGTTGCTGCGTTTAGAGTTAATCCGAGTGGCGCAACAGTAATCCCCAAAAACCGTCACCCGTACTTCAAACTCCTTAGAGATAAACTCCTGATAGATCATGGGAGCGATTTCGATCGATCGCCGGTCCCGTAGATCATCAGCCTCCACGATAGCCGTGAATGACGCCAGCAATGCTTCGTCAGTCCGCCAGTTGGCATTGTGGAATGTTTTCGCGCAAACGCGATCATGGTGTCGGACGAACGCGGCGATACGCTCGTAGTCGTTACTGATGAGGGTATCTGGTATCCTAAGGCCATGTCGTTTCGCCAACCGCAATTGGCGCGCCTTGTCGCTGGCGCGCAAGATAGCGCTGGAGCTGTTAACCGCAAAACATTCTTCGCTGAGTGTATGAATGCTCTTGGAGAAGCTAAAAGCGCAGCTTTCCAAGAAGGGAAGATCGACGGGTTCGGCATCTTCAGGCGGATAGGGTTTTACCAAGCGGCGCCGATTCCACAGGGAGGTAATGGCCGTTAGATTCAGGTCTATGTCTTGTTCTCGCACAGTGAGGCGATTTTCGTCGCCGATCCCCATGGAAAAACCGCCGTCGCGCAGGATGGTGTCGGAAATGACGACATCATTCGGGTGCTTAAGAAGATCGAGAATAGCCGATACGAAGATGGCATGACTGTCGAACGGCTGCGTAACAGTGAGTGTAAAGCTCAAATTATCCCCCAGATTGTTGAGCATCCCTCGCGCACAGCGAGTCAAAAAGTCGCAAGGATTCAGAAAGAAGAATATCCATGCCGACATCTCTACGGCGCTGGTCTGCATCTTTGATAGACGAAACCGTTGTCCGATCGAACTCTCCTTCACGGCAGGTCCGGATGGAGCCGAAAGGCTGCAGTTCCCCGCGCGCCAAAGCACTGCGGTCGGCCATTCGTGTGTAGGTATCAGGTGCTAGGCGGCCCGCTTCGACCTCTTTCAGAATCATCGGCAGCATCCGGTCTCGAAAGGCAGCGCTGTCAGTCTCAGGGGTCGCATCTGCATGTTGCACGATAAGCCATGCCCCCATCGCTGCGTCGCCCGTTAAAGGCGGCCAGCCCCGAGCATCTACAACGGCTACTAGTCGGGCCAAATTTTCACAGTTTATCCGGTGCCATGCCTCGTTAATGCAAGGCTGATCGTCCCTGGGACAAATTAACTCGATCCCTACGCCACGGACGGATTGGTCCGCTTGACCTCGAAGGGCGAATTCTTGTGACAAGCAGACGTTGTCGTGCGAGTTGCAACTTAGGGCGTCGGCGGCCGCAACAAGCGCAATCGGGCTCTGCGGGACAGGATTTTCCTGCGGGGCCGCTAGAATGGACACGGCGGTGAGCAGCCAGATCATTTAGACTCCCCGTAACACAGGTATGCAACGGTGACACCAAAAGGCTCCGCCATTCAACCCCAAGGATATCACGAGTATTTGATTCAATCTCTCCCTGCTTTTGTCATTACGTTGGTATGCCAGCGATCCATCTGGCGCACCATGGAGGGTTTTCTTAATGTCCGTTCGACCCATTGCGAGAAGCCTCGCCGTTTCGCGTTCTCTGACCAGAGAAGAAGTGGCGATGGTGAGCGGCGCTGATAATATGGAGATGTACGAAAGCTCCATCTGCCCTGACTCGACGGTGATTACGCGCCCTGATCATAATAGTCTGCCCGACGAGGGTTCGAAACGAGATGATTGGTAATAGGCGCTGATTGTCGACAAGCCAGAAGCGGCTCTACCGGGCCGTTTCTGGTATTTGTGGTTTGGTTTCGGGGCCGCTGTATTGAGGTTCACCCGCAGCATCGTCGGAAACTGTCAGAAGGGCTGCCGTCACCTCCTTTGCCATCCGAATAGAACGCCCCGTTAGGCGCTATTCGAGAATCCATAATAGCATCATTTGTCTACGCGCAGGAAAGCGCAAATAATATTCACTATCGTGTCGCTGGCGTCTGCACTATCGACGCCAATTGATGCTGGTCCCTGCCGCCGGTCATGACCCAGTCCTCAGGTGATTCTCATTTTCAACGGCGGACTGGATGTGACCGACCATTCCACTGCCCCGGCCTGATGTTGCCATCGCCATCGGAGGCGTAGCGTCAAGTGACGCTTTCGCCTAACCTCCATGGCCTTCAGCATCGCCATCTGGCACGGAGCCGATCGATCTTCTCGACTAACCGACCGGCTCCCTTGCGCTCCTGATGGTTGGCAGAACATCCTGCAGTTAGCTGACAATGTGCTCCGCGACCCGGTCGACCCGTCGCTCCACTATGCTCGGCCACATAGTCGTTAAGACATTCTAGACCTGCGTTTGCTGCCGACAAGCGCCACCTTTAACTAAGCGGCTCTACCCACCTCCTGTAACCCAGAGAGCTGTTTTAATTCGCTCGTTCAGGGAGGCGTTTTCATACAGCCGCAGTCAAAAGCTGCCGCTCAGTCGAACAGGTGGGCAGGATGAACGTCTAGCGCTTGCGCCAACTTCACTAAGAACGCCAGCGATGGATTTTCCTCGCCGCGCTCAATACCAGCGAGATAGCGCATCGCCATGCCGGCCTCATGTGCGAGCGCTTCCTGGCTGAGCCCTTTCGCTCGCCTCAATCGCCTCACATTGGCGCCGACTCGGTCCTCCCATCGCATGGGCGCATGGGGACTGCGACGCCGCTCAAGCTCTAGGAACTATCTTGCCTAACTTTCTGGCAACTCTTCATAGGCACTATGTTGCCTGTTGATAGGGAGGCATACCATGACCAAGGTTATTCTGCTGGCTGGGGCCATGCTGACGTTGAGTTTCACCGGCGCAGGACCTGCATCTGCACAAACTGACGCGTGTTCCACGAATGGCGGCTACGCGCCCGGCAGCCCCGGTGCTGTCATGGCGGGGATGCGGGACCTCGCCAGCGGCGCCTATGCGGCCTGCGTCGAAGCGCAGCGCGCGCGTACGCCGGCCGTCAACTGGACGCCGACGCGAATTCGCGCTGCTGCGCGCCAAGCGGTGACGGACAAGCTGCGTGATCCGTCGTCAGCCCAGTTCCGCAATGTCCGCCGCATCGAGCACTCCAACGGCTCGACCATGTTCTGCGGCGAGGTGAACGGCCGGAACGCCTATGGCGGCATGTCGGGCTTCCAACGGTTCGAAGCCGGCGTTGGCACGACAGGAAACGCCACGGCCATGATCGACGGCGGCGAGGAACTGAACGCCGCCTACTTCCAAGGCGCCTGGAACCAGTTCTGCGGGCTCATCGCCGGCACGCCGGTTCAGTTCTGACGGAGGGAACGGTCGTGGGGATGAAGTCGATGCTTCCTAAGGCTGCAGTTGTCGCGGCCATGATCGCTCTGGCCGGTTGCGCCACCCCGCCGCCGGAGGTGCGAATGATCCCAACGGCCGATCACGGCGTGGGCGTGCGCTTCTCGCGCGGCAACGCCTTGATGGTATCGAACGGCCCCTCCGGGGCGATCATGCTGTTGCCGGTGCGCTACAACGACACCCAGAAGTTCTACTTCTCGATCGCCGCCTTCAACACCTCAGGCTATCCGATCAACATCGGATCGGAGGACGTTCGCCTCTTTCTGGATGGGCAGCCCTACAGCGTCCAGGACTTCGACTATCTCCGCCACACAGCGCGCACGACCGCCCAGCGTGAAATGAACCTGGCCTGGGCAGACGCGGCGGTGGAGTGCTTCCTCACCCTTCAGGAGTTGGAGGACCACCCGCGCCGCCACGACATCGCGTACCGCCGCGCTTCGGGGCAGTTGCAGGCCTCGCACGACCACATCCAACGACGTCTACACCAGACTATCTCCACCCTCGGGCGGACCATGCTGGAGACGACGACCATCGACCCCGGCACGGCCCATGGCGGCGCCATCCTGGCCGAACAGATCGTCATCCCCGAGGGCATGGTCCGCGACATGGTCATAGAGGTGCGCTTCGGCGGCTTCCCGCACCGCTTCCGGCTGAACCTGGCGCCGTCGGGCACTTATGCTCCCACGCCAGTCGACATCCCGGCCGTCCCCGCCCAGGTCACTCAGGAGCTGATGCGCACCCGCGAGACCTGGCACTGGACCGATGGCCCGCCGCCGTCGCCGCGGATCTTCAAGGGCATGCCGGTGATCGAATAGGCTGGGCGCGCCGCCCACGATTATCATCCAGACTGATCGCCACCGGCAGGCCCAAGTTGCCCGACAACGACCACCACAGCTTCAGGCGGCGAAATACGAAGCGGCGGCAGCACCTTGGTCATCAGCGGGGCGGCGACGCGGGCCTTCCATTCTTCGTCGGTGAGACCGTCATCGTTCCAGACATAGCCGGTGTGCTCAGTCTTCAGATTGACGCAGCGCGTAAAGCTCTTCGCCTGCAGATAGGCGACGGCATTGCGAGCCCGTTGCGCACCAGACTGAGCAGCCCCTTCCTCGGCTCCCACGGGGACCGCAGCATCCAAAGCCTCGGCGAAGGTCGTCATCGTCACCGGGACGTCAGCGTGGTCGAGCAGACCCGTCAGCACCGGCAAATCACCGTAGACTGTGGTCAGTCGGGGGTCGCGCCAAGGCAGGACATAGGAGAAGCGCCAACCGGCAGTCGCGTTATCAAGGCTGTACGTCAGCTGAGGTGCGTCCTTCGTAACGCGATTGATGTCGATGGCCGCCAGATCGATGAGAGCCGCCAGCGGCCCTTCCACGGTCACGGTGACGTCGCCTGCCCCGCGCCCGTCCGTGGGCGTTCCTGGCGTCGGCGTCAGCACCACCCGGCTCACCAGGCCACGCAAGACCTCGCGGGCGCGCGCAGCCTCCCGATCATCACTCTGTAGCGCTGCTTGAAGGTTCTTCAGGGTCGCGGTGATGCGGGCCGCGATGACTTCCGCGTCGTCGACCGGAACGGCAGCGACATGACGCGCCTTCAACTGTTTCTCCAGAAGGGCTTTATCGGCGCCAAGACGGTCCAACTCGGCCGCCAGCATCTGGCTGGCGTAGCCGGTGTCACGCATCCCTCCCAACTGGAGGACCAGGTTGGCGATGCGCTGGTCGACGTCTTCCAAACGTGATTGATCGTCCTGGCGCCGCGCTTCGTATTCGGTACGCGCGCGTTCGGCTTCCTCGCGGTAGGCGTCGATGCAGGGCTTCAGAAGCCCAGCGCTCAGCAGGTGCGTCTGCAGCCGATCGAATACGCTCTGCTCGACCGCAACCCGCGGCGCGCGACGCGTGTTGTCACACACCCCTTTCTGGCTTCGGCCCGTGCAGACGTACTTGCCGCTCGAAGCGATAGAGGTGCAGCCGCACTTGCCGCAGAAGACGCGCCCGGTGAAGACAAACTCGCCCTTTCGTTTGGCGTGGAAGGGCTTGTCGTAGTTCTCGGCGAGACGCGCCTGATTCCGGTCCCAGAGGTCCTGAGGGATGATCCGCAGTTCAGGGTGCTGAACGATGATGCGTTCAGACTCCGCCGTGAAGCGCATCTTCATCTTGTTCTTGCGGCGTTTCCGCTGGGTCTTGCGATAGTGGTACTCGCCCACATAGGCCGGGTTGCGCAGAATTCCGATACCCCCGTGCCGATTGCCTAGAAGCGCTCCGACACGCCACAGACCGCCCTTGGGCGCGGGCTCCTTTTCCGCGTTCAAAGCCTTACAGATTTCGAAGCTGCTCTTGCCCGCATCAAAGTCGCGATGGATGCGCTCTACAATAGAAGCGCGCTTAGGGTCCTTCTCGCGCAGACCGTTGATGGGTTTGCCGTGTTCGTCGGCCGCCACAACCTTGCGATACCCATAAGCCACCGAACCCGACATCCGCCCCTGCGAGACAGCCAACTCCTGACCGCGCTTCGACTTCTCGGCGTTCTGCTTGATGAACTGCTGATGCTGGACCGACTTGAAGGCCAGCTCGATGTCCGTAACGACGCCGCCGACGACGGTGCACAGGACAATATCCAACTCCTCCAATTCCTTGGCGATGCGGTGCATATCGGCTGCGTCGCGGCTGGCGCGGTCAATGTCTTCTACCAGGAGAACATCAAACTCTCCTCGGTCCGCTGCCGCCAGCATCTGGAACAACCCCTGGCGCCCCATGGTGGTGGTGCCGCTACGCTCGGCGTCGCTGTAGCGCCCTGCCTCCACCCACCTCTGCTTGTCGGCATAGCCAGCGCAAAGCCGCTCCTGGCCTTCGATCGATTTGTACGACTGAAGGGAAGTCGAGTATCGGGAATAGAAGGCCACTCGACTTCCCGGCTCCGGCAGCGCTCGCATCAGCAGCCCCGTTCGATCTGCATGCGAGCCGTCAGCCGAGCCACCGCGATCGCCAGCGGCGCCAACATCTGATCCAGTTCGTTCATGTCGTCGGCCTCAAGCGCTTCGGCCTGGCGCCGGCGCTCTTTCGCCAGGGTTTCTTCCAGATCGTAGCCGCTGACGTCGATCTGCGGCGCCGAAACGAGCGGGCTCATTGATCCATCACACCTTCGAATCGGCACTGAGCAAGATCGTCACCCCGCCCAAGCAGGATACTGTCGATATCGACCCTCCCGCCGTCGACCGTCAGCAAATTGATCCGACACCTTTTCAACTGGGCCAGCACCGCCATGACGTCGATCACATCATGAGAGAAGCGGTCGATGCTCTTGACGATCAGGGTGCCGAACTCGCCGCTTGCCGCGCCTTCAAGCACCCGTACGAGGCCATCACGGCCAGCAAGACCACGACCGCACCGCCCCCCATCAATCTCCGTCTTATGAAGCGAAAGACCCTGGTGCTCGGCAGCTTGACGACAGGCTTTCACCTGCCTCGCCACATCGGCGGAGCGAACCTGGGCGGTATAGACATAGATACATGCCCGCCTTTCGGGGCAGTGATCGTCAATATCGTGCGTCATCGGCGCACGTCCTTGAAGGTGGTCGTGGCGAGTACGGTGGAGGTCATGTGAACAGCCTTTCAGGCAAGCGTGGGCGTTCGCTCCCGAGACGGTGAGCGGCTGGCCGACGCAAATAAATTGGGAGAAGCGGCG